>Ga0222420_100084_pt1 | contig 195809 bp, 191 predicted proteins | sample 3A2ome_FD_182470 | JGI IMG/M metagenome (GOLD analysis project Ga0222420, IMG submission 182470) | Enriched microbial communities from leaf-cutter ant dump, University of Wisconsin, Madison, United States - 3A200A (version 2) | ecosystem: Environmental > Terrestrial > Nest > Insects nest > Nest... | reverse complement strand
TCAACAGTGCCTGCTCATCGCCTGACACCCAGCCGAATATCTTTGGCTCGCCATCAAGCTGCTGCACGAGGTAGTGGACGTCGAAGTCGATGGCAACGTCCGGGTCCGCGCCCCGGTCGTAAGTGGCCGTCCAGGCGACGTGCGCGAGGCAATGGTGCTCGTCGATGGGGTCGATGCGAACACCGCGCAGGGTCATGTCCTTCGTGCCGATCCGGCGGTAACGCTCGAATCCTTGTCGCATGGCCTGTTTCAGTTGCTCGTCGTTCTGGCCGGTCATGACCCCTGCCGGCGAGGCCGCGATGAAGGCCGTGGCGTAGGACGAGGCGACTTGCTCCAGGTCCGCTTCGTTCTTCAGCCCCTGGCGGAAGAAGTCTTGGTATCGCTGGAAGAACGCATGGATGCGTTGTTCTTTCATTGGCTGCTCCCCAGGTTTGAGCCATCGCTGTTCGTGCGCGCCATGGTAGGGCGTGGATGGCACCAGGTGCGGCTGGTTTTCGGGCAGCGCCCCGCGCCACCTTCGTCGTCGGGGCCGTTCGGGTCCAAGGCCTCGGGCCCGCGCGCGCGGGGCCTTGCGCGCTCATCGATTGGACAGCTCACGGCAGCGCAAATATGTCCACAAGAGCAGAGAGCCGGAACCGCATCGGCTGCGGTTCTCGATCGTTGCTCAAAGCTTCAAAGGGAGGCCCAGCGTCATTGCATACATCTGTGGGCGGCGGTCCTTTAACACGTGATTGAACGAGTTCAAGGCACGCAGACGGCGAGCTTCGGAAAGATCGATGTCGGCGAGCAGCATCTCTTGCCCGTCGCGGGACGCTGGTCCTGCCAGTGGCCAACCATCGGGCCCGACGATCAAGCTGCTCCCGAGAAACGGCTGACCACGTTCGGTGCCGACGCGGTCGGCTGCGGCAACGAAGAGCGCGTTCGTGTGCGCTGCGCCCATGGCCAGTAGATTGGCCATGATCGGCAGATTGGCGGGTTGGCCGCGCATCGGAACCCAGTTGGTCGACACGCACAGCAGGTCGGCGCCGCCGATCGCTGCCATGCGGTATATCTCGCTGAACCACATGTCGTAGCAGATGGCGCAGGCGAACCGCCCGCCCTCGATTTCGAACACCGGCATGCCCAGATCGCCGGGCTCGAAGAACAGGTTCTCGGCGTCCCACAGATGGTTCTTGCGATAGGTCCCCAGATGGCCCGCGGGGCCAAGCACCGCGGCCGAGTTGTACAGCCGCTCGCCGACGCGCTCGGCGATGCCGGCGACGACGACGACGCCATGTTGGGCCGCGGCGCTCATCCAGGCCCGGCAACTGGGGCCACCGGGCACGGGCTCGGCAGCTTCGACGGCCTCGGCGCGCGACTGGAACACGTAGCCCGTGTTGCAGAGCTCGGGCAGCACCACGAGCCGTGCGCCCGCTGCTGCAGCCTCGGCGATGTGTTGAAGGCTGTGCGCCAGGTTGTCAGCCTTGCGGCCGACGTGCGGTTCCATCTGCAGGCATGCGACACGAAGCGTGCTTGCGCCTTGGTCTGGGCTCATGTGCGAATTCCTTTCGTCCAGCTCATGATGGGCTGCCGCCATCGCCATCGCCATCGCCAGGGCGCATCGGCGCATGGATGCAAGGCAGGGATGGAGAATGTCATCCGCTCAAACGCCCAGCTGCGCTGCGAGCTGGTCCGCGCTCCGGGGAGAGTCGACCTTTCCTTGGCCGACGATCTCGCCGCGCTTCAGCAACAGGTAGCGGTCGGCCATCGTCAGTGCGAAGCCGACGTTCTGCTCGACGATCAACATGGCGGTGCCCGACTGTTCTCTTTCTTCCCTCAGCACCGTGGCCAGGCGCCCGATGACCGAGGGTTGCAGGCCCTCGGAGATCTCGTCGACCAGGATCAACTTCGGCGAAGCGAGCAACGCCCGCGAGACAAGCAGCATCTTCTGTTCGCCGCCCGAGAGCGTTCCGGCGCGCTGCTTCAGGCGCGTGGCCAGCACCGGGAAGACGTCGGCGATGCGTGCGAAACGGCGCTCGAACGAGCCGGCGTCGCGCAGGCCCAGCCGCAGGTTCTGCTCCACGCTCAGATCCTGGAACAGCGCCTTCTCCTGGGGGGCGTAGGCCAGCGGGCGTCGCGCCACCTGGTAGGCAGGCAGCCTGCTCACGCTCTCGCCGAACAGCGAGACCGTGCCATCGCGAGCCGCGAGCAGGCCCATGACGGTCTTCAGGAGCGTGCTCTTGCCCACGCCGTTCTTGCCGAGCAACGCAACGATCTCTCCCGGCTGCACCGAGAGGCTCAGGCCGTGCAGCACCATTGCGCCGCCGTAGCCGGCGGTGAGTCCGCTCACTTCGAGTGCAGCGCTCATCCGTGGGCTCCGGGCGTTGCCGCGCCGGCATAGATCTCGCGGACGAGGTCGGAATTGACGACCTCCTCGACGCTGCCGTCGAGCACGATCTGCCCCTGATGCAGCACGATGATCCGCGTGCTGATCTCGTGCACGAAGTCGAGGTCGTGCTCGACCAGCAGCACACACAACGTGTGGCTTTGCGTCAGGTCGAGCAGGATGCGGCCAATCAGCGTGCGTTCCGCCTTGGTCAGGCCGGCGGTGGGCTCGTCGAGCAGCAGCACGCTGGGCTCGAGCGCCAGCACCATCGCGAGTTCGAGCGCCTGCTTCATGCCGTGCGAGAGGTCGCGCGAGGCGACGTGCAATTGCCGGTCCAGGCCGGTGGCGCGCATTACTTCGAGCGCCGCTGTCGGCAGTGCGAGCGCGCGCTCGCGGCGCCAGAGCGATGGGCGCTTCAGCCGGGTCCGGGCAACACGCATCGATTGCGCGACCGTCAATGAGTCGAAGACGTTCGCGTTCTGGAACTTGCGCCCGGCGCCCAGCGCGACGCAGGCTGCCGGCGATGAATGACGGATGTCGTGGTCGTTGAGCCGTACCGTTCCTGAACTGCGCTCCGCGCCATCGGCGATGCAGCGCATCAGCGTGGTCTTGCCGGCGCCGTTGGGACCGATCAGGCTCAGCAGTTCGTTCGGCCGTACCGCGAAGCCGATGCCGCGAAGCACCTGCAGGCTGCCGAAGCGCTTGTGCACGTCCTTCACGCTGAGCGCCAAGCGGCCGGCGGAGGCCAGTCCAGCCAGGGGTTGGGGATCGGCGGAATGCAACTCGACTTCGGCGGTGGGCGCCACCGAAGCCGGCGCGCCGCGTCGCCACGCGCGCCTGATTGCGCTCGCCAGCGCCGGCAGCAGGCCCTGCGGGAGCGCGACGATGACGACCACGAAGGCCAGTCCACTCAGCAGCTTCCAGAGGAAGGGCAGGCTGCCGCTCAGGTACGACGTGCTGGTGTCGAGCAGCAGCGTGCCGATGAGCGGACCGATCAGCGTGCCGCGCCCCCCGAGGGCGACCCACATCAGCAGTTCGGTGCCGAAGGCGAATCCCGCGTACTCCGGCGCGACTACCATCTGCACACAGGCGAAGAGGAAGCCGGCGCAGGAGGCGATCGCGCCGCAGGCCATCATCAGCAGGATCTTCACGCGCGAGACGTCGATGCCCAGATACTCGCAGCGCTGCTCGTTGTCGCGGATCGCCTCCAGAATGCGTCCGCCGTCGCTGCGCAGGAAGAGCCAGACGCCGGCCGTGGTCGCGATCAGGAAGACGCCGGCGATGCGAAACCAGGCTTCGAGCGACAGGTCGAAGCTTTCGAAGCCCGAGAGTCCGCTGCTCGATCCCGTGAAACTCCCGCCGGAGTACAGTAGCTGGCTGACCACGATGGGCAGGACCAGCGTGATGACCGAGCCGTACAGCGGCGAGGCGCCCGGATGGAAGGCGAACCAGCCGACCAGGAGCGCGAGCAGCATCGCGCCCACGATGGCGACGCCGAAGGCGATCAAGGCCAGGCCGGGCCCGAAGCCGGCGTGCGTGAAGACGAGGGCCGCCGCGTACGCACCGAAGCCGAAGAAGGCCGACTGGCCGAAGGTCAGGATGCCGGTGAAGCCCCAGAGGATGTCCACCGTGATCGCGACGGCGGCATAGAGGAAGGCCCGGATCAGCGTGTTGACGAGGTAGGTCGGCAGCACCTCGGGTGCCACGAGCATCAGAGCAAGTCCTGCGAGCGCCAGTCCTGCGGGCAGGGCCAGTCGGCGCGAGCGCGACCCGCTAGCGATGGTGGACGCGTTCGAAGTTTTCATCCGCAGTTCAGGCACGGGCAAAGCCCTCCGGGCGGACGCGCAGGATCACCGCGGCGAGCACCACGATCGTCAGCCCGCCGAGGATCGGATTGGCCCAGGTACTGACCAGCACCTGGGCGCTGCCGAGCACGAGGCACGCGACGCCCAGGCTGACGAGCGAAACTCCCGAGACCATCACGATCATGAAGGCGTTGACCAGCCAGGGCACGCCCATGTTGGGGTCGACGCTGGACAGCGGCGTGATCAGCGCCCCCGCCAGTCCCGCGAGACCGGCGCCGAGCGAGAACGTCGCCAGGCGCACCATTCCGGTGTTGATACCCAGCGCGCGCGCCAGGTCCTCGTTCATGATGACCGCGCGTGTCACCAGTCCCAGGCGCGAGCCGTTCATCATCCAGCCGAGCAGGCCAACTACCGCCAGCGAGAGCGGAATGACGAACAGCCGGTAGCTCGAATACGAAATGCCGAGGAAATCGATGGCGCCGGTCAGAGGGCTCTGTACGAACTGCACGCCACGGTCGAAGACCAGCGTGATGCACTGGCCGATCACGATCGCCAACCCCCAGGTCGCGAGGATCGCATCCAACGGGCGTTTGTACAGCGGCTTCATCACCAAGCGCTCGACGATCGCGCCGCAGGCGCCGCCGACCGCGAATGCGACGGGCAACGACCACCACGGATTCCAGCCGAGGTGGGTGACGAGCAGCGCGGCGTAGCCGCCGACCGTCAGGAAGGCGCCGTGCGCGAAGTTGATGATCTTCATCACGCCGAAGACGATCAAGAGCCCGGCCGCCACGCCGTAGAGGATGGCGGCCGTGGTCAGCATGTCCAGCACCAGGGTCATGGGGTCGGGTTCCTCGCGGTCGGGAGGTCGAGCCCTTACTTGAGGTTCGGGCACTGCGCGCCGGGATCGACGCCCTGGAAGGTCTCGAGGATCTTCACGCTGCCGTCGGCCTGAACCTGGCCCAAGTACATGTTGAGCGCGGCGTGGTGCTGCTTGTCCATCTTGATGGCGCCGCGCGGACCGTTGAACGAGACCTCGCCCAGCGCCTTCAGCACCTTGTCCGTATCCAGCGAGCCGGCCTTGTCGACCGCGAGCTTGTAGGCCCAGACGGCCTCGTACTGCGGCACCGAGAGGTCGTTCGGCGTCTTCATCTCGGCGCCGAAGCGCTTGCCCATCGCCGCTAGGAACTCCTTGTTCCTGGGGGTGTCGATGCTGGTGTAGTACGAGCCGGCGGTGTAGACGTCCTTGCCGTCGCTGCCCATGCTCTTGGCCGTGCCTTCGTCGACGGCGAGGTTGCCGAAGGGAACGGTCACGCCCGCGGCGCGCAGTTGCTTGGTCAGCGTCACGTTGGGCGCGCCGCCCGCGGTGGAACTGATCAGCGCGTCGGCGCCTGAGGCCTTCAGCTTGCTGACGATGGCGGTCCAGTCCGAACCGTCCATCGGAAGGTACTCTTCGCCGACGACCTTCTGGCCCTTCGCGAGGATGTATTTGCGCGTGAACTCGAGCATGCCGCGGCCGAAGGCGTAGTCGCTGCCGACCAGGAAATAGCTCTTGGTGTTCAGCTTCGAGCTGAAGTAGTCGACCACCGAGGCGACCTGCTGCTCGGGCACCCAGGCGTTGATGAACATGTTCCTGTTGCAGGAGCGCCCTTCGTAAAACGAGGTGTAGATGAAGGGTTTCCTGGCGCGAGTCACGATAGGCAGCGCGGCATTGCGCGCGGCGCTCGTTTCCATCGAGATGACCGCGTCGACCTTCTTCTGGAACAGCAGCGAGTCGTAGGCCTTCTGCGCGCCGGCTGCGCCGCTGCCATCGTCGGCGACTTCGAGCACGACCTTGCGGCCGAGGATGCCGCCGGCGGCATTGATCTCGTCGATCGCCAACTGCGTGGCCTGCACCACTGAGGGAGCAACGACGCTGTTGGCGCCACTCAGGCCGACAGCGGTGCCGATGACGACGGGTGCCTTGTCCTGTGCTGCGGCCGACTGGGTGCCGAGCGGGGCGGCAAGGACGGCAAGCATGGTCGCGAAGAGACGATTCGAGGTGCGCATAATGATCCTCATCAGGATTTGGAAATCGAAAACAAAAAAGCCTTCGTCCCGCCGTGAGGCGCATGAACGAAGGCTTCCTAGCCAACTGATTCCGCGGCAGCCCTGCCGCAGTGCATGAACGCGCCAGTAGAACTAGCGCTTGCGCAATCCCAGCATGTTCCGTGCCAAAGGCCTGGCCGACGCGGCTGGCGTGGTCGATGCCAGCGGGCCGTTGTCGAACACGCGGTGCGCCGTGATGATGGAGCGCGCGACGGCACCCATGCCCAGGCGCTGCGCCGTGGCCTGACCGCGGATCAGCTGGTAGGCGGCATCCTCGCCGAGCTGCTTGAGCTCCATCAGGATGCGCGTTGCACGTTCGATCTCGCGTCGGCTGCGCAACGTCTCTTCGAGCTTGGCCACTTTGGCGAGCAGTCGGGACTGGTAGCCGTGCGAAGAGTGCGCGATCAGCAGGCTGGAGACGATGCCTGAAGGACGGATGGGTTTGGTGATGAAGCTGTGCGCCCCCGATTCGAGCAGCCCCTTGACTGCGCTGGGACTCTCGTAGTCGACGATGGCCACCAGGGCCGGCGCAGGCTCGGCCAAGCGCGGCAGGGGCACGCGCGGTCCCTCCGGCGCGATGGCGAAGAACAGAACGTTGGTCGCGGCGGCCACCATTGATGGCGGTGGCCAGAGCAAATCGGCCTGGCAGCCGACGCGCTTGAGGTGGCGCAACAACTCGTCCATCTCGCGGTCCATGGGATGCAGCACCGTCACCTTCAAGCCGCGCAATTCGCGCATGGGGTCGTTGCTCATGCGGCACCTTCACTTTCCATCTGCGCCGCGCCGTCCAGTTCGGCATCGCCGAGCGTCTCGGCGCCGCCGTAGTTCACGAGCCAGGGGTCGGGCTGAGCCGGCTCGCGAGCCTGCCAGACGATGTTGAATTCGTCGCATCCGTTCCAGCGGCCGATGCGCGACGTCATCCAGGTATGGTTGTTGTCGGCGTCGACAACTATCTCGCCCTGCGGCGCCTCGAATCGCCGTCCGCACGTCGCAGCGATGATGGCTTGCGCATCCATCTCGCCGACCTGTTCAAGTGCCAGCGCGAACTGATGCACCGTGCTGTAGGCGGTTGCGGCAATCTGCGAGACTGGTGCATTTGCACCGAAACGGTGCCTGAAGTTGGCGACGAATCGCCGACTTGGTGCGGTCGCCAGACTGCTGAAGAACGGCGCCGAAGTGATGTGCCCCGCCGCAGGCGGCCGGGGCAGCGCCAGCATCTCGGCTTCGGTGATGTTGTGGCTGGCTATGGGAAAGGTGCCGTCGACACTCGCGTCGGCGCAGGCCTGCAGCAGATCGCAGATGGACTGGCCGACCAGCGCGTTGAACAAGATGTCGGGCTGGAGTGCGGCCACGCGCTCGACGAGTTGCGCTATCTGGGCCGCCCCGGCCTGCAGCGGCAGGTAGAGTTCGTCGAGCACCTGCCCGCCCTGGCGCTCGACCAGGTCTCGCATGACCCGGTTGGATTCGCGCGGATAGATGTAGTCGCTGCCGACGAGCACGAAGCGGCGGGCGCCGCCGCGCAGCAGGTAGCGCGCGAGCGGTAGCGTGTTCTGGTTGGTGGCGGCGCCGGCGTAGAGCACGTTGGGCGAATATTCGAAACCTTCATAGAGGTCCGGGTACAACAGCAAGCCGTTGCGACGCTCGACGGTGGGCAGAACCGCCTTGCGGCTGAGCGAGGTGCAGCAGCCGATCACCACGTTGACGCCGTCGTCGGCGAACAGGCGGTGGACGTACTGGCGATAGCGGCCGAGATCGGATTCGGTGTCGTAGATCTTGGTGGTCAGCAGCCGGCCCAGCACGCCCCCACGGGCGTTGATCTCCTCCAGGGCTAGCGTGATGCCTTGCACATGCTGCTTGGACGAGATGGCCGTGTGCCCGGTGAGAGAATAGAGGACACCCAGGGTCCATGGGTCGGTGTCGCGCGTCATGTTCGGCAGGGGAGCAAAAAGCCGGCCATGCTTCAGGCCAGGCGCACTCGCCGGAAGTCCTGCCAGCACTGGTTGACGATCGTCAGGCCCGCGACCCGGGGGGAACTCGCGATCATGCCTCTGGCCGAGGTGAGCAGCGGCAGGATGGGCAGCGTCTCCATGACGCGCGCATCCGCCGCGCGGTAGAGGGCCGCGCGATCCTGCTGCGACAAGGCGCCGCGTGCTCGGTCCAGCAGCGCGTCGAGGCTCGCGTCCTGGTTGTAGCCGGCGTTGAAGCCGCGCGGCGATGTGTTCCTGCTGTGCAGGACTTGGGACAGCCACAGGTCGCACGACATGGCCCAACTCATCTCGCTGAACGAGACGCCTGCCGGCGCTCCTTCGCGCCATTGGTTGCAATAGCCGACCCAGTCCGGATGCAGCGTGACTTCCAGATGGATGCCGACCTGGACCAGATCCCTGGCCAGACGCCGGTAGATCGCGCCGGGGTCGAGTTGTGCCGAGCCCGCCCGCGCGCCCACCACGTGCAGGGTCATGCCTTCTGTGGCGCCGGCCTGTGCCAGCAGCGTGCGGGCGCGATCAGGGTCGTAGGGGTAGCGCTCGGGCGCCTTCGGGTCGTGCGCCGGCGCGCCGGGGGGAATGGCTGTGGCGGCGGGCAAGGCGGCGCCCGGAAACAGCGTGTCGCACAGTGCCCTGCGGTCGATGGCATGGGCAATGGCTCGCCGCACGCGCACGTCGGCCACCCGGGAGTCGCGGAGGTTGAAGACCAGATACCAGAGATAGGGCGGGGAGAACGCGGGGACATCGAAGCCGCGCGCCAGCAGGGCCTGCAGATCCGCGCCTTCCAGGCTGTACGCCAAGTGAACCCTGCCTTCGACCAGGGCACGCACCCGGTCGTCGAGCGCCGGGAACGGCAGGAAGTGAATGCCGTCGATGGCCGGCGGACCGTCCCAGTAGGCGTCGTTGCGCAGCAGTTCCACCGCCGATCCCCCATCGGTTTCGAAACGGCGATGGAAGCGGAAGGCGCCCGTGCCCGGGGCACGGTCCGCGCAGCCATCGGGACCGAATTCGCGGATGGCGGCCGGGCTGATCATGGCCTGTGCGCCAGGTGCGTCTTCCTGCGTCATGTAGCGAAGGAACTCCGGGAACGGTTCGCTCAGCCGGAACGCCACCGTCATCTCATCGAGCGCGCGAACATGCTCGATCAGGCCCACCCCCTCGCGGTTGAAGTCGGCCACCGCCTCGGAAAAATGCGCCGAGTCGGGTATGCACATGCGCTGGTAGTTGAGCACGACGGCGTCGGCGTCCAGCGGCACTCCGTCGTGGAAGCGCACGCCGCGGCGCAGGCGAAACACGAAGTCGCGGGCATCAGGCGATTGCTGCACGGCGGCTGCCAGCCGCGGCACGACCCGCGTCGGCGCGTCGGCAGGCACGGGGCGGGTATGGAAATCGTCCTCCACCAGACTTTCGTGGGTCTGCTGCACGACGCGGCCCGTGTTCCAGCCGCCGAACGAATGGGGCGGGTCGATGTCGTCCACGGCCCAGTCCAGTGCCACGCGCAATATCCGGTCTTGCTGCATCGATGAAGATTCCTTGAAGGGGGGCGGGTCAACTGGCGAACAGGCGCGCGTCGTCGCGCGCGTGCCGCATGGCGGCAATTTCCAGCCCGGCGGCCGCACCGGATTCCATGTCTTCTTCGCCGGTGCGCAGGGCGATGCGGGCGGCGGCCACGATTTCGGGCGACAGGTCGGTCAGCATCGATTGGCTGGCAGTGGCAGGCAGGACGTCCAGCCGGACGGCAGCCGACAGGATCATGGTCGCCACGCCACGCATCTCGGACAGCACGGCGTGCGCACGCTGGATGCCTGCGGCGGCGGAGATGGCGCCCGAGACGACGGCCAGGTGGCCGGGCGTCTTCCTGGCAGCGACCTCGGCCACGTAGTCGACCAGCACGGCCTTCGCGCTGAAGGTGGCCGCCAATGCGGCCAGCCGACTCCCGCAGCGGCGCGACGCAGCCTGTGCCGATGGCGTTTGCTTGAGCAGATCCAGTTGCGCATCCACGCGTCTGAGGGCGTGCACATCGCCCGCATGCAGCGCATCGTGCGCCAGTGCGGTGGCCGCGCCATCCGCACGCGCCGTACCGTGCAGCAGTGCGGACACGATCATTTCTCTGAGCGATGCCTGCGTCTGCACGCGGCCGTCGCGGAACAGCCGCTCCAGGCCCATGGCGTGCGCGTGACGGCCGATCGGCAGGGCCGAGTCCGACAACTGCATCAGCGCGAGCAATGGGCCGGCCGACGCATCGTCAATCGGGGTGTCCAGGCCCATGATGCTCGTGGTTCCGGAGCGGGTGTTCGTGTGCCGCGCCGCCGCAGTTGGGCGGCGCATCAGCGGCAAATGGCCTGTGCTCGAAACGCAGGGCCAGATTGGCCAACCCGAGCGCCAATACAGGCCGCGAGGTAAGTTCCGGCGTATCGGTCACAGGTACGACGATCTCGTCATCGTGCAGTTCCGATGGACTGTGCCTGTTGCCCAGCGCATGGCCGATGCGAAACACAGCCGTCGGCGTCATGTTCGCGAGCGGGATCACCATGACGGGTTCGGGCGGGCGAACGACGACCAGAATGCGCCGGCCATCGTCATGCAGGACGGCGCCGTTGAAGAGCCAGCTCTGTTTCGGCAGATCGAGCGCGATGTCGCTGCCTCGCTCGCTGCGCATGCGCATGCGGCGGCGGCCCGCTTCGGCTGCGGGCACCAGGATCCGTTCGGTCGGCCGGCCGGAGAAGGGCGGTGCATCGGCGCGGCCCAGGATGCCGTTCACGATCAGCGGGGGAGGGTCTTCGGGGTGCATCGGAGTCACTTTCGGAGTCGAGGGGCCGGGTGGCCCCGCATGCAGCGGCGTGTGGCATCCCAAGCCAAGTGCATCGCCTGGCGCAACAGGGGCGCCTCGCTGGCCAGGACGCGGGCAACGGCGCCATGCCCGGACGCCAGCGGGGATGCGCCGCCATGGACACCCGGCAAGGCGGCCAACTCGGCATTCATGCGGTCGGCCAGTTCTTCGTGGCATCCGTCCTGCGTCAACGCGAACAGGGTGCCGACATAGCCTTCCGTCCCGAGGCAGCCCTCCAGCGATGGATCGGCTTCGCCAGGGCGGAAGGTGGCGGCGTCGCGAAGGATCGGGTGCCCATCCAGATCGACGTGCAGACGCAGCGAGATCGCCTGGTAGGCGTGCCGCTCGCCCCTGGCCACGCGGCCCGGCGCCAGTGTCTCGGCCACGATGGCGCTGGCACCGGTCGCCAGTTCGATCGCGGTGCATTGCCGATGCAGCGCGCGTGGATGCGGAATCAGCACGTCGGGCACGGATTCGAAGAAGGCACCCTCCGCGACCGACACCCGGATGGTCTGCACGGACAGCACGTCGCCCTGCAGGCGAGTGGCCGAAGGTGTCGAAAGGCACAGGCCGGCGCCGGCCTCCAGGGCCACGTCGACGTGCAGGCGATCGCCGCCGAAGACCGAGCCCGCCGCATTCTGAACATAGATCAAGGCCCCCGGTCCGGCATCGAGGGGCAGCACGGTCGTGGTGATCAACGGATAGCGCTGCCGCCGCTCCACCAGCCGGGTGCGGCCCTGGCCGTCGCAGGCCAGGCGCAGATGCAGCAGGCCGCCCGTCATCCGCGCCCATGTCCGAACAGCGCCGAGCGCACGATCTCATCGAACACCGCCCGCACGCCGTCACCGCGGCGCAGGTCCGTGAACAGCGAAGGGCGGGCCGGGCGCGCCGTGGCGACGTCGGTGCGAATGCGTGCCAGATCCGCATCCACATGCGGCGCCAGATCGATCTTGTTGACCACCAGCAGGTCGGCGCGCAGCACGCCCAGCCCGCGTTTGCGTGGAATGTCGTCGCCCCCCGCCACGTCGATGACGAAGGTCCACCAATCGACCAGTTCACTGGAGAAGGTGGCCGCCAGGTTGTCGCCCCCGCTTTCGATCAGGATGACGTCGGGCTGGAAGCGCCGCTCCAGCCATTCGGCGGCCTCGATGTTGACCGATGGATCCTCCCGGATGGCGGTGTGCGGGCACGCTCCGCTTTCGACGCCCAGCACGCGCTCGGGGTCGATCAGTCCGGAGCGGCGCACGCGATCCGCATCCTCGCGAGTCACCAGATCGTTGGTGATGACCGCCGTCGAGATGCCTTCGGCGGCGAAGACCGGCAGCAGGCGCTCGACCAGCCGCGTCTTGCCACTGCCCACCGGCCCGCCGATTCCCAGGCGCACTACGGTCATCGCTACTCCTCTTCTACTTCAGCATGTAGGAGGCGCCCAGCGCCACCCGCGCTGCCGGCGCGCTGTCCAGCGCCTGGCCATCGAGGTAGACGCGGAAGGTCTCCGGATCCACCGTGATGTCAGCCACGGTGTCGTTGAACAGCATGTCGCGCTTGGTCCGCCGGCGCGTGTCGACCACCGCCACGAGCGCAGCCTTGAGGTCCAGGCGCCGGCCGACGCCGGCGGCCATGGAAGGAGGCGCCACGAACCGCACGCCCAGCGCCTGCGGCGCGCGGCCGAAGCAGCCCCACATGGGGCGGTAGCGCAGGGGTTCGCAACTCATCAGCGAGGCGTTGGCCTCGCCCAGCGGGGCCCATACCGGGAAGCCCGACTTCATGACCATCTCGGGCTTGATGCCGAAACTGTCGGGGCGCCAGAAGACCAGGTCGGCCAGCTTGCCCGGCTCGATGGAGCCGACCTCGTGGTCGATCCCGAACATCCGTGCCGGGTTGATCGTGTACTTGGCGATGTAGCGCAGGATGCGGAAGTTGTCGGCGCCGCTGCCGCGGTCCTCGGGCAGGCTGCCTCGTAGGTCGCGCATGTGCTCGGCCAGTTGCCAGCACCTGGCGATGGTTTCCCCGATGCGCCCCATGCCCTGGCTGTCCGAGCCAATGGCGCTGATCGCACCCAGGTCGTGCAGGACGTCCTCGGCGCCGATGGTCTCGCGGCGAATGCGGCTTTCGGCGAAAGCCACGTCCTCCGGCAGGCGCGGATTCAGATGGTGGCTGGTCATCGCCATGTCGAAGTGCTCGTCGAAGGTGTTGATCGTGAATGGATTGGTGGGATTGGTGGAGGAGGGCAGCACGTTGCCGTGGCCGCAGATGCGGATGATGTCGGGTGCATGGCCGCCGCCGGCGCCCTCCACGTGATAGGCGTGGACGCAGCGATCTCCTATTGCGCGCAGCGTGTGCTCGATGAAGCCTGATTCGTTCAAGGTGTCCGTATGCAACTGGATCTGGCCGCCGGCGACGTCGGCTGCCTTCAGCGCGGCGTCGATCACGGCGGCGCTGGCGCCCCAGTCTTCGTGGACCTTGAGGCCCGCCGCGCCAGATGCCAGTTGCTCCACGAGCGGCTCCACGGCATGCGATGCGGCCTTGGCGATGAAGCCGAAATTCACGGGGAATGCTTCGGCTGCCTGCAGCATCAGGCCGAGATTCGTGGTACCTGTTGAAGCGATGGGGACGGTCGTGGGGCCCAGCCCGCCGCCCATCAGTGTGGTGATCCCCGCCGACAGGGCTTCGTCCACCTGGCCCGGATCGATGAAGTGAACGTGGCAATCGACCCCCCCGGTCGTCACGATCAGGCCTTCGGCCGCACGAACGTCCGTGTTCACGCCCACGATCAGCCCGGGCGTGACGCCATCCATGATGTTGGGATCGCCCGCCTTGCCGATGCCGACGATGCGCCCGTGTTTGATGCCGATGTCCGCCTTGATGATGCCCGCCACTGCGTCGACGATGAGTGCGTTGGTGACGACGATGTCGAGCGTGCCGTCGGCCGCGGTCAGTGCGCCGTCGCAACCCGTGCCGGCACGCAAGGTCTTGCCGGCGCCGAACACGAGTTCGTCTCCACCCGCACAGAAGTCGCGCTCGACGCGCGCCCACAGGCCGCTGTCGCCCAAGCGAACGCGATCCCCAGTCGTAGGCCCGTAAAGCTGGACATAGCGCGAGCGTTCGATGCTGAAAGCCATCGGCTAGTCCTGCAGGAACACGGCGAGCCGCGACATGGCGGCCCGACGCACACCGGGATCGTCGAGTGCCCCATTGACCAAGCCCGCAAGGCCGAACACGACACGCGCTCCGCCGATGGCCACCAGATCGACGTCGCGTGCGTCGCCGGGCTCGAAACGCAGGGTGGTCGCCGAAGGGATGTCGAGCCGAAAGCCGTAAGCGGCGGCTCGATCGAACTGCAGCGCCGGATTGACTTCGAAGAAGTGATAGTGCGAGCCGACCTGGATCGGCCGATCGGCCGTACTTTCGACGCGCAGGCGCAGGGTTGGGCGGTGTTGGTTGACGATCACGGGTTCGTCGCCCAGATGCCAACGTGGCTGGACGAGGACGGCTGGCGCACTGTCCGCCCTGTTCGGAGTGCCGCCGGGCTCGATGGGATCATGGACGCAGACCAGCTTCTGCCCGTCGGGGAAGAAGGCCTCGACCATGACGACCTCGATGCGCTCTGCGACGCCCGGCATGAGGTCGTCGTCGGTGAGCAACGCACTGGCCATCGCGACCATGTCGGCCACTGAGCCACCTTGGCGCGCGCCTTCGCAGATAGCGTCCGCGATCAGGGCCCGCGCTTCGGGCTCGGACAGCAGCAGGCCCTGCTCGTGGCGGGCACGAGACAAGCTCGCTGCTTGATGGAGCAGCAGGCGATCGATTTCGCGTGGAAGGAGACGCATGAAAAAGACAAAAAAAAAGCCTTCGTCCCGCCGTCAGGCGATGGAACGAAGGCTGCATAGCCAACGAATTGCGGCAGCCCTGCCGCAGTGCAGTAAATAGTGCGCCCGCTTAGACGTGCACTTCTGTCAATCTAGCATGTTCCGGGCCAAGGAGGTGATCGGCATCGCCATTCCGGAAACTTCCTGCCGTTGCCGGTGGAACCTGGATCAATTGCTCGATCGAACATGACGATGCGCAGGTGGCGCCGCTAGCCCGAAGCCTTGGCATTGTGACGGCCTGCTACGACACCGCCATAGCTAGCAGGAGGCGGCACCTGCGGCGGTCAGAATTGTTCCTGGCTGGACCCGATGCTGAATGCGGTCGTCAGCAACAGTAGTGCCAGTCCCCCGAAGCTCCGCGCAGGCGACACCAGTCCACCGGCTGGCGGGCGCCGAAGACCAAGACGTTTCTCCGGCGACGTAAGCTAGTGCCGTTGACCCGGCAAAGCCAAAACGCCGTGGGCATCTTGCGTGCGGCCTACCTACCACCTGCCCTGGCACGCACTGTTGATCGATCGCTCACTTCGCCTTGCTTAGATACCATCACCGCACCATTGCCTACCCGATTCCCAGCCGGGTTCGCTTGGCGTGAGATCGCGTCCTACGCAAGAATCCGAGGAATGGCACTCTCTAGCATCCCTCATTCTGACCGGATCCGAACTGGAGCGGTGGCCGGCTTCGTGCAGGTGCGCGGCGCGCGCGAGCACAACCTGAAGGACATCGACGTCGACATCCCGCGCAATGCGCTGGTGGTGTTCTCGGGCGTCTCCGGCTCCGGCAAGTCCTCGCTCGCCTTCGGCACCATCTACGCCGAGGCCCAGCGGCGCTACTTCGAGTCGGTGGCGCCCTATGCGCGGCGCCTGATCGACCAGGCCGGCGTGCCCGACGTCGATGCGATCGACGGCCTGCCGCCGGCGGTGGCGTTGCAGCAGCAGCGCGGCGCCAGCAACACGCGTTCGTCGGTGGGCAGCGTGACCACGCTGTCCAGCCTGGTGCGGATGATGTATTCGCGCGCTGGCGCCTATCCGGCCCACCAGCCGATGCTGTACGCCGAGGACTTCTCACCCAACACGCCGCAGGGGGCGTGCCCCACCTGCCACGGCCTGGGCCACGTGTACGAGGTGACCGAGGCCATCATGGTGCCCGACCCCTCCCTGAGCATCCGCGAGCGGGCGATCGCCTCGTGGCCCCCCGCCTGGCAGGGGCAGAACCTGCGCGACATCATGGTCAGCATGGGCTACGACGTCGACCGGCCGTGGAAGGACCTGCCGAAGAAGGACCGCGACTGGATCCTGTTCACCGAGGACACGCCCACGGTGCCGGTCTACGCGGGATTCACGCCCGCCGAGACCCGCGCGGCGCTCAAACGCAGGCTGGAGCCGAGCTACATGGGCACCTTCACCGGCGCCCGGCGCTACGTGCTGCACACCTTCGCCAGCACCCAGAGCGCGCTGATGAGAAAGCGCGTGTCCCGCTTCATGCAAGGCAGGCCGTGCCCCACCTGCCACGGCAAACGGCTCAAGCCCGAGGCGCTCTCGGTCACCTTCGCCGGGCTGGACATCGGCGCGTTCATGCAGATGCCGCTGGACCGGCTGGCGGCTCTGCTCGAACCCATCGCCCAGGGCGATTTCCGCGCCCATGCGGCGGGCGCGGGCACCGACAGGGAAGCGACCCGGCGCGACCGTGCCGAGCGTGCGGCCTCCGGCCGTGCCGTGCACGCGGTGTCGCCCGACGTGCGCCGCACCTCCGCGCTGTCGGAAGAAAAGCGCCTGGCCGCGCAGCGCCTGGCCGGCGGCGTGATGGCACGCCTGCGGCAACTGCGCGGGCTGGGCCTGGGCTACCTGACGCTGGACCGCGCCACGCCGACGTTGTCGGCCGGCGAGCTGCAGCGCCTGCGGCTGGCCACGCAGCTGAGTTCCCTGCTGTTCGGCGTCGTGTACGTGCTCGACGAACCCTCGGCCGGCCTGCACCCCTCCGACAGCCAGGCCCTGTACGACGCCCTCGACCGGCTGCGTGACGCCGGCAACTCGGTGTTCGTGGTGGAGCACGACCTGGACCTGATGCGCCGCGCGCAATGGCTGGTGGACGTGGGCCCAGACGCCGGGGAACACGGCGGCCGCGTGCTCTACAGCGGCGAGCCGGCCGGCCTGCGCCAGGTCGCCGAGTCGCGCACCGCCCGCTACCTGTTCGACGAGATCCCCGCGCCACGCAGCCGGGGACGCGAAGCCGCCGGCTGGCTGGCGCTGCAGGGCATCCACCGCCACAACCTGCGCGGCGTGGACGCGCGCATTCCGCTGGGCGTGCTGACGGCCGTCACCGGCATCTCCGGGTCGGGCAAGTCCAGCCTCGTCGCGCAGGCGCTGCCGGAGCTGGTGCTGCTGCACCTGGGCCACGAGCCCGAGGACGACGCGGCCGAAGGCGACACCGGCGAGGGGCCGGCGGTGATGGAGGCCACCGGCGGCCACCTGGCGGGCGACGTGGACGCCGTGCAGCGCCTGGTGCAGGTGGACCAGAAGCCGATCGGGCGCACGCCGCGCTCGAACCTGGCCACCTACACGGGCCTCTTCGACCACGTACGCAAGCTGTTCGCCGCCACCCCCGATGCGCGGCGCCGCCGCTTCGACGCCGGGCGCTTCTCGTTCAACGTGGCCAAGGGGCGCTGCGAGACCTGCGAGGGCGAGGGCTTCGTCAGCGTGGAGCTGCTGTTCATGCCCAGCGTGTACGCGCCGTGCCCGGCCTGCCACGGCGCACGCTACAACGAGGCCACGCTGAAGGTGCGATGGAACGGGCGCAACATCGCCGAGGTGTTGCGGATGACCGTGGACGAAGCCCGCGACTTCTTCGCGGCCGAGGACGCGGTGGCGCGGCCGCTGCAGCTGCTGCGCGAGATCGGGCTGGGCTACCTGCGCCTGGGCCAGCCGGCCACCGAACTGTCGGGCGGCGAGGCGCAGCGCATCAAGCTGGCCACCGAGCTGCAGCGCAGCCAGCGCGGCCGCAGCCTGTACGTGCTGGACGAGCCCACCACCGGGCTGCATGCCTCGGATGCCGACCGGCTGCTGGTGCAATTGCAGCGTCTGGTCGACGCCGGCAACACCGTGGTGATGATCGAGCACGACATGCGCGCGGTGGCGCAGGCCGACTGGGTGATCGACGTGGGGCCGGGCGCGGGCGACGCTGGCGGTCGCATCGTGGTGGCCGGGCCCCCTCGGCAGGTGGCGCAGACGCCCGGCAGCCGGACCGAGCAGTTTCTTGCGCAGGAACTGGCGCGGGGTGAGTAGCTCAAAACAAATGTCGGAGAGCAGCGCCAAGTTGAGTCTGCTGACCAGCGAGTACGACATCTCCGTCGATGGCCCGGAGGAGACGGAAGCAGTCCATTTCGAGCCTTCCAACGTGGAGACGGTCGCCTAAGCTATGGTGGCTTCCTGCCCGATCTGGATCGAGCTGGTCAGCTTCGCCGCCTTAGAAGAAACTGCACGACCATCACCAGAGCCGCTACAACCAGTATCTGGACCGTTGCCGCGGCGGCGATCGTGGGATCGCTGACGAACTGCATCTGGGCCAGTACCTGCATCGGCAGCGTGGTGTTGCCCGCCGTCGAGAGGAAGATGGCCAAGTTGATATCACTGAAGGACACGATGAAGGCGAAGACCGCACCCGAGAGGATGCCGGACTTCAGCAGCGGCAGCGTCACCCGGAAGAGTGCCTGCGTCGGGCTGGCCCCCAGGCTCTGCGCTGCCTCCTCCAGCCTCGAGTCCAGGCCGCCCAGTGCGGCTGACACCGAACGGATGACGTAGGGCGTGGCAATGAGCACGTGGCCCAGGCCCAGGCTGAACATCGTCAGCGGCATGCCTGCTCGCGCGTAGAGCAGGAACAGGGCAACGCCCAGGAGCACCTGGGGGAAGACCAGCGGCGAGGCCAGCAGCAAGCTCAGGCGGCGCCCTGCTGCCTCGGGCAGATGTGCGATGCCTAGCGCCGCGGCGAGCCCGAGGACGGTGGAGCACAGGGCCACCGCGATCCCCAGCGGCAGGGATACCTTCAGCAGCGCATCTGAGAAGATGGGCGTGTGCAGCAGGTTGGCGAACCAGCGCAGCGACAGCTCCCGCGGCGGGAAGTCGTAGGTCGCCGAGGCGCCCACGGAGATGCCCACCACCACCATCACGGGCAGCAGCATGAAGATCAGTACGCCGACGATGGCGGTGATCCAAGCGAAACGTTGTACCGCATTCATGGCTTGCGACCTTTCCCGAGAAGCATGGCTGCGTAGAGCACAAGCAGCAGGATGAGCAGCAGCAGCATGGCCACCGCTGACGCACCGGGCCAGTTGAACGCGACGAGCACGTCGTCGTACATGAGCTGGGCGGCCATCTTGATGCGCGTGCCGCCGAGCAGGGCCGGCACCACGTAGGCGCTGGCCGACACGCCGAAGCACAGAAGAAACCCGGACAGCATCCCGGCCCGGCTCAGCGGGAGGAGAACGAGCCACCAGACGCGCCAGCCCGCGGCGCCGAGGTTGGCCGCGGCTTCTTCCAGGCTGGGAGAAATCTTTTCCATGGCGGCGCTGAGCGAATAGATCATGAAGGGCAGGCCGAACTCCACCATGCCGCACAGGACGGCGAACTGTGTGCCCAGCAGCGAGCCGCCGGGGAGCCCCAGGCTGCGCCAGACACCGGCCAGCGGACCTTCATTGCCGAAGAGGATGTACCAGCCGAAGGTCTTGACTACCACGCTGGTCATCAGCGGAATCATCACCAGGATGCCGATGACGGCCTTGATGGATGGGCGGGCGCGCGCCATGGCATAAGCCACGGGCAACGCAACGACGAGCTCGATCAGCGTTGCGATCAATGCCAGGCGCAAGGTCTGCCAGATGATGTTGAGGTAGTAAGGCTCGGCCAGCCGCGCATAGTTCGCTGTGGTGAAACCCGCACCTGCTAGGCCTGTGGTCGAGCGTTCGCGTAAGGAGAGATCGAAGATGCCCAGCAGAGGCAGTGCCAGTAGCGCGACGATCATCAGCGCATAGGGTGCCGTGGCCAGCCAAGGAGTCGTGCGGCGCGTCACGAAGCCGACTCCTCCACCAACACGGCCTGTTGCGGCTCGATGCGCACGTGCAGGGTGCCTTGCGTGGCTTGTCCAGGGTCTAGGTGCATAGTGACCGGCGAATCGATCTCTGAGCCGCCGCCAGCCGGGGCCAGGCGCACGATGGCCTCGTCCCGGTCGCCGCAGAAGGTGCGGGAAACGACCGTAGCAAGGAAGGTATTGGTCCAGTCGGGCTGCACGGCGGGATCCACGGGACGGATGTTCTCGGGACGCACGGAGATCCAGGCTGCGGTGCCGGAAGGTGCCCCCTCGGCGCCGCACAACAGCATCGCGCCACCGTGCAGGAAGGCTTCGATCTGCTGGCCCCGAGGCGCGCATCGCTCCACCTTCAACAGGTTGGAGGCGCCCACGAAATCCGCGACGAAGCGGCTGCGCGGCCGGCTGTAGATTTCCGCGGGCGTGCCGATTTGGGCGATGTGTCCACCCGACAGGACGATGATCCGGTCGGACATGGCCAGCGCCTCCGTCTGGTCGTGTGTGACGTAGACGAAGGTCGTGCCCAGGCGCCGCTGCAGATGCCGCAGCTCCTCGCGCATCTGGATGCGCAGCTTGAAGTCCAAGTTGGATAGAGGCTCGTCTAGCAACAGAAGTGGCGGATCCAGAACGATCGAGCGGGCGATGGCCACGCGCTGCTGCTGGCCGCCTGACAGCTGCGAGGGAAGTCGTTCGGCAAGGTGCGAGAGCCCCACGACGGAGAGCGCCTGTGCGACTTTCTCCTGCAAGGCGGAGCCGCGCAGCTTGCGCCGCAGCTTCAGCCCGAAGGCGACGTTCTGAGCCACTGTCAGGTGCGGAAACAGCGCGTAGCTCTGGAACACTAGGCCGATGTTGCGGCGATGTGGCTGCATGCGGCTGACGTCTTGGCCTTCGACCAGAATGCGGCCGGCGTCGATCTTCTCGAAACCGGCGATCGAGCGCAGCAGCGTGGTCTTGCCGCAGCCGCTGGGTCCTAGCAGCGAGACGAATTCGCCGGAGCGAATCTCGCAGTCGATGGGGCCGACGCGTGCGCCGTTGCCATAGTCGCGAACGACGGCTTCGAGCTTCAGTGCAAAGGCGCTGGTCATGCGGCACTCCGTCTCGCGTGCAGGAAGCGGCCCGTCATCCGAGCACCTCCTTGTTCCAGCGGTCCAGGGCCATGACACGCTGCTCATTGATCTTGGCCCAATCCAACGGAACGACTGCGTCCAGCGCGTTGGCAGGGGTTGCGTACTTGGCCAGGTCGGGGGGGAGTTTGACGGTCTTGTTCGACGGCGGATACTTGAACATGCGGGTCAGGTGCAGTTGCAGCTCGCCGGTGAGCGCGTTGTTGACGAACTCGTTGGCTGCCTCCCTGAAGGGCGTGCCCTTGGCGATCACCAGGCCGTTGTGCAGTTGGATGGTGCCGGGCACGTAGGCCATCTCGACGGGAACGCCGGCTTCCTGGAGCAGGGAGGCGCGGCCGTTCCAGTACGGCATGATCAAGACCTGCTCAGTCTGGAACGCCTTGATCGCCTGCTCGGTGGTCTTCAGGACGATGGCGTCGTTCTTGCGTACGAGTTCGGCGATGGCCGCGATGCCGGGGCTGATGTTGGTCTCGGTGCCGCCGAGCTGCTTGTTGACGGCATGCAGCCAGGTCTGGCCGTACCAGCCGAAGTCGGGGATCGCGATGCGCCCTTTGTACTTGGCGCTCCACATGTCCTCCCACTTTGTGGGGCGCGGCACGTGCTTGGTGTTGTACGTGAGCGAGACCAGGGGCATGGTGAACGAGGCGCACCAGTTCTTCAGCCCGTTGCGTGCCGGCTGGGTCGCAGTCGGATAGATGTCCTTGTAGTTCTTGACGATGCCGAGGTCGTAGTCCTGGATGGCGCCGGCGTCCGCCGCCATGTAGTGCTCGACGTCCAGCAGGTCGGCGACGGTGTAGGGCGGATTGTTGGGCTGAGCCAGCAGGCGGGAGATGAGGACGGGGTAGGGCGCGTTGAGTTGCTGGACGGTCTGTTTGGTCTTTTGGGCGAAGCGGCCATCGTCCGAGAAGGCCTTGGTCATCCCGTCGCCCCAACTGCCGCCGATGTTGCCGAAGGTGAAGGTGGTTTCGGCGTGGACCGGCAAGCCGGTCATCTCACTGAAGGCGATCAGCGCGGCGGTCTGCTTGAGCAGTTGCCGGCGGCTGAGCATCTTGGTCAAAGTCTTCTGGGAGGCTGCGAAAAGGGTCATTGGGCATCCTTGATTTAAAATGTAGCGCTACAAAATCAACTGAAAATTGAGCGAAATTTTCTCTTCTTCCGGCTTGGCGCTGGATTGTTGCGCGACAATTTCGACAGCATCAAGACGATGAAAACCCTAAGCAAGTGGTGTGCCATCATCCTTCTGCCCCTCGGCGCGCCGCGCCGATGTGCGACAAGAGCACTCTAATGAATCCGTCCATAGCCTCCGCGCCGCCCCTTTCTGACACGCTGTTCCTGGGCGCCCGGGTATTCGATGGACATGCCGCGCGGCTGTCGGCTCCCCAGCGTGTCTTCGTGCACGAGGGCAGGATCGCCGCCCTCGGCGACCGATGTCCCGACACGGCCGCCGCCGTCGTCGACGTGCACGGCCGCACGCTGATGCCAGGCCTGATCGATTGCCACGTGCACGTGACGGCGATCGAGAACTCCTTCGTTGCCACCGAGGCGCTGCCGCAGTCGCTCGTGGCGTTCCGCTCGGGGCATGTGCTGGGCGCGATGCTGGACCGGGGTTTCACGACGGTGCGCGACATGGGCGGGGCGGACCACGGCCTGGTGCGCGCCGTGGAAGAGGGGTGGCTGCGCGGGCCGCGCATCCTCACCTGCGGCCGTGTGCTGTCGCAGTCGGGCGGGCACGGCGACTTCCGAGGCCGCTACGACGCCCGATACCAGTCGCTGTGCTGCTCGGGATTTGGCCGCCTGGCGAGGCTGTGCGACGGCGTGCCCGACGTGCGGCGCGCCTGCCGCGAGGAACTCAAGGCCGGCGCCCGCTTCATCAAGCTGATGGCCAACGGCGGCTGCACCTCGCCGACCGACCCGATCGAAGGATTGCAGTACTCGCGCGAGGAGATCCTGGCGGCTGTGGAGGAAGCGCAGATGGCCAAAACTTATGTGGCGGCCCACCTCTACACCGATGAGGCGATCCGGCGCGCGGTGGAACTCGGCGTCGTCTCGGTCGAGCACTGCAATCTGGTTGAACGCGACACCGCACGCCTCATGCACCAGAAAGGGGCGATCGCGTGCCCCACCCTGATCACGCATCAGGCAGTGCTGGACCAGGCGAGCGAACTCGGCCTGTCGGCAGAATCGGTGCGCAAGACGCGCATGGTGGCCAGCGGTGGGCCCTCGGCACTGCGCGTCCTTCACGAGGAAGGGGTGACGATCGTGTACGGATCCGATTTGCTGGGCGCCATGCATGCAAGGCAGAGCGAGGAATTCGCCATCCTGGCCGAGCACCTGCCCGCCGTCGAGGTGCTGCGCTCGGCCACCTCGTATGCCGCGAGGCTGTTGCGCATGGAGGGGCTGATCGGATGCGTCGCGCCCGGCGCGTTCGCGGACTTGGTCCTCGTCGATGGTGATCCGCTGCGCGATCCGCGCCTCCTGGCGCAGCCCGACAATCTGGCGCTGGTCATGCAAGCCGGCCGCGTGGTGCGGGAGCGAGCCTAATGGCGGGCCCGAAGCATCCGGCGGGTGGAGGCCGCAGCGGCCCGACCGGACACGGCCCGCGCCGCGTCACGATGAGCGACGTGGCCAAGCTGGCGGGGGTCGCACCCATGACCGTCTCCAACTGCTACCGCGCGCCGTCACGAGTGCATCCCGAGACCCTGGCCAAGGTGACGGCGGCCGCCAAGAAACTCGGCTACGTACGCAATTTGGTGGCCGGCGGCCTGGCTTCGGGGCGCAGCCAGGTGATCGGCGTCCTCGTGCCCTCGCTGCAGAACTCCAACTTCGCGGAGACCATCCAGGGTCTTGAGGACCGTTTGCATGCGCTGGACTACCAGCTGATGCTGGCCGTGGCTTCCACGCCGGAGCGCGAGTACGCCTCCGTACGCACCTTCATCGAGCGGCGTGCCGACGGCATCGTGCTCACCGGGGTGGAGCATGACCATCCGACGATTGACCTGCTGCGAAGCACCGGGTTGCCGGTGGTCGAGACCTGGAGCCTGCGGGGCCCGTTCATCGACATGGGGGTGGGGTTCTCCCTGTACGACGCTGCACGGGAGATGGCTGCGCTGATGGTCGAGCGCGGCTACCGCAGGATCGGCTTCGCGGGCTTCAATCCGCCGCAAACGGCTCGCTTCCATGAAAGGCAGCGCGGCTTCCAGGACGCCATGAAAGCGGCCGGACTGCGCAGCGACCTGCTCGCCTATGCGGATCAGTCCGCAGGCTTTGCGGCAGGAAGGATCGCGCTGGACGCGCTGCTCGCAGAGGAGCCCGAGTTGGACGGGCTGTTTTGCGTGACTGACATCCTGGCGGCCGGGGCAATCTTCGAATGCGCGCGCCGCCGCTGGGCGGTGCCTGGCCGGCTGGGCATCGTGGGCTACGGCAACTACGAGATCGCCTCGGAGATGACGCCCAAGCTCACCACCGTGTCCACGCCGGGCTACGAGATGGGCGTCGCGGCAGCCGACATGCTGGTGGGCAGGCTCAACGGTGATGTCCCCCGGGAGCGGGTGCGCGATGTGGGCTACGCACTGACCTTGCGCGACTCCCTGTAGAGGTCGGCTTCCGCGGCCTGCGTTGCAGCGCAGCGCGCAGCCCGACTTCGTGTCCTCGGCGTCTCCTGCCCGGGATGTCGGCATGTGTCTGGCCCTGTTCGCGTCCAAGTCTCTGCGTGACTGATCGAAAATATTTGTAGCGCTACATTTTTGTAGCGCTATAATTTTCACAGGACAACACGAAACCAAGGTAGACAGCCATGACTTTCTCTCTCGTGGCCCGAGATCCCAAGACGGGGATGTTCGGCATCAGCATTGCGACAACCGCGGTTGCCGTGGGCAACCGCTGCCCTTGGGTGCGCGCCGGCGTTGGAGCCGTCACTTGCCAGCATCGGACGGACACGCGCGCCGGCCCGATCGGCCTTGGCCTCCTGACGCGAGGCTTCTCGGCCCAAGAAACGGTCAATCTGCTGGCCAGCAGCAACGACTTTCCACAGGAGCGCCAGTTCGCGGCCGTTGATCGTGAGGGAAGGGTTGCTTTCTTCAACGGCTCGGCCATCGACAACATCCATGCGGGTTACGCAGGCAATCAGTGCGTTTCCACCGGCAATCTCTTGGCCAATGCCGATGTTCCGCGACGCGTGGTCGAAGCCTACGAAGCGTCATGCGATCTTCCCTTCGCGGAGCGCTTGCTCGCGGCAATCGATGGTGGCCTCGCCGCTGGCGGTGAAACCAAGCCCATCATGGCTGCGGCTCTCCTGATCGCAGATCGCCATTCCTGGCCACTGGTTGATTTGCGTGTGGACTGGAAAGAAGAGCCGATCACGGAATTGCGCAAGCTTTGGGATTTCTACAAGCCCTATCAGGAACACTACGTGAACCAGGTCATTGCTCCGCACAAGCTGGACCTGTCCCAAGAATCGCCAATGAATTTGTGAGATGCATACGGAGCGTTTTTCTGGCGCGCTGGGTCAATCGAAAAATTCCATGTTTCACGCGAAGGATACGAATTCATATGATGCCGCCCGTTGATAGCGTGGTGTCAAGCGCCCATCGGCCGAACGAGGTCGATGTCGTCATCGTCGGTGGTGGCATCGTCGGGGCTGCAACGGCTTTCTTTTTGAGACAGCGGGGCTGCTCCGTCATGCTCTGCGAGAAGGGAATCATCGCAGGAGAGCAGTCCGGCCGGAATCTGGGCTGGTGTCGTACTTTGGGCCGAGACCTTCGTGAACTTCCGCTGATGCTGGAAGCCATGGACATCTGGGAGCAATCCAACGAACTCCTGGGCGCCGACGCCGGATTCCAGCGCAATGGGGTCGTTTATCTCTGCGACAACGAGCAGGAATTCACGAAGCATTCGGAATGGCTGGAGTCCGCCGAGCCTCTGGGCGCGAAGGCGCGCGTCCTGAACTCCGCACAATTGGCTGATCTGCTGCCCATGGCGGTGCGGTCCTGGCACGGTGCTGTCTATGCCGAAACCGATGGTTGTGCGGAGCCACAATTGGCCGCTCCTGCCTTTGCGAAAGCGGCGCAGCGTGCCGGAGCCATTATTTCGATCGGCGATGCCGTGCGAGGGATCGAGACGGCGGGTGGACGGGTTTCCGCCGTCGTCACCGAGAAAGGTGCTGTGAAATGCAGCGCTGTAGTCGTTGCGGGCGGCGCTTGGAGCAGCCAATTTCTCGGGAATCTCCGGGTCCGGTTTCCGCAATTGTCCGTCGTCACCTCTGCCCAATGCACTGCACCCGGAGAGCAGCCCCTGATACCGTCGCTGACGGGTTCCGGTTTCATTACGCGCAAGCGGGTTGACGGGGGATACAACGTCCTGTGCCATGGCGGCGAAATCCACGATATCACGCCGGCCAGTTTCCGGTTCCTGTGGGATTTCCGCCATCTCGCCACCTCCGACAATGGCGTGAAGTTGCGGGTTTCCAGGGAATTTTTCAGGGACATCCACTGGAAGCGCTCTTGGAAGAACAACGAGAGCAGTCCGTTCGAAGAGGTCCGCACGTGGGATCCGCCGATTGATGAGAAGAACCTCGATGCCGGCGTTCTTGTCGCCGCAGCGGCGCTGCCGATGTTCAAGGAGGCGAAGATCGCACATCGCTGGGGCGGGGTCATCGATGTCACCCCTGACGCTCTTCCGGTCATCTCGCCGATCGCAGCCATCCCAGGGCTGTTCCTGTCTTCTGGATATTCCGGTCACGGCTTCGGCCTCGGCCCGGCTGCCGGGCGGCTGACGGCCGACATGGTTCTCGGCAATGCGAAGGCGGAAGAGTTGAAACCCTACCGATTCGAGCGTTTCGCCGACGGAAGCATTCGACCCGGCCCCGCACTGCGATAAGTCTCCGGCACCCTCTTGCTACGAAATCGTTGCGCTGCGCTGATCGATCAAGACATATAGATTTGCTTTAACACCGTTCCACTTTTGGAGACCGCGATGGCGCATACTCGAATCCGCCCTTTCAATACGAAAGACACCTATCCCGAGCAAAAGCTGGACAACGATCTTTGTCAGGCAGTCGTAACGCAGGGTGGCCGGACGATTTATCTGCGCGGTCAGTGTCCGCAAGAGCTCGATACGGCTCGCAATATCGGAAGCCATGACCCCGCCGAGCAGACGCACAAGGTCATGCAGAACATCAAGCAGTTGATCGAAGAATGCGGCGGCACCATGGAGCACTTGGTGAAGGTCGTGGTCTATATCACCGATGTCCGGCATCGCGAGGCCATTTATCGCGTCATGGGTGAATACATCAAAGGGGTTCATCCGGTTTCGACCGGGCTGGTCGTAACTGCTTTGGCTCGCCCTGACTGGCTGGTCGAAATCGACGGAACGGCGGTCATTCCCGATTGACGCCTTCGATAGAAAGACTATCGCTCCCATCGTGAGTGCCTGGTTGGCATCGGTCGTCTCGGCTGTACGGTTGTGCTGCAGATGGTCAATAAGCTACATGAGGCGCGCAGAAATCCACATCGTCATGCGATGAGGTTTCGATAAGCGCAATTGTGCGCGAACGCGACGTCTCATTTTCACCGGGACATCGCCAATTCTTAGGGCATGTGTGCTTGTGCGGCCGAGTTGGCTGCGGGATTTCAATCGCTAGAAAGAAGGAGCTTTCAATGAAGAAAATCGTCCGCGCAGCGGCAATGACTGCGCTCTTGGCTGCGACTTCGAGTGCGTTTGCGCAGGGGACCACGCTTGTGGTCAATTCATGGGGTGGTGCCTATGAAAAACTCCACAAGCAACTGGTTTTCGAGCCTTTCGAGAAGGTCAACAACGTCAAGATCAAGGTCGTTACCCTTTATTCCGCGGACACGCTGGCGCAGTTGCGCGCCCAAAAGGCCAATCCGCAATACGACGTTGTCCATTTCTCTGGCGGCCAGGAAGTCATCGCAGCTCGCGAAGGCCTGCTGGCCCCGATCAAGCCAGAAGAGCTTTCCAACGGGAAGGATCTCTATCCGTTCGCGACTGAAGGCATGGCTCGCGGCGAGGGGCCGGTGCATCTCGTGACCGCCGTTGGCCTGCTGTACAACGAAAAGAAGGTCCCCAGGGCTCCGACCTCGTGGAAGGATCTCTGGGACACCGCGTACGGCGAGCATCTCGTCCTCACCGATCTCTCGAATTCCTTCGGCCTGCTCGGCTTCCTGATGATGAATCAGGTTTGGGGCGGCACGATCGAGAACACCAAGCCCGGGCTGAACAAGGTGGGTGAGCTCCTGAATCGCTCGGTGATCATCAATTCATCGCCCGAAGTACAGCAGAACTTCGCCCAGAACGACGCCTGGCTCGCCCCGTTCGCTCAGGACTATGCCTACGTCATCCGCAAGAGCGGCCAGCCGGTGAAGTTCGTTATGGCGAAAGAGGGTGTGCCTGCCGTGTATTTCACGGCGAACCTGGTGGCGAACCGGCCCCATCAGGCGCTGGCCAAGAAGCTGATCGATTTCGAACTCTCTCCCGAAGTGCAGGCCGCCTTCGCACGGGAAATGCGCTACTCGCCGACGAACACGAAGACGCAACTGCCCTCCGACGTTGCCGGCGAAGTCGTCTATGGCGATGCCGTGCGCTCCCTGGTGCGCTTCGATCCTGTCGCCATCGACAAGGTCCGCAACGGCCTGATCGAGGACTGGAAGAAGCTCATCGCCAAGTAAGGCTGCTGCCTGGGCGCTGCCGGGGGCCGGTTGACGGTCCCAGCAGCGTCCCGGGCTCGGGAGCATCCATGAACCGCCTGCGAAACGACCTACTCATTTCCGCGCCCGGCTTGCTGCTGCTCGTCTTCGGCTTCCTGATACCGGTTGCCGGGATTCTGGTGCTGGGCGTGCGCGACGCTGACGGGGCCTGGACGTCTGCCCATCTCGTCCGCTTCCTGACGGATCCGTTCTATCTCGGCATCGGCTGGCGAACGATCAAGCTGTCGCTGCTGATCACGGCCATCTGCGTCGTCGCTGGCGTTCCGCTGGCCTATATCATGGCCCGCGGCGGCCCGCGCCTGCGGCTGTGGCTGATCGTCTGCATCACGTTGCCCCTTATGACCAGCGTGGTCGTACGTACCTTCGGATGGATGGTCGTGCTGGGGCGCGGCGGGCTGGTGCCCCATGCCCTGAACATGCTGGGCCTGGCGAACCGGAACTACACGCTGATGCATACGGAAACCGCCATTGTTGCCGGCATGGTCCAGGTGCTTTTCCCATTCATGGTGCTGTCGATCCTGGGTGTGGTCCAGCGCATCGATTCACGTCTCGAGGAGGCGGCGAGAGTCATGGGCTGCAGTCTTGTGCAGTCGCTGCGGCTGGTCGTCCTGCCGCTCGCCGTCCCCGGCATCGTCGCGGGCTCGCTGCTCGTATTCACCCTGTCGGCCAGCTACTTCATCACGCCGAACTTACTGGGCGGTTCACGCCTGCCGGTTCTGGCCAGTTCGATCTACGAGACGGCGACCAAGACGCTGGATTGGCAGTTCGCCGCCGCGCAATCGATCATTCTTCTCATCGGCGTGCTCATGCTCCTGATCCCTCAAGCCAAGATGACGAGGCGTACCCATGGTTGAGGCTGCTCCCCGATCCATCCGGGCGGCTACGGCCCTCTACCTCGCCGCGGTCCTGGTGTTCGTGCTCGGCCCTCTGGTCGTCGTCGCCGGCGTCTCGTTCACCGGGGGGGAATACATAGCCTTTCCGCCCCAGGGCCTCAGCCTGCGCTGGTACGAAGCGATTCTGACGTCCTCGGTCTATGTCGGCGCGGCCTGGACCAGCCTGAAACTGGCGGTGGTCGTGACCATCTCGGCGACTGTGCTTGGCGCCGGCGCGGCCATCGCCCTGCACCGCGGCCGGTTGCCGGCAACGTCGGCCCTGTCGGCGCTGTTTCTCTCGCCCCTGGTCCTGCCGAGCATCATCTTCGCGCTCGGGCTGTTGACCTTGTGGAGTTCGCTCGTCGGGCGTACTTCGTTCTATGCGCTGTGGCTGGGCCACACCGTGATCGCCGTGCCTTACGTGATCCGCACGGCGCTCGCCGTTCTTTCGACCTCGGACAAGTTTTTGGAAGAGGCGGCCCGCACCATGGGCGCAGGGCCGTGGAAGGCAATTCTCCATGTCGTCATTCCGCAGGCATTGCCGGGCATCGCTGCCGGGGCATTCTTCGCATTCAATATTTCGTTTGACGAAGCCATCGTGTCCCTGTTCCTGCGTTCACCGGAAATCACGACGTTGCCTATCCAAATCTACACACAGTTGGAGTTCAGTCCGGATCCATCCATCGCAGCCGTATCGACACTCATGATCGGGCTGACGGTCCTTCTGATTTTCGTGATCGATCGTGTACTTGGCATCCAGAAAGTGGCGGGGTAATCAAATGACAGCAGCAGTTCATCTGGACAATGTGACAAAGTCCTTCGCGGGTGTGCAGATCATCAAGGGCATTTCCCTCTCGATCCAGAAAGGCGAATTCGTCAGCCTGCTCGGTCCAAGCGGGTGCGGCAAGACCACGCTGCTGCGCATCATTGCCGGCCTGGAGGAAGCGACCAGCGGCTCCATCCATATCGGCGGCACGGATTCGACCCGGTTGCCGCCCGAGCAGCGCGACATCGCGATGGTGTTCCAGTCCTACGCTCTGCTTCCGCATTTGACGGTGCTGGAAAACGTGATGTTTCCGCTGCGCATGCGCAAGTTAGGAAATCGTGCCGAGCAGCGCGAGCGCGCCGAAGCGGCGCTGAAGCTTGTGCAACTCTCGCATCTGGCGCAGCGCCGCCCGCGGCAGCTCTCCGGCGGGCAGCAGCAGCGAGTCGCAGTGGCGCGCGCGATCGTTTCCTCGCCGCAGGTGCTGCTGCTGGACGAACCCCTTTCCAATCTCGACGCGCGCTTGCGCGAGAGCATGCAGGAGGAGTTGATCCAGCTCCACCGCCAGACAGGTCTCACCACCGTCTTCGTCACCCACGATCAGGAAGAGGCGCTGAGCCTCTCCGATCGCGTGGTGCTGCTCAATGCGGGCCTGATCGAGCAGGAAGGGATTCCCGACGAACTCTATGTTGCGCCGCACAGCCGCTTCGCCGCATCGTTCATGGGCTCGACGAATCTACTCGAGGTCCACCTGGAGCCGAGCGGCGACGGCGCACGGGCCCTGCTGCCGGCAGGTCAGAGCTTGGTGCTGGGGGGCGCGCCGCACAAGCGCGGCAAGGCGACCGTCATGGTCAGGCAGGAGGATGTGCGGCTTGCGCCGGCGTCGGCCGGGGCCGCAGCGACCGCAACCCTCGTCACGCGCATATTCCTGGGCTCACGCACGCGCTACGTGCTCGACCTCGACGGGCACATGATCCGATGCCTCGCCCCTGCCGACCAGCACTTCGATGTTGGTGAAAAGGTCTCGGTCCTCATCCAGCCGGACAGGATTCGCGTTCTGGCGGATTAAAGCATTACATCAAGCAAACCACGGAGATCGATCATGATTGGACGTATTTGGCGCGGCTGGGCCAAGCCTGAATTGGCGGATTCCTACGAGCAGCTTCTGACGAAGGAAACGCTGCCGGCCCTGCACCGCGTGGCTGGCTACAAGGGCTCCTATTTCATGCGGCGCACGCTGGAAAGCGGCGAGGTCGAATTCATGGAAATCACCTTCTGGGAATCAATGGAGTCGATCGTCGCCTTCGCCGGCGAAGACTGCACCAAGGCCGTGGTGCCGCTGGAGACTCAGGCGTTCCTCACCCGCTTCGATGACCGTTCGGCTCATTTCGAGGCGACCTGGTGCTCTTGAGCGGCGAATAGCAGCATGACGCGGCGAATTGGATGAAAACTCGCGACATCCTAGAAAAACTGATCGGCTTCCCGACTGTCAGCCGGGACTCGAATCTCGGACTTATCGAGTTCGTCAGCGATACGCTTCGCCAGAACGGTATTGCCGCGCACATCATCCACAGCGCGGATGGCCGCAAAGCGAATCTCTATGCAACGGCGGGCCCCGGCGATCGGCCGGGGATCGTCCTGTCCGGCCATACGGATGTGGTTCCGATCGATGGGCAGGACTGGACGCTGCCCCCCTTCGTCATGACCGAGCGCGACGGCAAGCTGTACGGTCGTGGCGCCGCGGACATGAAGGGCTTCGTCGCCTGCGCCGTGGCGGCCCTGATCAAGGCATCCCGCATGGATTTGCAGGTGCCCCTGCATCTGGCCTTGTCCTACGACGAGGAGATCGGCTGTGTCGGCGTTCGCAGCCTGGTCGACTACCTGAAGGATCTGTCGCCCAAGCCCTTCCTGTGCATCGTGGGCGAACCCACCAGCATGCAAGTGGCGACGGGCCACAAAGGAAAAATCGCCGCCCGCGCAACGTGCAAAGGCCAAGAGGGGCATTCGGCCCTGGCGCCGCGTCACCTCAACGCCATTCATCTCGGCTGCGATTTTGTCAACCTGCTGCGGCGGGAGCAGGACCGTCTGGCCGCTGAGGGCGGGCAGGACAACGACTACGATATTCCCTACACGACCGTGCATGTCGGCAAGATGAATGCCGGCGTCGCGCTGAACATCGTTCCCAATCTGTGCCAGATCGATTTCGAAATCCGCAACGTCGCGGTCGACGATGCCGAACAGATACTCGACAGACTGCGGGTGCAAGCCCGGCAGATCGTCGGGAAGGCGACATCCGCTGCTGCGGAGGATGCGATCGAGATCGCGGTCGTCAATGCATATCCTGGCCTCGACACGCCGGTCGGGTCGCAAGCGGTCAATTTCGTCAATGCGCTCCTTGGCGTCAGCAGCACGACCAAGGTTGCGTTCGGCACCGAGGGGGGTCTTTTCGATCGCGATGTCGGCATTCCGACCGTGGTTTGCGGCCCGGGGTCCATGGACCAGGGTCATAAGCCGGATGAATACGTCAGCTGCGAGCAGCTGATCCGCTGCGACGAAATGCTGGCCCGGCTGTTGGGAAGAGCCACCTCGGGCTTCCAATGAAAATTCGGCGCATATCCTCTCGGCCGAGTTCGATAGCAATCCTCAGTTCGGGCTCCATATCGTGAGGGCCCGGAGAGTGACCCATCGAAAGCAATGGGCTCAGGACGCTTCATCCGCACGGAGACGCCGTGAGCGACTGGAACATCAGCGTCGAAGACGCTCGAGCTGGTGTCGATGGGGCCGACGCGTGCGCCGTTGCCATAGTCGCGAACGACGGCTTCGAGCTTCAGTGCAAAGGCGCTGGTCATGCGGCACTCCGTCTCGCGTGCAGGAAGCGGCCCGTCATCCGAGCACCTCCTTGTTCCAGCGGTCCAGGGCCATGACACGCTGCTCATTGATCTTGGCCCAATCCAACGGAACGACTGCGTCCAGCGCGTTGGCAGGGGTTGCGTACTTGGCCAGGTCGGGGGGGAGTTTGACGGTCTTGTTCGACGGCGGATACTTGAACATGCGGGTCAGGTGCAGTTGCAGCTCGCCGGTGAGCGCGTTGTTGACGAACTCGTTGGCTGCCTCCCTGAAGGGCGTGCCCTTGGCGATCACCAGGCCGTTGTGCAGTTGGATGGTGCCGGGCACGTAGGCCATCTCGACGGGAACGCCGGCTTCCTGGAGCAGGGAGGCGCGGCCGTTCCAGTACGGCATGATCAAGACCTGCTCAGTCTGGAACGCCTTGATCGCCTGCTCGGTGGTCTTCAGGACGATGGCGTCGTTCTTGCGTACGAGTTCGGCGATGGCCGCGATGCCGGGGCTGATGTTGGTCTCGGTGCCGCCGAGCTGCTTGTTGACGGCATGCAGCCAGGTCTGGCCGTACCAGCCGAAGTCGGGGATCGCGATGCGCCCTTTGTACTTGGCGCTCCACATGTCCTCCCACTTTGTGGGGCGCGGCACGTGCTTGGTGTTGTACGTGAGCGAGACCAGGGGCATGGTGAACGAGGCGCACCAGTTCTTCAGCCCGTTGCGTGCCGGCTGGGTCGCAGTCGGATAGATGTCCTTGTAGTTCTTGACGATGCCGAGGTCGTAGTCCTGGATGGCGCCGGCGTCCGCCGCCATGTAGTGCTCGACGTCCAGCAGGTCGGCGACGGTGTAGGGCGGATTGTTGGGCTGAGCCAGCAGGCGGGAGATGAGGACGGGGTAGGGCGCGTTGAGTTGCTGGACGGTCTGTTTGGTCTTTTGGGCGAAGCGGCCATCGTCCGAGAAGGCCTTGGTCATCCCGTCGCCCCAACTGCCGCCGATGTTGCCGAAGGTGAAGGTGGTTTCGGCGTGGACCGGCAAGCCGGTCATCTCACTGAAGGCGATCAGCGCGGCGGTCTGCTTGAGCAGTTGCCGGCGGCTGAGCATCCTCATCAGAGTTGTCTTCGGGATCATGAAGTATTCCATGGTGAGGGGGTGCCGTGAGCAGTTGAGTTAGGGGGGGCAGACGTTCATGGGCGAATCGACCAGCAACTGCAGCAAGGGCGGCCGCAGAACATGGCCGATGGGGCGTCGCTGATGAGGCTTGTAGGAGTTCCACAATTCGCGCAATGTCACTTGGGCTTTAGTTAAAGGTGCACGCGCAGGCCCCCATCAGGGTCACCTACGATGGTCGACGGTGAGCAGTGCCGTCGAGATGCCCGGTTTGGTCTCGCCCTTAGACCGTGGCGCCAACATCTAGCGCATTCGTCTGCCGGTGGTTGGCCAGGAAGATGTCGGTGGCCACGTATTAGTCGCTCACGATGCCGGCGGCAATGTTGGGGGCGTGGGGTGGCAGAAGACGCGGCCTCCTCGTTGCACCATCGCGGCAAACTGGCACTCACTCGGGGCGTCGTTGGGACTCGGCCATCTGGCGGGCGACCTCGCGGGCGCTCAACCTCTGGTTGAGCAGTTAGAGCCCACACTGGGCTCGCACGGCATCGGCACGATGCTGCATGGTGACGGCACCGACCTTGACCTTCACCCAGACGCAGCGGTGCCCACGGCAATGACGGAAGTGGCGATGGCAGCGCTGGACACCCGGTCGGAGCTAAAGATGTATCGCTACAAAAGTCTCCATTGAGATTGCTAAAAATTCTTAAAAAATGGAGATTGTTTCTATATTGTTGCGCAACAATTATGGTGGCGTCAAGATCAAGAAAGGCCATTACAGGAGGAAGCGCCATGCTGTTGACAATCGAATATCAATGAATGTGCCGGCTTCCGAAGCTTTCGCTTCGGCGGCTGAACATAGGACGTCATTGACATCTACCTCCAACATCGGCTGGATCCGCATGTCCTCATCGAAGAGACAGCGGCGCGATGGCTGCGCTGGTCGACGAGGGGAAGGTGAGCCTTCTTGCGGGGCCGCTCATGCCCGTCTTCTTCCCGCGAGCTGCGCTGCGGCACCATCCTAGAAATCTTCAACCACATATGACAACCCTGAGCAGTCCCAGAGGCGGCCTTGTGCTATCGATCTGACCGCTGTTTTCGTTCATGAAGCCCTGGCGCCGCAAGGTTCCAGGGCTTTATGCCGTCTGGACTCGTCAGCCGCCGACGCTTGGGCCGCAGCCAACGCTTCCATGACCCGAACACATGACGCTGGAGAGATTCCTCGATGCAACTCATCATTCCCGAATTGCGCGCCCAACTGCTGCTCAACGCGCAGCAGGCTCGCACGGACCCCGCCTTCGACCCGCATCCGGTGGTCAAGTGGTCCAACCCGTGCGGCGCGGCCACCTGGCTCATCACCGAATTGAATTCCGACGATGAAGACACGGCGTATGGCCTATGCGACCTGGGCATGGGCACTCCAGAACTGGGCCACGTGTCCGTGCGTGAGCTGGCATCCATCCGTCTGATGGGCAGTGCTCTGGGCATCGAGCGCGATCTGTACTGGAAGGCCACCAAACCCCTGAGCGAGTACGCACGGATGGCACGCCTGGCCGGCCGCATCGTCGACTGAATCCCTCCGGCCTTTCTCCCACAGCCCGGTCCGACTGCAAGGTCGATCGGGCTTTCTTGTTTTTCTCACCGTAAAGGAGTTCTCCCTTGACCCATCTCCATCTTCAATGCCCCAACTGCGGCTCGCATCGCATCGAGACCCGCGACCTCGCCCAACGCACCGGCGGCACCCTGGGCGGCCTGGCTGGCGCGGCTGGCGGCATCGCCGGAGCGCTGCGCGGCGCCCGCGCCGGTTTCACCCTGGGCATGGCTGCCGGCCCCATGGGCGGCGGCATCGGCACCGTCATCGGTGTCGTGCTCGGCGGCCTGGGCGGCGGCGCGCTGGGCACCGAACTGGGCGCCATCTTCGGGCGCGTGGTCGACGACCGCGTGCTGAACAACCTTCAGTGCGCTGCCTGCGGCCATGTGTTCACCGGCCGGCGAGGCTCGGATGCGTCCGATGCGTCGTCCTCTTCGCCCGCACCCTGGTCGCCAGACCCTCAGCGGCCCGGATCGCATTCCGGCCAGGATCTGGATGACGAGGATCTCGACACGCGCTACGGCTGAGGCAGATTGCCCTGACCGCTGCGCTTTCTCTTCTCCGCTCCCTGAGCCCCGGGCTCGTCCTTTCCTCATCCCTGCGCACACCGCTCGGTCGCCCGTGTTCCTCGCGGCCACGGGCGCGCCGCCGCATGCGCATTTCTTCCCTGTCTTTCCTCCTTTCAAGGAATTCCTGCATGGCACACATCCTCCAGCAGATGGCCTACGTCGGCCAGACCCCCTGGCATGACCTGGGCAACCCGCTGCCCCCGAAACAACCGATCGAGGTCTGGGCCCAGCAGGCCGGCATGGACTGGACCATCTGCGAGACCCCGGTCCGCTACATGACCGAGAAGGCCGGCTCGCTCGGCTCGATCATGACCTTCGAGGACCAGAAGGTCCTGTACCGCAGCGACACCAAGGCGCCCTTGTCCGTCGTCGGCGGCCGCTACCAGATCGTGCAGCCGCGCGAGGTCCTGGAGTTCTACCGAGACCTGACCGAAGTCTCCGGCTTCGAGCTGGAGACCGCCGGCGTCCTCAAGGCCGGCCGCAAGTTCTGGGCGCTGGCCCGCACCGGCAAGTCCACCACCCTGCAGCGCAGCGACCTGGTGCGCGGCTACATCCTGCTGGCCACCTCCTGCGACGGCACCCTTGCCACCACCGCCACGCCCACCTCCATCCGCGTGGTGTGCAACAACACCCTGGCCATGGCGCTGAAGGGCGCCACCAGCGCCACCGGCGCCGTGCGAGTGCCCCACAGCACCACCTTCGATGCCCAGGCGGTCAAGAAGCAGCTCGGGATCGCCGTCTCCGGCTGGGACGCCTTCATGTACCGCATGAAGACCCTCGCGGAGCGCAAGGTCAAGACGCACGAGTCCCTGAACTATTTCCTCAAGGTCATGTGCCAGGCGGACGTGCATGCCGACCAGGCGCAGCTGACCAACGAGCGGGCCCTGAAGAAGGTGCAGGAGCTGTACGAGGGCAAGGGCCGTGGGGCGGAGCTGGGCGCGGCCAAGGGCACGGCCTGGGGGCTGCTATGCGCCGTCACCGAGTTCGTGGACCACGAGCGCCGGGCCCGCAGCCAGGAATACCGCCTGGACAGCGCCTGGTTCGGCCAGGGCGCGGCGATCAAGCAGCGGGCACTCGATGCCGCGCTGCAACTGGTCAGCTGAGGGACTCTCCCATGGGCACCACTGTCTACCGCGCCACCCGGGCGCAGGCGGTCCAGGACGAGCTGCGCGACATCAGCCGGCGCTCCCTCGTCCTGGCCCACCAGCTGCGCGGCACCCGGCTCTGGGTGCTGGCCCAGGTGAGGGAAGGGCCGAAGGCGGGCACCCGCTGGATCGGCCTGACGCTCATCCGCAGCCAGGGCCAGGACGTGGCGGTCAAGCGCCTGGACGAGACCTGCGGTCCGTACTACTACGACTGTCCGCTGCACTACCTCGCGATGGCCAGTGTCCCGGAGGGGCCTCACGCCGCCGCTTGACGGGAGAAGGTCAAGGCCTACCACGCCGGCCAGGCCGAGGCACGCCGCCGGCGCCAGCAGATCCAGCCCGGCACCTGGGTGCGCTACGGCAGTGCCGTCTATCGGCTCCAGCGATCCCTCGGCCGCAAGGGCTGGGAGGTAGCCCGGGAGCCGGACGGCCTGCCCATGCGCATGACGGCTCGCCAGCTCGGCCGGGCCACCAGGCTGGACGCCGAGCCAGCTCCCGCATCCACCACCCATTCAACAGAGGGAACATGACCCCTGCGATTCCATCGGCCGCATCCCCGCCAGGGGACCTGCGGCGACCGGCCCTGAAGCTCATCAAGACCCAGGATCTCAGCCGCGACCAGTGGCTCGACATCCGCAAGCGCGGCATCGGCAGCTCCGACGCCGCCGCGGCCGTCGGTCTGAACCCCTACAAATCCCAGCTCGAACTCTGGCTGGAGAAGACCGGCCGCGACGAGCACCTGCCGAAGCTCGATCCCCAGGATGAGACCACCCCGGTCTACTGGGGCACGCTGCTGGAGCCCATCGTCGCTGCCCACTACACCCGCCGTACCGGAAACAGGGTGCGCCGGATCAACGCGGTGCTTCAGCATCCCAGCTTTCCTTGGATGCTGGCGAACATCGACCGGGAAGTGATCGGCGCGCCCGACGTCCAGATCCTGGAGTGCAAGACGGCCGGTTTCAACGGCGCGCGCCTGTGGAAGGAGGGCGTTCCGGAATACGTCCAGCTGCAGGTGATGCACCAACTTGCCGTCACCGGCAAGCAGGCCGCCGACGTGGCGGTGCTGATCTGCGGCCAGGAACTGAACATCCACCGGATCGAGCGCGATGAGGCCCTGATCGCCCAGCTCATCGAGTTGGAGCGGCGGTTCTGGCGCCTGGTGGAGACCGATACCGCCCCCGCCGTGGATGGATCCGAATCGGCCGCCACAGCCCTGAAGACCCTCTGGCCCCAGGACAGCGGAGCGATCCTGGACCTGCGGGGCGACCTGGTGATGTGCGCCGCCTTCTCGGACCTGGTGGCGCTGCGCGAGCAGCTGGACACCCTGGCGCAGCGCGAGGCCGAAGTCCGGCAACGCATCCAGCAGCGCCTCGGGGATGCCTCCATCGCCCGCTTCGATGCGGGCGAGGTGCGTTGGAAACGGAGCAAGGATGGCGCGGGCCTGGACACCGACCGGCTCATGGCCGAGCACCCCGAGATCGCCAGTGCCTATCGCGTCACCCGTCCGGGCACGCGGCGCTTCACGGTGAAGGTCCACGCGTCGCTGCACGGCGATATGCCGGCTTCCGACTGAACGGAGGTGCGACATGGCCTCGACCCTGATCCCCGGACCGCTGGAGTTCCTGGTGGCCTACGCCCTGGCGCTGGCCGCGGGCGTGCTGATCGGCTACGTGCTGGCCTGGCAGCGCGCCAGGCGTGTTGCCGAGGACTGACGCTTCCGTCCTCCATCGAACTCTCCGCCGGGCGGTTCCCTCGCGCCAGGAACCTCGCTCGCCCCGGCGGCCGGCCCCTTTCCGCAGGGGCCTTTTATCGGCTGGCCCGCCCCATGCGGATGGAAGGGGCGGGCATGGACGTGCCCAGCGCATGTCAGGTTCTGCGCGTTGCTCCGCAGACGCGCTTCTCCCCAGCCTTCATTCACCCCATTTCACAAGGAGCCTCCATGCTCAAAGGACTGGCCCTGACCCCGCCTGTGGTCGGGCGCATCGCCATCGGACGAGTCGTCATGCGCGAGGGCAAGCGCCTTCCCGAAAAAGACGACGAATTCACCCTCACCACCCAGGTCCAGGGCCTCGGTGGCTGGATCCCGCATCCCCTGGATGCCCAGCTGCGCAAGGCCGCAGGGACGGCCAACGGCAAGCTGCGTGCCATCCCCGTGCGGCTGCTCTTCGACGACCCGGACCTGAACTTCCGCGCCCACTACAGCCTCTTCGACCGGGCCACCGGCCGACCGCTGTGCGTGGGCAACGGAGAAACGGCCCGGCGCGTGGCCCCGGACACGGAAGAAGATATCCGCTCGCTGCCGTGCCCGGCTCCGGAAGGCTGCAGCTTCGGCGCCGGCGGCTGCAAGCCCTATGCGCGCCTGAACGTGCGCATCGACCAGGAAGACGCGCTGGGGGACGAACTGGGTTCCTTCATCTTCCGCACCACCGGCTTCAACAGCATCCGAACCCTGGCCGCGCGGCTGCGCTACTTCCAGGCCCTCTCGGGGGATCACCTCTCGGCGTTGCCCCTGGAGCTTCGGCTTCGGGGCAAGTCCACCACGCAGTCGCACCGGGCCCCGATCTACTATGTGGACCTGACGGTGCGCACGGGATCGACCCTGGCTCAGGCGCTGGAGGCGGCCAGAGCCGAAGTGCAGGCCCGGCAAGCTGCGGGCTTCAACCAGGCGGCGCTGGACCAGGCAGCCCGGGAGGGCTTCGCGGCTGGGGCCTTCGAGGAATCGGTGGAGGAGGGCGCGGCCGTGGTGGAGGAGTTCTTCCCGGAGCAGAAAGAAGGGGGGGAACAGGCGCAAAGCCAGTCGACGCGGAAGGCCTCGGCGCCGAAGCCCTCGCTGGGCGCCAAGCTGCAGCGGCTGGCGCAACAGGGAGCCACGGTGTTGGAGGAGGGAAACCAACATGCGCCCAGCGGATGACGAATCTCCTCGGCTGCACCATGTCTTCCTGCCAGGCCTGCGCTTTGACACCGAAATGCATTTCCTGGCTCGGTTGCCCTTCGGCCGCACGGCGTGGCGCCGGCTACCCATGCTGGAAGCCTCGCCCGAGGGATCTGGCTGGGTCGCGCTCCTGCAGGCCGAAACCCTCGTGATGGGGCCGGTGCCTTCGGCCCGCAAGCTCCGCCGCGCCAGCCGTCCGGATCTACCGGCACTGATGCCAGGGGACTTCTTGGTACGCACGCCTGAGCTCGCTCCCCGGCTGCGCGCCCGCTGGCATCCGCAGCAGACGTTGCTGGCGTCAGGCGAGCCCCTGCGCCATCCTGCGCTGGCGTGCCTGGCTGGCCCGAAAGGAATGAGCTGGGCGCTTGTCGTGGGGGTTGAGTTGGAGCACACCCAGCGCCCGCAGAGCTCGACATCCCGTGCCTTGCTGCTCCTCGATCCGCGCCTCGCGGGACCTTGGGCAACGGGCTACAACGCCCGGCTGTCACTGCGGGAAGAGCGCTGGCGGGGGCTCGATGGCGAGGTGCAAAGCCTCGGTCTGCTGGGGCTGATCGAACTCATGCCTCGGGAGCCCGCAGGACGGATCAGGATCTGACCTGCGCCTGATCAGGACCGCGGCTTGCGCGTGCGCGGTGCGCTCGTGTAGGGCCGCTGCGTGCGCGGGGCGCGCCTGAGCGTCTCGTCCAGGCCGCGCCGGCGAGGCAGGTCTGGATCCAGCAGTTCGTGGGCCGGCTCGCCGATCGACCGGGCGATCAGCTCGATGTTGTCGATGGAGATGTTGCGAACGCCCCGCTCCAGCGTGCCGACGAAGGTGCGGTCCAGTCCCGCGTCGTTGGCCATGCGCTCCTGCGAGATGCCCGCGTTCACGCGCACCAGGCGCACGTTGCGGGCAAATATTTCACGAAGGGACAGAGCGCGAACACCACGGGGCATCCGTTCGATGCTCCGGATGTGATGTGTTTGATACCACGGTGTTTGAAACCCATTAACATCCAGCTACAACCAGCACCGTCCGCGTCAATGGACGAGGCAGGCATCGCCATGGCGGATCACTGCGCACAAAAAGGAGATTCAAATACAGCATTCAGATGCGACTGCAGTCCACCCGTCTCCGCACACGGTTGCCCAGTCCCTAGGGAAGGGCGCCTTCTTCTAACTCTCACCACCACAGCAAAAACCATGAAGAACAAAGACATCCAGACGGGCCATCTCTCGCGTAGTGCGGGGATCACTGGCATCGAAGAACTGGCTCGCGCCACACGTGTTGCACCGTCCGCACGGGCCGGCCGAATGGCCCGTTGGGGCGCGGGCCTCCTGGCCGCCGTCCTGGCGTTGCCTGCGCTGGCGGCCGAGGGACGTTGGACCGAGGGCTTCGGGCAGGGCGACCTGGAGTACTTCATCGACGCCCAGGGCATGCGCCTGTACATCGGCTGCCCGACGGCCGACGGCAGCGCCGACACCTCCTCCAGCCTGGCCCTGATGTCGGTGAAGTCCTCGCAGGAGGTCACGAAGTTCACCCTCAAGGTCGGCGGCCGCAGCTATGACGGTCCCTTCACCGCCGACAGCCGCGTCGGGGAGAACGACTTCATCGCCTTGCTGGACGACCTGCGCAAGGGTGATGCCGTTGTGACCTACGCCGGCAAGACGCTCACTTTCCCCAAGAACAATGCAGCCAAGGTCCTGCCGGCCTTCGGCAAGAAGGGGTTTGCCTGCAATCTGAGTTGAACGAATTGACGGAGCGAGTGACTCCTGCCGTTCTTTCGTCCGTGTCCATGACGCCCGCTCTGGCGCTCGTCCTACCCGTGTGGGATGAGCACTGGAGAGAGCGGTCCTCACATCGAAACCACATGTCCACCAAAGCCAAGATCGTTCTCGTCTACCTTGCCCTCGGGGTGTTGTTCGCGCTGTACGCGTGGCTGTTCGGAGACACCTCCCACAAGAGCTTCGCCTTCAACCTGGGCATGGGCATCGTCTGGCCCGTCATGCTGTTCCCCGGGCTGGGAAAGGCCATTGGGGCGGCCATCATCGTGCTGTTCATTGGCGCTGTGATGGCCAGTTGAGCGCGAAGGAAATGAATTCTTCTCACACAGGCATGACCATGAAGCGTCTTCTGGCATTGGCTGTCTGCTTCGTCCTGGCCGGCTGTTCCAGCGAAGTGGAAAAAGAGTTCATGGCTGGCTGCCGCAACGGCGGCGTGCCCAAGTCCACGTGCTCCTGCATGTACGACACGTTGAAGCCGGACCTGGAGAAGATCGAATCGGATCCGGGCTTCATGCGCTCGGAGGATTTCTGGAAGCGCTACATCCAGGCGGGCGCGAGGTGCCAGGCTCGGTGAGCTGAAGGGGATCCGCAAACCGCCTCCATCAACCTCCTGGTCTTCCGCGCATCTTCTTTCTACGCGATGTCCAAACTCCTTCTGACCTTGCTGTTCCTCGGCCTGCTCATCTGGGCCGTTGGCTTCTGGTGGACCGTCGGCGGATTCCTGCTTCTGGCGCTGGTCGATTCCGAAAAGAGGTAAATTGACCCGTGCAGCGACGTGCATAGCGTCGGGCAATGGGCGAAACAAGCGCTGCTTTCGTCGACGCTCATCCGAACCAGGATGGCATCCAGCCCGTGCGGGCGATCGAAGGATCGCTCGCACGTCAGGGTGCCATCTTCATTTTTTGCGTCGTCGTGCTCAGTAGCTTGGACTGATGGGGGAGCCTTGCTCCCAACGGCTCGTCCAGTGTCGAAGGTATCGGTCCGCGAGCGCTGCGTCATTCCACATCACCAGCACGTTCTCGGAGTTCGACCGTGCAGCCGCCTGCGTGTAGTTGAAGGAGCCCGTTTGTACCGTGCGGTCGTCGGCCACGATGTACTTGTCGTGGTGGATCGCATACCGGCCGATGCTGCGGACTTGGATAGCGGCGCCAAGCAGCAGGTTGATCGCTGCCACGTTGGCCTTGCCTCGGTTGCCCCGATCATCCAGGACAACCCGAGCGTCCACGCCGTGCCGTTGAACATCCATGAGCGTTCGGACGGCGCTTGGCGAGGTGAACGAACAGCCCGCCAGGCGAAGCGTGTGTTGAGCGCCGGCTATCACGTGCAGCACCAGCGCTTCGGCACCGGCTTCGGAAGAGAACGCGACTTCGATCCGGGATGCGGCAGAGACTGGCGCCCCTGGGGAGCCTGACCTGCAAGGCGCTGTCGAACAGCCCGCGGCGACGAACAGAGCCGCGCACAGCGCGGCAAGACGCGTTCCGATCAGCCTTGGGCGAGCCGCTCTTCAGCCTGCTTGCGGGTCAGTCCACGGACAGCGACCAGTGCTTGGAGTTGTGCTGCTCGAGGGCGGGCCGTACCTTGTTCCCAGTGGTAGATGCTTTGGCCTGATACGCCCACGAGTTTGCCGTATGTGGCGGCTGACAGGCCCAATTTCGTGCGATGAGCGGCTAGGCGGGTCGGGCTGAATCTCCTGGTCACGTCTTGGTCCATAGCCTCTTGGGGCTCGACGGTCTTGGCTGACCTGCCAGCCACCTTGCCCAGTTGTCGAAGCTGCCTTTGAAGATCGACCACTTCCCGGCGCAGGGAAGCGATGGCGCTACGTTGCTGGGCGGAGGTTTTCTTCAGGCTTTCGATCTCATGGCGCACTTCCTTGCGGGCTACGCGGCTGATTTCGGCCTTGAGAATCTGGGCAATGTTCGTCATGAAGCTATTCTCCAATATGCGTGAGAGACGGACTGCGTCATGCGAAGCTCGCCGACCTTGAGCGCAGGACTGGCAATCTCGTGCAATGAATCGAGGGCCAAACCACAAAAAGCCGCTCACTGCTCGGCCGGTGCTGCGAGCGGCCGAAGGCGCGTCTGCGCAAGAACAGGCAGGTTCTGTAGGAATGAGCCTTGACCAGAGCCGTTTCGGCACAGCCGAGCATCTACTTGGTCGACTCGATACGCGACCGCTTGAGTTGAGGCTTCGTCGCCGGAATTGGCGGCGTTTCTGGTGATTGGCAGCATCTTGAGGAGCACGCGTGCTCGACTTTCAACGAAGTAGGATGCTTGAACTCGGAAGTCACGCACGGTGGGGCGGTGGGACTGAAGTCGGCTTTGCATCGATTCTGTTGAAAAACTCAGCGAGCCCGGCTCGATGCGCTTCTGCAAGGGTACTTCGACCCTTCTCGAGGTCACGATCGTCGAGTCTGGATCGATCTGAGAGGTCGAATTTTCTTGGACCAACTGTTCGCAGCTTCAAACCGAGTTTTTCAACAGAATCCAGCGATAGCTATCCTTCGCACCAGCTTATCCAACAACAACTCAAGGCAGAAATCGATTGTTCAACCGATTGCGAGTACCGTTGCGCTGCCTGGCCTAGGACCGATTTGCGCGGCCGCGCAGCATCTGGCCAAGCGGAGCCGTCTCAGGCCTCCAATAGCGCGCCATCGTTGCGCAGGGCTTGTTGCAAGCGCTTGATATCGACATCCCGAAAAGCACCTGTACCTATCAGTGATGAGAGAGCAGGCCCTTTAAGCGTGGAGGGCACGCTCCTACATCCCATCTCGTTCGCCAATGGCCAACGAGCAAGGAGGTATGGCATGACTATGGATCTGCGCAGTCGGATCGCCCGCTGCCGGCTTCCCATGGGGCTGCACACTCCGGAAGACGTCGACGGCGTGCGATTACTGCGGGCCGCCGGCCTGTTCATTGCGCTGGTGCTCGCACCTTCGCATCCGCTCACGCTGTCCGGCATGGCTAATGCGGTGCAGGTGCTGATCACTACCCGGAAGGTCCTGGCGAACCGGCCAGCGTGCATCAGACCTTTTCGTTGCGAAACTCGCTCCGGGACTGACGAAGGCGCCTTGGCATAGTACCGCCGAACATAAACCTCTTCAGCCCGCTCTCTCTCCAATGCCGCTCAGATTTATTTGGCCGGCTCTGACGCAGCGTCTTCAATCTGAAGTAGATATGCCTTCTTTGCCCCCTGAAGATGGTCGACGCAAAGCTGCGAAAGCGCCCAGTTGTCGGAGCCCTTCATCAGCTTGATCAGCATCGCGTGTTCCCGGTAGGAGGCCTGCGCATGCTCGGCGTCGGCTGTCTTCTTGGAACGCACGGGCAGGCTCAGCCACATGTAGTACTGAATTGATTCGACCAGATACTTGTTGCCACAGGCCGAGAACAGCGCCAGGTGGAAAGCATCGTTGGCCTCATGCACGCCGCGCCAGTCGCGCTCGCGCATGTGCCGGCCATACTGCGCATGCAGCGCCTCCAACTGCTCGACGACGGAGGCCGCCGCCGGCAGCGGGATGCGCAGGGCGGCTTGGCGCTGCAGCATTTCGCGCACCTCGTAGATCTGCGTCACCTCGCGCGGCCGAAGCGAGCGCACGGCAACGCCCTTGTTCTTCTCGCGCACCACGATGCCGGTGCGCTCCAGTTCCACGAAGGCTTGCCGCGCGAAGTGCCGCGTCACGCGAAAGCGGGCGATGATGGCGTCCTCGGTCAGGCGCGCGCCAGGCGCGAGCCTCCCGAAGATGATGTCGTCGCCCAGGATCTTGGCAAGATCCGCCGGCTCGTCCAGCAAGATGGTCTGTTCGCCGGCCGTTTCCTTATCCACTACTTGTGCCTGCGTAGGCATGCTCCACGAGTTCCAGCGTCTTGAGGTTGTCGATCGGGTTGGTTTCGAAGGGAAGACCGTTTGCCAGGCAGTGCACGAAATGCGAGAGTGTGCCTGTGTACGACTGCTGGTAGGCGGCTGCCATGTCGTATGTTAGCTCGCGCTCCTGGGCACCATGGCAGCGCAGGGCGTTACTTTCCAGTTCGATGGTGCCGCGCGTTCCGACCAGCGTGAGGCGATCGGCCAACGCTGGTGGGCGGCCGTGCACGGCCAGGTTGGCCATCAGCGACACCGGCGCGCCGCTGCGGGTCTGCAGGGCCAGGAAGGCCCGGTCTTCCCCGCGCATAGCGGGCGAGGCGCGTCCCAGCCGAGCGTGCAGTAACGCCAGGTCGCCTAGCAGGAAGCGCAGCGCGTCGATGTGGTGAATCAGGATCTCTGTCACCAGCGCGCGCGACAGCGTGGCGATGAAGGGCTGGCGCGCCAGTGCGGGCAACTGGCCCTGTGCATCGGGCACGAGACCTGAGGAGTACAGTGTCATCTGCGTCTGCACGATCTCACCGACCGCGCCCTCGCGGATCCACTGCTCGGCATCGCGGTAGTAGGGCCTGAAGCGCCAGTTCTCGTGCACCATGAGCCGCGTGCGCCCGTCAAGGTCGGCCACGAGGCACCGCGCCTCGTCCAGCGTTGACGCAAGCGGTTTCTGGCACAGAACGGCGAGGCCCCGCGCGGCGGCCAGACGCACCAGCGGCGCGTGGAACTCGCGCGGCGCTGCGATGTCGACGGCGTCCAGCGGCGTCGCATCGAACATGTGCTCGGCGCTGTCGAACACCGCTGCAATGCCGAAGGCCTGGGCGCGCTGCCGGGCGGCATCGGCATTCGGGTCGGCGATGGCGACCACTTCGGCTTGCCCGGACAGCGCCTGCCAGCCGGCCAGGTGATGCTGCGTGACCCAGCCGGCGCCGACCAGGCCGATGCGCAGGGGACGCTGTGAATAACCGGTCATGGCGCCTCGATCGCCTTGCCGGTGGCCGCGTCGAACAGGTACAGCGCTGCCTCGGGCACGTACACGCTCACGCGCTGCCCCAGGGCCGCGTCCGCATCGCGATGCAGCCGCGCGATCACCTCGCCCGCGTTGCCGTCGAGCATGACGTTCACCAGGGTCTCGGCGCCCAGCGGCTCAACCGCCGCCACCACGCCGCGCAGCAGCGCGGGGCCGGCCGTGTCGGGGGATTCGATCGACAGCTCCTCCGGCCGCATCCCGAGCTTCACGGCCCGCATGCCGGCCAGGCGGTCGCGCCAGCGCCGCAGGGGCAGGACGGCACCGTCGCCCGTCAGTGCCTGCGCTTCGCCGCCGGCGGCCTGCAGCTGCGCCGCGAGAATGTTCATCGGCGGGTTGCCCAAGAACTGCGCGACGAACACGTCGGCCGGCGCCTTGTACACGTCCAGCGGCCGGCCGATCTGCGCCACTTGGCCGCCGTTCATCACGCAGATGCGCTGGCCCATGGTCATCGCCTCGACCTGGTCGTGCGTGACGTAGACCATGGTCGCGCCCAGGCGATGGTGCAGCCGCACCAGTTCGTTGCGCGTGGCCACGCGCAACGCAGCGTCGAGGTTGGACAGGGGCTCGTCGAACAGGAAGACTTGCGGCTCGCGCACGATTGCGCGGCCCAGCGCCACGCGCTGGCGCTGGCCACCCGACAGCGCAAAGGGCTTGCGCTCGAGCAGCTCGCCCAGGCCCAAGATGCTGGCCGCCGACTTCACACGCGCCGCGATCTGCGCCTCGTCGATCTTGCGCCGACGCAGCCCGAAGGACAGGTTGTCGGCCACCGTCATATGCGGGTACAGCGCGTACGACTGGAACACCATGGCGATGTCTCGGTCCTTGGCGGCCACCTCGTTGACCACACGCCCGCCGATGACCAACTGGCCATCGGAGATCGACTCCAACCCCGCGATCATGCGCAGCGTGGTCGATTTGCCGCACCCGGAGGGGCCGAGCAGCACCATGAATTCGCCATCCTGCACGGTGAAGGACACGTCCTGCACCGCGGGGCGCGCCGCGCCCTTGTAGTTCTTGAAGAGGCCTTGGAGTTGAACTTCCGCCACGATCGTGTCCTTGTTGTCGTCACTTGACGGCGCCAGCCGTCATGCCTTGAATCAGTTTTTCGGAGAAGAAGGCGTAGAGGATCACCACAGGGATGACGGCGATCATCATCCCCGTGGCGATCATGCCGATGTCCTGAAAGTAGTCGCCCATGTACGCGCGGATGCCGATGGGCAACGTGCGCTTGTCCTGGTCCGACAACAGCACCACGGCGAACAGAAACTCGTTCCACAGCTGGATGAAGTTCAGGATGATGGTGGTGGCGATGGCCGGCATGCCCACCGGCAGCACGATGCGCCAGAAGATTTCGAAGTCGGAGTAGCCGTCGATCTTGGCGGCGTCGAACAGATCCTGCGGGATGCGCGCGAAGAAGCTCTCCAGCAGGTACACCGTCATGGGCAGCTGCAGGCTCACGTAGACCAGCGTTAGGCCCAAGCGCGAGTTGTACAGGTCGTATTCCACCAGCACCTGGAACAGCGAAATCAGGATGATCTGCGGCGGGAACACGATCGAACTGAACAAGATGAAGTAGACCAGCCGGTTGCCGCGGAAGTTGTAGCGCGCCAGACAGTGCGCCGCCGCGGCGCCCAGGAGCGTGACGATGGCTACCGCCGAAACCACCACCAGCGCGCTGTTCCAGAAGTACTGCGCGAAGTTGGAGTCCACCCAGGCGATGCGGAACTTCTCCCAGTGCCACTGCTCGGGCCACGCGAAGTGGCGAGCGCTGATCTCGGAGGTGGTGCGCACCGACATGGTGGCGATCCAGCCGAAGGGAAGCGCGGCGAAGAGCGTGTAAAGCACCACGACAGCCATCAGGCCGCCCTGGCGCAGCCAGCCGGTCAGCAGTTCGGTAGCTCTGCGCGTAGTGAGGCCGACCGAGGCGGGGTTGATCGCAGAAGGCAAGGCATTCAATTTCAATACTCCAGGCGCTCGCGGCGCCGGAACAGCAGGTTTAGCCCGACCACGAAGCCGATCACCACCAGGAACCACACGACCGCGATGGCTGAGGGGTAGCCCAGATCGAAGGTGTTCCAGTTGAAGGCGCGCTTGTAGACGTAGGTGGAGACGGTCTCGGTGGACCACACCGGGCCGCCCTCGGTCATGATGAAGACCAGGTCGAACACCTTCATCTTGCCGATGAAGGCTAGGATGTAGAGGTTCAGCAGCGTGGGCCAGAGCATAGGCACGATGATGTGGATCAGCTTGGCCCGCCAGCCGCAGTTGTCCAGGTCGGCAGCCTCCAGCACTTCCGAGGGCAGTGAATGCAGCGCGGCCAGGCACACCACCATGTTGAAGCCGGCCCATTTCCAGGCGTGGGTGACGATCACCGAGCCCAGCGCGTAGGCCGGGTCACCCAGCCAGGCCTTGGCCCAGCTCTCCAGGCCGATGGCGCGCAGCCAGACGTTGACGATGCCCCAGTCGTAGTTGTAGATCCAGACCCACATGATCCCGACCACGACGTATGACAGCAGCACCGGCGTGAACCAGGCCACACGCAGGAACCGCGCGAAGGGCACGCCCGCGTACAGCGCCAGCGCCAGCAGCAGGCCGATGGAGACGTCTAGCACCGGTCCGACCACCGACCAGATGGCGGTGTTGCGAACGGCCTTCCAGAACATCTCGTCGTGCAGCACCGCCCGGTAGTGCGCCCAGCCGACGAAGTCTGTGGAGGCGATATCGCCGATGTTGAAGAAGCTGTTGTAGAAGGTGCGCACTACCGGATAGGCGGTCAGCGCGGCGTAGACCAGCAGCGCCGGCGCGAGGAACGCCATGACGGTGGGCAGGCTGGCCCGCCGGGAATCGGCCTCGGGCGCGGCGAGCCAGGCGGCGAGCATGCGCCGCCAGGAGGAAGGAGCATCGGTCATGCGGACTGGCGCGGCGCGCGGTTCAGCTGGCCGCCTTGCAGGCTGCGTCCATCTGGCTGGCCGCGTCGTCCACGCTCACCAGGCCGCCGGGGAAGGCCCGGTTGAGCACCTGTGAGAAGGTGTCGCCGCACTTGCCGCTCATGTAGTGCAGCGGCGTGCCGATGAAGAACTTGGCGTTGCGGCTGCGCTCCTGCAACTCCTTGAAGTAGGGTGCGTGGATGCCCTGGATGCGTGACGGGTCGGTCTTGATGCCGGTCTGCAGCAGCACGCCCTGCATCCACTTGTTGCCGTTATCCACGGTAGCGATCGAAGCCAGCAGCTTGCCGGCGCAGTCCTTGTTCTTGCTGCGCGAATACATCACGTAGCTGCCGCCCACCGCCAGCGTCTTGCATTCGGGGCAGGCCGAGCCGTCGACGGTGGGGTACTGCATGATGCCCAGCTGGAAGCCCTGGGGCTGACCGCCCTTATCCGCGGGTACGAAGGCGCGGCCCGTGTACCAGCTGGCGATCGGGAACATCAGCGCGCCCGGGTTGGTGTGGAAGTAGTAGTGCGATTCGCCCAGCTTGAGCGTGGCCAGGCTCTTGGGGTAGGCGCCCGCGTCCACCAACTGCTTGACCCAGGTCATGGCCTGGATGACGCGCGGGTCCTTGAACGACAGCTTGCCCGTCAGCAGCCGCTCGTAGTCCTGCGGGCCCAGCTTGCGCAGCAGCACCTCTTCCAGGAAGTAGGCGCCCGGGTAGGGCCGGTCGGCCACGCCCTGGGCCAGCAGCGTGATGCCGGCGGCGACGGATTTCTTCGCCAACTCGGTGAATTGCGCTTGGTTCATCTGCGCGTTGTCGGGCAGCTTGGCGTTCAGCTTGTCCAGCAGCGCGCGGTTGTAGTAGAGCTCGACGGTGTAAGCCTCCACCGGCAAGGCGTAGACCTTGCCGTTGTAGGTCCAGGCGCGGCGCGCCCAGTCTTCGAGGTTCGCCAGATTCACGTAGCCGTCCAGCGGCTCGATGAAGCCGCTCTTGGCAAAGCCGATCTCGTCGGGTTCTAGCCAGAAGATGTCCGGTGCTTGGCCGGTGCGCACTGAGGTCTTCACCGAGGTGTAGAGGTCGGCCTTCTGGATGAACTGGAGGTTGACCTTGCACTGTGGCATGGCGGCCTCGAAGTCCTTCACTCGGTCCTCAACGAAGCTGCGCTTGGACGCCTCGTCGGGCCAGTGGCTCCACATCGTGATGGTCTGCTGCTGCGCGAGCGCCGAGGCTGCAAGGCCCAGGGACAGGAGCGCGGCGGAAATGAACGAACGCATGAGCGATCTCCTTTGTTGACTGTTGTTATCAATAATAGAGACGTCAATCTCGAGATCGCGATGGTGTTTACCCTAGAGAATCGACCAAAGGCAGTCATAAATTATTGACGATGCGCGTCGCATTATTGATACTAGAGTGAACTCGAACCAGGACGCCAATGACCCGCGGAATGCGCAAAGGACTCACCTCCTACGGTGATCCGGATTTCTCCCTCTTCCTTCGCAAAGCCTTCATCAAAGCGATGGGCCTGTCGGACGACGCGCTCTCGCGCCCGGTGATCGGCATCGCCAACACCTTCAGCGACTACAACGCTTGCCACGGCAACGCGCCGCAACTGGTGGAGGCGATCAAGCGCGGCGTGATGCTGGCGGGAGGCCTGCCGATGGAGTTCCCGACCATCTCCATCCACGAGTCCTTTGCGCATCCGACCAGCATGTTCCTGCGCAACCTGATGGCGATGGACACCGAGGAGATGATCCGCGCCCAGCCCATGGACTCCGTCGTGCTCATCGGAGGCTGCGACAAGACCATTCCCGCGCAGTTGATGGCCTGCGCCTCGGCCGACGTGCCCGCGGTCGTGGTGCCTGTCGGCCCCATGCTGGTGGGCCACTACCAGGGCGAGGTGCTGGGCGCCTGCACCGACTGCCGGCGGCTGTGGGGCGAGCACCGCGGCGGCCGCATCGACGCGCGCGCCATCGAGCAGATCAACGGGCGCCTGGCACCTACGCCCGGCACCTGCATGGTGATGGGCACGGCCAGCACCATGGCCTGCATCGTCGAGGCGATGGGCCTGGCGCTGCCGCTGGCGGGCACCATCCCGGCCACCCATGCCGACCGCCTGCGCTGCGCCGAGGCCAGCGGCCAGGTCGCTACCGCCATGGCCCAGGGCGACGGCCCCAAGCCTTCGCACTTGATGACGCCGGCGGCCTTCCGCAATGCCATGGTGGTGATGCAGGCCATCGGCGGTTCGACCAACGGCCTTATCCACTTGGCGGCGGTGGCCGGACGGCTGGGCATTCCGATCGACCTGGCCGAGTTCGACCGGCTCGGTCGCGAAGTGCCCGTGCTGGTCGACCTCAAGCCCTCCGGCAGCCACTACATGGAGCATTTCCACTGGGCAGGCGGTGTGCCGCGCCTGCTGCGTGAGTTGCAGGACTTCCTGGACCTGGACGCGCCCACCGTCACCGGCGGCACGCTGCGCGACGCCATGCTGGCCGCCGAAGACGTGCGCGGCCAGGACGTCATCCGCAGTTGCGCCAATCCCATCAAGGCCTGCGGCAGCATGGCGGTGCTGCACGGCAACTTAGCGCCGCGCGGTGCGCTCATCAAGCAGTCGGCCGCCTCGCCCGCGCTGACCACGCACACCGGCCGCGCGGTCGTCTTCGAGTCGGTGCAGGATCTGACTCAGCGCATCGACGACCCCGCGCTCGACGTCGCGGCCGACGACGTGCTGGTGCTGCGCAACGCCGGCCCCAAGGGCGCGCCCGGCATGCCCGAGGCCGGCTACCTGCCCATCCCGCGCAAGCTGGCCCAACAGGGTGTGAAGGACATGGTGCGCATCTCCGATGCGCGCATGAGCGGCACCGCCTTCGGCACCATCGTGCTGCACATCGCGCCCGAGTCGGCGGTGGGCGGACCGCTGGCGCTGGTGCGCAACGGCGACCGCATCGTGCTGGACCTGGCGCGCCGCCGCATCGACCTGCTGGTCGACGACGCCGAGCTGGAACGGCGCCGGCAGCAACTCGCGGCGGCGGCGCCGGCCGAGCCCCAGGAGCCGCTGCGCGGCTACGCGGCGCTGTTCCACCGCAGCGTGCTGCAGGCCGACGAGGGCTGCGACTTCGACTTCATGGTGCCGGGCCGCAAGGGCGAAGCGTGAGCCCGTCTGCCATCCCCGACGTCGACCCGCCGTCGCGGCACCCGGCACCGGCGCCGCGCAAGCTGCCGGCCGGCACTTGCGACGCGCACATGCACGTGTTCGGCCCGCCGGTGCGCTATCCGCTGGACGAGCGCCGCGGCTACACGCCGCATCCCGCGTCGCTCGATCAGTACCGCGAGGTGATGGCGGCGCTGGGCATCGCGCGTGCGGTCATCGTGCAGCCCAGCGTCTACGGCACCGACCACGCCATGTTGCTCGACACCCTGCGCGCCGCCGGGCCGGCCTTCCGCGGGGTGGCCGTGCCGCACCCGCGCATCGCGCAGAGCGAACTGCGGGCCTTGCACGAGGCGGGCGTGCGCGGCATCCGACTGAACCTGGTGAACACGCCCGTGGTCGACGCGGACGAGACGCTGGCGATCCTGCATGAGATGGCGTCGTCGGGCTGGCACCTGCAGGTGTTCGCCGACATGAACGCGCAGGGCGCCGAGCTGGAACGCCTGTGCGGGCGCATCGATGCCCCCGTCGTCATCGACCACATGGGCCGGCTCGATCCGGCGACCGCCGACTCGCCCGTCCTCGGCCTGCTGCGCGAGGGCCGCTGCTGGGTCAAGCTCAGCGCGCCCTACCGCGTCAGCCGCCGGCCTGCGCCGCACGAGGACCTGGCGCCGATGGTTGAACGCCTGATGCGGGCCAACCCGGCACGGCTGCTCTGGGGCAGCGACTGGCCCCACACCGAACAGCACGGCGCCGTGCCTTCGGCGGCGAGCCTGGCCGAGCTGCTGCACCGATGGCTGCCCGATGCCGACCTGCTGCGCCGCGTGTGCGTGGACAACCCCGGCGCGCTCTACCTCTTCGATCCACCCTTGCCATAAGGAGCACCATGCCCGCCAGTTCTTTGCGCGGCGTCATCGCCGCTGCTGCCACGCCCGTCGTGCCCGATTTCTCCCCCGATCTGGGGCGGCTCGCGCCGCACCTTCGTTACTTGCTGGAACACGGCTGCGACGCCATCAACCTGCTGGGCACGACCGGCGAAGCCAACTCCTTCAGGCTGGCCGATCGGCTGGCGATCATGCGCGCGGTGAAGGACGCCGGACTGCCGCTGGACCGCTTCATGGTTGGCACCGGCGTGTGCTCCCTCAGCGAGACGGTGCAGCTTACGCAGGCCGCCGCCGACCTGGGCTACGCCGGCGCGTTGGTGCTGCCGCCCTTCTTCTACCCGGGCATCGAGCCGCAGGCGCTGGTCGAGTACGTGGATGCATTGATGCAGCGCACGCGCCTGGGCGGCTTGGTTGTCTACCTCTACCACATCCCACAGAACACGGGCGTGCCCTGGCCGGTGGAGGTGGTGGCGGAGCTTGCCCGGCGCCATCCGCAATCGCTCAGGGGCATCAAAGACAGCTCGGGCGACTTGGCCTATTCGCGCGGCATCGTCCGGGCAGTGCCCGGCTTCGACGTCTTCCCCTCGTCCGAAGGCGTTCTCGCCGATGCGGTGGGGGACGGCTTCGCCGGCTGCATCTCGGCCAGCGTCAACCTAACGGCGGCCGAGTCGCAGCGTGCATGGACGCACCGCGGCACCGAAGAAGGCCGGGAAGCGGTCCGACGTGCCGCGGCGCAACGCGGCGTGCTGGCACATCGCGCGCTGGTGTCCAGCGTGAAGGCAGCCCTGGCGATGCGCTATGCCGATGCGGCATGGGGGCGCACTTGCCCGCCGCTGCTGGATCTTTCGGCGGCCGAGACGGCCGACCTGCGCGTGCGGCTGGCAGCGGCAGGCCTGGCGTTTCCGACGGCTTAGTGGCCCTGCAGCGTCGGCGGCGGGCCGTGCCCTCTGTATTCCAAGTCGAACAGTTTGAAACACGCCATGAGAACGAACCCCGCATCCGCACGGCGCCGCATGCTCTGCGCGGCTGCCACTCTCGCGCTGGCTGGCACGGGCGTGCCCTTGCTCGCGCAGCCGGCTTGGCCGAACAGGCCGCTGCGCCTGGTCGTGCCCTATCCTCCGGGCGGCGCAACCGACGTGATCGGCCGCATCGTCGCCACGCGTCTTTCCGCCGCGCTGCAGCAGCAGGTGGTGGTCGACAACAAGGGCGGTGCGGGCGGCAACGTGGGCGCGGGCGAGGCGGCGCGCGCGGCGCCGGACGGCTACACCCTGCTCATGGGCGCGATGACCGCACACTCCACCATGATGACGCTGGAGAAAGGGCGGCTGAAGTACGACCTAGTCAAAGATTTCCGGCTTACGCACACCATCGGCTACGTGCCGCTGGTGTTCGTGGTGAACCCGGCCGTGCCCGTCAATAGCTTCCAGGAACTGGTCGCCTATGCTGAGGCCTCGCCGCACAAGCTCAGCTACGCCTCGTCCGGAGCGGCGGCGCCTCAGCGCCTAGCGGCCGAGATTTTCCGGCGGCACGTGGGCGTCGAGCTGCTGCACGTTCCCTACAAGGGCAGCGGCCCGGCCATGACAGACCTGGTGGGCGGGCAGGTGCAGATGATGGCCGAAACCGTGCCCGCGGCCCTACAGTTCATCAAGAGCGGCAAGCTGCGTGCGCTAGCGGTGACCACGCCGCAGCGCATTTCGCTGCTGCCCGAGGTGCCCACCATCGCCGAGTCCGTGGGCTGGGCCGATGCCGAAGTGGTGTCCACCTTCGGCGTGCTGGTGCCTACAGCCACGCCCGAGTCCGTCGTCCTGCGGTTGAACCGGGAGATCGGCACCATGCTGCAGTCGCCCGAGGTACGGGCGCAACTGCTGCAGCAGGGCGTGTACGCGGCGCCTCCGCAGACGCTCCCGCAGGCGGCGCAGCGGCTGCGTGAGGAGGTGGTGCGCTGGGAAAAGGTGATTCGGGAAACAGGCATCAAAGCCGATGAGTGAACAGAACCCTGCCCGCCTCGCATCGTTCACCCGGTGCAGGACGCACAGTCGAGCATGGGCAGCCGCCTGACGATTCTGGACAACGGGTTCCGCAATTCAGCTTCGGGCGTAAATCAACTGAGTCGAAAAGGGAAAGCGAGATGAGATACCGGGAATTTGGTTCCACGGGACGCCGTGTTTCTGAAATAGGGTTTGGTGCTTGGGCGATCGGTGGCTCCTGGGGGGATGTCTCCGAGGACGATGCGCGGGCGGCCTTGCATGCCGCGCTGGATGCCGGTGTCAATTTCATTGACACTGCCGATGTCTATGGCGATGGCCGGTCGGAACGCATCATCGCGGCCGTTCTTGCGGAGCGAGTGGGCGAGCGCCCTTTTGTGGCCACCAAGGTCGGCCGCCGTATTTCGCCTCATATGGCGCATGGCTACACCAAAGAGAATTTGATTTCATTTGTAGAGCGCTCGCTCGAGAATCTGCGCGTGGACTGTCTGGATCTGGTCCAGCTTCACTGCCCGCCCACGGAAATCTTCTATCGACCAGACATTTTCGACATCATGGAAGAGTTGGTGGCAAGTAAGAAGATCAGGAACTACGGCGTTTCCGTGGAGAAAATCGAGGAAGGGCTTAAGGCGATCGAGTATCCCGGGCTTGCGTCAGTTCAGATCATCTACAACATCTTTCGCCAAAGGCCAGCCCAGCTGTTCTTCGGCGAGGCGCAGCGCAAGAAAGTTGCCGTTGTGGTGCGTGTTCCCCTTGCCTCAGGCCTGTTGACCGGCAAGATGACGAAAGACACGAGTTTTGGCGCTGAGGACCACCGTCGGTTCAACCGAAACGGGGAGCAGTTCGACAAGGGAGAGACTTTCGCGGGCGTACCCTTCGAACTCGCTTTGGAGCTTGTCGAGGAGATTAAGGCTTTGTTGCCCGAAGGGGTGGCTCTCGCGAATTTCGCGCTGAGATGGGTCCTAATGCAGGCGGCTGTCAGTACGGTAATACCCGGAGCGAAGAACGCTCGGCAAGCGCAGGACAACGCCGAAGCAAGTGCGCTTACTCCGCTTGCGCCCGATACGATGCAAATGCTTCGTCGTCTGTATGAGGAAAAATTAGCTCAGCATGTTCATCATTGCTGGTAGGCCGAACTCTTGTGCGAGTTGTACTGGGCGCAACGTATCTTCTCCAGACATTGCTGCTGATGCCCCGCCATTGGCTCCTCAACAAGACGGCGAAGATTTCGGCGAACGTGGGAAGCCTTCGTGCCAGGGAAGGGCGGACATCGCTGGCGCGAATCAATACTGTATAAAACATCAGTTTATATATAGATGCCGGGTGCGCCGTGCCTGCTCGCCTCGCCGGCGACTGCGGCCAGGGGGGCGCATGGGCTGGACACGGCTTTCCGTGCCGCGCGCATGCCAACCTCTGGCGTCCTACAGGTTCCACCGTGAGCAGGTGCTACGGTGATTGCTCCTTCGCAAGGAGACGTGCATGAGCGACGACAAAGCCAAGACCGGTCATGACCGCAAGCTGATCAACCTGAACGAGTCTTACGAGGTCCGCGCCTGGACGCAGAGTCTGGGCGTTACCGAAGAGGAACTTCGCCGTGCGGTGGCTGCGGTGGGCAACTCCGCTGACAAGGTGCGCGAATACCTGAAGTCCGGCAAGAAATAGCGGAGCCGGCCATGGCGGACGATGGCAAGGCACCGACCTCCACCCGGACCCTGTAAAAGGGGGCGATTTCCTTCGGGCTCGTCCACATCCCGGTCGGCCTGTACTCCGCCACTGTGAGTTCGGGCATCGACTTCGGCTGGCTCGACAAACGCTCGATGGAGCCGGTGGGCTACAAGCTCGTTAACAAGGTCGCCGGCAAGGAGATTGCCACGTCGGACATTGTCAAGGCGTCGAATACGCGGATGGCCGGTACGTCATCCTGTCGCCCGAAGAGATCGCCGCCGCCTTCCCGAAGACCACCCAGACCATCGAGATCGAGGCCTTCCTCGACGCCGACGAGATTCCCCTCGTCTACCTGCACATCGGCTCTGTCAAGCAGTGCTTCCCGCTTGCGAAGGTATTCGATGAAGTCCATCGCGGTGTCTAGCTCTCCAAGCACCAACTCGATCGAAATCTCGTCGAGAACATGAACGAAGCGCTTGCGCGGATCTGGTCGCCCGACCACGAACGGCCACGACAAATGCTCCTTGCCGACGACAGTGCTATCGATCGCGAGCGACCCACGGCCACTGCCACCCGGAAATGCTCGAGCAGCAGTCCGGCTGCGCCGCACCGCTATTGCCTCCGGCGCTCGGTCCAACCGCTTCTGAACCCGCTCCAGCACTGCCTCGTGTTCTCAACGTCGGATGCGTCGGTAGCTGCTGGTGGTGGATTCTCCCTTCGTGGCGCAGCCGGGGCAATCGCCGGACCACTACACGCAGGCCTTCAGGCCGTCGCGGTTCTCGGTGTCGAAGCGGTGAATGGCTCGGCTGCCCGCCGGGCACTGCTACTCGTCGTCCCAAGAGATGCAGACGAAGTTGCTCTTGACGAAGCGGTCCTCGGCCCACGCGCCAAAGGTCATGGGCTTGGGCGCCAGTGCAGTGATGCCTGCGTCCTCGCAGGCCTTGATCTCCGAGCTGCTGCAGGAGCGGCAGTCCGTTAACACGCAAAGCTTCCTTTTCCCATCGCCTTTCCGTGCCGCTTTCGCCATCGGTGCGATGGCTGCGGCCGTGGCCCTCGTTGGTCACGTCGCAGGCCAGGACCAGATGAGGCTCGGCTTCGACCGCCACCCATCGGCTGGGAGATCGGCGCCATAGTGGGGCAGGGCGCCGTCGGTAGCTCGACCTCTCGGAACCCCAACGTGTAGAGCCTGCGCTGATGACTGCTGTGGAACACCTGATAGATCGATAAAAAGAATGAATGCGGCCTACGAATATTCACTTTTCTTATTGCGCTGGCCGCGGCTACATTCCGCACATTCTGGAGCCCGGTGATGTCTTCCTCCCTTTTCCTCGACGCGCTGTCACGCATCCTTGAATCGCGCCCCGGCGGCGAGGGCGCCTGCGCGCGCGAGTCGGCCTGGGCGTCGTTCGAGGATTCCGGCCTGGCACTCGCGCTCGTGCCAGAGGACGCGGGCGGCGGGGGACTGGGCTGGGCTCAGGCCTGGCCGCTCTTCGCACTGCTCGGGCAGGACCCGCCGAACGTACCCTTGGCGGAGGCGCTCGTGGCCCAGTGGCTGCTCTGCGCATCCGGCCTGGAGCTGTCGGACGGCCTGCCGGTCATCGCCGCCGGGACCGTGCGGCCGCCGCTCGAACTTCGCCGAGATCGGGAGGGCCGCATCAGGGCCACAGGCAGACTGGCTCGGATCCCGTGGGGGCGCGACGCCGGCGCCATCGTGACGATTGCGAGGTTCGAAGGGCAGGACGTCACGGTCCGTATCCCGCGGCGCGGTGACGGCGCCGCCGAACACGCCGCAGGCTACGCGCGCAACCTCGCCGGCGAACCTCGCCCGGACATCGAGTTCCGCGGCGAAGAGGTGGTCTGCGGCGCGGCGCCGGTCGACGTTGCCGGGCTTTGCACCATCGCAGCGGTGGTGCGGGCGGCGCAGATGGCAGGCGCGCTCCGGCGGTGCCTGTCGCTGGCCGTCGACCATGTGAAGCTGCGGCAGCAATTCGGGCGGCCGCTGGCCGCCTTCCAGGCGATCCAGCATGCGATCGCGCGCCTTGCCACGCAGGTCGCGGCCAGCGCGGCGGCGTCGCAAGCCGGGCTCGACGCCCTGGATGCGAGGCTGGACCCGGCGCGCGGAGGCCGGCAACCGGGCCGGGGTTCGATCGACCCCGCAGTCGCCAAGATCCGGTCCGGGGAAGCCGCCGGCATCGGCGCTGCCATCGTCCACCAGGTGTTCGGGTCCATCGGTTTCACCCGCGAGCATCCGCTGCACTTGCTCACGACGCGACTTCTTTCTTGGCGCGACGAATACGGCAACGAAGCCTTCTGGTCGCAGCGGCTCGGGCAGGAGCTGGCCGACGGCTCCGGGCGTACGGTCTGGGAACGCGTGACGAGCGGCGACGCCGTGGGATCCCGCGGCGAGAACAGCGGACAGCCGTTCGAGCATTGGCCGCTTCCCGCACCGAGCCAGGCGCTCGACGGCTTGCGCGCCGATGTGCGCGCGTTCCTCGCGGCGAATCCGCAAGAACGGTCGTACGGCTTCTTCGGCGGATTCGACCCCGGCTTCAGCCAGGCGCTGGGTCGCCGCGGCTGGATCGGGATGGCGTTCCCGCGCCGGTACGGGGGCGCGGAAGCCAGCGTGATCGCGCGGCACGTGGCGCTGGAAGAGCTGCTGGTCGCGCGCGCGCCGATCTACGCGCACTCGGTGGCCGACCGGCAAAGCGGCTCGATGATCCTGAAGTTCGGCCAGGAGTGGATGCGCCGGGATCTGCTGCCGCGCATCGCGGCGGGCACCTGCTACTTCTGCATTGGCATGAGCGAGCCGGGCTCCGGATCGGACCTTGCTTCCGTGCGCACGCGCGCCGAGAAAGTCGAAGGCGGCTGGCGGGTCACGGGCTCCAAGATATGGACCTCCTCGGCGCATCGTTCCGACTACATGATCTTGCTATGCCGAACCGGGGCCCCGGGCGCTAGCCGCCACGAAGGGCTGACGCAGCTGCTCGTCGACATGAAGCGCACGCTTGGCGTGACCTGCCGGCCCATCGTCAACATAGCCGGCGAGGAGGATTTCAACGAAGTCTTCTTCGACGGCGCCTTCATTGGCGACGAGATGCTGGTCGGGACCGAAGGCAATGCATGGGCGCAGGTCACGAGCGAGCTGTCGTTCGAGCGCAGCGGACCCGAGCGCTTCCTCTCCTCTCATGGCCTGCTGGAAGAGCTGGCCGGGTGGATCCGGTCGGGGAACGACAAGGCTGAGGCCGAAGGCCACCCGGCTTCGCGGGCCGCGGCGACCCAGGCACTGGGCCGCTTGGCCGCGCACCTCTGCACCCTACGGCGGATGTCCCGATCGATCGCGACGATGCTGGACGATGGGCACGAGCCGACCCTTCAGTCGTGCATCGTCAAGGACCTCGGCACCGTGTTCGAGCAGGAAGTGCCGGAGGTGGTGCGCCTCGTCACGGACACCGGACCCGAGCCGGGATCGACGGACCCGCTGGCGGCCGCCCTCGCCGAGGTGATGCTGCGCGCGCCGTCGTTCACGATCCGGGGGGGGACGACCGAAGTGCTGCGCGGCGTCATCGCGCGCGGCGCTGGCGTGCGCTGAGGCCACGATGACGGCATCCGTCCTCACGACGCTCGACGGCCACGTGGCCACGGTCCTCCTCAGCCGGCCGCCGCACAACTTTCTCGATGTCCGCTCGATCACCGAACTGGCCGATGCCTTGGTGCGGCTCGACGAGGTGCCGGACTGCCGGTGCGTGGTGCTGGCCTCGGCCGGCAAGTCGTTCTGCGCGGGTGCCGATTTCACCGCGGTGCCGAGCGGCGGCAGCATGCTGGACCCCGGCGATTTCTACCCGCAGGCCATGCGGCTGTTCCGCACGCGCAAGCCGATCGTCGCAGCGATCCAGGGCGCGGCCGTTGGCGCGGGCGCGGGGCTCGCCCTGTGCGCCGATTTCCGCGTCGTCAGCGAGAACGCGCGCTTCAGCGTCAACTTCAACAGCCTCGGCTTCCATCCCGGTTTTGGCCTGAGCTTCACCTTGCCGTACCTCGTCGGGACGCAGGCCGCGGCCCGGCTGTTCTACACGGGTGAGCGCCTGGACGGCCGGCGCATGATGGCGCTCGGGCTGGGCGATGAATTGGCCGACGCCGGCACGGAACTCGCTCAGGCTCAGGCCCTCGCCGCCCGCATCGCGAAGGCTGCGCCGCTCGCGGTGCTGTCGACGCGCGAGACCTTGAGGCTCGGGCTCGCCGAGCGCGTGCAGGCGGCCAATGTTCGCGAGCTGGCGATCCAGCAGCCGCAGTTCGCGTCGGTCGACTTCCGCGAAGGCGTGCGGGCCTTCGCCGAACGCCGCGATCCGGTATTCACCGGGCGCTAGCCGCATCACCCTTCCCCGCACCAGGAGCGCTCCCATGAAAGCCGTCATCGCAGGCTATGCCCGATCTCCTTTCCACTTCGCCAGGAAGGGCGCGCTGGCCGGAACGCGTCCCGACGACCTCGCCGCCCAAGTGGTCCGCGGCCTGCTCGATCGCACGGGGCTCGATCCGGACTTGGTGGAAGACGTCATCCTCGGCTGCGCGTACCCCGAGGCGGCCCAGGGCAATAACCTGGGGCGCATCGTCGGCCTGCTCGCGGGCCTGCCGGTCGAGGCAGGCGGCATGACGATCAACCGATTCTGCGGGTCGTCGATGCAGGCCATTCACATCGCGGCCGCGAACATCGAGTGCGGCGTGGGTGAGGCCTATCTCTGCGTGGGTGTCGAATCGATGACCATGGTGCCGCAGGGTGGCTTCAACTTCTCGTCCCATCACGGGTTGCGCGAGGCGACGGATGCGTATCTGCCCATGGGCGACACCGCAGAGAACGTTGCCGCCCGGTGGAACGTGAGCCGCGCCGTCCAGGAGCAACTGGCGGTGGAGTCGCACCGCAAGGCCGCGGCGGCCCGCGAAGAGGGCCGCCTGGCGGGCGAGATCGTTGCCATCCGGGCCGGCGACGACAGCGTGGTGGATTCCGACGGCTGCATCCGGCCCACGACCAGCCGCGACGCGCTGGCCGCCCTCAAGCCCATGTTCCGGCCCGAGGGCACGGTGACGGCGGGCACTTCCTCGCCGCTGACCGATGGCGCATGCGCGGTCCTCGTGGCGAGCGACACGTTCGCGGAGAGGTTCGCGCTGGATCCGCTGGCCCGCGTCAAGTCGTTCGCCGTCGCGGGCGTCGATCCCGCGATCATGGGAATGGGGCCCGTCCCCGCCACGCGCAAAGCCCTGGCCCGCGCCGGCCTGTCGGTGTCTGACCTGGACGTGGTGGAGATCAACGAGGCGTTCGCGTCGCAGGCGCTGGCCTGCCTGCGCGACCTCGGACTCGATCCGGCCAGGGTCAATCTCGACGGGGGCGGCTTGGCGATCGGCCACCCGCTGGGAGCGACCGGCGCGCGCATCACGGGGAAGGCCGCCTCGTTGCTGCAGAGGACCGGCGGGCGTCATGCTCTGGCCACGCAGTGCATCGGCGGCGGCCAGGGTATCGCCACCGTGCTCGAGCGCGTCTAGACGTCTCGCCGCCCCTCGTCGGGCCTCACCGGGCCGGCGTCCACAGCGGAGTGGTGAGGCTGAAGTCCACCTCTTCCATGACCAGCTTGCGCACCTCCTTCACAAGGCCGCGAACGTCGTCGTGGCGCCAGATGAAGCGGTAGGTGAGTGGCGGGAACGCCGGCTGGCACCGGAACTCGCGGAGCAGACCGCGCTTGAGCACCGGCTTGATGTGCTGCTGCGGCAGCAGGCAGAGGCCGACGCCCGCGATCGCAAGTTCGACGATCGCATGGATGCTGTTGCAGCCGATGACGCGGTCGATGGTCATGCCTGCGGCGGACACCCAGTCATCGAACAGCTGTGCCTGGCCCGAGGGCGACGCGAAGGTCAGTACCGGGTAGGCGTTGAGGACCTCCTGCGTGATGCTGCGCCCCTTGATGCCCAGTGAGGGCGATCCCATCCACGCGAATGGCACGCTGGGCAACTCCTTCGACGCGAGCGGGCGCCGCGGCACGATGCCGGCGACCACAGCGCAATCGAGCGTGCCGCGTTCCACTTCCGCCTCCATGTAGCGGCCCTGGCTTACGAGGGGTTCGATGCGCAGCTGCGGGTACTCCTGCCCCGCGCGGCGGATGAAGCGCGAGAACCACGTCGCCGCGGTCAGCTCGCCGATACCCATGCGCAGGCTGCCTTCGAGCGAGTTATCGCGCTGCAGGTTCTCGCGCAGCGTGCTCTCCGCTTCGAGGATCGTCTGGGCATCGGCCAGCGCGATCTCGCCATCCAGCGTGAGCACCGCGCGGCGCGCCGAGCGGTCGAACAGCGCTTTGCCCAGGTCCGACTCCAGTTCCGCGATGCGCTTGGACAGCGTCGGCTGCGAGATCGAAAGGCGGTCCGCGGCAATCGCGAAGCTGCTCAGCTTGGCGGCCCAGTAGAAGGCTTGCAGTTGCTTGATCGTCATGAGAAATATTCTAAAAGCGCATGAATCGCTCCAGAAATTATTCACTTTTATTTTCTCTTGCAATAGCTACATTGACTGCAAGGCCGGAGCGCGGATGTCCGCGAAGGCCGGAACACAGGAGACAAGAAGATGGACCGCAGAAGCGCTTTAGCGATCGGGGCCGGTGCCGTGATCGGGGCTGCCACCGGGCGGGTGTGGGCCCAGGGCTACCCGTCCAAGCCCGTCACCTTCATCGTGCCGTTCGCCCCTGGCGGCAGCACCGACATGGCGGCGCGCGCCCTGGCCATTCCGCTCGCGGAGATCCTCGGCCAGCCCGTGGTGATCGACAACCGTACGGGCGCCGGCGGCGCCGTCGGTACGGCGGCCGTGTCCAGGGCGGTGCCCGATGGCCACACCCTGCTGTTGGCGCCGGCGAGCGTCATGGCCTCGTTGCCTCTCACGATGAAAACCCACTACAAGCGCCAGGACTTCATTCCGGTCTCGCTGGCGGCAAAGACGTCGCTGATCCTGGTCATCCGCGCGGGTGACACGCGCTTCAGGACGCTTGAGGAGCTCGCGGCACTGGCCCGCAGCCAGGAGGGTCGCGTCAACGCCGGCAACCCCGCGCCGGGCTCACCCAACCACATCGGGCTGCTTCAACTGGAGCAGGCGTTTAAGTGCAAGTTCAACTCCATCCCCTACCGCGGCTCGGCGCCGGCGCTGGCGGACCTGCTGGGCGGCACGCTGGACATCTACTTCGACCAGATCTCCAGCTCGATGCAACACCTGAAAGCCGGCACGCTGCGCGCGCTCGTCGTGTTCAGCCCGACGCGGGATCCGTCGCTGCCTGAGCTGAAGACCAGCGCGCAGCTCGGCCTCGGCGAGATCGACGCCACGACCTACACCGGAGTGTTTGCCCCTAAGGGGACTAAAGCAGACGTGGTGGCCCGCCTGAATGCGGCGATCAAGCTGGCTAGCCAAGACCCGGTCACCACGAAGATTTTGACCGATGCCGGGAGTGTCTCCACGGCTTCGTCGGCCGCGGACTTTGAACGAATCATCAAGAGCGAAGAGGACTTGGTAAAGGGCTTCATCAAGGAAGGCCGGTTGGAGGGCGTGACTTGATCGCTGCTGTGACTGTCCCATCCCGCGCTGCCGCTTGACCCAACTGAAAGATCCTGGATGTTTGTTTCTGATCTGTTGAAGGGCCAGGTCATCCTGGTGACGGGCGGTGGCAGTGGCCTGGGGCTCGAACTGGCGCGCAAGTTCGCCACGCTCGGCGCCGAGGTGCACATCTGCGGCCGCCGTCAAGTGGTGCTCGACGACGCCCTCGTTCAGCTGCGGGCCATCGCGGGCGCGAGGGTCGCCGGGCATATCGTCGACATCCGCAACCCCGACGCCGTGCAAGGGTTGGTCGACAAGCTGTGGATCGAGTCGCCGCTCACGGCCTTGGTGAACAACGCAGCGGCGAACTTCATCAGCCCGACCGAGCGGATCAGCGCCCGCGGCTTCGACGCCATTGCCAACACCGTATTCCACGGCACCTTCTACGTGACAAATGCCGTAGGCCAGAAATGGATCGCCACCGGCCGGCCCGGCTCGATCCTCTCGATCGTCAGCACGGGCGTCGTGAACGGTGGCCCGTTCGCCGTGCCGTCGACCATGGCCAAGACGGCGATCTGCGCGATGACGCGCGCGCTGGCCATCGAATGGGGATCGAAAGGCATCCGGCTCAACGCGATCGGTCCGGGCCTGATCCCTACGCCCGGCGCCGTCGCCCGTCTGTTCCCGGGCAGTAGCGCGGACGACCTGGCGCGCGCCAACCCGATGGGCCGGCTTGGCCGCATCGACGAACTGCAGAACCTCGCGGCTTTTCTGCTGTCCGACCAATGCGCCTGGCTGACCGGCCAGATCGTGATGCTCGACGGCGCCCACCACCTGGCGCACGGCAGCGTCTATTCGCCGCTGCTCAAGCTCACCGGCGAGGAATGGTTGACCATCACCTCGGACATCCGCGCGCACGACAAGGCAGACAAGCAGTTGCGCACCGCCACCGTTCAAGCTGCGACGCCATGACGGATGAACTCCTGGTAGAGCAGGAGGGGTTCGTCGCGACGATCTCCCTTCACCGGCCCGCAAACAGGAACGCGTGGAACGCGTCGATGGAGACCGGGCTGCGGCAGCTCATCGCGCGCCTGGCCGCCGACCCCGGCGTACGGGTGATCGTGTTGACCGGCACGGGCCCGGTGTTCTGCGTGGGCGTGGATGCGAGCGCGCTGGGGGGCATGGCGCGCGGCGGGCCGGACGTCTCGGTACCCCCGGCCACCGTGGCCGAGGCGATGGGAACAGGCGACTTCGATCAGCGCTACAGCTACCTGCTCGCGGTGCCGAAGCTGCTGATCTGCGCGCTCAACGGCGCAGCCGCCGGCGTAGGCCTGGTGCTCTCGCTCTACTGCGACATCCGCTACGCGTCGTCGTCGGCGAAGCTCGCGGCGCCGTTCGGGCGCCGGGGGCTGGTGGCCGAGCACGGCATCGCGTGGCTGCTGCCGCGGCTGATCGGCATGTCGCGCGCGATCGAGTGGATGTTGGGCGCGCGGACGCTCTCCGCCGTCGAAGCGCGCGAGATCGGCCTCGTGAGCGAAGTCTTCGAGCCGCAAGACTTCGCCAGCAAGGTGCTGGAGCGGGCGATGGACATCGCCCAGAACGTCTCCCCGCGATCCATCCGCGTGATGAAGCGGCAGCTGTGGGAAGCGGCCTTGCAACCGCTTTCGCATGCCAGTCTGGTCGCAGAGAAGGAAGTGAGACAGGCCGTGGCTTCGCAGGACTTCGCGGAAGGCGTCCGGCATTTCGTGGACAAGCGGCCTCCACGATTTACCGGCAACTGAAACCAGGAAAGCTATTGATGTCTCTTTGGCAGTACTTCCACGATAGGAACACCGTCGACAATTACCGGGCCTTCGCCGAGAGCCACCTGAAGCCGGTGGCCGCGGAACTCGATAAGCGCGACCTGTACCCCTACGATATCGTCGCGGCGGCCGCGGGGCGTGGCTTCAACTCGCTGATCTTGCCCGAGCGGTTCGGTGGCGGCGGAGCGACGTTCCGGCACCTAGCTTCGTTCTTCGAGGAGATGGCGGCTGCGAGCGCCTCCGCTGCGATCTCGCTGAACTCGAACTTCCAAGTCCAGAACGTAATCCTGCGAGCCGGATCGGAGACCTTGCAGTCGAGATACCTCCCGTTGTTCGCCAAAGGCCTGAAGGGCGCTTACGCGCTGACCGAGGCGAACCATGGCAGCGACATCCGCACGCTGGACACCCGGGCGGAGTTGGACGGCGACGAATGGGTCCTGACCGGCCAGAAGTCATTCATCACCTCGGGCATGGCGGCCGACTTGTTTGTCATCCTCGCGCAAACGGAGGCCGGCGTATCGGTCTTCGCCGTGCCGAGGGACGCCGCCCACCTCAGCACCTTTGAGAGCGAGCGCACGGAAACCTTCGGGCTGCGGAACAGCCCGCACGTCGAATTGCTGCTGGAGAATGTCCGCGTGCCTCGCGACCACCTGCTCGGCACCGAGGGTGGGGGCCTAAAGATCGTGCTCGGCAACCTGAACTACTCGCGCACGCTCAACGCCGCGATGGCGATCGGCATCGCGCGCAGCGCGTTCCAGGAGTCCCTCGACTATGTGAAGCATCGCAAGGCCTTCGACAAGAACGTCTTCGACTTCCAGGGCATCCAGTGGTACTTCGCGGAAATGCTGGCGGACATCGACGCCGCCCGGCTCCTGCTGTACCGGGCCGCCGACGCCCTCGACCAGCGCGAGGACGTAGAACGCCATTCCAGCGAGGCAAAGTTCTTCTGTTGCCGCGTGGCGAACCGAGTGGCGGCGCAGGCCATCCAGGTGTGCGGCGCCTACGGGACGATGACGAACTCGCCCTTCAACCGGTACTTCCGCGACGCCAAGGTCTTCGAGATCGGCGGCGGCTCGATAGAAGTGCTGAAGAACACCATTGGCAGGTACCTGCAGAAACACGGCCCGGCCGTCCAGCCTTGACATGAATACCTTCAATCCCGGCGTCCGCAACCTTGCGCAGTTGATCCACTCGGCAGTGGAGCGGGCGCCGGACGCGGCCTATGGCGTGGACTCGGCCCACGTCGGCATCCGCGAGGCGCTGTCCACCGCGCAGCGGCTGTCAGCGCAGCTCGCGGACCATGGCATCCACGCCCGCGCCCGCGTCGCCTTCGTGGGGACCACGAGTGAGCACTACCTCATCATGTGGATGGCAGCGCAGCTGTCCGGCATCGAGGTCGCGTTGCTCAACCCGCACCTGCCGCGGGACCTCGTGCGCGAGATGCTGGAGGACCTTGAGCCACTGGCCGTCGTGCTGTTCGACGACGCGATGGTCGCGATGCTGCAGATCGAGCGCTGGCCGGTGCTCGATGCGCGGCAGGCGTGGCAGGGCGTCGTGGGCCTGTCGGCGCCCCTTGCCCGATCGCGGGCGGCCACCAATCCGGCGGATGGCGGATCTTCGGGCTTGGATTGCACCGAGGCAGACATCGCCTGCTACGTCCACACCTCCGGCACCTCGGGTCGGCCGAAGTTCTGCGCCCTCAGCCACGGCTATTTCCTGCGGCTAGGGCGCTTCGTCGCCGACACCATGGGCTACGTGGCCAACGACGTGGTGTTCGCCCCGATGCCGATGTTCCACATCAACCCACTGGGCTACGGGGTTGTGGCCGCGTGGACCGCGGCGGCCGGCGTCATCGGCACCGCGAAATTCTCCGTCTCGAGGTTCTGGGAGATCGTCCGGTCGATCGGGGCCACGTCCGTCGTGCTGCATTTCGCGTCCATGAAGATGCTGCTGGAGAAGACCGACCGCAGCCACAGCCAGGGTCACCGCGTGAGGTCGGCGCTGTGCGTCGACTCTCGGTTCCTCGCCAAGTTCGGCGTGCCCATCGGGACGACAGCCTACGGCTCCACCGAGGCCGGCGGGCTGTGCCACATGTGGCACGTTCGGGCAGGCGACGCCTCGCCGGTACCCGAAGGCGATCTGTTTTACGGCGGCCGCGCGCGCTTCGACGTTGAGGCCAAGATCGGCGAGTCGGGCGAGATTCTGGTGCGCGGACGGGCGCCGCAGGTGCTGTTCTCCGGCTACCTGCGCGACTACGTGGTCGTTCCCGCAGTCGACGCAGACGGCTGGTTCCACACCGGCGACCGGGGCCGCCTCGACGACACTGGCAGCCTGGTTTTCATTGAGCGCATGAGCGAGTCGCTGCGCGTGAACGGCGAGTTCGTCCCGATCGACTACGTGGAGCGCCACCTGGAGGCGGTGGCGGGGCTGCGCGAGTTTGCTATCTGGGGCAAGCCCCACGCCATCAGCGGGCAGCAGGTGGTGCTCTGGGTCACGGACGGCGGCTTCGACGCGTCGCGGATGGTGGAGGCGATCCGCGCCCTCCCGAAATTCATGCGCCCGGGAGAGATCGTCGTGATCGAGCGGCTGCCCCGTGATTCCGGCGTCAACAAGATCCAGCGGCGGCGCCTGTCGCAGGAAGTGCCTCTGCGCATTCTCACCGTCGTCCATGGCGCGTCAGCATCGGACGTGTCGATCGAAGCTTGATCCTTCTTCCCAATTTGGAGAACCCTATGCCCAACTCTGATCCGTACGGCCACTACAGCTCCCTCGCGCTCAACCGGCTGGAGCACGGCATCCTCGAGATCGTCATGGGGGCGCCCGGCGGCAAGCTCGCGGTCGCCGACCACAGGATGCACCGTGAACTATCCACCATCTGGCAGGACATCGACCGCGACCCCGACGTGCGGGTGGCGATCATCCGTGGCGAGGGCAAGGGCTTCTCCGCTGGCGGCGACCTCGGGATGGTGGAGGACATGGCCAACGACTTCGAGGTCCGTGCGCGCCTCTGGTACGAGGCCCGGGACATCGTCTACGGTGTGATCAACTGCAGCAAGCCCATCGTGTCCGCGATGCATGGTCCGGCGGTGGGCGCGGGGCTCGTGGCGGGCCTGCTGGCCGACGTCTCGATCGCGTCGAAGACGGCGCGCATCATCGACGGACACACGCGCCTGGGCGTCGCGGCGGGCGACCACGCCGCGATCGTCTGGCCGCTCCTGTGTGGCATGGCGAAGGCGAAGTACTACCTCCTGCTGTGCGAGGCCGTGTCCGGGGAGGAGGCCGAGCGCATCGGCTTGGTGTCGTTGGCCGTCGACGAAAACGAGCTGCGGGCGAAGTCGCTCGAAGTCGCCACAAAGCTTGCGAACGGGTCGGCCACCGCGGTGCGGTGGACCAAGTACGCCTTGAACAACTGGCTGCGCATGGCGGGTCCGACCTTCGACACTTCGCTTGCGCTGGAATTCATGGGCTTCACCGGGCCGGACGTGCGCGAGGGCATCGCTTCGCTGCGCGAGCGCCGCGAGCCGGACTTCAACCGGATCCGGCCGGTGTGACGATGGCCAGCGCCGAGGAACCCGACTATGGGAGCCGCGGCCGGTTGGGGATCATCGTCCCCTCCGGGAACGCGGCAACGGAGCCCCAGTTCGAGTTCTATCGCCCGCAGGGCGTGTCGTTCCACTACACGCGCCTGGCGCTCGCCAGCAGCTCTGTCGAGGAGTTGCTGGCCATGCCCACCCACGTCGAAGCCGCGGCCGCCTTGCTCAAGCACGCAGGCGTGGATGCCATCGCCTTCCACTGCACGGCCGTGAGCACCTGGGATCCGGCGCTGGAAGACGAGATCCTGCGGCGCATCGCGTCGAACACGGGGCTGAGGACCATCGCGACTTCGCAGGCTATCGTGGCCGCCCTGCGCGCCGTAGGGGCGCAGCGGATCGCCATGCTGTCGCCGTACACGGAGGCGGTCGCCCTGCGCGAGCAGAAGTTCCTTGAGATACACGGCTTCGAGGTCGCCTGCAACGAATTTCTAGGGGTGGAGACCAGCGCAGAGATGTTCGCGGTGCCGCCCGCCCAGTGGCTGGAGATGGTCGTCCGCGCTTCACGGCTCGATGTCGATGCATGCCTGGTCAGTTGCACGGCCACGCGCGCCATTGAGGTCGTGGCCCGTGCCGAGTCCGCATCTGGCAAGCCCGTCATCACGAGCAACTCCGCGATGCTGTGGCACGCGAGCCGGACCCTGGAGGTCGGGATCGACCATCCCGGGATCGGCATGCTGCGGGACTGCGGGGCCGGCTGAATGGACATCGGCGGCGGCGCCCTGCAAGCGCCGGCCCGCCAGAGCCTGGAGAGGGGGCCACTCCGCGTGGCCTGTTGCCGCTACCTGATGCTGTGCGCGCTGGGGGCCGTGCCGCCGGATGACCTGCGTCGCGTCTGCGAGGCCCATCTGCTGCGGCTGCTCCCGCAGGAGGTGTCGCGCATGAAGCAGTCTGTAGTCCTTTAGCCTACCAACGACCGCAATTAGTCGAGCTTGTGTGAAAACGCATTGAACAATGATGAGTGATCGCCTAGATTGGGGCAACGCGTCTGAGCGGAGCAATCAATGAAGCGATTCATCGAAGGCGAAGACCGTACCCAGTTCACGCTGCTGCCCGAATGCCTGGATGACTACATTGGTCACGACAACCCGGTTCGCGTCGTCGATGCGTTTGTAGAAGAGCTCGAGCTGCAAGACCTTGGGTTCGAAGGCGCAGAGCCTGACCGCGCCGGCCGACAATCAGCCCCAGCAAAGGAGCCGATGCATGCCGTTTTCCGTCGATGACCTGGCGCGGGTGGGCGACGCGCTGCGAGCCGCGGGCCAGGCCGAGCTGATGCCGCGCTTCAACCGCCTGGCGCCCGACGAGATCATGCGCAAGACCTCGGCCTTCGACGTGGTCACCCTGTCCGATGAACGAGCGGAAGCCGCCATCACGAGCGATCTCGCACGCCAGTTCCCGGGCGCGCTCATGGTCGAGGAAGAGGCGGCCGGCCGCGACCCTGCGCTGCCGCCGCGCCTTGGCCACGCCGAGCTAGCCTTCGTGATCGATCCGCTTGACGGCACACGCAACTTCGCCAACGGCCTCCCGATGTTCGGCGTGATGGCCGGATCGCTGGTGGCAACCTAGGCGGGATTGGCCTGGGGCGTCGTGTATCGGCGCACCCGAACCGCACATTCCGCACACTTTCCAAGATGACAAGTATCGCCAATCGATCGTTCACCCAAGCAAGCCCATCCAGCCTCGTCGATCGGATCGACATGATCGCGCCTCAGCCTCAGTCCTTTGGCGGGATCATGTCGATCCCGGCAGCAGAGCCCAGGCTGTAGCTATCGCTAACCATCCAAGGCAGCTTTGCAGCGTGTCCAGTCGGTCGTCCTTCGCTCTCGTGTTCACGGTCTCGGCTACGAAGCGGTCATCTAACCTTCGCGGCGGTCATTGCACCACCGCCGATCTGGAGGATACGGCTGACTTTTGATACGCGGACGGCGGCATCAGAGATCTGAATTCTGATGGGCGACTGCTTTCGCCGGCTGCTCTTGTCGGGACTTACTTCAGGTAGCCTTTTGAAGCCGCTTCGTGATAGACGATACGTCCTGGCGGCAAACGCATTGCCCTTCTAGTAGCTATCGTCTTTACCCGCCTCTAAATTGTCACCACAGCGCGCACCGAAGACGATTGGCGGATCACCACGGCCGCCCATTCCAACCTGAAAAGTGTCCGCATCAAGACCTCTTCGAATACCCACGAGGTATACGTTGAAGTAAATCGATGTTTTCTTGCCGTAAAACTCACCGCCTGCCGCTTTCCATGTGTACTCGGCTTTAGACGCGCCTTGGGTGGCAGTTACTTTCCAAGCGCTACCGCCGCCGATGCGAGAATGCTCGCTTGCGCGAAGAGTGCAGACCGTGTAACCAGAAGGCAGCCAAACCGAGCCTCGACCGGACTTGTCACCGCTTCTGGTGTGTCCTCCCACTTCCAGTTTTTCAACGACTACATAGGGCGGTTTAAACGGCTCAAATTGAAGATTCCGTAAGCGCGGATCCAAGGTGTTGGGATCAAATCTAGGCGGTGGTTCAGCCGGTAAGCCTTGGGTGGTGGGCGGCGGAATTTGAGCAGCAGCAATTCCCGCCCACCCTAGGCCGAATATGAGCCAAACTTGAGATGCGGCGGCTCGCATCGGTCCTAGCAACTTAACCACTGAATTGGAGTTCCAGCCTTTCGCGACAAATCATTTGGAGCACCATTACCCGGGTACGTGCATCGATCAGCCTGAGCAAAATATTGTGAAACAGTTTGCCTCGCCGCCGCGCAATTTGGCCCGGTTGCAGAAAACGTGATCTGCGCGCCATCGCGCTGGTTATTGTCTTTGCGGACGCAGTCAATTCGACCTACGGCATTTACACTTTGCGTGTTTTTGCGCAGGAGTTCGCGCCGGAAGTCGTCAAGGCCACCTTGGGCAAAGGTCGCTGTACTTATCGTCCCGAGGAGCAAAAGGGCCAAGCGGAGCATATCGTCCTCCCCTAATTGCACAAACGAGCGTTGCAGTTCTTTCGACAGCCGCTATGGGCTTCGCTACCGACCGGGAAACCGCTATCACATGCCGCGACGCATGTTCGTAAGTTCTTCATACACTGCTCACGATCCGAGCTTTGCGCTATGACAAGAGGAGGCTTGAATGCCGACGGGGAACTCGCCTGAGGGCGCGCCGTCTGCGGGGGGGGAATAATCGCGTTGGCAGCGGCAGCAGCGGGCTTACTTCCACTGGCCGCAAAGGAACTGCAGAAAAGCGCAATGAGCAATAGCGTCTTCATTTGAATCCCCTCACACGGATCGGAATGTGATCTCTGAAGCAAAGGTGGGGAGAGGGGGTTTACCCCAATGGAGAAGCGACTTCCTCCGCAACCGGGGATATATACACCTCATTCATCCTCCTCTCCTTCCGCATCTTCTGAGTTGAATCAGCCGGAAGAAGGTCAGGCGAAAGCGGCCTCTTGATAGCCGCCGATGCGCATCTACGAACTGAGAGTATTGGGTTGGCCTGCTGCGCACAAGGGCATCTGCATCCAGTCCAACATAGTGGGGCGTTATGGCGGGCGTGGTTATGGTGCGCTGGGACAGGCGAAGGTGCTATGTGCCTCACGTTCTCGCCACGCAACGGGGGATAGTACAAGTCTGGATCAAAGCCTCCAGATCGTCTTTGCAGCGGTTGCGGTCGCTGGGCGTAAGTTAGCGACTTAGCGTTGACTGGCATCGAGCAGACGTTGGGCGCAGCGATAGCCACAGCAAAGGCCGATGTAGCAGACGCTGCTTGGCTCGACGGCTGTCGATTAATTCCCGCGCCCCAAGCCCGTTGACCCCACTACGCCGTTGAGGGAGGCCAGAACTGGCCAATCGCGTCGCAGACTTGAGAAACTGAAGGCATTGAAAGTACTGCAAGCTCCAATCCAAGTTGACTGGCAACTGTCTGGGCATGCATGAGTTCTGAATGGGAAAATGCAGAAAGTTCCGGCATATCCCAACTGTGATCGCCACGCTGGTGCAGGCGGTCTAAGATCGTCTCAATCGGCGCCTCAAAGAGGACAAGACCGTTGACCCCAAGGTGCATGTATGTTTGCGGATCAATCCGCTCATGATCATTGACGCTGCGTCTGAGGACAAAGTGGCCATCGAGAACTAGCCTTTGCCCTTCTCCCTCGATGCGTTTGACGGCGTCGATCAAAGCTCGCTGGTTGTCGTCGATGTCACGAACCTGCTTAGTGGCGGTCCAGGATTGCAGACCCCGCTGCTCCTTGATCAGTTGACTGGCGCTTGCGTGCCTGACCCCAAGCTGTTGGCACGCAGGGCCGAGAACATAGGTCTTCCCGACTGCATGGATGCCGCCCACAAAGATCGTCATGCTCGGCTACTCCGTTGCAAAAACTTGGAGTCAAACTTCCTGCATTCGGACGGATCGAGGTACCGGAATGATTGTGGAGGTACGAAGTGGTCGAAGATATCGTGAGGGTCGACCTGGCTAGGAAGAGTTGATACTTCTCCCAGAAAGACTGCAATTCCTTTGCCCTTGCCTGCAAAGTACGAGCGAAGCTCATCCCTGGTAAGTCCACCGCCTCGTTCTTGACACGTCTGCCATAGAGCGGTGGGTGAGGCACTGATCACACTTTCGACCTTGGCGACGCCAACAAGTTTCTGAATAGGCGAACTGGAGTACAGGACGACAGCCGTCACTTCTTGAGCAGCCCACGAGCGCCGAAATTCGACACGTTTGGAACCTGCGAGGATCAGGTCGGCGTACTTCGGCTTAATCGACAGCAAGATGGTTCTACCGCCGGGAAGCGCTGAGAACTTTGGAGAAGGCGGCATCAGTAATTTTCTGGATTGATTGAATTGGACCTGTCACGACACCGCCTCGGATGAGGCTGTCGTAGGTAACTGGGTTGTCAAGATGTCCGATAAGGCGGAAGAGAACGACCTTTGTCGGCTTCTTTGCCATGTCGTCGATCTCGGAGAGGCTGTAAACAGTGCGTCGGCTCACAAGTGTTGCGATAGCCGTCGCGTCGGTGGAGACCTCAAATTGGTCGACTACGCCCACCGAAGTCACAGACTTCTCGTCTCCGGTCCGATAGAACAGTACTACATCGCCTGGTCGGATTGCTTTGGTGGGTGCATGACAGAGATATGCGAGCTTGATGGCGTTGCCGACACTTCCGGTTGGTGCAAAAAGACCTGCTTGGACCGCGGCGTAGTCGGGGAACAGAATCTCGTGGAACTGAGGTTGGATGGGAACCAAGAACTTCTGGATCGTCGCGTCGGATCGGTAGTGCGGGAAGAATCGTCGGGCGTACTCCGGCGGTGAAAGGGCCGCATTTGGTGCTGGCTGCTGAAGAGGATGTGTCTTGACCAGCACAAGATCACCGCGGTATAGACCATGTTCCTCGAAGCCGAAGTCTGCGAGCATCCTGATGAGGTAGCTTTGAGTGGCCGCTTGCGCGGTGATGAAAACATGCTCGCAGGCGTTGTCTGTCGCGAAGCGGAAAGCGGCCTTCAAAAATAGTTCGCCAACCTTGCGCCCTCGTACTGCTTCGCCGACCTTGAAGGTGCACAGCTTGAGGGCCGGTCCTACGAGGACCTCGCCAGAATCGTTGATCACCTCATCATGTTGCACCTGGTAGATGCAGATTGCCCCGAGTTCACCTGGTGCTTCGCGGTACACCCACGCGTGGCGATCCTCGCGAGCTTTGCGGCGGAACCAGCCGTCGAATCCATCGTGTTCGGAGGTCGCAGGGTAGCCGGCATTGAGACTATCGAAGAATGCGCCGGACAACTCCGGCGTGAGGCTGTAGATCGGCACATCCTGGATGTTGGGTAGGACGATCTGGCGAGTCTCGTGGAGTCGTTTGAGCCAGTCCTCGGCCGTCTGGATCGTGTAGACGCGGTGTTCAAGGCCATACGCGCGTGCTTTGGAATGGATGCCTCGGTCTTCGGTGATGAGTGCGTGAACGGCGTCGCAAAACAACGCGTAGAGAAGTTCGTTGTCGCAAGAATCGTTGGGCCCTGTCTCCGGAGTGTTCCAGATGCATTGGGCAGGACTCTCGAGTGCCGGATACTGCTTGATTCGATTGAGGTTTCGGGCTCTCCGGTCCAAATTGGAATCGCGCTCGAAATCGGCAATGTTTGCCGGGTGGTACATCAGTTGATGGCCGCCTACGCTCGCGAGTCGGACGAAGTTCGTCAGGTTCGCTTCAAGGATCTGGAATGAGTCTTGGAGCGGGATCAGGACGTTCGTGTCCAGCAAGAACCGTAGGCGCTGTGGCATTCCGTGCTACCTCACGGCATCGAGCATCTGACGCACTCCGCTGGGTGCCGAAAATCGCGGCGCATGTAAAGCCTAGACCCATGGGTTTGCATAGATGGTCCTGCGAAGAGTTCTGAGAGCAAAGAATGCCATGCGTTCAAGCTCTGCATCTGTCGGCTGAGGGTCAGCTAAAAGCTCTTGATCGGACCACGGATCGTCGACGTGCACCCAACGATTGCGGTACCTCCGCAGCTCGTGCAGATCGGACTTCAGATCGCTCGGCACCATGGCCCGATCAATGAGGTCTACCAAGCGCGGGCGACCGCTGTCGCTTTCTTCGGCTCTCAGATGAGTTTCAATGGCGGCCACAGCGACAAGAATTGCACCTAGATGTGCACCAGCGGCAAAAGCGGTGTCTGCTTCCCTCACGATCAAAGCACACCATTCCGACAGAATGACGCCGCCTTTCAATAGCTCCTCATCAAGCGCGTAAATATGAGTCCATCGTTCCTCTGGATTCATAGTGATGTGTTTGCATGCATGTGAACGCTCTAATCGTTCTCAAAGCTAGCAGTCAATTCGTTTGCGATGTCGGTCAATGGTCGAACGTGGTGCGACTCATAAGCACCTCGCATCGCCATTATCTGGTCTTTTAAGTACTGTTGAAGCCGCCAGCGCAGAACCACGCTGAGTGTGACAGCGCATCGGCCGGTTTATCCGCAGTACACCTTGAGGGGGGTCTGGTAGGTCTCCGACAGGAAGCGGTCTGTCACGCCGAGCAGGGCGAGCTGATGATCAGCTGCCCCCGTCTTGGAGAGGCCTGGTTGGACGATGTAAACCCTCAACGTGACGGCACAGATGCGGCTGAGATCACGGATCTGGGCCAATCGGTCTTTCGAACCGACCTCAAAGCGTGTTGGCCGGCCGCCTTCCACACGGTCCGCGTCTCGCTTGAGAAGATGTGCAAACAGGTCCGTGCGACGCTCCTTGTTGTGGAGCCACATGACGCTGCGCTGAGCTTGCCCGCAGACGACGTACATATCGTCAATGCGCGCCCCGGGCGTGCCACCACCTGAGTACTTGCAGTGGTAGAGGTCTACCGTGATGATTCGGGGTTGCGTCTCGCTGTCCAGACTGATGCCGACAATATCCGCGGCTTCGCCGGCGCCGTCGTCATCGAAAACGATTTCGTGCCTGTTCTCCGCCTTGATGTGTTGGATCGTTCTGTACTGGACTGAGTCCGTGCGGCGCTCCTCTCTCTGCGACTCCTTGGTGATGTCGACACCTGTCCAGTCAAGCACCTCCAGACGGTCTCGCGAGTACAGCTGCGCCGCGGTACGCAGATCGACGTGTGTGTTGCCCTCCAGCTTTGATCCATCTGCGAACCATATCGTCGGCGGATGGTCGGTAAGGTACGCGCAGAGGTCGTGATCGTCACCGCGATGAATCGTTGCGGTGGCGGCACCTTCGTAGACGAACTCGAAATCGGCAGCATTGCCACGGTCTATAAAGTTGAGCCGGACCTGAACCTCCCTGGACTCGCTGAACACGCGCAGGATGATCGGGCCGGTCGAGCTGAAGTCACGAACCTCGATGCTGACGTTGGTCAAATGCTCCTGGACCGTATGAACGAAGGAAATCTTGGTCGCCGATTCCACTAGGTCGAGTAGTTCCACCGGCCAATCTACACCGACTGGTACCGTAGCCGGCCGCGCATCCACGAGTCGCGGTATCAACGTGCCCTTTAGGATCTCCTCTGGGTCAATGCCTTCATCGATGAGCTTGGCACCAACATGCTTGCACCATGCGGCAAACTCGTTGACTTTGAGCCGCAAGGTTGCCCAGACACGCCCCTTCTTGCCCGCGCCAATCGAGGCAGGGCCGCCATTCTCGAAGCCGAACCCGGCGAGGACGGCCTTTGTGGTCGTCCCCAGGGTCGTATCGGTCAAGCGTGCACCGACGTCAGGTCCCATGCGCCCCGTGTACCGAACCTGGCGACCGAACTGCTCGTCCAGGCCGACGTTCATCAGCATCAATCGATTGATGCCCGCCAACGCCCTGAAGACGGCGGGCGATTGGATCAGTTCGACGTCGGCCCCGCACAAGGCACGCGCAAACGGTGCATAGTTGCCCGTGTTCGTGGATCCATGTACGAACAGCAGCGACTGGCCCTTGTCCCAGACGGCGATGCAAAGTTCCCAGACCAATCCTTCGACTGCGGGTACGGCGGTCCAGGCGACGCCTTGCCGTTTGGCCGCGATGATGATGAGCGTGCCTTCCCTCTCGTTGAGCACGGGGTGGATTTCCTCCCCTTCGGCCAGACCGGGGAATGCCTTGCTGTACTCGGCAGGGTTCCATTGGGCACAGTGCGTCCGGTAGGCCACCATGCTGGCGGCCGGCCTGATTTCGTTTACCGGGATCTCGTCCAGCTGGTTGTCGAACCCGCTCATGAAGCGCTGCGCCTCCAGTTCCTGCCCGATTGCGCTTTCGCTGAGGTTGGGGAGCAGGAGGTTCCAGTCGGGATCCTGGGTGTAGAGGGTTCGCAGTTCTTCACGCAGGTTGACGTCTGCGACATTGGCAATGAACACCGGGTCACCCAAGTCGTCCCTGGAGCGGGTAAAGCGGCCGGCCAGTTGCAGCGTCACCGCCAGGCTCTTGCGGAGGTCGTGGAAGGCCGCGATCTTCAACTCCGGCATGTCGAAGCCTTCGCCAAGCATGTCCACGCATACGACGATGCGCGACTGGCGCTGGTCGAGTTGGCTGCGCGCCGCCTGGGCGTCGGCCTTCTTCATACCGCTGTGAAGCATCACTGGATTGAACTGGCCGAGTGCCTGGTAGATCGCGAGCACCTGTGCAGCCCGAGTCTGCGTGGATACGCGCGCCATGGCAACGTGTAGACCGGTGGCATCGGCGTTGAGCTCTTCGATGACCTTGGCAGCGATGTCGCGATCGGCTCTGGCGTCGTTGAAGGAATACACCGAGCTGAATCTGATGGGCCGGAAATAGCCCTCTCGCTGGGCCTGCCTCATGGGATAAACGTAGACGATCTCACCGTCCAGCGGCACCCCGTCCTCCCGAAAAGGTGTGGCGGTGAACTGCAAGACATGCCGCGTCTGGGCCTTAAAGACAGACTTGAATGCGTGCCAGGTCGGTGCCGCAGCGTGATGTGCCTCGTCGATGAAGAGGTGCGTGCAGAGTTCGGCCATCCTGACTTGCACCTCGTGGCTGCACTTCCCCACAAGTGCGCTGGTTGTCACGATGACGTTGCACCGCCTGAACAGTTCATCCACATCCTCAACGGCTGTGGGCCGCTTCTCAAGCGTGCCGACAACAGGCCTCAGCACGCTCGCTGCGAGCAGCACCGAGCGGGGGTCTTTCAGAATACCCAGCGAGAAGAACTTCAACGCGATCTGCGTCCTCAGCGCATCCGTGGGCACGATCACCATGACCCGCGTGCACATGCCCGAGATCATTGTCGCCAGCATCGTCTCGGTTTTTCCCGTGCCGGTTGGCATGACGACGGTCGCAACGTCGCTCTTCGTAGACCAATGGGCGTGAATTGCGTGGAGGGCTCCCAGCTGAGGGCGGCGCAAGCCGACTTGTCCTTCGCGGAGCTGGTCCTCGCCAATAAAGTTGAACGCAGCGAACCAACTTTCCCTCACCTGCGCAGCCGTGGGGCCAGTACCGAGGCCCTGGTGGGCGAACCATTTGCATTTGCTCAGGTCGGCCTCAACCGCGCCATCAGCGATATCGCCGAGGAGAACGGGCCCGTCGTTCGGTATCTGACCTTCTAGCGGTGCCTTCGAGAAAACATACAGAACACGACCGTCAGCGACGCTCAGCTTCCATCCCGTTCGCGAGGGCACCGAGAACTTTGTCAACGTGCCCTCGACAGCCACAGAGGGATGCGCGAGCTGGCCAATAAAACCCCACAAGGTCTTGACATCGACACCCTTGACGGGCGGCACGATTAGTCGGATCACGGGTTCTCCCAATGGATCGGCTGAACGGCTCTTCTGACGTGTGTCCAATCGTAAACTAGGTTATGGCCGACCAGCCAAATGCGCAATGTGCTATCGGTGGGGCAAACCGAAGAAAGAACCGCTGCACAGCAGTCGTTCAGGCTCCCGACGATGGGACCGCAACGGCGCGGAGCGCTCGGCCATGGAACTACCAACAGCCGTCCGTGACGCATCGGGGACTGGATCTGGCAGAGCGACCGGTTTGGTTGGCTCAGCGGATCACCAAGCATTCAAAACCCGAATGACAGGTTCCGGGCCTGACGGTCGTTCGGCTTCAGAAGTTGACCGACCGCAACTAGTCTGAAGTGTGCATTCGTGCGGTCGACCATGCTGCCGCCGCCCACAGCTGCGGCGAACGCCTTGTGGGAAGGCATCTTGGCGCACAGCGACCATGATTACTTGCTCTCGGATTGCTCGAAAACCGCTCGTCCTCCGAGAATCAACGCTTCTCAGAGGAAGGAGACCAATCTCATGCCCGCCAATTTTTCCATCGGCTCGAACCTGGCATACAGCACCGTGCTGCATGTACTCGAAGCCGATCAACGATGGTTCGCCTTCGATGTTCCGGTAGGTGAGGCTCGGAAGGGCCGAGCAATGCGCTTCGGGATGACGCTATGGAACTACCACATGACGCAAGACAAGGCCTTTGAGGCGTGGGCGATCACTCGTGATCCGGCCACCGGAGCGTTCTGGTACCGGGTCGGCAAGGAGCGTCAAGGACGGCCTGTGCAGCCAAACAGGAAGCCGCTGTGGGAGGCGCTGCAGATAGCCGTCAACATGCCAAAGCCATTTCCGATGAACGCCATCTTGAAGGACGCCAAAACGCGCAAGTGCGCTCCGGAATATGTTTTCGGCATCTCGGATGTGCAGATGCAGGCGGATGGTTCCGCTCTCTGGCTCAAGTTGGATGTACCCGATGACGACGTCGGCACCACCTACGTTGACCAGCCACTTCCGCCTATGGTGGCCATTTCGACAAGTGGGGAGAACACCAGCAAGCGTACCGGCGTCCTCCCGATAGGTCACTACCTCGCAGCTCGCGATGCTGCAGTTCAGGTGACATTAGAGGAGGGCTCACGTCAAAAGGCGATCCAAGCTCTGGTGGCCGATCGAGGCATCAACGAAGGAACCATCGGTGCGCTCCTCAACAATTTCAGATGCCTCGTCGAGGGTACACCGTTCAAGGCGCCCATGCAGGCTGCGGGACTTCGGCTCTTCATTGACGCGATCATCGCAAGGCGCGGCGCCTCAGCTTTGCCGAATGTGATCACGGCGGTCAAAGGCTACATCGACTATGCCACCGAGAAATGGGGAGCTCCCACGGAAATGCACAGCATTCTGAGCGAGCTACAGCACGAGTTGGCGCAGGAGACCCTTCTTCAAAGAATGGTCGAGACTGTGGAAGCGAGCAGCCGCCATACGGCAGACAGCCAGGTGCCATCCGAGGTCCTGAAAGAGGTTTGGGTGCGAGGCCCCCAGCATGCCGCATTCAGGCGGGAGTTGCTGCGCAGATGGAAGGGCAAGTGCTCAGTTCACGGTTCCACGTGCAACGAGCAGCTTCGTGCCTCTCACATCGTCGCGTGGAGCGTCGACAAGGACCTGCGCGGTGACGTCAACAACGGCCTGCTCTTGTCCGTGCCGCTCGACAGCCTTTTCGACCGCGGCCTGATTTCCTTTGACGACACCGGGCAGCTCATCGCTTCTCACAAGCTCGACCCTGATACCGCTAAGCACTTCGGCGTGCAGTCCGGATTAGGCATCGCGTGGGATCACCTGCGCGAGGATGAACGACAAGCGCTTCGTGCCAATTTGGCCAGACATCGTCAGCAGCACAAGGATTGGGAATTGACTTGATCAAGTGGCGATGAGACTTAGGATCTTCTCTTCTATTTGATACCACCCGTCTTGCTATAGAAGATATAGAGAGGTAGGTGAATAAATACTGTGGAGGCCAATGATCTGGTAAGTGCTTGCAGCACATGTCTGGAGTCACCTCAATGAGTTGAAGCGTATTCGATCCCAGAGGAGGGGAGAGAGATGTGTGCGCACTTACCGTTTCTCAAACTTCACAGGAAAATTGATGGCTACGTTCAGCTGCAAATTGAAGAGCGGGCGCAATGCATATGCCCAGTCGCGCTACATCACCGGCCGTGTCGGAAAGGAGAAGAAGTCAGAGGTGGTGTGTGCCGAATTCATCGGCGCGCCCGCTTGGGCCGAGGGCAGCGCCAGTACTTTTTGGCGCGCAGCCGACAAGGGCGAAAGGCGAAACGGAGCAGCCTTCAGAGAGTTGGTGATTGCCTTGCCCCTCGAGCTGGGATTGGAGGCTCAGAGGGACCTTGTCCTAGACATTGCCCACCGATGCCTTGGGCCCAAGACCTGCGAATTTGCCATTCACCACAAGCAGGCGTCGATCGGGGAGTGCCCCCAACCGCACGTGCACCTCATGTACTCGGATCGCCTTCCCGACGAACACGTTCGGCCTCCTTCCCAGTATTTCCGGCGCTACAACCCTGATCAGCCAGCCAAGGGCGGATGCAAGAAGGACAGCGGGGGGAAGACGCCCGTCGAGGTGCCACTGGTAATGCGCAGCCTTCGCCGGCAGGTGGCCGAAAGCATCAATGATGCACTTGAGAAGGCCGGGCACAGTGCCCGTGTGGATCCTCGAAGTTATCGTGAGCGGGGCTCCGATTGCATTGCCGAGCCGCACTTTGGCAGCGTAGCGATCTCGCGGATGAGCGAGGCGGACAAGGCGGCGATTCGTGTAGCGCGCGCTGGATAAGGCCTGCTGCCTGAACGAACGTCAAGAACACCGCAGACAAGGAGAATCCCACCGCGGATTGCTCAGGCAACCAGCAAGTTGGTGGCACGACAGGTCAGACCGTGGTTGGTTCAACCCACATTGCGTGAGCAGCAGGCTCTCGATCTCGCGTACGACCGCAGCGCTGCGGCGCGCACGCAGCCGCAGCCGGCGCTCGGGTGTCCAATCTTTGGCCAGGGCCTCCGCACGGTAAAGCTTGCCGATCAGGCGCACGAACTGGATGGCGAGCTGATCCGGTGAGCGGGCTGCCTTCGGGATGGCGTCCTCGGCCTTGATGAACGGTCGGCGTGCGTGTACCCAGCACTCGAGGTGCGTCAGACCGTCGGCCGCGGCGATGCCGTAGACCTCATAGTCGTCGCTCATGAGCGGGGCTACAGGGCGGATGCCGGCTTCTCGGCGTGCACCGCGTCGCGTTCCGGCGCATAGGCGAACAGCCGTGCCGGGGGGCCCCGGTGCCATTGATCTGCGCCCACATGTAGCTCTTGGTCTGCGCCTTTCGCCCTGGTTCCTTGAGCGTCAATGAGGCCCGTGAAGCGCTCGGAAGCACCGGAAGTGAGTTGCCTTCCGGTGCTTCCGGGCCCTTCCACGGTCAAAAAGGAATCTGCCGGTCGGTCAGCGCATGCGGCGGGTACATCCAATTGGTGCCAGGGATGATCCAGTAGGACTTGCCGTCGAGGCTGCGCACCGTGTCGAGGTGCCCCAGCAGTTTCGCGACAGACAGGGCGTCGCGCATCGTCGTCGGTGCAATCCCGCTTGTTGCCCGTCCAACGGCTTGCAGGTCCCTGCTGCTCGTCGGGCCGCGTTGCTGGATGACCTCGACAGCCAACTGAACTGCAGCGCGCTGCGCGACTGACAGGTCAACCGTCTCAGCCGTCCGGAAGGCTTTGCGGGGATCTCCGTAGGTGATCTCGCCCCAACTGATGCCGGTGGTCTCGACCAGGTCACTGACAGGCCAGAGCGTGAAGCGTGCCGTGAGCGCATTGGGAGTCGCTTCGGCCAGCCGCAGAAACAGGAACTCGGCTGGTGCGTAGGGCTGCGGTGCAAGTGCCTTCGAGCGGAGCGGCACGGTGAGCAGCGTGCCCCGAAATGCCTTCAACGCCCTCGGGACCTGTTCGAACGGATCAGGGTTCTTGCTCGTATGTTCCACGATCAGCAGAATGAGGCAGTCGCGCTCATGGGCCAAACCACTCAACGCTACGTAAGCGGCTTCGATTTTGGACTCATCGAAGCGATGCGGCGGCGGACCTGCATCGATGATCACTGCAGCCGTGGTTCCCGGTGCGCGGTCCTTCAGCGCGCGCTCGAAGGTGGCGCCAGGTGCCTTCCAATCGAACCGGCGCGGTGTCTGTTGGATCAGGATCTGCTTATTCCCGATGAATGCCGAGGAAGCAACTGCTCGGAGTGCTCTGACGAGATGCGGCGTGTGAGTGCTAAACAAGACGTCGCCCGGGTAACGCGCAAGTCCGAACGGGAGGGAGACGCGTCCGGAAAGATGTGAAGCGAAGTAGGCGCTGAGCGCGAAGCTGCAACTGCCCGGGGGCGTGACAAGGACAACCACCCCCGTTTTTTTCAGCAAGCCGACAACCTGCCAGGGCTCGGGCTCGTAGGGGACCTCCTCGAGCGGCTTGAAGGCTGCGATCTCCTCGTGAGAGGAGTTGTCAATCACGGGCTCGGGCTGCGGCGCAGCCACACGATCCGTGAGGGAGGGCTCCGGCTGCCCGGCAGGGGTATGAGTCGGGTCAGCTTGGGGCCTGGGCGGCGCCTCACCCTGGATAAACGTTCTCTTCTTCCGAACTTCGACCTGAATCGTACGGTGTTGCGGGGTTTCGAGCGGGCGATTGTTCACTTGGCCGCCCCTTTCAGAAGCAGTTCAGCGCCGTCGCTTGACCAACGCAGCTTGCCATTGGGCAACTTGGACGGACGAATGAGGTAGGACAGCCGAGCCGCAATGCAATGGAGCAAAGCGCGCTTCAGCGGAGCCACGAGTTCGTTAATACGACTGGCCTGCCTCTTACGCTGCTTGCCGGTCTGCGTGAGGTAGGGGGTGATATGGGTTTTGTAGAAGGACGGACGGTAGGAGGCGAGATGGATCAGCAGGGTGAAATCCGATGCCGGATGCCTGCCATTCGGCAGAGTGTTCACGGCAGCCGCAGCTGCGTGCGAAACGTACTCAAGGAGCGCTCCGTGGGGCACCAGCGCCTCGATGCGCTCATAGCGGTTGCGGATCGTCTCCGTGAGAGACAGAAACGAAGGGGAGGACTGAATGGTCATGATTCAAGAACGTGGATTTGGTGACGGGAGTCGTTGTAAGATGATTTAGCACGGCGCCGGAGAGCGCCGTGCTGTGGCCCGCAGGGTGGCGGAGTAGTTCGGTTAGCGCCCTCGTGCGGTTCCGCACCGGGCCAACCATGCCTCGATTTCATGCTTGAACCAGCCCACAGCGGAACGGTGGCGGGACGGCGGCGACCTCAGGGAAATGGGGGGCGGAAAGTGAGGATCCCACCGCTTTGATTTGGGGTTAAGTCGGTCGTAGATGGTGCTACGCGAAAGACCAGTTCGCTGCAGCACCTCTTTGAGCCTCATGATCACCCTGGGGGGGTCGGGAGGAATTTCGGCAATCGGATGCGGCGTATGAGTCGATCCGGGCGGTGTGGAGTGGAAGGTTCCGGGGTCATCCGCGCCGTCGTTGCGCTGCTCGTCGAGGTCACGCAGGTCGCGCTGAGTGATAGCGCGAGGGCGGCCGGAACTGGGAAGACGATTCCTGTGAGGCATGAATGTCACCTCCCCCTTTCGGGATTGAGATTGATTTCAGTCGCAAGATGAGCTTCGAGGACGCAAGGCGTCGGGGATTGATCAGGAAAGGCTGAAGCGAAGCGAGCGAGAGACGGGAATGTTCTCGCTGCGCCCAAGCGCACCCGCAATGCGGGCCAGACTCAATCCTTTGCATCACTGCCCCTGTGTCCAAGCCATGGACGCGACAAGACATCGCCTTGCGTCACGAAACGCAAGACACCTGGTTGATGTTGATGAGTAGGGCCCTTAGGGGCGAGAACCGCGCCGTAGGCTTTTCTGTTGATGTTGATGCGCAGGCCAGCGAATGGCGATGCGATATGGCTCATGAGCGGGACACCGCTCGTGAACCCTACTGGCAGCCCGCTCGGAAGGCGGTCAGTAGATTGATATGCTTTTATTTTGTCGACTCAGAGCAGCTCGGTCAAGCTTCTCGAATCACGCTCGAACTTGCTGTCTACACGTCGAATCTTCGTATGGTGAGCGAATGCCTGCTCAGCCGCTCGGCTCCATCGCAGCATTGCTGTTGCTGTCGATCTGCCAGCCGCCGCATCGTCTCAAGATGCGACCCGTCTTCAAGGTGAGATTGCCATGTACCCAGATTCGTGCGGCGGAGGGCGGGCGTTTGTCAGGCAGCCTGAGGGAGAGCAACTACTTGGCCGAGCCGACGGCTATCCAGATAGTTGGCCCACCAGTCCATCAGCTTGACGCGCTCGTGTAGGCGCGCGCCGCGGTCGTAGGCCGCTCGCACTTGGTTGCGCTCCGCGTGCGCGAGCTGCCGCTCGATGGCGTCGGCGCTCCATCCGGCCTCGTTCGCCACGGTCGAGAACAGCGACCTGAAGCCGTGCGCCGTCGCCAGGTACTTGTAGCCCATGCGCGCCATTGCACTGTTGAACGTGTTCTCGCTCAAGGGCTTCGATGGATAGAACGGGCTCGGGAACACAAGCTCTCGATGCCCGCTCAGAGGCTTCATCGCTTCCACGACTGCTACTGCCTGGGCCGACAGCGGCACTACGTGCTCCATGCGCATCTTCATGCGCTCCGCGGGGATGCGCCACAGCTTGGCATCCAAATCGAACTCGCCCCAGCGGGCGCTGCGCACTTCGCCTGGCCGCGCCGCGGTCAGCATCAGAAGCTTGAGGGCATGGATGGTGTGGGGATCTCCTTCATAGACGTCCAGTTTGGCCAGGAATTCGGGCAGATCGACAGGCCGCAGGGCTGCCCGATGCTGAACGCGCCGAGGCTTCAGGATCTCGGAAGGGACCAGGTCCACCATCGGGTTGCGATCGATGTGCTGGTGTGTCGTGGCGTAGCGATAGATCGCCTTGACCCGCTGCAGCACGCGCATGGCTATCTCCCCCGCGCCGCGCTCTTCGATCTTTTTGACCGCGTCCATGACCTGCTTGGGCGTGATCGTCGACATCGAAAGGGAACCGAGGGCTGGAAAGACGTCGGCCTCCAAAGAAGCTCGGGTGCGGGCCAGCGTGTTCGCCTCCCAGCGGCCGGCCTGATGCGAAAGCCATTCCTCGGCGACCGCCTTGAGCGTGGTGGTCACCTCCTGGACAACCTTCTCCTTGGCGGCCTTCTTGAGGGCGCCAGGATCCTCGCCTCGGCTCAGGGCTTGCTTGGCCTCGAAGCGCTTCTCGCGTGCTTGTTTGATTCCCACGACGGGGTAGACTCCGAGGGCGAGCAACTTCTCCTTGCCGCCGAAGCGGTACTTCATGCGCCAATACTTGCCGCCATTGGGCATGACTTGGAGGTACAGACCCCCGCCGTCGGCATAGCGACCGGGGGCGGTGAGATTGCGGACTTTGACGTCGGATAGCGGCACAATGCTGAGCTTTCGGGGGTCGGGGTATTTTTGGGGGTATGCGCCAAAATCGAACCTTAGAATATCAAGCATTCATGCGGTCTGCCGCCGATAGTTTGGTTCCTGGCGGCGACCAGCTACCAAGCCGGACACTTCCAAAGGTGTCCGGCTTTTTTGTTTTTGTCTCCCCGTGAAGGCGGGCTTTCCCCGGGGGGGATTCGCCGGCTACTTCGCCGCGCGCTTGCGCGGTGGCTTCGGCTGCGCCTTCCATTGCGCCACGGCCGCCTCGCCCATCAGCGCCATGGCCTCGGTGAGCTGCTCCATGTGCTGGCGCATGGCCGGCCGGTCGCCGGTCTGGATGGAGACGAAGGCGCCGTCGAAGCCGACCATGCCGAAGTGCTCCAGCTGCTCGGCCACGCGCGCCGCGGCTTCCTCGCCTTCGCCGCCGAAGGCGGAGGCGATCATCACGCGCATGTAGTCGCGGCCCTCGGCGCGCACCTGCCTCACGGTCTGCAGCGCGTGCGGCGCCTCGGCGGCTTCGTCGCTCATCACCAGCACCAGCTGCAGGCGCAGGAAGTCCTGGTGGTGCACGAACACCTCGCCGGTCTTCTGCAGGTACCAGCCCAGCCGCTCGCGCGGCGTGCCGCCCGCGGGCGGCTTGCGGTGGGCCTCGCGCATCGCGTCGAAGAAGGCGCGCGCGCCGCGCGCCATCACCTCCGACAGCAGGCCGGCCTTCGACTCGAAGTGGTGGTAGATCGCGCTCTTGGGCAGCCCGGTGGCCTCCACCAGCGCCGACATGGGCGTGCCTGCATAGCCGCGCGCCGCCATCACGCGCGCCGCCGCGTCGAGGATCTCCTGCCGGGAGCGCCTGCCGCGCCGGTTGCCCTGTACCGATGTCTGTTCCATGCCTGGGAGCGGCCCCTCTCAATCGCCAATCGTCCGAATCATAGGGTGGACTCATCCCGTCCTTGGCGCGATTCATCTCTACTTTTGTACTGATCGGTTCAATACTCGTTTCCCCCAGGTCTTTTGTTTTGGACCTATCGGTACGATTCTCGGCCATGAACCCGGCGGTGGAAGACCCGGCCGCCGGCCCATGAACTACGCAATGAGGATGAGCCGATGCAGAGCGTGTCGACGCTGGGATACATGGTCCTTGGAGTCAGTGACCTGACGGCCTGGGAAGAATTCGCCGTCAACGTGCTGGGCCTGCAGGCCGGCATGCGGGTGCCCGGCGAGTCGCTCGGCCTGCGCATGGACGACTACGAGCAGCGCATCCTGCTGCTGCGCAGCGAGCTCGACGACTTCCTGGCCGCCGGCTGGGAGTTCGAATCGAACGCGGCGCTCGCCGCCTTCGTGGATCAGGCGCGTGCCCGCGGCGTGGAGGTCGTGGAAGAGAGTGCAGAGGTGGCCGCGCTGCGCCGCGTGGCACGCCTCTTCGTCTGCCACGATCCGGACGGCATCCGCCACGAGTTCTACAGCACCGCCTACCGCGCCCGCACCCGCGACGGGTTCCGCTCGCCGGTGCTGCGCGGCGCCTTCAGCACCGGGCGCCTGGGCGCCGGCCACTTCGTCACCGTGCCGCGGCACAGCGCGCAGGCCAAGGCCTTCTGCGAGGACATCCTGGGCCTGCGGCTGAGCGACACCATCACCGGCGATGCGGCGCCGGGCGTGCGGCTCGACGTGACCTTCTTCCACGCCCGTGCCGGCCGCCACCATTCCCTGGCGATCGCCGAGGCGCCGTTCCCGGCCCGCAAGCGCATCCACCACATCATGGTCGAGTGCACCGACCCCAACGATGTCGGCATGGCCTACGACCGCTGCAAGCGGGCGGGCGTGCCCATCCTGATGGAGCTGGGGCATCACCCCAACGACCAGATGTTCTCGTTCTACATGGTCGCGCCCTCGGGCTTCGCCATCGAGTTCGGCGCCGGCGGCATCGTCGTCGACGACGCCACCTGGGAAGTCAGGCGCTACACCGAACTGAGCGACTGGGGGCACGCGATGAACCCGCCGCCCCCGGCCCCGGCGCAGCCCGCGCGCTGAACTCGCCCGAACCCTTCATCCACCCCGCATCCCTTTCCCGGAGCCCCACCCATGACCCTCACCGAAGCCGACACCAGCAAGTTCGTCACCATCAACGAACCCGGCCTGGAGAATTTCAGGATCCACGTCAACGACGCCGGCAGCGGCCCGGCGGTCGTCATGCTGCACGGCGGCGGCCCCGGCGCCAGCGGCTGGAGCAACTACTACCGCAACATCGAGGCGCTGGCGGGTGCCGGCCACCGCGTGCTGCTGGTCGACAGCCCCGGCTTCAACAAGTCCGGCGAGATCGTCACCGACGTACCGCGTCCGCTGGTCAATGCGCGCGCCACCAAGGGCGTGCTGGACGCGCTGGGCATCGACAAGGCCCACCTCGTCGGCAACTCGATGGGCGGCGCCTCGGCCATGAGCTTCGCGCTGGAGTTCCCCGGGCGCATGGACCGCCTGGTGCTCATGGGCCCGGGCGCGCAAGGCCCCAGCATCTTCCAGCCGCAGCTCAGCGAGGGCGTCAAGCGCATGATGAAGCTGTACGCGCAGCCCACCCCCGAGAACTTCAGCGCCATGCTGGAAGTGTTCGTCTACGCCCCCGAGGCGATCACCGAGGAGCTGCGCCTGGGCCGCTGGAACAACATCCAGTCGAACCTGAACCACCTGAAGAACTTCGTCGAAAGCTCCAGGCTCTGCCCCCACAGCCGGTGGGACCTGTCAGCCCGCTTCCCGGAGATCGCGCACAAGACGCTGATCACCTGGGGCCGCGACGACCGCTTCGTCCCCCTCGACCACGGCCTGCGGATGGTCAACACCTTCCAGGACGCGCGCCTGCACATCCTGGCCAAGTGCGGCCATTGGGCCCAGTGGGAGCACGCCGGCGAATTCAACCGGCTGGTGATCGACTTCCTCAAGGACTGAGCCTCGCTGCCCAAGAAAGAACGGAGACATCCATGCTGTCGAATGTTCAGTCCCCGCCGGCCGCGCGCAGCGCGAGCAACCTGCACGGCTGGCTGCTCGTGTCCACGTGCTGGCTGGCCTCGGCCGGCGCCGTGCTCATCGCGCCCGTCCTGCCCTTCATGCAGCAGGCGTTCGCCGACCAGCCGCACGCCGAGGTGCTCACGCTGATCGTGCTGGTGATCCCGGGCCTGATGATCGCGCTCTTCGGCCCGCTGATGGGCGCGGTGGTCGACGTCGTGGGCCGCAAGCGCCTGTACCTGCTGTCGATCGCCGTCTATGCGGTCGCGGGCGCCTTGCCCTTCTTCCTGCACGACCTCTACGCGATCCTTGCGACGCGGGTCGTGGTCGGCATCGCCGAGGCCGCGATCACGACGATCTCGACCGCGCTCACCGCCGACTACTTCCAGGGCAAGGCGCGCGAGAAGTGGCTCACCATCCAGCTGGGCTCCGCGTCGATCGTCGCCGTGGCGATGTTCGCCCTGGGCGGCGTGCTGGGCGGCTTTTCCGCGGGCTGGCGCACGCCCTTCCTCGTGTACGGGGCCGCGGTGCTGTTCCTGCCGTTCATCGCCGCCTTCGTCTGGGAGCCGCAGGAGCGCGGCGACGCGGCCGAACGCCAGGCGCCGGCCCGCCTGCCGTTCCCGTGGCGCCAGATCGGGCACATCTGCGCGATGTCGCTGTTCGCCGCGGTGATGTACTTCGTGATCACGATCCAGATCAGCTTCCTGCTGACGGCCCGGGGCGTCACGACGCCGGCCGTCATCGGGATCGGCAGCGCGATCGCCAACGCGGGCGTGCCGTTCGGGGCCTTCGTGTTCCACCGGCTGTCGGGCTGGGCCATCAACCGGCTGATCGTCCTCTCGTTCGCGATCATCGCTGCCGGCTTCTACACCGTCTCCACCGTGGCCGACACCAGCGTGCTGATCGCGGGCGCCTTCATCGCCTGCTTCGGCGGCGGCATCGTCATGCCGCTGATGCTGAACTGGATCATGGTCCGGCTGCCGTTTGCGCAGCGCGGGCGCGGCGCCGGGGGCTACATGGCCGCCTTCTTCCTCGGCAACTTCCTCAGCCCGCTGGTCGTGGCCGCGCTGGCGGCCCAGGCGGGCAGCCTGTTCGCGTCGATCGGCTGGCTGTCGGCGGTGTGCGCGGCCGTCGCCCTCGGCTTCGCGCTGCTGTCGCTGTTCAAGCGCGGGCCCACCGAGGCCGTGGGCGCCCATGCCCAGATCCCGCTGCCGCACTGAGGCGGCCCTTCATTCAGAGAGACACCCATGCAAGGACAACCCTACGACGCCGACGTCGCCATCGTCGGCTACGGCCCGACCGGCCTCATCACCGCGCTCACGCTGGCCAGGCACGGCATCAGGAGCATCGTCTTCGAGCGGCACCGCGACATCTACCCGCGCGCCCGCGCCGTGACGGTCAACGACTGGACGATGCGCATCTTCCAGAACCTGGGCGTCGACGAGCCGGTGCTCAAGTGCATCGACCCCCAGCGTTCGCTGCGCTGGATGCGCTACGACGGCACGGAGATCATGCGCATCGAGCTGCCGCCGTCCACGCTGGGCATCAGGCCGCGGCAGTTCAACATCTACCAGCCGACGATGGAGGCGACCCTGCGCGAATGCGCCGCGTCGTACCCGGAGATCGACGTGCGCTACGGCATGGAACTGGCGGCGCTGCGCCAGGACGACGACGGCGTCACCGTGAGCGCGAAAGACATGGCGAGCGGCGCCACGGCCGACGTGCGCGTGCGCTACGCCATCGGCTGCGACGGCGGCAGCAGCGCCACGCGTTCGCTGCTCGACGTGGAGCTGCTCGGCGACACCATCGACGTGCAGTGGATCGTCATCGACTGCCGCGTCAAGCGCTGGTGGCCCGACCGCAACTTCCTGACCTTCTGGTCCGACAAGGAGCGGCCGGTGGTGGACATCGCCCTGTCCGGCGGCAACCACCGCTGGGAGCTGCCGCTCAAGCCCGGCGAGTCGGAGGCGGACTTTCCCACCAACGAACAGGTCTGGCCCCTGCTCAAGGCCCTGGGCGTGACCGAGGACGACGTGGAGATCCACCAGCACGCCTTCTACCGCCATCACACGCGCATGGCCGACAAGTGGCGCGTGGGCCGCGTCTTCCTGGCCGGCGATGCGGCGCACCTGATGCCGCCCTGGGCCGGCGCGGGCATGCAGACCGGCATGCGCGACGCCTACGACCTCGGCTGGAAACTGGCCGGCGTGCTCAAGGGCGAGCTGCCGGCGCATTTCCTCGACAGCTACGAGGCCGAGCGCCGCCCCAGCGCGGCCTTCTACACCCAGCTCGCAGTGCAGCTCGGCCGCGTCATCAAGCAGGAACTGAGCGAAGAGGAGCAGGCTGCGCTCAATGCGCCGCCGCCCGATCCGGCCAACCCGCCCGAGCCGCCGCTGATCGCCCCACCCGTGCTGGCCGGCGGCTGGCTGCGCGGCCCGCTCGCGGAGACCAGCATCGTCGGGCGCATGGCGCCGCAACCGGTGGTGGGCGATACGCGCGGCGTGATGGCGCGGCTGGACACGCTGCTGGGCCACCGCTTCGCGCTGCTGGGCGACGACGTCGATCCCGCCACCCTGCTCACGGCCGAGCAGAAGGCCGGCTGGGACGCCCTGGGCGCGCGCTACATCGCCGTGCGCCCGCAGGACCGCCACACCCAGGGTCCCGACGAGCTGGTGGACCTCGACGGCGTGCTGGGCCCCTGGCTGCGCAAGTACCGGGCGCGCGCCGTGGCCTTGCGGCCGGACCGCTTCGTGGCCGCGGCCGACGTCTCCGGCCTGGCCGTGCCCGCATGAACCGCAGCACTCAAATTCCTGAAGGGAGAAAACGCATGAGACTGAAGGCCCTCATCGGCGTGGCGCTGTTGGCGGCGGCCAGCGCCGGCAGCGCGTTCGCGCAGACGCGGCTCGTGACCTTGGGCACGCAGGGCGGGCCGCTGCCCTCCACCACGCGATCGCAGCCGGCCAACGCGCTGATCGTGCGCGACCGGGTCTACGTCATCGACGCAGGCGACGGCGTGGTGCGCCAGCTCTACGCGGCCGGCATCGATCTGCGCCGCATCCACCAGATCTTCATCACCCACGACCATGACGACCACAACGCCGGCTGGGGCTCGCTTCTGGGCTTGCAGTGGGACCTGAATATCTGGCCGGTGGACGTCTATGCACCGAGCGCGCAATCCATGATGCAGGGCTTCCTGCAGTACTTCTCTGTCAACGCACGCATTCGACAGGCTGACTCGAAGAGCGGCAAGCTGCCGCCCGAGCGGGCCTTTCATGCGCACGACATTCGGGGAAACGGCCTGGTCTTCAAGGACGATCTGATCAGCGTCACTGCGCAGGAGAACTGTCACTACGGAACAGACCCGAACGCTGACAAGAAGCGCGATCCCAAGGATCGGTCCTATGCGCTGCGCATCCAGACCCCGGACAAGACCGTCGTGTTCAGCGGCGACACCGGGCGCTGCCCGGTACTGACCGGGTTCGCCAAGGATGCGGACTTGCTGGTTCACGAGGTCATCGACCTTCCCCTGACCCGCGAGATGATGCGGCGCCAGCACGTGCCGGATCCAGTGGCCGACGGAATGATGCGCCACATGATCGACGAACACACGGTGCCCGAGGACATCGGCCGGCTGGCGCGGGACGCCGGGGTGAAGAAGGTCGTCCTGACGCACGTGGTGCCCGGCGGCGAGGAGCCCGACGAGCGCTACACCGACGGCGTTCGCAAGCACTTCGAGGGCCCGGTCGTGCTGGCGCGCGACCTGATGGTCTTCGAGTAGGCGCGGGTGTATTCCATGAATCAGGAACTCATTGCGGACATCGCGCGGCGCCTGCGCGAGGCCGAGGCCGCCCGCGCGCCCATCGCGCCGGTGCGCGAAGCCATCGTGCCGGCGGCCGGGCAGGACCTGGCCGCCGCGGCCTATGCCGTCCAGCAGCACAACACCCAGGCCCGCATCGCGGCCGGCCAGCGCGTGGTGGGCCGCAAGATCGGCCTCACCTCGCTGGCCGTGCAGCAGCAGCTGGGCGTGGATTCGCCCGACTTCGGCACGCTGTTCGCCGACATGGCCGTGGGCGACGGGCAGGAGATCGCGCCGGCCCGCACCCTGCAGCCCAAGGTGGAGGCCGAGATCGCGCTGGTGCTGGAGCGCGACCTGCCGCACGAGCGCCACACGCTGGCTGACGTGATGGGCGCCACGGCGTACGCGGTGGCCGCCATCGAGGTGGTGGGCAGCCGCATCGCCAACTGGGACATCCGGCTGGCCGACACCATCGCCGACAACGCCTCCAGCGGCCTGTTCGTGCTGGGCTCGCGGCCGGTGCCGCTGCGCCGGCTCGACTTGGCCGGCTGCGCCATGCGCATGTCGCGCGGCGATGCGGAGGTGTCCAGCGGTCGCGGCGCGGCCTGCCTGGGCAACCCGCTCAACGCCGCCGTGTGGCTGGCCGACACGCTGGTGCGGCTGGGCACGCCGCTGCGCGCCGGCGACATCCTGATGACCGGCGCGCTGGGCCCGATGGTGGCAGTGCAGCCGGGCGACCAGTTCCTCGCCCGCATCGACGGGCTGGGCGAGGTGCGCGCCGTCTTCGGCGCCTGAGGAGCAGCGCATGAACGCACGCGACACACAGAGCAGGACCCCGGTGGCCATCATCGGTTCCGGCAACATCGGCACCGATCTCATGATCAAGGTGCTGCGCCACGCCAGGCACCTGCGCATGGGCGCGATGGTGGGCATCGACGCCGCCTCCGACGGCCTGGCGCGTGCCGAACGCCTGGGCGTGCCCGTCACGTCCGGGGGCATCGACGGGCTGCTGCAGCTGCCGGGCTTCGACGACATCGGCATCGCCTTCGACGCCACCTCGGCCGGCGCGCACGCGCGGCACAACGCGCTGCTGCAGGCCCGCGGCGTGCGCGTGATCGACCTGACGCCCGCGGCCATCGGCCCGTACGTGGTGCCGGTGGTCAACCTCGACGAGCACCTGGATGCGCCCAACATCAACATGGTGACCTGCGGCGGCCAGGCCACCATCCCCATGGTGCGGGCCGTCTCGCGCATCGCGCCGGTCCACTACGCGGAGATCGTCGCCTCCATCGCGAGCAAGTCGGCCGGGCCCGGCACGCGGGCCAACATCGACGAGTTCACCGAGACGACGTCGCGCGCCATCGTGGAAGTCGGCGGCGCGCGCAGCGGCAAGGCCATCATTGTGCTGAATCCGGCCGAGCCGCCGCTCATCATGCGCGACACCGTCTACTGCCTGGCCGATGCCGGTGCCCACCCGGAGGCGATCCGCGCCTCGGTGCGCGAGATGGCCGCGGCCGTCGCGCAGTACGTGCCGGGCTACCGCCTGAAGCAGGACGTGCAGTTCGAGCGTCTGGAAGGCGGGCGCGCCCCGCGGCTGGCAGGCGCCGCGCGCCAGCCGGGCCTGAAGGTGTCGATCTTCCTCGAGGTGGAGGGCGCGGCCCACTACCTGCCGGCCTACGCCGGCAACCTCGACATCATGACCAGCGCGGCCCTGGCCGCCGCCGACCGCCTCGCCGCCCGCCAGCGGGCCGGCTGAGCCCGCCAGGAGATTCCCATGTCCGACAAGCACAAGAAGATCTACGTTTCCGACGTCACGCTGCGCGACGGCATGCATGCGGTCCGGCACCAGTACTCGCTGGATCAGGCCGTGCGCATCGCCCAAGCGCTGGACGAGGCCCGGGTGGACAGCATCGAAGTGGCCCACGGCGACGGGCTGCAGGGATCGAGCTTCAACTACGGCTTCGGCGCGCACACCGACCTGGAGTGGATCGAGGCGGTGGCCGGCGCCGTGCGCCATGCCCGCGTGGCCACGCTGCTGCTGCCGGGCATCGGCACCATCCACGACCTGAAGAACGCCCACGCGGCCGGCGCGCGCGTCGTGCGCGTGGCCACCCACTGCACGGAGGCCGACATCTCGCGCCAGCACCTCGAGTGCGCCCGCACGCTCGGCATGGACGCCGTGGGCTTCCTGATGATGAGCCACATGACCACGCCGCAGCACCTGGCGCAGCAGGCCAGGCTGATGGAGAGCTACGGCGCCCAGTGCGTCTACGTGGTGGATTCGGGCGGCGCGATGAACATGGACGACGTGGCGGAGCGCTTCAAGGCCTTCAAGGACGCGCTCAGGCCCGAGACGCAGACGGGCATGCATGCGCACCACAACCTGTCGCTGGGCGTGGCGAACTCGATCGTCGCCCTGCAGCACGGCTGCGACCGCATCGACGCCAGCCTGACCGGCATGGGGGCGGGTGCCGGCAATGCGCCGCTGGAGGTCTTCATCGCCGCGGTGGACCGGATGGGATGGCATCACGGGTGCGATGTCAGGAAGCTCATCGACGCGGCCGAGGACATCGTTCGTCCGCTGCAGGAGCGGCCCGTGCGCGTGGACCGCGAAACGCTGGCCCTGGGCTATGCGGGCGTGTATTCGAGCTTCCTGCGCCACACCGAGGCGGCCGCGCAGACCTATGGCCTGTCCGCCTTCGACATTCTGGTCGAGCTCGGCCGCCGCCGCATGGTCGGGGGCCAGGAGGACATGATCGTCGATGTGGCGCTGGACCTCCTGAAGGCGCAGGAGGCTGCGGCGCCCGCCGGCGCCGCAGCGCAAGGCGCCGCCGGGTCCGGACGCGGGCGTTGATGCCGCCGCGGCATGGCTCAGGCCATGTCCGGTGCCTCGTGGCCGGCGGAAGGCGCCCGCGCCGGTTGCCAGGCCGGCGGCGGCATGTCCGCCAGCAGCTTGTCCAGCGTGACCGGATAGCGCCGAACGCGCACGCCGGTGGCGTTGTAGACGGCGTTGGCGACGGCGGCGGCGACGCCGCACAGGCCCAGCTCGCCCACGCCCTTGGCCTTCATGGGCGAGGAGAGCGGGTCCGTCTCGTCGAGGAAGATCACCTCCTGGTGCGGGATGTCGGCGTGCACCGGCACTTCGTAGCCGGCCAGGTCGTGGTTGACGAAGAAGCCGCGCCGCCTGTCCAGCGCCAGTTCCTCCATCAGCGCGGCGCCCACGCCCATCGTCATCGCGCCGATCACCTGGCTGCGCGCCGAGGTCGGGTTGAGGATGCGGCCGGCGGCGCACACCGCCAGCATGCGGCGCACGCGGATCTCGGCGGTCGCGCTGTCCACGCCCACCTCCACGAAGTGCGCGCCGAAGGTGGACTGCTGGTAGCGCTTGTCCAGGTCGCCGTACTCGATGAAGTCCTCGGCCACCAGCTCGCCGTCCGCGGCGGCCCGGGCCAGCGCCCGCGAGCCGCCCGCGCCGTGCACGCGGCCGTCGGCGAAGCGGGCCTGCGCCGGGTCCAGGCCGAGCCGCCGGGCTGCCGCCTCGCGCAGCTTCACGCAGGCCGCGTACACGCCCGAGGCCGCATTGTTGGCGCCCCACTGGCCGCCCGAGCCGCACGAGGCCGGCAGGCTCGAATCGCCCAGTCGCACGCGCACGCGCGCCAGGTCCACGCCCATCATCTCCGCGGCGGTCTGCGCCAGGATGGTGTAGCTGCCCGTCCCGATGTCGGTCATGTCGGTCTCCACCGTCACGATGCCGTCCCGGTCCAGCCGCACGCGCGCGGCGGACTTGGTGAGCAGGTTGTTGCGGAAGGCCGCGGCCATGCCGTGCCCCACCAGCCAGCGGCCTTCGCGCAGCCGGGCGGGCCGGGCGCTGCGCCGGCTCCAGCCGAAGCGTTGCGCGCCGATGCGCAGGCACTCCACCAGCCGGCGCTGCGAGTACGGCCGCCCGGGGTGCTCCGGGTCCACCTGCGTGTCGTTGAGGATGCGGAACTCCACCGGGTCCAGGCCCAGCTTGTGCGCCATCTCGTCCATGGCGATCTCCAGCGCCATCATGCCGGGGGCCTCGCCCGGGGCGCGCATGGCGTTGCCTTCCGCCAGGTCCAGCACGGCCAGGCGCGTGGCGGTCATGCGGTGGGCGCCGGCGTACAGCAGGCGCGTCTGGTTGACGGCGGTCTCGGGCTGGCCGCCGGGCAGGTCGCCGGACCAGCCCTCGTGCCCGATGGCGGTGATGCGCCCGTCGGGGGTGGCGCCGATGCGGATGCGCTGGATCGTCGCCGGCCGGTGCGTGGTGTTGTTCATCATCAGCGGGCGCTGCAGCGCGACCTTGACCGGCCGCCCCGCCGCCCGCGCGCCCAGCGCGGCGAGCAGCGCGTCGGCGCGCACGAACAGCTTGCCGCCGAAGCCGCCGCCGACGAAGGGCGAGACCAGCCGGACCTTCTCCTTCGGGATGCCCAGCGTCCTGGCCAGGTCGCCGGTGCACCAGTCGATCATCTGGTTGGAAGTCCACACCGTGAGGCGGTCGCCCTCCCAGGCCGCCATGGAGGCGTGCGGCTCCATCATCGCGTGGCTCTGGTCCGGCGTCTCGTAGGTGGCGTCGAGCTGCACGGGCGCGGCGGCGAAGGCGCCGTCGAAGTCGCCCACGGCCGTGCGGGCGTCGCCGCCGACGCCGCCGGACTTCGCCAGCGGGGCACTGTCCCTGAGGGCGGCCAGGTCGAAGCGGCCCGGCTCCGCCGCGTACTGCGCGCGCAGGCGGTGCGCGGCCTCGCGCGCCTGCTCGAAGGTCTCGGCCACCACCACCGCCACGGCCTGGTGGTAGTGCGCGATCTCGGGGCCGCCCAGCAGCGGCGCGGTGTTGTACTGCCCCTTGGCCAGGGGCCCGGCATTGTCGGCCGTCACGACGGCCAGCACGCCCGGCGCCGCGCGGGCGGCGGCGAGGTCCATCGACACGATGCGGCCCTTGGGGATGGTGGCGCCCACCACGTAGCCATAGGCGGGGCGTGCCGCCGCCTCGTGCTGCTGCTCGTACGCGTAGCGTGCCGTTCCGGTGGTCTTGCGGGGGCCGTCGATGCGGGGGGTGGGGCGCCCGACGACCTTGAGCTGGTCGATCGGGTTGGTGGCGGCGGGGGTGTCGAACTTCATGCCTGGGCCCTCGCTTCCATGACGGTGGCGAACAGGGTTCGTTCGGCGAGCGTCAGCTTGAAGGCGTTGTCGGGCGCGGGCCGGGCGCCGGCCAGCAGCGCGGCCGCGGCGCTGCGCGGGTCGCGCCGCCATTCGGGCTCGGCCGACTCGACCCGCCAGGGCCTGGCCGCCACGCCGCCCAGCGCCACGCGCGCGCTGCCGTCGCGCTGCACGACGGCGGCCACCGACACCAGCGCGAAGGCATAGGAGGCGCGGTCGCGCACCTTGCGGTAGAGGTGGGCGCCGCCGGCCGGCCTCGGCAGCGTCACTGCGGTGACGAGCTCGCCATGCGCCAGCGCGTGCTCGACGTGCGGCGTGCCGGCGGGCAGGCGGTGGAAATCCGCGATCGGGATGCGCCGGCGGCTGCCGTCGGCGCGCACCGTCTCGACGGTGGCGTCGAGCACGCGCATCGCCACGGCCATGTCGCTCGGGTGCGTCGCGATGCAGGCCTCGCTGCCGCCGAGGACCGCCAGCTGGCGCGCCACGCCGCCGATGGCGGCGCAGCCGCTGCCCGGCTGCCGCTTGTTGCACGGCTGCGCCGTGTCGTAGAAGTAGGGGCAGCGGGTGCGCTGCAGCAGGTTGCCGCCGGTGGTGGCCTTGTTGCGCAGCTGGCCCGAGGCGCCGGCCAGCAGCGCGCGCGACAGCACCGCGTAGTCGCGCCGCACGCGCGGGTGCGCGGCCAGGTCGGTGTTGCGCACCAATGCGCCGACGCGCAGGCCGCCGTCCGGCGTGTCCTCGACGCGGTCCAGCGCCAGCGCGTTGACGTCGACCAGGTGCGTGGGCGTCTCGATTTGCAGCTTCATCAGGTCGAGCAGGTTGGTGCCGCCCGCGATGAAGCGCGCGCCGGGATGCCGCTGCACCGCGGCGGCGGCGGCCTCCGGCGTGGCCGCGCGTTCGTAGCTGAAGGCCTTCATGCGCGACTCCCCGCCACCTGGGCCACGGCCTCGACGATGTTCGAGTAGGCGCCGCAGCGGCAGAGGTTGCCGCTCATGCGCTCGCGCAGTTCCGCGGCCGAGAGAAGCGGCTGCGCCGTCAGGTCGGCCGTGACGTGGCTCGGCACCCCGCGGCGCACCTCGTCGAGCATGCCCACGGCCGAGCAGATCTGGCCGGGCGTGCAGTAGCCGCACTGGTAGCCGTCGTGTTCCACGAAGGCGGCCTGCAGCGGATGCAGCCGCCCGGGCGCGCCCAGGCCCTCGATGGTGGTCACCTGGCTGCCCTCGTGCATCACGGCCAGGGTCAGGCAGGCGTTGATGCGGCGCCCGTCCAGCAGCACGGTGCAGGCGCCGCACTGGCCGTGGTCGCAGCCCTTCTTGGTGCCGCCGAGGCCTAGGTGCTCGCGCAGGGCATCGAGCAAGGTGGTGCGGGTGTCCAGCTCGAGCCGCCGGGGCTCGCCGTTGACGGTGAGCGAGACGGCCTGCACCGTGCCGCCGTCGTCGTAACCGGTCGGGCTGCCGGAAGGTGGGGCCGGGAGGGCGGCGGGCGGGGCGGCGCAGCCGGGCAAGGCGGCGCCGGCGGCCCCCGCGCCGCCGGCCATGAGCAACTGGCGGCGGGACAGGGCCGGCGCCGGAGGGCGGCAGGAATTCATCGTGGGTGCTCCGTGGAATGCCCACACCTTCCGGCCGGCCGTTCACGGGCTGTGCGGGACAACATCCATGGCGCGTGTGAGTGCGCCGCTGTCGTACCAAAGCGCGCCTTCCACCTGAAATTGCGTGCCGCGCTCAGCGTGTTCGCAGACCCGGACGGTGTCCCGGTCCGGTGTGTGGCACATGACTTGCATCTCGTCTTGGATACAAGAAAGGATGCCTTCATATGGTGCGCGCCCTGTCGGATGTCGCCCGGCCCAGGCCGGAGCGTGACGGCCTGCCCGCCGCGGCGTGGATCACGCGGCTGGATGCACCGCTGCCGGCCCTGCCACCGGGCACCGCCGCGGATGTGCCGCTTGCCGGCCTGCGCTTCGCCGTCAAGGACAACATCGACGTCGGCGGCCTGCCCACCACGGCCGCCTGCCCGGCCTTCGCATACATCGCCGGGCAGGACGCCGCCGTGGTGCAGCGCCTGCGCGCCGCCGGTGCCGAGGTGCTGGGCAAGACCAACCTCGACCAGTTCGCCTGCGGCCTGAACGGCACGCGCTCGCCCTACGGCGCCGTGCCCAACAGCTTCGATGCGCGCTATGTCTCGGGTGGATCGAGCTCCGGCTCGGCCTATGTCGTGGCCATGGGCGAGGCCGACTTCGCGCTGGGCACCGACACGGCCGGTTCGGGCCGCGTGCCGGCCGGGCTCAACAACATCGTGGGCCTCAAGCCCACGCGCGGCCTCGTCAGCGCGCGCGGCGTGGTGCCGGCGGCGCAGAGCGTGGACTGCGTGTCCATCTTCGCGCGCACGGTCGATCTGGCGGTGGGCGTGCTGGCCGCGGCGCTGGGGCCCGACGACGGCGATCCCTATTCGCGCATGCCGACGCTGGCTCCTGCGCACTGGCCGGCGCGCTTTCGCTTCGGCGTGCCCTCGCTGCGCGCCTTCTTCGGCGACGCCCTGGCCGAGGCGGCGTGGGACGAAGCCATCCGGCGTCTGCAGGCGTTGGGCGGCACGCCGGTGGAGATCGACTATGCGCCGCTGGCCGAGGCCGCGGCGCTGCTCTACGACAGCGCCCTCGTCGCCGAGCGCTATGCCGCCGTGCGGTCCTTCTTCGACGTGCACGCCGATGCCGTGCTGGAGCCCGTGCGCAGCATCCTCGCGCAGGGCGCGCGCTACGGCGCCGCCGACCTCGTGGAGGCGCAGACCCGCGTGCGCGCGCTGGGGCAACGTGCGGCCGCGATGTGGACCCGCATCGACGTGCTGGCGGTGCCCACCGCGCCCACGCACTGCACCATCGCCGACATGCTGGCCGATCCGGTGGTGCGCAACAGCCGCATGGGCGCCTACACGAACTTCGTCAACCTGCTCGACTATGCCGCCCTCTCGGTGCCGAGCAGCCTGCGCGCCGACGGGCTGCCGTTCGGCGTGACCTTCGTCGGCCCGGCCGGCAGCGATTTCGCACTCGCCGCGCTCGGCCAGCGCTACCACCAGGCAAGCGGGCTGCCGCTGGGCGCGACGGGTGCGCCGCTGCCGCCGGCCGGGGCGCTGCCGCAGCCGCCGGCAACAGGCGCCACGGTGCGCGTGGCCGTGGTCGGCGCGCACCTGTCGGGCATGCCGCTCAACGGGCAGCTCACCGAACGTGGCGGCCGCCTGGTGCAGGCCACGCGCACGGCGCCCGCATACCGCCTCTTCGCGCTGCCCGGCACCACGCCGCCCAAGCCCGGGCTTATCCGCGCGCCGGAGGCGGAGGGCGCGGCCATCGAGGTCGAGGTGTGGGAGCTGCCGCTCGCGCACTACGGCTCCTTCGTCGCGCTCGTTCCTGCGCCGCTGGGCATCGGCACGCTCACGCTGGCCGACGGCTCGGCGGTGCAGGGCTTCGTCTGCGAGGCGTCGGCCGCGGCCGATGCACAGGACATCACGCACCACGGCGGCTGGCGGGCCTACATGCGCAGCCTTCAGAAAAGCTGAGCCGCCGCCTTCCCCCGAAACCTTCCTCTTCCTCGTACAGGAGCTATCGCCATGTCCCTCATCCACCCCTCGCGCCGACACCTGCTGCGCACCGGCGGCGCCGCGCTGGCCGCGCTCGCCGCGCCGGCCATCGTGCGTGCACAGGCGCCGAAGATCCGCATCGGCTACTGGCCGGTGGCCGCCGGTCTGCCCTTCTTCGCCGCCGTGGAAAAGGGCTTCTTCAAGGAGGCCGGCCTGGACGTCGAGCCGCTGAAGTTCGCCGGCGCGCAGCAGGTCATGGAGGCGATGCTCTCCGGCCGCGGCGACGGCAGCGCCAACGGCACGGGCTCGGCCAACCTCGCCATCGGCGAGATCGCGCAGCCGGGCCTGTTCAAGATCTTCTGCACCAATCCGAGCAACGCGAAGTTCGTGCTCGAGGAATTCCTCGTGCCCAAGGACAGCCCGATCAGGAGCGTGGCGGAACTCAAGGGCAGGAAGGTCGCCTCCGGCCCCGGCATCCAGAACGTGACGCTGGCCAGGACCATGCTGGAGCGCGCCGGCGCCGGCGCCATGAACGTCACCGAGCTGCCCATCGGCCAGCACGTGGCCGCGCTCGCCGCGGGCCAGGTCGATGCCGTCTACACCCTCGAGCCCACGGGCACGGTGGGCCGGCTGAACGGCACCACGCGCGTGCTGGAAGCCGGCGTGGTGGCGCACTACATCCTCGGCGACCCGATGGCGCCGTGGCATGGCGGCGCCGCGAGCCTGACGACCGACTTCATCAAGAAGAACCCCGAGCTGACGAAGAAGTACATCGCCGCCTACGCCAAGGGCGTGGAGTTCGTGCGCACGCAGCCGGCCGAGGCGCGGCAGTACATGAAGGGCTACACCGCCATCGAGGGTGCCCTGACCAACGAGGTGCCGCTGGCCTCCTACATGCTCCACAACGAGTTCAAGGCCAGCGATGCGGCCTACTTCCAGAAGTTCTACGACCTGTTCACCGAGAAGGGCATCTTCGAGAAGAAGGTGGCGGCGGACGGCCTGCTCTACAGGGGCTGAGCGCCATGGCCGACGCGACCACCACCGCCACCCCCTGGACGCCGCCCGCCGCCGCGGCCGGCGCCGCGCCCAGGGCGCCGCTCATGCAACGGCTGCTGCCCGCGATCGGGCCGGTGGCCCTGTTCATCGTCTGGGACCTCGTGGTGCGGCTGGGCTTCATCAAGCCCATCTTGCTGCCCGCACCGGCCGACACGGTGAGCACGCTCATCACCGGCCTGGCCGGTGGCCCGCTGCTGTCCGACTTCGCCGTGACCGTGTGGCGCACGCTGCAGGCCTTCCTCATCGCCGCCGTCGTCGGCGTGCCGCTGGGCGTGCTGCTCGGCAGCAACGAGAAGGCGTACCGCAGCGTGGAGTTCCTGATCGACTTCTTCCGCTCCACGCCTTCGTCGGCGCTGATCCCGCTGTTCCTCATGATCTTCGGCACCTCCGACGTCAACAAGGTGGCCATCGCCGCCTTCGGTGCGCTGCTGATCGTGGTGTTCAACAGCGCCTACGGGGTCATCAACGCCCGCAAGCAGCGCGTGATGGCGGCCAAGGTGATGGGCGCCACGCGCTGGCAGACCTTCCGCGACGTGCTGGTGTGGGAAAGCCTGCAGCCCAGCTTCGTCGGCCTGCGCTCGGCGGTGTCGATGGCGCTGGTGATCGTCATCGTGGCCGAGATGTTCATCGGCGCCGACTCGGGCCTGGGCAACCGCATCATCAATTCGCAGCAGGTGCTCAACGTCAAGGCCATGTACGCCAGCATCCTCGCGGCGGGTGCGCTGGGCTACGTGCTGAACATCCTCTTCCTGCTCGCGGAACGCAGGATCGTGCACTGGAGCGGACGATGAGAAGCCCCGCCGATATCGTCCTGAACGGGCCCGTGTACGCGGACGTGCCGAAGCCCCGGTTCGAGCCCGGCCCGGCCGGCACGCACATCACCATCCGCGGGCTGACGAAGTACTTCGCCGGCTGGCCGCTGTACGAGGATTTCGACCTCGACATCCCCAAGCATGCGATCGTCTCGGTCTTCGGTCCCAACGGCTGCGGCAAGTCCACGCTCATCAACATGATCGCGGGGCTGATTCCCATCGACCGCGGCGAGATCCTGTTCGACGGCAAGAGCCTGAAGGACACCAAGATCGGCTACGTGTTCCAGAACTACCGCGAGGCGATGTTCCCGTGGATGCGCACCATCGACAACATCGCCTACCCGCTCAAGCTGGAAGGGCGCAGCAAGGCCGAGGTGGACCGCCGCATGGCCGAGCTGGTGGCCAGCTTCGACGTCAAGTTCGACCTGAACCGCTACCCGTACGAGCTCTCGGGCGGACAGCAGCAGACCGCATCGATCATGCGCGCGCTGGCACCCAGCCCGGAGGTGCTGTTCCTCGACGAGCCGTTCTCGGCGCTGGACTTCGAGATGACGCTCTTCATCCGCGAGAAGCTGCAGGAGGTCTTCATGCAGACGGGCACCACCATGCTGCTCGTCTCGCACGACCTGGAAGAGGCCGTGTACCTGGCCGACCAGGTGCTGCTGCTGACCAAGCGGCCCACCAGGGTGGCCGAGATCCTGCGCTACGGCGACGCGCGGCCCCGCACGGTGGAGACGCTGAGCACGCCGAGCTTCGTCGCCATGAAGAAGCTGAGCCTGGAGATCTTCCAGCGCGAGGTGCGCAGATGACGCCGGCGGAAGCCGAGCAATACGTGGATGCGGCGGCCGCGGCGCTGGCCCTGCCGCTGCGCGCCGACCACCGGCCCGGCGTGCTGCGCTATTTCGGGCTGGCCGCGGGCTTCGCCGCCCTCGTGGAGGCGGTGCCGCTGGCGCCGCACGACGACAGCGCCGCGAGCTTCGTGCCCGTGCCGCCGGAGGAGGGCGCGCCATGACGCCGGCCCAGTGGCTGCGCCGGGACGGCGCGGCCATGGCCGAGGCCGTGCGCGGCGGTGCCGTGAGCGCCGTGGCGCTGGCCGAGGCCGCACTGGCACGCATCGACGCCACCGACGCGAAGATCAATGCCTTCACCGACGTGGCGCGCGCACGCGCGCTGCGCCGCGCCGCGCAGGTCGATGCGGCGCTGGCCGGCAGCGCCGGTGCGCGCACGCGCGAGCTGCCGCTGCTGGGCGTGCCCTTCGCGGTCAAGAACCTGTTCGACGTCGCGGGCCTGCCCACGCTGGCCGGCTCGAAGATCGCGCGCACGGCCGCGCCCGCGCTCGCCGATGGCCTGCTCGTGCGGCGGCTGGAACAGGCGGGCGCGGTGCTGGTCGGCGCGCTCAACATGGACGAGTACGCCTATGGCTTCACCACCGAGAACAGCCACGCCGGCCCCTGCCGCAACCCGCACGACCCGACGCGCATCGCCGGCGGCTCCTCGGGCGGCTCGGGCGCGGCGGTCGCCGCCGGCCAGGTGCCGCTCGCGCTGGGCTCCGACACCAACGGTTCCATCCGCGTGCCGGCCTCGCTCAACGGCGTGTACGGGCTCAAGCCCACCTTCGGCCGGTTGCCGCGCACGGGCAGCTACCCCTTCGTCGCCAGCCTGGATCACCTCGGTCCGTTCGCGCGCTCGGTGCGCGACCTGGCACTGAGCTACGACGCGATGCAGGGCCCCGAGACGCAGGCCCCACGCGACCCGGGCTGCGCGCAGCGCCCCGTGCAGCCCGTGGCGCCGCTGCTGGACCGGGGGGCCGGCGGGCTGCGCATCGGCGTCCTGGGCGGCTGGTTCCGCCAGTGGGCGATGCCCGAGGCGCTGGCGGCCGTCGACACCGTGGCGCAGGCGCTGGGCGCGCGCCGGACGGTCGAGCTGCCGCTGGTCGAGGCCGGCCGTGCGGCGGCCTTCCTCATCACCAATGCCGAAGGCGCTGCCCTGCACCTGCCCGACCTGCGCCGGCGGCCGCAGGACTTCGATCCGCTGACGCGCGACCGCTTCCTGGCGGGCGCCCTGCTGCCGGCCGCCTGGGTGGCGCGCGCGCAGCGCGTGCGCCGGCGCTACGCCGAAGAGGCGGCGCGCGTCTTCGGCCGCTTCGACGTGCTGCTGGCGCCCGCCACCCCGTGCGCCGCCACGCCCATCGGCGCCGAGTTCTTGGAGCTGGACGGCCAGCGCCTGCCCCTGCGCCCCAGCATGGGCCTGCTCACGCAGCCGATCTCGTGCATCGGGCTGCCGGTGGCCGCCGTGCCGGTGTGGGGCGCCCACGCCGCGCTGCCCATCGGCGTGCAGGTGATCGCCGCGCCGTGGCGCGAGGACCTCGCGCTGCGTGTGGCGGCCGAGCTGGAGCGTGCCGGCATCGCGCAGGCGCCCGTCGCCGACCTGGAAGGAAGGACCCCGTGATCGAGACCGCCGAGATCAACCTGCCCGAGGTGCTGGCCGAGGTGCGCGCCGCCTTCGCCCTCTACGAGGACGCGCTGGTGCACAACAAGGTCGAGACCCTCGACGCGCTGTTCTGGAACAGCCCGCACACGCTGCGCTACGGCGCCACCGAGAACCTCTACGGCCACGAAGCCATCGCCGCCTTCCGCGCCGCGCGCCCGGCGCAGGGGCTGATGCGCGATCTGCTGCGCGTGGAGATCACCACCTACGGCCGCGACTTCGCCACCGCCAACTGCGAGTTCCGCCGCCAGGGCAGCACCCGAACGGGGCGCCAGAGCCAGACCTGGATGCGCACCGCACAAGGCTGGCGCGTGGTGGCGGCGCATGTGAGCCTGACGGGGTAACGCCCTGGAGGATTGCACATTCGCGCTCCCTTGCGGCGCTCCTTCACGCTGACGCGAGCAAGGTCTGCCATTGATCCTTGAAGGGGGCGAGCTTTCCCTTCATGACGCGCTTTTCATCTTTCCAATGGGATGTGATCGCCGCCAGTTCGGTGCTCGGAACAATGAATACTTCCGGGATCGTCGATACGTCTTCGAACTTGTCGTTGTAGATCACGATGACTATGTAATGACTACTCCCGGGTCGAACGTTGTTCACGACGACCGATGAGTAGCCACGCACTGCTTTGACGTCAACGGAAGCAGCAGTGCCATCCAGCCGAATCAAGCGGATGTCGATGCTTTTCTTGTTGCCTTGGCTGATGTAAGCCTCAATACCCTGACGGTACAACTGCGAGAGGACGAAGTATTCCGCCGCGATGCCGGTGTCAAATCCATTGCGCCGTACCTTGGCAATCAAAGTCATTCAGTTTCTTTCGAGCGCTCCGCCCTGAACGGATTGAACAGCGACACGCCGAAGCTCTTGAAGTCGGCTGTGTTGCGCGTTGCCACGGTGAGACCGTGCACCTTCGCCGTCGCCGCGATCATCGCGTCCTCGTACAGGGTGTCGGAGGTGCGGTGCATCAGCCGTGCCCAGGCCCTGAAGATCGGGGCATCCATCGGGAGCACGCTGTACGAGCCCGCCACGGCGTCGAGCCATGCTTCCAGCTCCGACGCCTTGGCTTGGTCCTGTTCGCGCGTGATCTCGATGCCGGCCTGGATCTCGCCGACGGTTACGGCGCTCAGGTGGATCTGGCGTTCGTCCAGCCCTGCGAACCAGACCGTCACCGCACCGTGTGGCTTGGGCTTGCGCAGTTCGGAAATGACGTTGGTGTCCAGCAGGTACATCGCTGGGCCAATCATTCGGCTGCCGGGGTCGAGCGGCGGCGGGCATGCCCACGCGGCGGCAGAACCAGTTCGGTGCGTGCCCGGTCGGACAGCAGCAGTTGCTTGAGCGACGGGCGCGCGGACGCCTGGAGCCTGCGCCATTCGTCCACGGATACCAGAACGGCCGCCTCGGCACCGCGCCGGGTCACCATCTGCGGGCCTTCGGCCAAGCAGATTTCCAGGAACTCGCTGAAGCGTGCCTTCGCGTCCTGCACGGGCCATGTCTGCATGATGATTCTCCAAATGACTAGTGATATGACTAGTTTAACGTAATGCATGTCCTCACGCTGCCTTACTCGCCATGCGCCATTTTCCTCAGGCACGCTTTATGCACACCTGCTTGTATCCAAGTTGAGATGCATGTTTCGTGCACCAAGACGGACCGTTTCGCCGACCTTCATCGAATTTCTGGAGCCATACACCCATGAGCCCGTTCAACCGCCGCGATTCCCTCAAGTCCCTGGCCGCGCTCGGCACCGCCGGCAGCCTGGGCATGCTCAGTCCGCTGGCGCGGGCGCAGAAGCCGCTCACCGTGGGCGTGATCTACGTCGGCCCGCGCGACGACTACGGCTACAACCAGGCGCATGCCCAGGCGGCCGCCGAGGTCAAGAAGATGCCCGGCGTGAAGGTGGTCGAGGAAGAAAACGTGCCCGAGACCGCGGCTGTGCAGAAGACCATGGCGGGGATGATCCAGCAGGACGGCGCGTCGCTGCTGTTCCCCACTTCCTTCGGCTACTTCGACCCGCACATCCTGGCCGTGGCGCCGAAGTACCCCGACGTGCGCTTCTCGCACTGCGGCGGCCTGTGGACCGAGAAGAACCCGAAGAACGTCGGCAGCTTCTTCGGCTACATCGACGAGTGCCAGTTCCTCAACGGCGTGGTCGCGGCGCACATGACCAGGAGCGACAAGATCGCTTTCGTCGCCGCCAAGCCGATCCCGCAGGTGCTGCGCAACATCAACGCCTTCACGCTGGGCGCGCGTTCGGTCAAGCCCGGTATCACCTGCAGCGTGATCTTCACCGGCGACTGGTCCATGGCCGTGAAGGAGGCCGAGGCCACCAACAGCCTGGCCGACCAGGGCTGCGACGTCTTCACCATGCACGTGGACGGCCCCAAGGTGGTGGTCGAGACGGCGGCCAGGCGCGGCAAGATGGTCTGCGGCTACCACGCCAGCCAGGCCAAACTGGCGCCCGAGGCCTACCTCACCGGCGCCGAGTGGAACTGGCTCACCGCATACAAGACCGTCATCGACGCCGCCCGCGCCGGCAAGCCGCACCCCAACTTCCTGCGCGGCGGCCTGAAGGAAGGCTACGTGAAGACCTCCGCCTACGGCCCGAAGGTGAACGAGGCGGCGAAGAAGCAGGCCGACGGCGTCAAGGCGAAGATGGTCGCGGGCGGCTTCGACATCTTCAAGGGGCCGCTCAAGGACAACAAGGGCAAGGAGGTCATCGCCGCCGGCCAGGTGCAGAAGCAGACGGACCTGGAGCTGGAGAAGATGAACTACCTCGTCGAGGGCGTCGTCGGCTCCATCGGCTGAGCGTCGCACCGCGGACGACCGGAATGCGCGCAGCCCTGCGTGAAGCCCTGCTGCCGGCGCTGGCCATCGCGGCCGCGCTGCTGCTGTTCGGCGTCTTCGTGGCCGTCGCGGCCGGCGTCGACCCGGTCGAGGCCTGGTCGGTGCTCTTCCAGGGGGCCTTCGGCAGCTGGTTCTCGTGGCAGAACACGCTGCAGCGCGCGGCGCCGCTGATGCTCACCGCGCTGTGCGTGGCCATCCCGGCCCGTGCCGGCCTGGTCATCATCGGCGGGGAGGGGGCGCTGGTGCTCGGCGGCCTGGCCTGCGCCGCGCTGGCCTGGCTGGTGCCGCTGCCGCAGAACGCCGCGGGCACCGTACTGGCCTGCCTGGCGGGCGCCGCGGCCGGCGCGCTGTGGATCATGCTGGCCGGCGCGCTGCGGCAGTACCGCGGCATCAACGAAACGATCAGCAGCCTGCTGCTCGCCTATGTCGCCATCGGCCTGTTCAAGCACATCGTCGAGGGGCCGCTGCGCGACCCCGCCAGCCTCAACAAGCCTTCCACGCCGTCGCTGGGCGAGGGCCTGCTGATCGGCGGCATCGCCGGCTCGGACGTGCACTGGGGCCTGGTGCTGGGCGTGCTGGCCTGCGCGGGGCTCGGTCTGTGGCTGCGGTTCACGGCCTCCGGCTTCTCGGTGCGCGTGGTCGGCGGCAACCCGCGCGCGGCGCAGCTGGTGGGCCTGCCGGCCAGCCGGCTGATCCTGCTGGCCTGCGCCGCCGGCGGGGCCTGCGCGGGGCTGGCCGGCGCGGTGGAGGTGGCGGCCGTGCACACCAACGCCAACGCCTCGCTCATCGCGGGCTACGGCTACGCCGGCATCCTGGTCGCCTTCATCGCACGGCAGAACCCGCTGGGCGTGATTCCGGTGGCCATCCTCTTCGGCGGTTTCGGCGCGGCGGGCAGCCTGCTGCAGCGCCGGCTGGGCCTGCCCGACGCCTCGGTGCTGGTGCTGCAGGGCATCGCCTTCGTGCTCATCCTGGCCACCGAGGCGCTGCGCGGCGTGTCGGGCAGGGCCGTCGCCGCCAGGCTCTTCGCGCGGCCGTTCGAGGACCTGGAGCGGCGATCCGCGCCGGCCGGAGCGCCCCTGCAGAAAGGCATGGCATGACGGCCGACCCATGGGTGGCATTCGCCGCCGCCATCGTGGGCGGCGCGCTGCGGGTGGGGGCGCCCTTCCTCTTCGTGAGCCTGGGCGAGTGCCTGACGGAGAAGTCCGGCCGCATCAACCTGGGGCTGGAAGGCGTGCTGGTGCTGTCGGCCGTGGCGGCCTTCGGCGGCGCCTTCCTCAGCGGGTCGCCATGGATCGGCGCGCTTTCCGGCGCCTGCGCGGGCGCGCTGCTGGCGCTGCTGCATGGCGTGCTGTGCTCGCTGCGCGGCGTCAACGATGTGGCCACGGGCATCGCGCTGATGCTGCTGGGCACGGGGCTGGCGTTCTACCTCGGCAAGCCGCTGATCCAGCCGCAGGCGCCGCAGTTGCCGGCCATTCCGCTGGGCAACTGGAGCGACAACAGTGCCGTGCGTGCCGCGCTGCAGGTCAACGCGCTGGTGCCCGTCGGACTGGTGCTGGCAGCGCTGCTGTGGTGGGGCTTCGGCCGCACGCGCATGGGCCTGCTGGTGCGCATGGCAGGCGACTCGGCCGACGCCGCGCGGGCGCTGGGCTACTCGGTGTCGGGCCTGCGCATCGCGGCCACCACGGCGGGCGGCGCCATCGCGGGGCTGGGCGGCGCATCGCTGACGCTGTTCTATCCCGGCAGCTGGAACGAGGGCATCTCCAGCGGCCAGGGCCTGATCGCCGTGGCGCTGGTCATCTTCGCGCGCTGGAGTCCGCTGCGCTGCGTCTACGCGGCGCTGCTCTTCGGCGGCGCCGGCGCCATCGGGCCGGCGCTGCAGTCCGTCGGCGTCGGCTGGGGCTACCACCTCTTCAACACCGTGCCCTACGTGCTCACCCTGCTGATCCTGGTGGCCACCTGCCGGCCGGGCAAGGTGGCGGCCGGCAGCCCGGGCGAACTGTCCTCCACCCGATGAACAAAGGAAACCTCGCATGAGCGGTCTCGGCGGCCTCAACAAATCGGCCCGCGGCGTGGTCGTCGGCCTGGTGCAGCTCCAGTTGCCCGTGGTGGCCACGCGCGAACAGCTGGCCGCGCAGACCCGGCGCATCTGCGAGCTGGTGGGCAAGGCCAGGCGCAACCAGCAGACGATGGACCTGGTGGTGTTTCCCGAGTATTCGCTGCACGGCCTCTCGATGGACACGAACCCCGAGATCATGTGCACGCTCGACGGCCTCGAGGTCGCGGCCTTTCGCGCCGCCTGCATCGAGCACCGCATCTGGGGCTGCTTCTCGATCATGGAGGCCAACCCCGGCGGCAACCCGTACAACAGCGGCCTGGTCATCGACGACACCGGTGCCATCCGCCTCTACTACCGCAAGCTGCACCCCTGGGTGCCGGTGGAGCCCTGGGAGCCGGGCAACCTGGGCGTGCCGGTGTGCGACGGGCCCAACGGCAGCAAGCTGGCACTGATCATCTGCCACGACGGCATGTTCCCCGAGATGGCGCGCGAGGCCGCCTACAAGGGCGCCGAGATCATCCTGCGCACCGCCGGCTACACGGCGCCCATTCGACACGCCTGGAAGATCACCAACCAGGCGAACGCCTTCTGCAACCTGGCCTACACCGCCAGCGTGTGCATGTGCGGCAGCGACGGCACTTTCGACTCGATGGGCGAGGGCATGTTCTGCAGCTTCGATGGCACCGTGATGACCGAGGGCGGCGGCCGGCCCGACGAGATCATCACCGCCGAGCTGCGGCCCGACCTGGTGCGCGAGGCGCGCACCGGCTGGGGCGTGGAGAACAACATCTACCAGCTCTACCACCGCGGCTACGTCGCGGTGAAGGGCGGGGCGCAGGACTGCCCGTACACCTACATGCAGGACATGGCGGCAGGCCGCTACCGCCTGCCGTGGAGCGACGAGGTGCAGGTGACCGACGGCACGAGCTGCGGCTTCGCGCCGCCGGTGCGCCTGTACGGCGGCGCCGGCACCCATCCGCTGGTGCCGGCACCGGCGCCGGAGATCCCCGAGAAGGAGCGGCGCAAGACGCTGGACTGATCCATGGACGCCATCACGCCCCCGCGTTCGACGCTGCAGCGCTTCGCCGCCGCAGAACCCTACCGCTGGCCCTACGACGGCCAGCTGCGGCCGGACAACACGGCCCTCATCGTCATCGACATGCAGACCGACTTCTGCGGCAAGGGCGGCTATGTGGACGTGATGGGCTACGACATCTCGCTGACGCGGGCGCCGATCGAACCCATCCGGCTGCTGCTGGCCGCGATGCGCCCGCTGGGCTACACCGTGATCCACACGCGCGAGGGCCACCGGGCCGACCTGTCGGACCTGCCGGCCAACAAGCGCTGGCGCTCGCGCCAGATCGGGCAGGACGGCCTGGGCATCGGCGATGCCGGACCCTGCGGGCGCATCCTCGTGCGCGGCGAGCCGGGCTGGGAGCTCATTCCGGAGCTGGCGCCCGCCCCGGGCGAGGTGGTGATCGACAAGCCGGGCAAGGGCTCCTTCTACGCCACCGACCTCGAGATGATCCTGCGCACGCGCGGCATCCGCAACCTCGTGCTCGCGGGCATCACCACCGACGTGTGCGTGCACACCACGATGCGCGATGCCAACGACCGCGGCTTCGAATGCGTGCTGCTGTCCGACTGCACCGCTGCCACGGACCCGGGCAACCATGCGGCGGCGTTGAAGATGATCACCATGCAGGGCGGGGTGTTCGGTGCGCACACCACCTCCGCGGCCCTGATCGAGGCACTGCAGCCATGATCGCCCCCGTCGAAGCCCTACCGCGCGCTACCGGTGCGCTCGCGCTGGAGACCTACCGGCTCACCAAGCGCTTCGGCGGCTTCACCGCCATGGACCGCGTATCGATGCGCGTGGAGCCCGGCACCGTGCATGCGCTGCTGGGCGAGAACGGCGCGGGCAAGAGCACGCTGGTGAAATGCGTGGCCGGTTTTCAGCGCGCGGAGGAGGGCAGCATCCTCATCGACGGCCGCGAGCAGGACATCGCCAACCCCATCGTCGCGCGCCAGCTGGGCATCGGCATGGTCTACCAGCACTTCACGCTGGCGCCGGGCATGACGGTGGCCGAGAACCTGCTGCTGGCGGGCGGCAGGACGCCGGCACTCATCGACTGGAAGGCGCAGCGCGCCGAGCTGCAGCGCTTCCTGTCGACCACGCCCTTCACGCTCGACCTGGACGCGCGCCCGGCCGAGCTGGCCGCCGGCGAAAAGCAGAAGCTCGAACTGCTCAAGCAGCTGTACCTGAAACCGCGCCTGCTGATCCTGGACGAGCCGACCTCGGTGCTGACGCCGCAGGAAGCCGACGAGGTGCTGGGCCATGTGCGCGAGTTCGCCCGGAGCGGCCTGTGCACCGTGCTGATCATCACGCACAAGTTCCGCGAGGTGACGGGCTATGCCGACGGCGTGACGGTGTTGCGCCGCGGCAAGGCCGTGCACCATGGCCGGGTGGCCGACACCGATCCGCGCCGGCTCGCGCAGGCCATGATGGGCGAGGGCATGGCGCCGCCGCCCGAAGGCGAGACGGCGGCCGAGCACCATTCGGCGGCTTGGGTGCCGGACCGCGCCTCGGTGACCATCTCGCAGCGAGCGAACGGTGCCGCGCCCGCGCTGGAGGTACAGGGCCTGAAAGCCGAGGGCGACCGCGGCACGCTGGCCGTGGACGGCCTGAGCTTGGCCGTGCGCCCCGGCGAGATCCTGGGCGTGGCCGGTGTCTCGGGCAACGGCCAGCGCGAGCTGGTCGAGGCGCTCGTGGGCCAGCGTCCGCGCGCCGGCGGCACCGTGCGCGTCATGGGCCAGCCCTACGCGGCCGGGCGGGCCGAGAACCGCACGCTCAAGGTGCGCAGCCTGCCCGAGGAGCCGCTGCGCAACGCCTGCGTGGGCGAGCTCAGCGTGGCCGAGAACATGGCGCTGCGCGATTTCGACCAGCCGCCGCTGGCCTCGGGCGGCGTGCTGCGCTTCGGCCAGTGGAAACGCCGGGCGCGCGCCTGGATCGCCGAGTACGGCGTGAAGACGCAGGGCGAGGGCGCGCCGATCAGGAGCCTGTCGGGCGGCAACGTGCAGCGCGCCGTGCTCGCGCGCGAGCTGGCCGGCGAGATCAACGTGCTGATCGCCGCCAACCCGGTCTTCGGCCTGGACTTCGCGGCCGTCGCCGAGATCCACGGCCGCATCGTGCAGGTGCGCGACCGGGGCGGCGCCGTGCTGCTGGTGAGCGAGGACCTGGACGAGCTGCTGGAGCTGTCGGACCGCATCGTCGTCATGAGCGAAGGCCGCATCGTGCACGAGACACCCGCCGCCACGGCCGACCGGCACGAACTGGGCGCCTTCATGGGCGGCGGACATTGAGATGAAGATCGACGCGCAACCCTTCGCCTACGTGTTCGAGCTGCCGACGACGGCGCTGGTGCTGATCGACATGCAGCGCGACTTCATCGAGCCCGGCGGCTTCGGCGAGACCCTGGGCAACGACGTCTCGCTGCTGGAAGCCATCGTGCCGGCCACGCAGGCAGTGCTCGCAGCCTGGCGCGCGGCTGGCGGGCTGGTGGTCCACACGCGCGAGGCGCACCGCAGCGACCTGTCCGACTGCCCGCCGGCCAAGCGCAACCGCGGCAACCCCAGCCTGCGCATCGGCGATGCGGGGCCGATGGGCCGCATCCTCGTGGCCGGCGAGCCGGGCAGCCAGATCATCGGCGCGCTGGCGCCGGTCGAGGGCGAGATCGTCATCGACAAGCCGGGCAAGGGCGCCTTCCATGCCACCGGCCTGCACGAGACGTTGCAGCAGCGCGGCATCACGCATCTGCTCTTCGGCGGTGTCACGACCGAAGTCTGCGTGCAGACCTCGATGCGCGAGGCCAACGACCGCGGCTACGACTGCCTGCTGCTCGAGGACTGCACCGAAAGCTACTTCCCGCACTTCAAGTCCGCGGCGATGGAGATGATCCGCGCGCAGGGCGCCATCGTCGGCTGGACGGCCCCGAGCGCAGCGCTGCATGCGGCGCTGGACGGGCGTTGACCACGTACCATCCCGTGGTGCCCGCTGCCGTCCATCCCTCCCGCCGCCCGCCGCCCGACGCCGCCGCCTTCCGCTCGCGCGCCGACGAGGTCTATGCGCAGCTCAAGCGGGACGTGGCCGAGTTCAAGCTCGTGCCGGGCGACCGCTTCACCGAGAACGAGATCAGCGAGCGGCTCGGCGTCTCGCGCACGCCGGTGCGCCAGGCGCTGTTCAGGCTGCAGCAGGAGGGCTTCGTCGAGGTGCTGTTCCGCAGCGGCTGGCGCGTGCTGCCCTTCGACTTCGACCAGTTCGAGCAGTTGTACGACCTGCGCATGGTGCTGGAGACCACGGCCGCGCACCGCCTGTGCGAGAGCGATCGCCGCATCGACCGCGCGCTGCTCGATTCGCTGATGGGCACCTGGCTCGTGCCTGCGGCCGGGCGCAGCGCCGACGGTGCCCAGGTCGCGCAGTGGGACGAGGCCTTCCACTGTGCGCTGGTCGAGGCCGCCGGCAACGCCGAGATGGCGCGCGTGCACCGCGATGTGACCGAGCGCATCCGCATCATCCGGCGGCTCGACTTCACGCAACAGCCGCGCATCGATGCCACCTACGACGAGCACGCCAAGATCCTCAAGGCCATCCGCGCCAACCGCGGCGACCAGGCTGCGATGCTGCTGCGCGCGCACATCGAGACCAGCCAGGCGGAAGTGCGCAAGATCACCTTGCACCAGGTGCACCTGGCCCGCAACGCGGCGCGCTGATGGGACCTGGCGACGGCGCCCTGCGGGCCTCAGGTGCCGGGTCGCGACACGCAAGCCGTGCCCGGTGCTGAATCGTCCGCCTACAGGCCCAGCGTGACGCCGTCCCCCCGGCGGGTCGTGCGCGCCGCACAGCCGGCCATCCGACTCGAGCCGGATGATCCCCTCAGTGCGACCAGGGAGCTTTGTGCGGGATCCCGGCGATCTCCTGGTCGAGCGCGCAGCGACTCTCAATGCGTGAATAAAGCGCGATGTAGCCTCGCGTGCCCTTGCCGATCACGAGTTCGCGCTTGCCATCCCTGACCGGTCTGCCGATCATGGGGCTGTGGGTGAGGACCTGGATCGCCTCAAGGATTTCCTCCACCGGGCCTGGCATGTCGGCGACGTCATGCTGTGCCATGTGATCGGGGAAGCGTTCGATGTCGTCCAGGCCTGCGGCGCCAGTTCGATGCGAACCATGCGGCGGTTCAACGCCCCGGCTTGCGCGCCGCGGCAGCTTCTTGCCGGCTGCCCGGCCTGAGGGTACGTCCTCGCGTCGTCCCACGCAATCGATTCGCCCATTCGCTGCAGCGTGGCCCAGCGCTTGTGTCGGCGAGCCGGTGCAGTTGCTCATCCATCGCTGCGCTCGACCGTTGCCGCCAGCACATCCAGGATGAAGGCGTGCGGGGACTTTCCGGCGCGCGCTGCGGCCGAGGCAATTCGCGCCTTCAGTTCTTCCTCAAGACGGATGGACGTCGTGGACATGGCAACGCACAAGGGGGTTAGCAGGAGGTTGAATGGATTGACCGGCTTGGCGACCAAGTCAAGCTATACCAACCGACAATCGGTCCTCAGCAAAGGAGCCGATGCATGCCGATTTCCGTCGATGACCTGGCGCGGGTGGGCGACGCGCTGCGAGCCGCGGGCCAGGCCGAGCTGATGCCGCGCTTCAACCGCCTGGCGCCCGGCGAAATCATGCGCAAGACCTCAGCCTTCGACGTGGTCACCCTGGCCGATGAACGAGCGGAAGCCGCCATCACGAGCGATCTCGCGCGCCAGTTCCCGGGCGCGCTCATGGTCGGGGAGGAGGCGGCCGGCCGCGACCCGGCGCTGCTGCCGCGCATCGGCCAGGCCGAGCTGGCCTTCGTGATCGATCCGCTCGACGGCACGCGCAACTTCGCCAGCGGCCTGCCGCTGTTCGGCGTGATGGCCGCCGTGACGGTGCGCGGCACAGTCGTGGCCGGCGCGATCCACGACCCCGTGACGGACAGCACCGCCTACGCACTGAAGGGCGGCGGCGCCTGGATGGCGTACCACGACGGCCGCCCGCGCATGGCCCTGCACGTGGCCGCGCCCGTGCCGGTGGACCAGATGGACGGCATCGTCGGCACCAACTTCCTGCCCGAGCCGCTGCGCACCCGCGTGAACCGGCGGCTGGCCTCGCTCGCCATGAGCTGCTGGCTGCGCTGCGCGGCACACGAGTACCGGCTTGCGGCCGCCGGGCAGGTGCATGCGCTCCTCTACAACAAGCTGATGCCCTGGGACCATGCCGCCGGCTGGCTCCTGCACCGCGAGGCCGGCGGCCACGGCGCGCACTTCGACGGCTCGGCCTATCAGCCCACGCACACCTCGGGCGGCCTGCTCTGCGCCCCCGACGCCGCCAGCTGGCAGGCGCTGAAGACGGCATTGCTGGACGAAGGCGGGTGCTGAGCCGCCGCCTCCAAGAGCGAACGCCATGCTGCGAGAGAACCTTCAGGACCTGCTGACCTTCGTCGTCGTCGCCCGCGAGCGCAGCTTCACCAAGGCGGCCGCACAGCTGGGCGTGTCGCAGTCCAACCTGAGCCACGTCATCCGCGGCCTGGAGGAGCGGCTGGGCCTTCGCCTGCTCACGCGCACCACCCGCAGCGTCTCTCCCACCGAAGCCGGCCAGCGCGTGCTGGCGGGCATCGCCCCGCTGTTCACGGAGATCGAGACGGAACTCGGCAACCTCGTCGAGCTGCGCGACAAGCCCAGCGGCGTGGTGCGCATCAGCTCCACCGACTACGCCACGCACACCATCGTCTGGCCGCGGCTGGCGCCTCTCATGCACGGCTACCCGGACCTGCGCATCGAGATCGTCAACGACAACACGCTCACCGACATCGTGGCCGAACGCTACGACCTGGGTATTCGCACGGGCTCGCAGGTCGCCAAGGACATGATCGCCGTGCGCATCGGCCCCGACTTCCGATTCGCGGTGGTGGCCGCGCCCGGCTACCTCGATGCGCGCGGCACGCCGCAGGCGCCGCAGGACCTGGCCCGGCACGACTGCATCAACCTGCGCACCAGCACCCACGGCGCTGTTCTGCCCTGGACGTTCGCGCACGAAGGCCGCGAATCGCAGGTGCGCGTGGAAGGGCAGTGGGTCTTCAGCAACACGCAGCACAAGCTGGATGCCGCGCTGGCGGGCTACGGCCTGGCGCATCTGCCGGAAGACATGGCGCGCCCGCACGTGGAGGCCGGGCGCCTGCGCTGGGTCATGCCGACATGGTGGCCGACTTGCGAGGGGCTGCACGCCTACTACCCGAGCCGCCGCCAGTCCTCACGTGCGCTGCGTGTCGTGATCGACGCGCTGCGATGGCGCGCCGAGAACGCATAGGCCGCAGGGCCTCCCCCTCGCGCGACAGCGGGCCAGCCTGCGTGCGCGCATTCATCGATTCCATTCACAAGTCCATGCGATCCAGCTGCCTTTATCAGAAATGCAGCCCTCCCTAGCATGGACGGCATCCGACGAATCGATGGAAAACCGCCCATGAAAAAGCTCTTGTTCCCCCTGCTGACGCTCACCGCCGCGCCCCTGGCATCTGCCGCCGAGCCCGCCGCGCAGAGCATCGCGCGTGCCGGAGAGCAGCCGTCGGCAGCCGGCCCGGCTGAGTTCTTCACCGGCCGTGTGCGGATCGATCCGGTCTGGCCCGCTGACGGGAGCATCAACGCCTCCGGCGGCCTGGTGACCTTCGAGCCTGGCGCGCGTTCGGCCTGGCACACCCATCCCGCGGGGCAGCGCCTGGTGGTGACCTCCGGTGCGGGGCTGACCCAGGAATGGGGCAAGCCCGTGCAGGTCATCCGGCCCGGCGACGTGGTCTGGTGCCCGCCCGGCGTCAAGCACTGGCATGGCGCGGCTCCCGGCACGGCGATGACGCACCTGGCCGTGACGGGCACGGTGGACGGCAAGAACGTCACATGGATGGAGAAAGTCACCGATGAGCAGTACAACGCCCGCTGACCACCGCGCACGCCGCTGCGCCACCGCGCTCGCTGTCGCCCTGGGAGCGGTGACGGCCGCGAGCGACCTCGCATGCGCACAGGAAACCCGACCGATGAACCCGACCCAAGCCAACGCTTCCGAAACCCTCACCGCGCGCCAGCAGGCCATCGTGCCCATCGCGGCCTTCGCCGCCGCGGGCGACATGGCCAAGCTCAATGGCGCCCTGAACCGGGGGCTGGATGCAGGCATGACGATCAGTGATGCCCGCGAAATCCTGGTGCAGCTCTACGCCTACGCCGGCTTCCCGCGCAGCCTCAATGCGCTGGGCGAGCTGATGAAGGTGCTCGACGCGCGCAAGCAGCGTGGCATCCAGGATGCGCCCGGCAGCGCGCCCAGCCGCTCCATCCCGAAGGGCGATGCGCTGCTGGCCGCCGGCACGGCCAACCAGACCCGGCTCTCGGGCGGGCCTGTCGAGGGGCCGCTGTTCGACTTCGCGCCGGCGGCGAACGAATACCTGCGCACTCACCTGTTCGGCGACATCTTCGAGCGCGACAACCTTGATTGGCCCAGCCGCGAACTGGCCACCGTGGGCATGCTCTCGGCACTGCCCGGCGCCGAAGCGCAACTGCAGGCGCACATGCGCATCAGCATGAACGTGGGCCTGACGGCCGGGCAGTTGCGCCAGCTCACCCAGGTGCTGGCCGCGCGCGTGGACGCCGACATGGCGCATCGCGCCAGCACGGCGCTGGAGCGGCACCTGGCGGCCCTGGCGAAGAAGTGAGCAGGGCGTGCCTTCCGGGCCTGTTCGGGACGGCGCTGCGAACGGAAGGCGATCCGGGATTCAGGCCGCGAGCGAAGCGCAGTCGATGACGAAGCGGTACTTCACGTCGCCCTGGAGCATGCGCTCGTAGGCCTCGTTGATCCGGTCGGCACGGATCATCTCGATGTCCGCGACGATGCCGTGCTCGGCGCAGAAGTCCAGCATCTCCTGCGTCTCGGGGATGCCGCCGATCATCGAGCCGGCCAGGCTGCGGCGCTTCATGATCAGGCTGAACACCTCGGGCGACGGGTGCGGCGAGGCCGGCGCACCCACCAGCGTCATCGTGCCGTCGCGCTTGAGCAGCGCGAAGAACGCATCGAGGTCGTGCGGCGCCGCCACCGTGTCGAGAATGAAGTCGAGGCTCTTGGCGTGCGCCGCCATCTCGCCGGGGTGGCGCGACACGACGACCTCATGCGCGCCCAGCGCCCGCGCCGCGTCGCGCTTGGGCTCGGACGTGGTGAACGCCACCACGTGCGCGCCCATGGCATGGGCCAGCTTGATGCCCATGTGGCCCAGGCCGCCGATGCCCACCACGCCCACCTTGTGGCCTGGTCCCACCTTCCAGTGGCGCAGCGGCGAATACGTGGTGATGCCCGCGCACAGCAGCGGCGCCACGGCGGCCAGCTGCGCCTCGGGGTGGCGCACGCGCAGCACGTAGCGCTCGTGCACGACGATCTGCTGCGAATAGCCGCCCAGCGTGTGGCCGGGCGCGTCCGGCGTCGGGCCGTTGTAGGTGCCGACCATGTGGTCGCAGTAGTTCTCCAGCCCTGCGTTGCAGTCCGCGCAGTGCTGGCAACTGTCGACGATGCAGCCCACGCCGACCAGGTCGCCGACCCTGTGGCCGGACACGTGCGCCCCTACCGCCGTGACGCGGCCCACGATCTCGTGGCCCGGCACGCAGGGGTAGCGCGTGCCCGCCCATTCGGAGCGCACCTGGTGGATGTCGGAATGGCACACGCCGCAGTAGGCGATGGCGATCTGCACGTCGTGCGCGCCCGGCGCGCGGCGGGTGATGTCCAGCGGCTGGAGGGGCCGGTCGCCTGCATGGGCGCCGTAGGCTTTGACGGTCATGACGGTTCTCCTTGGGTCAGACTGAGGGATGGAGGCGGCATGCGCGGGATGATCTCTCAGGCCGCGGTTGCGTGGGCCGTCCTGATCGTCAGGGCCGCGGAAATCACCAGCAGCGCGGCGCTCGCAACGAAGGTGCTCCGGTAGCCGCTGTGGTCGAACAGCAGCCCGCCCACGGTGGAGCCCAGCGCGATCGACAGCTGCACCACGGCGACGAACAGGCCCCCGCCGGCCTCGGCATCCTTCGGGAACACCCTGGCGATCCAGGCCCACCAGCCCACGGGCGCCGAGGTCCCGGTCAGGCCCCACAGCGCCAGCAGCGCGACGACGATGGCGACCGAGCCGCCGAAGGCGATCAGCGCCAGGGCCGTCACGGCCATCAGCACCGGGATGACGACCAGCGTCCGGTAGAAGCCTCGCTGCAGTACATGGCCGATGAGCACGGTGCCGATGAAGCCGGCCGCGCCGATCACGAGCAGGATGAGCGAGATCGAGGTTCCATGCACGTCCGTGACGGTTTCCAGGAAGGGCCGCACATAGGTGAACAGCCCGAACTGCCCCATGAACAGCAGGCTGCTGGCGAGCATGCCCGCGGCGACGCCCGGGTGCTTGAAGAGGATGAACACCTTGAACGCGTTGCCGATGCCGGGTGTACGTGCAGCGGCTGGCATGGCCGGCAGCGCCCTCCATTGCCAGGCCAGCGCGATCAGGGATACCGGCACCAGGCACAGGAAGGCGCCGCGCCAGCCGATGACGGTGCCCAGGTAGGCGCCCAGCGGTGCGGCCACCACCGTGGCGAGCGCGTTGCCGCCATTGACGATGGCCAGGGCGCGGGGAACATCGCGCGGCGGCACCAGCCGGATCGCCGTGGCCGCCGACAGGGACCAGAAGCCGCCGACGACCACGCCGATCAGGGCGCGGCCCAGCATGTAGGTGGCGTAGCTGGGCGCCAGTGCGACGATGGCGCCGGACAGGCCCATCGCCAGCGTCAGGCCCAGCAGCAGCGTCTTGCGGTCGAGGCTGCCGGCCAGCGCCGAGATGAACAGGCTCGTGAACACGGCGAACGCGCCGGAGATGGCGATGCCCTGGCCGGTCATGCCTTCGGTGACGTGCAGGTCCCTGGCCATGGGCGTCAGCAGGCTGACGGGCAGGAATTCCGAGGCGATCAGCGCGAAGGCGCAGACCGACATGGCGAAGACGCCGCTCCAGGAGGTCGGCTTCTCTTCGCCGAGGGTGTTGGCGCCCTGGGAGGCGTCGGTGCTGGTGGCAGTCATGGAGTGCTTTTCTTCTGTCGCTCGACAGGCAGCGCCGCGCCGTCCGCCAGGACGTGCGCGGTGAGGGCATACGGATGCAGGGGACGCGGCGGGCGCGCCCGGTGGCTCTACGCCGAGGCCGCCAGGTTCTTCTGGAAGAACGCCGTCAACTTGTCGAACGGGATCTTGTCCATCCGGTCGTACAGGTCCACGTGGACAGCCCCCGGAACGATCACGAGTTCCTTCGGCTCTGCTGCCGCGGCATAGGCGGTTTCGCTGAAGTAGCGCGAATGCGCCTTCTCGCCATGGACCAGGAGGATCGGCCGCGGTGCAATCTCCCGGATGTAGGTGAGGATCGGCAGGTTCATGAACGGCAGCGGGGTGGTGACCGTCCAGGCGTTGCCGGAGTTGACTGCCCGCGGGTGGTAGCCGCGCTTCGTTCGGTAGTAGTCGTGGTATTCGACCAGGAACGGTGCCTCGCCGCCTTTCAGCTCGTTGTAGGGCGGCTGGTAGGCGGGCTTGCCGGCCTCCGCGTCCTTCCAGCGCTGCCGGCCCAGTTGCTCCAGCGCCTGCGCGCGCTGCGCCGGGGTCATGCTGTCGTCATAACCCTTGGACATGACGCGCGTCATGTCGTACATGGTGCTGGCGACGACGGCCTTGATGCGCTTGTCCACGGCCGCGGCGCTCAGCGCCATGCCGCCCCAGCCGCAGATGCCGACGATGCCGATGCGCTCGCGGTCCACGTTCGGCAGCAGGCCCAGGCAATCCACCGCGGCGCTGAAATCCTCGACGCTGATGTCCGGCGAGGCGACGTTGCGCGGCGCGCCGCTGCTCTCGCCGGTGTAGGAGGGGTCGAAGGCCAGCGTGACGAAGCCGCGCTCGGCCAGGGTCTGCGCGTACAGGCCGGAGGATTGTTCTTTCACCGCGCCGAACGGGCCGCCCACGGCAAGCGCCGCGAGCTTGCCGCCGGCGTTCTTCGGCTGGTACAGGTCGCCGGCCAGCGTGATGCCGTAGCGGTTCCTGAAGGTGACTTTCCGGTGGTCCACCTTGTCGCTCTTGGGAAACACCTTGTCCCACTGGTCGGTGAGTTCCACTGCCGACTGCGCCACGGCCGGGCTTGCAGCTACGGCGCCGATGCCCACGGCGGCGATGCCGGTGGTGGTCTTTTTCAGCAGGCTGCGGCGGCCCAGGTCGGGGCTGCCTGGCGTGGCGATGCCGCTGCTCGTCTCGAGGGTGTTGGTCATGATGGGTATTCCTTTCATGCGGGTCGCTGCCGCGTGCAGATGGTTCAGGGCGCGGCGCGCTCGATGCGCAGCTTGTACGGGCCGGGCTGCGCCAGGATGGCGAGGCCTTCGTCGACCTTGCCCAGCGGCAGCAGGCTGCGCGAATGGGAGCGCGGCTCGATGAAGATCGCCAGATTGCCCCAGGGCGCGTAGTGGGTCAGCTCGCCAGCCACGGGCGCCATGCCCTCGGGAGCACCCTGCACGGAGAGCCTGCGCGGCAGGTCGGAGATGCGTTCGATGGTGTCGTAGTCCGTCATCGTCAGGGACAGCGGCAGCAGCGATGCGAAGTCCCGGGCGGTGGCGTTGTCGTACAGCGTGGCCGTGGCGACCTCGTTGCCGACGATCAGGCGGATCTTCATGGTGGATTCCTTCGACGGTGCGGACGGCGTGCCGGCCATGGCATGGCCACCGAATGCGCACGCTGCCAGCCCGAGGATCGGTCCGGCCAGCAGCGCCAGCGCCGTGCGTCTCGGCCGGCGCGTCGTCGTGGGCGTAGGCGTTTCCATGCCTCGAATGATCCCCGCCGAGGCCGGTCCTGACTAGCTAATGAATGCTTAAAGGCCTTATTAGCTAGACTAATCGAATCCCGGCCCTGCATGCGAGACTGCCTCATGGCCAGACGCAACCTCAACGACCTCCTGTCCTTCGTCACCATCGCGCGCGAGGGCAGCTTCACGCGCGCCGCGGCGTTGTTGGGGGTGACGCAGTCGGCATTGAGCCAGGCGATCAGCGGCCTGGAGGCGCGGCTTCGGATCCGGCTGCTGACGCGCACCACGCGCAGCGTCTCGCCCACGGCGGCGGGCGAACGGCTGCTGAATGCCATCGGCCATCGCTTCGACGAGATCGAGGCCGAGCTGGACGCGCTGACCGCGTTGCGCGACAAGCCCTCGGGCACCGTGCGCATCACCTGCGGCGACAACGCGCTGCACACCCTCCTGCTGCCCAGGCTCGCCCCGCTGCTGCGCGAGTACCCCGACATCGCGCTGGAGTTCGATGTGAACTACGGATTGCGCGACATCGTGGCCGACCGCTTCGATGCGGGCGTGCGCCTGGGCAGCACGATCGACAAGGACATGATCGCGGTGCCCCTCGGCCCGCCGCTGCGCATGGCAGTGGTGGCCGCGCCGGCGTACCTGGCGGGGCGCGCGGCGCCCAGGACGCCTCACGACCTTACGGCGCACAACTGCATCAACCAGCGCATGCCCACGTCCGGCGGGCTCTACGTGTGGGACTTCGAGCGCAAGGGGCGCAGGCTGAACGTGCGCGTGGACGGGCAGCTGATCTTCAACACCACGCAGCCCCAGGTGGATGCGGCGCTGGCCGGCCTGGGGATCACGCTGCTGCCCGAGGACGAGGTGATGGCGCACATCGATGCAGGCCACCTGGTGCGCCTGCTGGAGGACTGGTGCCCGCCGTTCGCGGGCTATCACCTCTACTACCCGAGCCGCCGGCAGCCTTCGCCGGCGTTTGCGCTGGTCGTCGATGCGCTGCGCTACAGGGAGGACGGCCCGATCAGGCACCGGTCCGCAGGGGCGAAGAAGGCTGGACTGCGGAGGAGAGGCGCGATGAAATGAGCTGATGGTGCTTTCGAAGGATCATCCGGCGTATTTCTTGGCTCCTGCAACGCAGATCACGGCGCCCAGCGTCACCACCAGCATCGTCCAGCTCACCCTTTCGTGGAGCAGCACGGCGGCCAGGCCGAGGCCCATGAAAGGCTGCAGCAACTGCAGCTGTCCCACGGCGGCGATGCCGCCTTGCGCCAGGCCGTGGTACCAGAAGACGAAGCCGATCAGCATGCTGAAGAGCGAGACGTAGGCGAGCCCGGCCCACGCCTGGGCACCGACGTGGCCGAAGCCGTCCGGCATCGTCATCAGGGCGCCGGGCAGCATGATCGGCAGCGACAGGACCAGGGCCCAGCTGATGACCTGCCAGCCACCGAGCGAGCGCGACAGGCGCGCACCCTCGGCGTACCCCAGGCCGCACACCACGATGGCTGCCAGCATCAGCAGGTCGCCCGCCAGCGAGACCTCGACACTGCCCCAGGCCGCGTAGCCCGCGACGAGGGCCGCACCCAGGACCGAGAAAAGCCAGAAGGCCGGGCGCGGCCGTTCTCCTCCGCGCAGCACGGCGAAGACAGCGGTGGACAACGGCAGCAGGCCCACGAAGACGATGGAATGCGCGGACGTCACGTGCTGCAGCGCAAGCGCCGTCAGCAGCGGAAAGCCCACCACCACGCCCAGGGCCGCCAGCGCCAGCGAGGGCAGTTCGGCCCGGCCCGGGCGCGGCTGCCGGAGGAGGGCCAGCATCGCCAGGCCGGGCACGGCCGCGATGGTCGCGCGCGCGCAGGTCAGGAACGTGGGGCTGAAGTCCGCGACCGCCACCCGGGTGGCAGGCAGCGAGCCCGCGAAGATCGCCACGCCGATGAATCCGTGGATCCATCCGCTCGTCGTCTTGTCCATTCGGGTGCCGTCCTCAGGCGCGGATCAGGACCACGCCGAGCACCAGGCAGCCGGCGCCCGCCACGCGGACGAGAGTCAGCGGATGCGGTGCCATGCCCAGCAGGCCGAAATGATCGAAGGCCAGCGATCCCAGCATCTGGCCCACGACGATCAGGGCCAGCACCGTCGCCGCACCCAGGCGCGGCACCATCAGGATCGCGACGGCGATGAAGATGGCCCCGAACAGGCCGCCCGTCCAGGCGACCCAGCCATGGCCTCCCGCGCCCAGGCCGGACAGCGTGAGGCGAGGGCCCGGCATGGCCAGCGCGACGACCAGCATCGCCACCATGCCGACGAAGTAGCTCACGAAGCCGGCCCACCAGGGGGAGTCGATCTGGGTGCGCAGGCTGGCATTGAGCACCTGCTGCAGGGCGACGCTGACGCCGGCGTCGATCACCAGAAGGGACGATGTGAGAAACATGGGCGCACGCGGGCGTGGTTGCAGGGTCCGCGAGACTAGCCCGCGCCGCGGCGGCGCTCTAGAACGGATGTGATGTCGGCGGCTGGAGGTATCGCCCCGGTGCAACGCCGAAGTGGCGCTTGAAGTACCGCGACAGGTGGCTCTGGTCGGCGAAGCCGGCCACGTGGGCGGCGGCGGCGATGGCCTCGCCGCTCTTCAACCGCTGCCGGGCGTCGTTGAGTCGCCGCAGGAGGCGATACGTGGCCGGCGGGATGCCGTAGCGGGCATGGAACTGCCTGGAGAAGTGCTCGCGGCTGACGCCGGCCTCGCTGGCGGCCGCCTGGACCGATGCCGCGCCCAGGATGGACAGGCCGGTGCCGGCACCTGCGGTGAGGTCCGGGGGGCGGGCCGAAGCCTCGCCCGACCGGTGCGATTCGGCGATCGCGCCAAGCGCCTTCCATGGAAGGCCCGAGCGATGGCGCCAGGCCCTGGTCAATTCGGCGACGAGCGCCCGGACGGCGTACTCGCCCGGCGCAAGGTACATGTTCACGCAAAGAACGTCGGCGTCCTCGGCGAGGGACCGGTGGACGGTGCCTGCCGGAATGTGCAGCGCCTGCCCCGCCCCGGCTGCGTGCACCACGCCGGCGATCACGACCCGCCGCCGGCCCGCGACCACGAACGTCAGCTGGTCTTCGTCGTGGAAGTGCGGGGGCAGCGCGACCTGCCGGCCCCGGACGGTTCCCAGCTCCAGCGAAGCGCGTGCGGGGGGAGGGCGCCAGTACGACCAGCCCTCCTGCCGGGAAGCGGTGGACCTGTCGGCCGGGGCGTCGTTCATTGTTGAGACCTCTCGTGGCGCAGAACGCCTTGTCGCGCCGCGTTGCTGCCGCATTGTTCCATCGCTGGCCGGCGGCGCAGCGGCATCCGCTCAGGCCGCCGCGGCCACCGCCCGCTGCGGCAGCCGCGTGAACGCCAGCGCCGCCAGGAAGGCCCCGATGCCCAGCGAGAACGCGCCGACGAAGAGCCACGCATAGCTGGAGAACGTGTCGTAGATCAGCCCGCCCAGCACCGGCCCCAGCGCCATGCCGAAGCTACTGGCCATCGTGGTGCCGCCGATCACGGTGCCCATCATGCGCAGCGGGAAGTTCTCGCGCGCGATCACGGCGAACAGCGGCATCACGCCCGCATAGGTGAAGCCGAACAGCGCCGCGACGGTGTAGAAGCTCCCCAGCTGGCGTGCCGACACGTAGCCCAGCACCACGACCGCCTGGGCGAGCAGCGCCAGCACCAGCACGCGTGCGGCCCCGAACCGGTCGCCCAGCAGCCCGAACACGAGGCGCCCGCCCAGGCCCGCGAGCCCTTCCATGCTGTAGATCGACACCGCCGCCATCAGCGGGATGCCGCACGTGACGGCATAGCTCACCGTGTGGAAGATCGGCCCCGAGTGGGTGGCGCAGCTCAGGAAGCTCGTCAGCACCAGGATCAGGAAGGGCGCCGAGCGCACGGCCTGCCCGACCGACAGGGCCGGCTCCCGCGCCGTGCCGGACGCTGCGTGCGCCAGCGCGGGCGGGCGGCGCACCAGCCATGCCACCGGCACCAGGATGACCGCCGCCAGGGCCGCCACGACCTGCAGCGAGGTCCGCCAGTGGTGGGCCTGCACCAGCCACGCGGCCAGCGGCGACATCGTCATCGGCGCCATGCCCATGCCGGCCGACACCAGCGAGACCGCCAGGCTGCGCCGCGTGTCGAACCACCCCGTGACGCAGGCCATCATCGGCGCGAAGATCGCCGCCGCGCCGAGGCCCACGACCACGCCGAACAGCAGCTGGAACGCCACGAGCGAGGTCGCCAGGCCGGCCAGGGCGAGGCCGGCGGCGAGCAGCACGGAGCCCGCCAGCACCACGGCGCGGGGGCCCACGCGGTCGGAGAGCGCGCCCCAGCCGATGCTGCCGAAGGCGAGCGCCACGAAGGCGAACGTCATTGCGGTGGAGATCCCGGTGGTGGACCATCCCGTGTCCTGCGCGATCGGCCGCAGGAACACCGGCAGCGAGAACAGCCCGCCGATCGCCACGCAGCCGAGCACGCCGCCGGCGGCCACGATGATCCAGCGGTAGTGCGTGCGCAGCGCGTTCGTCCAGGAAGGCATGGTCCGGTCCTTGTCGATTCCGTGTGATCCGAAGCCCAGGCTAGCGCCATCCGCCCGGCGGCGGGAGTAACAAGGATGGCGCGATGGCCGGTGTCAGGGCTGGCAGGCGCGCTTCGAATCGCAGGCCGCATGGCCCTGCCTGCAGATGCGCGGCAGCTCCCCGGTCAGCTCTGCCTCGCGCGCTTCAGTCGCCGCCGTGCCCCCGCCTGGCATGCCAGCGCCACGCGTGGCTGCCGCCCGGCGCCGCCTCGTCCCGCTGGATGGCGCCCAGGGAGCCCAGGCATTCCAGCGCGCGGGCGATGGTCCGCAGCGACACCGCAGACTGCTCCGCGAGGAAGCGCCGGTACAGGTCCACGCTGCTGAAGGACTGCGCGGGGTGCTCCGCCAGCACGGCGAGCACCCTGCGCCGTGCCTCGCTGTGGCGCAGGCGGTCGGTGGGGCCGGTGTCGGCGGGGGCGGGAGAGGGCTTCACGGGAGGCTTGTAGGGGGACGCGGAACGACGCTTCGTAGGATTGGAAGCTGTTCGTGCGTCTGCACTCTTGCGGTCGCGTAAAGCACCGGTCCCGTTGCGCCGATGCGGAACGGGGTCGATGCGCAGGCCTTCAGGCCTTGGGGTCCGGCGGCCGTCCGCCGCCAGCGGTGCCGGGCGCCGCTACTCGCTCCGGTAGCCGAGCCGCAGCGACACCTCGCGCGCGCAGCGGCGCAGCGGCCGGGCCACGCTGCCGTCCCAGTCGCTGTCGAAGGTGGCGGCCGGCCCCATCACGAGCAGGCCCAGCACCAGGTGCCCCTCCGAGTCGAACACCGGCGCGCACAGTGCGTCGATGCCGGGGATCGGCTGCCCGAGCGAGCGCGACAGGCCCTGGCGGCGCGTCTCGCTCAGCGCGGCCTCGACGGCCTCCGGCGTCATCGGCGGCTGCGTGCTGCCGTGCACGCCCTGGCGCACCAGCTCGTCCTTGAGCATGCGCTCCACCACCTTGGGCGGCAGGTAGGCCGCGAACAGGCGGCCGGTGGCCGTATTGGCCAGCGACATCACGGTGCCGGTGCGCAGGTTCACGTGCAGCGGCTCGATCGGCTCCTCCAGCCGCACGATGGTCGGCCCCAGGTTGCCCCACACCGCCACCGCCACGCTCTGGCCCGTCTCGGTGGCCAGCGCCTCGATGAACACCGAGGCCTCCTTCACCGGGTCCAGCCGCTGCAGCCGCGCCAGGCCGAGCTGCAGCGCCAGCGGGCCCAGCTCGTAGTGCCCGGCCTCGTTCTGCGTCACGAAGCCCACCTTGAGGAAGCTCACCAGGTAGGGGTGCGCCTTGCCCGCCGTCATGCCCGCCGCCCGGGCCAGGTCCTTCAGCGCGATGGGCCGCACGTGGCGCGCCAGCTCGAGCAGCAATGCGCTGCCGATCTCGATCGACTGGATTCCGCGCCTGTTCTTTTCCATCGGTGCTGCTGCTGCGAGCTGGAGCTGGTGGGGGTGCGCGAGTTTATCCATCAGGGTTTTCCATGATATAGACAGATGACTCTGCTTTAATCGATTCTTCCGATATTAGCGAATGCGTTGACAATTATCAGATGTCGATTGCAGAATCGGCGCCGCGCATCGCACATGGAGACATCGGAATGACGCAGGAACAGATCACCGTCGACGTGCTGGTCGTGGGCACCGGCGCCTCGGGCATGGCGGCGGCCGTCACGGCCGCCAGGCAGGGCCTGGAGGTGCTGGTGGTGGAGAAGGAAGCGCGCTACGGCGGCACCACCGCGCGCTCGGGCGGCTGGCTGTGGATCCCCGGCACGCGGCTGGCGACGGAGCAGGGCATCGTCGAGCCGCCCGGCGCCGCCAGGACCTACCTGCGGCACGAGGCGACGACGCACTTCGACGAGGCCCGCGTCGACGCCTTCCTCGAGAACGGCCCGAAGGCGATCGACTTCTTCACCCGCAACACCTGCGTGCAGTTCGACATGCCGCCGGTGTTCCCCGACTACCACGCCGAGGCGGTGGGCGGCCAGCCGGGCGGCCGCTCGATGGTCACGCGGCCCTTCGACGGGCGCGCGCTGGGCGAGCGCGTCAAGCAGCTGCAGCCGGCGCTGCCGGAGCTGACGGTGTTCGGGATGATGCTGGGCTCGGGCGCCGAGATCAAACACTTCATGCGCGCCTTCAAGTCGCTGGAGTCCTTCGCCTACGTCACGCGGCGCCTGAGCCGCCACTTCCTGGACGTGCTGCGCCACGGCCGCGGCATGACGCTGACCAACGGCAACGCGCTGGCCGGCCGGCTCGCCAGGGCGGGCATGGACGAGAACATCCCCGTGTGGCTGTCGTCGCCGGTGCGCAGGCTGGTCGTCGAGCACGACGGCATCGCCGGCGCCATCGTGGAGCGCGAGGGGCGCGCCGTGCAGGTGAACGCGCGGGCCGGCGTGGTGCTGGCGTGCGGCGGCTTCCCCTACGACGTGGAGCGGCGCAAGGCGCTGTTCCCGCACGCACCCACCGGCCGCGAACACTTCTCGCCATCGCCTTCGACCAACACCGGCGACGGCCTGCGGCTGGCCGAGTCGGTCGGCGGCCGGGTGGACGACACCATCCCGCACGCGGCGGCCTGGGTGCCCACCTCGGTCACCACCCGCCCGGACGGCAGCCAGGGCGTGATGCCGCACTTCATCGACCGCGCCAAGCCGGGCGTGATCGCGGTCACGCCCAAGGGGCGCCGCTTCACCAACGAGGGCAACTCGTACCACGACTTCGTGCAGGCCATGGTCGCCGCCTGCGAGGGCGAGCCCGAGGTTTCGGCGTGGCTGCTGTGCGACCACAAGGCGCTGCGCAACTACGGGCTGGGCTGCGTCGCGCCCTTCCCGCTGCCCATCGGCCGGCACCTGAAGAGCGGCTACCTGAAGCGCGGCGCCACCGTGGCCGAGCTGGCGCGCCGCATCGGCGTCGACCCGGCCACGCTGGAGCGCACCGTCGCCGAGTTCAACGAGGGCGCGCGCCGCGGCGAGGACCCGGCCTTCGGCAAGGGCAGCAAGGCCTACAACCGCTACCAGGGCGACGCCAACGTGCAGCCCAACCCCTGCGTGGCGCCGCTGGAGCACGGGCCCTTCTACGCGATCCGCCTGGTGGTGGGCGACATCGGCACCTTCGCCGGCCTGGTCACCGATGCCCGCACGCGGGTGCTGGACGCCGACCGCCGCCCGATCAAGGGCCTGTACGCCGTCGGCAACGACGCGGCCAGCGTGATGGGCGGCAACTATCCCGGCGCCGGCATCACGCTCGGCCCGGCGCTGACCTTCGGCTACATCGCCGGCATGGAGCTGGCCGCGGCCAGGGCGGCGCAGTCGGCCGCGCCGGCGGCGGCCGCGCAGCGCGAGCCCGTCGCCGTCGCGGCCTGATCCGCGCCCGCCCCCGGACCCACCCAAGGAGACAGCACCCATGGCATTCCCCGCCACCGTCGCACCGCGCCTGCTCGAAGGCCGCCTGGCCCTGGTCACCGGGGCCGCGCAGGGCAACGGCCGCGCCCTGGCGCTCGGCCTGGCCCAGGCCGGCGCCCGCGTCATCGCCACCGACATGAACGCGCCCGCCGTGGAGGAGACCGCCGCGCTGGTGCGCGGCGAAGGCGGCACCGCCTGGTCCTTCGCGCTGGACGTGACCGACGCCGAGGCCTGCCAGGCGCTGGCCGCCCGCGTGGCCGGCGAGATCGGCGAGGTCGACCTGCTGGTCAACAACGCCGGCATCATCATCCGCGAGACCACCGCCAGCCCGCGCGCCGCCGCCAACTGGAAGAAGACCATCGACGTCAACGTGCACGGCACCTTCAACGTGACGCACGCCTTCCTGCCGGCGCTGCGCGCCACGCGCGGCACCGTCGTCAACCTCGCCTCCATCGCCGCCTATGCGGGGCAGGCCGCGAGCCTGGGCTATTCGCCCTCCAAGGGCGCGATCAAGATGTTCACCCAGTCGCTGGCGGCCGAGCTGGCGCCGGCCGGCGTGCGCGTCAACGCGCTGGCGCCCGGCGTGATCGCCACGCCGATGACGGCCGCCACGCGCGAGGACCCCGGCCGCCTCGAGTCCTTCATGGGCCGCATCCCCCTGGGCCGCGTCGGCGAGACCGAGGACCTCGTGGGCCCGGTGATCTTCCTGTCCTCCGGCATGTCGCGCTACGTGACCGGCGTGACGCTGCCGGTGGACGGCGGCTTCCTCGCGGTCTGACCTCTTTCTTTTCCCGTTCCCCGTTCCGTTCCAACAAGGAGACATCCATGAAGCTGAAACGCCTCTGCGCCGCCCTGTTCGCAGGCGCCGCCCTCGTCGCCGGCGCCGCCGCGCAGGACATCAAGCTCGGCTACAACGGCGACCTCTCGGCCTCGCCCTCCGCCCAGAGCGGGCAGGCCGCGGTGCTGGGCATGGAGGCGGCCATCGCCGACATCAACGCCGCCGGCGGCGTGCTGGGCCGCAAGCTCGCGCTGGTCACGCGCGACGACGTCTCCGCGCCGCCCAAGTCGATCCAGAACATGAGCGACCTGATCGACAACGAGAAGGTCACGGCCGTGTTCGGCCCCACCAACTCCGGCAACGCGATGGCCTGGAAGCACATCGCCAACCAGAAGAAGATCCCGGTGATGGGCAACGTCGGCTCCGGCACCGACATCACCAAGCCGATGAGCCCCGGCGCCGACAACTACATGTTCCGCGTCTCGATGGTGGACCGCGAGCAGGTCGCCGCGCTGATGGCCTACGTCAAGAAGAACGCCGCGCAGTCCAAGGTGGTGGGCCTGATGGCCGAGACCACCGGCTACGGCCAGGGCGGCCTGAAGGACATGGAGGAGATCGCCAAGCTGCAGGACATCAGGATCGCCGCCACCGAGCGCTTCGGCGTCGGCGACACCGACATGACCTCGCAGCTGTCCAAGATGAAGGCGGCCAACGTCGACACCATCGTGGTGTGGGCGCAGGGCACGCCGATCGCGCAGCTCATCCGCAGCATGGAGAAGATCAACTACTTCCCGCTGACGCTGTCGTCCTGGGCCGCCGACAACATCACCTTCTACGACGCGGCGGGCAAGACGCTGGCCGAGAAGCCGATCTTCATGCGCACCGTGAGCGAGACGCGCACGCCGGCGCAGCAGAAGCTGTTCGACCGCATCGGCAGCAAGCTCAAGGCGCCCAGCTCGTTCTCCTTCGCCCTGCACGGCTACGACTCGGTGCTGCTGGTGGCCGAGGCGATGAAGCAGGCCAAGTCCACCGACGGCTCGGCCGTGCGGCTGGCGCTGGAGGACCTGAAGACCCCGGTGCAGGGCGTGCTCAAGACCTACGAGAAGCCCTTCAGCAAGGCCAGCCACGAGGCCCTGACCGCCAAGGACCTGGTCTGGATCAAGTGGAAGGACGGCAAGCTGATGCCCTACACCGACGCCCTGATCGGTTCGCTCAAGCCGGCCGACTTCAAGCAGTAAGCAACCACCACAGGACGGCGACACGGCTGCCGCGCCCCGCGCGCGGCGGCCGCGGCTTCGGGAGACATCCATGGCAGAAGCGCTCTTGCAGGCGATCATCAGCGGGCTCGCCGTCGGCGGCGCCTACGCGCTGGTGGCGCTGGGCTTCAGCATCACCTTCACCACCACCAAGACGCTGAACTTCTCGCACGGCGAGTTCGTCTCGGCCGGCGCCTTCATCGGCATGAGCGCGCTGTTCGTGGTGCTCGGGCTGCCGATCGGCTCCACCAGCTTCGGCAGCGCCGTGCCCTCGGGCGGCGCGCAGCTGCTGGCGCTGGCGGCGGCGCTGGGCGTGATGGGCGTGCTGGGCTGGGTGCTGTACCTGGTCGGCGTGCGGCCCTTCGCCGGCCGGCCCGGCATGGCCTGGGTGATGAGCACGCTGGGCTTCGGCGTGATCCTGCAGAGCATCGGCCTGGCCATCTGGGGCCCCAAGCCGGTGGTGGTGCCCTCGCCGGTGGGCGACGCGGTGATCCGCTTCCTCGGCGTGGGCGTGCGCCCGCAGGAGCTGCTGACGCTGGGCGTCGCGGTGGCGGTGATGGTCGGCTTCGACCACGTGATGAACCGCACCATGGTGGGCAAGGCGATGCGCGCCGTGGCGGCCAACGGCAACGTGGCCAGCCTCATGGGCATCAACACCAACGCCATGATGATCGGCGCCTTCGTCGTCAGCTCGGCGCTGGCGGGCCTGTCGGGCTTCCTGCTGGCGCCGATCGCGCAGGCCTCGCTCTTCATGGGGCTGGCGGTGGGGCTCAAGGGCTTCTCCGGCGCCATGATCGGCGGCCTGAGCAACCCGCGCGGCTGCGTCATCGGCGGCTTCGTGCTGGGCGTGTTCGAGTCGCTGGTCAACCTGTGGCAGGCGCAGTGGCGCGAGGTCGCGGTGTTCGCGCTGGTGATCCTGGTGCTGGCCTTCCGGCCGACCGGCCTGTTCGGCCGCAAGCTGGTGGAGAAGGTATGAAGGGCGCGCGCCACGTCGCCGCGGTCGTGCTCGGCTGCGCGCTGCTGATCGGCCTGACAGCCGCGCTCAGCAACGACTACTACCTGCGCATCGTGTTCATGATGTGCGTCTACTACATGTGCGCCGCCGGCATGAACGTGCTGGTCGGCTACGCCGGGCAGAAGTCGCTCGGCCAGGCGGGCCTGTTCGCCGCCGGCGCCTACGCGGTCGCGCTGCTGACCACGCGCGCCGGGGTCGGCCCCTGGCTGGCGCTGCTGCTGGCCGCGGTGGTCTCGGGCCTGTGCGGCGTGCTCGTCGCGCTGCCCTCGCTGCGCGTCAAGGGGCCCTACCTGGCGATGGTGACGCTGGCCTTCGGCATCGTGGTCGAGAAGCTGGTGGGCGAGTGGACCGAGGTGTTCGGCGGCGCGCAGGGCATCTACGGCATCCAGCCGCTCACCTGGGGCGGCCAGCCGCTGGACACGCAGCAGTGGGTGTGGTTCGGCATCGTGCTGTGCGCGCTGACGCACCTGGTGCTGCGCAACCTGCTGCGCGGGCGCTTCGGCCGGGCGCTGCTGTCGCTGCAGGCCGACGAGATCGCCTCGTCCTCGGTGGGCGTGCGCGTCTACCGCGCCAAGGTCATCGCCTTCGTGGTCGCGGCCGTCACCTGCGGCATCGCCGGCGCCATGGTGGCGCAGCAGAACCAGTACATCAACTCCGACTTCATCACCTTCCACCTGTCGATCTTCATCCTGCTGCTGGTGCTGTTCGGCGGCGCCGGCACGCTGGCCGGGCCGCTGGTGGGCGCGGTGATCCTGACGCTGGTGGACGCGCTGCTGGCGCGCTGGCCCTCGGTGCAGCACTTCCTGTACGGCTTCCTGCTGCTGTTCGCGCTGTACGTCATGCCCGGCGGCGTGGTGGGCCTGTTCGCCCGGTGGCTGCGCGGCAAGCCGGCGGGCGCCGGCGCCGCGCCGGCCGCCGGCGAGGACGCCCCGGCGCTGGAGGCGCGCGGCAGCGGCGAGCTGCTGGAGGTGGCGGGCGTGGGCAAGTCCTACGGCGGCGTGAAGCCGGCCAGCGACGTCTCCTTCCGCCTGCAGCGCGGCCACATCCACGCGCTGATCGGGCCCAACGGCGCCGGCAAGAGCACCATGATCAACATGCTCACCGGCGTGGTGGCGGCCGACGAAGGCTCGATCCGCTTCCTCGGCCAGGAGATCGTCGGCCTGCCGGCGCACCGCATCTGCTGCATGGGCATGGGCCGCACCTTCCAGAACCTGCGCCTGTTCGCCGAGCTGTCGGTGCTGGACAACGTCATGCTCGGCCGCCATAGCCGCATGCGCAACGGTTTCTTCGCCTCGCTGGCGGCGCTGCCGGGCGCGCGCCGCGAGGAGGAGGCCACGCGCCGCCGCGCGCGCCAGCTGCTGGCGCTGGTGGACCTGGCGCACCTGGCCGAGCAGCCGGCCGGCAGCCTGCCCTACGGGCTGCAGCGGCGCGTCGAGCTGGCGCGCGCGCTGGCCACCGAGCCGCAGCTGCTGCTGCTGGACGAGCCCGCCGCCGGCCTGAACCCGCAGGAGACGGCCGAGCTGGGCCAGCTGCTGCTGCGCATCGGCCGCTGCGGCGTCACCATCCTGATGGTGGAGCACCACATGGACCTGGTCATGTCCGTCTCGGACCACGTGATCGTGCTGGACTACGGCGTGAAGATCGCCGAGGGCAGGCCGGCCGAGGTGCAGGCCAACCCGCGCGTGATCGCGGCCTACCTGGGCGTGGAGGAGGGCGAGGACGAGCCCGCCGCCCCCGCCGCGGCCGCTGCCTGAGGGGAGGGGACGAGACATGCTCAGACTCGAATCCGTCCGCGTGTCCTACGGCGCCATCGAGGCCGTCAAGGGCGTGGACCTGGAAGTGCGCCAGGGCGAGGTGGTCACCATCATCGGCGCCAACGGCGCCGGCAAGAGCACGCTGCTCAAGGCCGTCTGCGGCCTGGAGCCGGTGGCTGGCGGCCGCGTGCTGATCGGCGGGCGCGACTGCACCCGCGTGCCGGCGCACCAGCGCGTGGGCCTCGGCGTGGCGATGTCGCCCGAGGGGCGCGGCGTCTTCGCCGACCAGACCGTGCGCGAGAACCTGATGCTCGGCGCCTACGCGCGCCGCCGCGACGCGGCCGGCGTGGCCGCGGCGGTGGAGCGCGAGTTCGCGCGCTTCCCGCGCCTGCGCGAGCGGCAGGACCAGCTGGCCGGCACGCTCTCGGGCGGCGAGCAGCAGATGCTGGCGATCTCGCGCGCGCTGATGAGCGAGCCGCGGCTGCTGCTGCTGGACGAGCCCTCGCTCGGGCTTGCCCCGCTGGTCATCAAGGGCATCTTCGAGGCGATCCACGAACTGCGCCGCAGCGGCCTGACCATCCTGCTGGTGGAGCAGATGGCCAAGCAGGCGCTGGGCGTGGCCGACCGCGCCTACGTGCTCGAGACCGGCCGCATCACGCTCGAAGGCTCCGGCCGCGAGCTGCTCGACAACCCCCGGGTCAAGGCGGCGTACCTCGGCTCGCACTGAGCGCCCGGCCCGCCACGACTCCCCCTCACCGAAGGAAGAACCCAACCATGACGCAGAAGAAATTCGCCAGCCAGGCCGACCTGGAAGACAAGAAGGTCTCGTTCACCCGCCTGTCGGAGAACGCATACGCCTACACCGCCGAGGGCGACCCGAACACCGGCGTCTTCATCGGCGACGAGGCCGTGATGGTGGTCGACACCCAGGCCACGCCGGCGATGGCGCAGGACGTGATCCGCCGCATCCGCGAGGTGACGCCGCTGCCCATCAAGTACGTGCTGCTGTCGCACTACCACGCGGTGCGCGTGCTGGGCGCCTCGGCCTACTTCAAGGAAGGCGCGCAGGAGATCATCGCCAGCCGCGACACCTACGACCTGATCGTCGAGCGCGGCGAGCAGGACAAGGCCAGCGAGATCGGCCGCTTCCCGCGCCTGTTCCGCGACGTCGAATCGGTGCCGCCGGGCCTGACCTGGCCGACCATGACCTTCGACGGCACCATGAGCGTGTGGCTGGGCAAGACGCTGGAGGTGAAGATCGCGCAGGTCGGCCGCGGCCACACCAAGGGCGACACCATCGCCTACCTGGAAGACCAGAAGATCTGCTTCGCCGGCGACCTGGTCGAGTACCAGAGCACCGCCTACGCCGGCGACTGCTACTTCCGCGACTGGCCCACCACGCTGGACCGCCTGGCCGCCTTCGGCTTCGAGAAGCTGGTGCCCGGCCGCGGCGGCGCGCTGGAGAACGCGGCCGACGTGCGCCGCGCCATCGGCTCCACCCGCGCCTTCATCTCCGACGTCTACACGCTGGTGAACAACGGCGTGGCCGAGGGCAAGGACCTGCGCACCATCTACCGGGAGGCCGTCGCCGCGCTGCGCCCGACCTACGGCCACTGGGTGATCTTCGACCACTGCATGCCCTTCGACGTCTCGCGCGCCTACGACGAGGCCAGCGGCCACGTGCACCCGCGCATCTGGACGGCCGAGCGCGACATCGAGATGTGGAAGGCGCTGGAAGGCTGACGCCGGGCCGTCCCGTGTCGGACGCCGCCGGGCCCGCCGTCCTCGACCGCGCCGCCGTGGACGCCACGCTGCGCCGCCTCGGGCTGTGCGGCTTCGCGGCGATGCTGTCGATGCGCTTCTGCGACGCGCTGCTGCCGGCGCTGGCCGCGGAGTTCCACGTCACCTCGGGCGTGGCCTCGCGCACCATCGCCGGCTTCGCGCTCGCCTACGGGCTGCTGCAGCTCTTCTACGGGCCGCTGGGCGACCGCTACGGCAAGCTGCGCGTGATCGCGCTCGCCAGCCTCGGCTGCTGCGCCGCCAACCTCGCGGCGGCCTGCGCGCCGGGGCTGGACGCGCTGGTGGCCGCGCGCGTGGCCGGCGGCGCGACGGCGGCGGGCGTGATCCCGCTGACCATGGCCTGGGTCGGCGACCACGTGCCCTATGCCGAGCGGCAGGGCCGGCTGGCGCAGCTGCTCGGCGCCACGGTCAGCGGCATGGTCGCCGGCCAGTGGCTGGGCGGCGTGGCGGCCGGCACCGTCGGCTGGCGCGCGGGCTTCGGCGCGCTGTCGCTGCTGTTCCTGGCGGCGGCGCTGATGCTGTGGCCGCGCGCGGCGGCGGCCGTGCACGAGGCGCCGGCCGGCTCCGGCCTGGCGCGGCTGGGCCGGGTGCTGGGCACCGGCTGGGCGCGCGTGATCCTGGCGCTGGTGGCGCTCGAAGGCGCCTTCGTCTTCGGCGCCGTCAGCTTCGTGCCGCACCAGCTGCACCTGCGCCACGGGCTGTCGATGCCGAACGCCGGCGCGGTGCTGGCGCTGTTCGGCGTCGGCGGCCTGCTCTACAGCCGCTGCGCGCGGCGGCTCCTGGCGCGCGTAGGCGAGGCCGGCCTGGCGCGCATCGGCGCCCTCGGGCTGGCGGCCGGCTTCGGCCTGATGGCCTGGCTGCCCGCCTGGTCCGTGGCACTGGCGGCCTGCCTGCTGGCGGGCTTCGGCTACTACGCGCTGCACAACACGCTGCAGACCCAGGCCACGCAGATGGCGCCGGTGGCGCGCGGCAGCGCGGTGGCGCTGTTCGCCTGCGCGCTCTTCTTCGGGCAGTCCGGCGGCGTCGCCGTGTCCGCCTGGGCGGTCGACCGCGGCCTGGCCCCGGCGGTCTTCGCCGCCGCGGCGCTGGCGCTGGGCGCGCTCGGGCTGGTGGCCGGCCTGCTGCTGGGGCGCCGCGGGCGCACGGCCGAGGCCTCGCCGTGAGCGAACCCGCCTGCCTCCACGCCAAGGCCGGGGCGCCGGCGCGCGCCGCCGCCTCGCCGCGCGCCACCCGGGCCGCGCTGGTCGCCGCCATGGCGGTCTGGGGCCTGAACGTCACCGCCGTGAAGGCGCTCACCGCCTACTTCGACCCGACCACGCTGGCGGCGGTGCGCATGGCCACCGCCTGCGCCGCGCTGTGCGCCATGCTGGCGTGGCGCCGCTGCCGGCTGCCCGCGCTGGACGCGCGCCAGGCCCTCGGCCTGGCGGCCTGCGCGGTGCTGATGGTGTATGCCAACCAGATCCTCTTCGCCGAGGGGCTGACGCGCTCGACCGCCACCAACGGCGCGCTGATCATGGCGCTCAGCCCGCTGGTGTCGGCGCTGCTGGCGGCGCTGGCCTTCGGCGAGCGGCTGTCGGCGGCGCGCGCCGCCGGCGTGGCGATCGGCTTCGGCGGCGTGGCGGCGGTGGTGCTCAGCCATCCCGGCGCGCGCCTGGCCACCGCCGGGCTGGGCGACCTGCTGCTGGCGCTGGCGGTGGTCAGCTTCGCCGCCGGCGGCGTGATCGTGCAGCGGCTGGCGCGGCACCTCGACCCGCTGCCGGTGAGCTGCCTCATCTACGTGGGCGGCACGCTGATGCTGCTGGCGCATGCCGGGCTGGCCGATGCGCCCGAGGCCGCGGCGCATCGCGCGCCGGACGCCTGGGCCTGGGCGCTGGTGCTGTTCTCCGGCGTGCTCGCCACGGCCGCGGGCAACCTCGCGTGGAACGCGGCCATCGCCCGCATCGGCGTGGCGCGCACCGCCGTCTTCCTCTACTGGGTGCCGGTGTTCGGCGTGCTGTTCGCCGCGCTGTTGCTGGGCGAGCGGCTCACGCCCTGGCATGCCCTCGGCTTCGCCGGCGTGATGACCGGCACCTGGCTCGGCACGCGGCGGCCGCCGGCGGCCTGAGCCTGCCCCCTTCCACCTTCCCGTCGCCATGACCGATTCCCCGCTCCCCGCCCTGTTCCAGCCGCTCGCGCTGCGCGGCCTGCAGCTGCGCAACCGCATCGTCATCTCGCCCATGTGCCAGCACGCCGCCGAGGCCGGGCACGCCACCGCCTGGCACCTGGTGCACCTGGGCAAGTTCGCGCTGGGCGGCGCCGGGCTGGTGCTCACCGAGAGCACGGCGGTCGACCCGCGCGGGCGCATCGGCTGCGCCGACCTGGGCCTGTGGAGCGACGGCCAGGCCGAGGCGCTGCGGCCGGTGGTCGACTTCGTGCACCGGCAGGGCAGCGCCTTCGGCGTGCAGCTCGCCCACGCCGGCCGCAAGGCCGGCAGCCAGCCGCTGTGGGAGGGCGGCGCCGCGCTGTCCGGGGACGAGATGGCGCGCGACCCGCTGCCCTGGCAGCGCCTGGGGCCGAGCCCGCTGCCGGCCGGCCCGGGCTGGTCGGCGCCGCAGGCGCTGGACGAGGGCGGCATCGAGGCCGTGGTCGACGCCTTCGCCGAGGCCGCCCGGCGCGCCGACCGCATCGGCGTGGACGTGGCCGAGCTGCATTTCGGGCACGGCTACCTGGTGGCCAGCTTCCTTTCGCCGCATGCCAACCGGCGCACCGACCGCTGGGGCGGCGACCTGGCCGGGCGCATGCGGCTGGCGCTCGCCATCGCCGCGCGCGTGCGGGCCGCCTGGCCGGCCCACAAGCCGCTCTTCGCGCGCCTGTCGGTGGTGGACGGCAGCGTCGGCGGCTGGGGCGAGGAGGACTCGGCGCAGCTTGCGCGCGAACTGGCCGCCCTCGGCGTGGACGTGGTCGACTGCTCCTCCGGCGGCCTGACCGAGGAGACGCGCGCGCTGCCCGTGCCGCGCGGCCTGGGCTTCCAGGTGCCCTTCGCCGAGCGCATCCGCCGCGAGGCCGGCGTGCGCACGCAGGCCGTGGGGATGATCGTCGACCCGCAGCAGGCCGAGGCCATCGTGGCCCAGGGCCGGGCCGACCTGGTGGCGATCGGCCGCGAGGCCCTGTTCGACCCCTACTGGCCGCACCACGCCGCGCAGGCGCTGGGCGCCGACCCGCACTTCGAGCGCTGGCCCGAGCGCCACGGCATCTGGCTGCGCAAGCGCGCGCCGGGGCTGGCGCGGGCGCGGGCCGGCGCGCGCTGAGCGCCTCCCTCCGTTCCCCCTTTCAGGAGACACACGCATGACCACCGTCCGCATGGGACTGATCCGCCGCCAGCCCGGCTGGAGCCCGGAGGCATTCAGCCGCTACTGGCTGGAGCACCACGGCCCGCTCGCCGCCCGCGTGCCCGGCCTGGCCGCCTACTGGCAGAACGTGGTGGACGACCGCCTGCAGCGCGGCATCGACTTCGCGCGTGGCCCGTGGGACTTCGACGGCTTCTCGCAGCTGACGCTGGGCGCGGACGCCGCGGCGGCCCGCCCCTTCGCCGACGGCGCGCTGGCCCAGGCGCTGGTCGTCGACGAGCGGCACTTCCTCGGCGGCCTGCACATCGTGGAGGCCGAGCCGACCGAGGTGATCGCGCCGGATGCCCGGCAGCGTCCGCGCCTGCTCAAGCGCATGTCGATCCTGCGCCGCCACCCGGACCTGGACGAGGCGGGCTTCCGCCGCGAGTGGCGGGTGCACGCCGGCCTGGTGCGCGCCATGCCCGGCGTGGCCGGCTACCGGCAGAACGTCGTGCTCGCGCGCGAGCGCGTCAAGGGCCAGCCCTGCGGACGCGACGAACTGCCGATCGACGGCATCGTCGAGCTGTGGTTCGAGAGCGCGGCCACGCTGGAGGCCGCCTTCGGCGGCCCCGAGGGCCGGCGCACCATGGCCCACGCGAAGACCTTCCTGGCCGAGATCACCGCCTTCCTCGTGACGGAGCGGCGCATCGTCTGACGCCGCGCGCCGCCGCCGCGGCGCAGACTGCGGGCATGTCCGGCCCGGCCCGCGCCCCCTACCAGCTGCACTACTGGCCCACCATCCAGGGCCGCGGCGAGTTCGTGCGCCTGGCGCTGGAGGCCGCGGGCGCGCCCTACGTGGACGTGGCGCGCGAGCCGCCCGGGCGCGGCGGCGGCGAGGAGGCGCTGATGCGCACGCTGGACGACCCGCACAACCCGCGCCCCTCTTTCGCGCCGCCCTTCCTCGTCGACGGGGACGTGATGGTGGGCCAGACCGCCGCCATCCTGCTCTACCTGGGCCCGCGGCTCGGGCTGGTGGGCGAGGGCGAGGCCGACCGCGTGTGGACGCAGCAGCTGCAGCTCACCGTCGCCGACGTGGTGGCCGAGGCGCACGACACGCACCACCCGCTGTCGGTGTCGATGTACTACGAGGACCAGCGCGAGGCCGCGGTCGAGCGCGGCCACGCCTTCTGCCGCGAGCGCATCCCCAAGTTCCTCGGCTGGTTCGAGCGGGTGCTGGCGCGCAACCCGGCCGGCCCGGCGCACCTGGCGGGCGATGCGCTCAGCTATGCCGACCTGTCGCTGTTCCAGCTCGTGGCCGGCCTGCGCTATGCCTTCCCGCGCGCGGCGGCGCGGGCGCTGCGCCGCACGCCGTCCGTCGAGCGCCTGCACGACGCCGTCGGCAGCCTGCCGCGCGTGGACGCCTACCTGCGCAGCCCGCGCCGCATTGCCTTCAACGAGGAAGGCATCTTCCGCCGCTATCCCGAGCTCGATCTCTGAGCCCGGGCGGCAGTCCGTCAGTCGTCCTGCGCCTGCTGCAGCGCCACCGCCCGCGCATAGAGCGCATTGCGCGGCGCGCCGGTGATCTGCGCGGCCAGCCGCACGGCGCCCTTGGTCGGCAGCTCGGCCAGCAGCAGGCCGAGCACGCGCTCGGCCTCGGGGTCCAGCGCCGCGTCCTCGCCGGCGGCGGCGCGCGCCAGGGGGTGCAGCGCCAGCGCGAACTCGCCGCGCGTGCGCTGCGGGCCGGCGGCCAGCCAGCCGGCCAGTTCGCGCGCCGGCAGCGTGGCGATCTCCTCGAACTGCTTGGTCAGCTCGCGCCCCACGGTGACGGGCCGCTCGCCCAGCGTGGCCAGCGCCGTCGCCAGCGCCTCGATGCGGTGCGGCGCCTCCAGCAGCAGCACGGCGCGCGGCTCGGCGGCCAGCAGCCGCAGGGCCGCCTCGCGCTCCTGCCCGCGCGGCGGCAGGAAGCCGGCGAAGACGAAGGCGCCGCCCGTGTCGTCCACCAGCCCGGCGGCGCTGACCAGCGTGGTCACGCTGCTGGCGCCCGGCAGCGGCAGCACGCGGTGGCCGGCTGCGCGCACGGCCGCGGCCAGCCGCGCGCCGGGGTCGCTCACGCCCGGCGTGCCGGCGTCGCTGACGAAGGCGATGCGCTGGCCCGCGGCCAGCCGCCCGACCACGGCCTGCGCCGCCTCCGCCTCGTTGTGCTGGTGCACCGCCAGCAGCTGCGCGCCGGGCCGCTCGATGCCGTAGGCGCGCAGCAGCTGCTGGGTGTGGCGCGTGTCCTCGCAGGCCACCGCGTCGGCCATCTGCAGCACGTGCAGCGCGCGCAGCGTGATGTCGGCCAGGTTGCCGATCGGCGTGGCGACGGTGTAGAGCGTGCCCTCCGGATAATGCTGCCCGCCGGCCGCCTCGCGGGCGGCCTGCAGGGCGGCGCCGAAGGAGGCGCTGGAAGTCAGGGAGGTCACGATGGGTTTTCTGTCACGCGTCGCCGGGGCCGCCCGGGCGACGACCAAGTCGCTGGGCGATGCCGCGGAGGACGCGGCGCTGGCGCACCTGCGCGCCGCCGGCCTCACGCTGCTGGCCCGCAATTATCGAACCCCCGGCCGCGGCGGCGGCGAGATCGACCTGGTGATGCGCGAGCCCGGCGGCACGCTGGTCTTCGTCGAGGTGCGGCGCCGCGGCAGCGCGGCCCACGGCGGCGCCGGGGCCAGCATCGGCGCCGCCAAGCGCCGGCGCATCGTCTTCGCGGCGCGGCACTACCTGCTGCGCCTGCCGGCGCCGCCGCCCTGCCGCTTCGATGCGGTGCTGGTGGAGCCCACCGGAATCACCTGGCTGCGCGCCGCCTTCGACGCGGAATGAGACCACCCCCAGCCTGCGGGGGGGCACACTCGGCGGCCCGGCCAAGCCGGTTCCGCGAGTGTTCCCGCATGGCCTGCTGCGCGGCCGTCCGATCGGGAACCTCGCACGCGGCATCGCGCTCCATTCCACGCATGCGCGGCGCTGTCCTGCACGTTTGGTTGCAGGGCGCGCCGCTATCATCGCCCGCCAACATGCTCGAGCTTCGCATCCAGCAGCATTTCATCGACAGCGCCGACCTCAAGTACCAGGGCGGCCCGGGGCTGAGCAAGCCCCTGGTGCAGGCCGTGCAGGCGCTGCTGGCCTGCGTGACCAGCGGCGGCAAGGTGCTGGCCTGCGGGGCCGGCGTCTCCGGCCTGCTGGCCGCCCAGTTCGCCGCGCAGTTCGTCGGCCGCTTCGAGCGCGAGCGGCCCTCGCTGGCCGCCCTGGCCATCGACGGCCCGCTGAGCGACCCGCAGGCCGACACGCGCGCCGCCGCCGACCCGCAGGGCTTCGCGCGGCAGGTGCGCGTGCTGGGCGAGGCGGGCGACGTGCTGCTGGCCCTCACGCCCAGCGGCGAGTCGGCCGCGGTGCTGGCCGCGGTGTCGGCGGCGCACGAGCGCGAGATGACCGTCATCGCCCTGACCGGCGGCGTCGGCAGCGGGGCCGGCGGCGCCGTCGGCCGCGCGCTGCGCGAGACGGACGTGCAGGTCTGCGTGCCGCACGAGCGGCCGCTGCGCATCCACGAAGTCCACCTCACCGCGCTGCACTGCCTGTGCGACGCGGTGGATGCCCAACTACTCGGAGAACAGGAAGTTTCGCCATGACGACCACGACCCTTCGCACCCGTTCGGCGGCGCCGCTGCGCCTGGCCGCCGCGGCGCTGGCCGCCTGCACGCTGGCCGGTGCGCTCTCGGCCTGCGTGCCGCTGGTGGTAGGCGGCGCCGCCGCCGCCGGCGTGGGCCTGATGGCCACCGACCGCCGCAGCTCCGGCGCGCAGCTGGACGACCAGGCCATCGAGCTGCGCGCCGCCGCGCGCATCCGCGAGATCGCCAACGACCACATGAACGTGACCGTGATCAGCTTCAACCGCACGGCGCTGGTGATCGGCACGGTCGGCTCGGAGCAGGACAAGGCCCGCGCCGGCGAGGCGGTGCGCACCACGCCCAACGTGCGCCACGTGGTCAACGAGGTGGTGGTCGGCCCGGCGCTGGACATCCGGCGCCGCTCCAACGACACCTACATCACCAGCAAGGTCAAGGCCTCGCTGCTGGACGCCAACGACGTGCCCGCCAACTCGATCAAGGTCGTGACGGAAGGCGGGGTGGTCTACCTGATGGGCCTGGTCACGCGCCGCGAGGGCGACCGCGCCACCGACATCACGCGCGGCATCTCGGGCGTGGCGAAGGTGGTGCGGGTTTTCGAGTTCATCGACGAGGGCGCCGCCGCCATGCCGGGCGGCACCGGTGCGCCGCCGCAGGCGGCGCCCACCGAGGGCTCGCGCGTGCCGCTGCCCCCGATGGACTCGCCGCCGCCGGCCGCGCCGGGCGTGGTGACGACTCCCGTGCGCTGAGCCGGCAGGCCGCTACTTCAGCCGCGTGACGAGGCTGGAGGTGTCGAAGCGGCGGCCGCCGGCCTGCTGCACGTCGGCATAGAACTGGTCCACCAGCGCCGTCACCGGCAGGCGGGCGCCGTTGCGCTTGGCCTCGTCCAGCACCAGGCCGAGGTCCTTGCGCATCCAGTCGACCGCGAAGCCGAAGTCGAATCTGCCTTCGATCATGGTCCGGCCGCGGTTGTCCATCTGCCAGCTCTGCGCGGCGCCCTTGCCGATCACTTCCAGCACCTTCGCCATGTCCAGCCCGGCACGCTGGCCGAAGGCGATGGCCTCCGCAAGGCCCTGCACCAGCCCGGCGATGCAGATCTGGTTGACCATCTTGGCCAGCTGGCCGGCGCCGCTCTTGCCCAGCAGCGTGACGGCGCGCGCGAAGGCGCCGATCGCCGGCTCCGCCTGCGCGAAGGCCGCGGCATCGCCGCCGCACATCACCGTCAGCACGCCGTTCTGCGCGCCGGCCTGGCCGCCGGAGACGGGCGCGTCGACGAAGTGCAGGCCCTTCGCCCGCGCGGCCTCCGACAGCTCGCGCGCGACGTTGGCCGAGGCGGTGGTGTGGTCCACGAACACGGCGCCCGGCTGCATGCCCGCGAAGGCGCCGTCCTCGCCCAGCACCACGCTGCGCAGGTCGTCGTCGTTGCCCACGCAGCAGAACACGATGTCGGCGCCGGCCGCGGCCTCGCGCGGCGTGGGCGCGCTCGCGTGCGGGGCGCCGCCCAGCTCCGCGAGCCAGGCCGCCGCCTTGGCGGGCGAGCGGTTGTAGACGGTGACGGTGTGCCCGGCCTTCGCCAGGTGGGCGGCCATCGGGTAGCCCATCACGCCCAGCCCCAGGAAGGCCACGCGGCGCGCGGGGGTGGGGGCGTAGCTCCTGGGCGTGAAGGAGGGAGAGGAAGAGGAGGAGGTCATGGGGCGAGCTTAGTGCAGCCCCATGACCCCTGCACGCCGCTCAGTCCAGCTTGATGCCGGCGGCCTTGATCACCGGCCCCCAGCGCCGCGACTCGGCGCGCGCCAGCTGGTGGAACTGCTCGGGCGAGCCCGGCATCGCCTCCATGCCGATGTCGGCGAAGCGCTTGATCACGGCCGGCGTCGAGAAGGAGCGGTTGAGCTCGGTGTTGAGCCGCTGCACCACCGCCGGCGGCAGCCCGGCCGGGCCCAGCAGGCCCTGGAAGGCGAACACCTCGGCGTCGCGCACGCCCATCTCGCCCAGCGTCGGCACGTCGGGCAGCAGCTTGCTGCGCGCGCCCGAGCCGATGGCCAGCACGCGCACCTTCTTGCCCTGCATGATCGGCAGGCCCGAGGCCAGGTCGAGGAACATGCACGGCACCTGGCCGCCCATCACGTCCGCCATGGCGGGGGCCGCGCCGCGGTAGGGGATGTGGGTGATGAAGGTGCCCGTGCGGTTCTTGAACAGCTCCATCGCCAGGTGGTGCGGCGAGCCGTTGCCGGGCGAGGCGTAGTTCACCTTGCCGGGGTTGGCCTTCACGTAGGCGAGGAATTCCTTGAAGTCCCTGGCCGGGAAGTCGGGATGCACCACCAGCGCCAGCGGGAACTTGCCGATCGCGCCGATGTAGCTGAAGTCCTTGTCGGGGTTGAAGGGCAGCTTGCCGAACAGGTGCTCGTTGAAGGCCAGCACGGCGTTGTCGGCCGACATGATGGTGTAGCCGTCGGGCTTGCTCTTGGCCACCAGGTCGGCGCCGATGTTGGTGGCGGCGCCGGGGCGGTTGTCGATCACGATCGACTGGCCCAGCGGGCCGCGCATGGCCTCGGCCAGGGCGCGCGCGATCACGTCGGTGCCGCCGCCGGCCGGGTAGGGCACGACCCACTTGATGGGCTGCTCGGGCCAGCCCTGGGCACGGGCGAAAGGCGAGGCCGCGAGGGCGGCGCCGGAGGCCAGCGTGGCCAGCAGATGTCGTCGTTGCATCGGTTCAGTCTCCTTGTTGGGGTTCGGATGCGGACAGGGATGGTACGGGCAGCGCGTCGAGCGCGTCGGCCAGCGCCTGTCGGCAGCGCGCCTCGTCGCCGACCTGCTCGAACAGCAGCAGCGCCAGGCGGGCGAGGAAGAGCGATTCGCGCGCCGGCCCGGCCTCGGTGACGGCGCGGGCGCAGTCGGCGTAGAGGCGGTCGCGGGCCTCGGGGGCGAGGGCGGCGGGGGTCATGCGGTCTCCTTCGTGCGGGTCGGGGCCTGGGCCGAGGCGCGGCGCAGCGCGGCATCGACCTGCGCCGCCGTGGGCGCGCGCCAGCGCGCGGCCACGTGGCCGTCGGGGCGCAGCAGGTAGACGGCGCCGCCCGCGTCCGCGCCGACGGCGCGCAGGACCTCGGCGCCGGCCTGCGCGTCCGCGTCTTCGTCGCCGCCGATGCGCACGACGCGCAGGGCTGGAGGCAGGCCTTCGGGCAGGCTGGGCGCGCCGAAGGCCAGCAGGGTGAAGCGTGGGCCGATCCAGTCCGTGAGGTGGCCGCGCAGCAGGGGCTGGTCGGCCATCGCCTCGCCGGGCACGGGGCCGGCGGGCAGCTCGTCGCCGGGGCTGGACAGGGGTGAGTCCTCGTAGCCTACCGCCTGCGTCTGCCGCGGGTTGACCAGCTGCGCGATGCCGCGGTGCCTCTCGGCCAGCGAGAGGGCCGCCTCGCGCAGCAGGTCGAAGCCGCGCGAGGGCGGCGACATGAACTCGGTGCTGCGCATCGCGTTCTCGGCGTTGACGTGGAAGGCGGCGATGCGCTCGGTGGAATAGGTGTCGAGCAGCGACGCGTCGGACTCACCCTTCGCCACCGCCGCCAGCTTCCATGCCAGGTTGTCCGCGTCGTCGAGGCCCGAGTTCAGCCCGCGCACGCCGAAGATCGGCATGGCGTGCGCCGCGTTGCCGGCGAAGACGATGCGGCCGTGCCGGTAGCCGGCCAGCGTCATCGCGCCGGCGCGGTAGACCGAGGTCCACACCGTCTTCCAGGGCAGGTGGCCCTCGCCGATGGCGTCGAGGTGGCGCTGCACGAACTCGGTGACCGCCTCGGGCGTCAGCGCCTCCTCGGTGCTCTGGCCGGGGCGCAACTGGTAGTCGATGCGCCAGATGTCGTCGGGCTGGCGGTGCATCAGTACCGTGGAGCCGGGGTTCCACGGCGGGTCGAACCAGGCGCGGCGCTCGGTGGGGGAGGTGCTGGGCAGCTCGATGTCGATGATCACGTAGCGGCCCTCGTAGGCTGCGCCTTCCAGCGCCAGGCCGAGCGACTTGCGCACGAAGCTCTGGCCGCCGTCGCAGGCGGCCAGCCAGCCGGCGTGCAGCGTGTAGCCGCCCAGCGCGTTGCGCGCCTGCAGCGTCACGCCGCGCTCGTCCTGCGAGAAGCCGGCCAGCTCCGTGCCCCAGCGGAGGTCGATCAGGCCCGGCTGCGCTGCGTTGCGGCGCGTGATCTCGTCCAGCAGGAACTGCTCGATGTAGTACTGCTCCAGGTTGACCATCGGCGGCAGCTTCTGGCCCGGCGCGCTGGGCATGTCGAAGCGGAACACCTCGGTGGTCCTGTAGTAGCTGGTGCCCGCGCTCCAGGGCAGGCCCTTGGCCAGGAAGGCGGGCAGCGCGCCCAGGCGCTCCACGATCTCCAGGCTGCGGCGCGAGATGCAGATGGCGCGGCTGCCCACGCAGACGGTGTCGTCGGCCTCCAGGACCACGCTGGGCACGCCGTGGTTGGCCAGGCCCAGCGCCAGCGCCATGCCCACCGGGCCGCCGCCGGCGATCGCCACGGCGTGGCGCTGCGCTTCCACGCCGCCGTCCAGCGTGGGCAGGCGCGGCGCGAAGCGGGTGTAGTGGAAGGCGCCGACCGAGGGCGGCAGGCCTGGCGTGGCGGCCGGCGGCACCGGGCCGCCGGCGGCGTCGGCGCTGCGGGCACCCGGGACGGGGGCGGAAGAGGGGACGCTCGTCATCGTGTTGTCTCCTGGACGGGGCGGGTCTGCGGGGAATTGTCCCGATGCGCCCCGTGCCGCGGTGTCGTAACTTCTTAGGACATGTTGACCCCGATCCAACTCCAGGTACCCGCATGAGGCGCTGGCGTGTCCGCCCCTCGGCCGCGCCGCTGGCGCCGCGCATCGTCAGCGGCGTGCTGGCCGGCGTGGGCACGCCCGAACTGGCGGCCCGCTACCTGGCGGCCATGCAGCTGGAGCTGCCCGTCACTTTCTGCACCGTGTTCGCCGTCGGCGCGCACGGCCGGCTGGAGACGGTCTCCGCCGCTAGCACCTACGGCCAGACCGCCGAGCGCACGGCCGAGCGCTATGTCGCCGAGCGCTTCGACCGGCTCGACCCGCACATGGCCTGGCTGGCCGCGCGCACGCGCCCGGCGCGCATGCAGCTGTGGCTGGGCCATCACCGCGGCGACGAGCTGGCCGACGCCGACTACCGCGCCGCGTGCTACGGCGACGTCGGCATCCGCGAGCGCGCCTCGGTGCTGATGCTGCTGCCCACTGGCCAGCGCGCCGCCGTCAGCTTCTACCGCAGCCTGGCGCAGCCCGAGTTCGACGCGAGCGACTTCGCGCTGCTGGAGGCGCACGCCGTGCTGCTGGCCGACGCCACCGCCGCGCACGGCCGCATCGCGCTGGCCACCGGCGCCACGCTGGAGCCCGCCTTCACCGCGCGGCTGCTGGCCCTGAGCCTGCGCGAGCGCGAGGTCATCGCCCACCTGCGCGAGGGCCGCACCGCGAAGGAGGCGGCGCGCGCCCTGGGCGTGGCGCTGAGCACCGTGCGCACGCACCAGTACCGGGCCTTCCGGCGGCTGGGAATCCGGACGGTGAAGGAACTGCTGCGGGGTGGGTAGGCGGGTCGGCAGCAAAGACAGGGATTCGGAATATGTCGCAAAGAAGAAAAAATTCGAACACGTGCAGGTTGATCTGTTCTCGCCAGCGACATATGCTGAAGACATGTCGCAAAAAAAAGAAAAAAAGAACATATCTCCGGCGGCACCGTGGTACCCCGACCGCCCCCACAACGCGCTGCCTCCGCTTCCACCCAAAGCGGAACTGGAAAGTCGCGCCATCCTGAAGCAATGCATTCCTGCTCGCGCGGCCCTGGCCGGGCTGAAACAAGCCACTGCACTCATTCCCAACCCGACGATCCTCATCAACACCATCCCGCTGCTGGAAGCCAAGGACAGTTCCGAGATCGAGAACATCGTCACCACCGCCGACCAGCTGTTCCGCCATGCCGACAGCGGCGAGCATGCCGACCCGGCGACCAAGGAAGCGCTGCGCTACCGCACCGCGCTGTATCAGGGCTTCCAGTCGCTGCGCGAACGGCCGCTGACCACGCGCACCGCCGTGGAGGTCTGCACCGCCATCAAGGGCGTCGCGATGGACGTGCGCCGCACGCCCGGCACCCAACTCATCAGCGAGCGCAGTGGCGAGGCCATCTATACGCCACCCGAGGGCGAGTCGCTGCTGCGCGACCTGCTGGCCAATTGGGAGCGCTTCATCCACGAACAACGGGAACTCGACCCGCTCATCCGCATGGCCGTGGCGCACTACCAGTTCGAGGCCATCCATCCCTTCACCGACGGCAACGGCCGTACCGGTCGCGTGCTCAACATCCTCATGCTCATCCAGGAAGACCTGCTGAGCCTGCCCGTGCTGTACCTGAGCCGCTACATCATTGGCCACAAAGCCGACTACTACCGCCTGCTGCAAGGCGTGACGAGTGGCGAGGCATGGGAGGAATGGGTGCTCTACATGCTGCGAGCCGTGGAGGAAACCGCCCGTTGGACTACCGACAAGATTGCCGCGCTGCGCCTGCTGCACGCCCATACCGCCGACCACGTGCGCCAGCGCCTGCCCAAGATCTACAGCCACGAACTGGTCGAAACCCTGTTCGAGCAGCCCTACTGCCGCATCGGCAACCTGGTGTCCAAGGGCATCGTGCAGCGGCAGGCCGCCTCGCGCTACCTGCAGGATCTCGTAGAGGCAGGTGTGCTGCGCGAGCAGGTGGTGGGGCGGGAGAAGTTGTTCATCCATCCCCGGTTGATGCAGTTGCTGACGCGGGACGGCAATGACGTGGGCAGCTATCGCTGACGGGTGAAGAGCGACATATGACGGCAGACCCGCATCTTCCAGACGAGCCCGTGTCGCCTTCAGGCGCCCCTCGCCCTCCGCTGGACTGGGGGCAAGAATTCAGCGATGCGCTGAGCTGGATGAACCAAAGAGCCTGGGTGCTGGGAGGTGCACTGCTGTTCGTCGCCGCGACCTATCTGCACAACTACATCACTGTGGAGAAGCTGCCGCTCAGCATCGCGACGCCCGCCGCGATGGCTGCCTTTCCGACAGTGCTTGCGCTGTCATTGTTCTTGCTTGTGGTTCTGGGAGCCATGCTGTTGATGCCGACAGCCGTTCTCCTCACGCCGACAAGAAAGGAGGGCGAAGCGCTGATCGACCGCATGCTGAATCAACCGGCTCGCAAGTGCCGGTGGCTGATGCGCCCGCAGTTGCATTGGATCGCCGGTACCGCATTGATCAGTGTCGTCTTCTGGGCTGGCATCTGGTGGATCGCCGAGAAGAAGAGTGGCGCATGGACGTCGGCCGGCGCGCTGCTGCTCATCGGCCTCACCAGCCTGCTTGCGATCGTGATGGTTCGCACAAGTGGATTGGTGAGCAAGATCGGCGAGATCAGTTTCGACTACTGGTTCGCCGCATTGCTCGCAGGGGTCACGCAAGCCCTGCTGCTTCTGTCAGTGATGCAGCTGGCGCTCACTCTGGTCAAAGGGTATGCCACCACGTTCCTGTCCTTCATCCCCTTCTTGATACTGGCCAGCATCCTGGCGGCGATCGTTCAACTGGCAGGCATGTTCGTGCTCAAGGTGCTGCAGATACACCCTCGCCCTCTGGTCGTTGCGGGCTGCATTTCGGCAGGCGTGATGGTCTGCTTGCTCCTGTGGGCGTCCGCCAGTGCGCGGCTGGTGGGTTATGCCATCCAGAGGACGGCCAATGGAGGGCGCGACTGCGTATCCTTGATCTTCGTGCCCGGTGCCAGCGGCAAATACAAGGCGCCGGGCTTCCATGACGGGGTAGGCCGCAGCAGCGGCCTGCGCATCCTGTTCGATGCTGGAGACGCCCTGCACGTGCGTTTTGTTCAGGACCTTGAGAACAAGGGGCCTGTGTACTGGGTCGCACGCAATGACGTTGCAGGCGTGGACGGCTGCAAGCCCGACCTTGCCGAATAGCCGTTGCGGCCTGCAGAGGAATGTGCGACGCCTGGGCTCAGTCTTCCGTCGAACCGTTCACCGCGGACTCTGCGGTTCGCGTGGCGGGGGATGCGCGCTTGGCCCCCAACTGCACCACCTCCTGCTCGATCGCCCCGAACAGCGACCGGCCGTCCGGCCCCTTCATCTCGATGCGGATGGTGTCGCCGAACTTCATGAACTCGGTCTTCGGCTCGCCGTCGAGGAGGGCTTCCATGCTGCGTTTCTCGGCGATGCACGAGTAGCCTCTGGGCCATTCCATGCGGCCGTTCTTATCCACGCCCGGGTTGCTCACCGTGCCGCTGCCGACGATGCTGCCGGCGCGCACGTTGCGCGTCTTGGCGACGTGGGCGATGAGCTGGCCGAAGTGGAAGGTCATGTCCGGCCCGGCGTCGCACAGGCCGACCTTGCGGCCGTTCCAGGTGCTCTGCAGCGCCAGGTGCAGGCGGCCCTGTTCCCACGCGGGGCCCAGCTCGTCCAGCGTCACCGCCACCGGGCTGAAGGCGGTGGCGGGCTTGCTCTGGAAGAAGCCGAAGCCCTTGGCCAGCTCGGCCGGGATCAGGTTCCGCAGGCTCACGTCGTTGGCCAGCATCACCAGGCGGATGGCGTCCAGCGCTTCCTCGGGGCCGGTGCCCATCCTCACGTCGCCGGTGACGACGGCGATCTCGGCCTCGAAGTCGATGCCCATGGCCTCGCTCGGCACCACGATGTCGTCGCAGGGGCCGAGGAAGTCGTCGCTGCCGCCTTGGTACATCAGCGGGTCGGTGTAGAAGCTGGCAGGCACCTCGGCGCCGCGCGCCTTGCGCACCAGCTCCACGTGGTTGAGGTAGGCCGAGCCGTCGGCCCACTGGTAGGCCCGCGGCAGCGGCGCCATGCACTGCGCCGGGTCGAAGGGGAAGGCGTGGCGCGTGCGGCCGTGGTTGAGCTGGGTGGACAGGTCTTCCAGCTGCGGCGCCAGGAAGCCCCAGTCGTCCAGCACCTGCTGCAGCCGGTGCGCGATGCCGGTGGCGTAGTGGGCCTGCGAGAGATCGCGCGAGACGACGACCAGCTGGCCGTCGCGCGAGCCGTCCTGGAGGGTGGCAAGTTTCATGGAAGGGGCCGGTCGCGCCCCGTGCGGCGCGGAACATGCGGCCGCGGCGGCGCCACTAAACTGGTTGAACGGCCGGCAGTGTAGCGAGGCGGTCCCGCGCGCCGGCCGCGCCGTCGTGCACTGCACTGCACCGCAACGCGCCGCGCGTGCCCATGAACGCCACAGTCCTCTCCTCCCCCTCCTCCGCTGCCGGCGGTCCGTTGCCGCCCGCGGCGCCGCGCCGCCCCTGGCGCGCGCTGGTGCTGCTGACGCTGGCCGTGGCGGTGGCGCACCTGGGGGTGCTGGGGCTGGCACCGCTGGGCAGCGAACCCGAGGCGCTGCCGCTGACGCAGCACTTCAGCACCCGCACCATCGTCATCGCGCCGCCGGCCGCGCCGGCCCCTGCCGCAGCGCCCGCCGCCCCGGCGCCCGCGCGGGCCGCCCCCGCGCCGAAGCGGCCCACGGCCCAGCTGCGCAAGGCGCCGCGGCCCGCGCCGCCGCCCGAGGCCGCGGCCCCCGAGCCCGCCCCGCCGGTGCTTGCCGGCGACCAGCCCGATGCACCGCCGGTCGCACCGCCCGGCGGCGAGCAGGCCGCCGCGCCGTCCGCCGCCGGCGGCCCGGGCGAGGGCGAGGGCGAGGGCCAGGGCGCCGCCGGCGACGGCCCGGGCACGGCGCAGGCCGGCGGGGCGGAGGGCGGCACCCCCGGCGCCACCCGCGCGCTCAAGGTGCCCGGTTCGGTGACGCTGGATTTCGCCGTCACCGGCCAGCAGGGGCCGCAGCCGTTGTCGGGCGTGTTCGGCGAGCTGGTGTGGCTGCAGGACGGCGGCCAGTACAACGCCCGCCTGTCGCTGAAGATGCTGTTCCGCACCCTGCGCGCGCAGACCAGCGTGGGCCGCGTCGGGCCGGACGGCATCGAGCCGCTGCGCTTCTCCGAGAGCCGCAAGAGCGAGGTCGCCACGCACTTCGTGCGCGAGTCGCGCGAGATCGTCTTCAGCAGCAGCAACCAGCGCGTGCCGCTGGAGCCGGGCGCGCAGGACCGCCTGTCCGTCGTCATGCAGATCGTCGCCCTGCTGGCCGGCGACCCCAGCGCCTACCCGCCCGGCAGCCGCATCGCCATGCAGACGGCCGGCACGCGCGACGCCGAGCCCTGGGTCTTCACCGTCGATGGCGACGAGCCGCAGGCCACGCCGGCCGGCAGCTACCAGGCGCGCAAGCTCACCCGCCTGCCGCGCAAGGATTTCGACCAGAAGATCGAACTCTGGCTGGCGCCCGAGATCGGATGGTTGCCGGTGCGCATCCGCCAGACGCAGCCCAACGGCGATTCCGCGGACATGCAGTTGCGCCATGTGGAAGCGCCGCGCCCGGCCGGCTGAATTCCCGGGAGGACGCGTGAACGGCGTCACGTTGTCCGACGCCGCCGCGGCCGCCCCGCCCACCGCCGGTCGGCGCCTCTTGAAACTGGCGCGTTGATTGCTACATGGAGAACATGTCCCTCATCGACACTCTGAAGCACCCCGCCATGCGCATGCTTTACGACTCCGACGCCTACGCCGTCGTCCACGTGCAGCCCAATGCGGACGACGAGCCCGTGGCCCCGCACGTGCCGGCCCTGGCGCGCGACGGCTTCGAGATCGTCGACAAGCGCTCGGGCAAGGAGGTCTACCTCGACGGCTCCTGGGCCGAGCTGTTCCAGCAGCAGATCGCCGCCTGGCAGCTCAACACGCCGACGCAGGAAGAGGTGGAGGACACGCTGGAAGGCTATGCCGAACTGGCCCAGACGCCGGTCGTGATGCACTGAGCGGCCAGCCGCGCCACCCCTGGAAGCCCCGCCGCGTGCGGGGCTTTTTGTTGCCTGCTTCAGAGGTGAAGCCGCTGCTCACTTCCCCGTTGCCGCCCGCCGCCGATGAAGCCATGCGTACAGCGGCCCCGTCAGCACCAGCACCGCCACCAGCCGGCACACCTGGAAGGCCGTGACCACCGGCACGCCCAGCTGCAGCACCTTGGCCGTGATCGACATCTCGGCGATGCCGCCGGGCGAGGTGCCCAGCACCATCGTCGCCCAGTGCAGGCCGGTGGCGCGCGCCAGCAGCAGCGCGAAGCCGCCGCACAGCACCACCATCGCCACCGTGCCGCCCGCCACCGAGGCCAGCCAGCGCGGCGCCGTGTGCAGGAACTCGCGCGAGAAGCGCACCCCCAGGCTCACCGCGATCGCCAGCTGCGCCGCGTTCGACAGCCAGACCGGCACGGCCGACAGGGTCTGGCCGGCGAGCGTGAAGCCCATCGCCACCAGCAGCGGGCCGATGAACCACGGGTTGGTGCGCCGCAGCGCCTGCATCGCCAGCGCGCCCAGGCCGGAGCACAGCGCCAGCACCGCCAGCCCGCCCCAGCGCACCTCGCGCAGCGCGGGTGGCAGGTTGTCCAGGCCGTGCAGGCCGCTCCACTGCATCGCGAAGGGGATGCCCACCGTCACCACCACCAGCCGCAGGCTGTGGGCGGCGGCCACCAGGTCGGTGCGGGCGCCGGCCTTCTCGGCCATCAGCGTCATCTCCGAGGCGCCGCCGATGGCGCCGGCGAAGTAGGTGGTGGCGCGCATCGCCTCCGGCGGCACCTGCGGCATGCGGCGCGCGTGCAGCCGTTGCAGCCACAGGCCGAAGCCCCAGCCCAGCGCCAGCGCCCAGGCGATGGCCAGGCCGATGGCCCACCACAGCCCCGCCACCAGCGCGCCCACCTGCGGCGTGAAGTACAGGCCCAGCGCCGCGCCGATCACCCCCTGGCCCGCGTTGCGCAGCGGCACCGCGCTGGCCGTGGGCAGCCCCGCGATCGAGGCCAGCGAGGTCGCCAGCAGCGGCCCGATCATCCAGGGCAGCGGCGTGCGCAGCGCCAGGCACAGGCCGGCCGCGGCCAGGGCCAGCCCCAGCGTGGCGGCGGCGCGGATCAGGTAGCGCGGGGAGAACAACGACAAGGAGACGGGATGGCGGACGGCCGCCGCGCGGCGCGTGGTCCGCATAGTATGGCGCGATGGCCGCACCCTTCTTTCCCTCCTCCACGGCCGGCGCCTGCCGGCCGCTCCGCCATGCGCTGATGCCGATGCTCGCGGCGCTGGTGCTGGCCGGCTGCGCGGCCGGCGGCCGGGCCTCCGACCCGCGTGCCCCGGTGGCCGAGCGCATCGAAGCCCTGCTGCCGGCCGACGTGCTGGTGCTGGGCGAGCAGCACGACGCGCCCGAGCACCATGCCCTGGAGCGCGAGGCGGTCGAGGCGCTGGCGGCGCGCGGCCGGCTTGCGGCGCTGGCGATGGAGATGGCCGAGGAGGGCCGCAGCACCGCGAAGCTGCCCGCTTCCGCCACCGAGGCGCAGGCGCGCGCCGCGCTCGGCTGGGACGCCAAGGCCTGGCCGTGGGAGGACTACGGCCCGGCCGTCATGGCTGCCGTGCGCGCCGGCGTGCCGGTGCTCGGCGCCAACCTGCCGCGCGCCCGCATGAAGGACGCGATGGCCGACGTCTCGCTCGATGCCCAGCTGGCGCCCGAGGCGCTGGCGGCCCAGCGGTCCGCCGTGCGCGACGGCCACTGCGGCCTGCTGCCCGAGTCGCAGATCGAGCCCATGACGCGCATCCAGATCGCCCGCGACCGCGCCATGGCGCAGGCCCTGGTCAAGGCCCGCGAGCCCGGCCGCACCGTGCTGCTGGTCGCCGGCGGCGGCCATGCCGAGCGCGCCCTGGGCGTGCCGCAGCACCTGCCCACCGACTTGGTGGTGCGCACCGTCCGCCTGGCGGCCGGCGAGGGCGAGGCCCGGGGCTTCGACGCCGTGTGGCGCACGCCGGCGATGCCGCCCAGGGACTACTGCGCCGGCGTCAGGCCGAAGGGCTGATGTCGCCGGGCGTGCTCCCCCGTGGGGGAATCGGGCGGAGCGCAGCCCGGGAGGCGCGGGGGTGGGGATAATCCCCGCCCTCATGAGCGTCTACATCCTCACCCTCTCCTGCCCCGACCGCGTGGGCATCGTGCACGCGGTCTCGGGCTTTCTGCTGGAGCGCGGCGGCAACATCGAAGAGGCGGCCCAGTACAACGACCACGGCACCGGCCTGTTCTTCATGCGCGTGCGCTTCGCCTGCGACCGGGTGCCCGAGGCGCAGCTGCGCGGCGAGATCGGCACCCTCGCCGAGGGCTTCGGCATGGGGTGGAAGCTGCACGCCGCCGCGCAGCCGATGAAGACCGTCATCCTCGTCAGCAAGGAAGGCCACTGCCTCAACGACCTGCTGTTCCGCTGGAAGAGCGGGCTGCTGCCGGTGGACATCCGCGCGATCGTCAGCAACCACCGCGACTTCTACCAGCTGGCCGCCGGCTACAACGTGCCCTTCCACCACATCCCCGTCACCGCCGCCACCAAGGCGCAGGCCGAGGCGCGGCAGCTGGAGGTGATCGAGGCCGAGGGCGCGCAGCTGGTGGTGCTGGCGCGCTACATGCAGATCCTGTCCAACGAGCTGTGCGGCCGGCTCGAGGGGCGCGCCATCAACATCCACCACTCCTTCCTGCCCAGCTTCAAGGGCGCCAAGCCCTACTACCAGGCGCACGACCGCGGCGTGAAGCTGATCGGCGCCACCGCCCACTACGTGACGGCCGACCTCGACGAGGGCCCGATCATCGAGCAGGACGTGGCGCGCGCCGACCACACCGACACGGTGGAGGACCTCACCGCCCGCGGCCGCGACACCGAGAGCCTGGTGCTGGCGCGCGCCGTCAAGTGGCACAGCGAGCACCGCGTGCTGCTCAACGGCCACCGCACGGTGGTCTTCCGCTGAGATGTTCCCACCCCCCGTCTCCGCGGACTTCGTTCCGCTCCGCCAACCCCCTCCAGGGGGCACATCCTGCGGCCCGGCCAAGCCGGTTCCGCGGATGTTCCCGCATGGCCTGCTCCGCGGCCTTCGGTGCGGCAGCGTTTCGCGTGCACAGGGCGCGCCCTGCGAGGCGATGAATCCATGAACGGCTTGCGCGGCCTGGCCTGGCTGCTGGTGTTCCAGTCGGCGGGCGAACTCGTCTCGCGGGCGCTGGGCCTGCCCCTGCCCGGCCCGGTGCTGGGCCTGATGTTCATGCTCGTCGGCCTGCGCTGGCCGCTGGTGCGCGAGCCGGTGAGCGAGTGCGGCAGCTTCCTGCTCGCCCACCTGTCGCTGCTGTTCGTGCCGGTGGGCGTGGGCGTGATGACGCATCTGGCGCTGCTCACGCAGTACGGGCTGCGCATCCTGGTCGTCATCGCGCTGTCGACCTGGATCGGCCTGGCCGTGACCGCGCTGGTGCTGTACGGCCTGCCGGGCCGCGCCGCGCCCGACGAAGAGGAGGTCCGCTGATGCCGCGCTTCGTCGAGCTGTGGGTCTACCTCTCGGCCACGCCGCTGTTCGGCCTGACGGCCACGCTGGTGGTCTACCTGCTGGCGCAGGCCGCGTATGCGCGGCTGGGCAGCCCGCCCTGGGCCAACCCGGTCATGTGGTCGGTGGTGGCGCTGGCCTGCCTGCTCACCGCCACCGGGGTGGACTACCCCAGCTACTTCGCCGGCGCGCAGTTCATCCACTTCCTGCTCGGGCCGGCGGTGGTGGCGCTGGCCTGGCCGCTGTGGCTGCGGCGCGCCGAACTGCGCGCGCGCGGCGTGCGCGTGATGCTGGCGGCCCTGCTGGGCGGCGGCGCGGCCGCGGTGTCGGCCGTGGGCCTGGCCTGGGCCTTCGGCCTGCCGCCCGAGGTGGTGCTGTCGATGGCGCCCAAGTCCGTCACCGCGCCGGTGGCCATGGGCATCGCCGAGAAGATCGGCGGCGTGCCGGCGCTGTCCGCCGTGTTCGCGGTGATCACCGGCATGGTGGGCGCGCTCAGCGGCAAGTACCTGTTCGACCTGCTGCGCGTGCCGGCCGCCGGGCGCGGCTGGATGGCGCGCGGCTTCGCGCTGGGCACCGCCGCGCACGGCATCGGCGCGGCGCGCTCGCTGCAGGTCAACGCCGACGCCGGCGCCTATGCGGGCCTGGCGCTGGGGTTGCAGGTGGTGCTGGCGGCGCTGCTGATGCCGCTGGTCTTCCGGCTGTTCGGATGAGGGTGCGGGCGCAGTCCCGGGCCCTCGACGGCACCGTCTCCGCGGCATGAAAAAACGCCTGCCAGCTGGCAGGCGTTCCTGTTTTTTTCCGGTCCGGACGCGGCGTGCGTCAGCGGCGGTGCGGGTTGTTGGGCCGGTTGTCGAAGCGGTTCGGCACGCCGTCGCCGTCGCGGTCCCAGCGGCCGGCGCGGTATTCCCAGCGGCCGTTGTTGTCGCGCCATTCCGGCGCGTGGTAGGCGTAGCCCGGGCGGGCGCGGATCCAGGTGCCGCGGACCCACACGTGGCGCTTGCCGCGCGCCTCCCAGTGGCCCGGTGCCCACACGTAGCCGCGGCGCGGCGGGGGCACGCGCTCGACGCGCGGCGGCGGGGGCGGGCCGAACTGCACGTTGATGACCGGCTGGGCCTGGGCAGCGGTCGGCAGCGTGAACGAGCCCAGCGAGAGCAGGGCCGCGGCGCCGGCCGCCAGGGTGATCTTCGAGAGCGTCTTCTTCATGGAGTGGCTCCTCATGAGTGGATGAGCCTTCATCGTGCCGGCGCGGTGTGAAGACGCTGTAAGCCCCGCGCGAAGCTTTGTGTAAAGCTGTATCCCCTCTGACGCGGGCCGTTGGCGCTCACTCTCGCAGATCGGGCACGTCCGCCGCGGCGGCCATGGCGGCGAAGCCGGCCTCGCTGGGGTGCAGGTGGTCGCCGCTGTCGAAGGGCGGGTGCAGCGCCAGGGGCTCGTCCTTCGCCCGCATCGCGGCGTCGAAGTCGATCACCGCGATGTCCTGCCGGCCGCGGACCCAGCGGTTGACGGCCTGCCGCGTGCGCTCGTTCTCCTCGCTCCAGTAGGGCGAGCCGCGGAAGGGCGTGAGCGTGCCCAGCAGCAGCTTCACGCCGGCCCCGCGCGCCTGCTCGATCAGGCGCTGCAGCCCGGCGGTGATGGCCTCGGGCGTGGCCACGTCCCAGGGCGGCACCAGCCACGCCGGCCGCTCCCCGTTGGTGGTGCCCCAGCCGATGTCGTTGATGCCGATGAGCAGGATCGCGTGCGTCACGCCGCTGACGGCGAGGACGTCGTGCGCGAAGCGCGCCAGGCCGCGCGGCCCGGTGCCGTCGCGCAGCAGCCGGTTGCCGGACAGGCCCGCGTTGAGCACCACCACCGGCGGCGCCTCGCGCGCACCGCGCAGCCGCGTGGCCAGCCGTGCCGGGTAGCTGGTGACGGCGCTGTCCGACGCGCCCGCGCCCTGCGTGATCGAGTCGCCGAAGGCCACCACCACCTTGGCCGCCCGCGCGGGCCGCACGTCGATGCCGGTGACGATCGGGTTCCACGGCAGGTCGACCGGCGCGCCGAGCCGGGAGTGCATCACCTGGTCGCCCGGCGCGGCCTGGCTGGTCATGGGGATGCTCGCGTGGCCGGTGGCGACCACCGTGGGCTGCGGCAGGTGCAGGCTCACGGCCAGGCGCTGGTCGGCCGCCACCTCCAGCGCCACCGGGTCGCTCCAGCGCTCGGTGTGCGGCGCGATGGTCGTGCCGGGCCGGCCGTCGAAGCGCAGCGGCCGCAGGCCGCCGGGAGACAGCGCGTCCGGCCCCGTGCTGCGGCCGACGCCGGCCGCGTCGATGACCAGGGGCTGGTCGCCGAAGCGGTTGGAAAAGCACACGCGCAAGGCATCGCCGCCGGCCGCGACGAGCATGCGCTGGCGCACGGTCTGGTCCTGCAGCACCAGCGGCGGCACGCCCAGCGGCAGCAGCAGGGCGCGGTGGTCGTGCGCGGCGGCGATCCAGCCGGCGACCCATTCGGCCTGCTGCGGCTGGGCGCGTGCCGGCAGCCAGGGCCAGCAGGTGGAGCCTGCCAGCAGGCCGAGGCAGCGGCGGCGGGAGGGGGAGTGGGCGGGCAAGAACGACGCGGAACGCAAAGCCCCGCAGTGTAGGGAGCCCGCGTCCGCCGCCTGCCGGCGCCGGCCTGGTGCCCCTGTAGGCGAGGGGCACTTTGCGCCGCGCGCCCGGGGCACGGCGGCCCCGTGGAGGATGCGGTTAGGGGTAGTCGTAGAAACCGCGGCCGCTCTTCACGCCCAGGCGGCCCTCGGCGACCATCTGCCGCAGCAGCGTGCGCGGCGACTCCGGCAGGCCCGGTTGCACCTGCGCATAGTGCTCCTCGATGTTCAGCACCACGTCCAGGCCCACGGCATCCATCAGCCGGCAGGGGCCGAAGGCCTGGCCCGAGGCCTGGGCGTAGATCGCGTCCACCACCTCCGGCGTGGCCACGCCCTCGGCCACCACGGCCAGCGTCTCGCGCTTGATGGCGGCCCAGATGCGATTGAAGATGAAACCCATGCTCTCGCGCTGCACCCGGTAGGGCGTCAGGCCGTAGCCCGGCAGCAGCTGCGCCAGCCGGTCGGTCACGGCCGGCTCGGTGTGGCCGCAGGACATCAGCTCCACCGGCGTGATGTCTGGCGGCATCAGGAAGTGCGTGTTCAGCAGCCGCGCCGGGTTCTTCACGCAGTCCGCGAAGGCGCTGGAGGGATAGGACGAGGAGTTGCTGGCCAGGATGGCGTCGGGCTCGGCCAGCGCGTCGACCTGCTGGAAGAGGGTCCGCTTCAGCGCCAGATCCTCGGGCACCGATTCCACGACGAGCCACGCCCCTGCCAGCGCTGCCGCCAGGTCGCCCGCGCCCACGATGCGGCCGGCGCTGCCGCCCGGCAGCTTCGCCAGCACGCCGGGCAGCTGCGCCTGTGCATAGGCGACGCCGGCGTCGCGCGTGGCGGCGGTGCGGGCATACAGGCGCACCTCGGCGCCGCGCGTGGCGAGCATCAGCGCGATGCGCCGGCCCAGCGTGCCGGCGCCCAGCACGGCGATGGGGCGGGTGGCGATGTCCTCGGGCAGTCGGAAGGCCATGTCGTGTGTCTCCGTGAAGGTGGGGTGCGGCAGGCGGCGGCCTACCAGGTGTCCACGTAGGCGGTGGGCGGCTGCGGCCGGCGGTGCGCCGAGGCCAGGCCGCGCAGCAGCCAGGCGCGCGTGTCGGCCGGGTCGATCACGGCGTCGATCTCCAGCGTCTGCGCCATGTTGATCGCCTCGCCGTCGGCGTACTGCTGCGCCACCAGCTGCCTGAACAGGGCGTCGCGCTCGGGGCCTTCGGCGGCGGCCGCCAGCTCCTTGCGGAAGCCCAGCCGCACCGCGCCCTCCAGGCCCATCGCGCCGAACTCGCCGCTGGGCCAGGAGACGTTGAACACCGGCGCGTCGAAGCCGCCCGCCGTCATCGCCTGCGCGCCCAGGCCGTAGCCCTTGCGCAGCACCACCGCGAAGAAAGGCGCCGTCAGGTGCGAGGCGATCATGAACATGCGGCAGACGTGACGCACCTGCGCCTGTGCCTCGATGTCGGGGCCGACCATGAAGCCGGGCGTGTCGACCAGCGAGACGATCGGCAGCCCGTGCGCGTTGGCCAGCTGCATGAAACGCGCGGCCTTGTCGGCGGCGTCGACGTCGATCGCGCCGCCCAGGTGGTGCGGGTTGTTGGCAAGCACCGCGACCGGGCGCCCCTCGATGCGCGCCAGCGCCGTCACCATGCCGGCGCCGAAGCCGGCGCGCAGCTCCAGCAGCGAGCCGGCGTCGAACAGATCGCGCATCACGGCGCGCACGTCGTACACGCGCAGGCGGTTCTCGGGCACGGCGTGGCGCAGCAGGCGCTGGTCGGCGCATTGCCAGTCGGCCAGCGGGCCCTGGAAGTAGCCCAGGTACTGCTTCGCCACGGCCACCGCCTCGGCCTCGTTCTCGACCAGCACGTCGATCACGCCGTTGGCCGACTGCACGCGGCTGGGGCCGATCTGCTCGGGCGTGAAGGTGCCCAGCCCGCCGCCCTCGATCATGGCCGGCCCGCTCATGCCGATGTTGCTGGCGCGGGTGGCGATGATGACGTCGCAGCAGCCCAGCAGCGCCGCGTTGCCGGCGAAGCAGCGCCCGTGCACCACGCCCACCACCGGCACCTTGCCCGACAGCGCCGCGAACTGGCTGAAGGTGTGGTTGTTCAGCCCGGCGACGATCGGCATGTCGGTGTCGCCCGGCCGGCCGCCGCCGCCCTCGGCGAACAGCACCATCGGCAGCCTGAGCTGGTGCGCGACGGCGAGCATGCGGTCCTGCTTGTGGTGGTTGCGCATGCCCTGCGTGCCGGCCAGCACGGTGTAGTCGTAGGCCATCACGACCGTGCGCGAGGCCTCGGGCCCGAAGTGCCTGGCGTTGACGCTGCCGATGCCGGTGACGATGCCGTCGGCCGGCGTGTTGGCGACCAGGTCCTCCAGGCTGCGGCGGCGCGTCTGCGCGGCGATGGCGAGCTGGCCGTACTCGATGAAGTTGCCCGGGTCGTCGGCCAGCTCGCACAGGTCGGCGACGTTCTCGCGCGCGGTGCGGCCGCCCTGCGCGTGGCGCTTGGCGACGGCCTGCGCGCGGTTCGCGTCGAGCGTGGGCGCGTGGCGGTCGATCACCTTCCGCAGGTCGGGGCGGATGGCGTCGAGGTCCAGCGCGGCACCCTGCTGCGACTGCACGCTGCCGGCGTCGACCGCCTCCAGCCGCACCAGCGGCTGGCCTTCGGTGAGGTAGTCGCCCGGCTGCGCCAGCAGCTGGACCACGCGGCCGGCCTGCGGCGCGTGCAGCAGGTGCTCCATCTTCATCGCCTCCAGCACGCCCAGCTGCGCGCCGGCCGGCAGGATGTCGCCCACCTCGACCTCGAACTGCACCAGCTTGGCCGGCATGGGCGCGCGCACGGTGTGCAGGCCCTCGGCGTCGGCCTCCTCGGGCGTTGCCGCCGCCTCGGCCGTGCCCGGCGCGGCCGGGGCGAGCGCCCTGGCGGCCTTGGCGAGCGTGTCGGCCGCGGCCAGCAGTTCTCCCAGGTGCTCCTCGACGAAGCGGGTGTGCACGGCCTGCGCGGCGAACTCAGGCCGCTCGCCGAGGGCGCGCAGCAGCGCCAGGTTGGTCGCCACGCCCTCGATGCGGCACTCGGCCAGCGCGCGCAGCGATCGGCGCTGCGCATCGGCAAAACGCGGCGAGGGGCTGCTGACGATCAGCTTGGCCAGCAGCGTGTCGTAGTGCGGCGAGGGCGCCAGGCCCGCATAGCCCTGCGTGTCCACGCGCACGCCGGGCCCGGTGGGCAGGTCGAAGCGTGCCAGCCGGCCGCCGCTGGGGCGCGCCTGGCCCTGTGCGTCGAGCGTCTCGGCGTTGATGCGCCACTGGATCGCGAAGCCCTTCTGCGGCGCGGTGGCGCCGGCCTGCACGCCCAGCGCGGCCAGCGCCTGCCCGGCCGCCACGCCGATCTGCAGCTGCACCAGGTCCAGGCCGGTCACGGCCTCGGTCACCGTGTGCTCCACCTGCAGCCGCGGGTTGGCCTCGATGAAGACGAAGGGCAACGATGTGGCCCCCACGCTCCCCGCTTCGCGAGGTTCGCTGCCCCCCGAGGGGGCGCTCGCCGCCTTGGGGCGGCCCGGCGGCGGCTCGATGGCCGTCTCGTCGACCAGGAACTCGAAGGTGCCCAGCCCGCGGTAGTCCACCTGCTGCGCCATGCGCAGCGCGGCCTGCGTGAGCGACAAGCGCAGCGCCTCGGGCAGCGAGGGGCTGGGCGCGATCTCGACCAGCTTCTGGAAGCGGCGCTGCAGCGTGCATTCGCGCTCGCCCAGGCTGGCGACGGCCTGCCCGTCGCCCAGCACCTGGATCTCGATGTGGCGCGCCTGCTTCATCAGCCGCTCCACGTACACGCCCTCGACGCCGAAGGCCGCCCTGGCCTCCGACATGCAGCGCGCGTGCGCCTCGGGCAGCTCGTCGGCGCGCAGCACGGCGCGCATGCCGCGCCCGCCGCCGCCGCCGATCGCCTTGACCATCACGCCCGCGCCGTCTTTCGCCTGCTGGGCGAAGAAGGCCTGCGCTTCTTCCAGCGTCACGGCGCCGGCGCTGCCGGGCATCACCGGCACGTCGCACTGCTGCGCCAGCGCACGGGCGCGGGCCTTGTCGCCGAAGAGCGAAAGCTGCTCCGGCGTGGGGCCGATGAAGACCAGGCCGGCGTCGGCACAGGCCTGCGCGAAGTCGGCCCGCTCGGACAGGAAGCCGTAGCCCGGATGCACCGCGTCGCAGCCCTGCGCCTTCGCCACCGCCAGCAGCGCGGCGATGTCGAGGTAGGCCGAGGGGCCGGTGCCGTCCAGCGCGACGGCCGTGTCGGCCAGCTGCACATGCAGCGCCTGCGCGTCGTCCTTCGCATGGACGACCACGCTGGCGATGCCCAGGTCCTGCAGGGCGCGGACCAGGCGGACTGCGATCTCGCCGCGGTTGGCGATCAATACCTTCTTGAACATGGATCAGTTCTCTATGGCGCTGAGTACAGCCTGCCGCCCATGCAAGCACGCCGCACTGGAGGCCGCGGAGCAGGCCATGCGGGAACACGCGCGGAACCGGCTTTGCCGGGCCGCTGCGTGTGCCCCCTGGAGGGGGTTGGCGAAGCGGAACGAAGTCCGCGGGGACTGGGGGTGTTTTTTCACTCTGTATCTTTCAGCATGCGGCGCAGCACCTTGCCTGCGCCCGTGGCCGGCAGCGCGTCGATGAAGCGCACGTGCCGCGGCGCCTTGTAGGTCGCCATGTTCTCGCGCGACCAGGCGGTGATCTCCTCGGCCGTCACCTCGGCACCCGGCTTCTTCACGATGAAGGCCTTCACCACCTCGCCCTTGTCCGGGTCGGGCTGCGCGATGACGGCGGCCTGGGCCACGGCGGGGTGCCGGATGAGGATGGACTCGACCTCTTCCGGAAACACGCTGTAGCCCGAGACCTTGATCATCTCCTTGAAGCGGCCGGTGAAGGTGAGGTAGCCGTCGGCGTCGAACCGGCCCATGTCGCCGGTGTGCACCCAGCCGCCCTGCAGCGTGGCGGCGGTGGCCTCGGGCTTGTTCCAGTAGCCCTTGAAGACGCCGGGGCTGGTCAGCACGATCTCGCCCAGCTCGCCGGTGGGCACCTCCTTGCCGGTGTCAGGGTCGATGATGCGGATGGTCACGCCCGGCGCCGGGATGCCCTGCGTGCCCCACCTGGCGCGGCCCGCCGGCGTGTAGGTGTCGCAGGTGTGCGTTTCCGAGAGGCCGTAGGCCGCCTCCTGCGAGGTGCTGTTCTTCGCGAAGGCACGCCACTGCTGCGCCAGCGACTCGGTGAAGGCGATGCCGAAGCTGGTCACCGGGTTCATCTTGAGGCTGGACAGGTCGAAGCCGGCGATGTCGGGCTGCTGCATGCAGGCCACGTTCATCGGCGCGATGCTGTACCACCAGGTCACCTTGTAGCGGTCGATGGCCTGCAGCACCGCGCGCGGGTCGAAGCGGTGCAGCAGCACGCCGGTGGCGCCGGTGATGACGGGCACGTTCACGCCCATCAGCATGCCGGCGATGTGGTACAGCGGCGCGACCGAGAGCAGCACGTCCTCGGGCTGCACGCCGTTGCAGTCGGCGGCCACCGTGGTCTTGAAGAGCGCGTTGCCGTAGGTCAGCATGGCGCCCTTGGGCAGGCCGGTGGTGCCGGAGGTGTAGGTCATCAGCGCCACGTCGTCCAGCGACAGGTCGACCGGTGCCGGCCGCGCGCCGGAGCGCATCACCGCCAGGAAGTCCTCGCAGCCCGAGGGCACGGTGCGCGCCTCGCTGCGCGCGGCCGCCAACTCGGCGGGCAGGTCCAGCGCCGGCTCGGCCGGCAGCAGGTCGGCGTAGTGCACGGCGAAGACGTGTTCCAGCGCGCTCTGCGGCTTGACCTTGTCGACCACCGGCACCAGGTTGGCGGCGGCCACGATCACGCGGGCCTTCAGGTCGTTGGCCTGGTAGGCCAGCTCGTGCTCCTTGTTCAGCGGGCCGCTGGGGCAGACGATGGCGCCGATCTTCTGGATGCCGTAGTGCGCGACGATGTACTGCGGGCAGTTGTTGAGGAAGAGCATGACCGGGTCGCCCTTGCCCACGCCCAGCGCCTGCAGCCGCGCGCCGAAGGCGTCGCTCGCGGCGTCCAGCTCGGCCCAGCTCAGCGCGGCGCCGTACCAGATGCAGGCAGGGTGCCCGGGCCGCTCGCGCGCGTGGGCGCGCAGGTACTCGTGCAGCGGCTGCTGCGGCCGTGCGGGCAGGGTGGCGGGGGCGTTGGTTGTCTCCATGGTGTCAGCCTCTCAGGGTTATCGATAGCCGCGGATGGCATGCGGATGCTTGCCGTGGACCGATGGTGCACCAACAATCCTACCGATGGGTAGAACGTCGGAGACACAGCACAAACCCCTGCCATCGTCGCACCTGCCGCAGGGCACGGGCCGCCAGCGCGCGGCCACGCCCGGCACCGACGTGCAGCGCGAGCGCATCCTGCAGGCGGCGGCGCGGCTCTTCGCCGCGCAGGGCTACGCCAACACCACCATGGCGCAGATCGTGCGCGAGCTGGGCGTGAGCAAGCCTTTCGTCTACTACTACTTCAGCGACAAGCAGGAGATCTTCGAGACGCTGTCGTGGCGTCCGGCGGTCGACTGCTTCACCTCGCTCGATTTCGCCGACACCGACCCGCGCCGCGCCAGCGAGAAGGTGATGGAGGGGCTGGCGCGGCTGATCCGCGCGACCATCGCCCACCACCCGGTGGCCTTCTTCCCCTACCGCGAGCCGCAGGTCTACCGCCCGGACTACCTCGAGGCGGTCCGCAAGCTCGCGCACCACTTCTACGACAAGCTGTGCCCGCTGCTCGAGGAGGCGCGGCGCGACGGCGACCTCGACTTCGACGAGACGCGGATCACCGCGCTGGCGGCCTGCAGCCTGCCCGGCTTCCTCTACACCTGGTACCGACCCGACGGGCGCCTGTCGCCCGACGAGCTCGCGGCCGAGCTCACCCGGCTCGCGTCGCGCGTCATCGGCCTGCGCCGCACGCCGGCGCGCGGCAAGGGCTGACGCCGCCTCCCGTGCGCCGGCGTCCGGCGCCGGGCTCCTCTTTCGCTCATCCACACCCTTCCCGGAGACTTCCGCCATGACCCTGCCACGCACCCTCCTCGCTCCGCTCGCTCTCGCCGCCGCCCTGGCGGCCGGCGGCGCGCAGGCCCAGGAGACCTACAAGATCGCCTACATCGACCCGCTCTCCGGCCCCTTCGCCAACGTCGGCGAGCTGATGCTCAACCACGTGCAGTACGCGGTGGAGGACCTCAACGCCAAGGGTGGCGCGCTCAAGGGCACCAAGCTGCAGCTGCTGCAGTTCGACAGCAAGCTCTCGGCGCAGGAAAGCCAGAGCGCGCTGCAGGCCGCCATCGACCAGGGCGCGCGGGCCATCGTCACCGGCGGCTCGGGCTCGTCGGTGGTGACGGCGCTGGTGCAGGCCGTCAACCGCTGGAACCAGCGCAACCCGGGCAAGGAAATCCTGGTGATGAACCACTCCTCCATCGATCCCGAGCTGACCGGCAAGGCGTGCAGCTTCTGGCACTTCCAGACCGAGGCCAACACGGCGATGAAGATGAAGGCCATCGCCAACTACATCAAGAAGACGCCGGCGGTGAAGAAGGTCTACCTGCTCAACCAGGACTACGCCCACGGCCGGCAGTGGGCCGCCTACGGCAAGCAGATGGTGGGCCTGGCGCGGCCCGACATCCAGTTCGTCGGCGAGGCCTTCCACCCCATCGGCCGGGTCAAGGACTTCGCGCCCTACGTCGCCAACATCAAGGCGGCCGGCGCCGATTCGGTCATCTCCGGCAACTGGGGGCAGGACATGACGCTGCTGCTGAAGGCGGCCGGCGACGCGGGCTACAACCTGCACTACTTCAACCACAGCGCCGGCTCGGTGCCGGGCACGGTGACGGCGGTGTCGCAGGCCAAGCTGGGCGAGCTGACCTGGGTGGCCGAATGGCACCCCGGCCAGGCCGACACGCCCAAGGTGGATGCCCTGGCCAGGGCCTACAAGGCCCGGATGGGCAAGGACTTCCTCGCGCCGCGCATCGACATGGTGCCGCGCCTGCTGGTGGCGGCCATCAACAAGGCCGGCAGCACCGACACCGTCAAGGTCGCGCGGGCGCTGGAAGACCTCAGCTACGACTCGGTGGTCGGGCCGGTGCGCATGCGCGCCGAGGACCACCAGCTGCTGCTGCCGCAGGTGGTCAACACCATCGCGCCGGTCGACGGCAAGGCGGTGAAGGTGGGCTACGAGGGGACCAGCTACGGCTTCCGCACCGATGCGGTCTACACCGGCAACGAGATCGCGCAGGCATCGGAGTGCAAGATGCAGCGGCCGTGAGCTGCGGCGCCGAGCCAGGGCCTCGCCGAGGCCCCGGCGGCACGACGATAAAGGGCGCCCGCGGGCGCCCTTTGTCGTCGGGGTGTCCTTCCCGGCAGGACTACGCCCGCGCCGGGTCCGGGTACACCAGCGGCCCCAGCAGCTTCGCGTCGAAGGGCTTCCATTCGCCTTCGGGCTGCGCCAGCCGGTCGGCCACGGCATACAGCACGGCCGGGTGGGTGCCCAGGCCGACGTGGCTGGCCAGCACCTCGATGTTCTCGGACTGCGGGCCGGTGTCGTTCACGCTGCACTGCCAGGCCACCACGCCGTCGCTGCGGCTGAAGATCGAGGTGGTGGGCATCTGCGGCAGGGGCGTGACGTGGCGCATGCGCTCCGGATCCTTCGAGCTGCGGCCGCTGACCAGCTCGTAGACGCGCCAGGCGTTGGTGGACTGCGCATGGCCGTGCAGCGGGCTGCCCAGCGTGATGACGTTGCGCACCATCTCCGGATGCCGGTTGGCCAGCATGCGCGCATAGATGCCGCCCAGGCTCCAGCCGACCAGGCTGACCTTGCGGCCGTGGCGCTCGTGCAACTCGCGCAGGCGCCGCTCCATGCCGGCCTCGATGCCCTCGCGCGGGCCGAAGTTGCGGCCCAGGCCCCAGCCGTGCGCGTCGTAGCCGCGGCTCTTGAGGTAGCGGCGCAGCAGGCGGGTGGACACGTCGCTGGCCACCAGGCCGGGCAGCACCAGCACCGGGTGGCCGTCGCCGCGCGGCGCCAGCTGCAGCCAGGGCCACATGGCGATCGTGGCGCCGATCTCCCAGAACACGCGGCTCTCGGCCAGCATCAGCAGGGAGGAGGGCGGCGGCACGGCCGTCTCGCGGCCGGCAGTGGCGGTGGATGTGGGGTTCGACATGCGTTTTTTCCTCCGGGTTGGATGAGGTCAGCCGAGGTACTTGGCTCTCAGGTAGTCAAGGTAAGCCCTGGATTCGCGGGAAACATAGGGAGAAACCAGCGTCAGCGTGTAGTACGCCGCCAATCCCGGGTCGGCCTGGGGGCGCTGGGCCGGGCCCGGCACCATCTGCTCGAAGCCGAGCCAGCAGGTCGTGGTGAAGACGATCTGCAGCGCCAGGGTCTGGGCCTGCTCGGGCGTGGCGTCGATGACGCCCTGCCCGGCCAGCGTCTCGCACAGCGCCTGCGCAGCCACCAGGCTGCGGCCGTTGAGGGCGCGGATGCGCTGGCCCAGCGCGGGGTATTCCAGCGCCAGGTGGCCCATGTCGCGGAAGACGAAGCGCCACGCCTGGATGGCCTCGAAGCGCAGGTGCAGCGCCAGCCACAGGTCGTCGATGGCGCGGATGCCCGTCACCGTGGCGTCCAGCGTGTCGATGCGTTCCTCGAAGCGGCGCAGCAGCCATTCGACGATCTTCTGCTTGGTGCTGAAGTGGTAGTGCAGGTTGCCGGCGCTGATGCCCGTCTCGGCGGCGATGCGGTGCGTCGACACGGCCGCCAGGCCCTGCTCGTTGAACAGCTGCAGGCTGGCCTGCAGGATGCGCTCGCGGGTGGAATGGCCGGCCACGCGGTGCCCGAACTCAGTCGGCGGCCTTCCGGGGTGTGCGGCGCGCGGCCGGCGTCTTCTTCGCCGGCGGGCTTGCGGGGGGCGCGGCGCCCAGGCGCTGGAGCTGCGCCAGCACCTCGTCGAGCTGGGCGCGCAGGGCCAGCAGCTCGTCGCGGGTGGGCATGCCCAGGCGCTCCAGGGCGCCGGCGACGCGCTGGTCGAACACGTCCTCGAACTTGCGCAGGCCGAAGGTGTCGAGGCTGGGGAAGACGCCGCGCGCGGCCTCCGGGTCGTCGTCGCAGCCGCGCCGCGCCGCGGGCACGATGCCCAGCAGCGACTCGATGACGCTGGCATGGCGGCGTGCGGCGTCCTGCCGCACGGAGTCCAGGGCCTTCAGACCGGCCGTCCAGAGGCTGGTGCCTTCGTCCTTGGCTTCGCCCTGCGCTTCGCCGGGCTGCTGGGGGACGGCGGCGGCCTGCCGGCCGGCCGTCCGGCGGGGCTTCGGCGGCGGCTTGCCGCTGTCAGGCGCAGGGGAGCGTCGGGTGGCCATGGCAGTCTCCAGTCATCGTGGGGCGGGTGGCCCCGGGGGTGGCGTCATTCGCCGGCCGGCCGCCAGGGCCGGCGGCGAGGCTCAGGCCTTCTCGACGGCGCGGGCGCGCGACGGCTTGACGCGCACCGTGGTCGGCTGGTCGGCCGATTCTGCCGTGCCGGCGGCGACGCGCGCTTCCAGCTTCTCGGCGCCGGAGGCGATGCTGTCGGCCACCTTCAGGGAGATCTGGGCCAGCGGCAGGTGCAGGGCGCGCAGCGTGTTCAGCAGCGAGACGCCGGGCTCGCCCGTCACGCGCTGGGCGGCGTCGGCCACGGCCTGGATGCCGCCGGTGGTGCGGTCGGCCACGGCGTCCATCACCTGGGCGGCCAGGGCGGTGTCCTGCTCCAGGCGGTTCACCAGGAAGCCGTTGAACTTCGTCTGCGCGTCGGCCAGCTGCTGGCCCACCTTCTCGCCGACGAAGGCGGGGGCGGCCGGGGTGCGGGCGGCGGCGGTGTCCAGCACGCGCTGGGCGCCGGTGCGCCAGGCGCCCAGCAGGTGCTTGCCGGCGGCGTTGTACTGGCCCACCACGTCGATGGCGATGGCGTGCAGGGAGGTGGTGCTTTCGGTGGTCATGTCGTGTTCCTCAGGGATGCGGTTGGGTTGGATGGGATGCGATGGGGTGATCTTCCGGCCAAAGCCCTGGGGCGATGAAGCCAGAAAGCGCAGGAACTTAGGGCAGTTGCCCTACCCGCGCACAGGCTCCGTACACTGCCCGCGATGAACACCGTCCGACTCATCGGTGCCCCCACCGACGTGGGGGCCAGCGTGCGCGGGGCCGGCATGGGCCCCGATGCCCTGCGCGTGGCCGGCCTGCCCGAGGTGCTGGCGCGGCAGGGGCTGAAGGTGGTCGACGCCGGCAACCTGGCCGGCCCCGCCACGCCCTGGCGCGCGCCGGAAGGCGGGCTGCGCCACCTGCCCGAGGTGGTGGCCTGGAACCGCGCCGTCTACGAGGCGGTGGATGCCGCGCTGGGCGCCGGCGAGGTGCCGTTGCTGATGGGCGGCGACCACTGCCTGGCCATCGGCTCCATCAGCGCCGTGGCCTGGCACGCGCGCCGGCGCGGACACAAGCTGCGCGTGCTGTGGCTGGACGCGCACTCCGACGTCAACACCGAGAGCACCAGCCCGAGCGGCAACATCCACGGCATGCCGGTGGCCTGCCTGCTGGGCCATGGGCCGGCGGCGCTGACGGGCTGGAGCGGCGCCCCCGGCGCGCTGGACGGCGGCGCCATCCGCTTCCTCGGCATCCGCAGCGTCGATGCGGAGGAGCGCGAGGCCATCCGCGACCTGGGCCTCACCGTCTTCGACATGCGCCACATCGACGAGCACGGCATGCGCACCACGATGGTGGAGGCGCTGCAGGACGTGGACGAGGAGACGCACCTGCACGTGAGCTTCGACCTCGACTGCCTGGACCCGGACTACGCGCCCGGCGTGGGCACCGGCGTGCGCGGCGGCCCGACCTACCGCGAGATGCAGCTGTGCATGGAGATGATCGCCGACACCGGCCGCATGGCCTCGCTGGATGTGGTCGAGCTCAACCCCGCGCTGGACGTGCGCAACCGCACCGCCGAGGTGGCGGTGGAGCTGATCCAGAGCCTGTTCGGAAAGTCGACCCTGGCGCGCTGAGGCGGCCGGCGTCTTCTCCTACACGCGTCGGCGCCATGGCTGTCGTCGCGCCGGCGATGCGGCGCCGTAGAGTGGCCGCCTCATGCCCGACATCCCCGCCGCTCCCGTACCCCTTCGCCCCCTGCGCGTGCTGGTGGTGGACAACGACCCGCGGCAGCTGCATGCCACGCTCGACCTGCTGGCGGCGCTCGGGCACTGGGCCACCGGCGTCGACACCGCGGAACTGGCCTGCACGCGCTGGTTCGACGGCGCCTTCGACCTGGTGATGACCGAGGTGCGCCTGCCGGCGCTCTCCGGCTTCGACCTGGCCGAGACCCTGCGCCGCGGATGCGCCGTGCGGGTGCTGTTCGCCACCGGCCAGCCCCGGCCCGCGGCGCGGCTGCCGGCACGCACGGGCTGGCTGGCCAAGCCCTTCGGCCGCGATGAGCTGGCGGCGGCGCTCGACGCGCTGCTGACCGTCAACCTCGCGACGCCGTCGGCGGCACCGGCGCATCCGCCGGAGAGGGCGGTGATTCCGGCGCCGGCGCTGCAGGCGACGCGGCCTCCTGCGGTGCGGCCGGTGCCAGGTCGCGTGCCGCCGGCGGGCTCGCCTGGGTCACGGGCGTGGCCACCGGGCCTGCCGCGCCGGGCGGGGCGGCCGGGGGAGGCGGCCTGCGCGCGGGCGGTGCCGGCAGATAGCGCTCCATCAGCGTGAAGAAGCGCTCGTAGAAATCCTGGTCGGTCAGCGTCTCGCTGCCCACCTTCACCATGGCGTCGTTGCTGGACGAGAAGGGCAGCGACAGGCTGCCGATGGCGCCCACGCCCACGCTGGCGGAGTTGTTGACCTTCTTGAGCTCGTAGCGGTCCTGCACCGCGGTCGCGAAGGCCGTCGAGGCCGGACCGCCGGCGGCGCCGGGCGTGCAGACCACGCGCATCTCGACTTCCGTGTGCACCTCGGCCGCCGGCTGGAAGTTCTTGCGGCCGCTGACCTGGTCCTCCGACGCGGTGGCGATGAAGAAACCCTGGCTCAGCAGCGCGCGCCGCGCGGCCTCGCAGGTGACCGAGGCCGCGGCGGGGTAGTCGCGCGCATGGGTGGTGGTGGCGTCGAAGGCCTCGGGGTCGGGGTTCACGCGCCGCGGATGGCTGCCGCAGGCGGCGAGCAGGGCGGCGGTGATGAAGGCCCCGCCCAGGAGGGCGGCGCGGGAGGTCGGCAGGCGGGACAGGATCGATCGCATGGCTGGGGTCAAGGGGGCCGCGGAGGCTGGCGGCACGGCTTCGAGTGTGCGCGGCGCGCCGCGTTCCCGGCGCAGGGCTCAGCCGTCCCAGCGCACGATCCGCTGGGCGCGCCCGCGCGTGGCCTCGATGCGACGGGCATTGGGCTCGTCGGTGGCGGCGATCCAGTCGCGCGCCTGCGCCTCGCTGCGGCCGAAGCGCATGTGCCGCTGCAAGAGCCGTTCCAGCCGCAGGCCGGGCGCCGCCTCCACGTACCAGGCTGCGTCCAGCTGCGCGGCCACGCCGGCCCAGGGGCCGTCGTCCAGCAGAAGGTAGTTGCCCTCGGCGATCACCAGCGGCACCGCCGCCTCGACGGCGATGGCGCCGGCGATCGGCTCCTCCAGGTCGCGCCGGAAGGCGGGGGCGTAGACGGCGGCATCGCCCGGCCGCTGCGCGCGCAGCCGCGCCAGCAGCGCCGCGTAGCCGCCGGCGTCGAAGGTGTCCGGGGCGCCCTTGCGGTGCGCGCGGCCCAGGCGCGCCAGCTCGGCCTGCGCCAGGTGGAAGCCGTCCATCGGCACCACCTGCGCGTGCGGCGCCAGTGCCTCGGCCAGCGCCTGCGCCAGGGTCGACTTGCCGGCGCCCGGCGCGCCCACCAGGCCGAGGATGCGGCGCCCGCCGCCGGCCAGCAGGGCCTCGGCGGCGGAGCGCAGGCCGGGCGGCAGGGGCGGGAGCGGATCGGACGGCGTCATGCGCCGATCATGGCATCCCCGGGGCCGGCCTGCCGGCGGCCGTCCTCAGGGGTACAGGCCGCGTTCCTCGCGCGCGATCAGGATGCGCTCGCAGGCCACCGCGTAGGTCGCGGTGCGCAGCGGGATCCTGTGCTCCTCGCCCTTGGCCCAGATGTGGTCGAAGGCGCCGACCATGATGCGGTCCAGCCGCTGGTTGATCTCGTCCTCGGTCCAGAAGAAGCTGGAGAAGTCCTGCACCCACTCGAAGTACGAGACCGTCACGCCGCCGGCGTTGCAGATCACGTCGGGCACCACCAGCACGCCGCGCTGGGCCAGGATGTCGTCGGCCTCGGGCACCGTCGGGCCGTTGGCGCCCTCGAGCACCAGCTTGGCCGTCAGCCGGCGCGCGCGCTCGGCGGTGATCTGGCCTTCCAGCGCGGCCGGGATCAGGATCTCGCACTTCACGTCCCAGAAGGCCTCGTTGTCCACCTTCTCGCCGTCCTTGAAGCCGGCGATGCCGCCTTCCTTGTTCGAGAAGGCGATCAGCGCCTTCATGTCGAAGCCCTTCTCGTTGACCAGCGTGCCGGTGTGGTCCTGTACCGCCACCACCTTGGCGCCGGACTCGGCGAACAGTTCCGCCGCCACCGAGCCCACGTTGCCGAAGCCCTGCACTGCCACGCGGGCCTCGTCCAGCTTCAGGCCCATGCGGCGCGCCGCCTCGCGGCCGGTGACGAACACGCCGCGGCCGGTGGCCTTGACGCGGCCGAGCGAGCCGCCCAGGTGGATCGGCTTGCCCGTGACCACGCCGGTGGCGGTGGCGCCGGTGTTCATCGAGTAGGTGTCCATCATCCAGGCCATGATCTGGCCGTTGGTGTTCACGTCCGGCGCCGGGATGTCGGAGTGCGGGCCGATGATCAGGCCGATCTCGCTGGTGTAGCGGCGGGTGACCTTCTCCAGCTCGTTGCGCGAAAGCTTCTTCGGATCGACGCGGATGCCGCCCTTGGCGCCGCCGTAGGGCAGGTTGACGGCCGCGCACTTGACGGTCATCCAGGCCGACAGGGCCATCACCTCTTCCAGCGTCACCTCGGGGTGGAAGCGCACGCCGCCCTTGCCCGGGCCGCGCGACATGTTGTGCTGCACGCGGTAGCCCTCGTAGTGGGCGATGGTGCCGTCGTCCATCTCGATCGGCACGTCCACGATCAGCGCGCGCTTGGGGCGCTTGAGCGTCTCGGTCCAGCGGGCGAGCTTGCCCAGGTAGGGCACCACCCGGTCGACCTGCGACAGGTAGGTGCCCCAGGGGCTGGTGGGCGAGGGATGGACGTACGAGAGTTCGCTGAGGTGGCTCATGGCGGCAGGGGCGGAGTTGGGATGGGCGCTACCTTATTCCCCGGCCGCCGGCGATGCCAGGGGGTATGCGCGGCCCGGCGAAGCTTATGCGCGAGGCGCAAGGGCCGCGCGCCCCCTCAGCGCCGGCCGAAGATCGCCGTGCCCACCCGCACCATCGTGCTGCCGGCCGTGATGGCCGCCTCCAGGTCGGCGCTCATGCCCAGCGAGAGGGTGTCGAGCGCGATGCCGGCCGCGCGGATCTGCTCGAAGACGGCCGCGGCGCGCATGAACAGGGCCCGCTGTGCTTCGAAATCGGGAGCGGGCTCGGGAATCGCCATCAGCCCGCGCAGGCGCAGCCGGGGCAGCGCCGCCACGGCGCGCGCGAGGGCCAGCGCCTCCCCGGGCGGCACGCCGGACTTGTTGGCGCCGCCGTCCACGTTCACCTGCAGGCAGACCTGCAGCGGCGGCAGCGGCGCCGGCCGCTGTTCCGACAGGCGCTGCGCGATCCTGAGCCGGTCGACGCTGTGCACCCAGTCGAAGTGCTCGGCCACCGGCCGCGTCTTGTTGCTCTGCAGCGGGCCGATGCAGTGCCATTCCAGGCCGGACCGCAGGTCGGCCAGGGCCTCGATCTTGGCCAGGCCCTCCTGCACGTAGTTCTCGCCGAAGGCGCGCTGGCCGGCCGCGTGGGCCGCGCGCACCGCCTCCGGGCCGAAGGTCTTGGACACCGCCAGCAGTTGCACGGCCGCCGCATCGCGGCCGGCCGCTGTGCACGCTGTCACGATGCGAGCACGTACTTGTTGGAGGTTGGCGGCAATCATCGTCATAATCTTACAAAGCGTTTCAAAACGTCACCGTGCCGCGCCCTCATGGCGGCCGGCGGCGATTTCCTTCTTTCGAGGAACCCGCGTGGACATCACCCAGCTGCTGGCTTTCAGCGTCAAGAACAAGGCTTCCGACCTGCACCTCTCGGCCGGCCTGCCGCCGATGATCCGCGTGCACGGCGACGTGCGGCGCATCAACGTCGACGCGCTCGACCACAAGGCGGTGCACGCCATGGTGTACGACATCATGAGCGACACCCAGCGCAAGCACTACGAGGAGTTCCTGGAAGTGGACTTCTCCTTCGAGATCGAGGGGCTGGCGCGCTTCCGGGTCAACGCCTTCAACCAGAACCGCGGCGCGGCGGCCGTGTTCCGGACCATCCCGAGCAAGATCCTCACGCTGGAGCAGCTCAACGCGCCCAAGATCTTCGGCGAACTGGCGCTCAAGCCGCGCGGGCTGGTGCTCGTCACGGGCCCCACCGGCTCGGGCAAGTCCACCACGCTGGCCGCGATGATCAACTACCTGAACGAGACCGAGTACGGCCACATCCTGACGGTGGAGGACCCGATCGAGTTCGTGCACGAATCCAAGAAGTGCCTGATCAACCAGCGCGAGGTCGGGCCGATGACGCTTTCCTTCGCCAACGCGCTGCGCTCGGCGCTGCGCGAAGACCCGGACGCTATCCTCGTGGGCGAAATGCGCGACCTGGAGACCATCCGCCTGGCGATGACGGCGGCCGAGACGGGCCACCTGGTGTTCGGCACCCTGCACACCTCCAGCGCCGCCAAGACGATCGACCGGATCATCGACGTCTTCCCCGGCGAGGAGAAGGAGATGATCCGCGCCATGCTGTCCGAGTCACTGCAGGCCGTGATCTCCCAGACCCTGTGCAAGACCAAGGACGGCCAGGGCCGCGTGGCGGCGCACGAGATCATGCTGGGCACCCCGGCCATCCGCAACCTGATCCGCGAGGCCAAGGTGGCGCAGATGTACTCCTCCATCCAGACCGGCCAGGGCGCGGGCATGCAGACGCTGGACCAGTGCCTGACGGACCTGGTGCGGCGCGGCATCATTTCCGCCGCCGAGGCGCGCGGCAAGGCCAAGATTCCGGAAAACTTCCCGGGATAAATGGCCCACCCCCGTTTCTCCCGGACTTCGTTCCGGTCGAATCCCCCCTCAAGGGGGCGCACCCGGCGGCCCGGCAAAGCCGGTTCCGCGGGTGCCCCCGAACCGGCTTCGCTGCGCCCGCCCTCGACAGGCTGCGGCTGCACCGAAGGTCGTCTCTTGCCCTGCAGCGCCGAAGGAGAAATTTGATGGAACGCGATCAAGCCAGCCAGTTCATCAACGACCTGCTCAAGCTGATGGTCAGCCGCGGCGGCAGCGACCTGTTCATCACGGCCGACTTCCCGCCCGCGATCAAGATCGACGGCAAGGTGACCAAGGTGTCGCAGCAGGCCCTGACGGGCCAGCACACGCTGGCGCTGACGCGCTCGATCATGAACGACCGCCAGACGGCCGAGTTCGAGCGCACCAAGGAGTGCAACTTCGCGATCTCGCCCTCGGGCATCGGGCGCTTCCGCGTCAACGCCTTCGTGCAGCAGGGCCGTGTCGGCATGGTGCTGCGGACCATCCCGCAGCAGCTGCCCACCATCGACGGCCTGAACATGCCGCAGGTGCTCAAGGACGTGGCCATGACCAAGCGCGGCCTGGTCATCCTGGTCGGCGCCACCGGCTCGGGCAAGTCCACCACCCTGGCGGCCATGGTCGACTGGCGCAACGAGAACTCGCAGGGCCACATCGTGACGGTGGAAGACCCGATCGAGTTCGTGCACCCGCACAAGAACTGCGTGGTCACGCAGCGCGAGGTCGGCATCGACACCGAGAGCTGGGACGCGGCGCTGAAGAACACCCTGCGCCAGGCGCCCGACGTCATCCTCATGGGCGAGATCCGCGACCGCGAGACGATGGACAACGCCATCGCCTTCGCCGAAACGGGCCACCTGTGCATGGCCACGCTGCATGCCAACAGCGCCAACCAGGCGCTGGACCGCATCATCAACTTCTTCCCCGAGGAGCGGCGCGCGCAGCTGCTGATGGACCTGTCGCTGAACCTGCGCAGCCTGATCTCGCAGCGGCTCATCCCCACCGAGGACGGCCGCGGCCGCGCCGCGGCGGTGGAGATCCTGCTGAACACGCCGCTGATCGCCGACCTGATCTTCAAGGGCGAGGTGGGCGAGATCAAGGAGATCATGAAGAAGAGCCGCAACCTCGGCATGCAGACCTTCGACCAGGCGCTGTTCGACCTGTTCGAGCAGTACACCATCAGTTTCGACGACGCGCTGCGCAATGCCGACTCGGGCAACGACCTGCGGCTGCAGATCAAGCTGCAGAGCCAGCGCGCCCGCACCACCGACCTGGCGGCGGGGACGGAGCACATGACGATCGTGTGAGCGGTGGCGCGCAGCGCGGTGGTGTCCTGCCGCCGCGTGCCGCCTATTTCGCGTGGGCCTTGCGCGAGCCGTCCTCGAACACCTCGTCATCGCGCAGCAGCCGGCCTTCGTCAGTCCAGGCGCGCTCGCGCTTCAGCCGGCCCGCGTCGTCGAAGCTGGACTCGGCCACCAGCACCCCCTTGTCGTTGAAGCGCTGGTGGATGCCCACCGGCGCCTGCCGGCCGTAGCGGCCGGCGAGCAGGTAGCGGCCCGTCGCCGCATTCCGACCGCTGTCGAAGAACTCCGTCACCTCGAGCGTGCGCGCGTCGCCGCTGCCGCCGTAGACCGCCTTGCGGCGCGGCTGGCCGTTGAGGTAGTAGCTGTCCTCCGCCAGCGGCTCGCCTTCGGGCGACCAGCGCTGCTCGCGTACCAGCGTGCCGCGCTCGGAGAACTCGGCCTCGCGCAGGCCGATGCTGCCGCGCTCGGTGACGCGCGAGATGCGCTCGCGGCGCTTCACGCCCTCCGGCGAGAACTGCTGCTCGGTGCGCTGGCCGCCCTCCTGCGTCATCCGGGCCGCCACCTGGCCGTTGTCGTGGAAGGACTCGGCGCGCACGCGCTGGCCGGCGCGCCAGGCCAGGCGCTGGCGCAGCGTGCCCCGGCTGTCGAACAGGTCGACGCTGGCGGGCGATCCACCGGCATGCCCGCACAGCCGCGCGTCGTCCACCGCCGGCGCCAGCACCGGCCGCTCGGCGCAGCGCAGCTCCGACAGCTGGCCGCGCTCGTTGAACTCGGCCACCGCGCGCTCGCCGCCGGGCTCCTCGTGGAAGGAGACGCGGCGCAGCTGCCCGGTCGGGTGGAAGCTGCGCGCCAGGCCCACGGTGCGCCCGTTGGCGTAGGTGGCCTCGCGCACCACCTTGCCCGAGCCGGGATCGAACTCGCGCGCCCGGCCGTCCATGTTGCCCTTCTCATTGACGCTGTGCTCCTTGAGCAGCTTGCCCTTCTCGTAGAAGCGCACCAGGCCCATGAAGGTGCCGTTGCGAAGCTCCTGCTCGCGCCGCAGTTCGCCGCTGTCGCGGTCGCGGCAGCGCATCAGGCCGGTCTTGCCGGCGGTGCTGTGGCCGTTGGCGGGGTTCACGCTCTGGCCGTTCAACTCGCAGTCCTGCACGGCGTGGGCCGGTGCGGCCAGCACGGCCGCCAGCGCGAGGAAGGCGGCGCCGCGCCTCATTGCCTGGCGTACACCGCGGCCAGCGAGCGGAAGCCCTTGACCTCGATCGGGTTGCCGAAGGGGTCGCAGAAGAACATCGTCCACTGTTCGCCGGGCTGGCCCTCGAAGCGCACCTGCGGCTTCAGCACGAAGTCCGTGCCGGCCGCCTCCAGCCGCGTCGCCATGGCCTGCCAGTCCGGCAGCTCGAGGATCAGGCCCAGGTGCGGCATCGGCACCAGCACGTCGCCGACATGGCCGGTGCGCGCGGTGGCGAAGGGCTCGCCCAGGTGCAGCGAGATCTGGTGGCCGAAGAAATCGAAGTCGACCCAGGTGTCGGTGCTGCGGCCTTCGGTGCAGCCGAGCACGCCGCCATAGAAGCGGCGCGCCTCGGCCAGATCACGGACGTTGTAGGCCAGATGGAAGATGCTCTTCATGGCCTCGGATCATAGGCAGGCAGGGACAATGCCGTCCTGCCGATGACCGCTGCCCAGCCCGCGCCGTGGCGCTGCCTCCTCCTTCGCGCCGCCGCCCGCGCGGCGGCGGCTGGCTGCGCCTGGGTGCTGAGCGCGCTGCCCGCCGTGGCCGGCACGGCCTGCCCGCCGACGGCGCAGTCCCGCCTCACGCCGGCGGTGGTGGCGCAGGCGCAGCGCCAGCCCGAAGACCGCGGCTACCTCTGGCGGCTCGAGAAGGCCGGCCGCGTGTCGTGGCTGTACGGCACGCTGCACCTCGGGCGCGCCGCGTGGACGGTGCCCGGCCCGCGGCTCGCCGGCGCGCTGCGGCAGGCCGACACTCTGGCGCTCGAGCTCGACCCGCTGGACGCCGAGGCGATGAAGCCGCTGCTGGCGCCGGGCGACCCGGCGCGGCGCGGCCAGGTGCTCACGCCCGAGCGCACGCGCCGGCTGCAGCGCCAGTGGCAGGCCGTCTGCGCGGCGGAGGAGGGGCAGCGCCTGTCGACGCTGCCGCCGGTGCTGCAGGTGACGGCGCTGAGCGGCCACGCGGCCCGCGCGGACGGGCTGTTTCCCGACTTCGCCATCGACGCCGTGCTCGCCGGCTATGCCCGGCGCGCCCGCCTGCCGCTGGTGGCGCTCGAAAGCGCCCGCGACCAGCGCCAGCTCTTCGTGCCCGAGACGGCCGCCGAGGAGGCCGAGCAGGTGGACGACGCGCTGGCCGAGCTCGAGAACGGCCGCCTGCGCCGCCGCCTGGGCGAGCTGGCGCAGATGTGGGCGAGCGGCGACCTCGCCCGCCTCGCCAGCTACCCGCAGTGGTGCGAGTGCATGCAGACGCCGGCCGAGCGCGCGCAGATGCGCCAGCTGCTCGACGAGCGCAACCCGGCGCTGGCGCGCGGCATCGCCGGCCTGCACGACGGCGGGCTGCGCGTCTTCGCTGCCGTCGGGGCGCTGCACATGGTCGGTCCGCAGGGCCTGCCGGCCCTGCTGGAACAGCGCGGCTTCGCGGTGCGGCAGGTGCTGCCGGCGCCGTGATAATCGGCGCTCGCCCATGTTCACCCTCCAGCGCTTCCGCCCCCTCGTGCACGGCCTGCTCGGCCGCGCCGTGCTGCTGTGGTTCGCGCTGTCGATGGCGGCGGCGATCGCCTCGCCGATCGTGCACCCGCAGGCGATGGAGCTGGTGTGCTCGGCCGCCGGCGCGGTGAAGGTCGTCGTGCAGACCGACGACGGCGTGCAGGAGCTGGGCGCCACCCATTTCGACTGCCCGATGTGCCTGCTCACCGGCGCGCCGCCGCCGGCCCCCGCCGTGCTGCGCCTGCCGCAGCCCCAGCCGCTGGGCCACGCGCTGCAGCCCATCGTGGCCGCCCGGCTGGCGCAGGCCACCGCGGCGCCGCTGCCCGCCCGCGGGCCGCCGGCCTGAGCTTGCCATCGACGTCGTAGCCGCCTGTCCCTCGCCGGGGGCGCGCGGCGGATTTCCCTTGCAAGCAGCGGCCGCGCCGACGCGTGGAGCGTCGCCCGCCCGGCCGCGAAAGGCCCGTCCCATGAATTCCCCCTTGCCGAGGCGCGCACCGCGCCGCGCGGCGCTGCTCGCCGCTTCCTGCCTGGCCGCGCCGCTGGCGTGGAGCCAGCCGGCCGACGACGCGCCCGAGCGCACCCGGTCGCTCGGCGTCGTCACCGTCACCGGCGGCCAGCCCACCTCGCTGCCCACGCAGATCCCCACCACCATCGAAGGCATGACGCGCGAGGAGATCGACGCCCGCGTCAACGCCACCGACAGCGAGGACGCGCTCAAGTACCTGCCCAGCCTGCTGGTGCGCAAGCGCTACATCGGCGACTACAACCACGCCATCCTGTCCACCCGCGCCTCGGGCACCGGCAACAGCGCGCGCTCGGCCGTGTACGCCGACGGCATCCTGCTGTCGAACTACCTGGGCAACGGCATCGCCAACGGCACCAACTACGCACCGCGCTGGGGCCTGGTCTCGCCCGAGGAGATCGAGCGCGTGGACGTGATGTACGGCCCCTTCTCGGCCGCCTACCCCGGCAACTCGGCCGGCGCGGTGGTGGACTACGTGACGCGCATGCCGACCCGCTTCGAGGCTCATGTGAGCGCCGGCTATTCGTCGCAGCCCAACGACCTGTACGGCACGCACCGGAGCTTCAACGCCTGGCAGACCAGCGCCTCGCTGGGCGGCAAGGCGGGACGGAACGGCGAATGGTCCTGGTGGCTCAGCCTGAACCGCACCGACAGCCACGGCCAGCCGCTGACCTTCACCACCGCGACCGTCGCCTCGGGCCGCGCCGGCCCGGCCGGCACGCCGGTGGCGGGCTACGTGGGCGGGCTCAACACCACCAACACGCCCTGGTACATCCTGGGGGCCGGCACCCAGTACCACACGGTGCAGGACCAGGCCAAGCTCAAGCTGGCCTACGACTTCTCGCCCACCGTGCGCGCCACCTACACGCTCGGCTGGTGGCAGAACACCGGCGAGGGCCGCCCGCAGAGCTACCTCGCCGGCGCCGACGGGCTGCCCGTCTACAGCGGCAACGTCGGCATCCTCGGGCGCACCTACGCGCTCGCGCCCACCGCCTTCCCGCTCACCGACGACGACCAGGCGCACGTCATGCACGGCCTGTCGGTCAAGAGCCGCACGCAGGGCGTGTTCGACTGGGAGGTCGCGGCCAGCCGCTACGACTATCGCAAGGACCGGCAGCGCGCGCCCACCGTCGCGCTGCCTCTGGCGGCCGTCGGCGGCGCCGGCACGCTGCAGGACCAGGACGGCACCGGCTGGACCACGCTGGCGGCCAAGGGCACCTGGCGCCCGGGCGGGCCGGCGGGCGCGCACATCGTCGACTTCGGCGTCGGCCAGGACAGCTACAAGCTCGCCATCGCCAAGAACAACGTCGTCGGCCGCTGGATCGACGGGCCCGCGAATCCCTTCTCGGTCGTGAGCGACGTCGGCGGGCGCACCCGGACCACCAGCGCCTGGGTGCAGGACGCCTGGCATTTCGCGCCCGACTGGAAGGCCGTGCTCGGCCTGCGCTGGGAAGACTGGCGGGCCTCCGGCGGCTTCACCGCCACCGCCGCCAGCCTGCAGCCCTATGCCACGCGCAGCGAGTCGCACTTCTCGCCCAAGGCCGCGCTGGCCTGGCAGCTCGCCGGCGACACGGTGCTCAAGGCCTCGGTGGGCCGCGCGGTGCGCTTTCCCACGGTGGGCGAGCTCTACGGCGCCACCTCGGGCGGGGCGCTGTCCTTCATCAACGACCCGACGCTCAAGCCCGAGACATCCTGGACCGGCGAGCTGAGCCTGGAGCAGGACCTGGGCAGCGGCCTGGCGCGCGCCACGCTGTTCCACGAGACGACCAGGGACGCGCTCTACAGCCAGCTCATCCCGAACAGCACCGTCTCGCGCGTGCAGAACGTCGACAAGGTGCGCACCACCGGCGTCGAGCTGGCCTACACCGGCACCGACGTGCTGGCCCGCTGGGGGCTCAAGGGCGTGGACCTGGGCGCCAGCCTGACCTACGCCGACTCCAGGACCGTGGCCAACGCCAGCTATCCGGCCAGCGTGGGCAAGTGGCAGCCGCGCGTGCCGCGCTGGCGCTCCACCGTCTTCGCCACGTACCGCCCCGACGACCGCTGGGCCTTCACCGTGGCCGCGCGCTACAGCGGCCGGCAGTACTCCAACCTGGACAACAGCGACGTGAACGCCGACGCCTACTTCGGCGCCAGCCGCTACTTCACCGTCGACCTGCGCGTGCGCTGGCAGATCACCCGCCAGTGGTCCGCCGCCTTCGGCATCGACAACGCCAACAACGACCAGTACTGGAACTTCCACCCCTACCCCCAGCGCACCTATACCGCCTCGGTGCGCTGGGATCTTTGACACTCGACCCAAGGAGCCTTCGATGACTTTCCTTTCCCTCCCCTTCCGATCCATCGCCGCCGGCGCGCTGCTGGCGGCCGCCGCGGCCAGCTGGGCCCAGCCCGCCGCGCCGGTGCAGGCCGACGGCGCCTGGGTGCGCGCCAGCGTGCCCGGCCAGAGCGGCACCGGCGGCTTCATGACGCTCACCGCCCACGCGCCGCTGAAGCTCGTCGGCGTGCGCACGCCCGCCGCCGGCGTCGCCGAGGTGCACGAGATGAAGATGGACGGCGACACCATGCGCATGCGCGGCATCCCGGCGCTCGACCTGCCCGCGCACCGGGCCGTCGAACTCAAGCCGGGCGGCTACCACCTGATGCTGATGGACCTGGCACAGCCCCTGAAGGCCGGCGACACCGTGCCGCTGACGCTCAGCTTCCAGGACGCCCAGGGCGCCACCAGCACGCTGACCGTGCAGGCGCCCGTGCGCATGGCGGCGCCGGCGGCGGGCGGCGCCCACAAGCACTGAGAACGGGGGGCGGCGGGCGCGCCGCGGGCCGGCCGGTGGGGTAAGCTGGAACGCGCGGCACCCGCCGCGCACTGTCACAACACCAATTCAGAGGAGACCCGCATGTCCGATACCGCCAAGCCCTTTGCCTTCAGCCAGTTCGTGCCCGGCTTCGACTTCCTCAAGAGCCTCACCGGCGCGGCCGCGTCGGGGTCGGTGCCCGGACTGCCCAGCCTGTCGAACTGGGTCGCGCCCACGCTCAGCGTCGAGGAGCTGGACAAGCGCATCAAGGAACTCAAGACCGTGCAGTTCTGGCTGGAGCAGAACGTGCATGCCCTCAAGGCCACCATCCAGGCGCTGGAGGTGCAGAAGATGACCTTGTCCACCCTGCGCGGCATGAACGTGCGCATGGAGGACCTGGCCAACGCCTTCACCCGCACCGCCACCAGCGCCGCCGAGGCGGTGCGCCAGGCCGCCACCGCCACGCCCTCGGCCGCCGCGCCTGAGCCCGAGGCGCCGCCCCCGCCGTCGCGGGCCGCCGCCCTGGCGAGCGAGGTGCCTGCGGCCGAGGAGGAAGAGGAAGAAGAAGAGGACGACGACGCGCAGGAGGAGGCGGACGCCGCCGGCGGCGACGCCAAGGCCCCCGCCGCGGAGGCCCCCGCCGCGCCCGCGGCCGGCGTGGTCGATCCGCTGCAATGGTGGGGCGCCCTCACGCAGCAGTTCCAGCAGATCGCCAGCAATGCGCTGCAGGACGCGGCGCAGCTGCGCATGCCAGACCCGGTGGGCGCCATCGCCCGGGCCACGGGCGCCCGGCGCGGCGCGTCCGCCAAGCCCAAGTCCAAGGCCCAGCCCGGCGCGGCGCGCAAGGCCGCCCCCGCCAAGAAGGCGCCGGCGAAGAAGGCCGCCGCCAGGAAGACCACCGCAGCCAGAAAGGCGGCCCCCGGCCGTCGCCGTTGACCTCCAGCGCCGGCCCCGTCGCCGGCCCCTTTGCCCCATGAAGCTTTTCCCCTCCGGCCACGCCACCCACCCGCAATGGCGCATGGCCGCCGGCCTGGTGCTCGCCCAGCTGCGCGCGCAGATGACGCTGCCGGACCACGCGTCCGACCCGACGCTGGGCCTGCTCTACATCACCGACCACTACGCCGCCGAGGCCCAGGAGATCCTCGACCACCTGGCGGCCGAGCTGCCCGAGGTCACCGACTGGGCCGGCACCGTGGCCGCCGGCATCGTGGCCAACAACGCCGAGTACATCGACGAGCCGGCCATGAGCGTGCTGCTGGCGGCGCTGCCGGCCGACCAGTACCGCGTCTTCTCCGGCGTCGCGCCGCTGGCGCCGGCCTCGGGCCAGGGTCCCAACGGGCGCTTCCGCCCCCACACGGCGCTGGTGCATGCCGACGGCGAGACGCCCGATCTGCCCGAGCTGCTCGCCGAGGTGGCCGGGCGCACCGATACCGGCTACCTCTTCGGCGGCCTCTCGTCCGGGCGCACGGGCGCGCTGCAGTTCGCGGTCGGTGGCAACGGCAACCTGCGCGGGCAGGGCGCGGCGGGGGGCGTGTTCCGTGGCGGCCTGTCGGGCGTGGCCCTGGGCCCGGGCGTGCGCGTGGTCTCGCGCGTCACGCAGGGCTGCCAGGCCATCGCGCCGGAGCGCAGCATCACCGAGGCCGACGGCAACCTCATCCTGTCGCTCGACGGCGAGCCGGCGCTCGACGTGCTGCTGGCCGACCTGGACGTCTCGCTGGAGGACGACCCGGAGCGGGCCATCGACACCGTGCGTGCCACGCTGGCGGGCCTGTCGTCGCCCGGCGCCGACGGCAGCCGCCGCACGCGCCACCTGGGCGCCGACGTGCGGGTGCGCCACATCATCGGGCTGGACCCGAACCGGCGCGGCATCGCCATCGCCGACCAGGCCGAGGCCGGCATGCACCTGGCCTTCGTGCGGCGCAACGCGCAGGCGGCGCGGGCCGACCTGATGCGCATCTGCGCCGAGATCCGCGAGGAACTGGAGCCGCAGGAGCAGAGCCTGGCCGTGGCGCGCGCCGTCGCCGCCACCGACGCCGAGGCCGCGCCGCACCCGGCGCGCCGCATCGCCGGCGCGGTGTACGTGAGCTGCCTCGGCCGCGGCGGCCCGCACTTCGGCGCGCCCAACGCCGAGCTGCAGATCGTCCGCCATGCGCTCGGCGACGTGCCGCTCACCGGCTTCTTCGCCGGCGGCGAGATCGCGCGGCATCACCTGTATGGCTATACCGGGGTGCTGACGGTGTTTGCGACGCAAGAGGACGCCGCCGACTGAAGGGGCGCAAGCGCCCTGCATCGGCCTTGCACTCATCAGAGTGTTTCCCATTGTGGACATTCTCTTGAGAATGAACATAATGAGAAACAAATGCCCGCCTCCAGCGTCCCGCTGTCTCCGGATTCCCGGCAAGCCCTGAAGGACTTGGGCAGCGCGCTGCGCCAGCGCCGCAAGGCCCTCGGCGTGAGCGCCGTGGCCGCCGCCGAGGCGGCACACCTGTCGCGCGTCACCCTGCATCGGATCGAAAAGGGCGAGCCTTCCGTCACCCTGGGCGCCTATGCGCAGGTGGCGGGCGTGCTGGGCCTTGCGATCCGCCTGGCCCCGCACGATGAAGCCCCGGCCCGGCCGCCGGCTGGACGGAAAGGCTGGTTGCCCGCCCGCGTGGCGATCGCCGACTACCCGCAGCTCAAGCGGCTGGCGTGGCACGTGCAGGGGCCGCAGCAGCTCACCCCGCGCGAGACGCTGGACATCTACGAGCGCCATGGACGCCATCTCGATGCGTCGTCGATGACGGACGAGGAGCGCGATCTCCTCGAGGCCCTGCGCCTGGCCTTTGCGTCCGGCCCTGCCGGTGCCCATGTTTGAGCGCCCGCACCATCGGCGCATCGCCGGCGTGCTGCAAAGGCTGGACGCCGACCTGCTGGCCGCGCATGCCTGCCTGTTCGGCGGCGGGACCGCCATGGCCCTGCGCTTCGGCGAGTACCGCGAATCCGTGGACATCGATGTCCTCGTGAGCGACCTTGGCCACTACCGGCGGCTCAGGCTCCTGCTGACCGGCCATGGGGGACTGAGCGCCGTGTTTCGCCAGGGCGCCGAAGTGCCGGCGCAGCAGGGCGAGCTTCGCGCCGACCAGTACGGAATCCGTGCAAGGCTGCTCGTCGAGGACCGGCCCATCAAGTTCGAGATCGTGCATGAGGCCCGCATCGCGCTGGCGCCTCCCGGGCCGGCCGATCGGCTGTGCGGCATCGCCACGCTCGTGCCGCTCGACATGGCGGCCACCAAACTGCTCGCCAATTCCGACCGCTGGGCGGACGATGGCGTCTTCAGCCGCGATCTCATCGACCTGGCCATGATGCAGCCCCCTGCAATCCTGTTCCGGCAAGCGCTGGCCAAGGCCGAGGCCGCCTACGGCGTTGCCGTCAGCCGGGACCTTCGCCGGGCGATCGAACGGATGGCCGAGCGGCCCGGCTGGCTGGAGCGCTGCGTGCAGGCCATGGGCATGGAGGCCGCGCCTGCGCAGCTGTGGCAGCGCATCCGCAGGCTCCGGCGCGTGCTTGCCATGCCGTCGGCGTGACGAGGCAGAACGACCCTTCCGCCCGCGCCTGATCGCATCGGCCCTGCCCAGGCGCACGGTGTGTGACATTTGGCGACACGCTGTGTCAAGAAGTGTGTCGCCCGGATCGAAGTCAGTCTTTTGTCTTCCAGAATTTCTCGCGCAAGCAACGCTTTTGTATTCGTTGCCGGATGCGCATGCCGCCCCGCGACAGCGGGCGGTACCGAGGAGAAATCTGATGAACAAGTCTTATCGTTCCATTTGGAACGAGTCGCTGGGCGCATGGGTGGCTGCGTCCGAAATCGCCAGGGCGCGGGGTGGGCGCCGCGGCAGCCGGGTGGCCTCGGGGCTGGCTTCGGTCCTGCTGGGCCTGATGGCCGGCACCGCCCAGGCCGACGTGTCGCTGGAGGCGGCGGCCCCTGCGGTGGGCAGCACCGGCGCCGTCTGTTCCCGCGCCGGCAGCACCGGTGCCTGGACCTGCCAGATCCCCAAGGCGGGCGGCGGCTTCGCCACCGTCAGCGGCATCGCCGACAACGCGGGCGTGCCCGACGCGACGGCCATCACCAACTGGGTGGCGACCCACCTGACGGGCACCAACGCCATCGCCATCGGCTCGGCGACGACCACCGCGAACGGCAACGCGTCCGTCGCCGTCGGGACCGGGGCCGTGGCCGGGACCAACAACGCCGTGGCGATCGGCAACGGCGCCTCGGTGACGATGAACAGCAAGTCGCCGCAGCGTCCCGGCGGTATCGCGATCGGCAGCGGCGCGTTCGTGCGGCACGAGGACGTGACCTGGACGGACGGCACGACCAGCCAGGTGATGACGCCCGGCGGCGGCGCGGAGTCCATCGCCATCGGCGTCAACGCGCAGTCGCACTACAACCAGGAGACCATCGTGGGCTCCCACGCGGGCGAGGGCGGCACCCGCTTCATCACCGGCCCGTCGTCCGACATCACGACCTACGGCAGCGACAGCGTGATGTTCGGCCAGTACGCGGGACAGAACGCGCAGTACCTGTACGCCACCTTCATCGGCGACGAGGCCGGGCGCGGAAGCAAGGGGCAGCACAACACCTACGTCGGCCAGAACGCCGCCCGCTGGCGCGACGGCAGCTTCAACACGGCCCTGGGCAGCAACGCCCTGGTCGGCACCAGTTCCGCCTCGCACAGTACGGGCAACAACAATGCCGCGCTCGGCACCTTCGCCGGCGCCAACCTGTCGGGCGACGCCAATGCGCTGGTGGGCACCAGCGCCGGCAGCAGTCTCGTCGGCAATGGCAACACCGCGCTTGGGAACAGCGCGGGCGCCAGTGCGCAGGGCGACTACAACACCGCCGCCGGCTACGCCTCGGGTGCCGTCGTGCGGGGCAGCTACAACGCCGCCAGCGGGTACTACGCCGGCTACAACGTGCAGGGCAGCAACAACATCGCCAGCGGCTACATGGCCGGCATGTCCGTGAACGCCAGCGACACGGTGTCCATCGGCACCAGCGCCAAGGCAAGCGCGGACAGCACCATCGCCATCGGCAACGGCGCGCAGGCCACGGGCCGGAGCAGCATCAGCATCGGTACGGGCAACGTCGTCGGCGGTGCGCGCTCCGGCGCCATCGGCGATCCGAGCATCATCAACGGCGCCGACAGCTACAGCGTCGGCAACAACAACCACATCGGCTCGACCACGACCAATGCCTTCGCGCTGGGCAACAACGTCAACCTGGGCGCCACCGCGGCCGGCGCGGACACGGCCAGCGTGAGCGGCGCCGTGGCCCTGGGCAGCGACACCAGCGTGACGACGCCCGGCGGCGTGGCGCTGGGACAAGGCTCGGTGGCCAGCACGGCGCCGGGCATCGCCGGCTACGTGCCCCCGGGCGCCTTGGCATCGCAAGCCGCCGCCATCAACGCCACCACCGCCACGCTGGGCGCGGTGAGCGTGGGCGATGCGGCCAACGGCAGGTACCGGCAGATCACCGGCGTGGCCGCAGGCACGGCCGCCAGCGACGCCGTGAACGTGGCCCAGCTCCAGGCCGTTTCCAGCGCGGCCGAGGCCGGCGCGATGCACTACTACAGCGTCAACGACACGGGCGTGGTGCGGGCCGCGGGCACCGGCACCAACCACGACAACCTGGGCGCCACCGGCATCCGGTCGATGGCCCTGGGGCAGAACGCCACGGCGGCGACCGGCGACAGCATCGCGATGGGCTACGGCGCCAGCCTGGGCACCAACGTGAACGGCGTGGTCGGCAACAGCGCGGTGGCGGTGGGCAACAACAGCCTGGCCTACCTGTCCTCCGTGTCCATCGGCTACCAGGCGGGCTACCAGTCCACCTCGCCCGGCGGTCCCAACCACGTCAACGGCGGCGAGAACGTCTTCGTCGGCTTCCAGTCGGGCGCCCAGTCCTCGGTCAACGACAGCGTCTTCATCGGCCAGCAGGCCGGCCAGCGCGCCAGCGGCGAGCACAACACCGGCGTGGGGGAGGACGCGCAGCGCGACACCGTGGGCAACAACAACGCGGGCTTCGGCACCGGCGCGGGCCAGGGTTCCAGCGTGACCAGCCAGGCCGTGGGCAACCAGAACACGGCCGTCGGCTACTACGCGGGCACGAACTTCAAGGGCGACAACAACACGGCGTCGGGCGCTTACGCCGGGCGAAGCGTGACCGGCGATCGCAACATCGCCATGGGCTATCTGGCCGGCAATGGCATCGCTGCCTCGGACACTGTCGCCATCGGCGCGTCGGCCAGGGCCAGCAAGGACAAGGCGATCGCCATCGGCACGGGCGCGCAGGCCACGGGCGAGGGCAGCATCAGCATCGGCACGGGCAACGTGGTCAGCGGCGCCAGGTCCGGTGCCTTCGGCGACCCCAGCACCGTCAGCGGCGCGGGCAGCTACGCCCTGGGCAAC
>Ga0222420_100082_pt1 | contig 205609 bp, 203 predicted proteins | sample 3A2ome_FD_182470 | JGI IMG/M metagenome (GOLD analysis project Ga0222420, IMG submission 182470) | Enriched microbial communities from leaf-cutter ant dump, University of Wisconsin, Madison, United States - 3A200A (version 2) | ecosystem: Environmental > Terrestrial > Nest > Insects nest > Nest... | reverse complement strand
CGGTGGCGGCGGCCAGCGCCATCGGAGGCGACGTGCACGTGCTGGTGGCCGGGCACAACGCCGGGGAGGTGGCCAAGGCGGCCAGCCAGATCGCCGGGGTGGGCAAGGTGATCCATGCGGACGGCGCAAGCCTGGCGGACGGCCTGGCCGAGAACCTGGCGGCACAAATCCTTCAGCTGGCGGGCGAGTACAGCCACATCCTGTTCCCCAGCACGGCCAGCGGCAAGAACGTGGCGCCGCGGGTGGCGGCCAAGCTGGACGTGGCGCAGGTCAGCGACATCACCAAGGTGGTCAGCCCCGACACTTTCGAGCGGCCGATCTATGCGGGCAACGCGATTGCCACGGTGCAGTCGGGAGACGCCAAGAAGGTGATCACGGTGCGCACCACGGGCTTCGACGCGGCAGCCGCCACGGGCGGCAGCGCAGCCGTCGAGACCAAGGACGCGGTGGCCGACAGCGGCAAGAGCGCGTTCGTGGGCCGGGAGGTGAGCAAGAGCGACCGGCCTGAGCTGACGGCGGCCAAGATCGTGGTCTCCGGTGGCCGAGCGCTGGGCAGCAGCGAGAAGTTCCAGGAGGTGATGACGCCGCTGGCGGACAAGCTGGGGGCGGCGATCGGTGCGAGCCGCGCGGCGGTGGACGCGGGCTACGCGCCGAATGATCTCCAGGTGGGCCAGACGGGCAAGATCGTGGCGCCGCAGCTGTACATCGCGGCGGGGATCAGCGGGGCGATCCAGCATCTGGCTGGGATGAAGGACTCCAAGGTGATCGTGGCGATCAACAAGGACCCGGAGGCGCCGATCTTCAGCGTGGCCGACTACGGGCTGGAGGCGGACCTGTTCCAGGCCGTGCCGGAGTTGGTCAAGGCGCTGTAGGGCCTCGGACTCAGGCTGCCAGGTGCCCGTTCACCTGGCGGATGTTGTCCTCGTGCGCCGCCAGCATGGCGGCCAGTCCCGCGTGGACGCTTTCGTCGCCGATGCGCGGCAGCAGTGCCTGCAGCCGCTTCACCACCCAGCCCTGGCCGCGGTTGAGCAGCGCCAGCCGCGCCGGCAGGTCGGGCAGGGCCATCACCTTGCCGTAGAAGTCGCCGGTGCGCGTGCCGGGCGTGCCGCCCAGGCGCCGGATGGCGGTCATCAGCACGCCGCACCAGCGCACCTCGTCGCGCTGCACCTGCTGCACCACCTCGGCCAGCGCGGCGTCGCCGATGCCCTGGCGCAGCAGCGCCAGCGCGGTCCTGGCGCCGGCGCGCTCGGCCTCCAGCAGTTCGTCGAGGGCCGCGATGACCGAGGTGTCTTGCGGCCCGCCGTCGCGGGTGTCCGGTGCCGGCACAGGGCTGCCGCCGGCGAGGTCCTCCGCACCCAGGCGCGCGGCCGCGTCGAGGGCGATGCCGCGCAGCCGCTCGGCGGCGCCGTCGATGCGGTCGATCCGCGCCGCGCTCTGGCCGGCGTACAGCGCCATCGCCTCCAGGTCCCCGGTGGTCGAGCGCAGCGGCGAATCGGTGCTGAAGAGCAGGATCGGCCGGCCCGCGTCGCTGCCGATGGGCGTGCGCGCCGCGCCGAGCGGGTCGCCGCGCGTGCCGCGGGTCACGCTGTTGGCCAGCACGCGCACGGCGGCGCCGGCCGGCCAGTTGATGTGGAAGTCCTGCGTCAGCAGCGTGTCGCCCTCGCGGGCATCGACGATGCGCTGCTGGTGGTAGAGGTGGGCGAAGGACTCGTGCGTGGCCAGCAGCGCCGTGCCCAGCACGGCCCCCTGCGCGCCCATCGACAGCACCGCGGCGACGTCGCCGCCATCGGCCAGACCGCCCGCCGCCAGCACCGGCACGCGCACGGCCTCCAGCACCTCGGGCAGCAGCTCGGCCAGCGGCTGCCGGCCCCGCACATGGCCGCCGGCCTCCACGCCCTGGGCGATCAGCACCTGCGCGCCGGCCTCCTGCGCGGCGCGCGCCTCCGCGGCGCTGCCGACCTGGCACAGCACGCGCATGCCGGCCGCGCGGCAGCGCTCGACCAGCGGCGCGCTCAGGTCCCAGAACAGGCAGATCGCCGGCACCTCCAGCGCCAGCAGCAGGTCGACCTGCCGGCGCAGCAGCCCGGCCTCGGTGGCGGCGGGGATCAGGCTGACGCCGAAGGGCCGCGCGGTGGCGGCGCGCACGGCCTGCACCTGCTCGCGGATCAGCTCGGGCGGCTCGCGCACCATGCCCAGCAGCCCGAAGCCGCCGGCCTGCGTCACCGCGCCGACCAGCCCGGCCCGCGCCACGCCGCCCATGCCGGCCAGCACCAGCGGGTAGCGGCAGCCCAGCAGCTCGCACACCGGGCGGCGCAGCGCCTCGGCGGCCGCGTCGTCGGTCGGGGACGCCGCCGGCATCACAGGAAGATCGGCTGCGACTCGATGCCGACCTGGCGCTGGTCCCGCACGGCGCGCACGCCGGGCAGGTTCTCCGCCGCCACGCGGGCCGCGTCCTGGTCGGCGCGGCAGCGGGCCACGCCGGCGAAGTACACGATGCCTGCATGCACGAAGACGCTGGACCAGGCATCGGACCACCAGGGCTGGCCGTCCAGCTCGCGCAGCAGCCGCAGGCGGATCTGCTCGTCGTCGATCGGTTCCGCCGCCGGGGCGGCAGGCGAGGAGGCCCTCGCCAGGGCGCGCATCAGGTCGTAGCGGGTGACCAGGCCGACCAGGCAGCCGTCGCGCACCACCGCGATGCGGCGCACGTGCCGCGCCTCGAAGATGGCGGCGATCCGCGTCACCGGCGTGCTTTCCTCCACCTGCACCACGTCCGGGTTCATCACGTCGCGCACGCGGCGGCTGTGCGAGCGGATGTAGGCCTGGGAGCTGTCGCTGGTGCCCATCAGGCGCTGCCACCAGGTGCGCGCGTCGGGCGCGGCGTCGGTGCCGATCTCGTGCCGGTGCAGCAGGTCGCCGTGCCCGACGAAGCCCAGCACCTCGCCGCGCTCGACCACCGGCGCGCCGCTGATGCGGTGCTTGAGCAGGAGGTCCACCACCGCGTGCAGTTCGGTGTCGGGCTGAACCGAGATGACCGCGCGGGTCATGATGTCGCTGGCTTGCATGTCGTACTCCTGGAGCCTTGTTCTCCAGCGATGCTGCGCTTTCTCATGATCTCGGTAAAGCGATATTTATTGGAGAATGAGTGCAGAAATATTGCATTGAAGAATCGCAGGCCCTGCCATGGACATCACGCTGGCCCTGACCTTCCTGGAGATCGCACGCTCGCGCAGCTTCCTGCGCGCCGCCGAGCACCTGCACGTCACGCCGACCACGGTGAGCGCGCGCATCCGCACGCTCGAGTCGCTGCTCGGGCGTGCCCTGTTCACGCGCAACAAGGCCGGCGCAGCGCTCACCCTGGCCGGCGAGCAGTTCGTGCCGCATGCCCGCCTGCTGGTGCAGGTGTGGGAGCGCGCGCGCCAGCAGGTGGCCGTGCCGGAGGGCCGCCGCGCGGTGCTCTCGGTGGGTTGCGAGGTGAGCCTGTGGTCGCCGCTGCTGCTCGACTGGCTGCTGTGGATGCGCACGGCCGCGCCGCAGCTGGCCGTGCGCACCGAGGTCGGCAGCGCGCGCGAGCTGCTGGAGAAGGTGGCGGCCGGCGTGCTCGACATCGCGATCGTCTACGCGCCCCAGCAGCGGCCGGGCCTGCGCGTCGAGCTGCTGATCGAGGAGAAGCTGGTCATGGTCACCACCTCCGCGGCCGGCGAGCCGCCCCGGCCCGGCGACTACATCTACATCGACTGGGGGCCGGAATTCGCGCTGCAGCACGGCATGGCCTTCGCCGAGCTGTCGAACCCCGGCGTGACGGCGGGCCTGGGCCCGCTCGGGCGCGAATACCTGCTGGCGGCCGGCGGCGCCGGCTACTTCCGGCTGGACGTGGTGCGCGGCGATCTGCGCTCGGGCCGGCTGCACCGGGTGAAGGGCGCGCCCGAGTTCCTCTACCCGGCCTACGCCGTCTACGCGGCGGAGGGCGATGCCGCCATCCTCGAGCCCGGCCTGGCCGGCTTCCGGCAGGTGGCGCGGCGCGAGGCCGCGGCCGGCGGCGCGGCAGCGAAGGGCCGGCGCCGCGCGGCGCGGCTCAGCGGCAGCTGAAGCTGGCGGCGTCCTCGATGCTGCCGCGGCCGTCGTAGCGCGGCTGTGCTGGCCACGCGCACAGCGGTCGGGTGCGGCCGGGCCAGGGCACCTCCGCGTTCTCCGGCCGTGCGCGTGCCACGATGCGCGTCGGCGCCTCGCCCCGCTCGACCCACTTCACCAGGGCCGTCAGCCCGTCGTACTGATCGGTGGCCGGGCCGCCGCTGCAGTGCGCCATGTTCGGCACCGTGAACAGCCGCGCGATGCCGTCGGTGCGATCGCCATAGCGCTCGCGCAGCCGGTCGAGGTAGCGCACCGTGTCCTTGACCGAGAACACCGGGTCGCTCACGCCGTGGAAGAACAGCAGCTTGCCGCCGTGGCGCGCGTAGGCATCGATGTCGGGCGACTCGGCGGCCACCATCTGCATCGCCGACTCGCGGAACGGCCCGCCGGTGGCGCGGACCTTCGCCGCGTCGCGGGCCGCATCGAAACCCATCGCGTAGGCCCAGAAGTCGGTCGTCACGGTCGGCGGCGTGGTGAAGAACATCGCCAGGGCGCCGGTCATCAGCGCCAGGTTGCGGGCGTTGGCCGGGCCCTGCGCGGCGTCGCCGAACTTCCAGCGCGTCCATTCCACCGAGTGCAGTCCGGCGTCGAAGGTCCAGTCCGAATAGAGGACGCGGCCCTGCGCATCCTTCACGCCGGCGAAGGATTTCTCCAGCGCCTCCACCTGCGCCGGGCCCAGGCAGGCCTCGGTCTTGGCGCCGGTGCAGCGCAGCGCCGCGGCGTCGAAGCGGCACGCCGGCCAGTTGTCGACGATGCCGTCCTTCAGGCCGTCCAGCGCGTCGCACTGGCGGAGCACCTCGCGCGTGAGCAGCCGCATGTCGCCGCGCGAGAAGGCCCTGGCGAGCACCGGGCGGCCCTCGGCGAGGGGCGCCTGCTCGGCGGCGGCGCGGGCGTACAGCTGCGTGTCGTATGCCGCCTGCACCGAGGCCAGCGGCACGCGGTAGGCCGGCGCGGAGGCGATCACGCCGTCGAACATCTCGGGGTAGCGCTGCGTCATCATCATCGCCTGCCGCCCGCCGTTGGAGCAGCCGACGAAGTACGAGCGCCGCGGCGCCTGGCCGTAGTGCGCGGCGATGAGCTGCCTGGCGGCGCGGGCCGTCTGCGCCATCGCGTTGTAGCCGTTGTCGGCACGGGCCTGCGGGTCCAGCCCGAACTGGTAGGGGCCATTGGGGCCGGGCTCGTTCAGGTGGCCGGTGTCGGTGAACACCACGGTATAGCCCTGCAGCAGCGCGTTGCCGGTGTTGCCGCCGCCGGTGAGCACGCCGATGGCATCGCGCAGCACGCCGTCGGTGCCGCCGCCGCCCTGGAAGAAGAAGCGGCCGTTCCAGTCGGCCGGCAGCCGCAGGTCGAAGCCGATGGCGTAGGGTTTGCCGTCGATGCCGGTGCGCTCGGCGATGCGGCCCTGCACGTGGCAGTGCGCCGGCACGCGGGCGGTGCTGCGCGGTGCGCCGGGCTGGATGCCGGTGAGCGCGATGCTGCCCGCGGCCACGGGCTCGGCCAGCGTGATGCGCGTGCCGGCGACGGGGAGGCCGGCCAGCTGCGCGCAGCCCACGGGTGCCGCGGCTTCGCCGGTGCCCGCGGGCGCGCCCCGGTGGGCGCAGCCGGCCGCCAGCGCGGCCGCCGCGGCGATGGCGGCGAGGAGGGTGCCGCGCATCGCTCAGTCCGCCTTGAAGCCCGTGGCCCGCACCACCTTGCCCCAGGTCGCCGTGTCGGCAGCGATGATGCGGGCGAACTCCTGCGCACTGGTGCCGGTCACGCCGAAGCCGGCTTCCTCCATCTTCGCCTTGCCCTCGGGCGACTGCATCGCCTTGCGGATGTCGGCCTCCAGCTTCGCGACGATGGCCGGCGGCGTCTTCGCCGGCGCGACGATGCCGAACCAGGAGTTGAAGCTCACCTGCGGCAGGCCCTGCTCGGCGAAGGTGGGCACCTCGGGCAGGCGCGGGCTGCGGGCGCCGCCGCTGGCGCCGAGCGCCGCCAGCTTGCCGGCCTTCACGTTGGGCGCCGCCAGGCCCACGCTGGCGAAGGCGCCGGCCACGTCGCCGCCGAGGATGCCGCCCAGCGCGTCGCCCGTGTTCTTGTAGTGCACGGCCTCGGGCTTGAGGCCGGCGGCCTCGCCGAAGAGGTAGGCGCCGAAGTGCCCGGGCGTGCCGGCGCCGAAGGTGCCCATGAACAGGCCCTTGGGCTGCTGGCGGCTCCATGCGATGAACTCCTGGACATTCCTCGCCGGCACCCTGGCCGGGTTGATCACCAGCATGAAGTCGCTCGTCACCACCTGGCTGACCGGCGCGAAGTCCTTCGCCGGGTCGTAGGCGAGCTTGCCGTAGCTGCTGGGCGCGATGGCCAGCTGGCCGGTCTCGCCCAGCATCAGCGTGTAGCCGTCGGGCTGGGCGCGGGCGGCCTCGGTGGCGGCGATCAGGCCGCCGGCGCCGGGCTTGTTGTCGACGATCACGCCCAGGTTGTTCCAGCCCTCCGAGAGCTTCTGCGCGAGCAGGCGGGCCACGATGTCGGGCCCGGTGCCGGCCGGGAAGCCCACGATGATGCGCACCGGGCGGCCGGGGTAGGCGTCCTGCGCGCCGGCGGGCGCGGCCAGCAGGGCGGCGGCGCAGGCCGCGGTGGCGGTGATGAGGGCGCGGCGGCGCGCGCCCGCGGCAGGGGCGGTCGTCATGGCAGGTCTCCTTGGGGGTCGAACGAAGGGGCTACTGGACGGCGAAGAAGCGCATCACCACCTGGGCCGGGTGGCGCACGCCGACGCCGATGAACAGGCGCTCGGTGATCCAGCGCAGCGCCGCGGAGTTCGTCTCGAAGCGCGGGCTGCAGCGGAAGTAGATGCAGGTCGGGTCCACCGGCTCGCCGCGCAGCAGGCGCTGCATCAGCGCGGGCGGCGCGGTGCGGATGGCGTGGTTCTGCACGTAGACCAGGTCGCCGGCGTCGGTCTCCAGGCCGTAGCGTGCGTCCAGTTCGGAGGCCGACTCGCTCACGATGCGCTGGAAATCCGCGCCGCCGGGCAGCACGCGGGCGCGCCAGCCCTCGCCCTCGGCATGACCGCCCAGGATGGGCACCACGCGGCGCAGGCCCTGCGCGCCCTGGCCCAGCACCAGCGGCTCGCCGACGTCGACGGACACGTCGGCGAAACGGGCGAGGGCGGGCGGGGCGAGCGGGTCGGCGGCAGTCATGCGGCTAGCGTAAGTCCGCTGGCGCGCGGGAGCTGTCATCCTGGAAGATGACGGACTTTCCCTGAACGATCCGCCCGGTTTTCCCGCGATGCGTACCTGGACCCCCGACCCCGCCGGCGCCCCGGCGCTGCTGGCCGAGCGCATGCCGCAGGTGGTGCCCGCGCTGGGCGAGACGGACTTCGGCACGCGCCTGATGGAGGTAATGGGCGAGGCGCTGCCGGTCGGCTCCTTCTCCGTCTACCGCACCGGGCCGCAGCCGGCGATCTTCCTGAGCGGCAGCCGCGGCCTGCCCGACACCACGCGCGACTGCTGGCGCGCCTACCTCTCCGGCCCGATCCGCGCCGACCGAACCCTGCGCGACGAGCGTGCACCGACGCTGCGCGTGTGCCACATCACGGCCCGCGAGGTGCCGCCCGAGCACCGCGCCAAGGTGTACGAGGCGCACGGCGTGGTCGAGCGCATCTCGGTGGTGGAGGACGACGAGGCGGCCGGCGACGGCTCGCTCTTCGCCGTCAACTTCTACCGGCACCTGAGCCAGCGGCCGTTGAGCGACGCGCAACTGGCCGACTTCGGCAGCGCCGGGCGGCTGCTCATGGCGCTGGCGCGCAAGCACGTCACGCTGACGCAGCAGCTCCCGCCATCCGCCGGCGATGCCGCGGCGGCGCTGCGCGCACGCCTGGTATCGCGATGCCCCGCGCTGACGGCGCGCGAGGTGGAAGTCTGCCTGCGCCTGCTGCGCGGCATGACGCAGGAGGGCATTGCCGCCGACCTCGGCCTGGCGGTGCCGACGGTGAAGACCTACCGCAACCGCGCCTTCGGCCGGCTGGGCATCCACTTCCGCAGCGAGTTGTTCGCGCTGATGCTGCCGGGCCGCGGCCCGTAGCCGTTCCCGGGACAACGCAGGGCCGCCCCCGGCCCCTCGGGAGCGCTCAGGTCTTGGCCGGCGCCTCGGCGCTGGCGGCATCGAGCCGCGCGAGGGTCCCGGCGTCGAGCTTCAGCGTGGCGGCCGTGCGCAGTTCGGCCAGCTGTTCCAGCGAGGTGGCGCTGGCGATGGGCGCGGTGACCGAGGGCCGCGCGATCTGCCAGGCCAGCGCAACCTGGCCGGGCGTCGCGCCGTGCGCCTGGGCCGCCTCGTCCAGTGCCGCCAGGATGCGCAGGCCGCGCGGATTGAGGTACTTGGCGATCGTGTTCTTGCCGCGCGCGCTCTTGGATGCATCGGCCTCGCTGCGGTACTTGCCCGTCAGGAAGCCGGCCGCCAGGGCGTAGAAGTTGATGACGCCCAGGCCGCGCTGCACGCACAGGGGCTCCAGCGTGGCCTCGTACGCCGCGCGGTCGTACAGGTTGTACAGCGGCTGCAGCGACTCGTAGCGCGGCAGGCCGAGCCGCTCGGCCACGTCCAGCGCCTCGGCCAGGCGCGGCGCCGTGTAGTTCGAGGCGCCGATGGCGCGCACCTTGCCGGCCTGGATGAGGTCGGCGAAGGCGCCCAGCGATTCCTCCAGCGGCGTGCCGGCGTCGTCGTCGTGCGACTGGTAGAGGTCGATGCGGTCGGTCTGCAGGCGCTTGAGCGACGCCTCCACCGCCTCGCGGATGTAGCGTGCGCTCAGGCCCTGCCTGCCTTCGCCCATGGGCTTGCCGACCTTGGTGGCCAGCACCACGCGGTCGCGCTTGCCGCTGGCGCGCAGCCACTTGCCGATGATGCTTTCCGACTCGCCGCCGGCGTGGCCCGGCACCCAGCTCGAGTACACGTCGGCCGTGTCGATGAAGTTGAAGCCCGCGTCCAGCCAGGCGTCGAGCAGGCGGAAGGAGGTGGCCTCGTCCACCGTCCAGCCGAACACGTTGCCGCCGAAGGCGAGCGGGGAGACCTGCAGGCCGGAACGGCCAAGGGGCTTGAGTTGCATGGATGTTCCTTTCTCTGCGTTCAGTTCTTCGGCCGCATCACGATGAGCGGGAAGGGCGAGGGCACGCGGCCGTCGGTGTCGCGCGGCATGACCTCGGTGCGCTGCACCGCACGCACGGCTGCCTCGTCCCAGGCCGGGTTGCCGCTGGACTTGACCAGCCGCGGCGTGCCGACGATGGTGCCGTCCGGCGCGGTCTGGATCTGGATCTCGGCGGCCGGGTTGCCGGGCACCGAGGTCGGGTCGAACACCGTGTTGCGCTTGATCAGCGCCGCCACGCGGCCCAGGTAGCCGGCCGACACGCCGCCGCTGCCGGCGCCCTGGCCCGAGCGCGGGCCGCTGTTGGCGTCGGCCGTGCCGCTGGCCGCGCCGTTGGCCTGGCCCATCATGCGGCGGATGTTGTCCTGCCGCGCCTTCTCGGCCGCGGCCTTGTCGGCTGCGGCCTTCTTCTCGGCGGCCGCCTTGTCCGCCGCGGCCTTGGCGGCGGCAGCCTTCTCGGCCGCCTCGCGCTTCTTCTGCTCGGCCTGGCGCTGCTGTTCCTTCTCCTTCTGGCGCTCGGCTTCCTCTTCGCGCTTCTTCTCTTCGGCTTCCTTCTTGTCCTGCGCGGCCTTGCGCTCGGCGTCCTGCTGGCGCTTGCGCTCCTGCTGGCGCTTTTCCTCCTGCTGCCGCTCGCGCTCGCGCTGGGCCTGCTCCTCGCGCAGCTTGCGCTCGCGCTCCAGGGCGATGTCCGGGTCCTTCGGCGGCGGCGGGGCCGGGGGCGGCTTCACGGCCTCCGGCGGCGGGGGGGGCGGCGGTGGCGGTGGCGGCGGCGTGGGGGCCGGGGGGGGGGCCGGCGCGGGCGGCGGCGGTGGCGCCACGGCTGTGCGCTGCGCCGCCTGCTGCACGCTGGACGACCAGATCTCGGCCTCGACGGCGTCGTCGTCGCCGTCGCGCTTCCAGCGCACGCCCCAGGTCAGCGCCGCGATCAGCAGGGCGTGGGCGATCAGCGCCAGCAGCAGCGCGCGCAGCGTGCCGCGCTGCGGCGGCGGCGTGAACTCCGGGCCCTCGGGGGGCAGCGACATGCGCATCGATTGCAAACCGGGCGCCTCCGTGTCAGCGGCCTGCGCCGCTGGTCTGCACGGACAGGCCCACGCGCTCCACGCCAGCGCGCTTGAGCGCGTTCATGGCCTTGACCACCGTCTCGTACTTGACGTCCTTGTCGGCGCTGATGACCACCGGGCGCTGGTCGTCGCCGCCCTGTGCGTCCTTCACCGCCTTGCCGATCTGGTCCAGCGGGATCTCCAGGCCGGCGGAGCCGGTCGCCGGGTCCTTCTTGAAGTGCACGACATCGTTCTTGTCGACGGTGATCTCCAGCGGCTTGTCAGGCTGCTTGTTGGCGCGGTCGACGCTGGGCAGGTTGATCGCGCTGGGCGTGATGAGCGGCGCGGTGACCATGAAGATGATCAGCAGCACCAGCATCACGTCGATGAACGGGACCATGTTGATCTCGTTGATGGTGCGGCGTCCTCGGCCGCGGGAGGCGACGGCGGGCATGGGCGTGTCCTCGTTCGGGGCGGTGGGGCGTCAGTGGCCGGAGGCGGCCATGTTGGGGCGGACCTGCTGCGGCGGGGTGCCGGCCGAGAGGTTGCGCTGCAGGATGTTGGAGAACTCCTCGATGAAGGTCTCCAGCGCGATGGCGACCTTGTCGATCTCGCGCGCGAAGCGGTTGTAGCCCACCACCGCCGGGATGGCGGCGAACAGGCCGATGGCGGTGGCCACCAGCGCCTCGGCGATGCCGGGGGCCACGGTGGCCAGCGTCACCTGCGTCATGGCGGCCAGGCCGGTGAAGGCGTGCATGATCCCCCACACCGTGCCGAACAGGCCGACGTAGGGCGATACCGAGCCGACGGTGGCGAGGAAGGACAGGTTCGACTCGGCCGCGTCCAGCTCGCGCTGGAAGCTCGCGCGCATGGCGCGGCGCGCACCCTCGAGCAGCGTGTCAGCGTCGCTGATGTGGCGCTCGCGCAGCTTCTGGTACTCGCGCATGCCGGAGGCGAAGATGCGTTCCATGGGGCCGGCGAACTTGGCGTTCTGCGCGGCCGAGGCGAACAGCTCGTTCAGGCTGGTGCCCGACCAGAAGTCGCGCTCGAACTCGTCGTTGAGCGCGCGCATGCGGCGCAGGGCGAAGAACTTGCGGATGATCGCGGCCCAGCTGGCCACCGACACCACGACCAGCAGCAGCATGACCAGCTGCACCACGAAGCTGGCGTGGAGGATGAGGGTGATGATCGAGAAGTCTTGGTTCATTGGGTCAGGTCGGGTCAGGTCTCTGGGCACCTGCGGCGGCCGCCGCCCGGATCGGGCTGCGCGGGGCTGCCGCAGGTAGGGAGCGCAAATGGGGTTCCAGGGTTCCCGTCAGCTCGGCGGGCATGCGCGCGGGGCGCATGCGCCCGCCGTCCACCCAGCCGATGCGGATGCTGCCTTCGCACAGCGGGCTGGCGGGGTCGGCCTTCATGCGCACCTGCTGTGCGATGACGGCGGAGGCCGGGCCGAGCTGCCGCAGCTCGGCGCTGACCAGCAGCTCGTCGTCGAGCCGGGCCGGGCGGTGGTATTTCAGCTGCGTCTCGCTCACCACGAACATGCCGCCGGTGCGCTCGCTCAGCGCACGCTGCTCCACGCCCAGGCTGCGCAGCCATTCGGTGCGCGCGCGCTCCATGAACTTCAGGTAGTTGGCGTAGAACACGATGCCGCCGGCATCGGTGTCCTCCCAGTAGACGCGCACGGGCAGCTGGAAGCTCATCCCAGCGCCTTGAGGCGCTGCACGGCCTCTTCCAGGTGCGCCATCGAGCTGGCGGTGGAGAAGCGCACGAAGCGCGCCGTGTCGGCCGTGCCGAAGTCGCGGCCGGGCGTGACGGCGACGTGGGCGCGGCGCATCAGCTCGAAGGCGAAGTCCCAGCTGGTGTCGGCGGACTGCACGTCCAGCCGGCGGGCGAGGGCCGTGCAGTCGGCCCAGGCGTAGAAGGCGCCGTCGGGCACCACCGGCACCGGCAGGCCCAGCGCCTGCAGCTGGGGGATGAACCAGTCGCGCCGGGCGCGGAACTCGCCGCGGCGGCGCTCGTACTCGGCGATGCTCTCGGGCTCGAAGCAGGCCAGGGCGGCGTATTGCGACACCGCGCTGGCGCAGATGAAGAGGTTCTGCGCCAGCCGCTCGACCACCGGCACCAGCGCCTCGGGCACCACCAGCCAGCCCAGGCGCCAGCCGGTCATGTTGAAGTACTTGCTGAAGCTGTTGATGCTGATGACCTGGTCGTCGATCGCCAGCGCGCTCTGGCCGAAGGCGTCGTCGTACGAGAGGCCCAGGTAGATCTCGTCGATCAGCGTCAGGCCGCCGCGCTGCTGCACCACCGCATGGATGCGCCGCAGCTCGTCGGGCGCGATCGAGGTGCCGGTCGGGTTGGAGGGCGAGGCCAGCAGCACGCCGCGCGTGCGCTCGGTCCACGCCGCCTCGACCTTGACCGCGCTAAGCTGGAAGCGCTCCCCGGCAGTGGAAGGGACCATCACCGCGCGCCCCTCGGCGGCGCTGACGAAGTGGCGGTTGCACGGGTAGCTCGGGTCCGGCATCAGCACCTCGTCGCCGGCCTCGATCAGCGCCAGGCAGGCCAGCTGCAGCGCCGCCGACGCGCCGGCGGTGACGACGATGCGGCGCGCCGGCACGTCGAGGCCGAAGCGCTCGGCATACCAGCCGCTGATGCGCTCGCGCAGCTGCGGCAGGCCGGTGGCCTGGGTGTACTGCGTGGCGCCGGCGCGCACGGCGCGCATGGCGGCCTCCTGCACCAGCGGCGGGGCGGTGAAGTCGGGCTCGCCGATGTTCAGGAAGATCATCGGCCGCTCGCTGTCGGCCACCTCGCGGGCGAGGGCGGAGGCGGCCTTGGCCACCTCCATCACGTAGAAGGGCTCGATGCGCTCGGCGCGCTGGGCGATGCGCATCAGGTCCGGGCCTTTCCGGCCGTGCGGTCGGCCTCCACCTCGGCCGCGCGTAGCGAGGGCGCCAGGCCGTTGAGCACCGCGTTGACGTACTTGTGGCCGTCGGTGCCGCCGAAGCTCTTGGCCAGCTCGACGCACTCGTTGATGACGACCCGCCAGGGCACGTCCAGGCAGTGGCGGAACTCGTAGGCGCCGATCCACATCACCGCGTGCTCGATGGGGGAGATCTCCTCCAGCTTGCGGTCCAGCAGCGGCACGATCAGCGCGTCCAGTTCGGCGCCTTCGGTGATCGAGCCGTGCAGCAGCGCGTCGTAGTGCGCCGCGTCGGCCTTGTGGAAGCCCGACAGGTCGCGCGTGAAGGTGTCGATGTCGGTGGCCGGGTTGCGCCCGACGAGGTGCTGGTAGAGCGCCTGCAGCGCGAACTCGCGCGCGCGGGTGCGGCCGGACTTGCTGGAGGCCTTGCGCGGGGCGGCCGCGGCCGGCGTGTGCGGGGCGTTCATCGCGGCCGCCCCGCCACGGCAGCGAGCAGCGCGGCCATCTCCACCGCCACCTGCGCCGCGTCGCGGCCCTTGTCGGTCTGCCGCGCCACCGCCTGTTCCAGGTTCTCCGTGGTGAGGATGGCGTTGGCGACGGGCAGGCGGTGGTCCAGCGCCACGCGGCTGACGCCGGCGCCGGACTCGTTGGCCACCAGCTCGAAGTGATAGGTCTCGCCGCGGATGATGCAGCCCAGGGCGATCAGCGCGTCGTAGCCGCCGCGCGCGGCCAGGGCCTGCAGCGCCACCGGCACTTCCAGCGCGCCGGGCACGGTGTGGTGGTCGATGGCGTCGTCGGCCACGCCGAGGCGATGCAGCTCGGCCAGGCAGGCTTCGGCCAGCGCATTGGTGATGTCCTCGTTGAAGCGGGCCTGCACGATGCCGATGCGCAGGCCGCGGCCGTCGAGCGGGCCGGCCGCTCCCTTGTTGGCGTGGAGCATGTTCTTCTTCAGTCCTTGGTGATGTAGCCGGCGATCTCCAGGCCGTAGCCCGCCGCCATGCTGGGCATGCGCCGCGGCGTGCCCATGAGTTTCATCCGGTGCACCCCGCACTCGCGCAGGACCTGCGCGCCCACGCCGTAGCTGCGCAGGTCCATGCGGCCGCGCTCGGGCGCCTGGGCGGGGCGGGCGGTGCCGTCGAACTGCGCCAGCAGCTCGGCGGCGCTCTCGCCGCAGTTGAGCAGCACGGCCACGCCGCGGCCCTCGGCGGCGATGTGGGCCAGGGCGGCGTCGAGGCTCCAGGAGTGCATGGGGCGCTCCAGCTCGAGTGCGTCCAGCACCGACAGCGGCTCGTGCACGCGCACCGGCACCACCTCGTCGGCGCCCCAGGTGCCGCGCACCAGCGCCAGGTGCACGCCGCCGCTGGGCGCGTCCTTGAAGGCGTTCAGGGTGAACTCGCCATGCGCCGTGCGGATCTCGCGCGTGCCCACGCGCTGCACCAGCGTCTCGGTGCGGCTGCGGTGCTCGATCAGGGCGGCGATGGTGCCGATCTTCAGGCCGTGCTGGGCGGCGAAGAGCTGCAGGTCCGGCAGGCGCGCCATGGTGCCGTCCTCGTTCATCACCTCGCAGATCACGGAGGCGGGCGAGCAGCCGGCCATGGCGGCCAGGTCGCAGCCGGCCTCGGTGTGGCCGGCGCGCATGAGCACGCCGCCGTCCACCGCCTGCAGCGGGAAGATGTGGCCGGGCTGCACCAGGTCGCTGGCCTGGGCGTGGGGCGCCACGGCGGCCTGCACCGTGCGGGCGCGGTCGGCGGCCGAGATGCCCGTGGTCACGCCCTCGGCCGCCTCGATCGAGACGGTGAAGGCGGTCGAATGCTTGGCGCCGTTGCGCGCCACCATGGGCGGCAGGTTCAGGCGCTCGCACATCTCGCGCGACAGCGTCAGGCAGATCAGGCCGCGCGCATGGCGCGCCATGAAGTTGATCGCCTGGGGGGTGATGTGGTCGGCGGCGATGACGATGTCGCCCTCGTTCTCGCGGTCTTCCTCGTCCACGAGGATGACCATGCGGCCGGCGCGCAGCTCCTCGACGATCTCCTCGACGCTGGAGACGGGCGCCGGTTCGAGGGGCCTGGCGGCGCCCAGGGCAGTGACGGATGCGTTCATGGTGTCGGTGTGTGGGGGTCAGGCGGCCCGGCCGGGCACGACGCCCGCCAGGAGCATGCGCTCCACGTAGCGGGCGACGGTGTCCACCTCGAGGTTGACGCGGCTGCCGGCCTTCAGCTGGCCCAGCGCGGTGTGCTCGACGGTGTGGGGGATGAGGTTGATGCTGATCTCGCAGCCGTCCGCCTGGTCGGCCACGGTGTTGACGGTGAGGCTCACGCCGTTGACCGTGATCGAGCCCTTGTAGGCGAGGAAGCGGGCCAGCGCGGCCGGGGCGAGGACCATGAGCTCCCAGCTCTCGCCGTGCGGCTCGAAGCGGCTGACGCTGCCGATGCCGTCCACGTGACCGGAGACGATGTGGCCGCCCAGCCGGTCCTGCGGGCGCAGGGCCTTCTCCAGGTTGAGCGCGGTGCCGGCCTGGTCGAGCCCGGCCGTCTTGTCGAGCGATTCGGCGGAGATGTCGATGGTGAACTGGCCGGCGGCGGCGTCGAGGCCGGTGACCGTCATGCAGGCGCCGTTGAGCGCGATGCTGTCGCCCAGGCCGACGTCGTCCAGGTAGCCCGGGGGCGTGGCGATGGCCAGGCGCTTGCCGTGCGCGGAGGAGGAGCCGAGGTCGTGGACGGCGGCGATGCGCCCCACGCCGGTGATGATGCCGGTGAACATAAGCCGGCGATTTTCGCAGAGAAGTGTCCGGGAGAACCCGGAGGCGCTCAGAAGGCGTCGCGGCCGGCGACGCGCGCCACGATGCGCAGGTCCGGGCCGATCATGTCGGCCGAGCGGAACACCAGCGGCAGCGCGTCGGCCAGCCGCGCCAGGGGGCCGGCGGCGAAGGGGCGGTCGGCCAGGCCCATCCCCTCGCCGATCAGCTTGGGCGCCAGGTAGACCAGCAATTCGTCGACCAGCCCCTCGCGCAGCAGCGAGCCGTTGAGCTTGTGGCCGGCCTCGACGTGCAATTCGTTGACCTCCCGCCGCGCCAGGTCGGCCATCAGGGCCGCCAGGTCGACCTTGCCCTGGGCGTTGGGCAGGACGCTGACCGTGGCGCCGCGGGCCTCCAGCGGTGCGGCGCGCGCCGCGTCCTCGACGGCGGCGTAGACCCAGACCGGGCGCGACGCGTCGAAGATGCGCGCGTCGGGCCGCAACTGCAGCCGGCTGTCGACCACCACGAGGGGCGGCTGGCGGCGGGCCGTGGGGTGCCGCACGTCCAGGCGGGGGTCGTCCTCCAGCACGGTGCCCACGCCGGTCAGCAGCGCGCCCGCGCGGGCGCGCCAGGCGTGCCCGTCGGCGCGGGCGGCCTCGCCGGTGATCCACTGGCTGGTGCCGTCGGGGAGGGCGGTCCTGGCGTCCAGGGAGGCGGCCGCCTTCATGCGCACCCAGGGCCGCCCGCGCACCATGCGGCTCAGGAAGCCGATGTTGATCTCGCGCGCCGCCTCGGCCCCGGGCCCGACGACGACCTCGACGCCCGCGGCCCGCAGCCGGGCGAAGCCCTGTCCGGCCACGCAGGGGTTCGGGTCCTCCAGCGAGGCGACCACCTTGCCGATGCCGGCGGCGACCAGCGCGTCGCAGCAGGGCCCGGTGCGGCCATGGTGCGCGCAGGGCTCCAGCGTGACGTACGCCGTGGCGCCGGCGGTCGGCTGGCCGCGCGCCTGCGCATCGCGCAGCGCCATGATCTCGGCGTGCGGGCCGCCGACGGCCTGGGTGTGGCCGCGACCCAGCACGGTGCCGTCGGGCGCGGCGATCACGCAGCCGACGGCGGGGTTGGGCGGGGTGAGGGCCAGGCACTGGCGAGCCAGCTCCAGGGCTTCCTCCATCCTGTCAGGGGGGGTGTTCTTCATGCTGGTCGCTTCGGCCCGCTGCCTGCCGTCCGGCGCGTCGCGCGTGCCGCTTGTCGGCTGCAACGATTGATTGCAATTCGTCTGGTTAGCATCCGCACGCCGACGCGGGGAGCGAGGTGCGCGGCGATTGTCACAAGGGAGGAAGGGCGGGCGCCTTCGCAGGAGGCGCCCGCCCGGGAAGAAGAATGATTGTGCTTGCAGAACGGGCCGCGCGCGTGCGCCCGGCGAGCGGCTTCACGCTCGTCGAGCTGATGGTGGTCGTCGCGCTCACGGCCATCCTGGTCATGCTGGCGGCGCCCTCGCTGCAGGCGCTGGTGCAGCGCAATGCGGTTGCGGGCCACGTCAACGCTTTCGTCGGCTCGCTGCGCCTGGCGCGCGCGCAGGCCTTGCAGCGCGGCCTGCCGGTGAAGATGTGCCGCAGCACCGACGCCGAATCCGCAGCGACGCTGCAGTGCGTGTCCGGCGCCGACTGGTCCGGCGGCTGGATCGTCTTCATCGACCGCAACGACAACGGCATCGTCAACCCGGACGACGGGGACGTCGTCCTGCGCGTGCAGGGCGCGCTCTCGGGCAGCGGCGGGGTGAATTCCAGCGGCGGCTCGACCGTCGTGTTCCGCTTCCGCCCGACCGGCCTGCTGGGGTCCGGTGCAACGCAGATGACCTTCGATGCCGCGGGCCGGCCGTCCGGGCCGCGCCGCCGCGTCTGCATCAGCCTGCAGGGCCGGACGCGCGTGATCGCCGAGTCCGACGTCCAGTGCGACGGCAGCCAGGGCGAGCTGTAGGAGCGGGCGGGATGCACGCGAAAGAGGGAGGAGGACATCGCATGGACAGGCGCATCGCTGCGCACCGGCGCCGCCTGGCCGGCGCGTCGCTGCTCGAGGTCTTGGTGGCGATCCTGGTGCTCTCCTTCGGGCTGCTGGCGCTGGCCGGGCTCACGGGGGCCTCGCTCCTCTACAACAAGATGGCCCAGTTCCGCGCCATTGGTCTGGACCTGGCCGGCGACTACACCGACCGCATGCGGGCGAACATCCCGGGCTTCCAGGCCAGCGCCTACGACCGGACGGAGGCCTACGACGGCGCCGCCGCGGCCCGGGCCGTGCCCGCCTGCGCCGCGCCGGGCCAGTGCACCGCCGGCGAGATCGCGCAGATCGACCAGGCCGAATGGCACAACCAGCTGCGCGCCCGCCTGCCCGGCGGCGGCGCCTTCGTCAGGCGCAGCATGGGCAACCCGCTGGCCGTGGACCTGTGGATCTTCTGGCGCGACCCGGACCTGCGCTTCGGCACCGCTTCCACGCTGGCCGTCGGATCGAGCGACGAATGCCCGGAAGACGCCGTGTCCGGCGTCGGCGACGTGCCGCGCTGCATGTACTTCAGGATCAGCATATGAGGAGAAGCACGCGCAACTGGCGTGGCGGCCAGCGGGGCCGCAGCCTGGTCGAGCTGATGGTGGCGCTCGCCGTCGGCCTGGTGGTGCTGGGCGCCGTCCTCGCCATGTACGCCCCCCTGGGGGCCACGGGCCGCCAGGCTGAGGCCACCGCCCGCATGAGCGAGGACGCCGCCGTGGCCATGAACTACCTCGGCAGCTACCTGCGCATGGCCGGGTACAGCCGGCCCCGGGTCAACGCCCCGCGCAGCAGCGTCACCGTGGACGGCGGCACGCAGGGGCTGGCCGACAGCCATTTCGTCGGCGCCGGCCTGCGCGGGTGCGACGGTGGCTTCACCGATCCCAAGGCGGCCGGCTTCGCCTCGCTCGCCTGCGCGAGTGGCGTCGCCGGCGCCAGCGCCGTCGCCGTCCGCTTCGAGGCCGACACGCGCAACACCTTCCCGAGCACCGATGGCCAGCCCACCGACTGCCTTGCGCAGAAGGTCGGCGCGGCCGCCGCTTCCGCGCTCGACCCGTCGGTCAGCTTCACGCTGGTGGAGTCGCGCTTCTTCGTGCGCCAGGGCAGCAGCGGGGCCAACGAGCTGTATTGCAACGGCAACGGCGCCGGGTCGAGCGGCGGCGCCTCCTGGGCTCCGATGCCGCTGGTCCCCTTCGTCGAGCACCTGCAGCTCCGCTACGGCATCGCGGCGGACGGCGGTTCAGGACGGGTGCAGGACTACGTCTCGGCCGCCGACATCGACGAGCTGGGCGGCACGCTCGACCAGAACTGGAGCCGCGTGATCAGCGTCAAGGCCTGCATCGTGCTGCGCAGCGAGACCGCGAACCAGGGGGCGGACGCCGCCGGCGCCCGGTACGTGGACTGCGACGGGCAACTGGCCGCGTCCCCCGACCGCTCCATCCGCCGTTCCTTCACCTCCGTCTTCACCCTTCGCAACCGCGCGGAGATCGCGCTGTGAAGGCCGCGCCCGGGCTTGCGCGCCAGCGCGGCGTGGTGCTGGTGGTGGCCCTGGTCCTGCTGGCCGTGTTCTCGATGATCGCCATCGCAGCCATCAAGGGGTCGATCTCGACCGAGGTCGTGGGCCGCGCCATGCGGGCCAGCGAGGAGGCCATGCAGGCCGCCGAGACGGCCCTGCGCCATTGCGAGCAGCAGGTGCTGGCGAACAACGCCGCGATTCCGATCAATGACGACCTGGCCACCGACCGGCCCGTGATGTGGGAGACCCGCGCCCACTGGGACGACGGCGCCAAGGCGTACACGCTGCCTGCCGCCATCGTCGACTCCGGCGACGGCGCGGCCCGCAAGGCCCGCACGCCGCCCAAGTGCATGGTGGAGCGCTACCGGCTGCGCACGCTGCGCGGCGCATCCGAGGGCGAGTCGTACCTGGTGACGGCCGTGGGCTACACCCGCGACTACGCGCAGCAGGGCGGCAAGACGGTGGCCGGCGGCGAGGTCTGGCTGCAGTCGATCCTGCGGCGGTAGCAAGAGAGAACGCAGGCGAAGAACGAAGAAAGTGTGCGAGTGAGAAGGGAAGGGAGAGCAAGTTGAGGAAGAAGCCCGAACGCCCATTGCCGGCCTCGCGCCGTGCGCTGCTGTACGTGCTGGCCGCATCGCTGGCCTGGAGCCCGCTGGCGCCTGCCGCGATCTCGCAGCAGCCGCTGCTGGCCGTCGAGGCCAGCGTCAGCCCCAACCTGGTCTTCACGCTCGACGACTCGGGCTCGATGCTCTGGGACTGCATCCCCGACAGCGCCTGCACGCCGTGGAACTACAACAGCACCAACCTGACACCGCAGGTCGATCCCTTCGGCTACCGCTACGTCGGCCAGCTGACCGACGGCAGCGGCGCGGGGACGGCATCGCAGAGCTACAACCTGAGCGTCACGACCGACCCCGGCAACCTCTACAACCGCCAGCTGCGGTCGTCCCAGCGCAACGGCCTGTACTACAACCCGCGGGTGCGCTACCAGCCCTGGCGCAAGGCGGACGGCAGCCGCTACCCGCAGAGCCCGCCGCAGGCCGCGCCCACGGCGCCGCTGTCCAGCGCGACGGTGGACCTCACCACGACGCAGACGCGCAGCACGCGCTGGTGCACCGCGCTGATCACCTACGCTTCCGACACGGGCAGCTCCGACATCAACACGGTCTGCCCCACCTCGTCGCAAACCTTCTACCCGGCCGTCTACCACGACTTCACCGGGACCGACCCCGGCGATCCGGCGAGCTATGCGCGGGTCGAGATCCGGGGCGCGGGCACGACCTACCCCAAGGCGCCGGCGCGCACCGACTGCGCCGGCAGCACCTGTACGCTGGACGAGGAACTGCAGAACTTCGCCAACTGGTACACCTACCACCGCAGCCGCCTGCTGACCGCCATCGCCGGCACGGCCGAGGCCTTCTTCGACACGCCGGCCGACTTCCGCGTCGGCTACGGCCGCATCAGCCGCACCAACCCCGAGCCGGTCGACGGGGTGGACACCACCACGGTGATGCACGGCGTGCGCCCCTTCGACGCGACCGGCCGGGCGGACTTCTACGGCTGGCTGTTCCAACAGAGCACTTCGACCGGCGCCGGCACGCCGCTGCGGCGCGCGCTGGACGGCGTGGGGCAGTACTTCATGCGCAGCGACAGCGCCGGCCCGTGGGGCGCCATGCCGGGCAGCGGCACCGAGCCCTCGTCCGACCACCTGGGCTGCCGCCGTTCCTTCCACCTGCTGATGACCGACGGCGTGTGGAACGGGGCCGACGCGCAGACGAGCGTCGGCGACGCCGACAACACCGCCGGCCCCGTCATCGGCGGCCCCGGCGGGCAGACCTACCAGTACGTCCCCGCGGCGCCGTACCGCTCGTCGGCCACCGGCAACCTGGCCGACATCGCCATGTACTACTGGAGCCGCGACCTGCGGCCCGACCTGCCCAACGAGGTCAGGCCCTCGCAGGCCGACCCGGCGTTCTGGCAGCACCTGGTGAACTACACGATCGGTTTCGGCGTCACCGGCAACCTGCGCAACCCGGAGGACCTGCCGGCGCTCGCGGCCGGCACCCTGGGCTGGGGCACGCCCAGCCTGAACCAGGAAAACGCCGCCGACAACGTGGACGACCTCTGGCATGCCGCGCTGAACAGCCGCGGCAAGAGCATCAGCGCCCGCAATGCGACGGAATATGCCGAGGCGGTGAAGAACATCATCGCGGACATCTCCACGGCGAACCGGAGCGAGGCCGGCGTCGAGGTCAGCACGCGCTTCCTGCGCACCGACAGCCGCGTGTTCGTCCCGTCCTACCGCAGCGGCGACTGGACGGGCGAGCTGGCCGCGGAAGATCCCAACCACACGCCCCGCAGGCCGGTGTGGAAGGCTTCCGCGGTTCTTCCCGCATTCGCGCAGCGCCAGATCTTCACGCGTGGGCCGGCGGGCGGCGTCGCGTTCCAGTGGGCCGATCTCCAGGCGGCCGGCCTGGACGCAGAACTCGGCGTGTCCAGCGGCGCCGGTCCGGGCCTGGTGGACTACCTGCGCGGGGACGCCAGCCAGGAAGGCAGCCTCTACCGGAAGCGCGCGTCGCGCCTCGGGGACATCGTCAACTCGCGGCCGCTGTACGTGAAGGACCGCCTGGACGCGCAGTACGACTACCTGCCGGCTTCCCATCCCGGCCGCTCGACCTACCGGACCTACCTGAGCCGCAAGCGCGCGCGCGTGGGGCAGGTCTTCGTCGGCGCCAACGACGGCATGCTGCATGCCTTCAGCGAAGCGGACGGCACGGAGACCTTCGCCTATGTGCCGCGGGCCGTGCTGGGCGGCCTGAAGAACCTGGCCTCGCCGACCTATTCGCACCGGTTCTTCGTCGACGGCCCGGTGGTGGAGGCCGACGTCCACGACGGCAGCGGCTGGAAGAACCTGGTGCTCGGCACCGGCGGCGCTGGCGCGAAGAACCTCTTCGCCATCGGCGTCCCGGTGCCGGCAGCGGCCACGTCCAACCCCGCGCTGCAGCCGCCCGGCGTCGGCGACCTGCGCTGGGAAGTCGACAGCGCCACCGCCGGCTTCGAAGGCCTGGGCCACCTGCTCCAGGCGCCCGAGGCGGGGCTGCTGCGCGACGGCCGCTGGGCCGTGGTCGTGGGCAACGGCTACGAGACGCCGGGCGGCAAGGCCCAGCTGTTCGTCATCGATGCCCTGTCCGGCGCCCTGATCAAGCGCATCGACACCGGCGCCGACGGCGCCAACGGCCTGGGCGGCGTGCGCCTGGTGCTGGACGACCAGCAGCGCATCGCGGCGGCCTATGCCGGCGACCTTCGCGGCAACCTCTGGAAGTTCGACTTCTCAAGCACCTCGGCGTCGGACTGGTCGGTGGCCTTCGGCGGCCAGCCCCTGTTCGTCGCCACCGATGCCGGCGGCACGACGCAGCCGATCACCGCCGCGCCCGAATACCTCCGCCATCCGCTCGGCGGTGTGATGCTCCTCGCCGGCACCGGCCGGCTGTTCGACGCCGCGGACCCTTCGAACGCCCAGCAGCAGACGCTCTACGGCCTGTGGGACAAGGCGGCGGTGGGCGCGGCATCGGGGACGGCTGCCGGCTTCGTCATTGCCGCCGACAAGAGCCAGCTGGTGTCGCAGTCGCTGAGCGGGCCCGTCGATGGCCTCTGGACACTGAGCGACAACACGGTCGACTACGCCGCCCGGCGCGGCTGGTACGTACCGCTGGCGCGCGCCGGCGAACGCGTGATCTACGCGCCCTCCGTCTACCAGAACAGCGTGACCTTCTCGACCCTCCTGCCCGGTGCGATCAACGCGACCAATGCCTGCCTGGCCGTCCCGCCGAAGGCCGCGGAATTCACGTTCGACCCCTTCAGCGGAGGGCCCCGCGACCAGCCGACCTACGACGTCAACGCGGACGGCGTCTTCGACAGCCGGGACGCCCGCAACGTCGCCGGCATCGAGCGCGGCAACGCCGAGGGGCCGGGCTCGATCATCTTCCGGGGCAACGGCCAGGGCGCGCAGCAGAGCAGCGACGGTTCGTCACCCAGGAACCTGGGCGATGGCACCGTGCGCAAGCGCTGGCAGTACATCGTCAACCCACCCGTGTGAAGGCGCCGGACCGCATGAAAGACAGAACCACGCGCCGCCGGCCATCCGCCCGCGGCTTCACGCTGATCGAGGTGATGATCGTGATGGCAGTGCTGGCCATCCTCGCGGCCATCGCCCTGCCGAGCTACCGCGAATACATCGCCCGCTCGCGCCGGGCCGAGGCGCAGGCGCAGCTGCTGGAGGCGGCGCAGTACATGCAGCGCTACTACTCCGAGCACGACCGCTACGACCAGAGCCGCGCCACGCCGCCGGTGGCGTTGACGGCCGTGCCCGCGCCCCTGGACAAGGTGCCGCGCGACAGCAGCGCCCAGACCTACGCGATCAGGTTCGTCAGCGGCAGCCCGACGGCGACCTCGTTCGCCATCGAGGCGGAGCGCGCCGGGGCGATGACGGGCGACCGTTGCGGCAACTTCCGCATCGACCACGTGGGCCGCCGCTCGCTCAGCGGTGCCGCCGGGTCGCTCACCGTCGCCGACTGCTGGAAGTAGGGCGGCTCAGCGCCGCACTTCGTCGACCAGCGAGCGGAACTCGTCGATGTCCTCGAAGCTGCGGTAGACGCTGGCGAAGCGCACGTAGGCGACCTTGTCCAGCTTCCTGAGTTCGTGCATGACCAGTTCGCCGATGCGTGCCGAGGGCATCTCGCGCGCGCCGGCGGCCAGGATCTTCTCCTCGATCCGCTCGACCGCCGAATCCACCTCGTCGGTGCTCACCGGGCGCTTGCGCAGGGCCAGCTGCATGCTGGCCAGCAGCTTGTCGCGCTCGTAGGCGATGCGCCGGCCGTCCTTCTTGACCACGACCGGGAAGCTCACCTCCGACCGCTCGTAGGTCGTGAAGCGCTTCTCGCAGGCACCGCACTGGCGGCGCCGGCGCACGAAGTGCCCGTCCTCGGACACGCGGGTCTCGACGACCTGCGTCTCCGGATGGCCGCAGAAGGGGCACCGCACGACCGACCTTCAGCCGCCGCTCAGCGGTAGACCGGGAAGCGGCTGGTGAGCTGGTGCACCTTGGCGCGCACCGCCTCGATCGTCGCCGGGTTGCGCGGGTTGTCCAGCACGTCGGCGATCAGGTTCGCCGTCTGGCGCGCCTCCTCGTCCTTGAAGCCGCGCGTCGTCATGGCCGGCGTGCCCACGCGCACGCCGCTGGTGACCATCGGCTTTTCCGGGTCCTTGGGGATCGCGTTCTTGTTGATCGTCATGTGGGCGCTGCCCAGCACCGCCTCGGCCTCCTTGCCGGTGATGCCCTTGGCGCGCAGGTCGACCAGCATCACGTGGCTCTGCGTGCCGCCGCTGACGATGCGCAGGCCGCGCGCCGTCAGCGTCTCGGCGACGATCTGCGCGTTCTTCACGACCTGCTCCTGGTAGGCCTTGAAGCCGGGTGTCAGCGCCTCCTTGAAGGCCACCGCCTTGGCGGCGATCACGTGCATCAGCGGGCCGCCCTGCAGGCCGGGGAAGATGGCGCTGTTGATCGCCTTCTCGTGCTGCGACTTCATCAGGATGATGCCGCCCCGCGGGCCGCGCAGGCTCTTGTGCGTGGTGGAGGTGACCACGTCCGCATGCGGCACCGGGTTGGGGTAAACGCCCGCGGCGATCAGGCCGGCGTAGTGCGCCATGTCCACCATGAAGATCGCGCCGACGTCGCGCGCCACCTTGGCGAAGCGCTCGAAGTCGATGTGCAGCGAGTAGGCCGAGGCGCCCGCGATGATGAGCTTGGGGCGGTGCTCGTGGGCCTTGCGCTCCATCTCTTCATAGTCGAGCACTTCGTTGGCGTCCAGGCCGTAGCTCACCACGTTGAACCACTTGCCGCTCATGTTCAGCGGCATGCCGTGGGTCAGGTGGCCGCCTTCGGCCAGGCTCATGCCCATGATGGTGTCGCCCGGCTTGAGGAAGGCCAGCATCACCGCCTCGTTGGCCGAGGCGCCGCAGTGGGCCTGCACGTTCGCGGCCTCGGCGCCGAAGAGCTGCTTGACGCGATCGATGGCCAGTTGCTCGGCCACGTCGACGAACTCGCAGCCGCCGTAGTAGCGCTTGCCGGGGTAGCCCTCGGCGTACTTGTTGGTCAGCTGCGAGCCCTGCGCCGCCATGACGGCAGGCGAGGCGTAGTTCTCGCTGGCGATGAGTTCGATGTGCTCTTCCTGGCGCTGGTTCTCGGCCTGGATGGCGGCCCACAGCTGAGGGTCGGTCTGTTCGACCAGGATGTTGCGTTGATACATGGCAGTCCTTCGGTGAGGAGGGTCCTTGCACGAACCGGGCAAGGACTGCCCAGGCGAACGGCTGATCGCCCGCGGGGCGGGCGGTGCGCTTCCCAGTGGTCATTCCACGTCAGCGGGCCGCTGCTGCCGCCAGGGCAGTGCTGCCGCGCCTATCGCCAGTCGCGCACGCGCGCAAGTGTAGCCGAGCGCTGCCGCCCGGCGGCCGCTCAGGAACCGGCCAGCAGGGCCACCTTCTGCGCGTCCTCGGCGTCCGGCTTGGCCGGCGCCACCACCGGCACGGGCTTGGTGGCCGGAGCGGCGGCGGGCGGCAGCGTGGGCACCACCCGGCCCGATGCCACCTGAAGCAGGCGCGTGTGCTCGGCCATCACCTTGGCCGCGTAGCCGCCGTCGTCCTGCAGGTTGGCCGCGCCCACGTAGTAGCGCAGCCCGGCCTCCAGGGAGCCGGCCCGCGAGATGCATTCCTGCAGCACCTTCACGCCCACGCGCATGTTCGTGATGGGGTCGAAGGCGGTGAGCACGCCGCCGGCGCTCTCATACTTGTCGCCGTGCACGCGGGTCATGACCTGCATGAGGCCCTGCGCGCCCACCTGGCTCTGGGCGAAGGGGTTGAAGCTCGACTCGACCGCCATGATGGCCAGGATCAGCGTCGGGTCCAGCTTCGTCTTGCGTCCGATCTCGTAGGCCTCGGCCACCAGCACGCTCAGCGGCTCGACGGCGACGCGATATTTCCGGCTGAGCCAGTAGGCGACGGCAGCCTGCTGGCTGGGCAGGTCGTCGGGGCTGGCCGCGGTGGTGCGCTCGATCGCATTGGGCTGCAGATCGGTCGCTTCCGGGGCAGGCCGGCGGGATTCCAGCCAGGCCACCAGGCGTTGCTCGCCGGCCAGCTGCAGGTCCGGCCGGGCCATCAGCGCGACCACGACGAACACGATGGCCAGGCCGATCAGGGCGAAGCCGTTGTGCGTGACTTCGAAGAAACCCTCGGCGATGTCGCTCACGAAGGTCCGGAGAGATTGCGCGCCGCTGCGCAATGCCTTTTTCATTCGCTCTTCCTTTCTGTGCGAGGCTTCGAGCGGTGGACGGCAGGATGGCCTGCGCGTCATGCGACATCGATTCGCGTGGATTGGCAGCTACCGGCGCCACACGTTGCGGAATGAGAAGTGTGTGGCCTTCCGGTCTACGCCGGAAGAATCCGGCGGCGGTGGGGGCGTCCTCGTCCTGAGGAGCACCTGGCATTTTAAAAGGGGCTAAATACCTGGTCAATTATAAAAATCCAAATCTTTATTCATAAAGGGGTTGTTGAAGAAGCGGCTATGGGGGGCTGCGATTCCATTGGAAAAAGGGGGCTTGCGCAGCCGCGGGGCTCGTCCTAATCTGAGCCTGCCTGACACGTCAGGCGTCTGCCAAGGCATCGCGGCCTGCGGGAAGAATGTCCTCCCGTCCATCGGTCCGGTGCTGCGGCCTCATGGTGGCAATCCCTTGCCACCGCACGGATGGAACGAATCAACTTCCGTCCGAGCGCAAGATGGCAGTGGCCTTGGGCCGGCCGTCAAGCCCGGTGTCCGAGCGATCGGCCACCGGGCTTTCTGTTTGTGGAGTGAGCGCCCGCGCATGGTGCACACTCGGGCGCCATGAACGCAGCTTCGCTGAAACAGAACAAATGGGTGCGGCGTGGGATCGTCGCGTTGGGCTCCTTGCTGCTGCTGTGGCTGCTGTTGTGGCTGGCGGTGCCGTCCATCGCCAAGAGCCAGATCGAGAAGATCGCGAGCGAGAAGCTGGGCCGGCAGGTCACGCTGGGCAAGGTGGACTTCAAGCCCTGGTCGCTCGAGGTGGCGATCGACGACCTGCGCATCGCCGGCGCCGGCGGGGGCCCGCCCCAGGTGGAGGTGCGTCGTCTCTATGCCGACGCGGAACTGCAGTCGGTGCTGCGGCTGGCGCCCGTCATCGACGCCGTCAGCGTCGAGGGGCCGACCCTCCGCGTGACCCACCTGGCCGACGGCAAGTACGACTTCGACGACATGCTGGCGCGCCTGACCGCGGGCCCCGAGAAGCCGCCGGGCGAGCCGGCGCGCTTCGCCGTCTACAACATCGCGATCACCGGCGGATCGTTCGACTTCGACGACCAGCCGGTGCAGCGCAAGCACGAGCTGCGCGACTTCGAGCTGAAGGTGCCCTTCGTCAGCAGCCTGCCGTCCAAGCGCGAGGTGAAGGTGGAGCCCAAGCTGGCCTTCGTGCTCAACGGCAGCCGCTTCGATTCATCCGCCTTCAGCACGCCCTTCGCCGACAGCCGCAAGACGGACGTGCAGCTGCGCTTTGCCGACCTGGACCTGGCGCCGTACCTGGGCTACCTGCCGGGCAGCCTGCCGGTCAAGCTGCTGGCGGGCAAGCTGGGCGCCGACCTGAGGGTCGACTTCGAGCGGACCCAGGACTCGTCCCTACGCATCAGCGGCAGCATCGAGGCGCGCGAGCTCAAGCTTGCCGACGCCGGCGGCCGCGACCTGCTGAACCTGGCCTCCTTCAAGCTCGGCCTGGCCGACGTGCGGCCGCTGGAGCGCATCGTCCACCTGGACACCGTGGCGTTCTCCGGGCCGCAGCTCACCGTGGCACGCGATGCGCAGGGGCGCCTCAACCTGATGGCGACCGACGCCCGCACGGGCGAGGAGCAGAAGGTGGCCGCCGTTCCCGCGCAAGCCGCGCCGGCCGCGCAGGAGCAGGGCGCGGCCCCGGCCGGCAGCGCGGCGTCGGCGTGGAAGGTGCAGGTGGACAAGCTCGCGCTGCAGGGCGGGGGCATCGGCTGGCGCGACGAGACGACGGCGCCGGCCGCCGCCGTCGACGTGACGGACCTCCAGGCCGAGGCCGAGGGCATCGTGTGGCCGATGGACAAGCCGGCGCGCTTCCAGGGCTCGCTCAGCGTGGCAGGTGCGCCGTTCAGGTTCCAGGGCGAGGGCACCGACAAGGCCGCGCAGGTGCAGACGGAACTGGACGCGCTGCCGCTGACGGTGGCCGCGCCCTACCTGGCCCAGGCGCTGGAACCGTCGGTGGACGGCAAGCTCAGCGGCCGCATCGACGTGAACTGGACCGCGCCGAACCTCCAGCTGAATGCGAAGAGCCTGGCGCTCGACGGCCTCGCCCTGACGCAGGGCAAGACGGCACTGGCCAGCGCGGGCCGCTTCGAGGTGGCCGACGCCAAGGTCGACCTGGCCGAGCGCACGCTCGCCATCGGCAGCTTCACCGCCACCAAGCCGAAGATCCGCGTCGAGCGCGACGCGGAGAAGCGCTGGATGTTCGAGCGCTGGATGAAGACGCCGGCCGGCGGCCGGCCCGCGCAGGTGGCGGCGCCCAAGACGCCCGCGGCGCAGGAGGCCGCGCAGGCCAAGCCCTGGAAACTGACCCTCGCCGCGCTGGCCGTCGAGGACGGCAACGTCGCCTATGCCGACAAGGCCAATGCCGCGGCCCCCGTGGACGTAGAGGTGAACGCCCTGCGGCTGAAGGCGGGGCAGATCGCGCCGGGCACCGCCACGGCGTCGCCGGTGGAGCTGTCGGGCCGCATCGGCGCGGGGCGGCGCATCGAGCCCGGCCGCTTCGACTTCAAGGGCAAGCTGGTGCTGGAGCCGCTCTCGGCCGAAGGCCGGCTGGAGGCCGCGTCGCTGCCGGCGCATGCCTTCAAGGCCTACTACGGCGACGCGCTGAACGTGGACATCCGCCGCCTGTACGCCAACTACCGCGGCACGCTGCGCTTCGCCCAGGCGAAGGCGGGCATCAGCCTCAAGGTGGCCGGCGACACGGCGCTCGACGATTTCCGCGCCGACAGCGCGCTGCTCACGCAGAAGGGCAGCTTCGGCGACGGCAACCGCCGCCTGCTGAGCTGGAAGGCGCTCGACCTGCGCGGCCTGCAGGTGGCGATGGAGCCGGGCGCGCCCCTCAAGGTGGACGTGCGCGAAACCACGCTCACCGACGTGTTCGCCCGCATCATCGTCGAGGAGACGGGCCGCCTGAACCTGCAGAGCCTGACCCGCAAGGCCGCGGAGGAGGCCGCCGCCGCGGACGCGGCCAAGCCGGCGCCGACGGCCAGCCGGGGCGCCGGCGGCGCGACGGTGACCACCAACGAGCCGGCGCCCGCCGCTCCCGCCGGCCGCCCGGTTTCCGCGGAAGAGATGATCGGCGGCGGGCCCGCCGCGGCCCCGCCCGCAGCGCCTGCGGCGGCAGCGCCGGCCCAGGACGACGGCAACGCGCCGGTCATCCACTTCGGGCCGGTGAACGTGGTGAACGGCACGGTGGACTTCACCGACCTGTTCATCAAGCCCAACTACTCGGCCGACCTGAGCCAGCTGACGGGCAAGCTCAGCGCCTTCGCCTCGAAGCCGAAGGAGGGCCAGAGCCAGCTCGCCGACCTCGAGCTGCGCGGCAAGGCGCAGCAGACGGCCGAGCTGGAGATCACCGGCAAGCTCAACCCGCTGGCCAAGCCGCTGGAGCTGGACATCACGGCCAAGATGCGAGACCTGGACCTGCCGCCGCTGTCGCCGTACTCGGTGCGCTACGCGGGCCATGGCATCGAGCGCGGCAAGCTCAGCCTGGACGTGAACTACAAGGTGGCGCCCGATGGCCGGCTGACCGCGACCAACAACCTGGTGCTCAACCAGCTGCAGTTCGGCGAGCAGGTCGAAGGCGCGCCCGCCAGCCTGCCGGTGCGCCTGGCGGTGGCGCTGCTGGCCGACCGCAACGGCGTGATCGACGTCGACCTGCCGCTGTCGGGCTCGATCAACGACCCGCAGTTCCGCGTCGGCCCGCTGATCTGGAAGGCCGTGCTCAACCTGATCACCAAGGCCGTCACGGCCCCCTTCAGCCTGCTGACCGGCGGCCTGGGCGGCGGCGGGGGCGATTCCAGCGTGATCGCCTTCGCACCCGGCAGCGCCGTGCTGGACGACACCGCCCGGCAGGCGCTGGACAAGGTGGTCAAGGCGCTGAACGATCGCCCCTCGCTGCGCATGACGGTGGTCGGCCAGTCCGACTTCGAGAAGGAGCGCGAGGCGGCCAAGCGCCAGCGGCTGCGCGAGATGGCCATGGCCGAGAAGCGCCGCGCCGCCGTGCGCGGCAACCAGGACGCATCCAAGATCGGCCCGGTCACCGATGCCGAGTACCCGGCGCTGCTGGAGGCCGTCTACAAGCGGGCCGACATCAGCAAGCCGCGCAACATGATCGGCCTGGCCAAGGACCTGCCGACGGCGGAGATGGAGAAGCTGCTGCTGGCCAACATCGAGGTGAACGAGCAGGCCGTGCGCGAGCTGGCCGTGGCGCGCGGCGCCGCGGTGCGCGACTACCTGGTCGAGCACAAGCTGGCCTCCGACCGGCTCTTCCTGGGCGCGGTGCAGACCAAGGCCAGCGGCAGCGACTGGAGGCCGGGCGCGGAGCTCAAGCTCGAGATGAAATAGAGCCCTGCTCCGTCTGCAGGACCGGCGGGCGGGCTGCCCCGCCCCAGGGGCGCCCGTCTCCCGGTTTTCGCCTCGCCGCTCCTGGGCGACAATGTGCGGCTCGCGCCGGCTTTGCCGGCGCCTGCGCTTGAGGGGCCGATGGGCCGCTCGGGCGCCCGTCCAACGACTTTTCCTCCCCGCGCGCAGTGACTCACGCCAGCAAACACGACCTTTCCACCCTCGACCAGCTCACCGGCGGCGCCTTCACCGCGCCCACCTCGGGCGAGCGGGCCCAGCGCATCCGCGACTGGCTGGCGACCGACCCGGCGTCGGAACTGATGCAGGAGGTGTTCAAGGAGCTCAGCGGCCGCGACAAGGGCGCGGCGCGCGCCCTGCGCGAACGCCTGGACGAGATCAAGCGCGCCAAGGGCCAGGAGGCCATCGCCGCCGAGTGGTCGGCCAAGGCCGAGGCGCTGCTGGCCCAGCCGCGCCTGAACATCGCCGACGCCATGGCCTGGCAGCGCGACGCCGCCAAGGCCGGCGCGCCGCTCTCGCGCGAGCCGCTGGCCGGCCTGCGCACCCGCCTGGCCGAATGCATCAAGGGCATCGAGGACCTGCAGCACCGCGCCCAGGTGCACCGCGAGGCGGCGCTGCTGCTGGCGCAGCGCTTCGAGGTGCTGTCGACCAAGCCCTGGCACGACGCGCAGGCGGCCGAGGAAGCCCTGCGCGCCGACGTCGGCGCCTGGAGCGCGCAGGCCGACGAGATGACGCAGGACGCCAACTGGGGCAGCCTCGACGCACGCTACGCCTCGCAGCTGGAGACCTCGCGTTCGCAGCTGCACGTGGTGTCGGAGGCTTTCCACGCCGCGCTCGCCCAGACCGTGGCCGCTTCCGAGAGCGCCGAGGCGCCGCTGCCGCCGGTGCCGGTGTGGGCCGACGAACTGCGCGCCGCGCGCGGCCTGCCGCCCGAGGGCGCTGCTGCCGCTGCGCCGGCCAAGCCGCCGGCGCCCAAGGTCGACCCGGCCGCCCGCGCGGCCGCGGAAGAGGCGGTGCAGGCCGCGCTCGCGAAGCTGGAGCAGGCCACCGCCGAAGGCCAGGGCAAGACCAGCCAGGGCGCCGCCGCGGCGCTGCGCGCCGTGCTCAAGGACCACGGCAAGCTGGTCGGCAACGCGCTGGAGGCTCGCGTGCATGCCGCGCTGGTGGCCGCCGGCGAACTGGAAGGCTGGCAGCGCTGGAGCGCCGACAAGGTGCGCGAGGACCTGGTCGCCAAGGCCGAGAGCCTGCTCAACCGCCCCGAGGGCCAGGCGCTGGGCGGGCGCAAGATGCAGGAGCAGCTGCGCGCCCTGCGCGAGCAGTGGAAGCAGGCCGACCAGGGCGGCGTGCCCAACCATGCGCTGTGGAAGCGCTTCGACGAGGCCTGCAACCAGGCGCACAAGGTGGTCGAGGCGTGGCTGGAGAAGGTCCGCGCCGACGCCGCCGAGCACCGTGCCCAGCGCGAGAAGCTGGTCGAGGAACTGAAGGCCTGGGCGGTTGCCCAGGCCGGCGACGACCTGAAGGCCCTCAACCGCGGCCTGCACCAGTTCGCCGACCGCTGGCGCGATGCCGGCCACGTGAGCGAGAAGGTCTTCGCCGAATTGCAGCCGCAGTGGAACGAGGCCATGGCCGCTGCGCGTGCACCGCTGGAGGCGGCCCAGAAGGCCAGCGTCGAGCGCCGCCAGCAGCTCATCGCCGAGGCCACCGAACTGGGCGCCGCGCCGCAGCTGCGCGTCGATGCCGTCAAGGCGATCCAGCAGCGCTGGCAGGCCGAGGCGCAGGCGGTGCCGCTGGAGCGCCGGCAGGAACAGAAGCTGTGGGATGCCTTCCGCAAGCCCATCGACGAGGCCTTCCAGCGCAAGAGCACGGAGCGCGAGCGCGCCGCTGCCGCCATGAGCGAGCACGACCGCGCCGTGCTGGAGGCATCGAAGGCGCTGGAGGCCGCCAATGCCGCCGGCGACGGGCAGAAGATCCGCGCCGCGATGGCGCAGCTGGAGGCGGCGCTGCGCGGCGAGCTGCCGGCGCCGGCTCCCGCCGCGTCCGACGGACCGGCCCAGGGCGCCACGGGCATCGTGGCGCCGGAGCAGGCGGCGAAGGAATTCGCCGAGAGCGCGCAGCAGGCCGATGCCGGTGCGCCGCAGGGCGATGGCGCCACGCCGGCGCCGGCGGCCGCACCCGCCGCCGACCTGGTGGCGCCCGCCGACGGTGCCGATGCCGGCGCCCGCAGCGATGCGGCCGAGCGCGAGGCCGAGGCCGCCGCGCCGCCCGCACCGGCGCCCAAGGCTGCGCCCAAGCCGGTCATCGCCGTGCGCGGCGATGACCGCCCGGGCGCCCGCCAGCCGGCCACGCCCGCCGGCCGGGGTGCCGGGCGCCCCGGCGACCGCCGCGATGCACGCGGCGGGCCGGCGGGCCGTGGCGGCAGCAGCGACCGCGGGGGCCGCTTCGGCGGTGCCGGTGGCCGTTTCGACGACCGGGCGCCGCGCGAGCCGCGCGGACCGCGCCTGGGCGATGCCGCCTTCCGCGCCCAGCGCGAGGCCATCGAGCATGCCCAGGCCGCGCTGCGCAAGCTGGCGGCGCAGGCGCACGGCGAAGTCCTGACCCAGCTGGTTGGCGCCTGGGAACAGCGCAGCGCCGATGCCCTGCCCAGCGCGCAGGACCTGGGCCGCGGCGTGCCGTCGTCCGTGCGCAACCAGTGGGCGCAGGCCCTGGCTTCGGCGCCCGGCGGCGATGCGGCCGAGGCCCTGCTGCGGCTGGAGATGGCGGCCGAGGTGCCGACGCCGGCCGAGCAGCTGGAGGCGCGCCGCGCGCTGCAGCTCAAGCTGCTGACGCGCCGCAACGAGCCCGGCCCGGCCGAGACCTGGGCCCAGGACGCCGGCAAGGTGCTGGCCAGCGCGCACGACGCCGGCAATGCACGCCGGTTGCAGAGCGCGCTGCGCACCCTGCTGCGCAAGGGCTGAGGCACGGACGGCCGATCCGCGCGCGCGGCCAGCCGCGTGCGCGGGGAGGCGCCTTCTCAGCGCCCGGGCCGGAAGAAGGCGTCGAACAGCGGCGCCAGCGCGCCCATCTCGCGGCCGAAGCGCGCGCGGTCCACGAAGTAGGCCTCGCACGCGACGGCGAAGAACTCGCCCATCGACGACGCGGCGTAGCCGTCCAGCCAGGGCGGCTCGCCGCCGAAGCGCTCGGCCACGATGGCCTGCTCGCGGAAGGCGTCATAGGCCGGCTCCATGGCCGCCATCCAGGCCGCGCGCGCGGCGCGGGCGTCATGGGTGCCGGCGAAGCCGGGCGGCAGCGGCGGGCAGCCGTCCACCAGGCCGTCGCGCATGTCGATCTTGTGCGCGAACTCGTGGATCACCACGTTGAGGATCGGGCCGGCCGCGTCGGCGCTGCCGCCTTCCTGCACGTGCGGCCAGGACAGCATCACCGGCCCGTGCTCGCGCGCCTCGCCGATGATGGCCTCGTCGTACTCGTGCACCACGCCGGCCTCGTCCACCGCCACGCGGCGCGTGCTGACTTCGGACGGCACCACCACGATGCCGACGAAGTCGTCGTACCAGGCCAGTCCGCCGGGCAGGTGCAGCACCGGCAGCACCGCCTGCGCGGCGATGGCCAGCGCCACGGTGTCGGTGATCCCGAAGCCGAGCGCGCCGTTGAATTCCTTGCCCTGCAGGAAGCGTGCGGTGAAGGCGCGCAGCCGCGCGACGTCGTCTGCCGGGCGCGCGGCCAGGAAGGGGTAGGCGGCGAGCGTGGCTTGCCACGCGGCTTCGGGGATCTCGGGGGCGGCCCGCAGGCCGCGCAGCCAGCGCAGCATCGTCGGTTCAGGCGCTCGCCAGGTCGATGCGCCGCGGCGGCAGCGGTGCATCGGCGGCGAGCCGCAGCGCTTCGGCGCGGGGCGGTTTGGCTGCGGCGTCCCAGTCGCTGAGCACCCAGCGCGACCGGCCCTCGCCCAGGTCGTGCACCGCGGGGCGGTGCGTGTGCCCGTGGATCAGCATCGGCGCGTCGGCGCGGCGCAGCCAGCCGCGCGCCGCATCGGCATCCACGTCGGCCCACACGGTGTGCGGATCGGCCTTGTGCGCCTCGGACTGCGCGCGGATCTGCCGCGCCACGGCCCGGCGCTGCGCCAGCGGCTGGGCGAGGAAGGCGGATTGCCAGGCCGGTGAACGCACCTGCTCGCGGAAGGCGAGGTAGTCGGTGTCTTCCAGGCAGAGCAGGTCGCCGTGGCTGAGCAGCCAGCGACCGCCGGCGAAGACCAGCACGGTGGGTTCGGCCAGCAGCGTGAGGCCGGCGCGCGCGGCGAAGCCTTCGCCGACCAGGAAGTCGCGGTTGCCGTGCAGGAAGAAGATCGGCCGTTGCCGGGCGGCGCGGGCCAGCACCTCGGCGCAGCGGGCCTCGAAGCTGCCGGGCTCGTCGGCCGCGTCGTCGCCGACCCAGACCTCGAACAGGTCGCCGAGGATGAAGAGCGCATCGGCCGGCGTGGCGGCCAAGTAGCGCTCCCACAGCGCGAGCGTCGCGGCCTCCGAGGGCTGCAGGTGCAGGTCGGAAACGAGATCGACCAGGCGCCAGCCGGCGGGCGCCTGCAGTTCGGCGAAGGCGGCTTCGTCCATCATGCAGGCGGCGGGCGCTCCAGCCTATTCGGAGAGGACCGTGGCCTTCTCGATCACCACGTCCTCGACCGGCACGTCGTCGTGGAAGCCCTTGCGGCCGGTCTTGACCTTGCGCAGCGCGTCGACGATCTCGGTGCCCTTGACCACCTTGCCGAACACGGCGTAGCCCCAGCCCTGCGCCGTCGGCGCGGTGTGGTTGAGGAAGCCGTTGTCGGCCACGTTGATGAAGAACTGCGCCGTCGCCGAATGCGGCGCGCTGGTGCGGGCCATGGCGAGGGTGTACTTGTCGTTCTTCAGGCCGTTGTTGGCCTCGTTGGTGATCTCGGCCGCGGTGGGCTTCTGCTTCATGCCGGGCTCGAAGCCGCCGCCCTGGATCATGAAGCCGTCGATGATGCGGTGGAAGATGGTGCCGTCGTAGTGGCCACGCTGGACGTAGCCGAGGAAGTTCTCGACCGACTTGGGCGCCTTCTCGGCGTCGAGTTCGATGACGATCGGGCCGTGGCCCTGGATGCTGAGTTCGACCTGGGGATTGCTCATGAGAGGCTCCTGGAGTGAGAGAAAGGGCGCGGGAGGCGCGCTGCCTACTTGACGAGGGTCGCGGACCGGATGACCACCGGCTCCAGCGGCACGTCGCGCATGCCGCCCTGGACGCCGGTGCGCACGGCGCGGATGCGGTCGACCACGTCCATGCCCGTGACCACCTTGCCGAACACCGTGTAGCCGTGGCCGTCGGGGTTGGGGGCGTTGAGCATGTCGTTGTTCTTCACGTTGATGAAGAACTGCGCGGTGGCGGAGTTCGGGTTGCTGGTGCGCGCCATCGCGATGGTGCCGCGGTCGTTCTTCAGGCCGTTCGAGGCCTCCAGCGGGATGGGCGCGCGGGTGCTCTTTTCCTGCAGCTCGCTGGTGAAGCCGCCGCCCTGGATCATGAAGCCGTCGATGACGCGGTGGAACACCGTGCCGTCGTAGTGGTGCTCCTTGACGTACTGCAGGAAGTTGGCGACCGTCTTCGGCGCCTTGGCGGCATCGAGTTCGAGCACGATGTCGCCGGCCGAGGTGGCCAGCTTCACCCGCGGCGCCGATGGCTCGGCGAGGGCCGGGGTCTGGGCGAGGGCCAGGCCCAGCACCGCGGTCAGGGCGGCGAGGGCGGTGCGTCGGGGCAGGAGGGAAAGGCGCATCGGGACGGCGACGAGGATGAAGGAGGAAGAGGAAGGACAGGCGCGCCGCGCGGCGCGCCCGGCATCAGCGGTTGCGGACCGCCCGCGGCGGCGCGGACGGCGCGGCGGGCAGGGCGGCGCCGTCGGCGCTCTTGTCGAACACCTGCCGCACGAGGGCCAGCTTGGGTGCCACGCTGGCGCTGGTCGAGGCGTACTGCTGCGCCTTGGCGTACTGCTGCGCGGCCAGGCGCGCGTACACGTCGCCCAGGTTCTCGTGCGCGGTGGCGTAGTGCGGATTCAGGCGCACGGCGGATTCGAGCGCGTCGCGCGCCTTGTCGAACTGGCCCTGGCCGGCGTAGATGGCCGCCAGGTTGTTGTAGGGCTCGGGCAGTTCGGGGTAGTCCTGCGTCAACTGCGTGAAGGCGGCCTGGGCCTCGGACTGCTTGCCCTGTTCGCTCAGGATCACGCCGCGCAGGAAGCGCATCTGCGGATCGCGCGGATTGGCCTGGATGTAGGCGTCGGCCTTGGACAGCGCCTCGGTGGACTTGCCGGCGCGCAGCAGGCCGTTCACGTCGGCGTAATCGTCCGCGTGGGCGGCGCCGGCGGCCAGCAGCACGGCGGCGGCGCACAGCGCGCGCAGCGGCGCCGACAGAAGGGACAGGGAGCGGGAAGAGGGAGGAAGGGCGGCTTGCTTCATGAGGCCTCGGAAGGGCGGTGCGGCCGTGGCGGCGCGCATCCGTCATGCACCGCCATGGGTCGCTGGGCGGCCGTTTATACTCGTTCGATTCTAACTGCGGCGGCTTGCAAGTCCTTTCCCCACGAGGCCCTTGCCGCGGCACAATACGCCCCCTGCCGGCCGCCGCGCCGCCGCCGCCGTTTTTCCGGTGGCCTTGCAACGCAATCCCGGCGTCCTCGCGTTCCCATGACCCTGCGCATCTACAACACGCTCACGCGTGCCACGGAAGAGTTTTCGCCGCTCGAAGAGGGCCACGTGCGCATGTACGTGTGCGGCATGACGGTGTACGACCTGTGCCACATCGGCCACGCCCGGATGATGATGGCCTTCGACGTGGTGCAACGCTGGCTGCGCGCGAGCGGATACCGCGTCACGTACGTGCGCAACATCACGGACATCGACGACAAGATCATCCGCCGCGCGCTGGAGCGGGGCATCACGATCCGCGCGCTGACCGAAGAGACGGTGGCCGCCATGCATCAGGACATCGGCGCCCTCGGCATCGAGCCACCCACGATCGAGCCGCGCGCCACCGAGTACGTGCCGCAGATGCTCGACATCATCCGCACGCTCGAAAAAAAGGGCCTGGCCTATCGCTCGACCGATGGCGACGTGAACTACGCGGTGCGCAAGTTCCCGGACTACGGCAAGCTGTCCGGCAAGTCGCTCGACGAACTGCAGGCCGGTGAAAGGGTGGCCGTGGTCGACGGCAAGGAAGACCCGCTCGACTTCGTACTGTGGAAGGCGGCCAAGCCGACAGAGCCGGATGACGCGAAGTGGGACAGCACCTACGGCCCGGGCCGGCCCGGCTGGCACATCGAGTGCTCGGCCATGAGCTGCGCCACGCTCGGGGAAACCTTCGACATCCACGGTGGCGGGGCCGACTTGCAGTTCCCGCATCACGAGAACGAGATCGCGCAGAGCGAAGGCGCCCACGGCAAGCCGCTGGCGCGTTTCTGGGTGCACAACGGCTTCGTGCGCGTCGACAACGAGAAGATGTCGAAAAGCCTAGGCAACTTCTTCACCATCCGCGAGGTGCTGCAGAAATACGATGCCGAGAGCCTGCGCTTCTTCCTCGTCCGCACGCACTATCGCAGCGGGTTGAACTACAGCGACGCGCATCTGGACGACGCGCGCAACGCGCTCAAGCGCCTGTACACAGCGCTGGACAACGTGGTGCCTGCGGCGATGACCATCGACTGGTCCGACCCTTACGCCGCACGCTTCAAGGCCGCCATGGACGAAGACTTCGGCACGCCCGAGGCGGTGGCGGTCCTGTTCGACCTGGCCGGCGAAGTGAACCGCACGCGCTCGGCCGCGGCGGCCGGGCTGCTCAAGGCGCTGGCCGGCACGCTGGGCTTGCTGCAGGGCGACCCCAAGGCCTTCCTGCGCGCCGGCGCGACCCTGGACGAGGCGAGCATCCAGGCTCGCATCGCCGAACGCGCCGCGGCCAAGGCGGCGAAGAACTTCGCCGAGGCCGACCGCATCCGGGCCGACCTGCTCGCGCAGGGCATCGTGCTGAAGGACAGCCCGCAGGGCACCACCTGGGCCGCGGCCCAGTAATTGCGTCCGCGCCCCGCCATGCCCGCCAGCCGCAAGAACGAGATCGCCTTCGTCACGCCCGACTACTGGGAGGACGCCTGCAAGCACCTGGTCCGCAAGGACCGCGTGATGCGCCGCCTGATCCCGCAGTTCGGCGACGCGCGGCTGCAGTCGCGCGGCGATGCCTTCACCACGCTGGCGCGCAGCATCGTCGGCCAGCAGATCTCGGTGAAGGCCGCGCAGTCGGTGTGGGAGCGCTTCGAGAAGCTGCTGCGCAAGCTCACGCCGGCCGGCGTGCTCAGGCTCAAGGTGGACGACATGCGCGCGGCGGGCCTGTCGGCGCGCAAGATCGAGTACCTGGTCGACCTGGCGCTGCACTTCGACGCCGGCACGGTGCACGTTGACGCCTGGCAGGACATGGCCGACGAGCTGATCATCGAGGAGCTGGTCGCCATCCGCGGCATCGGCCGCTGGACGGCCGAGATGTTCCTCATCTTCCACCTGCTGCGCCCCAACGTGCTGCCGCTGGACGACCTCGGGCTGATCAACGGCATCAGCACCAACTACTTCTCGGGCGACCCCGTCAGCCGCAGCGATGCGCGCGAGGTGGCGGTCGCCTGGGCCCCTTTCTGCAGCGTCGCCACTTGGTATATTTGGCGCTCGCTCGAGCCGCTCCCCGTGGCGTACTGAGCACGCGGCGCGCTGAAAAAGCACACAGGAGAACACGTTGCCGAAACGAACCTTCCTCGACTTCGAGCAGCCCATCGCGGAGCTCGAAGGCAAGATCGAAGAGCTGCGCTACGTCCAGACCGAATCGGCGGTCGACATCTCCGAAGAGATCGACCAGCTGGGCAAGAAGAGCCTGCAGCTGACCAAGGAGATCTACAGCGACCTCTCTCCCTGGCAGATCACCAAGATCGCCCGCCACCCCGAACGGCCCTACACGCTCGACTACGTGCACGAGCTGTTCACCGATTTCGTCGAGCTGCACGGCGACCGCCACTTCTCGGACGACCAGTCCATCGTCGGCGGCCTGGCGCGCTTCAACGGCCACCCCTGCATGGTGCTGGGCCACCAGAAGGGCCGCGACACCAAGGAGCGCACGCTGCGCAACTTCGGCATGAGCAAGCCCGAGGGCTACCGCAAGGCGCTGCGGCTGATGAAGACGGCCGAGAAGTTCAAGCTGCCGGTCTTCACCTTCGTCGACACGCCCGGCGCCTACCCCGGCATCGACGCCGAGGAGCGCGGCCAGTCCGAGGCCATCGGCCGCAACATCTACGAGATGGCGCAGCTCGAGGTGCCCATCATCACCACCATCATCGGCGAGGGCGGCTCCGGCGGCGCGCTGGCCATCTCGGTGGCCGACCAGGTGCTGATGCTGCAGTACTCGGTGTACTCGGTGATCAGCCCCGAAGGCTGCGCCTCGATCCTCTGGAAGACCGCCGAGCGGGCGCAGGACGCGGCCGACGCGCTGGGCATCACGGCGCACCGCCTGAAGGCGCTGGGCCTGGTCGACAAGATCGTCAACGAGCCGGTGGGCGGCGCGCACCGCGACCACCGCCAGATGGCCGCCTTCCTCAAGCGCGCGCTCAACGACGCGCTGCGCCAGGTGGCCGACCTCAAGCCGCGCGAGCTGCTGGACCGCCGCTACGAGCGGCTGCAGAGCTACGGCCGCTTCGCCGACACGCGCGACAGCGGCAAGTAGGAAGAAGAAAAGGCTTCAGCGCCGCGCGGTGGCGGCGCGGCGCTCGACCTGGGCGCGCAGCGCCGCATGCAGGTCGGCCGGCAGGAAGCGCATCGCCAGCCTCAGCAGCAGCAGGGCGACCACGCCGTCGTCCAGCCAGCCCAGGACGGGAATCAGGTCCGACACCAGATCCACCGGGCTGAGCACGTACAGCACGGCCGCCAGTGCCGTCAGCTTGGCGGCAGCAGGCGCGCGAGGATCGCGCAGCATGGCCCACACGAGCGCCAGCTCCTTGCGCATCAGCATCCACAGGCGACCGAATTTCCACATGGCGGCGGGCTCCGTGTTGGGAAGGACTTGCCGCAAGTGGGGCGCCCGGCGCGGATCACAAGGGCGGCCACGCTCCACAATCGGCAGATGCTTGGATGCACGAGGCCGCCGGCGAAGTTCCCCATGATCCGCGAGGTCCGCCCGTGAGCGCCGCCCGGCCGCCCGAAGGCGCTCGCACCGCAGCCCGCCAGGGCGAAGGTACTCCAGTGAGCGCGGCCTTCGAGGAGGCGATGGCGCGCTTCGCGCCCGAGCTGCCGCTGGCCGTGGGCTTCAGCGGCGGGGCGGACTCGACGGCCCTGCTCGCCGCCTGCGCGCGGCGCTGGCCGGCGCAGGTGGTCGCGGTGCACGTGCACCACGGCCTGCAGGCGGCGGCGGACGACTTCGAGCGCCACTGCACCGCGGTGTGCGCCCGGCTGGGCGTGCCGCTGCAGGTGCATCGCGTGGATGCGCGCGCCAACCCCGGCGAAAGTCCCGAGGACGCGGCCCGGCGCGCGCGCTACGAGGTGCTCGCGCGGGCACCGTTCCCGGCGGTCCGGTCGGTGGCCCTGGCGCACCATGCGGACGACCAGGTTGAGACCCTGCTGCTGGCCCTCTCGCGCGGCGCCGGCCTGCCCGGGCTGGCCGCGATGCCGGCGCGCCTGGTGCGCGGCGGCGCGACCTTCCACCGGCCGCTGCTGGCCGTGCCCGCCGCGCGGATCCGCGCCTGGCTGCGGACGCAGGGCCTGCCGTGGATCGAGGATCCGAGCAATGCCGACGCGCGCTTCACGCGCAACCGCATCCGGTCCGAAGTGCTGCCGGCGCTGGAGCGTGCCTTCGGGCCGGTGCAGGCCACCTTCGCACGCAGCGCGGCGCACGCGGCGCAGGCGCAGCAACTGCTGGCGGAGGTCGCGGCCGAGGACCTGGCGGCCGCCGGCGACCCGCCGCGCATCGAGGCGCTGCGCCGGCTGTCGCGCGCGCGGCGCGCCAACCTGCTGCGCCACTGGCTGGCCGGGCAGGGCGAGGTGGCACGGCCCAGCGCCGTGCAGCTGGAGGCGCTGCTCGACCAGATCGAGGCCTGCCGCACGCGCGGCCACCGCATCCACCTGAAGGCCGGCCGGGGCGCCGTGCAGCGCGAGGGCGAGGTGCTGCGTTGGTACAATTGCCCGCCCTTGCCGAAGGCACCGCGCTGACCCCCGGCGCACCGCGCAGCACCCCGCCGCGCCGGCCGCGCAAGGACGTTCCCCTTCTTCGCATTTCCACCCTCATGGCATTGATCGTTCACAAGTACGGCGGCACGTCGATGGGCTCGACCGAGCGCATCCGCAATGTCGCCAAGCGCGTCGCCAAATGGGCGCGCGCCGGTCACCGGATGGTGATCGTTCCCAGCGCCATGAGCGGCGAGACCAACCGGCTGCTCGGCCTGGCCAAGGAACTCGCGCCCAGCCAGCCCGACGACGACTACCGGCGCGAACTCGACATGCTCGCCGCCACCGGCGAGCAGGCCTCGTCCGCGCTGCTGGCCATCGCGCTGCAATCCGAAGGCATGGAGGCCGTCAGCTACACCGGCTGGCAGGTCGGCGTGCGCACCGACTCCAGCTACACCAAGGCCCGCATCGAGAGCATCGACGACGCCCGCGTGCGCGCCGACCTGGACGCCGGCCGCGTGGTCGTGATCACCGGCTTCCAGGGCGTGGACGAGGAGGGCAACATCACCACGCTCGGCCGCGGCGGCAGCGACACCTCGGCCGTGGCCATCGCCGCGGCGCTGAAGGCCGACGAGTGCCTGATCTACACCGACGTGGACGGCGTCTACACCACCGACCCGCGCGTCGAGCCCGACGCGCGCCGCCTGGCGAAGATCAGCTTCGAGGAGATGCTGGAGATGGCCAGCCTGGGCTCCAAGGTACTGCAGATCCGCTCGGTGGAGTTCGCCGGCAAGTACAAGGTGCCGCTGCGCGTGCTGTCCAGCTTCACGCCCTGGGACATCGACATCAACGAGGAAGCCGCGTCGGGCACCCTGATCACATTCGAGGAAGACGAAACCATGGAACAAGCCGTTGTCTCCGGCATCGCGTTCAACCGCGACGAGGCCAAGATCTCGGTGCTCGGCGTGCCCGACAAGCCGGGCATCGCGTACCACATCCTGGGCGCGGTGGCCGACGCCAACATCGAGGTCGACGTCATCATCCAGAACCTCTCGAAGGACGGGAAGACCGACTTCAGCTTCACCGTCAACCGCAACGAATACGCGCGCACGGTGGACCTGCTCAAGGCCAAGGTGCTGCCCAGCCTGGGCGCCAGCGAGGTCGTCGGCGACACAAGGATCTGCAAGGTCAGCATCGTCGGCATCGGCATGCGCAGCCACGTGGGCGTTGCCAGCAAGATGTTCCGCGTGCTGGCCGAGGAGGGCATCAACATCCAGATGATCTCCACCAGCGAGATCAAGACCTCGGTCGTGATCGACGAGAAGTACATGGAACTGGCCGTGCGCGCACTGCACAAGGCCTTCGACCTGGACCAGCCGGCCGCCTGAAGTGGCATAATGCCGGGCTTGACCTTCTGGAGACGTGACCGAGTGGCCGAAGGTGCTCCCCTGCTAAGGGAGTATGGGGTGTAGAGCCTCATCGAGGGTTCGAATCCCTCCGTCTCCGCCAGAAAAAAAACCCCTGTAAGCCGCTGGCTCACAGGGGTTTTTCCATTCTGCAGCGCCGCCCTGGGAGGGCGATCTCGCGATCTTTCCTTTCCTTTTCGGCGGGCGCCTTCGCCGCAACGGGCGACCGGTGCCGGAACAAGAGGAAGAAGTCCTTTCACCGGCGGGGCCAGCGGAAGCGTGCCGGCTCGCCACGGGAGAACCGCATCGCCCCATCCCTGACGTAGTCCGAGGAAAGCGCCACGCCCTGCATGGCGGCCTCGAGCGACAGCATCGCCTGCAGGTCGCTTTGCAGCGAGGCGTCGAGCGCGCGCTTGGCCAGTCGCAGCGCCGTGCCGGAGGCCTCGCAGAAGGCCCGCGCCAACTCCGTCGCCCGCGGCACCAGCGCATCGGCGGGAAGCACCTCGAGCGCCAGGCCCATCTCCAAAGCCTCCTGTGCACCGATCTCGCGGCCGGAGAACACCAGGGCCTTGGCGCGCTGCAGGCCGACGGCGCGGGGCAGGGTGAACAGGGCGCCGCAGTCGGGCAGCAGGCCGATGCGCTGGAAGGCCATGCACAGCCGGGCGTCCTCGGCCAGCAGCACGATGTCGGCGAGCAGCAGCAGGCTGAAGCCGGCGCCGTAGGCGGCCCCGTGCGCCGCCGCGACGATGGGGCGGTCGAAGCCGTGCAGCGCCAGGGTGAGCCGCCGGTAGCGCTCCATCACCTGGGCGGTCGCCTCCGCGCTGCGCGGCCCTGCGGCGGCGGTGTCGCGCAGGTCGCCGCCGGCGCAGAACGCCCGGCCTTCGCCGCGCAGCACCAGCACGCGCACGTCGGCATCGGCCTGCAACTGTGCGACGGCAGCGCACAGTTCGTCGGCCATGCGCGCATTCAGCGCATTGAGCGAACGCGGCCGGTTCAGCGTGAGCAGCGCGACGCCGCCATCGCAGCGCAGGTCCAGCGTCTCGAACGGGGCCATGGCCGTGCTAGACGATGCCGCGTTCCCGCAGGCCGGCGATCGCGGCGGCGTCCAGCGCCAGCTCTTCGCGCAGGATCTCATCCGTGTGCTGCCCCAGCACCGGTGGGGCCATCGGGGCGCGTTCGGGCACGCCGGCGAAGCGGACCGGGCTCGCGCAGAAGCGCACCGGCCCGGCCTGCACGTGCTCGGCCTCGACCGTCATGCCCCGGTGCACGACCTGCGGGTCGCTGAAGACTTCCGCATAGGTGTTGATCGGCCCGCTGGGGATGCCGGCCGCCTCCAGCGCCGCCAGCAGGTCGGCCGCGCGCCACTGGGCTGTCAGCGCGCCGAAGGTCTCGGCCAGTTCGCGGCGGTGCTGCAGGCGCAGCGTGTTGGTGGCGAAGCGCGGGTCTTCGGCCAGGTCGGGACGGCGCAGCACCTCGCAGAAGGTGCGGTACTGCGCCTCGCTGCCGCAGATGACGATGATGCTGCGGTCGGCGCAGGCGAAGGCCTGCGAGGGCAGGCCGCCGTTGCCTTCCGTGCCGCGCCGCTGCGGCACCACGCCCGCTGCCAGGTAGGTGGCCACGTAGTGCGACTGCGCGGCGATGGTGCTGTCGAGCAGCGCGATGTCGATGTGCTGGCCCTCGCCGGAGAAGGTGTCGCGCTCGTACAGCGCCGCCAGGATGCCGGCCACCGCGTGCTGGCCGGCCATGAAGTCCGCCAGGCTGGGGCCGGTCTTCATCGGCCCGCCGCCGGGCACGCCGTCGGGCAGACCGGTGACGCTCATCATCCCGCTCATGGCCTGGAAGACGGTGTCGTAGCCGGGCAGGTGACTGTAGGGCCCGCTCTGGCCAAAGCCGGTGACGGAACAGTAGATCAGCCGCGGATGCGTGGCGCGCAGCGAGGCGTAGTTCAGCCCGTGGCGGCGCAGGTCGCCGACCTTGTAGTTCTCGATCAGCACGTCGCAGCGCGCGGCCAGGCGGCGCACCAGGTCCTGGCCCTCGGGCCGGGCGATGTCGATGGTGATGGAGCGCTTGTTGCGGTTGGCGCTCAGGTACATGGGCGATTCGCGCGTGTCGCGGCCTTCGCGGTCCTTCAGGAAGGGCGGCCCCCAGCGCCGCGCCTCGTCGCCGATGCGCGGCCGCTCGACCTTGATGACCTGCGCGCCCAGGTCGCCGAGCGCCTGCCCGGCCAGCGGCGCCGCGAGGATGCGGCCGAGGTCCAGCACCTTGATGCCTTGCAGGGGCAGACGCTTCACGAAATCGATTCCTTCCTTCTCGTCATGGTTCGGCGGCGCCGGCGTGTGCCTGCCCCCATGCGGCCCGCGCGGCGGCCGCGTACTGCCTGCTGGCGCCACCGAGCTCGGCGCACAGCGATCTGGCGCGGTAGGTCCAGCGGTGCAGCGGATGCTCCAGCGTGAGCCCCATGGCGCCCATGAACTGGTGCAGGTCGTAGCTCACGCGGCACCCCGCATCCATGGCGGTGGCCGCGGCCAGCGCCGCATCGAGCGCATCGAAGGTGCCGGCCGCCTTGAAGGCGAGCCAGCGCAGGCCCTCCACCCGGGTCGCGCATTCGGCCAGGCGGTGCTGCACCGCCTGGAAGCTGCCCAGCGGCCGCCCGAACTGGCGCCGCGTCCGGACGTGGTCGAGCACGGCGTCGAGCGCAGCGGACAGGGCGCCCGCGAGTTCGGCCGCCACGCCCGTCTGCCATGCCGCGCGCAGGCGGCCGGCGTCACCCGGCAGGGTGTGCCACTGCAGGGCTTCGGCCCGCGCCAGCCGGCCGGCCGGATAGGCAAACAGGCCGTTGTCGGTGAGGACGTCTCCGGCGGACAGGCGCGCCGCCTGTACGGCCGACCCTTGCACCCGCAGCACGGTGCGCGCCACCGGCAGGAAGCGCACCGGCCGGCGGTCGTCCTCCCACAGCACGGCATAGGGTCGCGGCCACTCGGCGCACAGCCAGGGCGCGACCAGCGCGGAGGCCGCCAGCTCGCAGCACAGCGGCAGGCGCGAAAGCTCCATCACCGCGGCGGCGGCCGCCACGCCGCCGAGTTCCTCCACGGCCATGGCGTCGAACAGTTGCGCTTGCGCCAGGTCGGCGTCGAGCGCCTGCGCGTACTGCACGCGCTCGTGCGTCAGCGCCGTGGTCCGGTGGTGGGCGGCGATGCGCCGCACCGCCTCGACGAAGGCGGTCTGGTCCTCGGTGAACTCGAAGTTCATGGCCTGGCCTCCCGGGGCAGCCCCAGCCGCTCGAAGGCCACCAGGTTGAGCTGGATCTCGGCGGCGCCGGAGGCGATGCCCGCCGCGATGGCCCGCTCGTGGTGGGCCAGGTGCAGTGGGAAATCCTCCCCGAAGAAGGTGTCGCCCAGGAACTCCAGCCCGAAGTCGGCCACCGCGCGGTCTGCCGCCACGACGGCGACACGGGCGAGGTTCGCGTCCGCGCTCGGCGGCAGGCCGCGCGCGCGCTGGTCCACCACGCGGTAGACCAGCAGCCGCGCCGCCTCGCAGGCGGCCAGGGCCTGGCCGGCACGGCTCTGCACGGCGCTGTCGTCGTCGAACTCGCCGCGCGAGCGCAGCAGGCGCACCATGCCGTCCAGCACGCGGCGCGAGAAGGCGTAGCGCGCGATGCCCACGCGCTCGTGCGAGAGGGCGTAGCCGATGATCGGCCAGGCCTGTCCCTCTTCGCCCAGCAGCGCCTCCTGCGGCACGACCACGTCGTCGAAGAAGACCTCGTGGATGTCGCCCATGCCGATGAGCGAGGGGATCGGCCGCACCGTGATGCCGGGCGTGTCCATGTCCACCAGGAAGATGCAGATGCCCGACCTGCCCGTGCCGCCCGTGCGCGCCAGCAGGAAGCAGTGCTGCGCCAGCCCCGCGTACGAGGTCCAGACCTTGGAGCCGTTGATCACGTACTCCCGGCCGCGCCTTTCGGCGCGCGTGCGCAGCGACGCGAGGTCGGAGCCGGCGGAGGGCTCCGAGAAGCCCTGGCACCAGATCGCGCGGCCGGCGGCCATGGCGGGCAGGTAGCGCTCGCGCTGCGCCTCGGTGCCGTAGCGCATGAGCGTCGGCCCGATGTAGTTGACGTTCATGTACTGCGCGCCGCGCGGCTCGCCCGCGGCCCACAGTTCCTCGCCGATGATGAAGTGCTCCCACGGCCTGGCTTCGCGCCCGCCGTATTCGCCCGGCCAGTGCGGCACCAGCAGACCTTCCGCCGCCAGGCGCGGGCAGAACTGCATCGAGAACGCCGTCACCTCGGCGGAGCCGGGACCGTGGCGCGCGACCGCGTCCCAGTTGGGCGGCAGCTCGCGGCGCAGGAAGGCGCGCACGCGCTCGCGCACCGCGGCCTGCTCATCCGTCCATTCGAAGTCCATGCCGTGGACCGTCAGGCCCCCTCCTTGCGAGCGACCTTGCGCAGGTAGCTGAGGTAGCCCATCGGCACCGGGCTGCCGCCGTTGACGGCGATCACGGTGCCGCTGGTCCAGGAGGCTTCGTCCGAGAGCAGGTAGGCGCACGCCGGGCCGACGTCGTCCGGCACGCCGAGGCGCTGCAGGGGCACGGTCTCGATCTGGCGGCGGCGCTTGTCCTCGGTGTCGAAGGTCTTCTCGAGTTCCTCCGTCATCACCACGCCCGGCGCGACGGCGTTGACGCGGATGCCCAGGTGGCCCCATTCGGCCGCCATGGTGCGCGTGAGGTTCTCCACGCCCGCCTTGGCGGCGCCGTAGTGGCCAGTGTTGGGGTTGGCGCACGAAGCGCTGCGCGACGAGATGTTGACGATGGAGCCGCCCTTGGTCATCGCGCGCGCGGCGGCCTGCGCGGCGAAGAAGGTCCACTTGAGGTTCAGGTCGACCACCCGGTCCCACTGGTCCTCGTCCAGGTCGATCAGCGGCCCGACGTCGGAGGGGCTGGCGCTGCCCGCGTTGTTGACCCAGCCGTCCAGGCGCCCGAAGTGGTCGAGCGTCTGCGCGACCAGACGGCGCGTGTCCTCGGGCCGGGTCAGGTCGGCCTGCACCGCGAGCGCCTGCGTGCCGAGCGCCTCGATCTGCGCCGCGCACTGCTGCAGCGCCGCCATCGAGCGCCCGCTGACGACGACCCGGGCGCCGCAGCGCGCCGCCGCCAATGCGATGCCGCGGCCGATGCCCTTGCCGCCGCCGGTGACGACGACGGCCTTGCCCTGGAGCGAGAACATCCTGGCGTCCCTCAGCCCGGCGTGAAGCCGATCCGGCGCGCGGCCGTGGCCCACATCTGCTGCTCGATGTCGATCTGCTTCGTGTGGCCCTCGGGCGGGCCGCCCACCGGTACCATCGCCGCATCCGCCAGGCGCTGGCGGATGTCGGGCAGCTTCAGGATCTCGTTGTAGGCCGCGTTGAGCCGGGCCACGACGGGATCGGGCGTGCCCGCCGGCACCCAGATCCCGTAGGAGACGGCGAAGATCAGGTCGTCGATGCCGATCTCGGCCAGCGTGGGCACGTCGGGCAGGGTGGGCGAGCGCTCCTGGCCGCCGTGCACCAGCGGCCTGACCTTGCCGTCCTTGATCATCGGCATGTAGTTGAACGGCACGTCGATGGTCATCTGGATCTCGTTGGTGATCAGCGCGGTGAGCACCTGGCCGGCCCCCTTGTAGGGAATGCCCGTCGCCTCGAAGCCCAGCCGGGTGCGGAACATCTCGGAAGACAGCACCATGCTGCCGGCGGTGTACGAGTAGTTGACCTTGCCCTTGCTGCGCCGGGCGTAGGCGATGAACTCCTGGACGTTGGCGGCGGGCACCGCGGAGTTCGTCATCACGGTCATGCCGCCGCGGGCCACGCACAGCACCGGCCGCAGTGCCTTGCGGATGTCGAACTTCAGGTCCTTGATCAGGATCGGCGTCAGGCTGCCGCCGCCGATGAAGAGCATCGTGTAGCCGTCCGCGGGCTGCCCGGCCACGTACTCCGAGCCGATCAGCGCGGCGGCACCCGGTTTGTTCTCCACGATGACGGGCTGCTTCAGGAGGCCCGAGAGCTTCTCGGCGAAGGCGCGGCCCATCACGTCGGAGCCGCCCGCACCGAACGGAATCACCAGCCGCAGGGGCTTGTCGGGAAAGCCGTCCTGCGCCCAGCCGGAGGAGGGAGCGAGGGCCATTCCCGCTGTGGCGCCTGCGGCGCCCTGCAGCCAGCGCCGCCGCGACGAGCGGGCCAGCCAATGGTCTTTCAGGGTCTTGTGCATGGTCGGGTGTCTCCGATGGGCGGGCCGGGTCGACGGCGAAAGATTCGACAGCCGTCCTTGTCTGTTCCAAGATATGGGATAGATTTCGGCGGCTGCGTGTGTGCGAGGGAATCTAATTCGTCAATAGATCGAATGGAACAGAAAGACAGTCTTCAAGACGCCAAGGCAGGGAAAACACAATCAGATTGTTCCAACATATGGTCACTTCGAAGAAAACCTCTCTCACCAGGAAGCATGCCGGTTCCGCCCGCACCGCTTCGGCCGGCCCTGTCGCCGCCCCTGCGCCGGCAGACGGAACCCAGGCCATCCGCCGTGCGGGCGCGCTGCTGCGCGCCGTGGCGAAGGCCGGCTCTGATGGGGCGCCCCTGTCCGAAGTCGCGCGTGCCACGGGGCTGGCGCGCTCCACGGCGCATCGGATGCTCCGGTGCCTGCTGGAGGAGGGCTTCCTGGAGGGCGCGGACGAGGACAGGCGCTACCGGATGGGACCCCTGATCTACGAACTGGGCCTGACCTCCGCCTCCAGCGCGATGGAAACCGCCCGCTGGCGCCGTGTCGTGGACGCCGTCGCCCGGCGCACGGGCGTGACGACCTACCTGATGCGCCGCAGCGGCGTGGAGGCCGTCTGCCTGGCCAAGGCCGATGGGCATTCCGTCGTGCGCTTCGTCCCGGTGGACGTCGGCCAGCGCCGCCTGCTGGGCGTCGGTGCCGGCGCGACCGCCCTGCTGGCGGCGATGCCCGCGGCAAGTGCGGAGCACGTCATCGACACCATCGCGCCGGACCTCCGGCCCTGGCCGCGCATCACCGCGGACAGCCTGCGGCTGGGGGTCGGTCTCGCGCGGCGCACCGGCTTCGCGATCAGCCAGGGCACGGTGGTGGATGACGGCTTCGGCATGGGCTGCGCCGTCCCGGGCACGCCCCACCTGGCCATCAGCATCGCGGCCCACGCATCACTGGCCACCGAATCCAACGTGAGGCAATGGCGTGCTGCCATGACCGAGGAGATTGCGAAAGGGGTGGACGGAGCGCGCCGGCAGAGCTGATCAGGAGATGCGCAAAGAGATCATTTGATCGGCGCAGGGCGCCGATCGTCGTCCAGTGCCACATAGGTCATTTGACAGCGCGTGACCGTTTCCCGGTGGCTGCCGTCCCGCCGCTCCGTGGTTGCCGTGACCTGCACCGTGACCGAAGTCGTCCCCACCTTCAGCAAGGAGGAATGGAACGTCACCACGTCGCCCAGAAGCACGGGCTTCGTGAAGGCCAGCTTGTCGACGGCCACGAGAGCGACTCGGTTCCCTGACAGCCGAGCAGGGAGCACGCTGCCGGCTTGATCGAGTTTGCTCATCACCCACCCGCCCGAGATCAGTTCGCCGAGAACGGTGTCCGCAGGCATGGGGATGACGCGAAGAACGATTTCTTCGGCGGGGCTTTGCGCAGCGAGCGGGCCCGTGGGGAGTGCGGTCATTTCTTTGTCGATGAGGTCAGGTGGAACGGAGTTTTTCAATGTCGATGAAGCCTCTGGTCCGGGCGGTGCCGAGGACGGCCTTGGACCTAGGCCATGATCTTGAGCACGCCCGAACCGGCAAGAAGGTCGCGAGCGCCCGTGGTGATCGTTCCTTCCATGAAGACCAGGGTGGCTGTCGTCTTGATCACCCGGCCGCGGGCTTCGAGAAAATCCCCTTCGCGTGCAGGAGCGAGGAACTGCGTGCCGAGCTGGACCGTCACGCACGGGCGGCGTCCAACGGCTTCCCAGGCCAGTGCGCTGACCATGTGGTCGAAGAGGGCGCACAGCACGCCACCATGGACGAAGCCAGCCGGGTTGAGGTGCTCCGAAGTCGCCAGAACGGCGTAGGCCCAGCCTCGATCGTCCTGGCGGGTCCAGAGCGGTCCCAGGCGATCCGCGAAGCCGCGCAGCGTGCGCTGGCGCCAGCCGCCGGCAGTCAGCACCTCGATGCGATCGTCTGCCGGATCCATCTTCAACCTCGCCCGACGGGTGCCTGCGACAGGCCTTCGGCCGCCTGGCGCAAGTCCGCAGCCAGCGCCTGGGCGCGGGCGCTGATCAGGTGATCCGACACGCCAAGAGCCACGACGGCATGCGTCATCCGCTGCGAGGCATCAAGGATGGGGACGGCGATCACGGTGATGCCGCTCATGTAGTTGCCGCGATCGATGGCGAATCCCCTGCGTCTGACCATCCTGACTTCCTTCATCCAGGTCGCGAAGTCAGGAGCGTTATCCCAGGTCAGGGCCTTGAACTGCCGGGCCAGCTCCGCCTCCGATAGTTCGGCGTAGGCAGCAACCAGGCGGCCGGTGGCGCTGGTGAAGGCCGGGACCCGGCTGCCCACTTCCACATACAGGCGGAAGGGCGAGCGGGAGTGCGCCAGCGCCAGCACCACGAGGTCCTCCACGCCTGTCACCTTGATCCCGAGCATCGTCACATTCCATGCCTCGGCGAGGCGATCGAGGGTCGCCTGAACCCGTGCAGGGAAGGGGTTGTTCTCGACAACGCTGTGCGCGAGGGCGAGTACGCCGACATCCAGGCTATAGCGCTTGGTGCCCGGATCCACCTTGACCATTCCTTCGCCGACCAGCACCCGAAGGATGTGCAGGCAGGTGCTGGTGACCATGCCGAGCTCTTCCGAGATCGACTTGAGGGTCATGGGCTCGGAATGACCGCCCAGCAGCCGGAGGATGGCGAGTGCGCGGGAAACCGCGGGCACCGGGCGGACCCGCGGCGCCGCCGGGGGTCGGGAGGATTTTGAAACGGAAGCAGCCATCGGAAGGGTTCAGGTCGGGTGATGCGAAGCATACGGTTCTTTGCTGGCCGCCTGCAGCCCCGCGGCTGAGGGAGCGCAGCGCCTGCCTTGCTTGAAATTGTATATATACAATTCATAGACGCTATTGACAATTTGATAGACGGCGCGCAAAGTCTCTCCATCGACGAACGAGACGAGAGACAGGTCCATGAAGAAGCTGACGCAGTACATCTCCTATGCGGATGCGCAGGCGCACTGCAGCACGGCAGGGCTGTGGGATCTGTTCGATGGAGACGCGCAGCGGATGAACATCGCCCACGAGTGCATCGACCGGCACGTGGACGGGGATCGCGCGGCCGTGGTGCTGGTGAGGGCCTCCGGCGAGGACGAGTCGCTGAGCTTTCGCGAGATCTCCGAGGGCTCTTCGCGGTTCGCCCACTTTCTCGTCGAGCAGGGCATCCGCCCGGGAGACCGCGTGGCGGTGATGCTGGAGCCGTCGCTGGCGTTCTATCTGGCGATCTTCGGGGCCATGAAGATGGGCGCCATTGCAGTGCCTCTGTTCACCCTGTTCGGGCCGGACGGCATCCGCCTGCGGGTGCAGGACTGCAAGCCTCGTCTGCTGGTGACCAACGCAGAGAAGGCGAACGTCGTTCCTCCTGGCGGCGGCCTGCAGGTGGTCGTCGCGGACGATGCTTTCATCTCGTCGCTTGGGCGCTTTCCAGCGGGCTTCGAGGTCGACACCCGCGCCGACGACCTGGCCATCTTCCAGTACACGTCCGGAACGACCAGGGAGCTTCCCGACGCGGTCAAGCACACGCACCGGGCGATCGTCACGCTCATGCTCGCCGCCCTGTACGGAACCGGCGTGCGGCCCGGCGACCGCTTCATGTGCCCGTCGTCACCTGCCTGGGGGCATGGCCTGTGGCACGGCACGCTGGCACCGCTGGCCATGGGGGTCACGGTCGGTGCCTATGCCGGCAGGTTCAATGGCGAACGACTCCTGCAAGCGCTGGACGCGCATCGCTTCAACAACCTCTCGGCCGCGGCGACGCACTACCGGATGATGCGCAACTCGGGCGCCGCATCGAAGCATCGCTATCACCTGGAGAAGGTCTCCTTCACCGGCGAGCCGATCGACAGCGAGACGGCCGCGTTCATCGAGTCGACCTTCGGGCACAAGGCCTGCAGCATGTACGGGACGACCGAGATCGGCGTGTGCCTGGTGTCGTATCCGGGTGCGCCGGATTTCCCGGTCAAGTCCGGCTCGCTTGGCAAGCCCGTCCCTGGGCTGCGCGTCGAAGTGCAGGATGCCACCGGCCGCCCGTGCGCGCCCGGCGCGACCGGCGAGCTGAAGCTGTGGCGCCGCGGCGAATGGGTGGCCACGAAGGATCTGGGCCGCGTGGACGAGGACGGCTATTTCTGGCACGGCGGTCGCGCGGACGACGTGATCATTTCCGCTGGCTGGACGATCGGTGCCGTGGAAGTCGAGGACGCGATCCTGAAGCATCCCGATGTCAAGGAGGCCGCCGCGATCGGCGTGCCGGACGAACTTCGCGGCCTGGTGGTCAAGGCCTTCGTCGTGTCCGACAGGCCGGCGAGCGACGACTTCGTGCAGGAGATCCAGGAGGCCGTGCGCACGCGGCTGAGCCAGCACGAATACCCGAGGCAGGTGGCTTTCGTCGAGGAACTGCCCAAGACACCCGCCGGAAAGATCCACCGCAGGAAGCTGCGCGAACAAGAGGCCGCCGGCGTCGCGGCCCATTCCTGACCCTCACACCTTCACTCTCACAGGAGACTCCATGTCCACCAAGACCGAACGCACCTTCCCGAAGATCACCGACAACGGCCTCGACGAACTGCGCGAACGCATCGGGATCAAGATCGGCGCGACCGCCGAACCGTGGTGCCACGAGGCGACCCGCGACAACATCCGCCACTACGCGCACGGCATCGGCGACGACAACCCGCTGTGGTGCGACCCGGACTACGCCGCCAAGACGAAGTACGGCGGGATCGTCGCCCTGCCGAGCTTCCTCTTTGCCACCAGCCGGATCGTCTCCGGCTACGTCGGCGGTCTGCCGGGCGTGCACGCGATGTGGTCCGGCGCGGACTGGACCTGGCATCAGCCGGTCAGGCGCAACGACACGATCACGACCGAGGCCTATCTCAAGGACCTGATCGAGCACCAGACGCGCTTCGCCGGCCGGGCGGTGCAGCAGGTCTATCACGTGGACTTCTTCAACCAGGGCGGCGACAAGGTGGCCGAGGCGGACAGCTGGTGCTTCCGTACCGAGCGCGACCATGCACGGGAGCAGGGCAGCAAGTACAAGGAGGTGCGCGCGCGGGCGCCCCGCCGCTACTCGACCGAGGAGATCCAGGAAGCCTACAAGCTCTACGCCCAGGAAGAAGTGCGCGGCAGCACGCCCCGCTACTGGGAGGATGTCAAGGAGGGCGAGGCGCTGCCGGTGATGTTCAAGGGTCCGATGACCGTCACGGGGTTCATCGCGTACGCGCAGGGCTGGGGTGGGCTGTACATCCGGGCCAACAAGCTCGCGTGGCAGTTGATCGACGCGCATCCCGGCGTGGGCATCACGAACCGCTTCGGCATTCCCGACGTCCCGGAGCGGGTGCACTGGGAAGAGGACTTCGCGCTGGAGGTGGGCGCCCCGGGCGCCTACGACTACGGCCCGGAACGCACCTCGTGGCTGACCCATCACCTCACCAACTGGATGGGCGACGACGGCTTCCTGCGCAAGGCGCACTGCAAGATCCGCCGCCACAACCCCGAAGGCGACATGCTCTTCATCAAGGGGCACGTGGCGCGCAAGTTCGTCGAGAACGGGCGCCACCTGGTGGAAATCTCGCAGGAGGCCCACAACCAGGACGACGAGCTGTCGGTCATCGGCTCGGGCGTCGTCGAACTGCCGACGCGAGGCTGAGCCATCTTCACACCCCCGCTGGGGTGTGGGTGGAATTCCAACCGGACATCCTCTGGCTCCCGGATCGTCCCCGGTGGCTGCGGCATGTCCATTCGAGACCGGCCATGCCAACTACTTCAAAGCAAAGTGCCGCGCGACCCGGCGCGCTTGCCGGACTGCGGGTCATCGACTTGTCCAGGGTTCTGGCCGGGCCGTTGTGCACGCAGATGCTGTCGGACCACGGCGCCGACGTGATCAAGATCGAGCCTCCGACAGGCGACGAGACCCGGACGCTGGGACCGCCGTTCGACGACGAGGGGGATGCGGCGTACTTCACGGCCGTGAACCGCGGCAAGCGCGGGATGGCCATGGACCTGGCGCATCCGGAGGGCCGTGAGGCGTTGCTGCAGCTCCTGGAGGACGCGGACGTGCTGGTGGAAAACTTCATCCCCGGCACGATGCAGCGCTGGGGTCTGGACTACGAGGACCAGCTGAAGCCCCGCTTCCCGCGGCTCGTCTACTGCTCGATCTCCGGCTTCGGAGCGGACGGCCCGCTGGGCGGTCTTCCGGGCTACGACGCGGTGCTGCAGGCGATGTGCGGCCTCATGAGCATCAATGGCGATCCTGCTTCCGGGCCTACGCGCGTGGGGATCCCCATCGTGGACCACTTGACGGGCTACACGGCGCTCACGGGCATCCTGCTGGCGCTGCACCACCGCGACCGCACCGGCGCGGGCCAGCGGGTGGAAGTCACGCTGTTCGACGCCGCCCTGAGCCTGCTCGTGCCGCACGCTGCGAACTGGATGTACTCCGGCGAGGCCCCGGGCCTGCTGGGCAGTGCGCATCCGAACATTTCTCCCTACGACAAATTCCAGTGCCAGGACGGGCAGGTCTTTCTCGGGATTCTCAATGACCGGCAGTTCGCGAAATTCTGCGGCGCCGTGGGGCTGCAGCGCCTGCTGGACGACCCGCGCTTCGTGACCAACGCGATGCGCCTGCAGCATCGCGACGACCTGCGCCTCGAGATCGAGGGAGCGCTTTCGACCTGGCAGCGCGAGGCGGTGTGTCGCGAACTGATGGGCAGCGGCGTCCCCGCCGGGCCCGTGCACACGGTGCCCGAGGCCTTCTCCCAGGCCCACGCGCTGCATCGCGGAATGAAGGTGCAGATGCAGGGATACAGCGGCGTCGGCGTGCCGGTCCGGCTCTCGGAAAGTCCGGGTCGGCCCGGACGCAGCCCGCCTCGCTTCGGGCAGCACATGCAGGAGGTCCTCGACGAGGCCGGATTCGACCCCGCGCAGATTCAACGCTTGAAGGAGCTCGCCGTCTGCCCCGTCTCGCGGCCTTGAACCGGTGGGCCGATCAGTCCATGTCAACAACCACAGGAGACAACTTCATGAAGAAGATCGCAGGATTTCTCGTGGCCGTCGCGGCGCTTCTCGGCGGTCCGGTCGCCTCGGCCGAGTCGTATCCGAACAAGCCGATACGCATCGTCGTTCCCTACCAGGCGGGGCAGGGCACCGATGTCGCGACACGGTACCTGGCGGAACATCTCGGACGCGCCCTGGGGCAATCCATCGTGGTGGACAACAAGGCCGGTGCGGGGGGAAACATCGGTGCCGCGGACGCCGCGCGCGCCGCCCCCGACGGCTATACGTTGGTGATGGGAACCAACGGAACGCATGTCCTGAATCAGTTTCTCTATTCGTCGATGCCGTTCGATCCCGAGAAGGACTTCGAACCTGTCGCCCTGGTGAGTACGTTCCCGATGGTCGTGATCGCGAACGTCAACGCACCGTATGGCTCGCTTGCAGACCTGCTGGCCGATGCAAAAGCCCGGCCGGACACGGTGAATGTCGGCCTCCCCAGCACCACCGCACGGCTGGTGCTGGAACTGATGCAGAAACAGAGCGCATCCACGCTGCGCGCGGTCCCGTACAAAGGATCGGGCACGTTCATGACGGACCTCATGGGCGGCCAGGTGCTGGTGGGCGTGGACACGGCCAGTGCGGTACGCCCTTTCATCGCAAACGGAAAAGTCAAGGCGCTGGCGGTGACTTCACTGAAGGAGTCGGCCCTGCTGCCCGGCACGAAGCCTGCGTCGGCGCAGGGACTGGAGGGCTTCGAGGTGGTCGCGTGGAACGGCCTGTACGCGCCTCATGGCACTCCGGCCGCCATCGTGCGAAGGCTCAATGCGGAGATCGTGAAGATCCTGGCTCAACCGGAGGCCCGCCAGCGTTTGCTGGAACTGGGCCACGAGGCGGCAGGAGGACCGCCGGAGAGCCTGTCCCGATTCGCGCGCAGCGAGCGGGAGAAGTGGGGGCCGCTGATCAAGAGCGCGGGGTTGAAGCTCGAATAGCCGTGGTGTCATCCACCGCGATGTGGGCGAGGCTGCGTTCGTCGGCGCACCGCGGCACCCAGCTGCTGATGAACTCACTCGAGAACGATGCCTGACTTGCGCGTGACCATGCGCCACCGCTCCTGATCGGCGTCAAGCTCGCTGCGGAACTGCTCGGGATCGTTGAAGACCGGTTCCACGCCCTTGGCCGTCAGCGACTTGCGGGCCTCGGCGTCACGGAAACCCGCCACCAGGGCCGCATGGACCTGCGCCAACACCGCCTTGTCCAGACGCGCCGGCGCGAGCAGGCCGAACCAGTTGGTGGGGCTGTAGTCCTTGACGCCCGATTCGAGCATGGTCGGCACATCGGGCGCCGCGCTGGCCCGCGAGGTGCTGGTGACTGCCAGGGCCCGCAGCTGTCCGCTCTGGATGAACGGCAGCGAGGAGGGCAGGGTATCGAAGTACGCCTGGACCTGGCCGCCGATGAGGTCGGTGATGACCTGGCTGCTTCCCTTGTAGGGGATGTGGCGCAGGTTCCTGGTCCCTGTGGTCTGGACGAACAGTTCCGCCGCCATGTGGGTGATGTTCCCCACGCCCGCCGATCCGTAGGGAACCGAGTCCTTGCTGGCCTTGACCAGCGCGATGAACTCCTGGACGTTCTTGACGGGCAGCTTCGGGTTGACCACCAGCACGAGCGGCGTCGAGCCGATGATGCTGATCGGCGTGAAGTCCCTGGCCGCGTCGTAGGGGAGCTTGGACATCAGCGCCGGGCTGATCGACTGGCTGGCCGGAACGCCGAGCAGCAGCGTGTACCCGTCCCCGGGCGACCTTGCGACATCGGCGGCGGCGATGGTGCCGTTGGCCCCCGGCTTGTTGTCCACCACGACGCTGGCGCCCAGAGCCTCGCCGAGCCGCTGGGCGACGAGGCGCGCCACGATGTCCGCGCCGCCGGAGGGAGGGAACCCCACCACCAGGCGGATGGGGCGCTCGGGAAATGCCGCGGCGGATGCGCCCGCCGGGACACCGGCGGCCAGGCAGGCCAGGCCCGCCAGCAGCGCGGCGCGTCGATTCATCCAAGGTGTGCTCATGTCTGTTGTCTCCTGTGTGATCCTGCCGGAGGGCAGTCAGTTGCCGGGATTGGGAGGAGGGCGATGCAGGTGCGGCCACAGCCGGGCGACCACCGGGCGGTGGGCGGCATAGGCATAGCAGCTGTCCACCTTGGCGCGCCGATCCGCTTCGTTCGCGGGGTCGCGCATCGCGGCCATGCGGAGCGGGGCCAGGCCCTGGAAGGCGGTCGTCGCCATCGGGCCGAGCAGTTCGACGATGTGGGTGCACGAAGCCGCGCCGCCGAGCAGGCTGCGCACCGTGCGGTTCCAGCCGGCGCCGATGGTCAGGCCGACGAGGGGCGCCAGGGTGCGTTCGGCGCCGCCGCACAGGTCGAAGGGCGTGGCCTGCATCCGTGCGGCGGCGTGCCGCACGCGCATGTCGCCGTCGATCACCAGCGTGACGGTGATGTCGTGCAGGGCCGCGCCGGCCGGGGCGTCTTCCTCGGCCAGTTGCCGGCGGAACGGTTGGGTCTTGCGGTCGGTGAGCCGGCCTTCGACTTCGAAATACCCGTCCGCGCGCTGGAAGAAGCGCAGCGCGATCTGCCGCTGGTGCAGCAGTGTTCGCTCGACGTCCAGACTCATGATGGAAGCGCCCTGGGAAGAGGGGGAGCGCTGCCCTCAGGCCCCGTTCCGCACCGGTGCCCAGGCAAAGGCGTCGGGCCGCGCGGCCTGTACGGCGCCGGAGGCCAGCAGTGCCTCCAGCTCCTGCGGCGGCACGCCGGCCGCGAGAAGCACCTCGCGCGTGTGCTCGCCCAGTTCGGCCGGCGGCAGCGTCCGGACGCCGTCGTCCGCCGCGCCCGCGCGGGGGAACTCCGGCGCCTCGAACGTCAGCCCCCGGTAGTCCACCTCGCGCAGCTTGCCCGGCTGGTGCGCCTGCGGCGCTTCCAGCACGCGTTCGAGCGGCAGCACCTCGGTGCAGCCGACGCCGGCCGCTTTCAGGCGCGCCGACGCGTCGTCCAGGTTGTGGCGGGCGATGGCGCGCCGGACGATGTCCTCCACCTCCTCGCGCACCTTCTTGCGCAGGCGCAGGCTGGCCAGTGCCGGGTCGCCGGCCTGGGGCAGCTGCATGGCTTCGCAGAACTTCAGCCAGTGGCCGTCCGTGAGCATCAGCAGGTAGAGCCAGCGCTCGTCCGCCGTCTGGTAGGCGCCGTAGCCGGGCATGCTGAACTCGCCGTGCGGCTCGCGCTCGGCGCGGCCCAGCAGTTGCGTCTTGAGCTGCACGCCCACGAGGTCGCGGGCGGCCACGTGCAGGCCGGTCTCGTACAGGCCGATCTCCACCGGCGCCGGCGCACCTTCCTGGCCCGCCTGCAGCATGGAAGCCAGCACGCCGATCACGGCATAGGCGCCGGCGAACTGGTCGTGGTACGAGGGACCGAGGCGGCTGGGCCGGCCGTTGATCCGGTTGGCTTCCATCACGCCGGTGGCTGCTTCCGCCACCGGGTTGGAGGCCAGGTCGTCCGCCTGCGGGCCGGCCGCATAGCCGCGGATGTGGCAGTAGATCAGCCGGGGATTGATGCGGGCGCAGTCCTCCCGCGTGACGCCCAGCTTGCGGGCGGCCTTGGGGGCCAGGTTGTGCACCAGCGCATCGGCCTGCGCCAGCAGCGCCTGGAGCGCCTGCCGCCCCTCCGGCCGGGAGAGATCGATGCAGGCGCTCTTCTTCCCATGGCTGTAGGCGATGAAGGTGCCGCTCGGGCCGCCGCGCACGAGGGCGCGGGTCGGGTCCCCCGCGGGCGGCTCCACCTTGACGACCTCGGCGCCGAGCTGCGAAAGGATGTGGGTGGCGAAGGGGGCCGCCAGCATCGTGCCCAGTTCGACGACGCGCTTGCCTTGAAGCGGGGGGGTAGTCATGAGGTCAGATCTCCGAAAGAATGCATTGTATAAATCGAGAGAACGACTAGAAAGCGCAAAAATCAGAGGAAAACCCTGAGATGGAGGCGCCTTGATCAACTTATAGAATGCATCATCGATCAAAAAGCAGAGGCCATCTCGGCCACAGGAGACAGGCATGCGTAGACGGACATTTCTCTCCAGCAGCGCGACGGTGGCGGCGGCATCGGCAGTGCCCCTGTGGGCGCGTGCGCAGCAGGCATCGCCCGGCATCGATGCGGCCGCGAAGACCGTCACCGTCGGGGCGTTCACCCCGATCACGGGGCCCGTGCCCTTCTATACGATCCTCACGCACGCCGCCGAGGCGTGCTTCAAGTGGGCCAACGAGACCAACCAGCTCGACGGCTGGAAGATCAACTACGTCACCTATGACGACGGCTACGAGCCGGCGCGCAGCGTGGCGGTGACGCGCCGGCTGGTGGAGGAGAACAAGGTCTTCGCGCTGGCGGCGCCGGTGGGCACCGCGCAGTCGGTGGCCGTGATCCCCTATGCCAAAGAGGTCGGCCTGCCCATGATCGGCCCCATCGGCGGCGCGACGGCCTTGTTCTCGGAGCGCCTGGTCTTCCCGCTGCTGCCGGACTACGGCTGGTCGGCCGCCTCGAACCTGGACTACGCGGTCAGCGACCTGAAGGCCGCGCGCGTGGCGCTGCTGTGGGAGAACGACGAGCTGGGCCGCTCCGGCAAGCGCGGCTTCGACCTGCACATGTCCACGCTGAAGATGGAGCCGGCGGAGTCGATTCCGTTCGAGGTGCGCAGCACCGACTTCACGCCGCACATCCGCCGCCTGGCGAACGCGAAGGCGGACGTGGTCATCCTCTTCGGCTCCAACGCCAACCTCGCCGCGGCGCTCAAGGCGGCCGACCGCGCGGGCTTTCAGGCCAGGTGGATGGCGCCCTTCTTCACAGCGGACCCGACCACGCGCAAGCTCGCCGGCGACCTGCTCAACGGCGTGTACTTCTCCTCCTGGCTGATGCCCGTCACCGCGGACGACCCCGACATCAAGGCCTACCGCGACAACGTGGGCAAGCTGTATCCGAACGACCCCGTCGGCGTCTTCGGGCTCAACGGCTGGAGCAACGGCGCCCTGTTCGTGCGGGCCTTCAAGAGCCTGCTGGGCAGCGGCAAGCCGCTCACGCGCGCCAGCCTGGTGGACGTGATGGAGACGATGACGGACCAGACCGTCGGCGGGGCGCGCAAGGTGACCTTCAAGGCGGGCGACCATCGCGGCGCGCGGCAGGAGGGCATCATCCAGGCGGCGCCCGACGGCAGCTTCAAGCTGGTGCGCGACTTCCGTCCCTATCCGGCGGCGGTGTTCGACGCCAAGATCTCGTGAGGAGCCGCGCGTTGCCCACGTCGTACGACAGTTGGATCGGCCGGGAGGAGGAGCGCAGCGAGCGCATCCTGCCCGGTGTGGTGCAGGCCATGGCCGCCACGCTGGACATCGAGGGCGTGCCCGCTGCTGGCGACGTCCTGCCGCCGGGCTGGCAGTGGATGTTCTTCAATCCGGTGGTGCGCCGCAGCGGCCTGGGCGCCGACGGGCATCCGCAGCGTGGAGGTTTCCTGCCGCCGATCGAGCTGCCGCGCCGCATGTGGGCCGGCAGCCGCCTGCGCTACCTGGACGACCTCCGGGTCGACGCACTCGCCACCCGCCGCAGCCGCATCCTGAAGGTGGAGAACAAGGTCGGCAAGCGCGGCTCGCTCTGGTTCGTCACGGTGGAGCACACGACCTCCTGCGACGGCCGCGTCTGCCTCATCGAGGAGCAGGACATCGTCTACCGCGAGGCGACGCCGCCGGGCGCGCCCGCGCCCAAGCCCGAACCCCATGAGGCAGCGGCCGAATGGCGCAGCGAGGTCCGGCCGGACACGACGCTGCTGTTCCGCTACTCGGCGCTGACCTTCAACGGCCACCGCATCCACTACGACCAGGCCTATGCCCGCGACGAAGAGGGCTATCCGGACCTGGTGGTGCATGGCCCGCTGACCGCGACGCTGCTGCAGCAGTTCGCGCTCGCGCAGGGGCAGGGCCGGCCGCTGGCCGCCTTCGACTTCCGCGGCGTCAGCCCGCTGTTCGTGAGCCGTCCCTTCCACCTGGAAGGGCGCCGCGCGGAGGACGGGAGCCTCGTGCTCTGGGCGCGCGGCCCCGATGGCGAACTCGCGATGTCGGCCACGGCTTCCTTCCGCTGAGCGCAGGCGTTTCACTCGGCTCCCCTTCATTCGTTTCAGGAGTTCTTCCGCACATGGCACAGCATCTCAGCGGCCCGGCCCGCCTCGACGGCCAGATCGCATTGATCACCGGCGGCGCAGGCGGCATGGGCCGCGCCATCTCCACCGCCTTCAGCAACGCCGGCGCCCGCGTCGTCGCCACCGACCGCGCCGAGCACGAGGACCTGGGGCCGGGCATCCAGTACCGCCGCTACGACGTCACCTCGCGCGCCGAGACGGACCGCGTGATCGACGCCGTGATCGCCGAGCACGGCCGCATCGACATCCTGGTGCTGTGCGCCGGCATCATCGCGCGCACGCCGCTGGGCGAGAGCACCGACGAGGAGTGGGATGCGATCCTGAACGTCAACGTGCGCGGCGTCGTCAACCCCGCGCGCAAGCTGTTCCCGCTCATGTGCGGGCAGGGCTTCGGCAAGATCCTCGCCGCGGGATCGATCGCGGCGAAGAACGGCGGCGTGGCTTCCGGCCCCGCCTACGTATCGGCCAAGGCGGCCGTGCACGGCATGATGCGCTGGATCGCCAAGGCGGGCGCCCCGCACGGCGTCTACGCCAACACCCTCGCCCCCGGGCCGGTGGAGACGGCCATGTGGGCCAACGTGACGGGCGGCGCGGGCGCGCCATCGGCGAACGCCACCGTGCCGCTGGGCCGCTACGGCAACGCCGAGGACATCGCCCAGGCCGCGCTGTTCCTGTGCTCGCCGGCGTCCAACTGGATCACCGGCACCTCGCTGGACATCAGCGGCGGCATGTGGATGGACTGAGAGGCATCGCCATGGCTGAACTTTCCACTGCGACGATCGGCTTCGTCGGCCTGGGCGTGATGGGCGGGCCCATGTGCCGCAACATGGCGCTCAAGCATGCCGGCGAGGTGCTCGCCTTCGACACCAGCGAGGCCGCGTTCGAGGCGGTCGCCGGCACCAAGGCGAAGCGGGCGGCGTCGCTCGCGGAGCTGGCCGCGCAGGCGCAGGTCGTCTTCCTGTCGCTGCCTGCCGGCCCGGCGGTGGAGGCGGTGTGCCTGGGCGAGCAGGGCCTGGCGGCCGGCGAGCGCAGGCCGCAGGTCATCGTCGACCTGAGCACCACCACCGTGGCCTCGGCGCGCAGCGTGGCGCAGCGCCTGGCGCAGCGCGGCGTGCAGTTCGCCGACGCGCCCGTGGCACGCACCCGCGAGGCGGCGCAGCGCGGGGAGCTGAGCATCATGGTCGGCGCGCCGGCTGCGCTGTTCGAGCGCATCGCGCCGCTGCTGGGCTATGTCGGCTCCGACGTCACGCTGTGCGGCGAGGTGGGCTGCGGCCAGGTGGTCAAGCTCATCAACAACGCGCTGGTGTTCGAGAACACCGTGGCCCTGGCCGAGATGATGGTGCTGGGCGAGCGCGCCGGCGTGCAGCCGCAAACCCTGCTGGACGCCGTCTCCAAGGGCTCGGGCGACAGCTTCGTGCTGCGCAACCATGGCCGCAAGGCGATGCTGCCGCGGCAGTTCCCGGACAAGTCCTTCTCGCCCGAGTACGTGCTCAAGGACATCGACTGCGTGCTGGAACTGGCGGGCCAGACGGGCGTGTCCACGCAGGTGACGCAGCTCGCGCGGCGCTACTACGCGGCGACGGCCGAGGCCGGCTTCTCCGGCCGCTACTTCCCGGCGGTCATCGAGGTGGTCGACCGCAACCAGGGCCCCGCGGGCCAGGGGTGAGGCGATGACGGACCTTCTGGGCCTGGTCTGGGCCGGCGTGGTCAGCGGGTGCCTGTACGCCATGGGGGCGCTGGGCATCGTGCTGATCTACAAGAGCTCGATGGTGGTCAACTTCGCGCACGGCAACCTCGCCGGCCTGGCCGCCTTCCTGGTGTTCGGCTTCACGGCGGGCATCCTCGGCCACATGGCCTGGGGCGCCGCGGTTATGCTGTCGCTGGCGATCATGGTCGGCGCCATGGCGCTCACCTACCTGCTGATCGCGCCGCTGGTGTTCAAGTCCGACCTCACCAGCACCATCGCCACCCTTGGCGTGGGCCTGATCGTGCAGGGCCTGACGCAGATGGTGTTCGGCTCGGACGTGGTCTCGCTCGAACTGCCGCTGCCGTCCTGGCGCATGGCGCTGGGCCCGCTGCGCGTGTCGGCCTACGACCTGGCCGTGCTCGCCGTCACGGCGCTCGCGGTCGGCGCGCTGTACCTGCTGATCGAGCGCACGCGGGTGGGCGTCGCCTTCCGCGCCGTGTCGGCCAACCCCTTCGCCAGCCGGGTGTGCGGCCTGAGCCTGCGCCGCATCCACCTGTTCGCATGGATCGTGGCGGGCCTGCTGGGGCTGGTGGCCTCGCTGCTGATCGTTCCCACGACCTTCCTGTCCTCGACCAGCGTGGCGGCCTTCATGCTGCAGGCCTTCACGGCGGCGGTGGTGGGCGGCTTCTCCAGCCTGCCCGGCGCGGTCATCGGCGGCATCTTCGTCGGCGTGTTGATGAACCTGCTGTCCTTCTACGTCGCGGCGGAGTTCACCAACACCTACATGCTGGCGATCATCCTGCTGGTGCTGAACCTCTTCCCCAGGGGCGTGCTGTCCGCACGCGGAGGCGCCCGTGTCTGAGGCCGCGATGGTGCACGCGGTGCCCGCGGCCGAGTCGGGGCGCGCCGGCGCGGCGCGGGGGTTGCCGTGGACCGGCATGGCGCTGGGCGCCGCGCTGGCCCTGCTGCCGGCGCTGGCCGGCGGCTACTGGACCTTCACGCTGGGCCTGTGCTTCGCCAACGCGATCGTCATCCTGGCGGTGAGCTTCGTGGTGCGCTACGGCGGCGAGGTGTCCATCGGGCACGGCGTGTTCGCCGCGGTCGGTGCGTACACGGTGGCCCTGGCCGAGCGGTACCTGGGCGTCTCGCTGCTGGTCAGCCTGCCGCTGGCGGCGGTGGCCGGTGGCGTGCTGGGCGTCCTGTTCGCCTACCCGTCGCGCAACCTGTCCGGCATCTACCTGGCCGTGGCGACCATGGCGCTGGCATTGGCGCTGCCCGAGGTGCTGCTGTACTTCTCGGGCGCCACCGGCGGCTACGAGGGGCTGTACGTCAAGCGCGACGCGATTCCGGGTGTCTCGCGGGAACTGCAGCGCTACTATCTGCCGCTGGCCGGTCTGTTCGCGGTCGTGCTGCTGCTGCGGCATTTCCGGCGCTCGCGCCAGGCCATGGCGCTGCTGCTGATCCGCACCTCCGCGCCGGCGGCGGAGTCCTTCGGCGTGCGGCGCGGCTGGGCGCGGCTGTCGTGCATGGCGGCGAGCGGCGGCATCGCCGCGATCGGCGGTGCGCTGCTGGCCTTCAGCTCCTCGACCGTGTCGCCCAACAGCTTCACGCTGTGGACGTCGATCTTCCTGCTGGTCGGCTCGGTGGTCAGCCTGTACTCGCTGTCGCTCGTCGGCAGCCTGGTCGGCGGGATCTTCCTGACGCTCGTTCCCCTGGTGCTGGCGGGCGCCGGCAACTGGGTGCCCATCCTCTACGGCGGGGCGCTGATGGCGGTGGTGCTGGGCGCCAACGCGCTGCCGGCGTCGGTGCGCCGGCGCCTGGAAGGAGGGCATGCATGACGGCAGCGCTCGCGCCGGCGCGGCCGCTGGAGGTCCAGGGGCTGTCGCTGTCCTTCGGCGGCAACCACGTGCTCCAGGGCATCGACATGACGGTCATGCCCGGGCAGATCACCGGCCTGATCGGGCCGAACGGCGCCGGCAAGACCAGCTTCTTCAACTGCCTGACGGGGCTGTACTCGCCGCAGGTCGGCAGCATCCGCCTGGGCGAGGTGCGCCTGGAGAAGGTGCCGCCGACAGGCCGCGCTGCGCTGGGCTTCTCCCGCAGCTTCCAGCACGTGGCCCTGTGCCCGGAGCTGTCGGTGGTGGAGAACGTGATGGTCGGGCTGGACCGGCAGTCCGCGGCGGGCTGGCTCGACGCCTTCCTGCCGCTGCCGCGGGGCCGGCGCGAGCGCGCGGCCAACCGCGAGAGCGCCCTGGCGGCGCTGACGCGCCTGGGCATCGCGGAGGTGGCGGATGAGTCGCCCTCGCAGCTGCCGCCGGGCGTGCTGCGCCTGGCCGAGATCGCGCGTGCCATCGCCGGCCGTCCACGCGTGCTGCTGCTCGACGAGCCGGCCGCGGGGCTGAATTCCGTCGAGACGCGCGACCTGTCGAACGCGCTGATGAAGCTGCGCGCGCCGGACCTCGCGCTGGTGGTGGTGGAGCACGACATGGACCTGATCATGGAGGTCTGCGACGTGATCCATGTGCTGAACGTGGGGCGGCTGCTGGCCTCCGGCAGCCCGGCGCAGATCCGCAGCAACCGCGAGGTGGTCAAGGTCTACCTGGGAGACGACGATGCGTGACGCGGGCGACAAACTGCTGCGGCTGGAAGGCCTGAGCGTCGCCTACGGCGCGGGGCCGGTGGTGCACGGCGTATCCCTGGCGATGGAGGCCGGCAGCGTCGCCGCGCTGCTGGGCGCCAACGGGGCCGGCAAGTCGAGCACGCTCAGGGCCATCGCCGGGCTGGAGCCCGCACAGGGGCGGGTGGTCTTCGAAGGAGAGGACATCTCCGCGCTGAACGCGGCCCGGCGCTTCCGCGCCGGCATCGTCTACGTGCCCGAAGGCCGCGCCATCGTCACCGACCTGAGCGTGGAGGAGAACCTGACGCTGGGTTCGTACTTCGTCGACGGGCGCACGCGGGCGCAGCGCCAGCGCATGGTGCTCGACTTCTTCCCCGAGATCGCCAACCGGCTGAAGTCGCCCGCCGGTCTGCTGAGCGGCGGCGAGCAGCAGATGCTGGCCATCGGCCGCGGGCTGATGTCGGCGCCGCGCCTGCTGCTGCTGGACGAACCCTCGCTGGGGCTGGCGCCGCTGCTGGTGGCCCGGGTGTACGAGCGCCTGGCGGCGATCCAGCAGGAGCACGGCCTGAGCGCGCTGCTGGTGGAGCAGAGCTTCCATGCCGCGGCCAAGCTGGCGCGCCGCGCCTGGGTGATGCGCCATGGACACATCGTGGGCGAACTGGACGAGCAGGCGCTGCGCAGCCGCGAGGGCCGCCAGCGCGCCATCGATGCCTACCTGGGAGCGCGGCAGGACGCCGCGGCCCACGCTGGAGCGGAGACAGGAAGATGACGAAGCAACTGAAATTGCAAGGCAGGGTGATGGCCTCGGGCCTGAAGTTTCCCGAGGGACCGATCGCCATGCCCGACGGCAGCGTGCTGGTGGTGGAACTGGAGGGCGCGCGCCTGATGCGGGTGCATCCGGACGGCCGGCTGGAGACGGTGGCGCGGCTCGGGGGCGGCCCCAACGGCGCGGCCCTGGGGCCCGACGGGCACTGCTACGTGTGCAACAACGGCGGCTTCAGCTGGCGCACCGACGACGGCTTCACGCGGCCCACCGGCCCGGCGGCCGACTACGAGGGCGGCGCGATCCAGCGGGTGAACCTGGCCACCGGCGCCGTGGAGACGCTGTACACGCACCACGAGGGCGTGCCGCTGCACGGACCCAACGACATCGTCTTCGACGGCCAGGGCGGCTTCTGGTTCACCGACTTCGGCAAGACCTACGAGGACCGGATGATGCGCGGCGCGGTCTATTACGCGCGCACCGACGGCCGGACGCTGCGGTGCGCCGCGCATCCGGTGCTCACGCCCAACGGCGTGGGCCTGTCGCCGGACGGGCGCAGGCTGTACGTGAGCGAGACCGAGACCAGCCGGCTGTGGTCGTACCCGATCACCGGTGAGGGCCAGTTGGCGCTGGCGCCCTGGCCGTCGCCCAACGGAGGGCAGCTGGTGCACGGCCTGCCGGGCTTCCAGCGCTTCGACTCCCTGGCGGTGGAAGAGGGCGGCAACGTCTGCGTGGCCACCCTGGTGCGCGGCGGCATCAGCGTCTTCTCGCCGGAGGGCGAGCTGCTCGAATTCCACGAGGCGCCGGAGGGCTACTGCACCAACCTCTGCTTCGGCGGACCCGAGCGGCGCACGGCCTTCATCACGCTGTCGGGCTACGGCCAGCTGTTCGCCGCCGAATGGCCCCGGCCGGGGCTGGCGCTCGCCGCCTGACCGTGTCCGGCATCCGTTCGACCCGAAGGAGAACCATGATCCATCGCAGACAGTTCGTTCGCGCCGGCGCCGCTGCCCTGGCCTTCTCGGCCGCAGTGCTGGCCGGCCCCGCCGCGGCGCAGCCGGCCTGGCCCGAGCGGCCGATCCGCATCGTCGTGCCCTACGCGGCGGGGCAGGGCGCGGACGTGCTCACGCGCCTGGTCGCGCAGGAACTGCAGGCCTCCCTGCAGCAGCCGATCGTGGTGGAGAACCGCGGCGGCGCGGGCGGCAACATCGGCACCGCCGCGGCGGCGAAGGCGCCTGCGGACGGCTATACCTTCCTGCTCGGCACCAACGCCACCAATGCCGCCAACGAGTTCCTCTATGCCGGCCTGGGCTTCGACCCGGCCCGCGACTTCGAGGCGGTGGGCATGATCGGCCTGCTGCCGATGGTCATCGCCACCACCGCGCCGGACCTGCAGACCAACGGCATCGCCGAACTGGTCGCGCGGGCCAGGGCCAGGCCGGATGCGTTGAACGTCGGCCTGCCCAGCACCACCGCCCAGGTCGTCTTCGCGCAGTTCGTCAAGCAGGCCCAGGCGCCGCTCTTCGGCGTGAAGTACAAGGCCTCGGGCCAGTCCATGACCGACGTGCTGGGCGGCCAGATCCCACTGGTGATCGACACGGTCACCGCCTCGCGGCCCCACGTCCAGTCGGGCAAGCTCAAGGCGCTGGGCATCACCTCGCTGAGTGCCAGCGAGATGCTGCCGGGCGTCAAGCCGGTGTCGGAGCAGGGCGTCGCGGGCTTCGATGTGGTGGCGTGGGATGCATTCTTCGCGCCGCGCGGCACGCCGCCGGAGATCGTCGCGAAGTTCAGCGGGCACCTGCAGCGCGCGCTCCAGAACCCCGAGACGCGACGCCGGATGATGGACATCGGCGTCGAGCCGCTCTACATGTCTCCAGCGAAACTGGGCTCCTTCGTCAAGGAGGAACGACAGAAGTGGGGCGCGGTGATCCAGACCGCCGGTATCCGCGCCGAATAGAGAGCACTGCCAGAGCCTCGGGACAGATTCGTTTTCACAAGAATGCATTCTGCATTTTCAACTCAACCAGCAAGGAGATCCCAGTGACCACCGACACCGCAACCGCCCAGTCCGACGTGGGCAACCGTCCGGCCGAAGGCCGCATCACCGACGAGGCGATCGCCGCGGCCAGGGACATGATCGGGCTGCATCTGCGCCCCGAAGGCCCCTACCTGCAGGACGCCACCGCCGACACGCTGCGCAACTGGTGCAACGGCATCGGCGACCTGAACCCGCTGTACCGCGACCCCGGCTACGGCCCCGCCACGCGCTACGGCACGATGGTGGCGCACCCCATGTTCCCGATGGCCTTCGGCTGGCTGGGCCGCACCCGCTGGGGCCTGCCGGGCGTGCACGGCTTCTATGCCGGCAACGACTGGGAGATCTTCCGCCACGTGCGCCCGGGCGACCGCATCAGCGCCATCGAGCGCGTGGTCGGCGTCGAGGTCAAGGAGAGCAAGTTCTCCGGCCGCCTGGTGCTGCAGTACGTGGAGGCCTGCTACTACAACCAGCGCAGCGAGCTGGTGGCCCGCGCCCTGGGCACCTGCACGCGCCACGAGCGCAAGGCCGCGCGCGACACCGGCAAGTACAAGGAGATCGAGCAGTACGAATACACGAACGAGGAGCACGACCGCATCGACCAGATCGTGCTGGACGAGCCCAAGCACATCCGCGGCGCGAATGTGCGCTACTGGGAGGAGGTGCAGGAGGGCGAGGAACTGCCGGCCATCGCCCGCGGCCCGCTGTCGCTGATGGACACGATGGGCTTTCTGGTCGGCTGCGGCCGCGGCCACACCCACGGCGTCGTGCTGCAGGCGGCGGTGAAGCACCCCGGCCACTTCTTCCGCAACCCGGAGGCCGGCGGCGGCGTCGAGTACACCGGCATCGGCCACCACCGCGAGTCGGTGGCCAAGGAGGTGGGCGTGCCCGGCACCTACGACTACGGTCCGCAGCGGTCGTCGTGGATGTGCTCGCTGATCACCAACTGGATGGGCGACGCCGGCGTGCTCAAGCGCGTGCGCACCGAGATGCGGCGCTTCAACATCGTGGGCGACACGACCTTCTGCAAGGGCAAGGTGGTGCGCAAGTACGTCAAGGACCACATCGGCCTGGTGGACATCGAGATCGCCGCCGAGAACCAGCGCGGCGAGGTCACCACCCCCGGCCTGGCCACCGTGGCGCTGCCCTCGCGCGACGTGAAGCGCCCGGCCTTCATCGACGGCAGCTGCGTGGACCTCGAACTGCCGGTGGTGCGCTGACGGCGGGCGCGGGCCCGCAGGTCAAGGAAGAGAGCGCATGCCATCCAAGGACGTGACACCTTCGATCGACCAGCCGCTGGCCGGGTGCCGGGTCGTCGAGCGCTCGCGCTCGGTGGCCGCCGCCTACGCGGGCCGGCTGCTCGCCGCCATGGGCGCCCGGGTCGTGATGCTCGAACCCGAAGGGGGTTCGGCGCTGCGGCATGCGCCGCCCTGGCTCGAAGGCTCGGGGGAGAGCGCGCTCTTCGCCTACCTGGCCGTGGGCAAGCGCAGCCGGGTGTGCAACCCGGCGACACCGCAAGGGCGGGAGCTGCTGCTGGCCGAGCTGGCGCAGGCCGACATCCTGATCGACGACACGCCGCTGCGCGAGCGGGCAGGGCAGGGGCTGGCGCCGGAGGAACTGTCCGGGCGCTTCCCGCAGCTGGTCCACGTCAGCGTGCTGCCCTTCGGCGCCAGCGGCCCCAAGGCGCACTGGGATGCGGAGGAAGTGAACCTCCTGCACGCGGGCGGCGAGGGCTACCTGCTGCCCAACGGCCTGTCGAACGAGATGTTCCCCGACCGGCCGCCGCTGAAGATCCATGGCCACTTCTGCGGCTACCAGGGCGGCGCGTCGGCGGCGATGAGTGCCCTGGCCGCGTGGTGGGCGGTGCCGGCACAGGGCGGGCAGTACGTCGACGTGTCGGTGCAGGACGCCGCGCTGGCGGTGGGCGCCTTCGCGCTGCAGCGGCTGGGCGACGGCTCGCTGGAGCACCGCGCCAGCCGGCGTTTCCGCTACGGCGGCGTATTCCAGACGCAGGACGGCTACCTGGAACTGCTGACGCTGGAAGACCGCCAGTGGCAGGGGCTGGTCGAACTGCTGGGCCGCCCCGCCTGGGCGCAGGACGCAGCGCTGGCGGACCCGCTGGAGCGCAGCCGCCGCGGCGACGAACTCAACCAGCACATCCGCGCCTGGATGGCGCAGCACCGCACCGACGACATCGTGCGCAGGGCGCAGGAACTGGGCGTGCCGGCGGCCAAGTACCGCACGCCCGAGGAAGTGGTCCATGGCGAGCACGAAGCCGCGCGCGGGCTGTTCGGCCAGGCGCGGCTGCCCGGCGGGGGCGAGGCGCAGGTGCTCGTCGCACCCTTCCAGTTCCGCTGCACGCTGCTGGGCCGCGGCGGCGCGGTGCCGGCGCTGGACGAACTGACACGGGAGACCGACGCATGAACACGCCGCGAGCGCCGCTGGCCGGCATCCGGATCGCCGACTTCACGATCCATGCGGCCGGCCCCTTCTGCACCCACCTGCTGTCGCAGTTGGGCGCGGAGTGCATCAAGATCGAGAGCCGCACGCGGCCGGATGCCTTCCGCAAGCCGCATGCCGTCTACGGCCGGATGCAGGCCGCCACCTTCGACCAGGTGTCGGCCAACAAGCTGTCGGTGCGGCTCAACCTCAAGCACCCCGAGGCGGCGGCATTGGCCAGGCGGCTGGTCGCCATCTCCGACGTGGCGGCCGAGAGCTTCCGGCCCGGCGTCATGAAGCGGCTCGGCCTGGACTTCGATGCCTTGCGCGAGGTGCGGCCCGACGTGGTGATGCTGTCGCTGTCGTCCAGCGGCCAGAGCGGCCCCGACTCGCACTTCGCCGGCTACGCCCCGCTGTTCGGCGCCTGGGGCGGCCTGGGCTGGATGACGGGCTATCGCGACGGTCCGCCGGTGGAGATGCGCCACGTGATGGACCACTCGGCCGGCATGCATGCCGCGCTGGCGACGCTGGCCGCGCTGCACCAGCGCCGGCGCACGGGCCGGGGCCAGCACGTCGACCTCGCTGCGCGCGAGGTGGCCTCGGCCATGGTCGGCGACGCGCTGGTGCAGGCCAGCATCGGCCAGCAGCCCGAGCGCCTGGGCAACGGCGATGCCGCGATGGCACCGCATGGCGTGTACGCCACCGCGCAGCCCGACCGCTGGCTGACCCTGGCCGTGCGCGGCGAGCCCGACTGGCAGGCGCTGCAGCGCGTGCTCGGGCAGTCGGCGGATGATGCGCGCTTCGCCACCCCCGAAGGGCGTCGCCAGCACCGGGATGCACTGGACGCGCTGGTGGCGGGCTGGCTGCGCGGGCGCGACGCCGATGCGACGGCGCAGGCGCTGCAGGCGGCCGGCGTCTGCGCCCACGTCTCGTGGACCATGCAGGACGTCGCCGATGATCCCCACCTGCGCGCGCGCGGCGCCACGACGCAGGTGAGCGCGCCGGACATCCCGCCGCGCCTGGCCGTGGGCGCGCCGGCCCGCTTCAGCCGGACCCCGGAGGTCGGCATCCGGCGCCTGACGCCCGCGCTGGGCCAGGACGAGGACTATGTCTTCGGCGAGCTGCTCGGCCTCGACAGCGCGCAGCGTGCCGACCTGGAGCGGCGCGAGGTCATCCTGTGAACCCTTCCATCCCTCCATCGACGTCGACCGAAAGGAAAGAAACGCAATGAGCCAATCCATCTACCTCGTCCTGGACATGGAGAACGATCTCGTTCACGAGGACGGTGTCAACGGCAAGGCCGCCTACGGCGAGCAGGTGCGCGGGCGCGGGATCGTGCAGAAGACCCGCGACGCCATCGCCAAGGCGCGCGCGGCGGGGGTGCCGGTCGGCTTCGTGCGCGTCGGCTTCTCGCCGGACTATCGCGAATGCCCTCCGAACTCGCCGATCTTCTCGGGCGCACGCAAGAACGGCATCTTCCAGCTCGGCACCTGGGGCACCGAAGTGCATCCGGACCTGGGCATGCAGCCGGAGGACTTCGACATCGTCAAGCACCGGGTCAGCCCCTTCTACAGCACGACGCTGGAGGCGATCCTGCGCGCGCGGAGCATCCGGCGCATCTACTGCTCGGGCATCTCCACCAACGCGGTGGTCCAGGCGACCGTGCGCGAGGGCCACGACCGGGACTACGAGATGGTGGTGCTGGAGGACTGCTGCTGCGCGCTGTCGGCCGAGGAGCACGAGCAGGCGATCGCCGGGCTCAGGCGCTTCTGCCGGCTCGCCTCGTCGCAGGACGTGGCGTTCGAATGACGGCGCAGGGCAGCACCGCGGGCCGGGTGGCGCGCAGCTTCCTGTTCGTCCCGGGGCACCGCCCGGACCGCTTCGCCAAGGCGGCGGCCAGCGGCGCGCACGAGATCGTGCTGGACCTGGAGGACTCCGTCGCGCCGGATGCGAAGGCGGCGGCCCGCGATGCGGTGGCGGCCTGGCTGCGCGGCGGCGGACCGGGGCTGGTGCGCATCAACGCGGCCGACACGCCGTGGTACGAGGAGGACCTCGCGATGCTCCAGGCGGTCGCCGGCGCCGGCGTCATGCTGCCGAAGGCCGACGCGCTGTCGCTGGCGCACACGGCGGCGGCCCTGCCGGGCCGGCCGCTGGTGGCGCTGCTGGAGACGGTGCGCGGCTTCATGGACCTGGCGGCGATGGCCAAGTTGCCCGGGCTGGTGCGCATCGCCTTCGGCAGCGTGGACTTCGGCGTGGACAGCGGCATGGCGGACGAGGCCGATGCGATGACGCCGGTGCGCACGCAGATCGTGCTGCACTCCCGCGCCAGCGGCCTGGCCGCGCCAGTCGATGGGGTCAGCGTCAACTTCGGCGATGCCGAGCGGATGCATGCCGACGCGGTGCGTTCGAGGCAGCTCGGCTTCGGCGGCAAGCTGTGCATCCACCCGGCGCAGGTGGCCGCCGTGCACCGCGCGTTCACGCCGACCGAGGAGGAGCGTGCCTGGGCCGGGCGCGTGCTCGCGGCCTTCGAGGCGAGCGCGGGGGCGGCCACCGCCGTGGACGGCAAGATGATCGACCTCCCGGTGGTCGAGAAGGCGCGCAGGATCGCGGCCGAGGCGGGTGGCGCCGCCGCATAGAATCGGCGCGCCGTGCCCTGCCCGGGTGTTCACGTGGAGCGCGAGGAAGGCTTCCCATGGGCCGGCGAGACCCAAGGAGGAATCGCGTTCGGCTCGCGCCGGACGGGCGTGCGGCTCGACATGGAATACCGAACCAAGGAAGAACAGGTCGCGGACTACCTCCGGGAACGGATCATTTCCGGCGTCTACCCTCGCGGCTCGCGCCTGAAGCAGGCGGAGATCGCCGAGCAGCTGCACCTGAGCATCACGCCGGTGCGCGAGGCGCTCAAGCTGCTGGAAGCCGAGGGCTACATCAGCGGCGACTCCTATCGCGGCTCGCGGGTGGTCCCCTTCGATGCGGCGGCTTCCGGCGAGATCCTGAGCCTGCGCCTGCTGCTGGAAGCGCAGCTGGTGCGCGGCGCAGCCGAGCGGGCCACCTCCAAGGACCTGACCGAACTGCGCGCGCTGGCGAACGAGTTCGCCGAGGCCTTCGCCAGCGGCGACCGGGCCATCGCCCGGGGCGTGAACTACCGCTTCCACCGGCGCATGTACGACATCGCCGCCATGCCCCAGACGCTGCATTTCGTGCAGATCCTGTGGGCGCGCTACCCTTTCGACCTGATCAACGCGGCCGAGGGACGGGGTGCGGAGGCCGCGAAAGAGCACGACGAGATCCTGGAGGCGCTCGCCAGCGGCGATGCGTCCGCGGCCGTGCTGGCGATGCGTCGACACATCGAGTCCGGCTGGACGGTCCTGAGACAGGCCCAGTAGCCCTGGGCGAAGGTGCGCTGCCTGTCGCAGCGACCTGCTTCCCGGCGTCTTGTTACGCAGGCCGTCGCCGCCCGGTTGGCCAGGGCTGATCGGCTGCTGCCGCTTCAGCGGGCGGCGGAGCCTTCCGCGCCGCCACCCGCCGGGCCGCTGGGTGCCGACTGGCTCGAGCGGTCCGGCCTGGCAGGCCGGGAGATCTCGCCGAGGGAAGCCCCCACCACGGCGGCACTGTCGGTGGTGCCCTTGGCCGCCACGTCGCCCAGCGAGAGCATGCCCACGAGGTGCCTGGCGTCGTCCACCACCGGCACGCGCCGGACTTGGCTGCGCGACATCTCGCGCAGCACCTCGTCCACCGGGGCCGAGTCGCGCACCCATTTCACCTCGGTGCTCATCACCTCGCGCAGCTTCGTGGAGGACAGCCGGCAGTCCTGCGCCACGGCCCGCACCACGATGTCGCGGTCGGTCACCATGCCGACGAGCCGGTGGCCGTCGCACACCGGGATCGCGCCCACGTTCAGTTCATCCATGGCCTGCGCGGCGAAGACGATGTTGTCTTCGGGCGAGAGGCTCCTGACGCCGCGCGTCATCGCATCGGAAACGGTCTTCATGCCTGGGTCCTTTCGTTCAGGGGCTTGCCGCCAGCGCGAGAGAGGCATCTGGCCGGCAAGGGATTGAGACGAAGACCATCGTCCGCGAGGGTCGCGGAAGATGCGTAGGAGGGTCGCCGACAACCCTGTGGTCTGCCGCGGACCCTGGCGCTGCGGCACTGCAGGCCGCAGGGCCGCGCATGGGCTTCCGTCAGACGCCAGGTGGCTTGTCCTACAGCTTCGTGCCGCAGGCCGGCGAGCATGGAGTGGTGGCTCTGTTCGAGCCGCGCGAAGGAAACCGCCATGTCCCCTCCAGCAGGCTTGTCCGCGCCGTCGCCGGGCGCCGAGGCACGCAAGGCGAAGCCCGTGCGCGCCTCCCTGCGGATCGCCGCTGCATCGGGACCTGCACCCCGAAGCCTGCGCGCCCTCAAGGCGGCGACCGACGCCTGCCGCGAGTGCCCCATCGGCCAGTTCGCCACGCAGGCGGTCGTCGGCGCAGGGCCGAGGAGGGCGGCGCTGATGATGGTGGGCGAGCAGCCCGGCGACCGTGAGGACCTCGCCGGGCTTCCCTTCGTGGGGCCGGCCGGCCGCCTGCTCGACTAGGCGCTCGAGGCAGCGGGCATCGAGCGGTCTTCGGTCTTCATGACCAATGCGGTCAAGCACTTCAAGTTCGAGCTGCGCGGCAAGCGGCGCATCCACAAGACGCCCGGCCAGCGCGAGGCGCTGGCCTGCCTGCACTGGCTGGAGGACGAGATCCGGCTGATCCGGCCGCAGGCCTTCGTCGCGCTCGGCGCCCGGGCGGCCCGCTCGCTGCTGGGCCGCATGGTGCCGGTGCTGCGCATGCGCGGCACCTGGCTGATTCGGCCCGACGGCCTGAGCGTTTTCGTCACCGTGCATCCCTCGTCCATCGTGCGTCTCCAGGGCGACGAGCGGCAGGAGGCGCTGCAGCGCTTCATCCGGGAACTGGCGCGCGCTGCCAAGGGCCCGATCGCGGGCGCCGAGGTGGAGGCCGTGGCGGCGGAAGCGCGCTGATGGAGACGCGGACCGCCCCTGGCTTGCCCGGGCGGGTATGCCGGCGATTACCCCGCTTCAGTCCGCCGCCGTGAACTGACAAGCCGCTCCGCCGGCCGGCCTGCGACCGCTGCCGGCGCTTGCGCTCCTTGCGGGCTGCGCCGCGGCCGTGCGCAGATCGGAGCGTTGAAGCCGAAGCGTCGAGGCACCGGGCAGAGCCTGCCGCGGCGTTTCTTCAGTCCCCGCGTGAAGGAACGCCGTAGGCGGCCTTCAAGGCATCGAGCCGCGACTGCAGCAGGTCGAAGCACTCCTGGAGGCTGTCGGGCGTGCGTGCCGGCAAGTCGGGGAGCGGGGGCGCCAGCAGGTTGCCGAGCCGCTCGGTGGCGGCTTCCCATTCCATCTTGGCGCGCATCTGCAGTTCAGCCTCTGGGGTCATGGTGTTGTCCTGCCAGGGAAAAAATGCGGAGCACGACATTCTGCATCTTCACGCCGCTCGCCGCTGCGTCACCGGGGTGCGCAGTTCCTACAGGCTTGCAGGCGCGCGGACGACCCGTCGCACGAGGAACGGCCCCAGCATGAAGAGGCCGGCGACAGGTTCGGCGCCACCACAAGGAATGCACATGTCCCCTCGCAGTCTTCTCATCGCTTCGCTTCGCCCCGTGGCCGCAGCCGCCCTGCTGGCCGGCGCCGCTGGCGCCATGGCCCAGGGCACGCCGCCCAACGCCTCGGTGCCGAACCCCGCGACCGGCGCCGGCCAGCAGAGCCAGCAGGGCACGCCCATGGGAACCACCGGCGTCCCGGCGGCCGCGCCCGGCAGCGCCGCGCCCAGTGCGGCGAGTCCTGCGCCGGCGCCCGCCCCGATGTCGGCCCCGCAGCCCGAGCGGCCGCCGCGCGCGGACCGCAACTGATGCGCCCGCCCAGGTTTCCACGAGCCGCCCCGCAGGGCGGCTTTTCTTTTCCTGTGTCGTGAGCCCGGCGCCGTCCGGACGGCGTCAGCGCGAGCCGGCGGGCAGCGGCAGGCGCATGCCGCGCATCAGCAGGGCGCGCACGGCATCGGGCGAGGGGCCCGTGCGCGCCACCGCCTCGCGCAGCACGGCCTCGGTGACGCCGAACTCGCCCATCCACACGCTCACGTCGTCGTGCAGGTCCAGGTCGATCCGGTCGGGGTGGGTCAGGCGGATGTGCGGGAACACATCGTGGGTCGGGCGGGTCATCGTCGTGGTCTCCGATGCGCATCCTGCGCGTGTCGGCGCGCGGCGGCACAGGCCGGCGGCGCGGCGCGGCGTCGGTGCCGGCCTACAAGGCTAGGAGGCGGGCTGCGCGACCAGCACCGCGCAGGGCAGCCGCCGCAGCAGCCGGGCCAGGTCCACCGACCCGGCCGCGTGCTGCTCGCCGCCGAGCGCGTCGCGCCACGGCCCGGGTCCGGGCAGCGCGAGCGTGGTGCCCTGCCAGGGCGCGGCGTCCCAGCGCGCCTCGTCCTGCGCTGCGGTGCCGCCGGCCTGGCGGGCGAAGAAGCGGCCGGTGACGGCGATGACGGGCGGCCCGTCGCCGGCCACGCGCGCATGGGCGACCACTGCATCGGCGGCGGGCCCCTCGCAGGCCAGCGCCTCGTGGCCGCCGGCCGACAGGGCCGGCACCTCGGCGCGCAGCCGCAGCAGGCGCGAGACGATCCACAGCTTGGCCTCGGCCAGCGTCGCGGGCGACGACAGGGCGGGCGGCGCGCCGGCCGCGTCCGCCGCCGCCAGCATCGCGGCGCGCAGCGCGTAGTCCACCGGGCGGCGGTTGTCGGGGTCGACCAGGCTGAAGTCCATCAGCTCGTTGCCCTGGTACAGGTCGGGCACGCCGGGCGAGGTGTACTTCAGCGCCATCAGCGCCAGGCTGTTGAGGCCGCCGTGCCACGCCAGGCGGCGCGCCAGGGGCTCGAAGTCGGCCAGGAAGGCGGGGTGCGCCATCGCGCCGCGCACGAAGCCCTCCAGCGCCGCCTCGTAGGGCGCGTGCGGCTGGGTCCAGCTCGTGTGCCGCTTGGCCTCGCGCGCGGCCTTGCGCAGGTAGGCGGCCATGCGGTCGGCCCAGGCGGCGGCGTCGCCCTCCGGCTGCCAGGTGCCGAGCAGGGTCTGGTAGAGCAGGTACTCGTCGGCCGCCGAGGGCTGCACGCCGCCGTGCCGCGCCGCCAGCCGCCGGCGCAGCGGCGCGTTCAGCGCGCGCCAGCGGCGCAGCGCCAGCCGCCAGGCGGCGGGCATCTCCGATAGCACGGCGATGCGCATGCGCACGTCTTCCGAGCGCTTGTTGTCGTGCGTGGAGGTGGCCAGCATGGTGTGCGGCCAGCGCCGCGCGCGGTCGGCGCTGGCGGCATGGAACTCGGCGAGCGTGAAGCCGAAGCGGTTCGGCTCGCCGCCCACCTCGTTGAGCCCGGCCAGCGGGAACCAGCGGTAGAAGGCCGTGTCCTCGACGCCCTTGGCCGCCACCGGCGCGCTGAACTGCTGGAAGCGTGCGCAGAAGCGCTGCACCGGCCCGCGCAGCGCCTCCCGCAGCTCGCCGCCGGCGGGCGCCTCGCCGCGCAGCGCCAGGCGGATGAACTCGAACACGCTGGCGTCGGCCAGCTCGCTGCGCGCGCGCGCCTGGTCCACCGCCTCGTCGATGAAGCGCCGGTCCTGCGCCGAGGCGCCGCGCCCGGGCGTGACGTAGGTGCGGTAGACGCTCATGCATGCCGCCACGCCGGCCAGGGCGCGGCGCAGGTTGTTGAGCGTGTAGTCGCGCGTGCGGCGGTCGGCGCGGGCGATGCGCAGCAGCATCGAGGCCAGCATCGTCATGTCCGAAGCCAGCGCGTTGGCGGTGACGCCGCGCTTGGCCTCGATGGCCACCTCGGCGAAGGGCCGCGTCTCGCGGGTGAAGACGCGCCAGATGCGCCCGAAGGCGGCCGCGGCGGCGGTGTCGACCAGCACGCCCCCGGCCACGTTGGCGAAGCGGTAGCCGGTGGTGCCGTGGATGGCCCAGTCTTCCGGCACTTCCTCGTGGCCGGCGGCGATCTTCTCGGCCACCACGTACAGGGGCCGCCCGGGCCGGCCCGCGGCGTCGGTGCCGGGCGGCGGCAGGCCGGCGCGGCGGGCGTAGCCGGCCTGCAGCCGCTCGAAATACTGCGCCGGGTCGCGCAGGCCGTCGGGGTGGTCGATGCGCAGGCCGTCGACCCAGCCGCGCGCCGCCAGGTCCAGCGCCAGGCCCTGCGTGGCCTCGAAGACCTCGGGCCGCTCGATGCGCAGCGCCGCCAGGTCGTTGATGTCGAAGAAGCGGCGGTAGTTGATCTCGTCGGAGGCCACGCGCCAGAAGGCCAGCCGGTAGTGCTGCGCCTCCAGCAGCGCGTGCAGCGCGTCGCGCTCGCGCGGGTCGTTCCAGGCCTCGACCGCCGCCTGCACCGCGCGTGCCAGGGCAGGCTGCGAATGCACCGGCGCGGCCAGGCCCGCGTGGGCCAGGGCCTTCGCGCGCTCGCGCAGGGCCGGCTCGGCGGGCAGCTGCGCGAAGGCGCGCCCGGCGCCGGCCAGCAGGGACGCGGCGGCGGCGTCGCCGGCCCGGGCTTCGGCCCAGGCCAGCACCTGCGCGTAGGTGGCCGGTGCCAGCGGGAAGCGGTGCTCGTGGTAGCGCACGGCGAAGCGGCCGTCGCCGGCGTCGAAGTCCAGCCTCAGCTCGCCCGCGTCGAGCACGCGACCGTAGGCCTCGCCCAGCACCGGCAGCAGGACCTTGCCGCGCATCGAGGCATCGGGCGGCTCCCACTCGATGTCGAAGTACCCGGCATGGGCGGCAGCGGGGCCGTTCTCCAGCACGTCCATCCACCAGGGGTTGTCGGCGCCCAGCACGCCCATGTGGTTGGGCACCAGGTCGAGCAGCTGGCCCAGGCCGTGCGCGCGCAGCGCGTGCGAGAAGCGCGCATGGCCCTCGGCGCCGCCCAGCTCGGGGTTGATCTCGTCGTGCGCCACCACGTCGTAGCCGTGCGTGCTGCCGGGCCGCGCGCGCTGGATGGGCGAGCAGTAGACGTGGCTCACGCCCAGGCGCTGCAGGTACGGGAGGATCGCGATCGCGTCGTCGAAGGTGAAGCCGGCGTGGAACTGCAGGCGGTAGGTGGCGCGCGGGATGCGGGCCGGCGGCGGGGGCGGGGCCTCAGGCATGGCCGGCCTTCGCGAGGGCGACGCACAGGCCGCCGGGCGCCAGCGCCAGGCCGCCGGCCAGGTGGCGCTCGCAGCCCTGCCGGTGGATGACGCGGCCGCCGGGCGCCGCCGCGTGCTGCGGCGCGGTGCCGAAATGGCCGACCATCCGCAGATCGACCGCCTGGGTGCCGCCTTCCAGGGTCCACTGCAGGTAGAGCAGGTCGCCCTCCACCTTCCATTGCCCGCTGCCGGGGCGCGAGGGCAGCAGCGGCATGATCTCGCGCGCGCGCAGGGCCAGCAGCGCGCGCGTGGCGGCCAGCGCCTCGCGGTGGCCGGGGCGCCCGCGCTCGTCCCAGTCCAGGCGCGAGGCGGCGAAGGTGGCCTCGGCATTCGGGTCGGGGATGCGCGCGCGTGCCTCGGGCCGCTCGAAGGCGGCGAAGCGCCCGAACTCCTCGCGCCGGCCGCGCGAGACGGCCTCGGCCAGCGGCGGGCCGAAATCGCAGAAGAAGAGGAAGGGCGTGCGCGCCGCCCATTCCTCGCCCATGAAGAGCATCGGGACGTGCGGCGACAGCAGCAGCATGGCGCGCGCGAGCCGCACCGCCTCGGGCCGGCCCAGTGCGTCGATGCGCTCGCCGAAGGCGCGGTTGCCCACCTGGTCGTGCGTCTGCAGGTAGGAGACGAAGGCGCCGTGCGGCAGGCCGCCGGCGGGCTCGCCGCGCAATTCGCCGCCGCGGTAGGCCGAGGGCCGGCTGCCGTCGTACACGAAGCCCTGCGCCAGGGCCTGGCCGAACAGGGCCAGGGGCTCGCCGGCGAAGTCCGCGTAGTAGCCGTCCGTCTCGCCGGTGGCCACCACGTGCAGCGCGTGGTGCAGGTCGTCGTTCCACTGCGCGGTGGCGGCGCGCGGGCGGCCGTCCTGGCCGCGCGCGAGCCAGCGCGCCTGGTTCAGGTCGTTCTCCAGCACCAGGTGGACGGCGCGCTCGCGGCCCGGCCCGTGCTGCACGGCCTCGGCCAGCTCGGCGACGAGGTGGCGCGGCGAGTCGTCGCGGATGGCGTGCACCGCGTCCAGCCGCAGCCCGTCGAAGCGGAACTCCTCCAGCCAGTACAGCGCGTTGTGGACGAAGAAGCTGCGCACCGTGGCCGCGTCGCCGGCGTCGAAGTTGAGGGCGTCGCCCCAGGGCGTCTGGTGCGCCGGGTTGAAGAAGGCGGGGCTGTATGCGTGCAGGTAGTTGCCCTCCGGGCCGAAGTGGTTGTAGACCACGTCGAGCAGCACCATCAGCCCCAGGCCGTGGGCCGCGTCGACCAGGGCCTTGAGCGCCTCGGGCGTGCCGTAGGAGGACTCGGGCGCGAAGGGCAGCACGCCGTCGTAGCCCCAGCCGCGCGTGCCGGGGAAGTCGGCCAGCGGCATCAGCTCGATGGCGGTGACGCCCAGCGCGGCCAGCTCCGGCAGGCGCCCACGGGCGGCGTCGAAGCTGCCTTCGGGCGTGAAGGCGCCGACGTGCAGTTCGTAGACGACCGCCTCCTCCCAGGGGCGGCCGCGCCACTCGCCATGCTGCCATTCGAAGGCCAGGGGATCGACCACTTCGCTGGGGCCATGCACGTCCTGCGGGTTGCGGCGCGAGGCCGGGTCGGGCACCCGCAGGCCGCCGGGCAGCAGGTAGCGGTACAGCGCGCCCGCGGCGGCCTCGGGCACGGTGCGGGCGAACCAGCCGCCCGGCTCGGCGGCAAGGGGCAGGGCGGTCCACCCATCGGCCGCGCCGGCCGGCTGCCATTCCAGCGTCACCTGCGCTACGCCGGGCGCCCAGAGGCGGAAGTCCACGCCGCCGGAGGCCAGCAGGGTGGCGCCGAAAGGCATGGCATGGCGGCATCTCATGGGCGCAGCGGCGTGCGCGGCGCGCGCGCAGGCACGGTCCGCGCGGCGGTGTGCGGCATGGTTGTTCTTTCTCCTACAGGGGCTGATGACACGCGACAAACCATAAGCCGATGCGCGGGCGCGGCATGCAGGACGGCGCCGCGCGCAGGCAGGACCCGCCGCCGGGGGCGGCGACAGCAAGCGCCGGCAGGCGTGGGCTAGCGGGAACCCTGGCCCACCCGCCCCTTGCGCATCTGCGTCTGGCTGGCGCCGCCGCGATGGTCTTCCCGATCGCTGCGGCTCACCGGCGTGCGGCGCGCCTCGTGGCGCTGGGTGGGTGGCTGCTGGCTCGCCTGGTTGTGCTGGGTGTGGCCGGGACGGCCGTTCTGCGAATTGGACATGGCTCGGAGCTCCAGGAAAGAAGACGATCTCCCACCCTAGGGCGGGGCGCCGGGGCCCGTCGTCGGACGGGGCGCCATGCGATGTCAGTCAGCCTGTGCGGCGGCGCCTGCCCAACCCATGGGGGCGCCGTGGCTCACGGGCCGGGCGCAGCGAGCAGGCGCGTCACCTCCTCGTCGGAGGTGGGCGCGAAATCGACATAGGCCTCGCCCACGGCGCCGAAGTCCGCCGGCTGCCACGGGCAGACCACCTCGTCGCACGCGCCGCGCAGGCGCGCGCGGCGTCGGGGGCCCCCACGGGCGCGGCGGCCACCAGCCAGGCCGGCGCCTGGCCGCGCAGGGCCAGCAGCGCGGCATGGAGGGTGGCGCCTGTCGCCACGCCGTCGTCGACCGCGATCACCGTGCGGCCGCGCACCGGCGGCGCGCCCCGGGGGCCGAGGTACAGGGCCTCCCGGCGCGCGAGTTCGGCCGCTTCGCGCCGGCGCACCTCCCGGATCTGGGACTCGTTGATGTGCAGACGGCGGATCCGTTCGGCATCGAGCACCTCGGCGCCGCCGCTGGCCAGTGCGCCCATCGCCACCTCCTCATGCCCCGGCACCCCGAGCTTGCGCACGATGCAGGCCGCCAGCGGCGCGTGCAAGGCCCTGGCCACTTCGTGGGCCACGGGCACGCCGCCGCGCGGCAGGCCCATCACCAGCAGCGCCGGCCGGTCGGCCAGGTGACGCAGCGAGGCCGCCAGCGCGCGGCCTGCTTCGCGCCGGTCGGCGAAAGGCCTGTGGGCATCCATCGCCGGCGGCTCACTCGCCGGCCTCGTCCTCCGGGTCCTCGTCCTCGGCGGCCAGGTCCTCCGGCGCGGGCGCGTCGGGGTCGTCCGGCGGCAGGCCGCCGGTGCGGTCCGGCAGCAGGTCGGCATCGACGATCGGCGCGGCCGGGTCGGCGGCGGCGCGCTCGCCGGTACCGCCCGCGTCGGTGGTGCTGCCGTGCGGGATCGGGTAGGCGCCCTCCGAGGCTCCGTCGGGCATGGCCGAGCGGTTCAGGTCGGTCTGCACGTCGCTGCCGCTGTCGCTGCTGTCGTTCGGGCCGAGGGCGTCCACGTCCTTGCCGGCGGCCGGTGCCGGCGCATGGGCGCCACCCAGGATGCTGCTGTTTGCCATGGTTCTCTCCGTCAGGGGGAGTCCGGGAAAGGACCCCACCCGTGGCAGTGTGGAACGGCCGCCGAGGCCCTCCTGTGAGACACCGCCGACGCCGGGCGTCGGCCGGAGCGGGACCGCGCCGGTACGGCCGCGGACGAGCGCGGAAACCTGCTTCTCCGAAACCGCCGGGCAGCGGTGCGGAGCCACCTGCGAGTCGGCCTACAGCAGCGCATGGAAAGCACCGACAGCGCCGCGGCGGCGCGCGGCGGAATGTCCGCAATCGGCGGCGCCGCACCGCGCCGCTGCCCCAGCCCCCACGTTGAAACCAAGGAGTTCCCATGAGCAAAGCACCCCCGAGGAAGAACGACGCGGTCGATCTTCTGGATGCCGACCACATCGCCGTCAAGAAGCTGTTCCAGCAGTACAACAAGCTCGCCGAAGGCAAGGCGCCGGCCGGGGAGCGCCAGGCGCTGGCCGGCACCATCTGCGTGGAACTGAGCGTTCACGCGCAGATCGAGGAAGAGATCTTCTACCCGGCGGCGCGCGCCGCCATCGGCGACGACGCGCTGATGGACGAGGCCACGGTGGAGCACGCCTCCGCCAAGGACCTGATCGCCCAGATCCAGTCGATGGGCCCGGACGAGCCGATGTACGACGCCAAGGTGATCGTGCTGGGCGAGTACATCGACCACCACGTGGCGGAGGAGCGCAAGGAGATGTTCGAGAAGGCGCGCAAGTCGGGCATGGACCTGGTGTCGCTCAAGGAGCAGCTCGCCGCGCGCAAGGCCGAACTGATGGCCGAGCACGAGGCCACGGCCTGACGGCCGCGGCGCGGCGCCGGCTCAGTGCCCCAGTCCCTGGTACGCGAGGCGCTTGAACTCGAAGGTATAGGGGTTGCCGAAGCCGAAGTAGCGCTGCGTCATCAGCACGCCGGCGATGTTCAGGCGCGGGTTGATCCACCAGATCGTGCCGGCCAGCCCGCCCCAGCTCACCTCGTCGGTGGCGGCGGGCGGGTCGAAGCGGCCGGGCGTCTCCAGCACCGAGGAGCCCAGCCCGAACACGCGGCCCGGATTGACCGGCATGTTGGGGAACTGCACGCACAGCCCGGGCGCCACGTGGTTGCGGCTCATCAGCGCCAGCGTCTCGGGCCGCAGCAGCGTGGGGCCGCCGGGCATCAGCGCCTGGATCAGCCGCACCGTGTCGTCCAGCGTGGAAACGAGGCCGCCGCCGCCCGACTGGCGCAGCGCGGGGCTCATGTACGCGCCGGGGAAGGGCAGGGCGTCCATGCGCTGCAGGCCGGGCTTCGTCGGGTCCATCAGCTCGACGCCGGCATACAGCGCCGCCAGCCGGCCGCGCTTGCCTTCGGGCACCCAGAAGTCGGTGTCCACCATCTCCAGCGGGCCGAAGATGCGCCGCGCCATGAAGGCGCCCAGGCTCTCGCCCGAGATCACTTCCACCAGCCGGCCCAGCACGTCGGTGGCCAGCGAATACTCCCAGCGCTCGCCGGGCTGGAAGCCCAGCGGCAGCGGCTCCAGCGTCTTCATCAGCTGCGCGTTCGACTGCAGCGGGTTGTGCACTGCCGCGCGGGCGTAGGCATCGAACATCAGCGTGCCGGGGTCGAAGGCGCCGTAGCCCAGGCCGGAGGTGTGCGTCATCAGGTGCCGCACGGTGATCGGGCGCTGCGCCGGCTCCACGTCGTCGATGCGCGTGGCGCCGGGGCGCAGCACCTGGCGCCGGCCCAGCTCGGGGATGTAGCGCTCGATGGGGTCGTCCATGTCCACCTTGCCGTCTTCCATGAGCAGCAGCACGGCGCACGAGGTCAGCAGCTTGGTGTTGGAGAACACGCGGAACAGGTGGTCCTCGCGCAGGGGGATGCCGGCCTCGATGTCGGCCTGGCCGCAGACGAAGCGGTCCACCACCTCGCGGCCGCGCAGCAGCACGGTGGAAACGCCGGACAGGAAGTGCCGGTCCACCTGCGACTGCATCGCGGCGTGGAGCGCCTGGAAGGGGGCCTGGGACATGTCTCGCCTTCTTTCTTCGATCGGTGACGGGGGAGGGAGCGCACCGATTGTGCCCAGCGCGCGGTGCGCCGCAGTCGCCGCCGCTACACCACCCGCAGGCCCCGCAGCGCCGGATCGGGCGGCGGCGCGCTCAGCTTCATGTCGCGCATCGTGCGCAGCAGCAGCCGCGCGATCATGAGGTTGCGGTGCAGCTTGCTGTCGGCCGGGATCACGTACCAGGGCGCGCACTCGGTCGAGGTGGCGCGCAGCGCCTTCTCGTAGGCGCGCTGGTAGGCGTCCCACTTCTCGCGCACCGCCAGGTCGCCCACGCTGAACTTCCACTGCTTGTCCGGCGTGTCGATGCGCGCCTGCAGGCGCTCGCGCTGCTCGTCCTTGCCGATGTGCAGCATGCACTTGACCAGGGTGGTGCCGGTCTCGGCCAGCAGGCGCTCGAAGTCGTTGATCTGGCGGTAGCGGCGCCGCGTCTCGGCCTTGTCGATCCAGCCCTCGACCACGGGCACCAGCACGTCCTCGTAGTGGCTGCGGTTCCACACGGTGATCTCGCCGGCGCGCGGCACCACGGCATGGCAGCGCCAGAGGAAGTCGCGCGCCTTCTCCTCCTCGGTGGGCGCCTTGAAGGCGGCCACCCGCACGCCCAGCGGCGAGGTGCGGGAGAACACCCAGCGGATGGTGCCGTCCTTGCCGCTGGTGTCCATGCCCTGCAGCACCAGCAGCAGCTTGCGCCAGCCCTCCGCATGCAGCAGGTTCTGCAGCTCGTCGAGCTCGCCGGCCAGGCGGTCCAGCTCGGCGCGGTGCTCGTCCTCGTCGCCGCCGCGGAAGAAGGGGGTGGCGCCGGCATCGAGGCGCGAGAGGTCGAAGCGCTGGCCGGCGTCGATGCGGTAGGGCTTGAAACGGCTCATGGGGCGCAGCCTACCCGATGTCGTCGTCCACGCTGGCGCTCCAGCGGTCGCCCCAGCCGTGGCGCGCCTCGTCCAGCTGCCGGCGGTCGCGCTTGGTGGGCCGGCCCTGCTCGATGGCCAGCGCCGGATCGCGCCCGCCGAGCCGGCGCTGCTCGCGCGCGGCGGCCTGGGCGGCGAGGCTCTCGGGCGTCTCCTGGTAGAGCTGCTGCGCCACCGGCGCCGGGCCGCGCTGCAGGCTCAGGCCGAGCACGCGCACGGTGCGCGTCACCGGGCCCTGGCGCAGCGTGACGGTGTCGCCCGGCCGCACCTCGCGCGCCGGCTTGGCGTTCTCGCCGTTGAGCTGCACGCGGTGGCGTTCGATCTCGTCCACCGCCAGCGAGCGGGTCTTGTAGAAGCGGGCGGCCCACAGCCACTTGTCGATGCGCATGCGCTCCATGGAGGAAGAAAGGCGAAAAGGGTATCAGGCGGCGGCGTGCGCCAGCGGCAGCTGCACGACGGCGTCGAGGCCGACGATGCGGCCGTCCGCCGCCACGCGATTGTCCAGCGAGATCGCGCCGCCCAGGGTCTGGACGATCTCGCGGCAGATGGCCAGCCCGAGGCCGGAGCCGCGCGCCGCGTCGCCGGCGGCGAAGGGCGCGAACAGGCGCTGCCGCAGCTCGGCCGGGATGCCCGGCCCGGCATCGCTCACCTGCAGCACGGCCTGGCCGCGCCGCGGCTGCACGCGCACCGACAGGCTGCCGCCCGGCGGGCTGTGCTTGATGGCGTTGTGCAGCAGGTTGCGCGCCAGCTCGGTGAGCATCCAGCGGTGCGCCAGCACCGCGGCGGGCTGCGCGGACAGCTCGAAGTCGAGGGCCTTGTCCGCCACCAGCGGCGAGATGTCCAGCGCCACCTGGCGCACCACCTCGCCCAGGTCCAGCGTCTCCGACTCGGGCCGTTGGCGCAGCTGCTCGATCTTGGCCAGCGAGAGCATCTGGTTGGCCAGCTGGGTGGCGCGCTCGACGGTGCCGCCGATGTCCGCCAGCGCATCGGCCGGCGGCAGGTCGCCGCGCCGTGCCGACTGCACCTGCGCCTTGAGCACGGCCAGCGGCGTGCGCAGCTGGTGCGCCGCGTCGCGCACGAAGCGCTTCTGGTGGTCCAGCAGGCGCTGCAGGCGGGCCATCACGCCGGTCATGGCGTCGAGCAGCGGCAGCAGCTCGCGCGGCGCGTCGGAGGCCTCGATCGGCGAGAGGTCGTCGGCGGCGCGCGCCTCGATGGCCCGGCCCAGCTCGCGCACCGGGCGCGTGGCGCGCTGCACCACCAGCACCGTCACGCCGGCGATCACCGCCGCCAGCAGCAGCTGGCGCCACAGCATGTCCACCAGCAGGCGGCGCGCCAGGGCCTGGCGCAGCTCCAGCGTCTCGGCCACCTGCACCACGGCCATGCCGCGGCCCTCGCTGCCGGCCACCGGCTGCAGCAGCACGGCCACGCGCACCGGGCGCTCGCGGAAGGTGTCGTCGTAGAAGTCGACCAGGGCGGCGTAGGGCGGCCGGTCCGGCAGCCGGCCGTGCCAGAAGGGCAGCTCGCCGAAGCCGGAGACCAGCCCGCCGCGCTGGGTCGAGACGCGGTAGTACATGCGGCTCTGGTTGTCGGCCTCGAAGGCCTCCAGCGCGGAATAGGGCACGGTCGCGCGCAGCGTGGCCGCCTCGTCGTAGCCCGTCACGTCGAGCTGCTCGCCGATGGTCTTGGCCGAGGCCAGCAGCGTGCGGTCGTAGGCGGTGGTGGCGGCGGCCAGGGCCTGGCGGTACACGCTCACGCTGTTGATGACGATGAACAGCGCCACCGGCGCCAGCAGGCCCAGCAGCAGCCGGAAGCGCAGCGAGGTGCGGCGCGGCACGGTGGTCAGCGGCATCGGGCGTGCCGGCCCGGCCGGGCCGCGGGGTGCGTGCTTGCGAGCGCGGGCGCGGCCGGAACGACGCCCGGAGGCAACGGCGGCGCCTTCATTCCTCGCGCAGCAGGTAGCCCAGGCCGCGCAGCGTCATGAGCGCGGCGCCGGTGCCCGCCAGCTTCTTGCGCAGGCGGTAGACCACCACCTCGATGGCCTCGTACTGCACGTCGGCCTCGCCGGGGAAGACCAGCTCGAACAGCCGCTCCTTGCTCACCGCGTGGCCGGGCTTGGCCATCAGCGCGCGCAGCAGCGCCAGCTCGCGCGGCGTCAGCTCCATCACCTGGCTGCGCAGGTAGATGGCGCCGCTGTCGGGCTCGAAGCGCAGCGCGGCCAGCTCCATCGGCGTCGGCACCGGCTCGGCGCCGGGCGCGTCCTGGTGGCGCCGGCGCAGGGCGCGCAGGCGGGCTTCCAGCTCGTCGAGGTCGAAGGGCTTGGGCAGGTAGTCGTCGGCGCCGGCGTTCAGGCCCACCACGCGGTCGCCCACGGTGCCGCGGGCGGTGAGCAGCAGCACCGGCGTGCGCATGCCGCCGGCGCGCGCCCGGGCCAGCACCTGCAGGCCGTCGAGGCCGGGCAGGCTCAGGTCCAGGGCCACCACGTCGGGCTCCAGCGCACGCCACTGGTCGAGGGCCTGCGCGCCGTCGCCGCACACGCGCACGTCGATCTGGCGGCGGGCCAGCGTGCGCTGCAGGGTGGCCTGCATGGCCGGGTCGTCTTCGACCAGGAGCACTTTCATGGTCAGCGGATGGTCAGTGTTTTCCCCATGTCGTCAGACAGCCAACTGACAGGAGGGGCGCGCATGATAGCCATGCAGCGCTCCCGCAGGGGGCGGTCCGCTCACATAACCAAGGAGACTTCGACATGCGTCGCGATACCTTTCTCAGATCGCTGGCTGCCCTGGCGGCGGCCGGTGCCCTGCCGCTGTCGGCCCGCGCCGCGGCCAACGTGAAGATGATGATCCCGGCCAACCCCGGCGGCGGCTGGGACACCACCGGCCGTGCCCTGGGCAAGGCCATGGTGGACGCGAAGGCGGCCGACACCGTCACCTACGACAACAAGGGCGGCGCGGCCGGCGCGCTGGGCCTGGCGCAGTTCGTCAACGGCTCCAAGGGCGACCCGAACGCGCTGATGGTGATGGGCGCCGTGATGCTGGGCGGCATCATCACCGGCAAGCCGCCGGTCAACCTCTCGCAGGCCACGCCGATCGCCCGCATCACGAGCGAGTACAACGTCTTCGTGCTGCCGGCCAACTCGCCCTTCAAGACCATGGCCGACGTGATCGCCCAGCTCAAGAAGGACCCGGGCAGCGTCAAGTGGGGCGGCGGCTCGCGCGGCTCCACCGAGCACATCGCCGCGGCCATGATCGCGCAGAAGGTCGGCGTCGACCCGAAGAAGATCAACTACGTGGCCTTCCGCGGCGGCGGCGAGGCGACGGCCGCCATCCTGGGCGGCAACGTCACCGTCGGCGGCAGCGGCTACAGCGAGTTCGCGCCCTACATCGCCGACGGCAAGATGAAGGCCATCGCCGTCACCTCGGCCTCGCGCCTGGAAGGCAGCAGCGTGCCCACGCTCAAGGAGCAGGGCATCGACGTGGAGATCGGCAACTGGCGCGGCGTGTACGGCGCGCCCGGCATCACGGCCGAGCAGAAGAAGGCCCTGACCGACATGGTGCTGGCCGCGCTGAAGTCGGCCTCGTGGACCGAGGCGCTGAAGAAGAACGACTGGACGCCGGCCGTCCTCTCGGGCGACGCGTTCGCCAAGTTCGTGGACCAGGACTTCGCCAACCTGCGCGAGATCATGACCCAGTCGGGCATGGTCTGAGGGCACGCATCACGCTGTCACACACGCCCAAGGGCCGCACGGCCCACCGGCTTCGGCACGGCACCCACGCGAGCGGGGACCGTGCCTTTTTCTCGCAGAGCGAGCATCACGATCGCAGGCGATGCGCAGAGGAGAGAGAGGCGACATGAACACGACGACAGGCACGCAGCCCGCGCCCGCCCGGGGCGGCAACTGGCCCCAGACCCTGGTGGGACTGGGCGTCCTGCTCACCGGCCTGGGGCTGGGCTGGGGCGCGATGGGCATTTCCTCCGATGCCGGCTACAGCGGCATCGGCCCCAACTTCTTCCCCTGGATGTGCGCCATCGTGCTGACGATCTGCGGCGGCTGGATCCTCTGGGAGGCGCGCACCGGCGGCTTCCGCGAGATGGACGAGGAGGGCGCCCCCGCCGATCCGCCGTACTGGACGGGCTTCGTGTGGGTCTCCGCGGGCCTGCTGCTCAACGCGGCGCTGATCACCAGCCTCGGCTTCATCCTCAGCTGCGCGCTGTGCTACCTGCTGGCGGTGCAGGGCCTGCGCCGCGCCAACGGCCAGCCCATCGCCAACGCGCCGCGCACCTGGATCACGGACGTGCTGATCGGCCTGGCCATCTCGGCGCCGGTGTTCTGGGCCTTCACCAAGTTCCTGGCCATCAACCTGCCGGGCCTGACGGACAGCGGCTGGCTCTGAGGGAGGACGCGCCATGGACATCTTCAACGCACTCCTGCACGGCTTCGCGCAGGCCATCACCGTCAGCAACCTGCTGTGGTGCCTCGTCGGCTGCGCCCTGGGCACGGCCGTGGGCGTGCTGCCCGGCATCGGCCCCGCGGTGGCGGTGGCGATGCTGCTGCCCATCACGGGCAAGGTCGACGTCACCGCCTCGATGATCTTCTTCGCCGGCATCTACTACGGCGCGATGTATGGCGGCTCGACCACTTCCATCCTGCTGAACACGCCGGGCGAGACGGCCAGCATGGTCACGGCGATGGAGGGCAACAAGATGGCCAAGAGCGGCCGCGCCGGCGCCGCGCTGGCGACGGCGGCCATCGGCTCCTTCGTGGCGGGCACCATCGCCACCGTCATCGTCACGCTGTTCGCGCCCTACGTGGCGGACTTCGCCGTCAAGCTCGGGCCGCCCGAGTACTTCATGCTGATGCTGCTGGCCTTCACCACCGTCAGCGCGGTGCTGGGCAAGAGCACGCTGCGCGGCATGACGGCGCTGTTCATCGGCCTGGCCGTGGGCTGCGTGGGGCTGGACCAGATCTCGGGCCAGGGCCGCTACGTGGGCAACATCCCCGAGCTGCTGGACGGCATCGAGATCGTGCTGGTGGCGGTGGGCCTGTTCGCCGTGGCGGAGGTGCTCTACGCCGTGCTGTTCGAGGGCCGCGTCGTCGAGAGCCAGAACAGGCTCAGCCGCGTCCACATGACGCCGCGCGACTGGAAGCGCTCCATCGGCGCCTGGCTGCGCGGCACCGCCATCGGCACGCCCTTCGGCTGCATCCCGGCGGGCGGCACCGAGATCCCGACCTTCCTCAGCTACGCGGCCGAGAAGAAGCTGGTGAGGGACCCGCAGGACAAGGCCGAGTTCGGCACCACCGGCGCCATCGAGGGCGTGGCCGGCCCCGAGGCGGCCAACAACGCCACCGTGACGGCGGCGCTGATCCCGCTGCTGACGCTGGGCATCCCGACCAGCAACACCACCGCCATCCTGCTGGGCGCCTTCCAGAACTACGGCATCCAGCCGGGGCCGCAGCTGTTCACCACCAGCGCGGCGCTGGTGTGGGCGCTGATCGCCTCGCTGTACATCGGCAACGTGATGCTGCTGGTGCTGAACCTGCCGATGGTGGGCCTGTGGGTGAAGCTGCTGAAGATCCCGAAGCCGCAGCTGTACGCCGGCATCCTGATCTTCGCCACGGTGGGCGCCTACGGCATGCGGCAGAGCGCCTTCGACCTGTTCCTGCTCTACGCCATCGGCGTGCTGGGCGTGATCATGCGGCGCTTCGACTTCCCGACCGCGCCGGTGGTGGTGGGCATGATCCTCGGCCCGCTGGCCGAGGCGCAGCTGCGCAACGCGCTGTCGATCGGCGAGGGCAGCCCGATCGTGTTCCTGCAGCGGCCGATGTCGCTGGCGCTCATCATCATCGTGCTGGCCGTGCTGATCCTGCCGCGCGTGGCCAAGCGCATGTCGGAGCGCAAGCTGGCGCGCCTGCAGCAGCTGGACGCCTGAGCGCCGCCGCCGGGCGAACGCCTCCCGCGCCCGCGCAGGGCCGGGAGGCTTTTTTGTCGCCCGAAATGTTGCAAGGAGAAACCCGCTTTCGCCATGGCGCATGTGCTCCTAGACTCGGAAGCCTTGGCAGGGCCGTGCATTCGCGCGCGCCGCACACATTTCCCACCGATGACAAACTGGACTCCGCTGGCCTGGGCCGCGGCCGTGCTGATCGTCGTGCTGCTCGCAGCAGCGATCGTCTGGCGGCGCACCGGCCGCCGCACCAAAGAGACCCCCACCGTCGCCCTGGTCCGCAGGCGGCGCGAACTGCAGTCGCGCCTGCAGAGCCTGGCAGGCGAGGAAGGCGACGGCATCCTCCGCCAGGAAGCGCAGCGCATGCGCGCGAGCCCGACCGACCTGCAGGTGCTCGAGGCCGCCATCGCCCGCGCGGAGAGGCTCGCCTCGACGCGGCGCTGAGGCGGCGGGCCGGCGTCAATCCGCCTGCGGCGCCTCGTCGCCGGCGGCCAGCCGCTCCAGCGCGTCGCCCGTCACGCGGCAGATGCGCCAGTCCGGCATGACCGTGGCGCCCATGCCTTCGTAGAGGGCGATGGCACGGCGGTTCCAGTCCAGCACGCTCCACTCCAGCCGCCCGCAGCCGCGCTGCGCGGCCAGCGCGCCGACGCGCGACAGCAGCGCCCGGCCGATGCCCCGGCTGCGCCAGGCCGGCCGCACGTACAGGTCCTCCAGCCACAGGCCCGGACGGGCCAGGAAGGTGGAGAAGGTCGGGAAGAAGAGCGCATAGCCCACCGCCTCGCCTTGCGCCGTGGTGGCCACCATCGCCTCGGCGGCGGGGCGCTCGCCGAAGAGCTGGGCGGCCAGCCGTTCCGGCGTGGCCTCCATCAGGTGCGCGAGGTGTTCGAACTCGGCCAGCTCGCGGACCATGCCGACGATGGCGGGCACGTCGGCCGGCCCGGCGGCGCGCAGGGTGAAGGCCGGGGCATCCATGCGCGTCATTGCGTGCGCCAGCTCGGCAGTGTCCAGCCGCGCAGCATCGCCAGCACGCGCAGCAGCGAGGCCACGCCCGCCGCGGCGACGAGCCCCAGCCAGTCCGCCAGGCCGAGCCCCTGCGCCGCCACCACCACCCAGCCGCCGACGAAGGCGCACAGCGCGTAGGGCCGGTGGTCGGTGAAGGCGCGCGGGATCTCGTTGCACACGATGTCGCGCAGCACGCCGCCGAAGACGGCGGTCATGACGCCCATCAGCACGGCCACCACGGCCGGCATGCCAGCGGCCAGCGCGATCTGCGTGCCGCTGGCGGAGAACAGGCCCAGGCCGAGCGCGTCCGGCCACTGCATGGCGCGCTGCGTCCAGGCGAAGTGCCGCGCCCGCAGGAACAGCATGGCCGCCACGCACAAGGCCAGCAGCACCCACAGCCACAGCGCGTGCTGCACCCAGAAGAAGGGCCGCCGGTCGAGCAGCACGTCGCGCAGCGTGCCGCCGCCGAAGGCCGCGAGGCCGGCCACCATGACCACGCCCACCGCATCGAGCCGCTTGCGCGCCGCCTCCAGCAGGCCCGAGAGCGCGAAGGCCACCGTGGCCGACGCCTCGATCACGGTCTGCGCGTTGGACAGCGTCAGGATGGGGATGGAGGGCATGGCGGGGGCAGGCGGGGAGAGGGATGCGGCGCGGGCCGATGGTACGGCCGCCGCGCCGGCCGCCCTGTCGTCAGTGCGCCTCGCCGGGCGCGGCCCGCAGGTCGTCGTCGGCGTGCGGGTCGGGCGGCAGCCGGCGCAGGCGGCGCACCTGGCGGCGCAGCCAGTGCTCGACGTCGTCCACGTAGGTGAAGACGGCGGGCACCACCAGCAGGCTCAGCACCGTGGAGGTGATCAGGCCGCCGATCACCGCCGTGGCCATGGGCGAGCGGAAGCTCGAGTCCGCCGCGCCCCAGCCCACCGCGATGGGCAGCATGCCCGCGCCCATGGCCAGGGTCGTCATGATGATCGGCCGGGCGCGCTTGTGGCAGGCGTCCAGCAGCGCGTCCCAGCGGCTCATGCCGTGGTCGCGGCGGGCGACGATGGCGTACTCCACCAGCAGGATGGAATTCTTGGTCGCGATGCCCATCAGCATGATCAGCCCGATCAGCGAGGGCATCGAGAAGCTCTTGCCCGCGATCAGCAGCCCGACGAAGGCGCCGCCCAGCGACAGCGGCAGCGCCGCCAGGATGGTGGCCGGCTGCAGGAAGTCCTTGAACAGCAGCACCAGCACGATGTAGATGCACACGATGCCCGTCAGCATGGCCAGCCCGAAGCCGGTGAACAGCTCGCCCATGGCCTCGGCGTCGCCCACGTCGATGATGCGCACCGACGGCGGCAGGTTCTTCACCGCCGGCAGCTGGCGCACGGCCTCGGTCACGTCGTTCAGGCCGCGCGTGGACAGCTCGATCTCGAAGTTCATGTTGCGCGCGCGGTCGTAGCGGCTGATGACCGCCGGGCCGCCGGCCAGCTGCAGCGTGGCGACCTCGCCCAGGCGCACCGGGCCGTGCGCGCCGGGCACGGCCAGGCGCCCGAGCAGCGACAGATCCTGGCGCGCGCTGTCCGCCAGGCGCACCATGATCGGCACCTGGCGCTCGGCCAGGTTGAGCTTGGGCAGCTGGCTGTCGTAGTCGCCCATGGTGGCCACGCGCAGCGTGTCGGCGATCGCGGCGCTGGTCACGCCCAGGTCGGCGGCGCGGGCGAAGTCGGGCCGCACCACGATCTCGGGCCGCACCAGGCCGGCCAGCGAGGTCACGTTGCCGATGCCGGGGATGGTGCGCAGCTCGCGCTCCACCTCGGTGGCGGCCTGGCGCAGCGCGTACGGGTCCTGGCTCGACAGGGCCAGCACGTACTTGTCGTTCGAGCCGCCCAGGCCCACGCCCCAGCGCACGCCCGGCAGGTCCCCCAGGGCCTCGCGGATCTGCTGCTCGATCACCTGCTTCTTCGGCCGCGTGCCGCGCGGCGCCAGCTGCACCGTGAGGGTGGCCTTGCGCGCCTCGACGAAGTTGCCCGAGAACGGATCCGCGCCCGCGCTGCCGGCGCCGATGGCGGTGTAGATGTCGCCGAGGTGGTCGATCTTCAGCAGCCGCTGGCGCACCTGCTCGGCCATGGCGATGGTCTGCTCCAGCTTCGCGCCCGGCGCCAGCTCGACGCGCACCTGCGTCTGGGCGTTGTCGTCCGGCGGGATGAAGCCCGAGGGCAGCAGCGGGATCAGCGCCAGCGAGCCGAAGAAGAACAGCGTGGCGCCGATCATGGTGCGCCAGCGGTGCCGCAGGCAGGCCTGCGCGGCACGCATGTACCAGGCCAGCCAGGCCGGTTCCTTCTCGTGTGCCACCAGCGGCTTGAGCAGGTAGGCCGCCATCATCGGCGTGAGCAGCCGTGCCACCACCAGCGAGGCGAACACGGCGAGCGAGGCCGTCCAGCCGAACTGCTTGAAGAACTTGCCCACCACGCCGCTCATGAAGGCGGTGGGCAGGAACACCGCGATCAGCGTGAAGGTGGTGGCGATCACCGCCAGGCCGATCTCGTCGGCCGCCTCCATCGCGGCCTGGTAGGGCGACTTGCCCATGCGCAGGTGGCGCACGATGTTCTCGACCTCGACGATCGCGTCGTCCACCAGGATGCCGACCACCAGCGACAGCGCCAGCAGCGTGATGATGTTGATCGAGAAGCCCAGCAGGTACATGCCGATGAAGGCCGGGATCACCGACAGCGGCAGCGCCACCGCCGAGACGATGGTGGCGCGCCAGTCGCGCAGGAACAGCCACACCACCAGCACCGCCAGCAGCGCGCCCTCGTACAGCAGGTGCATCGAGGCGTCGTACTCCTCGGCCGCGATCTTCACGAAGTCCAGCGTGCGCGTGAGATGGATGTCGGGGTGGTCCTTCTGCAGCTGCTCGAGCGCGCGCTCCACCGCCGTGCCGACCTCGATCTCGCTGGCGCCGCGGCTGCGCGCCACCTCGAAGCCCACCACCTGTTTGCCGTTGAGCAGCGCGGCGGCGCGCGGCTCGGCCACCGTGTCCTGCACCGTGGCCACGTCGGCCAGCGCGATGCGGCGGCCGTCCGGCAGCGGGATCTGCATCTGCCGCAGCTCGTCGGCCGAGGCCACGGTGGCGATGGTGCGCACCGGCTGCTCGGCGCCGCCCAGGTCGGCGCGGCCGCCTGCGCTTTCCTGCTGCACCTGGCGCAGCTGGCGCGAGACGTCGGCCGCGGTGGCGTTGAGCGCCTGCAGGCGCGCCGGGTCCAGCGCCACGCGGATCTCGCGCGTGACGCCGCCGACGCGGTTGACCGCGCCCACGCCGGGCACGGCCATCAGCCGCCGGGCCACGGTGTCGTCGACGAACCAGGACAGGGCCTCGTCGTCCAGCCGGTCGGACGAGATGGCGAAGGCCAGGATCGGCTGGGCCGCCAGGTCGAGCTTGGTGACGATCGGGTCGCGCAGGTCGGCCGGCATGTCGGAGCGCACGCGGCTGACGGCCGAGCGCACGTCGTCCACCGCCTCCTGGATCGGCTTCTCGAGCACGAACTCGGCCGCGATGGTGGCCGAGCCGTCGGTCAGCGTGGAGGTGACGTGCTTGAGGCCCTGCAGCGTGGCGATCGAGTTCTCGATCTTGCGCGCCACGTCGTTCTCGAGCTGCGAGGGCGAGGCGCCGGGCAGGGCCGCGGTGACGATGACCACCGGCAGGTCCATGTCCGGGAAGTTCTGCACCTTCATGGCGCGGAACGAGAACAGGCCCGCCAGCGTCAGCAGCACGAAGATCATCACCGCCGGGATGGGGTTGCGGATCGACCAGGCCGAGAGGTTCATGGCCGCACCTCGCGCGACGGGGGAAGGGGGGAGCGCAGCAGCATGCGGGTGTCCTTACTTCGCGCCGCCTTGCGCGGGCGGGTCGGCCGCGGCCGGCGCATCGGCCACGCGCACCAGGTCGCCGTCGTTGAGGAAGCCGGCGCCCTGCACCGCGATGCGCGCATCGGCCGGCAGCTTCGAGGTGATCTCGACCCGGTCGCCGACGCGGCGGCCGGTCTGCACCCGGGTCTGCTGCACGCGGCTGTCGGGCTGCAGCACCATGACGTTGTTGAAGCCGTCGCGCGGCACGATGGCCGCCTGCGGCACCGTCAGCGCGCTGCTGCGTCCCAGCTCGAACTCGCCGCGCGCGAACATGCCGGCCTTCACACCGGTCTTCTGCAGCGCCCCGGGCAGGTCCACGTACACCAGCGCGTTGCGCGTCTGCGGGTCCACCGTCGGCGCCACCGTGCGCACGGTGCCGCGCACCTGCTCGCCGCTGGGCGCGGTCACGATGGCCGGCGTGCCGGGTGCGATGCGCGACAGCTCGGAGGAGGTGACCTCGGCGCGCCACTCCAGCCGGCCCTGGCGCACCAGGCGGAACAGCTCCGTGCCGGCGTTCACCACGCTGCCCACGGTGGCGCCGCGGGCGGAGATGACGCCGTCGTCCGGCGCCAGCACCTGCGTGTTGCGCTGGCGCACCTGCTGCGCCTCGACCACGGCGCGCGCCGCCTGCGCGCGGGCCTTGGCCGTCTGCGCCGTCGTGAGGTACTGGTTGATCTGCTGCTGGCTCAGGGCGCCGGTCTTCTCCAGCGTGCGGGCGCGCTCGGCATTGCCGGCGGCGTCGGCCGCCTGCGCCTCGGCCTCGGCCAGGCTGGCCCGGGCCTGCGCCACGTCGGCGCGCACGGTGTCGCCGGTGAAGACGGCCAGCACCTGGCCCTTCTTCACCACGTCGCCCACGTTCACCCGCACCTCGGCGAGCTTCAGGCCGCTGGACTCGGAGCCGATGCTCGCCTCCTGCCAGGCGGCGACGTTGCCGTTGGCCGCCAGCGTCACGTTCAGCTCGGCGGTCTCCGGCGTGGCGACGGTGACGGTGAGCGCCGGCCGCGGCGCGGGCTGGCCGTCCTTGGCGGCCGGCGCGGCGCTGGCCGCCGGCGCGGACTCGCCGCCCGGCCTGCGCAGCAGCCAGAAGGCGGCGACGGCCACCACCGCGAGGACGGCGACGATGAGGAGGATTCGCTTGGAGCGTGTCATGGTGTGGTGCTGGTGAGCGGAAGGCGCGGGCCCGTCATGGCCGCGCGTTGTCGGTCGGTGCGGTGCGGCTGGAAGCCTGCGGCGCGTCGGGCCGCGCCCAGCCGCCGCCCAGGGCGCGGTAGAGCGACACCCAGGCCTGCGCCCGCTCGCGCTGCAGGCCGACGCGGGCGGTCTGCGCGGCGAACAGGGTGCGGCGCGATTCCTCCAGCTCGAACTGGCTGGCCAGGCCGCTTCGGTAGCGGGCCTGGGTGGCGTCGAAGGAGGCCTGGTAGTCCTTCACGGCGCGCTCGGCGTCGGCCGTGCGGTCGTCGGTGGCCTGCAGGTTGGTCAGCGCCTCCTCGACTTCCTTGACGGCCTGGCGCACCCCGGCGCGGTACTGCGAGGCGGCTTCCTCGTAGCGCGCCCTGGCGGCCTCGGCGTTGGCGGCGCGCGTGCCGCCGTCGAAGATCGGCACGGTGAGCGACACCGGCCCGACGCTCCAGGTGTCGAGCGTCTCGCGGAAGCCGCTCACGCGCAGCTGCATGCGGCCGATGGAGCCGGTGAGCGACAGGCGCGGGTAGCGCTGCGCCTGGGCCTGGCCGACCTCGGCGCTGGCGGCGGCCACGGCCAGTTCGGCGGCGTAGATGTCGGGCCGCTGGGCCAGCGTCTGCGCCGGCACGCTGCTCACCGGGTGCAGTGCGGGCAGGGCCAGGTCGGCGGGGCGCGCATCGAGCTTGCCGGCCAGGTCCTGGGCGTCCAGCCCGGTCAGCGCGACCAGGCCCTGGCGCAGCACCTGGCACTGGGCGCGCTGCTGCACCAGGCGGCCGCTGGCGTCCGCGGCGCCGGCGCGGGCCAGCGCGGCGTCGGCCGGCGCGGTGAAGCCGGCATCGGCCGAGAGCTGCGTGAGGCGGGCGCTTTCCTGGCGCGAGCGCGTGTCGGACTCGGCCACCGCGAGCTGGCGTGCGCAGGTGCGCTCGGCGAAGTAGGCGTTGGCCGTCTCCGCCGCGACCGAGACGCGCGCGTCGTGCCACTTCGCCTCGCTGGCCGCCAGGCGCGAGGCGGCGGCGTCGCGGCCGGCGCGCAGGCCGCCGAAGAGGTCGATCTCCCAGCTCGACTGCAGCCCGGCCTGCAGGACGGTGACGGCCGGAATGGCACCGGAAGCACCCAGCCCGGTGCTTGCGGTGTCGCCGGTCCCGGTGCCTGTGGTGCCCGTGCCGCCGAAGCCGCTGGTGGGCGAGGCGCTGCGCGTGGCCGACAGCGTGCCGTCCAGGTTGGGCGCCAGCGCCGCGCCGGCCTGCACGCGGCTGGCGCGCGCCTCGGCGATGCGGGCGGCGGCGCTGCTCACGCTGGGGCTGGCCGCCTGCGCGGCGTCGATCAGTTCGGCCAGCAGCGGATCGCCGGCCTGGCGCCACCACTGGTCGAGCGAGGCCAGCGAGCCGCCGTGCGGCAGCGCTTCGCCCGGCACCGGCGCGGCCTGCGCCGGCAGCGGCGCCTGCCAGTGCGCGGGCACCGGCGCTTCGACCTGGGCCGGCGGCCGGCCCAGCGCGCAGCCGGCCAGCGCGAGTGCGGCGGCGGGCAGGAGCGCCCGGCGGGGCAGGAGGAAAAGGGGATTCGTCATGCGGATGTGCGGGCGCGCGGGCGCCGGGAACGTGCGGGCGCGGCCTGCGCGGCGCCCCGTGCTTGGCGGGGGGGCGGCGGCGCCGATGCCGCCGCGGCGCGGCGCCGCGCCTCGGCCTCGACCAGGGCGATGGCGTACATCGCGAGGCGCTGCGCCCACAGGTCGATGTCCTGCGCGCGGCGCATCAGCGCGGGCCGGATCGCGGTCACCACGTCGTGCGCCACGAACAGCTGCAGCGCCAGCCCGGTGACGGCCAGCGCCAGGCGATGCACGTCGTCGTCGGGCTTCACGCCCAGGTGGCGCGACAGGATGCGCACCAGCGCGGCGTGCGGGCCCTTGATGTCGCGCTCGAACTCCTTGGCCCACTGGCTGGTCGGCTCCAGCATCTCGCGCATGTGCAGCCGCATGCACTGGCGCACGATCTCGCCGCGCTTGAGCGGCTCGACGTAGCTGGCGAGGAAGCGGCGCAGCGCCTCGTCCACCGGCAGGTCGGGCGCGTCGTACAGCGACACCAGGTCGCCGGCGTTGCCGCCCATCGGCTCGCTGAAGCAGGCCGCGTACAAGCCCGCCTTGTCGCCGAAGTAGTAGCTGATGGCGGCGATGTTGACGCCCGCGGCCTGCGCGATCTCGCGCGTGGAGGTCTTGGCGAAGCCGCGCCCGGCGAACAGGCGCAGCGCTGCCAGCAGCAGGCGCTTGCGGGCCTCCAGGCCGTCGCTGCGCGCGCCGCGCGGGGCGGGAAGGGGAAGGGTCGGCATCGGCCCGGGATTAGAGCATGCAGGTCAATCGTTTGATTGAACTCGGCCCCGCCGCCTACAGGGGCATTGCCCGACGGACGACGAGGGGCGCCGCCGCAGGGATGCCGGAGGCGCAGGCTACGATCCCGCCCCATGGCCGCCGCATCCCCATCGCCCGCGCTGCCGCTGGACGCCGAGGGCATCCTCGCGCTGGCGGCGCGCTCCATGTTCCAGCTGTTCTCCAGCATCAGCCAGGGCATGTTCCTGATCGACCGCACGGGCCGCATCGTGTGGGTCAACGAGGGCTACCGCCGCTTCCTGCCCGACCTGGGCTTCGGCTCGGTCGACCAGTTCCTCGGCCACATGGTGGAGGACGTGATCCCCAACACGCAGATGCGCCGCGTGCTGGAGACGGGCGAGCCGGTGCTGGTGGACCTGCTCACCAACAAGGCCGGCACCTTCGTCGTCAGCCGCCTGCCGCTGCGCGACGAGCGCCCCGACGGCACGCCGGGCGAGCTGATCGGCGCCATCGGCATCGTGCTGTTCGACCACCCGCAGACCACGCTGCAGCCGCTGATCAGCAAGTTCGCGCTGCTGCAGCGCGACCTGGACGAGGCGCGGCGCGAGCTGGCCAGCCAGCGCGCCCGCGCGGCGCGCGGCGGCGAGCTGCCGCGCCAGGCCAAGTACAGCCTGGCCAGCTTCATCGGCAGCAGCCCGGCGGCGGTGGAGGTGAAGCGCCACGCGCGCCGCGCCGCGCAGTCGACCAGCCCGGTGCTGCTGCTGGGCGAGACGGGCACCGGCAAGGAACTGCTGGCGCACGCCATCCACGGCGCCTCGGCGCGCGCGGCGGGGCCCTTCGTCAGCGTCAACATCGCGGCCGTGCCCGACACGCTGCTGGAGGCCGAGTTCTTCGGCTTCGCGCCCGGCGCCTTCACCGGTGCCGACCGGCGCGGGCGCGAGGGCAAGTTCAAGTTTGCCGACGGCGGCACGCTGTTCCTCGACGAGATCGGCGACATGCCGCCGACGCTGCAGGCCAAGCTGCTGCGCGCCCTGCAGGAGGGCGAGATCGAGCCGCTGGGCTCGAACAAGCTGGTGCCCTTCGACGCGCGGGTGATCGCCGCCACCTCGCGCGACCTGCCGGAGATGGTGCGCCAGGGGCGCTTCCGCGAAGACCTGTTCTACCGCCTGAACGTGCTGCCCATCCGCGTGCCGCCGCTGCGCGAGCGGCGCGCCGACATCCCGGCGCTGGTGGAGGCGCTGGGCGAGGAGATCGCGCAGCGCAGCGGCAACGCCCCGCCCGAGCTGCTGCCGGATGCCCTGGCGCTGCTGGCGGGGCAGGCCTGGCGCGGCAACATCCGCGAGCTGCGCAACGTGCTGGAGCAGCTGGCCATGCGCAGCGACGCGAGCCGCGTCGACGCGGCGGAGGTGCGGCGCGTGCTGGCCGACACCGGCCTCACGGCCATCGCGGCGCCGCAGCCGCTGGAGGCGCCGCAACCCGAGGGCGACGAGGCGCTGCTGCGGCCCCTGGCGCAGCAGGTGGCGGAACTGGAGCGGCGGGCCATCGCGGCGGCGCTGCAGGCCACCGGAGGCAACAAGCAGGCGGCGGCGCGCCGGCTGGGCATCTCGCGGGCGACGCTGTACGACCGCGTGGCGGAGCGCGGCGGCGACGCTCAGTGATGCAGGACGGCGCTCAGCCCCGACAGCATCAGCCCCGCGCCGGCGAGCACGAGCAGCAGCCCGACGAAGCGGCGCATGCCGCGCGGCATGCGGGGGGAGCGGGTGGCCGGAAGGCGGCGGGAGGCGCGTGACAGGGACATGGCCGCCGAGCATGCCGCAGCGGCGCTGAGCAGGCGCTGACGCCTCCGCCCTGCGTCGCGCTTGGCGTTAACCCTGATCGAGATTCAGGCATATGTCTGAAATATGAGCATTCGATGTGGTCGCTGCACGCGCATCGCACGCGGTTTCATTCGGGCAGGCGTGCTGCGACAAGGGTTTGCATCGATCGGCGGGGCTGGCACGATGTGTGCAAATCCCGATCACTTCAATTCAGGAGACTTCTTCCATGCATCGTCGTCACCTCGTCGCGGCGGCCGCGCTCGCCGCATCCTTTGCGGCCGCCCCGGCCTGGGCCCAGTCCAACGAGATCCGCATCGCCCACGTCTACAGCAAGACCGGCCCGCTGGAGGCCTACGGCAAGCAGACGCAGGCCGGTCTGATGATGGGCCTGGAGTACGCCACGGGCGGCACCATGGCCGTCAACGGCAAGAAGATCGTCGTCATCGAGAAGGACGACCAGGGCAAGCCCGACCTGGGCAAGTCGCTGCTGGCCGCCGCGTACTCGGACGACAAGGCCGCGCTGGCCGTCGGGCCCAGCTCGTCGGGCGTGGCGCTGGCGATGCTGCCGGTGGCCGAGGAGTACAAGAAGGTGCTGATCGTCGAGCCGGCCGTGGCCGACTCGATCACCGGCGACAAGTGGAACAAGTACATCTTCCGCACCGGCCGCAACTCCAGCCAGGACGCGATCAGCAACGCCGTCGCGCTGGACAAGCCCGGCACCGTCATCGCCACGCTGGCGCAGGACTACGCCTTCGGCCGCGACGGCGTGAAGGCCTTCAAGGACGCGATCAAGAAGGCCAAGATCGTCCACGAGGAATACCTGCCGCAGAACACCACCGACTTCACCGCCGGCGCGCAGCGGCTGATCGACAAGCTCAAGGACCAGCCCGGCCGCAAGGTGATCTGGATCGTCTGGGCCGGCGCGGGCAACCCCTTCAAGATCGCCGACCTGGACCTCAAGCGCTACAACATCGAGATCGCCACCGGCGGCAACATCCTGCCGGCGATGGCGAGCTACAAGCAGTTCCCGGGCATGGAAGGCGCCACCTACTACTACTTCGGCATCCCGAAGAACCCGGTGAACGACGCGCTGGTGTCGATGCACTACAAGCAGTACAAGACGCCGCCGGACTTCTTCACGGCCGGCGGCTTCTCGGCGGCGATGGCGGTGGTGACGGCGCTGAAGAAGACGGGCGGCGACACCAATACCAACAAGCTCATCAGCGCCATGGAAGGCATGAGCTTCGACACGCCCAAGGGCACGATGACCTTCCGCAAGGAAGACCACCAGGCCATGCAGAGCATGTACCACTTCAAGATCAAGAACGACCCGGCCTTCGCCTGGGGCGTGCCGGAGCTGGTGCACGAGATCAAGGCGTCCGAGATGGACGTGCCGATCCGGAACAAGCGCTAACCCCCGGTCTCCGCGCTTCGTATTCCGCCAACCGCCTTGCAGGGGGCACGCCCTGCGGCCCGGCAAGGCCGGTTCCGCGGGTGTCCCCGCACAGGCATCGCCCGGTCCGCCGGCTGACTTCCACTCTTCATGCTCGAAACCCAGGACCTGACCATCCGCTTCGGCGGCCATGTCGCGGTGAACGCCGTGAGCTGCCGCTTCGCGCCGGGCACGCTCACGGCCATCGTGGGCCCCAACGGCGCGGGCAAGACCACGTACTTCAACCTGATCTCGGGGCAACTCCGGGCCACGGCCGGCAAGGTGCTGCTTCATGGCCGCGACCTGTCGGCGCTGCCGGCCTCGGCCCGCACGCGCGCCGGCCTGGGCCGCGCCTTCCAGCTCACCAACCTGTTCCCGCACCTCACGGTGCTGGAGAACGTGCGCCTGGCCGTGCAGGCCGCGCACGCCGGGCCGCACCGCCGCGGCCTGAACCTGTGGAGCATCTGGAGCGACCACCGGCAGCTCACCGAGCGCGCCGACGCGCTGCTGGCCGACACCCACCTCAAGGCGCGCGAGCACGACGTCGTGGCCGGCCTGCCGCACGGCGACCAGCGCAAGCTGGAGGTGGCGCTGCTGATGGCGCTGGAGCCGAAGGTCTTCATGTTCGACGAACCCACGGCCGGCATGAACGCGGCGGAGGCGCCCGTCATCCTCGACCTGATCCGCCGGCTCAAGCAGGACAAGTCCAAGACCATCCTGCTGGTCGAGCACAAGATGGACGTGGTGCGCGAGCTGGCCGACCGCATCATCGTGCTGCACAACGGCACGCTGGTGGCCGACGGCGAGCCGGCCGAAGTGATCGCCTCGCCGGTGGTCCAGGAGGCCTACCTCGGCGTGGCCAAGGAGGCGGCATGAACGAGCGCCGCGCAGGGCCGCCCCAAGCAAGCGAGCGCCCCCTCGGGGGGCAGCGAGGACACGAAGTGCCGAGCGTGGGGGCCCACAACCTGCTGGAACTGCAAGGCGTGCACACGCACATCGGCGCGTACCACATCCTCCACGGCGTGGACCTTGCCGTGCCCAAGGGCCAGCTCACCATGCTGCTGGGCCGCAACGGCGCGGGCAAGACCACCACGCTGCGCACCGTCATGGGCCTGTGGAAGGTGGCGCAGGGCCGCGTCGCCTTCGCCGGCAAGGACATCGGCAACCTGCCCACGCCGCAGATCGCCGGCCTGGGCATCGCCTACGTGCCCGAGACCATGGGCATCTTCGCGGACCTGACGGTGAAGGAGAACATGCTGCTGGCCGCGCGCGCCGCCCGCCGCGCGCAGGACATGGACGAGGCGCGCCTGAAATGGATCTTCCGCCTCTTCCCCGCCGTGGAGAAGTTCTGGAACCACCCGGCCGGCAAGCTCTCGGGCGGGCAGAAGCAGATGCTGGCCGTCTCGCGCGCCATCGTCGAGCCGCGCGAGCTGCTCATCATCGACGAGCCCAGCAAGGGCCTGGCGCCGGCCATCATCAACAACATGATCGACGCCTTCGCCGAGCTGAAGGCCAGCGGCGTCACGATCCTGCTGGTGGAGCAGAACATCCACTTCGCGCAGCGCCTGGGCGACACCGTGGCGGTGATGGACAACGGCCGCGTGGTGCACGCCGGCTCGATGGCCGCGTTCTCGGCCGACGCGCAACTGCAGCAGCGGCTGCTGGGGCTGGCCCTATGACCCTGAACAAAGACCTCGACTGGAAGCCCCTGCTGCTGGTGCCGGTGCTGGCGCTGCTCGCGCTGCCGCTGGTGGGCTCGCCCAGCACCTGGCTCACGCTCACCGTCGCCGGGCTGGCGATGGGCATGATCGTCTTCATCATCGCCTCGGGCCTCACGCTGGTCTTCGGCCTGATGGACGTGCTGAACTTCGGCCACGGCGTGTTCATCGCGCTGGGCGCTTTCGTCGCCACCAGCGTGCTGGGCGCGATGGGGGACTGGACGCAGTCGCAGTCCATCCTCGCCAACCTGGTGGCGGTGCTGCCGGCGATGGTGGTGGCGATGCTGGTGGCCGGCGCCGTGGGCCTGGCCTTCGAGCGCTTCATCGTGCGCCCCGTGTACGGCCAGCACCTCAAGCAGATCCTCATCACCATGGGCGGCATGATCATCGGCGAGGAGCTGATCAAGGTGATCTGGGGCCCGGCGCAGATCCCGCTGCCGCTGCCCGAAGGGCTGCGCGGCTCGTGGCTGTGGGGCGACGCGGCGGTGGAGAAGTACCGCGTGCTGGCTGTCGTCGTCGGCGCGATCGTGTTCGCGCTGCTGGCCTGGACGCTGGCGCGCACCAAGATCGGCTTGCTGATCCGCGCCGGCGTGCAGGACCGCGAGATGGTCGAGTCGCTGGGCTACCGCATCCGCGTGCTCTTCGTCGGCATCTTCGTGGCCGGCAGCGCGCTGGCGGGGCTGGGCGGCGTGATGTGGGGCCTGTACCAGCAGAACGTCATCCCGCAGATGGGCGCGCAGGTCAACGTGCTGATCTTCATCGTCATCATCATCGGCGGGCTGGGCTCGACCACCGGCGCGCTGATCGGCGCGCTGCTGGTGGGGCTGATGGCCAACTACACCGGCTTCGTCGCGCCGAAGGTGGCGCTCTTTTCCAACATCGCGCTGATGGTCGCCATCCTGCTGTGGCGGCCGCAGGGCGTGTACCCGGTGGCAGGGAGCCGCTGATGCTGCGCCGCCTGCTGTCCAACGACCTGCCGCGCAGCAAGGTGCTGGCGGTGCTGCTGCTGGCCGTGCTGCTCGGCCTGGCCTTCGCGCCCTTCGTCTTCCCCGGCGTCAAGGCGCTCAACGTGGCAGCCAAGATCCTGGTGTTCATCGTGCTCGTCGCCAGCTTCGACCTGCTGCTGGGCTACACCGGCATCGTCAGCTTCGCGCACACCATGTTCTTCGGCATCGGCGCCTACGGCATCGCCATCGCCGCCACGCGCATGGGGCCGGGCTGGGACGCGATCGCCGTGGGGCTGGTGTGCTCGCTGGCGGTGTCGCTGGTGCTGGCGCTGGCGATCGGCCTGTTTTCGCTGCGCGTGCGGGCCATCTTCTTCGCCATGATCACGCTGGCGGTGGCCTCGGCCTTCCAGACGCTGGCCTCGCAGCTGTCGGACTTCACCGGCGGCGAGGACGGCCTGACCTTCAAGCTGCCGGAGATCATCTCGCCCAGCTTCGAGTTCAGCGAGGAGCCCTTCCTCGGCGTCTCGCTCGACGGGCGCCTGCTGTGCTACTACCTGCTCTTCGTGGTGGCCGTGGTGCTGGTGCTGGCGCTGCTGCGCATCGTCAACTCGCCCTTCGGCCGCGTGCTGCAGGCCATCCGCGAGAACGAGTTCCGCGCCGAGGCGATCGGCTACCGCGTGGTGGTGTACCGCACGCTCTCCGCCGTGCTGTCGGCGCTGTTCGCCACGCTGGCCGGCGCCATGCTGGCGGTCTGGCTGCGCTACAACGGGCCGGACACCTCGCTGTCTTTCGAGATCATGGTCGACGTGCTGCTGATCGTGGTCATCGGCGGCATGGGCACGGTCTACGGCGCCGCCATCGGGGCGGTGCTGTTCGTGGTGGCGCAGAGCTACCTGCAGGACCTGCTGCGCCTGGGCAGCGAGGCCGCCGCCGGACTGCCCTGGCTGGCCACCCTGCTGTCGCCGGACCGCTGGCTGCTCTGGCTGGGCCTGCTGTTCGTGCTGTCGGTCTACTACTTCCCGACGGGCATCGTCGGAAAACTCAGGGCGAGGAGGGCACGATGACGCAACCCGCATCCTTCTACGCGCCGCTGTGCGGACGCGAGATCCACTGGGTGGAGTGGGGCGAGGCGGACGCGCCCGCCGTCATTGCCTGGCACGGCCTGGCGCGCACCGGCCGCGACATGGACGAACTGGCGGTCCACCTGGCGCAGCGCGGTTTCCGCGTGATCTGCCCCGACACGCTGGGCCGCGGCCTGAGCCAGTGGAGCCCGGCGCCGGACGACGAGTACACGCTGGCCTTCTACGCCCGGCTGGCCGATGCGCTGTGCGAGCACCTGGGGCTGGCGCGCGTGCATTGGGTCGGCACCTCGATGGGCGGCGCCATCGGCACCGTGTGCGCCTCCGGGCTGTTCGCGCCGCGCATGAAGGCGCGCATCGCCAGCCTGGTGCTCAACGACAACGCACCCGAACTCGCGGCGACCGCGCTGGAGCGCATCAAGGCCTACGCGGGCCAGCCGCCGGCCTTCGGGACGGTGGCCGAGCTGGAGGCCTTCTTCCGCACCGTCTACGCGCCCTACGGCTGGCTGAGCGACGCCCAGTGGCGGCGCCTCACCGAGACCTCCACCCGCCGCCTGCCCGACGGCCGCGTGACGCCGCACTACGACCCGGCGATGGTGCGGCAGTTCACCGCGCACGAGAACGACTACCTGATCTGGCCGCACTACGACGCGCTCGGCATCCCGGTGCTGCTGCTGCGCGGCGCGGCGTCCGACCTGGTGCTGCCCGAGGTGGTCGAGCGCATGCGCCACCGCGGCCCCGGCGCCGCCGGCCGCCTGCAGGTGATCGAGGTGCCCGGCTGCGGGCATGCGCCGGCGCTCAACGTGCTGGCCCAGCTGGCGCCGGTCGAGGCCTTCATCCGGGCCGCCGACGCGGATGGCGGCGCGCCGCCGCAGGCGAGGGCGGCGTGATGCAGGTCGCCGTGCTGCGCATCGACGACGAGCTGCCGTGCCGCCCGGCGCAGGCGGGCGACGGCGTGGCCGACTGGTTCGAGCCGATGCTGGCCGGCCGGCTGGCCCAGGCCGGCCTGCCGACGCTGGACGCGCTGGCCGGCCGCATCAACCAGGCCGGCGCGCGCTGGTGGTACCCGGTGCGCGGCATCGGCGCCACCAAGGCCGCGCGCATCGCCGAGTGGCTGCAGGCGCAGCAGGGCGACACGGGCCTGGCGGTGCGGCTGCCTGCGCGCCGCGCCGCCGCTGCTGTCGCCGAGCCGCCAGCGCGAAGCGTGCGAACGCATGACAATCGCGGCCTTTCCACCCCGAGCGACCTGGCATGGCTCTTACGATCCACGACGCATCCGTCACCGTCTTCCTTCACAACCTGAACCAGCTGGCGCATCTGCTGCGCAAGGGCGAGGCCTGGGCCGCCGAGCAGGGCGTCGAGCCGACCACGCTGATCGAGGCGCGGCTGGCGCCCGACATGCGGCCGCTGGCTTTCCAGGTGCAGGCCGCCAGCGACGCCGCCAAGCTCGCCGTGGGCCGCCTGACGGCGCTGCCGACGCCGCGCTACGAGGACGACGAGAGCACCTTCGAGCAGCTGCAGGCGCGCATCGCCAACACGCGCTCCTTCCTGGCCGGCGTGCCGCGCGAAGCCTTCGCCGGCGCGGAGGAGCGGGCCGTGGAGATGAAGGCCGGCGGCACCGAGCTGCACTTCAGCGGCCAGTCCTACCTGCTGCACTTCGCGCTGCCCAACTTCTTCTTCCACGTCACCACGGCCTACGACATCCTGCGCCATGCAGGCGTGCCGGTGGGCAAGAAGGACTATCTGGGCCGCGCCTGAGCGCCGCCCGGCCGCGCCGGGGGCGCTTCAGCCGCCCAGTTCCTGGAACGCGTGGCCGTTGGCCTCCAGCTCCTTCAGGATCGACGGCGACAGCTCGCTGGCCGCGATCGGGCCCTCGAGCTGCCATTGCGCCGCGTCCGCCGCGGCCAGGTCGGGCAGCCCCGCGCCCTTGCGCACGTAGAGGCCGAGCGTCGGCTTCTTCAGGTTGAGGTAGAGGTCGAATTCCTGCATGGCCGGCTCCTTGGAGGGAAGGGGATGCGGAGGGACTTCAGGTGCCGCCCTGCGAGAGCATCACCGCCGCCTCGGCGGTCAGCTGCAGGAAGGTGAAGCTCTCCTGCAGGTACAGGCGGACCGAGCGGTCGTCGTGGCCCAGGTAGCCGATCGACATGTCCTGGCCCAGGTGCAGCGCGAAGTCGCCGCCGCGCTTGCTGAGCACCGCGCCGCCCTCGATGGCCGGCGCCCAGATGATGTCCTCGTCCACCAGCTGGCGGATGTCCTTGCGCAGCGGGTAGCCGCTCAGCGTGGAGCCGCTCACCGCCGTGTAGGCCTGCTCGCCGAGCAGCAGCACGTACGGGCCGTTGACGCCCACGTCGCGCAGCTGGCTGACCGCCTGCGCCACCGCGGCGGGGTAGTCGCCGACGTCGGCCGGCAGCGGGACGGCGGCGTTGCTGGTGCCCTGCCGCAGCCCGTCGATGCGGGCCTGCGCATAGCCCTCGAAGACGGCGCGGTCCTCTGCGAAGGCGATCTTGCGGGCCGCGTCCTTGAGCGGCTGCAGGTCGGGGTCGTTGGAGCCGCGCTCCACCGCGTCGAGGTCGCGGCGCGACAGCTCGAAGGGCACGCGCAGCTCCACCAGCGGCTTGAACTCGCGCAGCGCGGCCTCGATGCCCTCGGCCGGCGGCTGGATCGCGCTCTGGTGGCCGGTGCCGACACCGGCGAGATCGACGCCCTCCGGCCCGGCCACGTCCACCACCCGGCGCGCCGCCAGGTGGCGCTTGAGCGTGCGCGCGGCTTCCTGCTCGATCTGTTCCCACGCCGCGCCGGTGATGGGCGCGAGTTCACGATGAAGGTTGTTCACGGGTTGGATCTCCTGTTGAGCGAACCGATGCCGAGCGAGCCGTCGGCGGGTGGGGCGGCCGGCGGCGGTGGCGGCGCGTCCGCGGTGTCCGTGCCGGCGGCCGGCGAGGACACGGCGCCGTCCGCCGGCACGTCGTCGAGGAAGGAGGCGGTGGGCACGAAGAACAGCGAGCCCGTCACCGCCCGGCTGAAGTCGAGCAGCCGGTCGTAGTTGCCGGGCGGCTGCCCGACGAACATGTTGTTGAGCATCTGCTCGGTGCGCGCCGGCGAGCGCGCGTAGCCGATGAAGTAGGTGCCGAACTCGCCCTTGCCGACTTCGCCGAAGGGCATGTTGTCGCGCACGATCTGGAGCTGCTCTCCGTTCTCCTCGATGTTGGTGAGCACGTTGTGCGCGTAGGGCGCCTTCACGGCGTCGTCGAGTTCGATGTCCGACAGCTTCTTGCGGCCGATGATCGTCTCCTGGCGCTCGACCGGCAGGGCGTTCCACGCCGTCACGTCGTGCAGGTACTTCTGCACGATGACGTAGCTGCCGCCGGCGAAGGGCGGGTCTTCGGCGCCGACGAGCGTCGCGTCCTCGGCGACCGGGCCGGACGGGTTCTCGGTGCCGTCGACGAAGCCGAGCAGGTCGCGCTCGTCGAAGTACTTGAAGCCGTGCGTCTCGTCCATCGTGGTCACGACGTCGCCGATGCGGCACATGATCTGCGCGGCCAGCTCGAAGCACAGGTCCATGTCGGTGGCGCGGATGTGGAACAGCAGGTCGCCGGGCGTGGACACCGCGTGGTGCACGCCCTTGATCTCGCGGAAGGTGTGCAGGTGGGCCGGCCGCGGCGCGCCGAACAGCCGGTCCCACGCGTCGGAGCCGAAGCCCATCACGCACGACAGGCGCCGCGTCGGGTTGCGGAAGCCGATGGCCCGCAGGAGCGAGGACATGTCGCCGCACAGCGCGCGCACGGCCTGGTTGCATCGGGGGTCCGGCTTGAGCGTGACCACCAGGAAGATGGCCGCATGCGTCAGCTTGGCCGTGACCGGCTGCGAGATGATGGAAGGCAAGGTCGCTCCTGACAGGGTGGGGTCCCCGGATTCAAGCAAATGTTTCGCGTGTCGGCCAGCCGGCCAGGTTGCGCTCGGCGATGCCGGCCAGCGCGGTGATCCAGGCGGGGTCGTCATTGAGCGCCGGGATGTAGTGGAATTCCTTGCCGCCGCTGTCGAGGAAGGCGGCGCGGCCCTCCATGGCGATCTCCTCCAGCGTCTCCAGGCAGTCGGCCGGAAAGCCGGGGCACAGCACGTCGACCCGGCCGACGCCGGCACGGCCCAGCGCGCGCAGCGTGGCGTCGGTGGCCGGCTGCAGCCATCTGGCACGGCCGAAGCGCGACTGGAAGGTGGTTTCCCAGGCATCCTCGCGCCACTGCAGCCGCTCGATCAACGCCATCGCGGTGCGGCGGCACTGGGCCTCGTAAGGGTCGCCGCGCTGCACGTTGCGCTCCGGGATGCCGTGGAAGCTCAGCACCAGCCGGTCCGGCCGGCCGTGCTGCCGCCAGTGCGCCTGGACGCTGCCCGCCAGCGCGTCGATGTAGCCGGGGTCGTCGAGGTAGTCGTTGACGAAGCGCATCTCCAGCATCCGGCGCGCGCTGCGGCCCCAGGCGTTGGCGCTGTCGATGACGCTGGCGGTGGTGGTGGCGGAGTACTGCGGGTAGGCCTGCAGCACCAGCACGCGGTCGATGCCGCCGGCCTTGAGCGCCTCCAGCTGCGACGCGATCGAGGGCTGGCCGTAGCGCATGGCCGGCAGCACCACCACCTTGTGCCCGCGCTCGCCCAGCCAGCCCTGCAGCAGCGCGGCCTGCTTGCGCGTCCACACCGTCAGGGGCGAGCCTTCGGCGGTCCAGATGCTGGCGTACTTGGCGGCCGATGCGGCCGGCCGCCGCCGCAGGATCAGGCCGTGCAGCAGCGGCTGCCATAGCAGGCCGGGGATCTCCACCACCCGGGGGTCGCTCAGGAACTCGGCCAGGTAGGGCCGCACGGCGGCGGCGGTGGGGGCCTCGGGCGAGCCGAGGTTGCACCAGAGCACCGCCGTGCGCGAGGCGGCGATCGGCGGACTTTGGATCGCCAGGGGTTCGGGGCGGAAGCGGGGCATGCGATATTCTGCGACATGACCTCCGCAGGGACCGTGACCGACGCTCCGCCGCTCGACGTGAAACGCATCGCGGCGATCACGCTCGACCTCGACGACACGCTGTGGCCGATCTGGCCCACCATCGAGCGCGCCGAGCGCGTGCTACACCAGTGGCTGGAGCGGCGGGCGCCGCTGACGGCGCAGCTGGTGGCCGACCCGGAGACCGTGCGCGAGCTGCGGCATGCGACGGCCAAGGAGCGCTCCGACCTGGCACACGACCTCAGCGCGCTGCGCCGCGAGTCGATCCGCGCCGCGCTGCGCCGCGCCGGCGAGGACCCGGCGCTGGCCGAGCCCGCCTTCGACATCTTCTTCGCCGAGCGCCAGCGCGTGCAGCTGTACGACGATGTGCTGCCCGCCCTGCGCTGGCTGAGCGAGCGCTATCCGCTGGTGGCGGTGTCCAACGGCAACGCGGACCTGGAGCGCACCGGCATCGCGCGCTGGTTCCGCACCGGCTTCAGCGCCCGCAGCTTCGGCAGCGGTAAGCCGCACGCGCCGATCTTCCGGGCCGCCGCCGCCGCCGTCGGGGCGCTGCCGCGCGACGTGCTGCACGTGGGCGACGATGCCGAGCTGGACGTGGCCGGCGCCCTCAACGCCGGCATGCAGGCGGCCTGGGTGGTGCGCGACGCGAGGCCGTGGGCCGAGGGCGCCCGGCCGCAGCTGGTGGTGCCCAACCTGCATGCGCTGTGCATGGCGCTGGAAGCCGGCTGACCGCGCCTGCCGCCCGGCGCGCGGCCGGTGTCAGCGCGGCGCCGCGGCGCGCATCAGGCTGTCGTGCAGCGTGGTGCCCGCGTTGAGCTGGCGCATCAGGCCCATGCCGTTGCTGCCGACGTCGATGACGGTCTCGCTGCGGATGGCCTGGTTGTTCAGGGTGTTCTGGATCACCGTGCCGTAGCTGCCCCCCACGTTGGCGCCGACGCTGTTGCCGGGGCCGTTCTGCACGAGGTTCAGCGCGGCCATCTGCTGGCCCAGCCGGCCCGCCTGCTCGGGCGTCAGCGCCGACAGCTGCCCCAGGTTGAGCGAGGTCTGCGTGACCAGTTCGCCGTTGATGTAGACGCTGCGCATGATGCCGAAGGTGGCCACCAGGCCGCCGCCCAGGTCGAAGCCGCCGCGCTGGCGGTCGAGGGTGCGGTCGCTCACCGCGAACCAGGTGGCCCCTGCGGGCTCGGGCGGCAGCGGCCGCTCGGCCAGCGCCGCGCCGCAGGCCCACAGCGACAGGGCCAGCCCGATGCCCGCGCCTGCACCGCGGCGCGGTGCGCGACGGCGGGACGAGGCGGCAGCCATCAGAAATCCCCCGGGCCCAGCTTGGGCAGCGTGATGCCGGCCAGCCCGTCGCGGCCGACGCCGCTGGCCAGCGGCGCCTGCGGGGCGGCGCGCCAGTCCGCCGCCTGGTTGAAGCGGGCGGATTCCATGCGGTTGTGGATCACGAAGAGCAGGCCGTTCTTCCAGCGTGCCTCGAAGTCGCGGCGCGGCATCGCGCGCGTGCCCTTCGCCGGGTCGCCGATCAGCACCCGCCCGTCGCGCAGGCCCTTGATCACCACGAAGTGGTGGTAGCCGCCGTCGTCGATCAGCGCGATCGCCGGGACGCGGGCCTCGGCGAGCTTGTCCAGCGGCTGCTCGAAGCCGTCCGCGGTGAAGCCGCGGCTGGCCAGGAAGCGCTTCATGTCGAGCAGCGAGAAGCCTTCGCGGCGGATCTTGTCCCGGTCGCCGGCGAGGTACATCGCCTGGAACACCGTCTGTTCGTCCACCGCCTGGCCGTAGTGGTGCGTCAGCAGCGTGGCGACGGCCGCCGAGCCGCAGCTGAAGTCGTACTGCTGCAGCAGCGTGCCGGCCAGGCGGGCCTGGCGCCAGCTCCTGACGGGCAGGCGCACGTCGCTGCCGCCCATGTTGGGCAGCTCGACGGTCTGCGCGGCGGCCGCGGCGGCAACGCACAGCAGCAGAGCGCCGAGGGAAACGCGGGACCGCACGGTGCCCACCCTCAGTTCATCTGCAGGTGGATGATCGTGGCGTTCTGGATCAGCACGTTGGCGCCCGAGTTCTGCACCACCACCGGCAGGCCCGTCATGTTGGCGAACGATCCGGCGCTGATCGAGTTGTTGCCCGTGGCGATGTCGCGCGCCGTGTTGCCGGCGGTCGTGCCGTCCAGGCGCATGTCGTTGACCACGGCCTGGCCGCCGCGCATGCGGTCGAGTTCGGCCGCGTCCACGGGGGCACTGAATGCGCCGGCGGCCGGCGCGGCCTTCGCATCGGCGGCGGGTGCAGGCGCCTGGGCGAGCGCCGCGCAGCAGGCGCACGCCAGGACCATGCCGGCCGGTCGGGAGAGTGCGGGGAATGCCATGGCGCGCCTCCTCGTTCGTCGTTCTGGCCCGGCCGCCCCCAGGGCTGCCGGACAGGAAACGGGGCAACCCGCCCGGCGGGCTGCCCTGGGCCTGGACGGGCCTCAGCGGCCGACCGCGAGGTTGGCCTGCACGTTCACGCTCTGCTGCACGAGCGAGGAGATCCCGCTGTTCTGGCTGGCCAGCATGATCCCCGCCGCCGACTGGCCGACGCTGGTCATGGTGTTGGCCATGCTGAACGTGCCGGCATTCACGTTGTTCGTGCCGCCGCTGCCGCCGCTGCCGCCGTTGCCGGTGCCGCCCGTGCCGCCCATGGCCGTGTTGGTGCCGCCGCTGCCGGCGCCGCCCGTGCCGCCCGTGCCGCTGCCGCCGGCACCGCCGTTGCCGGCGGTGTTGCTGCCGTTGCTGGCGCTGCCGTTGGTGGCGCTGCCGTTGGTGGCCGCCCCGCCGGCACCGCCGTTGCCCACGCCGCCCGTGCGGGTGCCACCGCCGCCGCTGCTGGTGGCGGTGCCGCCCGCGCCGCCGGTGCCGCCGGCGCCGGAGGTGCCGCCGTTGCCGGCACCGAGGGCCGGGTCGCCGCCGTTGGCACTGCCGGTGCTGCCGGCCGAGCCGCCGTTGGCGGTGGCGCGGTCGCCGTTGTTGTCGCCGCCGGCGCCGCCGCCGCGGCCCCAGGCGCCGCTGCCCGCATCGGCGCTGCCGTTGGTGGCGCTGCCATGGCTGATGCTGCCGTTGGAGGCATAGCCGCCCGCTGCCCCGACCGCGCCGGTGCCGCCGGCACCGTTGCCGCCGGAGCCGCTGCCGCTGGCACTGCCACCCTGGCCTCGCCCGCCGAGGCCGCCCAGGCCCGAGCCGCCGGCTGCCGAGCCGGTGTTGTAGGCCACGTTGCCCAGGCCGCTGACGCTGTTGCCCGTCACCACGCCGCTGAGCCTGCTGCTCGCGGTGGCGGTCGTGACGTTGAAGGCGTTGCTGAAGCTGCCGGTCGAGCCGTTGTTCAGTGCCGCCGAGCGGGCCGCGTTGGCCTGCGCGTCTCCCGAGTCCCGGTTGGTGCTGCTGTCCGTGCGGGTCGAGGTCCTCGTGCTGTTCGAGGTCGACGTGCTGGTCGCGGTGCTGGTGTTGTCGCCGCGCCGCGTGTCCTGGTCCACGTCGTTCGCGAAGGCCGTGCCCGCCAGCCCGAAGGCCAGGGCCAGCGACGATGCCAAGAGTGTCTTCTTCATAGCTCCTCCAGACGGTGGGAATGGGCCGCAGGCCCGGGTGATTTGCGGGACCGCAAGTCGACAGGGCGCAACGCAACAACGGTGCCAGCGGGCCGGGGCCATGCAACTGCGCCGCGTTTTCCCAATGAAGACGGCGGCATCGGGGGCGTGCGCGATCCGGGAACCGCCGCGATGGCTGCAGGCAAGGCAGGCGGTCTGTCACGCCGCTGTGACACCGCAGGTGTTGGCAATTGCGGACAGTCCGCGGCCGGCGCCCCGGAAGGCCTCGTCCCGACACGCGAATCCGTGCGCCCGGCGCATGTCGCGGGGCTGTGACAGCGCACGCGTCACGCTGCCGCTTCCTGCATGCACGGACGGCCGGTGCGGGCACGGCCTCCGTCGTGCCGCGGCCGCTGCCACAGGCCTGAGACGCCCCACCGCGCCAAGACACATTTGTTGTACGTTTGTTTGCAATTGTCAACTTGATGGGCCGTCGAGCTTCGACATACGCTGGCCGCCCAACGTCCCGGACGACAAGGACACGCGAGCACACACGGCCAGCACGGGGCGTTGGGCAGGTGGATGGAGGCTCCCCGTGAAGAACAACGACATGCATCGTCCGTTGGCCGCGCTGACCTGTTCCGCGCTCGCCGTCGCCGGTTCGCTGGCCCATGCCCAGGCCGGGGCCGAGCGAAGTCCCGCCCGCCGGATCGACGCCCTGCAGCAGCAGTTGGCGGAGCAGGGGCGCCAGATCGAGCGGCTGCAGGCGCAGGCGGCGGAGCAGGAGGCGCGCTTCCGGGAGTTGCAGGAGCGCCTGCAGGTGCAGGAGGCGCGCGGACCCTCGCCGGCGCAGGGCCGTGCGGCCACCGCCGCCTCGGCGCTCGGGCAGGAGGGCGGCGACGGCGAGGGCCGCCCCGTGCGCGTGGGCGTCGCGCCCAGCGCCGAGGCGCAAAGGCCGGTGGTCGCGCCGATCTTCGACGAGCCCGGCATCCTGACGCCCAAGGGCCACTTCGTGCTGGAGCCGTCGGTGCAGTACGGCTACTCGTCGAGCAACCGCGTGGCGCTGGTGGGCTACACCGTGATCCCGGCCCTGCTGATCGGCCTGGTCGACGTGCGCGAGGTCAAGCGCAACACGCTCACCGCCGCGCTGACCGGGCGCTGGGGCGTCACCAACCGGCTCGAGCTGGAAGCCAAGGTGCCCTACGTCCTGCGCTCCGACGCGACCGTGAGCCGCGAGATCTTCACCGGCTCGGCCAACGAGCGCGTCTTCGATGCGCGCGGCAAGAGCATCGGCGACGTCGAGCTGGCCGCGCGCTACCAGCTCAACGACGGCAGCGGCGGCTGGCCCTACATGATCGGCTCGCTGCGCTTCAAGACGCGCACCGGCAAGGACCCGTTCGAGGTCGTCACCGACTGCGTGACGCGCTGCCTGGGCAACACCACCGGCACCGGCCTGCCGCTGGACCTGCCCACCGGCTCCGGCTTCTATTCGCTGCAGACCGCGCTGACCTGGCTGTTCCCGACCGACCCGGCCGTGTTCTTCGGCAGCGTGAGCTACACGCGCAACTTCGGCCGCGACAACATCAGCCGCCGCGTGCTCGACGGGCAGAGCGAATACGTCGGCTCCGTGAAGCCGGGCGACGTCTTCGGCCTGAACTTCGGCATGGGCCTGGCACTCAACGACCGCTCCTCCTTCAGCATGGGGGTGGAACTCAGCTCCATCGGCAAGACGCGGCAGAACGGCCAGCCCGTGCCCACCTCGGTGCGCACGCAGCTGGGCTCGCTGCTGCTGGGCTATTCCTACCGCTACAACGAGCGGACCAGCTTCAACGTGACGGTCGGCGCCGGCCTGACGCGCGACACCCCGGACCTCACCCTGACCTTCAGAGTGCCCGTGTCCTTCTGAACCCGGGCGCCGCGATGCTGCCGCAGAACCTGCTGTGCGTGCTGCTGGGGGCCGATGCCCGCGGCTTCGACATGCGCCTGAAGAGCATGGGCTGGAACCCGTCGCTGGCGGGGGACGTGGCCGGTGCGGCCCGGCTGCAGGCGGGCCAGCATTTCGCCGTCGGCCTGCTGGTGGTGGGCGGCAGCACGGCCGCGCCGCAGGCCGCGCTGGAGGCCTGCGTGCGCGCCTCCGGCGATGCCGAGTGGGTGGTCGCATGCGCCGCCGGCGCGCTCGAATCGCCCGAGTTCCGCGACCTTGTCATCGGCCACTGCTTCGTGCACCAGGTGCTGCCCATCGACTGGCGCGACCTCGAACTGATGCTCCAGCACGCCGCGCAGCGGGCGCAGCTGCGGCGCCGCGACCGCGCAAGCCCGCCCGCGGTCGAGCCTGCCGGCATGGTCGGCCGCAGCCCGGCGATGGCGCGCCTGCGCCAGCAGATCCGCAAGCTGGCCGACACCGAGGCGCCGGTGCTCATCGGCGGCGAGAGCGGCAGCGGCAAGGAACTGACCGCGCGCGCCATCCACGAGCAGTCGCGCCGCGCGAACAAGCCCTTCGTGGCGGTGAACTGCGGCGCCATCGCGCCCTCGCTGATCCATGCCGAGCTGTTCGGCCACGAGCGCGGCGCCTTCACCGGCGCCTCCACCTCCCGCCACGGGCTCATCGAGGCGGCCGAGGGCGGCACCATCCTGCTGGACGAGATCGGCGACCTGCCGCTGGAGCTGCAGGGCAACCTGCTGCGCTTCCTGCAGGAACGGACGATCAGCCGGCTGGGCAGCACGCGCACGCTGCAGACCGACGTGCGGGTGATTGCCGCCTCCAACATCGACCTGGCCCAGGCGGCGGCCGCGCACCGCTTCCGCGAAGACCTGTACTACCGGCTCAACGTGCTGCCCATCGAGGTGCCGCCGCTGCGCAGCCGGATGGAGGACGTGCCCGCGCTGGCCGACTTCTTCTTCGCGCGCTGCCTGGCGCGCAACCGGAGCCGGGCGCGCGGCTTCAGCCGCCAGGCGAGTGCGGCCTTGCTGGGCCACAGCTGGCCGGGCAACGTGCGCGAGCTGTTCAACCGCATCCAGCGGGCGGTGGTCATGGCCGACGGCGCGCTGATCTCGCCCGCCGACCTGGGGCTGGCATCGGCCGAGGCGCCGGCGCCGCTGGACCTGGACGCCGCGCGCATGCTGGCCGAGCGCGACGCCATCCGCGCCACGCTGGGCCGCGTGGGCCGCAACGTGACGCATGCGGCGCGCGAGCTGGGCGTCTCGCGCATGACGCTGTACCGCCTCATGGACAAGCACCGCATCGCGCTCGACGCGGACTAGGGCGCCGGCGGCCGAGCTCCTCCCGATGTGCAACATCGGGGAACCAATCCTGCAACCTTGAAACACATGAACCGGGCCGGCCCGCCGTGGCGGTGGGCCGGCTGCGCTTTTTTCAACCGATTCAAGAGAAGGATTGCTCCGCATGCCCCAGTTTTCCCGCCGCCTGCCCGCCTGGTTCCTCGCGTTGTTCATGCTGCTGCTGGCCATGCCGGCCGCGCATGCCAGGGAGATGGTGAGTGCGGCCCGGGACGGGGTCATGCTGCGCTCGGGCCCCAGCCCGCGCGCGGCCGCCAACTGGACCGTCGACCGCGGCTACCCGCTGCAGGTGCTGGGCCGCAAGGGCGCGTGGCTGCGCGTGCGCGACTTCGAGAACGACCGGGCCTGGGTGCTGAGCGCGCGCACCAGCCATCAGGCGCATGTGGTGTCCACCACCCGCGCGCTCAACGTGCGCAGCACGCCGAGCCTGCGTGCGCGCATCGTGGCCAGGGCCGGCTACGGCGATGTGCTGCGCACGCTGGAGCGGCGCGGCGAGTGGGTGAAGGTGCGCACCGGCCGCGGTGCGACGGGATGGGTGTCGCGCAAGCTGGTGTGGGGCTTCTGAGTCAGCCCAGCCGGCCGGCCGCGTCGAGCGCGCTGCGCACGGCGCCTTCGAGCGTCGCCGGGTAGGGCCCCTCGACGAAGTCGCCGCAGGCCAGCAGCCCCGGGGCCACCTGCGCGGCCGGCCGCTGCAGCGCGGGCGTGCAGGCGAAGGTGGCGCGCTTCTCGACGATGGTCTGCACGGGGCGCAGCCCGGCCCAGCCCAGTTCGTCGCGCGCCTGGGCCAGCACCTGGGCCTCCAGCGCCTCGCGCGTGCCGTCGCAGGCGCTGACGACGAAGGCCGCCAGCCCCGCGGGGCCGCCGAGGCGGCTGCGGTCGAACACGAACTGCGCCGGGCCGCGGCGCAGCGCCCGCATCGGCAGGCCGGGCCACGAGGGCGCGCCCTGCACGTAGACGGTGGCGATGCCTTCGTGCGACAGCGCCTCCGCGGCCTGCGCCCAGGCGTCGGCTTCGGGCAGCGTGGCGGAGCGCGCCAGGCGGGCGCTCTCCCAGGCCGGCGTGGCGAGGACCACGCGGTCGAACAACTCGCCGTCCACGCGCCAGCCGTCGCCCTCGGGCTGCAGCGTCTGCACGCGTTGGCCGAGCCGCACGGCCGCGCCGCGCTCCTGCAGCCAGCCCAGCGCGGCATCGGGCAGCAGGGCGCCCAGGTCCACCCGCGGCAACAGCAGGTCGGCGCCGCCCGGCTCGGAAAGCAGGGCGTCGCGCAGCACGCGCAGGAAGACGGCGCCGCTGGCGCGCTCCACCGGCACGTTGAGCGCCGAGACGCACAGCGGCGCGATCAGCTCGTCCATGACGCGCGGCCGCACGCCGGCGCACAGCTGCGCGACGGTCTGCGTGGGCGCGCAGGCGAAGCGCCGGGCCTGCCAGCGCAGCGTCGTGCGCAGCAGGGAAAGCCGGTCGCGCCACGACCAGCCGCGCGCGCCGGCGATGCCGGCCAGCAGGTCCATCGGCGGCTTCAGGCCGGCAGGGATGCTCAGGCCGCCGCCGTCCGGGAAGCGCAGCGCCAGCGGTGCGCGAAGCAGGGCCTGCGCCGGATCCACGCCCACCGTGCGCAGCAGGTCGAGCGTGGCCCGGTAGGCGCCGATCAGGATGTGCTGGCCGTTGTCGAGCACCTGCCCGTCGTCGGCGACGACGCGGCGCGCCCGCCCGCCCGGGGTGCGCGCGGCTTCGAGGAGCGTGACGGCATGGCCGGTCGCGGCAGCGTGCACCGCGCAGGCCAGGCCCGCCCAGCCGCCGCCGACGATGGCGACGCCGCCCGTCACATCCGCCCCAGCGCCTGCACCTTCCACGCCAGCCACAGCTTGCGCAGCGGCGTGAGGGCGATGCGCTGGCGCAGCACGGCGAAGTCCTCGGCCTCGATCTCGCGCAGCAGCGTGCGGTAGATGCTGGCCATCATGAGGCCGGGCTTCTGGCTGCGCCGGTCGGCGGCGGGCAGCAGGGCCAGCGCCTCGTCGTAGCAGCGCTGTGCGCGGTCGGCCTGGAAGCGCATCAGCGCCACGAAGCGTTCCGAGGGCACGCGGTTGAGGATCTCGTGGGCCTTGACATCGAACTGCTGCAGTTCGTTGACCGGCAGGTAGATGCGTCCGCGCATCGCGTCCTCGCCGACGTCGCGGATGATGTTGGTCAGCTGCAGCGCCAGGCCCAGCTTGTGGGCGTATTCGGTGGTGCGCGGCTCGGCCTGGCCGAAGATGCGGGCCGACACCTCGCCCACCACGCCGGCCACTAGGTGGCAGTAGCGCGCCAGGCCGGCGAAGTCGAGGTAGCGCGTCTGCTGCAGGTCCATCTCGCAGCCCTCGATCACGTCCTGCAGCTGCCGTTCCTCGATGCCGAAGGCGGCCGCGTGCGGCATCAGCGCCTGCATGACGGGGTGGCGCGGCTGCCCGGCGAAGGCGGCCGCCACCTCGGTGCGCCACCAGGCCAGCTTGGTGGTGGCCACGCCGGGGTCGCGCACCTCGTCCACCACGTCGTCCACCTCGCGGCAGAAGGCGTAGAAGGCGGTGATGGCCGCGCGGCGCTCGGGCGGCAGGAAGAGGAAGGCGTAGTAGAAGCTGCTGCCCGAGGCGGCGGCCTTGTCCTGGACGTACTGCTCGGGGGTGGTCATCGGGGCGGCGCGGGTCTCATCGGCGGCGATTGTCGGGGCAAGCGCCGCAGCGACGGCCCGGCTACATCCACAGTGCGCGCCAGGCCAGCCGCGGGGCGTCGGCCCTGCCGACGGTGGGGCGGTGCGAGAAGCTGTCGAAGCCCTGCGACTCGATCTTGTCGAGGATGGCCAGCCCGCCCTGGACGACCAGGCGCAGTTCCCAGCCGATGCGGCCGGGCAGGCGGCGCACCAGCGGCGCGCCCTGGCGCATCAGCGCGCGCGCCCAGCGCACCTCGTCCGCGACCAGGTCGATGGCGGCCCGCGGCGGCGGGACGGGCGCCAGGGGCCGGAAGGTGGCGACATCCTCGCGCGCCAGCCCGTGCCGGGCGCAGTCCGCCAGCGGCAGGTAGAAGCGCCCGCGCGGCAGGTCGACCGAGAGGTCCTGCCAAAAGTTGATGAGCTGCAGGGCGCTGCAGATGGCATCGCTGCGCGCCAGCGACTCGGCGTCCGCCACGCCGTACAGGTGCAGCAGCAGGCGGCCGACCGGGTTGGCCGAGCGGCGGCAGTAGTCGAGCAGTTCGGCGCGGTCGGCATGGGCGCGGCCGTCGCGCGTCCAGGCCACGTCCTGCACGAAGGCGTCGAGGAGATCGGCCAGCAGCGGCTCCGGCAGGCCGAATTCGCGCGCCGCACGCGCCAGCGGGCCGAACACCGCAGCCCAGCGCGGCGAGAAGGCGGTGCCGGCGCAGGCGGCCGCGAGGTCCTGCCGGTAGGCGTGCAGGTCGCGCAGTCGCTCGTCGGCGCCGGCTTCGCCTTCGTCGGCGATGTCGTCCGCCGTGCGGGCGAAGTGGTAGATCGCCGCGATGGGGGGCCGCAGCCGCGCCGGGCACAGCCAGGAGGCGACGGGGAAGTTCTCGTAGTGGTCGGGCGCGGCAGGCACGGCGGGCATTGTCGCGGCCGTGGCGCGGCGGTCCGGTTCGGAGAGGCCGCCGGGCGGCGCGGACGTCGTTGACAGGGGCGAGGGGGATCGCTTAGATTTCACTGACCCGCCGGTCATTAACCGGTTGCCTCCCCGTCTCTCCGCCCTTCGCCGGGCTCCGCCCATGGCCGCTGCCGCACCCCTGTCCGCTCCTCGCCCGCGTCCGGCCCCGGGAGGCCGGCTCCTCTGCGTCCTGGCGCTGGCGGCCCTGGCCGCCGGCTGCTCCCGCCCGCCGCCGGCCGAGGAGCCGGTGCGCGCCGTGAAGATCATGACGGTGGGCACGGGCGCCATGGATGCGTCGCCGGAGTTCTCCGCCGACGTGCGGGCGCGGGTGGAGTCCCGGCTGGGCTTCCGCGTGGCCGGCAAGATCGTGCGGCGCCAGGCCGAGCTGGGGCAGCACGTCGAGCGCGGCCAGGTGCTGGCCCAGCTCGACCCGCAGGACTACCGCCTGGCCGCCGAGGCGGCGCGCGCCCAGGCCGTCGCGGCGCAGACGCAGCGCGACCTGGCGGCGGCCGACCTGCGCCGCTACCGCGAGCTGCGCGAGCAGAACTTCATCAGCGGCGCCGAACTGGACCGGCGCGAGGCCACCTACCGCTCGGCGCAGGCCCAGCTGGACCAGGCGCAGGCGCAGGTCGCCTCGCAGGGCAACCAGGCCAGCTACACCACGCTGGTGGCCGACGTGGCGGGGGTGGTGACGGGCATCGACGCGGAGCCGGGGCAGGTGGTCTCCGCGGGCGCGCCGGTGGTCCGCATCGCGCAGGACGGCCCGCGCGACGTGGTCTTCGCCGTGCCGGAGGACCGGGCCGGCGCGCTGCGGCTGGGCTCGCCCGTCAAGGTGCGCGGCTGGGCGGACGACCGCGAGATCGAGGGCACGGTGCGCGAGGTGGCGGCCAGCGCCGACCCCGTGACGCGCACCTACACCATCAAGGTCGGCATCGACGCCGCTGGGGCGCCGGCCCTGGGTGCGACCGTGTACGCGCGGCCGCAGGCGCTGGCGCACGGCGGCGTGCCGGTCATCAAGCTGCCGACCAGCGCGCTGCGCCAGGAAGGGGCGGGCTCGGCCGTGTGGGTGCTGGACACGGCGGCCATGACGGTGCGGTCGCAGCCGGTGCAGGTGGCCACCGCCGACGGCAACGAGGCCGTGATCGCCGCCGGACTGGTGCCCGGGCAACAGGTGGTGACGGCCGGCGTGCACGTGCTCACGCCCGGGCAGAAGGTCACGGTCTTCAAGGAGAAGGGCTCGTCCGCAGCAGCAGCGCCCGCGCCGGCGGCGAGGAGCCGCTGATGGAGGCGCCGGCGCCGGCGAAGTCCGGCTTCAACCTCTCCAGGTGGGCGCTGGACCATGCGCCGCTGACGCGCTACCTGATGGTGGTGCTGATGGTGCTGGGCTTCGCCGCCTACTTCCAGCTCGGGCAGGACGAGGACCCGCCCTTCACCTTCCGCGCGATGGTGGTGCGCACCTACTGGCCCGGCGCCACGGCGCAGCAGGTGGCCGAGCAGGTGACCGACAAGATCGAGCGCACGCTGCAGGAGGTGCCCTACGCCGACAAGATCCGCAGCTACTCCAAGCCGGGCGAGTCGCAGGTGATCTTCGAGATCAAGGACTCGTCGAAGCCGGCCGAGGTGCCGCAGGTCTGGTACACGGTGCGCAAGAAGATCGGCGACATGCGCTACACGCTTCCGGGCGGCATCCAGGGGCCCTTCTTCAACGACGAGTTCGGCGACGTGTATGGCGTCATCTACGCCCTGCAGGGCCAGGGCTACAGCTACGCCGAGCTGAAGGACTTCGCCGACGACGTGCGCCAGCAGCTGCTGCGCGTGAAGGACGTGGCCAAGGTCGACCAGTTCGGCGTGCAGGACGAGAAGATCTGGATCGAGGTCTCGCAGAAGCGCCTCGCCCAGATGGGCCTGGACTTCAACGCGGTGCTGCAGCAGCTGGGCGCGCAGAACGCGGTCGAAAGCGCCGGCGCCGTGCAGTCGCCGCAGGACGTGGTGCAGGTGCGCGTGGGCGGCCAGTTCAACGACGTCGAGCAGCTCAAGGCCATGCCGATCCGCGGCAGCTCGGGCAACCAACTGCGCCTGGCCGACATCGCCGAGGTGCGCCGCGGCTACGTCGATCCGCCCTCGGTCAAGGTGCGCTTCCAGGGGCAGGAGACGATCGCGCTGGGCATCTCGATGGCCAAGGGCGGCGACATCATCGCGCTGGGCAAGTCGCTGCGCGCCGCCACGCAGCGCATCGGCAAGACGCTGCCCGCCGGCATGACGCTGGCGCAGGTGCAGGACCAGCCGGCCTCCGTCGCCAGCTCGGTGGGCGAGTTCGTTCATGTGCTGATCGAGGCGGTGGTGATCGTGCTGGCCGTCAGCTTCATCTCGCTCGGGCTGCACAAGGGCGGGCGCTTCGGCTGGTACATCGACTACCGCCCCGGCCTGGTGGTGGCCATCACCATCCCGCTGGTGCTGGCGGTGACCTTCCTGGCGATGAACTACTTCGGCATCGGGCTGCACAAGGTGTCGCTCGGCTCGCTGATCATCGCGCTGGGCCTCCTGGTGGACGACGCCATCATCGCCGTGGAGATGATGGTGCGGAAGATGGAGGAGGGCTACGACAAGGCCCGCGCCGCCACCTTCGCCTACGACGTGACGGCCAAGCCGATGCTCACCGGCACGCTCATCACCGCGGCCGGCTTCCTGCCCATCGGCATCGCCAAGTCGGTCACCGGCGAATACACCTTCGCCATCTTCGCGGTGACGGTGATCGCGCTGGTGCTGTCGTGGATCGTCTCGGTGTACTTCGTGCCCTACCTGGGCACGCTGCTGCTGAAGGTCAAGCCGCACGACCCCGACGCGCCGCCGCACGAGCTGTTCGACACGCCCTTCTACACGCGCTTCCGCCGCACCGTGGGCTGGTGCGTGCAGCACCGCTGGCTCACCATCGCGGCCACGGTCGGCATCTTCGCGCTGGGCATCTTCGGCATGTCGAAGGTGCAGCAGCAGTTCTTCCCGGATTCGAGCCGGCCCGAGATCATGGTGGACATCTGGTTCCCCGAGGGCACCTCGTTCAAGGCCAACGAGGCCGTGGCGAAACGGCTGGAGCAGCGGCTGATGCAGGAAGAGGGCGTCGAGAGCGTCGCCACCTGGGTCGGCTCCGGCACGCCGCGCTTCTACCTGCCGCTGGACCAGGTCTTCCCGCAGAGCAACGTGTCGCAGTTCATCGTGCTGGCCAAGGACCTGCACCAGCGCGAGGCGATCCGCCTGCGCCTGCCCAAGGTGCTGGCGCAGGAATTCCCCGAGGTGCGCGGCCGCGTCAAGCTGCTGCCCAACGGCCCGCCGGTGCCGTACCCGGTGCAGTTCCGCGTGATCGGCTCCGACCCGGCCCAGCTGCGCCAGCGCGCCGACGAGGTCAAGGCGGTGATGCGCGCCAACGCCAACATGCTGGGCGTCAACGACAACTGGAACGAGTCGGTCAAGGCCGTGCGGCTGGAGGTCGACCAGTCCAAGGCGCGGGCGCTGGGCGTCACCAGCCAGTCCATCGCCCAGGCCTCGCGCATCATGTTCACGGGCACCACCGTCGGCCAGTACCGCGAGGACGACAAGCTGATCGACATCGTGCTGCGCCAGTCGCCCGACGAGCGCGAGGCGATCTCGGACATCGGCAACGCCTACCTGCCCACCGCCAGCGGCCGCGCCATCCCGCTGATGCAGATCGCGCGCCCCGTCTTCACCTGGGAGCCGGGCGTGATGTGGCGCTGGAACCGCGACTACGCGATCACGGTGCAGGGCGACATCGTCGAGGGGCTGCAGGGCGCCACCGTGACCGAGCAACTGCTGCCCAAGCTGCGCGAACTGGAGGCGGGCTGGAAGGAGGCCGGCGACGCCGGCGTGCGCATCGAGGTGGCCGGCGCGGTGGAGGAGAGCAGCAAGGGCTCGTCCTCCATCGTGGCGGGCGTGCCGATCATGCTGTTCATCGTCTTCACGCTGCTGATGCTGCAGCTGCACAGCTTCAGCCGCTCGATGCTGGTCTTCCTCACCGGGCCGCTGGGCATCGCCGGCGTGGCCGGCGCGCTGTTGCTGCTGAACCGGCCCTTCGGCTTCGTGGCGCTCCTGGGCGTGATCGCGCTGATGGGCATGATCCAGCGCAACTCGGTCATCCTGATCGACCAGATCGAGCTGGACCGCGCCGCCGGCGTGCCGACCTGGGACGCCATCGTCGAGGCGGCGGTGCGGCGCCTGCGGCCCATCGTGCTGACGGCCGCGGCGGCGGTGCTGGCGATGATCCCGCTCTCGCGCAGCGTGTTCTGGGGGCCGATGGCGGTGGCGATCATGGGCGGGCTGATCGTGGCCACGGTGCTCACGCTGCTGGCGCTGCCTGCCATGTACGCGGCGTGGTTCCGGGTCAAGCGGGAAAAAACCGGCCCGGAACCCGCTTAAAATAACCGGTTGACCGATTTCGGCGGGCGGTCCAGGCACGGACCGCCCGTTTTCGTTTTCCATCGACGTTGCGCGGGTGGCGAAATTGGTAGACGCACCAGGTTTAGGTCCTGACGCCAGCAATGGCGTGCCGGTTCGAGTCCGGCCCCGCGCACCAGCGACCTCCCCGAAGGAACAAAAGACATCATGACCGTGAACGTTGAAACGCTCGAGAAGCTCGAACGCAAGATCACCCTGACGCTGCCCGTCGACACCATCAAGAACGAAGTCGACTCGCGCCTCAAGCGCCTGGCCCGCACCGTCAAGATGGACGGCTTCCGCCCGGGCAAGGTGCCGATGAACGTCGTCGCCCAGCGCTACGGCTACTCGGTGCAGTACGAGGTGATGAACGACAAGGTCGGCCAGGCTTTCGCCCAGGCCGCCAACGAGGCCAAGCTGCGCGTGGCCGGCCAGCCCACCATCACCGAGAAGGACGGCGCCCCCGAGGGCCAGCTGGCCTTCGACGCCGTGTTCGAGGTGTATCCCGAGGTCAGCATCAAGGACCTTTCGGGCGCCGAGGTGGAGCGCCTGGCGGCCGAGGTCAACGACGAGGCCATCGACCGCACCCTGGACATCCTGCGCAAGCAGCGCCGCACCTTCGCCCAGCGCGCCCAGGACGCCGCCGCCCAGGACGGCGACCGCGTGACGGTCGACTTCGAGGGCAAGATCGAGGGCGAGCCCTTCGACGGCGGCAAGGCCGAGGACTTCCAGTTCATCGTCGGCGAAGGCCAGATGCTCAAGGAGTTCGAGGACGCCGTGCGCGGCATGAAGGCCGGCGACAGCCGCACCTTCCCGCTGGCCTTCCCGGCCGACTACCACGGCAAGGACGTGGCCGGCAAGACGGCCGACTTCCTGGTCACGGTCAAGAAGATCGAGGCCTCCAACCTGCCCGAGGTGAACGAGCAGTTCGCCAAGGCGCTGGGCATCGCCGACGGCACGGTGGACGGCCTGCGCGCCGACATCCGCAAGAACCTGGAGCGCGAGGTCAAGTTCCGCCTGCTGGCGCGCAACAAGACCGCCGTCATGGACGCGCTGCTGGCCAACGCCGAGCTGGACCTGCCCAAGTCCATCGTGCAGGCCGAGGTCGACCGCATGGTCGAGGGCGCCCGCGCCGAGCTGAAGCAGCGCGGCATCAAGGACGCCGACAAGGCCCCGATCCCGGCCGACGTGTTCCGCCCGCAGGCCGAGCGCCGCGTGCGCCTGGGCCTGGTGGTGGCCGAGCTGGTGCGCGCCAACGGCCTGGAAGCCAAGCCGGAGCAGATCAAGGCCCACATCGAGGAGCTGGCCTCCAGCTACGAGAAGCCGGCCGACGTGGTGCGCTGGTACTACGGCGACAACCGCCGCCTGGCCGAGGTCGAGGCGGTGGTCATCGAGAACAATGTCACCGACTTCGTGCTCGGCAAGGCCAAGGTCGCCGACAAGGCGGTGAGCTTCGACGATCTGATGGCGCAGCAGGGCTGATCCTCCTCCATCGCGGCGTCTGGGGCTTGTGCTCGCGGGCACAGGCCCCATTTCATTTGGACGTACAGTTGCAGCTCTTCCGGAGAGAAACATGAGTTCACAGGAAACCCAGGCCCTCGGCCTGATCCCGATGGTCATCGAGCAGTCGGGGCGCGGCGAACGCTCCTTCGACATCTATTCGCGCCTGCTCAAGGAGCGCGTGGTCTTCCTGGTCGGCGAGGTCAACGACATGACCGCCAACCTGGTGGTGGCGCAGCTGCTGTTCCTGGAAAGCGAGAACCCCGACAAGGACATCTCGCTGTACATCAACTCGCCCGGCGGCAGCGTCACGGCCGGCATGTCGATCTACGACACCATGCAGTTCATCAAGCCCGACGTCTCGACCATGTGCCTGGGCTTCGCGGCCAGCATGGGCGCCTTCCTGCTGGCGGCCGGGGCCAAGGGCAAGCGCTACAGCCTGCCCAACAGCAAGATCATGATCCACCAGGTGCTGGGCGGCGCGCGCGGCCAGGCGACCGACATCGAGATCCACGCCCGCGACATCCTGCGCACCAAGGACCAGATGAACCGCATCCTGGCCGAGCGCACCGGCCAGCCGCTGGACAAGGTCAAGGCCGACACCGAGCGCGACTACTTCCTGACCGCCGACGAAGCCAAGGACTACGGCCTGGTCGACCAGGTGATCGCCCGGCGCGGCTGACCCGCTCTCGGCTGCCGCAGGCCCCGCGCGGGCGTGCGAGACGGCGTTTCCCATGCGGGAGACGCCGTTTTTTGTTTCGCTATCATTGACAGATTCCCCTCCGAGGCATGTGCCCATGGCCGAGAAAAAAGGCTCTTCGACCGAGAAAACGCTGTACTGCTCCTTCTGCGGCAAGAGCCAGCACGAGGTCAAGAAACTCATCGCCGGACCGTCGGTCTTCATCTGCGACGAGTGCATCGACCTGTGCAACGAGATCATCCGCGACGAGATGCCCGCGGCCGAGGAAGGCCGCGAGGGCAAGAGCGATCTGCCCACGCCCGCCGAGATCAAGCACAACCTCGACAACTACGTCATCGGCCAGGAGGCCGCCAAGCGCATGCTGGCGGTGGCGGTCTACAACCACTACAAGCGCCTCAAGCACAAGGAAAAGGCCGCTGCGTCCAAGGGCGGCGACGACGTCGAGCTCAGCAAGAGCAACATCCTGCTGATCGGCCCCACCGGCTCGGGCAAGACGCTGCTGGCGCAGACGCTGGCGCGCCAGCTCGACGTGCCCTTCGTGATGGCCGACGCCACCACGCTGACCGAGGCCGGCTACGTCGGCGAGGACGTCGAGAACATCATCCAGAAGCTGCTGCAGAGCTGCAACTACGAGGTCGAGCGGGCCCAGCGCGGCATCGTCTACATCGACGAGATCGACAAGATCAGCCGCAAGTCCGACAACCCCAGCATCACCCGCGACGTGTCGGGCGAGGGCGTGCAGCAGGCGCTGCTCAAGCTGATCGAGGGCACCATGGCCAGCGTGCCGCCGCAGGGCGGGCGCAAGCACCCCAACCAGGATTTCCTGCAGATCGACACCACCAACATCCTGTTCATCTGCGGCGGCGCCTTCGCGGGCCTCGAGAAGGTGATCGAGGCGCGCACCGAGGCCTCGGGCATCGGCTTCGGCGCCGTGGTGCGCAGCAAGCAGCAGCGCAGTCTCACCGAGGTGTTCCGCGAGGTCGAGCCCGAGGACCTGATCAAGTTCGGCCTGATCCCGGAACTGGTGGGCCGCCTGCCCGTGGTGGCCTCGCTGGCCGAGCTGAGCGAGGACGCGCTGGTGCAGATCCTCACCGAGCCGCGCAACGCCGTGGTCAAGCAGTTCTCCAAGCTGCTGCAGATGGAAGGCGTCGAGCTGGAGGTGCGCCCCGCCGCGCTGCGCGCCGTGGCGCGCAAGGCGCTGGCGCGCAAGACCGGCGCCCGCGGCCTGCGTTCCATCCTGGAACAATCGCTGATCGATACCATGTTCGAGCTGCCCAACGCCGGCAACGTGGAGAAGGTGGTCGTGGACGAATCGACCATCGAAGAGAACAAGCCGCCGCTGCTCGTGTACCGCGAGGCGGCCAAGAAGGCCTGAAGAAGGCCGCCGGTGCGGGCACTGCTTCCTGCCCCTTCGTGCCTTGCGCCTTTGGCGCCGATTCCGATGTCCACGGCGCGACGCCTTGAAAATGGCGGCGCGCCGTCCATCTTTGCCTGACAACCCAGAAGGATTTCCATGTCCGGCCATACCCCCCTGCCTTCCGATCCGATCGACCTGCCGCTGCTGCCGCTGCGCGACGTGGTGGTCTTCCCCCACATGGTCATCCCGCTGTTCGTGGGCCGGCCCAAGAGCATCAAGGCCCTCGAACTCGCCATGGAGGCCGAGCGCCGCATCATGCTGGTGGCCCAGAAGGCCGCGGCCAAGGACGAGCCCTCGGTCGACGACATGTTCGAGGTCGGCTGCGTCTCGACCATCCTGCAGATGCTCAAGCTGCCCGACGGCACGGTGAAGGTGCTGGTCGAGGGCCAGCAGCGCGCCCGCGTGGCCCGCATCGACGACGGCGAGACGCACTTCACCGCCAACGTGGTGCCGCTGGAGGCCGAGGCCGGCGCCGCCAGCACCGAGGTGGAGGCGCTGCGCCGCGCCGTGATGCAGCAGTTCGACCAGTACGTCAAGCTGAACAAGAAGATCCCGCCGGAGATCCTCACCTCGATCTCCAGCATCGACGACCCGGGCCGCCTGGCCGACACCATCGCCGCGCACCTGCCGCTCAAGCTGGACAGCAAGCAGGCCGTGCTCGACCTGTCGGACGTCAAGGCGCGGCTGGAGAACCTGTTCGGCCAGCTCGAGCGCGAGGTCGACATCCTCAACGTCGACAAGAAGATCCGCGGCCGCGTGAAGCGCCAGATGGAGAAGAACCAGCGCGACTTCTACCTCAACGAGCAGGTCAAGGCCATCCAGAAGGAGCTCGGCGAGGGCGAGGAGGGCGCCGACATCGAGGAGATCGAGAAGAAGATCAAGGCCGCGCGCATGCCCAAGGACGCGCGCAAGAAGGCCGAGGGCGAGCTCAAGAAGCTCAAGCTCATGTCGCCCATGTCGGCCGAGGCCACCGTGGTGCGCAACTACATCGACGTGCTGGTCGGCCTGCCGTGGGCGAAGAAGACCAAGATCAAGCACGATCTGGCCAACGCCGAGGCGGTGCTCAACGAGGACCACTACGGCCTGGAGAAGGTCAAGGACCGCATCCTCGAATACCTCGCGGTGCAGCAGCGCGTGGACAAGGTCAAGGCGCCGATCCTGTGCCTGGTCGGCCCGCCGGGCGTAGGCAAGACCTCGCTGGGCCAGTCGATTGCCAAGGCCACCGGCCGCAAGTACGTGCGCATGGCGCTGGGCGGCATGCGCGACGAGGCCGAGATCCGCGGCCACCGCCGCACCTATATCGGCGCGCTGCCGGGCAAGGTGCTGCAGAGCCTGAACAAGGTCGGCACGCGCAACCCGCTGTTCCTGCTGGACGAGATCGACAAGCTGGGCACCGACTTCCGCGGCGACCCGTCCAGCGCGCTGCTGGAAGTGCTCGACCCGGAGCAGAACCACACCTTCGCCGACCATTACGTCGAGGTCGACTTCGACCTGTCGGACGTGATGTTCGTCGCCACCTCGAACTCGATGAACATCCCGCCGGCGCTGCTCGACCGGATGGAGGTCATCCGCCTGTCGGGCTACACCGAGGACGAGAAGACCAGCATCGCGCTGAAGTACCTGCTGCCCAAGCAGATGGAGAACAACGGCGTGCGCGAGGGCGAGCTGCTCGTCACCGAGGACGCCGTGCGCGACATCGTGCGCTACTACACCCGCGAGGCCGGCGTGCGCTCGCTGGAACGCGAGCTCTCGAAGATCTGCCGCAAGGTGGTCAAGGGCCTGCAGCTCAAGAAGATGGAGCCGAAGGTGACCGTGGACAGCGGCAACCTGAACGACTTCCTGGGCGTGCGCAAGTACAGCTTCGGCCGCGCCGAGCAGCAGAACCAGGTCGGCCAGGTGGTCGGCCTGGCGTGGACCGAGGTGGGCGGCGACCTGCTGACCATCGAGGCCGCCACGCTGCCCGGCAAGGGCATGATCACGCGCACCGGTTCGCTGGGCGACGTGATGAAGGAGTCGGTCGAGGCCGCGCGCACCGTGGTGCGCAGCCGCGCGCACCGCCTGGGCATCCGCGACGAGCTGTTCGAGAAGAAGGACATCCACATCCACGTGCCCGACGGCGCCACGCCCAAGGACGGCCCGAGCGCCGGTGCCGCCATGACGACGGCGATCGTGTCGGCCCTCACCGGCATCCCGGTGCGCGGCGACGTGGCGATGACCGGCGAGATCACGCTGCGTGGCGAGGTCACCGCCATCGGCGGCCTGAAGGAGAAGCTGCTGGCGGCCCTGCGCGGCGGCATCAAGACGGTGCTGATCCCGGAAGAGAACGCCAAGGACCTGCAGGAGATCCCCGAGAACGTGAAGAACGGCCTGGAGATCGTGCCGGTGAAGTGGATCGACAAGGTGCTCGAGATCGCGCTGGAGAAGCGGCCCGAGCCGCTGTCCGACGAGGAAGTGGCGGCCTCGCAGGCCGCGATGACGGAACTGGCCAAGCAGCGCGCCGCCTCGCCGGCGCCCGCCTCGGACGGTTCGGTCAAGCATTGACGCAAACGGGCGGGAGTCTTGCCGGAAGCCTCGAAAACGGCATATAATGCAAGGCTTCCGGCAGCGGAAGAGATTGCGAAAGCAAGTGCGGGAATAGCTCAGTTGGTAGAGCGCAACCTTGCCAAGGTTGAGGTCGACGGTTCGAGACCGTTTTCCCGCTCCAACTCTCTTTCATTGTCGCGAACACGCGGGAATAGCTCAGTTGGTAGAGCGCAACCTTGCCAAGGTTGAGGTCGACGGTTCGAGACCGTTTTCCCGCTCCAGTTTTCAAGAAGGGAAGCAACCGCTTCCCTTTTTTTCAGGTGCTCCGGTGCCTGAACGGCGCGATAGCAAAGCGGTTATGCCCCGGATTGCAAATCCGGTTAGACCAGTTCGACTCTGGTTCGCGCCTCCACCTCATCGGTGAGAGAGCCCCGCCAACCCGGTTGTCGGGGCTTTTCCGTTTTGGGCCGGCCGCCGCGCGCCGGCCCCTCGGTGTCCGGCGCCCGGATGGTGAAATTGGTAGACACAGCGGACTTAAAATCCGCCGCGACCGAAAGGCGCGTACCGGTTCAAGTCCGGTTCCGGGCACCACACGCGCCGATCACGCCGGATCATCGAGCGTGTCATCAATCCCGGACTGATCGCGAGCCCGCCAGGCAGGCCAGGATGGTGGACGTCGATCCGTTCATCGGTTGCCTGTCCATCGCAGAGACCGAATCACCGGGCGCGACTCATGGGGCGTTCAGTCGGTGAAGGAGCGCACCGCGATCGGCAGCGCCGGCGCCTGCCAGCGGTAGTCGGGCGCCAGCACATTGCGGCCGGGCTGCCGTCCCTGCCACTGCAGGCCCAGCAGGTCGGCCAGCGTCCAGGCGGCCCAGTCGGCGCGGAAGGGCTGCAGTGCCATCGCCGACGGCGACGCCGGCGGGCCGTTGCGCCACACCACGGCCGGGATGCGGTAGCCCGATGCGGTGCTCGGGCTGTGGCCCGCGCGGTCGCTGCCGTGGCCCACTTCCTGGCCGTGGTCCGAGAGGTACATCCATGCGCGGTGTCCCTCGCTGCGGCCGATGGTGCGGGTGAGTTGCAGCATCTCCGACACCACGAAGTCGTGGTACAGCAGCGCCGCGTCGTGCTCCTGCCGAAAGCGCCGCACCCAGGCGGAGCGGCCGTCCTTCACCAGTTGGGCCTCCACCGCGTCGGCTTCGTCGTCGAAGGGGTTCTGGCCCTGCGGAAAGCGCAGCGCGTAGTGCGGATGCGCGCCCAGCAGGTGCACGACGATGAACTTGCGCTCGACCGGGTCTTCCAGCGCCTCCTGCACGCAATCGAGCAGTTCGCTGTCGAGCGAGGCGCTGGCCCGGCCCGGCGTGCGATTGACGATGTCGACCACGTCGGCCAGGCGCGCATGTTCCTGCTCGATGGCCACGTCGTCATGGTTGCTCATCCACCAGGTCTTGTAGCCCGCCGCGCGCGCCAGGGCCAGCAGGTGCTGCGGGTCGGGCCGGTCGGGCTCGCCGAAGGCGAACAGGTTGCGCAGCGAGGGCAGGGTGCTGGCATCCACCGACCACGCGTTGCGCAGCACGGTCATCTGGTCGCCGAGTTGGCGCTGATGCGCGAGCAGGCGCGGCGTGGTCGCGCGGCCGTAGCCGTAGAGCGCCATGTTGTCGCGGTTGATGCTGTCGGTGATGACCAGCACCACGGTCGACGGCCCCGCGTGCGTGATGACGGGCGCGACGGTACGGGCGCGCGCCAGGGCCGCGTCGCGCAGGCGCTGCTGGTCGGCCCAGCCGGCGCGCAGCGCCTGCACCTGTGCGTGCCAACCGCTCCAGAACAGCGCCGGATGCAGGCGCCGCCAGGGCTTGCTCGCATAGCCCACGGCACCCGCGAGCAGGACCAGCGCGATGCCCGCAGCGGTCCAGCGCGAGAGATGTGTCGCACCTGCCCGCCGCCCCTGCCTCGCCAGGCGCCAGCCACCTGCGGCAGCGGCCAGCAGTGCGGCCGACCACAGCAGCGCCGTGCGCCAATGCATGGCCAGGCATTCGCCGCTTTCGCGCGAATTGGTGTTGGCGGCGGCACCCAGCACGAGTGCGCCATCGGGCGCCGCCTGGTAGGTGTCGAGCAGGTAGGCCCGCACCGCGCCGTCGACGGCGAAGGCCAAGGTCCAGAGCCACACGGTCGCCGTGCGCAGCCGGTGCATGTGCGGGCTTCGCACGGGCCAGCACAGCCAGGCCAGTAGCGGCAGGGCCAGCACCAGCAGTTGCGCGACGCGGCGGCCGTCGTGCCCCAGCACGACGAAGACGCCGAGCAGCGCCATCACCCGCGGATCGCAGGGGTGCCGGCCCCCGCTCGGCGGGAGCAGTGCTGCGCCAGGCCACTACTTCGCACAGGCACGCCGTGGTCCCGGCGGTCGGCGCTCTGCGCGTTTTCGTAGGTCTTGTAGCGTGGGTGCTGAGAGATTCCTGAAAATCAGGCGTCCCGCCCCTTGTCGGTCAGGGCCGGGGCGAGCAGGCTCACCGGGAAGAGCTTGCGGTATCTTTTCTGGTGGATATTTCAGGGACCGGGCAGGCCCTCGCAGGGATGCAGCGTGACATGGAAGGAAGCGCCATGAGATGGATGTCTCTCATTGCGGCCGCGGCGCTCGCCGTGCTGGGTGCAGGCCAGGCCCGCGCGCAGTTCGATCCGGGCGCGTCGGCGGACCTGGGCGCGGGGATGGGGGCAAACGCCCTGGGGCAGTCGACGCTGGGCGGCACGCGCGGCATCGGGCAGGCCGGTCGCGGCTCGGACGAACTGTCGCCGACCATGAAGAAATACTGTGCGCAATGGCCGGACGAAGGTGTGTGCAAGGCGGACCGGGCCCGCCATGCGCAGCCGGCGACGCCCACGCCGCACGGTGGCGCGGCGCGAGATCCGGCCGCCAGGATGCGGGCCATCGGCCCTGAATACCAGCGCCGCGTGCGCCTGTATGGGCAGGCAGAGGCGGACCGCTGGCTTGCGCAGACGGCCCGGGACATGGGCCAACGCGACGGCACCGCCGCCCGCCGGTCCGAGGGTCGGTGAAGAGGCGCCGGCGACAGCCGGTGCCCCGCCTCTGCGAGCGCCCCTCAGGCGGTCGGCATGGCAGGTTTTTCCCAGAGCGCAAAAAAACCCGGCCACGCTGTCACGCGTGCCGGGTCTGCCATCGTGCCCCTCGCGGGGCACGCCACCGATCAGAGCGAAGCGGCGCGCTCGGCGCTGCGGCGCTGGGCCAGGCTGCCGTTGGTGTACTGCGCCGGGATCTGGCTGTTCACGAAGGACTTGGCGTCCAGGTTCGCCGTCGGGCTGTGCGCGGCAGCGACCGCTTCGGCACGCACCGTGGCGCGGTCGAGCTGGCCAGCCATCAGCGCACGCGCTGCGTCGCCGGAGGCGTCGCCATAGGCATTGCTCTGGCGGGCAGCGGCGATGGCCTGCTGCTGCACCTCGGCGCGGCTGAGGGTCGAGTTGACGGTCAGTACGCCTTCGTACTCTTCGGCCTGGGCGGCGCCCACGGCGGCCATCAGGGACAGGGCGGCAACGGCGATGATCTTCGAGGTCTTCATTTCTTAACTCCTTGTGCTCGGGTAGCGTTTGAACAAGAGAGCGAACGGGGCACCCGGCCGGGTTCGCTTCGGGTCTGCGTTCAATCGCTGGCCCGTGAGAAGAATTGTGGAGCGGAAGACTCGGTAGAAACCCTATGGATTTCGAACGCGGCGTTCACGCGAACGAAACAATCAGGGTGCTTCAGGCAAAAAGAAACCCGCCGGAGCGGGTTCAACAGCAGTTCGCGGAGGAGGAGGGAGGAGGAGAAGAGATGAACTGCCGAGCCCGCACTGTCTCAGCGGCACCTTAGGCGAAGCTTAAGCGGCAGGGCCTCCGGCCCCGGCCCGGTCGAATACACTGGCAGACCTGCCGTGGCGATCCGCCGGACGGGCGCCACGCCTCAACATCCACGGTGTCATCGCGGTATCTGGCGGACCGAAGGGTCCGGACCCGGCTTGCAGGCGGGTCGGCGCAATCTGCGCATGCCGGTACTGCTGCGCCACGAGTACAAGGGAGCTGCTCATGCCTCGCTACAACGCTCCATTCGAGATCCACGTGCATGGCGACGTGCCGCTGCGGTCCGACGTCACCTACGCCCAGATTCAGGACGCCCTCAAGCCGCTGTGGACCTATGCCGGTGCCAAGTCGCTGGCCGACGCCTCCGCCAGCGCCTACGAGGAAGAACCCGGCATCCGCTACGAGCAGAAGGAGCACATGCTCCAGATGTGCTGGACGCTCGAGGGCGACGAAGACTTCCGCCAGGCCCTGGACGAGATGTGCATGGGCGTGAACGACCTGGCCGAGCAGGGCGCGGCCATCGAGGTCACCTTCTACGACACCGAGTTCGACGAGGAGGAGGACGGCGACCCGGAGGAGGAGTCGCGCGACGACTTCGTCATGCTCTTCGTCGGCCCCAACCCCGCGGCCATCATGCAGGTGCAGCGCGACCTGCTGGTGGAGGACGTGGTCAACCTGATGGAGCGCCACTTCGACGGCGCCGAGCTGGGCGGCGTGGTGGCCGAGATCGACAAGCTCTTCAGCGACCGCTTCGACGCGCTGGTGAATTCGCTGGAGATCGGCAAGCGCCCGCGCGGCGGCACGGGCGGGCCGGGCGCCGGCGGGCACGGCGGCGGCCGGCGGCCGCGCCATCTGCACTGACGCACTGAATCCGCTCTGACGGAATCCCCTCGAAGGCCCGCCGAGCGCGGGCCTTCGTTCGTCCGCTGCCCGCGACACAGACGCCGGCTATGCTGCGCACCTTGTTCCGGACGAGGGGTGCGCGTGGCCTTGTTTTCCCGATCGGTGCTGCAACCGGGCGTGCGCAAGCGCGAGGTATTCGGCTGGGCGATGTACGACTTCGCCAACTCGGGCTACACGACGGTGGTCATCACCGCCGTGTTCGCGGCCTACTTCGTGGGCGGCATCGCGCGCTCGGCGCCCTGGGCCGCCTTCGCCTGGACGCTGGCGCTGAGCATCGCCTACGCCGTGGTGATGTTCACCATGCCGGCCATCGGCGCCTGGGCCGACCGGCATGCGGCCAAGAAGCGCGTGCTGGCGCTGGTGACGGCCGGCTGCGTGCTGGCCACCGCCGCGCTGGCGTTCACGCCGCGCATGGCACAGGGCGAGGGCCTGCAGGGCGTGCTGTTCGCGATGCTGCTGGTCGTCGTCTCCAACACCTTCTACTCGTACGGCGAATCGCTCACCGGCGCCTTCCTGCCCGAGCTGGCGCGGCCCGAAGGCATGGGCCAGGTCAGCGGCTGGGGCTGGGCCTTCGGCTACGTGGGCGGCATGCTCACCCTGGGGCTGTGCCTGGCGTACGTGCTGTGGGCGCAGTCGCGCGGGCTGCCGGCGTCGCACTTCGTGCCGGTGACGATGCTGGTGACGGCCGCGGTGTACGGGCTGGCGGCCTGCGCCACCTTCGCGCTGCTGCCCGAACGGGCCGAGCCGCAGCCGCAGCGTGCGCGGGTGAGCGCCTGGCGGCAGCTGCGCGCCACCTTCGCCGATGCGCGGCGGTATCGCGACTTCATGTGGCTGCTGGCCTGCACGGTGTGCTACCAGGCCGGCGTGGCGGTGGCGATCGCGCTGGCGGCGATCTATGCGGAGCAGGTGATCGGCTTCGTGCCGCACGAGACGATGGTGCTGATCTTCGTGCTCAACCTGGCCGCCGCCGGCGGCGCCTTCGCCTTCGGCTACGTGCAGGACCGCATTGGCCACCGGCGCGCGCTGTCGGTCACGCTGCTGGCCTGGGTGGCGGTGTGCCTGATTGCGGCCGGCGCGACCAGCAAGGGCGGCTTCTGGTGCGCGGCCGCGATCGCCGGCCTGGCGATGGGCTCGAGCCAGTCGGCGGGCCGTGCGATGACGGGAGTGCTCGCACCGCCGGCGCAGCTGGCGGAGTATTTCGGCCTGTGGACCTTCGCGACGCGGCTGGCGAGCATCGTGGGGCCGCTGTCCTATGGCGCGATCACCTGGATGACGGGCGGCAACCAGCGGGTGGCGATCCTGGCGACGATGGTGTTCTTCCTCGCCGGCCTCGCGTTGCTCCTGCCCATCGACATGCACCGTGGGCGGGCGGCGGCGCTGGCCGGGCGTTGACGCGGCGGCCTAGGGCGCGCGCAGCGCCTTCGGCACGGCGTAGCGCTCGCCTTCGTAGCGCAGCGTCACCGACTCGTAGCGCGCGGTCCCCGTCTTCTCGACGCACTGCCCGTCGTCCTGCAGCTGGGCGCGCATGGGCGTGAGCGTGCGGGCGAGCACGAGATCGGCGAAACCGCCGCCGCCGCCGCGCGGCCGGCCGACGGACACCAGCGAGCGAAGCTGCTCGAACTGGCCGGCGCATTGCAGATCCCATTCGCCGCTGTCGCGGTCCAGCTCGATCTCGTCCAGCACCTGGCGCAGCTTGCCGCCTTCCGGCACGTACAGGCGCAGCGTCTCGCTGGAGAAGGGATTGGGCCGCGAGCTGCCGCTGTAGCTCACGCGCAGGCCGAAGGCGCGGGACTCGGGCGAGAGCACGTAGCGGGCGGTGTCGATGCGGATGTCGCGGATGCGGATGGCGTCCTCCTCCAGCGCCTCCGGCTGGAAGAGGCGGGCCAGCACGGCGTCCCGGTCGGTGTTGCCGTTGTCGGGGCGCTGGATCACCAGCACCTCCAGGTCCAGCGTCCGGTCGCCGGCGCCGCTGTCGGCACGCTCCAGCGGCAGCACGACGATGCTGCGCCCGGGGTATGCGGGCCAGGCCTTGCAGGCGGCCAGGGCGCCGACCAGCGTGCGCTTGGGGTGCAGCCGGGCGTGCATGCGCTCGGCCAGGCCGCTCTCGCAGGCGGCCCGGGCCGGCAGCGCGGCGGCCGCGAGAAGAGGCAACAGGAGCAGGGCGGGCAGCGCGGCGCGCAGGCGGAGCGGAACACGGGGACGCATGCCCCGATTGTCCGGCGGGCTCAGCCGGCCGGGAGGGCGGGGGCCGCCACCTGCGCCGCCGGATCGGTATCTTTCGACACCTGCGCCTGCGGCACGGCCTTCAGCCAGCGGCGGGCAGCGGCTTCCAGGGCGGGCAGCGCACCATTGCCGGTCAACACCAGGCCGCCGCCGGCGTCCGCCGGCGCCAGCAGCCCGGCCTCGGCCAGCAACTGCCGGGTGCGGGTGGCGACCGGCCGGCCGGTGTCCAGGAAGCGCACCGAGGCCGGTGCGTGGCGGCGCAGCGCATCGAGCGCGAAGGGGTAGTGGGTGCAGCCGAGGACGACGGTGTCCGTCTCGCCGGCCTGCAGGCCGAAGGGCCCCGCGGCGCGCATGTAGCGGGCGCACAGCGCCTCCGTCTCGCCGGCATCCGTGCGCTCGATGGCATCGGCCAGCCCGTTGCAGGGCACGCCCACGACCTGCGCCTGCGGCGCCACCGCCTCGCGCAGGCGCAGGAACTTGGCGCTGGCCAGCGTGCCGCGCGTGGCCAGCACCGCGATGCGGCCGGTTCGGCTGGCCGCCACGGCCGGCTTGAGGGCCGGCTCCAGGCCCACGACGGGCAGGCCCGGCCAGGCGGCGCGCAGATCGTGGATGGCCGCGGCCGTGGCGGTGTTGCAGGCCACCACCAGGGCCTTGGCGCCGTGCGTCCCGATCAGCGCCTGGGCCACGGCCCGCGCGCGCGCCAGCACGTAGGCATCGCCGCGCTCGCCGTAGGGCGCGTGGGCGCTGTCGGCGTGGTAGACGAAGCGCTCGTGCGGCAGCGCCTCGCGCAGCGCCTGCAGCACGCTCAGGCCGCCGACGCCGCTGTCGAACACGCCGATGGGGGCGCTGGCACCGGCGTGCATGGGTTCAGGCCGTCTCCAGCGCGATGCCCTTGAACTCGCCGCTGGCGATGCGCTTGCTCCACTCGGCCGGGCCGGTGACGTGCGCGCTGGTGCCGCCGGCGTCCACCGCCACCGTCACCGGCATGTCGACCACGTCGAACTCGTAGATGGCTTCCATGCCCAGGTCCTCGAAGCCGACCACCTTGGCGGTCTTGATGGCCTTGCTGACCAGGTAGGCGGCGCCGCCCACGGCCATCAGGTAGGCGCTCTTGTGCTTCTGGATGGCCTCGATGGCGGTCGGGCCGCGCTCGGCCTTGCCGATCATGGCGATCAGGCCGGTCTGCGACAGCATCATGTCGGTGAACTTGTCCATGCGCGTGGCGGTGGTGGGGCCGGCGGGGCCGACGGCCTCGTCCTTCACCGGGTCGACCGGGCCGACGTAGTAGATGACGCGGTTGGTGAAATCGACCGGCAGCGTCTCGCCCTTGGCCAGCATGTCCTGGATGCGCTTGTGCGCGGCGTCGCGGCCGGTGAGCATCCTGCCGTTCAGCAGCAGGGTCTGGCCGGGCTTCCAGCTGGCGACTTCCTCCTTGGTCAGCGTGTCCAGGTTGACGCGCTGGCTCTTCTGCGTGTCGGGCGCCCAGTCCACCTTGGGCCACAGGTCCAGGCTCGGCGGCGTGAGGTAGGCCGGGCCGGAGCCGTCGAGCACGAAGTGCGCATGGCGCGTGGCGGCGCAGTTGGGGATCATCGCCACCGGCTTGCTGGCCGCGTGCGTGGGGTGCATCTTGATCTTGATGTCGAGCACCGTGGTCAGGCCGCCCAGGCCCTGCGCGCCGATGCCCAGGGCGTTGACCTTCTCGTACAGCTCCAGGCGCAGTTCCTCGACCTGCGTGAGCTTCTCGCCCTTGGCCGCCTTGGCCTGCAGCTCGTACATGTCCAGGTCGTCCATCAGCGACTCCTTGGCCATCAGCACCGCCTTCTCGGCCGTGCCGCCGATGCCGATGCCCAGCATGCCGGGCGGGCACCAGCCGGCGCCCATCGTCGGCACCGTCTTGAGCACCCAGTCGACCACCGAGTCGCTCGGGTTGAGCATCACCATCTTGCTCTTGTTCTCGCTGCCGCCGCCCTTGGCCGCGACGGTGATGTCGACCGTGCTGCCGGGCACGATCTCGGTGAAGACCACCGCGGGCGTGTTGTCCTTGGTGTTCTTGCGGGCGAACTGCGGGTCGGCCACCACGCTGGCGCGCAGCGTGTTGTCGGGGTGGTTGTAGCCGCGGCGCACGCCTTCGTTGATGGCGTCCTCCAGGCTGCCGGTGAAGCCGGCCCAGCGCACGTCCATGCCGACCTTGAGGAAGACGTTGACGATGCCCGTGTCCTGGCAGATCGGGCGGTGGCCGGTCGCGCTCATCTTGCTGTTGGTGAGGATCTGCGCCATCGCGTCCTTGGCCGCCGCGCTCTGCTCGCGCTCGTAGGCGCGGGCCAGGTGGGCGATGTAGTCGGCGGGGTGGTAGTAGCTGATGTATTGCAGGGCCGCGGCGATCGATTCGATCAGGTCGTCTTGCTGGATCGTGGTCATGGTCGTGTCGTGGGGAAGAGGAGGCGAATGGCCCGTCGGCTGCGGGTCTGGCGCGGATTATCGGCCGCTGCTGCGCAGGGGGCAGGCCGCCTCAAGCCCCTGAAGATGAGAATTCTTCTTGTTTGGGTCGATACTCGCGCTTTTCGTCTCCAGCGACCTCCGCCATGTCCACCACCCATCGCACCGAGAAAGACACCTTCGGCCCCATCGACGTCCCCGCCGACCGGCTCTGGGGCGCGCAGACGCAGCGCTCGCTGCAGAACTTCGACATCTCCGGCGAGCGCCAGCCGAAGGAGATCATCGAGGCCCTGGCGCTGGTCAAGCGCGCCTCGGCCGTGGTCAACCAGCAGCTGGGCCTGCAGGACGCGAAGAAGACCGACGCCATCGTCGCCGCGGCCGACGAGGTGCTGGCCGGCAAGCATCCCGACGAGTTCCCGCTCGTGGTGTGGCAGACCGGCTCCGGCACCCAGACCAACATGAATGTCAACGAGGTGCTGGCCAACCGCGCCAGCGAACTGCTGGGCGGCCCGCGCGGCGAGGGGCGGCTGGTGCACCCGAACGACGACGTGAACCGCAGCCAGTCGAGCAACGACGTGTTCCCCACCGCCATGCACGTGGCGGCGGTGCAGGCCGTCACGCACAGGCTGCTGCCGGCCATCGCCAGGCTGCGCGCCACGCTGGCGAAGAAGTCCGAGGACTTCATGGACATCGTGAAGATCGGCCGCACCCACCTGCAGGACGCCACGCCGCTGACGCTGGGCCAGGAGATCTCCGGCTGGGTGGCGCAGCTCGACCAGAACGAGAAGCACGTGCGTGCCGCGCTGCCGCACCTGAGCGAACTGGCGCTGGGCGGCACGGCGGTGGGCACCGGCCTGAACGCGCCCAAGGGCTATGCAGAGGGTGTGGCGGCCGAGCTGGCACGGCTGACGGGGCTGCCCTTCGTCACCGCGCCGAACAAGTTCGAGGTGATGGCCGCCTGCGATGCCTTCGTCAGCGCGCACGGTGCGCTCAAGACGCTGGCCGGCAGCATGAACAAGATCGCCAACGACGTGCGCTGGCTCTCCAGCGGCCCGCGCAGCGGCATCGGCGAACTGAGCATCCCCGAGAACGAGCCGGGCTCGTCGATCATGCCCGGCAAGGTCAACCCGACGCAGAGCGAGGCGGTGACGATGCTGGCCGCGCAGGTGATGGGCAACGACGTGGCCATCAACATCGGCGGCATGTCGGGCAACTTCGAGCTGAACGTGTTCCGACCGATGGTGGCGCACAACTTCCTGCAGAGCGTGCGCCTGCTGGCCGACGGCATCACCAGCTTCAACGACCACTGCGCCGTGGGCATCGAGCCCAACCGCGATCGCATCGCCGAGCTGGTGAGCCGCTCGCTGATGCTGGTGACGGCGCTGAACACGCACATCGGCTACGACAAGGCGGCCTTCATCGCCAAGAAGGCGCACAAAGAGGGCACCTCCCTGCGCGAGGCCGCGATCGCCTCGGGGCACCTGACGGGCGAGCAGTTCGACGAGTGGGTCGTGCCGGAGAAAATGACAGGCCGCTGACCGGCGTGCGGCCGGCGCCATGCCGGACGGGCCCGTCCGGGGGCGCCCAGGCACCGGCCGGCCTGACTGCAGGGAGGAGAAAACATGCGCTTGTGGACGTCGATGCTGGCCGCGGCTGGAGCCTGCTGCGCGGCCGTGGCGCCGGCGATGGCCGGGCCGCCGAGCGCGGCCCAGCTGTCGGAGATCCAGGCCCTGTTCGGCTATGACCGCGTCTTTGCCGCGTTCTTCGACCGCATGGCCGCCGACGTCGCCGACAACCTCGTGGAGGCCGCCTTGGAAGGGCTGTCGCCATCGGCGCATGTCTTCCGGGAGGAGGTCGTCACGCCGGAGGTGCGGGCCCGGCTCGAGGGGTGCGTGCGCCACGAGGTCTCGGCCGGCTTCGCGCCCGCCATCGACGACCTGATGCGCGCGCAGTTCGAAAGCGGCGAGAACGTCGAGGCATGGAAGGCCTTTGCGCAGACGAGCGCGGGCGCTACGGTGATGCAGTTCGTCCGCGAAGGCCTGCGCATGCCCGCAGGCGCGCGCCAGCACATGCGCAGCGCGATCGCACGCTCGGCGGACGCGTTGACCACCGAGCAGAAGGCCGAGGCGGGCCAGTTCCTGGGCTCCTCGGCGGGTCGTGTCATCGGCAAGGACGTTCCGTCGCCGTCATTCGACACCGACGCGGTGGCCCAACGGGTGTTCGATGCCTGCGTGATGGACCCGGAAGCGGCCCGCAGGATCGAGGAACTGACCCGGCGCCGGCCCTGAGCGGCTTGCGTGCCCGGGCCAGGGCCGGCCGCCTCAACCGCCCGCAGCCTTCAGCGCCGCCTCGATCCAGCCGTCGAAGGTCCGCTGGTGGCCCTTGATCCAGGCATCGGCGTGGCGTTCCACGTCGGCCGGCTGGTTCTCGCCGTCGCGCATGCGCAGGTTCTGCGCGTTGATGTCGCCCACCGGCAGCTGCATCACCTCGAACAGCTTCGCGGCGGCCGGGTTCTTGTCGACGAAGGCCTTGTTCGCCACGATGCGCTGCGTGTTGGCGACGAAGCCGTAGTTCCGGCCGTTGGCCAGCTTCGTGTCGATCTTCGACTGCTCGCCGGGCAGCGCGGAGAAGGGCACCTGCAGCCACACGACCTCCTGCCCCGGGCGCAGCACGCCGCTCACCCAGTAGGGCGTCCAGGTGTAGTAGAGGATCGGCTTGCCCTGCCTGAAGCGGGTGATGGTGTCGGCCATCAGCGCGGCGTAGCTGCCCTGCACGTGCTTGACGCGCTCGCGCAGCTTGTAGGCGTCGAGCTGGTGCTCGATCACCGCCTCGCAGCCCCAGCCGGGGTTGCAGCCCGTCATGTCGGCCTTGCCGTCGCCGTCGGCGTCGAACAGCGCGGCGATCTTCGGGTCGGCCAGCTGGGCGATGTTGGTGATCTTGTAGGCGTCGGCGGTCTTCTTGTCGATCAGGTAGCCCTGCACCGCGCCGGTCGAGTACCTGCCGGTGCGCGACAGCCTGGCGTCGCCGCCGGCGTTCTTGTAGAAGTCGGCGTGCAGCGGATCCCAGTGGTCGGCCATGAAGGTGGCGTCGCCGTTGGCGATGGCGACGTGCGCCGTCGGGTACTCCACCTCGCGGATCGGCTGCACGTCGTAGCCGAGCTTCTGCAGGGCGCGCGAGACCAGCAGCGTCTGGAAGGTCTCCTCGGCGATCGAGCTCTGCAGCGGCTGCACCGGGATGCCCTTGCCGGGCAGCGCCTGCGCGGTGGCGGCCGCGCTGCCGGCGGCCAGCAGGCCGGCGGCGAGGAGGGCGCGCCAGCGGGCGAAACGGAAGGGGGAGGTCATGCGTTGGCTTCCTTTCGGTGTCGTTGTTGCGGACGTGGGCGTGTTCAGTTCGCGCGGGTGGCCAGCGCGGGCGCCACGGGCGCGCCGGCGGCGTGGCCGGCATTCCCGGCCGCCGCTGGCGCCGGCTTCGGCCGCGCCAGGCGCCACGCCAGCCCGGCCGGGCCGGTCTGCCACCAGTGGCGCGCGCCGCGACGCGGCTGGCCCATGGCCTGGGTGATGCGGTCCAGCGTGATGGCCAGCAGCACGATGCCCAGGCCGCCCACGGTGGCCAGGCCCATGTCGAGCCGGCCGATGCCGCGCAGCACCATCTGGCCGAGGCCGCCGACGGCGATCATGGAGGCGATCACCACCATCGACAGCGACAGCATCAGCGCCTGGTTGACGCCGGCCATGATCGAGGGCATCGCCAGCGGCAGCTGCACCTTGGTCAGCAGCTGCCAGGGCGAGGCGCCGTAGGCGCGCGCCGCCTCCACCAGGTCGGGCCGCACCTGGCGGATGCCCAGCGTGGTCAGGCGCACCAGCGGCGGCAGCGCGAAGACGATGGTGACGATGACGCCCGGCACGTTGCCGATGCCGAACAGCATCACCACCGGCACCAGGTAGACGAAGGCCGGCGTGGTCTGCATCGCGTCCAGCAGGGGGCGCACGATGCGCTGGGCGCGCTGGCTGGCGGCCAGCCCGATGCCCAGCGGCAGCCCGATCAGGACGCAGAAGGCCAGCGAGGTCAGCACCAGCGAGAGCGTGGTCATCGCTTCGGGCCAGATGCCCAGCACCGCCACCAGCAGCAGCGAGACCACCGCGCCGATCGCGACGCCGCGCCCGGCGCATTGCCAGGCCACGAGGCCCAGCAGCAGCACCATCAGCGGCGCGGGCACCGACAGCAGCGCATGCTCCACCCCGCCCAGCGTGGCGTCGATGGGGCCGCGCACGGCCTGGAAGAAGGGGCGGAAATGCGCCACCGTCCAGGCCAGGCCGCTGTTGATGGCGTCGTGCACGGGCAGGCTGCCGTCCCACAGCTGCGAGAGGTGGAAACCGCCGGCGGCGTCGATGCCGCCCGCGTCGGGCGTGGCCGGCGCGGCGCCGAGCCAGTCGGCGCTGCCCGTGTCGGCGCTGGCGGCCCAGGGGTCGACGTCGGCGGCCGCCGACGGGTCGGCGGCGGGAGGCGCGCCGACGGCGGCCCAGGGGTCGTCCGCCGCGGCGGGCGCACCCGGGTTCACCAGGCCATCGAGGGCGGTGCGGTCCGCCGGCGTCGGAAGGGTGTCGTCATTCATCGTTCGGTCCTCCTGGGGGAATCGGTTCAGTCGGCGGCGCGGTCCATGAAGCGCAGCAGCGTGGTCTTGCTGATGGCGCCGACGTAGCGGCCGCCCTCGTCCACCACCGGCAGCGGCCAGGGGGACTGCGCGACCTGGCCGAACAGCTCGTTGACGGGGTGGATGGCCGCGACCGGCCGCACCTCGGGCAGGAAGGCGTGGTGCAGGCCGAGCGGGCCGTCGTGGTCCTTCAGCGCGGTGCGCAGCGACTCCGCGGAGACCATGCCCAGGTACTGCTGGCGCGGGTCGACCACGTAGGCGTATTCGCGGTCCTGGTTCTCCAGCATCGACAGCGCCGAGCGCGAGCCGCGGTTGGGCGTCTCGGCCACCACCACCTGGCTGCGGCGCGCGATGTCGCCGGCCTTGAACACGGCCGCCGCATCGACGCCGCGCACGAAGTTGCGCACGTAGTCGTCGGCCGGGCTGCGCAGGATCTCCTCCGGCGTGCCGACCTGCACCACCTGCCCGTCCTTCATGATGGCGATGCGGTCGCCGATGCGCATGGCCTCGTCCAGGTCGTGCGAGATGAAGACGATGGTGCGGCGCCGGACCTGCTGCAGGCGCAGCAGCTCGCTCTGCATGTCGGTGCGGATGATCGGGTCGAGCGCGGAGAAGGCCTCGTCCATCAGCAGGATCGACGGATCGGCGGCCAGCGCGCGCGCCAGGCCGACGCGCTGCTGCATGCCGCCGGAGAGTTCGTCGGGGTAGCTGTCGCCCCAGCCGGCCAGGCCGACCTGGGCCAGCGCCTCGTCGGCCTGGGCCAGGCGCACGCCGCGGTCGACGCCGGCCAGCTCCAGCCCGAAGGCGGTGTTGTCGCGCACCGTCATGTGCGGCAGCAGTGCGAACGACTGGAACACCATGCTGATGTCCTTGCGGCGCAGCGCGCGCAGCTCGGCATCCGAGAGCCTGAAGATGTCGCGCCCGTCGATGACGATGCGCCCGGCGCTGGGCTCGATCAGCCGGTTGAGCAGGCGCACCAGGGTGGACTTGCCCGAGCCGGACAGGCCCATGATGACGAAGATCTCGCCGGCCTTGATCTCGAAATGGGCGTCGAAGACGCCGATGGACTGCCCGGTGCGGGCGAGGATCTCCTGCTTGGACAGGCCCTCGCGCACGAGCGCGAGCGCGGCCTCGGGGTCGTCGCCGAAGACCTTGAACACGTGGTCGATCTGGATGTCTTTTGCCATTGCGGCAGGCCTCCTGGGATGGGTGGGCTTGGCAATGGCCGCCTGGAAATGCTGCGCAGGCGGCCGCGGACCGCAGCCGCAGGCAGGCACTGAAGACGACGGGGTGCGACGCAGCCAGCGCCTGTCGCGCACGGAGCCGGTCGGCGGGCCTGGTCAAGGGGGCCGAACGGGGCGGTGCGACGCGGCGTCGGGGTGCCGGCCGGAGCCGGCGGGAATCTGGCGCCGCGACGGGATGCTGGAACGATCCGCGAGTAGCGCTCAGAGCGCCGGCGGATAGGTCCGCCGGCTGTGTGCAAGCCCGCTATTGTAGCAGCTTTGTCCGGGTGAAATTCACTGCCGGCGGATTCGGCTGCGTACTGGGCTTCTACGGCCGGGAAATGCCTGCAATTTTCATTCGGTGCGCCCGCGGGTGCCGGAGCGGGCAGTGGCGAGGCGTTCCACGCCGTCCACCACCCAGTCCACGGCGCGGTCGGTCCAGCCGTCGATCCGTTCGCGCAGCGTGGGCGCGGGCGGGCGGTCCAGTTCCAGCGTGCCGAGGAGTTCGTGCGCCTTCTCGCTGCCCTGGGCGGCGGCCAGGCGCAGCCAGCGCCCCGCCTCGAGCAGGTCGGGGGCGGGCCCGTCGTGCCGCAGGTGCATCTGGGCGGCATGGAGCTGGGCCTCGAGCAGGCCGGCGTCGCCGGCGCGCCGGTAGAGGTCCAGCGCGGCGTGCAGGTCCGCCGGCCCGCCCAGCCCCCTGGCGTGGGCGGTGCCGAGGTAGTCCATGCTGCGCGTGTGGCCCAGCGCCGCGGCGCGCTGCCACAGGGCCCGGGCCCGCGCCGGATCGGCAGGCACCCCTTCGCCCCGCAGGTGGCGCAGGGCCTGCTCGCACAGGGCGGCGGGCGTGGCGGCGGCGTCCTCCGGGGCCGCCTGCACCGGCGCGCCGGGCAGTTCCGGCGGCCAGGGCTGCCCGGGACGCGGGGGCAAGGGCTCGTGCGCCCGTGCCGCGTCGCGCAGCGGCGCCGGCCACCAGGCCGCGGCGGCGGCCTGCAGGCCCGGCGGCGTGCTGCCGTCGGGGGCGAACAGCCGCTCGCACAGGGCAGCCAGCGGCAGGAAGAGCAGGGTGCCGTCGGCCGCCTGCGCCGTGCCGAAGCGCGCGCTGAGGGCCGCATGGAAGGGCCGGGCCGGCATCGGCTGCCGCGGCGCCAGGGCCGCCGCCTGCGGCGGCAGCAGCCACAACGGTGCGGCGCCGAGCGCGCGGCCGATCACCTCGCCGCTGTAGAAGGCCAGCAGGTAGAGTAGCTGCCGCTGCGCCGCATCGGCGAGGAAGACCGCTTCGTCCGGCTGGTGCGCGCTGCGCAGGGCGTCGAGGAAGCGGTCGATGCGCCCCAGGCTGGCGGGCGCGTAGTCCAGCCGGCAGCGCCGCAGCAGCGGCTCGAAGGGCAGGCCGCCCTCGAAGGGCAGGCCGCGCTCCCACCGGGCCAGGCTCGACTGCGCGGCGACGCCCGGTGTCATGGCGCAGGGCCGGTCAGTGCCCGTCGGCCGGGCCGGACATCAGCCGGTCGGTGTAGGCGATGGCCATGGCCGAGAGCAGGAACACCGCATGGATCACCGTCTGGGCGATGAGCACCTTGTCGGTGTAGTTCTCGGCGTTGATGAAGGTCTTGAGCAGGTGGATGGAGCTGATGCCGATGATCGACATCGCCAGCTTCACCTTGAGCACCGAGGCGTTGACGTGGCTGAGCCACTCGGGCTGGTCGCGGTGGCCCTCGAGGTTCATGCGGCTGACGAAGGTCTCGTAGCCGCCGACGATGACCATGATCAGCAGGTTGGAGATCATCACCACGTCGATCAGCGCCAGCACCACCAGCATGATCACCGTCTCGTTGAGCGTGGTGATGGGCGCCGTGGTCTTGTAGCCGATGCTGGTGATGAGCGCGGCCAGCGCCTTGTCGCTGCCGAAGGCGGCCTCGACCAGGTGCGTCAGCTCGATCAGGAAGTGCACCACGTAGACCGCCTGGGCCACGATCAGGCCCAGGTACAGCGGCAGCTGCAGCCAGCGGCTGGCGAAGATCAGGGCCGGCAGCGGGCGCAGCGGCGAGCCCTTGGGCGGGTTCATGTCGGAGGGATCGGGGAAGGACATCGCGGCGAGGCAGTCGTCGGGGTGGCGGATTCTAGGGGGCCGAGGGGCTTGCGCCGGCGTGGATGCACCCGGCAGACCGCGGGGCTACCATGGCCGCGTCAGTGCTTCGTAAGAGTGGCGCCGCACAGTTCGCCCCGACAACCGCCTACAGGAGACAACACACATGAGCAGCAACGCGTCCGCGATCGAATCCGTCCTCGTCGAGAACCGCGTCTTCGAACCCGACGCCCGTGCACGCGAGGGCGCGCGCATCTCGGGGATGGCGGCCTACCAGGCGCTGTGCGACGAGGCTGCCAAGGACTTCGAGGGCTTCTGGGCCCGCCACGCCAGGGCGCACCTGCAGTGGAGCAAGCCCTTCACGAAGACGCTGGACGAATCCAACGCGCCCTTCTACCAGTGGTTCGCCGACGGCGAGCTCAACGCCAGCGCCAACTGCCTGGACCGCCACATCGGCACGCCGGTGGAGAACAAGACCGCGATCGTCTTCGAGGCCGACGACGGCACCGTCACGAAGGTCACGTACAAGGAACTGCTGGCGCGCGTCGGCCAGTTCGCCAACGCGCTCAAGGCGCAGGGCGTCGGCAAGGGCGATCGCGTGATCGTCTACATGCCCATGACCATCGAGGGCGTGGTCGCCATGCAGGCCTGCGCGCGCATCGGCGCCACGCACAGCGTGGTGTTCGGCGGCTTCTCGGCCAAGGCGCTGCAGGAGCGCATCATCGACGCCGGCGCGGTGGCCGTGATCACCGCCAACTTCCAGATGCGCGGCGGCAAGGAGCTGCCGCTCAAGGCGATCGTGGACGACGCCATCGCGCTGGGCGGCTGCGACACGCTGAAGACTGTGCTGGTCTACGAGCGCACGCCGTCGGCATGGAACCGCGTCGAGGGCCGCGACAAGACCTTCGCCGAGGCGCTGGCCGGGCAGAGCAGCGACTGCCCGCCCGTGCCGGTGGGTGCGGAGCACCCGCTCTTCGTGCTCTACACCTCGGGCTCGACCGGCAAGCCCAAGGGCGTGCAGCACGCCACCGGCGGCTTCGTGCTGTGGGCCAAGATGACGATGGAGTGGACCTTCGACATCCGCCCCGAGGACGTCTTCTGGTGCACCGCCGACATCGGCTGGGTGACCGGCCACACCTACGTCGCCTACGGGCCGCTGGCCGCCGGCGCCACGCAGGTGGTGTTCGAGGGCATCCCCACCTATCCGCACGCGGGCCGCTTCTGGCAGATGATCGAGAAGCACAAGGTCTCGATCTTCTACACCGCGCCCACCGCCATCCGCTCGCTCATCAAGGCGGCCGAGTCGGACGAGAAGGTCCATCCGAAGAACTGGGACCTGTCGAGCCTGCGCATCCTCGGCTCGGTGGGCGAGCCGATCAACCCCGAGGCCTGGATGTGGTACTACCGGAACGTGGGCCGCGAGCAATGCCCGATCGTCGACACCTTCTGGCAGACCGAGACGGGCGGCCACGTCATCACGCCGCTGCCGGGTGCCACGCCGCTGGTGCCGGGCTCGTGCACGCTGCCGCTGCCGGGCATCATGGCCGCGATCGTCGACGAGACGGGCAAGGACATGCCCAACGGCGCCGGCGGCATGCTGGTCATCAAGCGGCCCTGGCCGGCGATGATCCGCACCATCTGGAACGACCCGGAGCGCTTCAGGAAGAGCTACTTCCCCGAGGAGATGGGCGGCACGGTCTACCTGGCCGGCGACGGCGCCGTGCGCAGCGCCGACCGCGGCTACTTCCGCATCACCGGCCGCATCGACGACGTGCTGAACGTCTCGGGCCACCGCCTGGGCACGATGGAGATCGAGTCGGCGCTGGTTTCCAAGACGGACCTGGTGGCCGAGGCTGCCGTGGTGGGGCGCCCCGACGACCTGACCGGCGAGGCGATCTGCGCCTTCGTGGTGCTCAAGCGCGGCCGGCCGACCGGCGAGGAGGCCAAGCAGATCGCCAACGAGCTGCGCAACTGGGTCGCCAAGGAGATCGGGCCGATCGCCAAGCCCAAGGACATCCGCTTCGGCGACAACCTGCCCAAGACGCGCAGCGGCAAGATCATGCGGCGCCTGCTGCGCTCCATCGCCAAGGGCGAGGCGATCACGCAGGACACCTCGACGCTGGAAAACCCCGCGATCCTTGATCAATTGGCTCAGACCAATTGATCAGGGCCGGCAGAACCCGGCCATCCTCGAGCAGTTCGCCAGACGAGCTGACACCGCGCACACATCCGCTTTCCACGGCCCGCGACCCCGGACTACACCGGGCGCGGGCCGTCCTGCGTTACAAACGCCTGGTTCGCTACAAGGAGAGGCACACCATGGGATTGCGCACCGGCATCCTTCTCGTCGTCGTTCTGCTCATCGCCGCGCTGGCCGCGCTCAACTGGGGGACGCTGGCCACGCCGACCATCGTGTCGCTCGGCTTCATGCAGGTAACGGCCCCGCTGGGGCTGATCATGCTCGGCCTGACGGTGCTGCTGGGGCTGTTCTTCCTGATCTACGTGCTGTGGCTGCAGAGCACGGTGCTGCTGGACGCGCGCCGCCACACCAAGGAGATGCAGGCCCAGCGCGACCTGGCCGACAAGGCCGAGGCCTCGCGCTTCACTGAGCTGCGCACCTTCCTGGCGGCTCAGGAGAACGACCACATGGCCCGCAACGGCGAGCGCCATGCCGCGCTGCTGGCGCGCATCGAGCAGCTGGAGAACGCCCTGCGCGTGCGCGCCGAGCAGATGGACAACACGCTGGCCGCCCACATCGGCCAGCTGGAGGACCGTCTCGACCGCCGGCCTGTGGTGTCCGAGCCGCCGCGCACCGCGGTGGTCGAGGTGCCGGCCCCGCCGCCGGCTTCGTCGCCCTTCGCCTGATCCGCGCGCCGCTTCAGCGCGGCGTCGAAAGCACCCAGGCGGCCAGCTTCTTCGCGTCGGCCTCGTTGACCTGCGTGTTGGCCGGCATCGGCACCGGACCCCACACGCCGGCGCCGCCCTTCAGGATCTTGTTGGCCAGCAGGTCGACGGCGCCCTTGTTGTCCTTGTATTTCGCCGCGACGTCCTTGAAGGACGGGCCGACCAGCTTGCGGTCGACGGCGTGGCAGCTCATGCAGTTCTTGGCCGTGGCCAGCGCGAGGTCCGCGGCGGCGGGCAGCGCGACGGCCGAACAGGCCAGCGCGGCGAGGCACGACAGGCGCAGGCGCAGTGCAAACAATTTCATGGGCCGTCTCGTGGTGCTGTAAAGTGATTTGCGCGCGATTCTAGGCAGCGGCTCGGAGGGGCTGCCGCGCATTCGAATGCAAATCCGGAGGGGTGTTCCATGTGGTTTCTCGGTTTGGGTGTGCTGGGTGTCGTCCTCAAGCTGCTCGAGGTGGGCTTCGTCGCCAGGCTGAGCTGGTGGATCGTCCTGATCCCCTTCGCGCTGGCGGCGGCGTGGTGGTGGTATGCCGATGCCTCCGGCTACACCAAGCGCAAGGCCATGGAGCGCGAGGACGCACGCAAGCAGGAACGCATCGAGCGCCAGCGCAGCCAGCTGGGCATGCTCAGCAGTCGCTCGGGCCGCAAGCGCGGCGGGCGTTGAACTGCGCGGCCTGCCGGCAGGCTCGGCGAGGCGGGTCATGGAGGACGCCCTTGTCACGACGCTGCTGCTGGCCTTCTTCGGCGCGTGCGCGGCCGGGCCGGCGCTGGGCGCGCTGGTCGGCCGCTGGATGGGCTTCTCGGTCGGCGCCGCGATCGGCGCGCTGGCCATCGGGCTGACGGGGCTGACCGGCGCCGGGATCGCGGCCTGGGAAGGCTGGAAGGCCGGCCAGGATGCGACCAGCGTCGTGGGACGCCTGGTCGACTTCGAGGACGACCGCCCCGTGGTGGAGTTCACGGCGCCCGGCGGCGCCACGCACCGCGTCACCGGCCTGGGCGGCAGCCAGGGCCGGGCGGCGCCGGGCGACGAGGTGCGGGTGCGCCTGCCGCAGGGCGATCCCTCTCAGGCCCTGATCGACGACCTGCAGAACACCGGCGGCCTGGTGATCGCGCTGGGGCTGTTCGGCCTGCTGCCCACGCTCTTCGGCATCTTCTTCGCCGCGCAGGCGGTGAGCGAGCGGCGCGGCGAGGCACCGCCGCGCGTGCCCACGCCGGGGCAGCGGCGGCTGCGCACGCGGCTCACGGTGATCGCGAACGTGGTGTTCCTCGGCGGCTTCGCCGTCACCTTCCTTGGCGAGGACCTGATGCGCTCGGCCGGCGCCGGCTTCATGGTCGTCGGCGCCGGCTGCCTGCTGCACTTCGTCGCGCAGAGCCTGCCGCCGGCGATGAGCTTCCACATGCGCTTCATCTTCGTCATCGTGGGCCTGGGCTTCGCGGCCTTCGGCCTCACCGCGCGCCTGCTGGGCGGCTGAGCCCGCGCGCTCAGTAGTTGTCGAGCACCGCGCCCTTGCTGGCGCTGGCCGCGTTGAACGCGAACTTGGCCTGCACGCCGCGCGTGTAGCGCGGGGCCGGCGGCGTCCAGCCCTTCTTGCGCTCGGCCAGCTCGGCGTCGCTCACGTTCAGCTCCAGCAGCAGCTTGTGCGCGTCGATGGTGATGCTGTCGCCTTCCTTCACGAAGGCGATGTTGCCGCCGGCCGCCGCCTCGGGCGCCACGTGGCCGACCACCATGCCCCAGGTGCCGCCGGAGAAGCGGCCGTCGGTGATCAGGCCCACGCTCTCGCCCAGGCCGGCGCCGATCAGCGCGCCGGTGGGGGCCAGCATCTCGGGCATGCCCGGGCCGCCCTTGGGGCCCAGGTAGCGCAGCACCATCACGTCGCCGGCCTTGATCTTGCCGTCGAGGATGGCCTGCAGCGCCGACTGCTCGTCGTCGAACACGCGCGCCGGGCCGGTGATGACGGGGTTCTTCAGGCCGGTGATCTTGGCCACCGCGCCCTCGGGGCTGAGGTTGCCCTTGAGGATGGCGAGGTGGCCTTCCTTGTAGAGCGCCTGCTCGATCGGGCGGATCACGTCCTGGTCGGCGCGCGGCGCATCGGGCACGTCGGCCAGCGTCTCGGCGATCGTCTTGCCGGTGATGGTCAGGCAGTCGCCGTGCAGCAGGCCGGCGTTGAGCAGCACCTTCATCACCTGCGGGATGCCGCCGGCCTCGTGCAGGTCCACCGCCAGGTACTTGCCGCTGGGCTTGAGGTCGCAGATCACCGGCACGCGCTTGCGGATGCGCTCGAAGTCGTCGATGGTCCATTCCACGTCGGCCGCGTGCGCGATGGCCAGGAAGTGCAGCACCGCGTTGGTCGAGCCGCCGGTGGCCATGATGACCGACACCGCGTTCTCGATGGCCTCCTTGGTGACGATGTCGCGCGGCTTGAGGTCCTTCTTGATGGCCTCGATCAGCACCTTGGCCGACTCCTTGGCCGAGTTCTGCTTCTCGTCGTGCGGGTTGGCCATGGTGGAGGAGTAGGGCAGGCTCATGCCCAGGGCCTCGAAGGCGCTGGACATGGTGTTGGCGGTGTACATGCCGCCGCACGAGCCGGTGCCGGGGATGGCGTGCTGCTCGATCTCCTTGAGGTCCTCGTCGCTGAGCTTGCCGGCCGCGTTCTGGCCCACGGCCTCGAATACGCTGACGATGTTCAGGTCCTGCCCGCGCCACTTGCCCGGCAGGATGGTGCCGCCGTAGACGTAGATGGCCGGCACGTTGGCGCGCAGCATGCCCATCATGCCGCCGGGCATGTTCTTGTCGCAGCCGCCGACGACGACCACGCCGTCCATCCACTGGCCCTGCACGCAGGTCTCGATGCAGTCGGAAATCACCTCGCGGCTGACCAGCGAGTACTTCATGCCCTCGGTGCCCATCGCCATGCCGTCGGAGATGGTGGGGGTGCCGAACACCTGCGCGTTGCCGCCGGCTTCCTGGATGCCGGCGATGGCCGCGTCGGCCAGCTTCTGCAGGCCGGAATTGCACGGGGTGATGGTGCTGTGGCCGTTGGCCACGCCGACCATGGGCTTCTTGAAGTCCTCCTCCTTGTAGCCCATGCCGTAGAACATGGAGCGGTTGGAGGCGCGCGCCTTGCCTTCGGTGATGTTGGCGCTGCGGCGGTTGATCTGGATCGTCTTGGTGTCCATCGGTCTCGCTCGAATGTCGTGGGGGAAAGGGCGGTATTGTCTCGCCGGCGTCTCATTGCATCCAATCCTCTTTGCAGCGCGGATTGATATGCTGTGTGAATGAGAGAAGAGGCCATCGACCTGCGCACCTGGCGCCAGTTCCTCGCCGTGGCGGAGGAGCTGCACTTCGGCCGCGCCGCCCAGCGGCTGGCGATGACGCAGCCGCCCGTCACCCAGGCCATCGCCCGGCTGGAGCGCGTGCTCGGCGTGCGGCTGTTCGACCGCACGCGGCGGCGCGTGGCGCTCACGCCGGCCGGCGAGGCGCTGCTGCCGGAGGTGCGCGCGCTGCTGGCGCAGGCGCAGGGCCTGCCTGCCCGGGCACGCGCCGCCGCCGCGGGGGAAGTGGGGCGGGTGCGGCTGGCCTTCGTCTCCACCGCCGGCTTCGAGCAGGTGCCGGCCTGGGTGCGCGCCTTCCGCGCCCACAGTCCGGGCGTGGCGCTGGAACTGGTGGAGGCCACGGGCGACGTGCAGCTGCAGGCCTTCGCGCGCGGCGAGATCGACGCCGGGCTGATGCTGCACGCCCCCGGCGCCGCGCCGCCCGGCCTGGCGCGGCTGGCGGTGGCGACGGAGCCGATGGTGCTGGCGCTGCCCACGCAGCACCCGCTGGCGAAGGCGGACCGGCCGGCGCTGGCGCAGGTGCTGGCCGAGCCGCTGGTGATCTTCCCGCGCCGCATCGTGCCCTCGCTGCACGACGCGGTGCTGGCGCTCTACCAGGCCGCCGGCCGTGCGCCGCACGTCGCGCAGGAGGCGATCCAGATGCAGACCATCGTCAACCTGGTGGCTGGCGGCATCGGCGTGGCCTGGGTGCCGGAGAGCGTCACGCAGTTCCGGCGTTCGGGGGTGGCGTACCGGTCCGGCGAGGCGCTGGGCGGCGGGGTCCGCCGCCGGGCCGTGCTGCCGCTGTGCGAGACCAGCCTAGTGTGGCCCGGCGGCGCCATGCCGCCGGCGCTGGGGCGCTTCGTCGATTTCGTCCGGGATCGGGTGGGCCGCTCAGCCCAGCTGTGACTGCAGGTAGTTGGGCAGGCCGATCCTGTCGATCAGCGCCAGCTGCTTCTCCAGCCAGTAGGCGTGGTCTTCCTCGGTGTCGTGCAGCTGCGCGACGAGGATGTCGCGGCTGACGTAGTCGGCCAGGCTCTCGCACAGGCGGGCGCCTTCCTTCAGCGCCTGGCGCACCTCGTACTCGGTGGCCAGGTCCTTGGCCAGCATGTCGGGCACGGTGGTGGCGGGGGTGAAGTCCTTGGGCTTCATGTCGGGCTGCACGCCCAGCATCAGCAGGCGCTGCATCAGCGCATCGGCGTGCTGGGTCTCTTCTTCCATCTCGTGGTTCAGCCGCTCGTACAGGCGCTGGAAGCCCTGGTCCTGGTAGTTGCGCGAGTGGGCGAAATACTGGTCGCGGGCGGCCAGTTCGCCGCGCAGCAGGTCCTTGAGGCAATCGATGACTTGGGGATGGCCTTGCATGGCGGTTCCTCTTCTTTTCTCCGGTGTCGGGCGGGCGCCGGGCGCGCGCAAGCCGGGGAGTATGCGCCGCGCCGTGCGGCGCGGTGAAGGCGGCCGAGCCAAGTCCCTGCGCGGGCGCTCTGCCTGCGCATCGGCTTCGTTCGTATTTGCATGCATCAGCCGGCGGCGAGGTGGGGCGCCAGCAGGCCGCCCAGCCAGCCGCTGAAGGCCTGCATGCGGCGCGACAGGTGGCGCCGGTGCGGGTAGACCAGGTGCACCGGCATGGGCGGCGCCGGCCAGCGCGCCAGCACCTCGACCAGCTCGCCCGCGGCCAGGTGCTCGCGCACGTCGAAGGCCGGGATCTGGATCAGCCCCAGGCCGGCCAGGCAGCAGGCGATGTAGGTCTCGACGTTGTTGGCGGCCACCTGGCCGCGCATCCCCAGCGAGCGGGTCTCGCCCGCCTGCTGCCATTCCCACGGCGCCAGGCGGCCGGTGGTGGGCGAGGCGTAGTGGACGGCTGCGTGGTGCGCGAGATCGTCCGGTGTGCGCGGCGTACCGTGCTGCGCCAGGTAGGCCGGGCTGGCGCAGTTGATCAGCCGCAGCTCGCCCAGCGGTCGTGCCACCAGGCTGCTGGGCGCCAGCGGGCCGACGCGCAGCGCGCAGTCGATGCCCTCGTGCACCAGGTCGACGGCGCGGTCGCTGGAGCCCAGCTCGACCTCGACGGCCGGGTGCTGCGCGAAGAAGGCCGGCAGCGCCGGCGCCACCAGCCGGCGGGCGATGCGGCTGGGCATCTCCACCCGCAAGCGGCCGGCGAGGGCGCCGGCGGCGGGGCGGAACTGCTGCTCCAGCTCGTCCACGTCGGCCACCAGCGCGCGGGCGCGCTCCAGCAGGGCCTCGCCGTCGGGCGTGAGGCCGACGCGCCGCGTCGTGCGGTGCAGCAGCCGCGCGCCCAGGCGGGCCTCCAACTGCTGCAGGGCGGTGGACACGCTGGTGCGCGGCAGCGCCAGTTGGTCGGCCGCCAGCGTGAAGCTGCCGCACTGGGCGACGCGCAGGAAGATGCGCAGCTGGTCGATGCGGTCCATGGGATTGGTCGGAATTCGGGAGCAGTCTAGCCAAGAGAAGCGGATTTATCCCGGCAATCATGGCCAATAAACTGGCCCGGTTCCCTCACTTCCTCAGGAGAGATGTCGATGTCGAGCCAACACAGCATCCAGGGCAAGGTGGCCCTCATTGCCGGCGGCGCCAAGAACCTGGGCGGCCTGATCGCCCGCGACCTGGCCGGGCACGGCGCCAAGGCGGTGGCCGTCCACTACAACAGCGCCGCCAGCCGCGCCGACGCCGAGAAGACCGTCGCCGCCGTTGAGCAGGCCGGCGCCAGGGCGGTGGCGCTCCAGGCCGACCTGACCAGCGCCGCGGCCATGGAGAAGCTCTTCGCCGACACCGTGGCCGCCGTCGGCCGGCCCGACATCGCCATCAACACGGTCGGCAAGGTGCTGAAGAAGCCGCTGGTCGAGATCAGCGAGGCCGAGTACGACGAGATGGCGGCCGTCAACAGCAAGACGGCCTTCTTCTTCCTCAAGGAAGCCGGCCGGCACGTCAACGACAACGGCAAGGTCGTGACGCTGGTCACCTCGCTGCTGGGCGCCTTCACGCCCTTCTATGCGTCCTACGCCGGTACCAAGGCGCCGGTGGAGCACTTCACGCGCGCGGCGGCCAAGGAGTTCGGCGCACGCGGCATCTCGGTCACGGCCGTGGGCCCGGGCCCGATGGACACGCCCTTCTTCTACCCGGCCGAGGGCGAGGACGCGGTGGCGTACCACAAGACGGCGGCGGCGCTCTCGCCCTTCAGCAAGACCGGCCTGACCGACATCGGGGACGTGGTGCCCTTCATCCGCCACCTGGTCAGCGACGGCTGGTGGATCACCGGGCAGACCATCCTGATCAACGGCGGCTACACCACCAAGTAGGCGGCGCGCGGGCTTGCTGCCATCATCGGCGCCTCGCATCCGAGCGGAAGGGAGTCCTCCATGCACATGGCCCTGGTCATCGGCGGCGGCATCGTGCTGCTGGGCCTGTTCGTCCTCTTCGGCCACCTGTGGGGCGCCAGCACGGCGGCCATGGCGCTGGCGGCGCGCTGGTTCGTGCCGGCGTGGGCGCTGGTGGCGCTGGTCAACATGTGGGTCGGCGTGACCCACGCCGGCTACACCGTGCGCGCGGAGCTGCCGATCCTCGGCATCGTCTTCGTGGTGCCGGCGGCCATCGCCTTCGCGGCGGCCTGGATGCTCGGCCGCGGCTGAAGGCCGGGGCGTCGCCGCGCCCCGGGCGCGCAACCGCCCGCGGGCACAATCGGCGCCCATGCTGATGTACCCGCAGTTCAACCCCGTGGCCCTGCAGCTGGGCCCGGTGGCCATCCACTGGTATGGCCTCACGTACCTGGCCGCCTTCGGCCTGTTCTATTTCCTCGCCACGCGCCGCCTGCGGCACGAGCCCTTCCGCTCCATCACCGGCGCCGGCGCCTGGTCGCGCAAGGACGTGGAGGACATCCTCTTCCTCGGCGTCATGGGCGTCATCGTGGGCGGGCGGCTGGGCTACTGCCTGTTCTACAAGCCGGGCCACTACCTCACGCACCCGCTGGAGATCCTGATGGTCTGGCAGGGCGGCATGAGCTTCCACGGCGGCCTCCTGGGCGTGATCGCCTCGATGGTGTGGTTCGCCCGCTCGCGCGCGCGGCCCTTCTGGCAGGTGATGGACTTCGTCGCGCCCTGCGTGCCGACGGGCCTGGCGGCCGGGCGCATCGGCAACTTCATCAACGGCGAGCTGTGGGGCCGCTTCGCGCCGCCGGACCTGCCCTGGGGCATGGTGTTCCCGCAGAGCGGCTCGATGCTGCCGCGCCACCCCTCGCAGATCTACCAGTTCCTGCTCGAGGGGCTGCTGCTGTTCGCGATCCTCTGGCTCTATGCGCGCAGGGAGCGCCGCGAGCGCCGCGTGTCGGCGGTGTTCCTGATGGGCTACGGCGTGATGCGCTTCGTCGCCGAGTACTTCCGCGAGCCGGACGACTTCCTGGGCCTGCTGGCGCTGAACATGAGCATGGGGCAGTGGCTGTGCGTGCCGATGATCCTGTTCGGCATCTGGCTGTACGCCACGGCGCCGCGCAGGGGGCAGGCGGCAGCCTGATCAGCCTGGCAGGCCGCCGAGCGCCCGTTCGCTCGCGAAGCGCCGTGCCTCGCCCGTCACCGGGTCGGTGAACGCCAGTTCCCGGGCCAGCAGCTGCAGCGGCCGCTCGAAGTCGTCGCCGCCCTCGGGCCGCAGCACGGGGTAGATGCCGTCGCCCACGATGGGCACGCCCAGCGCGTGGCAGTGCGCGCGCAGCTGGTGCTTGCGCCCGGTGCGGGGCACGAGGGCCAGGTGCGCGGACCGCGCGCCCGCGGCCAGCACCTCGATGGCCGTCTCACTGTTGGGCTCGCCGGGCACTTCCTCGGAGCGCATGAAGACCGGCGCCAGCCGGCTGCGGTAGGTGGCGGGCAGGGGCCGGGGCGGCGGCCAGTGGACGATCGCCTCGTAGCGCTTGGCCACGGCGCGCTGCTCGAACAGGCGCTGGTAGGCGCCGCGCGTGGCCGGCTGCACGCTGAAGACCACCAGGCCGGCGGTCTCGCGGTCGATGCGGTGGATCGGCACCAGCGTGTCGAGGCCCAGGCGCCGCTTCAGGCGGGCCAGCAGCGTCTCGCGCACATGGCGGCCGGAAGGGGTCACCGGGAGGAAATGCGGCTTGTCCGCCACCACCAGCAGCTCGTCCTGGAAGACGATGCGCTCCTCGAAGGGGATGCGCGGCTCGTCGGGCCATTCGCGGTAGTACCAGACGCGCAGGTCCTTCTCGTAGAGGCGCTCCGGGTCGACCGGGCGGCCGGCGCCGTCCACCACGCGGCCGGCGGCCATGCGCTCGCACCAGTCCTGCCGCGGGACCATGGCGAAGCGCCCGCACAGGAAGTCCAGCACCGTCGCCCAGGGGCCCGGCGGCAGCACCACGCAGCTGGCGCCCACGCCGTCGCGCATCGGCAGGGGGCGCGGCTGGCGGGCGCGGCGGGTGCTCTGGGCGCTGCGGGACATGGCGGGGCAGGGAAGGGTGGCGTCGGAGGGAAACCGACTGTAAAGGGGCTTGCCGGGCAACGCGCCGCATTGCGCGCCGCCGCGCGAGCTTTCATAATTACGCGTAATTACTCAAGAGCGGACCGATCTCCGCTCCCGTTCCTCCCCGATCCCAGCCGCTCCGCCCGCCCGACGCTCCACCGCCCACCCCGCACACCGCCCCGATGCGCATCGTCCCCCAATCCCTGCACGACGAGGTGGCCCACCGGCTGCGCGAGGAGATCTTCGACGGCGACCTGGCGCCCGGCAGCTTCCTGGACGAGGCGGCGCTGTGCACGCGGCTGGAGATCTCGCGCACGCCGCTGCGCGAGGCGCTGAAGGTGCTCACGGCGGAGGGCCTGCTGCGCCACGAGCCGCGCCGCGGCTGCTTCGTGGCCGAGGTGACGGAGAAGGACCTGGACGACATCTTCCCCGTCATCGCGCTGCTCGAGGGGCGCTGCGCCTTCGAGGCCGCGCGCAACGCCACCGAGGCGGAGCTGGAGGCGCTCGAGGCCATGCACCAGCGGCTGGTGCGCTGCGCCAAGGCGCGCCGCATCAACGACTACTACGCCACCAACTACGCGATCCACGAGGCCATCATCGCCATGGCCGACAACCGCTGGCTCGCGCAGGTGATCGGCGACCTGCGCAAGATCCTCAAACTGGCGCGCCTGCAGACCCTGCAGGCGCCGGGCCGGCTGGAGCAGAGCCTGTCGGAGCACCTGGCCGTGTTCGCCGCCCTCAAGGCGCGCGACAGCGAGGGCGCCGATGCCGCCATGCGCACCCACCTGTACCGGCAGCGCGACGCGCTGCGCACCATCGCCCAGACCCCCCGACCCAGGTTCAACCCATGACGCCTCCCGAATGGATCCAGCGCGGCGTGTCGCTGCTCAAGCCCTCCGACAAGAAGGAGAAGGAGGGCGGGGCGCCCGCCGCGCGGGCTGCCGCCCCTGCCAGGAAGACGCCCGCGGGCGACGACCGGCCGCCGCGCACGCTGGCCGAGCGGCTGGAGGCCACGCTGCGCCGCCACGGCGAGGCGATGGCGCCGCGCACGCTGCGCAAGGCGCTGGAGGACCTGCAGGCCGTGGTCGACGCGCGCGTGAGCGAGGTCGAGGCCGGCCGCCGCGCGCACGCCGTGGCGCAGTGGTACGCCGGGCTGCCGCGCGAGGAGCGGCGCGACGTCTGGCTGCTGATGAGCGAGTGCTTCGCGCCCGACGCCGCCAAGCTCAAGGCGGCGCGCGAGCAGTTCGAGGCGGCGCCCGCCGGCGCCCCCGAGCACGGCCAGGCCGAGGTGCGGCTGCGGCGCGCGCTGGTCTCGCCCCGCGCCCGCCTGCTGCAGCGCTTCGCCATCGACCCGGAGGGCCTGCGCTTCCTGGTCGACCTGCGCGCCGAACTGCTGCCCGAGCTGAAGAAGGACCGCCGCCTGCTGGCGCTCGACGCCGAGCTGGAGCAGCTGTTCTCCACCTGGTTCGACGTCGCCTTCCTCGAGCTGCAGCGCATCAGCTGGGATTCGCCGGCCTCGCTGATCGAGAAGCTGATCCAGTACGAGGCGGTGCACGACATCAAGAGCTGGTCGGACGTGAAGAACCGGCTCGACGAGAGCGACCGCCGCTGCTACGGCTTCTTCCACCCGCGCATGCCCGGCGTGCCGCTGATCTTCGTGGAGGTGGCGCTGGCCGATGCGATCAGCGACAGCATCACGCCGCTGCTGGACGAGGCGGCCAGGCCCGACGCCGGGAAGGCCGCCACGGCGATCTTCTATTCCATCAGCAACACGCAGGCCGGCCTGCGCGGCGTGAGCTTCGGCGACTCGCTCATCAAGCGCGTGGTGGAGACGCTGCGCGAGGAGTTCCCCAGGCTCAAGACCTTCGCCACGCTCTCGCCCATCCCCGGCCTGCGGCAGTGGGTCGGGCAGAACGCCGCCGCGCTGCTGCCGCGCCTGCCCGAGAAGCAGGCCGAGGCGCTGGGCCGCGCGCTCGGCTCGCTGCCGGCCACCGCCGAGCGCCTGCTGCCGGCGCTGGACGGCGCGCTCTCGCTGCCGCCCAAGTCGCCGCTGCGCCAGGCGCTGACGCAGTTCGCGGCCGAATTCCTGGGGCGGGCGCTGGCCGACGGGCGCCCGGTCGATGCCGTCGCCCGCTTCCACCTGGGCAACGGCGCGCGGGTGGAGCGGCTGAACTGGGCTGCCGACCCGTCGCCCAAGGGCATGAAGCAGTCCTGGGGCCTGATGGTCAACTACCTGTACGACCTCAAGCGGCTGGACAAGCACCGGGCCCTGCTGGCGGAGGGCAAAGTTCCCGTGTCGGGGGACGTGGAAGCCCTGATGCTCAAGCCCTGAACTTCGCTTCACCATTCCGGGCCGACTTTTCGCCATGGACGCCGCAGGCCCCGGCGTCGCCACAACAGGAGACAAGAGACCATGATCCACAACATGCAACGGCGCGACATGCTGCGCCTGGCGGCCGCGGGCGCGGCCGTGGCCAGCCTCGGGGCACGCGCCGACGCCCACTGGCCCGCGAAGCCGGTGACGATGGTGGTGCCTTTCCCCGCCGGCGGCGGCACCGACGCCTTCGCGCGGCCGCTGTCGGCCGCCTTCGGCAAGGTCGCGGGCCAGACGCTGGTGATCGACAACCGCGGCGGCGCCGGCGGCACGGTGGGGGCCAGCATCGCCTCCAAGGCCCAGCCCGACGGCTACACGCTCTTCATGGGCGCCGTGCACCACGCCATCGCGCCCTCGATCTACCCCAAGCTCGACTACGACATCGAGAAGGACTTCGTGCCCATCATGCTGCTGGCCAACGTGCCGCAGGTGGTGGTGGTCAACCCGCGCCGGGTGCCGCAGAACACGCTGCAGGAGTTCGTCGCCTACGCCAAGAAGAACCCCGGCAAGCTCAACTACGCCAGCGCCGGCGCCGGCACCTCGCACCACCTGGCGGGCGAGCTGTTCAAGCTGCAGACCGGCACCTTCATCACCCACATCCCCTACCGCGGCGCCGGCCCGATGCTGCAGGACCTGATCGCCGGCAACGTGGACTGCGGCTTCGACGGCCTGGGCTCCTCGGCCCAGCACATCAAGGCCGGTCGCATCAAGGCGCTGATGGTCGCCGGCAGCAAGCGCAATCCCGCCTTCCCCGACGTGCCCTGCGCCAGCGAGGTGGGCCTGCCGGACTACACCGTCACCACCTGGTACGGCCTGTGGGCGCCCAAGGGCACCGCGGCCGACGTGGTGGCGCGCATCACCGAGGACATGCGCAAGTCCATGGCGGCCGAGGAACTGCGCACCGTCTGGGCCAGCAACGGCTCGGAGATCCCGAACCTCACCGGCGCGGCCTACGGCCAGTTCGTCGGCAGCGAAGTCCGCCGCTGGGCCGGGGTCGTCAAGGCCTCGGGCGCCAAACTGGAGTAGAACCGGCCCTGCGCCGTCCGACGTCCGACGACACGACATCCGCCGCCTCCGGGCGGCGGCCTGCCATCCAGCAACGACACCATGAGCCCGACTTCCAGCCACAACGCCAACCTCTTCGCCGCCCTGCGCGCGGCCTTCCCGCACGACCTCGACGCGATCGCCGTGGAGACCGACGACGGCCTGGCCTACTCGTGGCGCGACCTGGACCGCGCCAGCGCCATGATCGCCAACCTGCTGGCCGCCCTCCGGCTGAAGGAGGGCGCGCGCATCGCGGTGCAGGTGGAGAAGTCGGTCGAGGCCATGCTGCTGTACCTCGCCACGCTGCGGGCGGGCTACGTCTTCCTGCCGCTGAACACGGCCTACCAGAGCGCGGAGATCGAGTACTTCATCGGCAACGCCGAGCCCGAGGTGGTGGTGTGCACCAGCCGCAACGCGCCATGGGTCGGCCCGATCGCGCAGAAGGCGAAGACGAAGCACGTCTTCACCCTGGACGACGACCGCACCGGCACGCTGCTGGAGCTGGCTGCGCAGTGCAGCGACGAGCACCGCATCGCCGTGAAGAAGCCGGACGACCTGGCCGCCATCCTCTACACCAGCGGCACCACCGGCCGCAGCAAGGGGGCGATGCTGACGCACCGCAACCTGCTGTCCAACGCCGAGGTGCTCAAGGACTACTGGGGCTGGACCCATGGCGACGTGCTGCTGCATGCGCTGCCGATCTTCCACGTGCACGGCCTGTTCGTCGCCATCCACGGCGCGCTGCTCAACGGCAGCAAGATGATCTGGTTCGCGAAGTTCGACCCGAAGCGCGTCATCGCCCGCCTGCCGCAGGCGACCGTATTCATGGGCGTGCCCACGCTCTACGTGCGCATGCTGGCCGAGCCCTCGCTCACGCAGCGGGCGTGCGAGGAGATGCGCCTGTTCATCTCGGGCTCGGCGCCGCTGCTGATCGAGACCTTCGGCGAGTGGCAGGCGCGCACCGGCCACACCATCCTCGAGCGCTACGGCATGAGCGAGACCATCATGCTCACTTCCAACCCCTACACCTCGGTGCAGGGTGCGCGGCGCGGCGGCACGGTGGGCTTCCCGCTGCCGGGCGTGAGCCTGCGGGTGCGGGACGACAACGGCAAGGATTGCGCCACCGACGAGATCGGCAACATCGAGGTCAGCGGCCCCAACGTCTTCGCCGGCTACTGGCGCATGCCCGAGAAGACGAAGGAGGAATTCACCGCCGACGGCTACTTCAGGACGGGCGACGTGGGCAAGGTCGACGGCCTGGGCTACGTCACCATCGTCGGGCGCAGCAAGGACCTCATCATCAGCGGCGGCTACAACGTGTACCCCGCCGAGATCGAGGGCTACATCAACGAGATGGCCGGCGTGGCCGAGAGCGCGCTGGTCGGCGTGCCGCACCCGGATTTCGGCGAGGTCGGCATCGCCGTGGTGGTGCCGAAGGCCGGCGCCTCGCTGGATGCCGACGCGCTCGTGGCGGAACTCAAGGGCAAGCTGGCGAACTTCAAGATCCCCAAGCGCTGCTTCGTGGTCGACGAGCTGCCGCGTAACACCATGGGCAAGGTGCAGAAGGCGTTGCTGCGGGCGCAGCACAAGGGGTTGTTCGGGTGAGGTCCTGAGGTCGGGGTCCGGGGTTGGATGTCGGGGCGCGCGCCGTGGTCGGGGGCCTGGGGCGCGGGCTCATGCTGGGGCGGTCGGCGCGTAGCGCCGACTTCGCTGCGGTGCTCGGCCAGGGGGCGGTGCCGCAGAACTCGCTGCGCGCTCCTTCGGACCGCTCCGCTCAGACAGCTGCGGCAAGTCAGAAGTTGAAGCATGCAATGCTTCGCTTGCATGCCCGCCCCCTGGCCTGCGCTCCTCGCCGCCCCAGAAATCGCCCGCGCCCCAGGCCCCCGGCCACGACGCGTGGAACCGTCCGGGGTACATCCCAGTGAGGGCGGAAACGACCGGAAGTAGGCCCAGGCCCCTGCGAGGGGGCGGTGGCGCGCCTGTGGAGCGCCGAGAAGCGCAGGGTGGCCGGGCTGCATGCCTGCCGCAGGACAGGCATGCTTCGTGAACTGACTCGGCGCAGCTGTTTGAGCGGAGCGCGCAGCGCGTAGCGAGTTCTGCGCCGGCCCGGCCGACCGAGCATCGCAGGGGAGTCGGCGCGCAGCGCCGACCGCTCCGCCGAAGCGCCACCGCCCCCTCGCAGGGGCCTGAGCCGGCCCATCGAACCGCTGGCCCACCACCCGGCGCAAAGGCAACAGACGCTCTACTGCACCAGCAGCACGGACATCCCCGCCTCGGCGATCACCTTGGTCGCCACCGAGCCCATCAGTGCCCGGCCGATCGAGCCGTGCCCGTGCGTGCCCATGACGATGAGGCTGGCCCCGGCCTCCTTGGCGGCGCGCACGATCTCCTCGGAGGCGCGGCCGTGCCGCATGCTCACCTGGTAGTTGCCGATGCCGTGGTCGTCGAGGATGGCCTTGACCGGCTCGATGACCTTGGCGCTTTCCTCGGCGTAGTACTCGTCGAGCGTGCTCTTGGCGATGTGGCGCGCCACGTGGCCGGGAATGCCGGCGCACACGTTCAGCACCAGCAGCTCGTTGCCTTCCACGAACATGTTGCGGTGGGCCGCCAGGTAGTCGATGGCCTTGCGGGTGAAGGGGCTGCCGTCGACGGCGATGACGATCTTCATGCGGTATCTCCTCAGGTCAAGAAAAAACGGTGCGGCCGCGGCGCCGCACGCCATGCCCCGCTTGTAACCGTGCCGGTGGCGGCGGGCATGCAAGCCGCGGCGTGATGTGGGGTTGCTATTGTTCTTGTAGCTCCTGGAGCCCGCCGGACGAGCCCCGAAGCCGATTTTGATTCAGAAATCCATGCCCGGCGCCCAGCCAGCTTAGGGGCGCCCGCACGCCGGCGGCTTGACGCAGGTCAAGGCCCGCGGGCGGCCCGGCGGGCACCATCGGCAGGCCATGATGCAGGCCGCCCTTGCCCCCGAGGCCGCGGTGCCCCGACCCGTGCCGGGCCGCGGCACCGTGCCCGATGCCGCGCGCGACGCCGGGGCGTGGGCGCTGCTGGACGATCCGCAGGAATGGGCCGGCTTCGGCCGCGCGCTGCCGCCGGCGGCGGGCGCGGCCGGCACCGATGCGGCCCATGCGCGCTGGGAGTCGCACGTGGCCGTGGAAGGCATCCACTGCGCCGCCTGCGCCATGACCATCGAGGACGCGCTCGGCGCCGTGCCCGGCGTCGAGGCGGTGCGCGTCAACGCCGCCAGCCGGCGCGCCCGCATCGTGTGGTCGGCGGCGCAGGCGCGGCCCTCGCACTGGCTCGCCGCGGCGGCGCAGGCCGGCTACCGCCTGGTGCCGGCCGGCGACGCGTCGCGCCAGCAGGCGCGGCGCACCGAGTCGCGGCGCGCGCTGTTCCGCTGGCTGGTGTCGGGCCTGTGCATGATGCAGGTGATGATGTACGCCGTGCCCGCCTACGTGGCCGGGCCCGGCGACATGACGCGCGACATCGAGCTGCTGCTGCGCTGGGCCTCCTGGGTGCTCACGCTGCCGGTGATGCTGTTCGCCTGCGGGCCCTTCTTCTCCAGCGCGTGGCGCGACCTGAAATCGCGCCGCATCGGCATGGACCTGCCCGTGTCGCTGGGCATCCTGATCGCCTTCGCCGTCAGCAGCGCGGGCACCTTCGACCCCGACGGGCCGCTGGGCCGCGAGGTCTTCTTCGACTCGCTGACCATGTTCGTCTTCTTCCTGCTCACCGGCCGCTGGCTGGAGGCGCGCCTGCGCGACCGCACGGCCGGCGCGCTCGACGCGCTGATGAGCCGGCTGCCCGACAGCGTCGAGCGCCGACTGCCGGACGGCCGCTTCGCCGCCGTGGCCGCGCATCGCCTCGCGGCGGGCGACGTCATCCGCGTGCGGCCGGGCGAGGCATTCGCCGCCGATGGCGTGGTGATCGAGGGCGACACCACGGCCGACGAGGCCCTGCTCACCGGCGAGTCGATGCCCGTGCCGCGCCCCTGCGGCGCCGGCGTGCTGGCCGGCAGCCACAACCTCGGCGCGCCGGTGCTGGTGGCGGTGCGTTCGGTCGGGCCGGCCACGCGCTTCGGCCAGATCGTCGCGCTGATGGAGGACGCCGCCACGCAGAAGCCGCGCCTGGCGCGCCTGGCCGACCGCGTGGCGCGGCCCTTCCTGCTGGCGGTGATGGTGGCCGCCGCGCTGGCCGCGGTGGGGTGGTGGCACGCCGGGCCCGGGCATGCGCTGATGGTCGCGGCCTCGGTGCTGATCGTCACCTGCCCCTGCGCGCTCTCGCTGGCGACGCCGGCCGCCATGCTGGCCAGCGCCGGCGAGCGGGCGCGCCAGGGCGTGCTGGTCGCGCACCTGCAGGCCCTCGAATCCCTGGCGGCGGTGGACACGGTGGTGTTCGACAAGACCGGCACGCTCACCCGCGGCCGGCCGCGGCTGGAGCGCGTCTACAGCCGGCGCGGCGTGCCGCCCGGCGACGCGCTGGCGCTGGCCGCCGCACTGGCCGAGGCCACGCTGCATCCGGCGGCGCAGGCGCTCGCGGACGCCTGGCGCGCGCAGGGCCGCGCCGCCGATTGGGTGCTGGCCGATGCGAAGGAGCACGCCGGGCAGGGCGTGCAGGGCCGGCTGCGCTCGCGCCTGCCCGGGCACGTGGAGCGCGAGCTGCGCCTGGGCTCGGCCGCCTTCTGCGCCGTGCCGCGCCTGGAAGTGCCGGCCATGCAGGTGCACCTGAGCGATGCAGGGGGCTGGCTCGCCAGCTTCGTGCTGGCGGAGGACCTGCGCGTCGACGCCGGCGATGCCGTGGCCGGGCTGGCGCGCCAGGGCGTGCAGGTGCAGCTGCTGTCCGGCGACCGCGACGCCGCCGCGCGCCGCCTGGCCGCGCAGGCCGGCATCGCCGCCGCACGCGGCGACTGCCTGCCCGAGGACAAGCTGGAGGCCATGCGCCGCCTGCAGGCCGGCGGGCACCGCGTGGCCATGGTCGGCGACGGCCTCAACGACGGCCCGGTGATCGCCCAGGCCGACGCCTCCTTCGCCTTCGGGCAGGCCGTTGCGCTCACGCGGGCGCGGGCCGACTTCATCGTGCTGGGCGACGCGCTGGCGGCCATCCCGTCCACGCTGGCGCAGGCCCGGCGCACGCTCCGGGTGGTGCGGCAGAACCTCGCCTGGTCGGCGGCCTACAACGCGCTGAGCGTGCCGCTGGCCCTGGCCGGCTGGATGCCGGCCTGGCTGGCGGGGCTGGGCATGGCGGCCAGCTCGCTGCTGGTGGTGCTCAACAGCGCCCGGCTGGCGCGGCCGGCGCCGCTGCCCGCCGCGGCGGACGGCAGGGACTGAGCGATGGACGTGCTCTTCATCCTCGTGCCGATGTCGGTGCTGCTGGTGCTGCTGATCATCGCCGGCCTGTGGTGGGCCATCGAGCGTGGCCAGTTCGACGACATCGAGCAGGAAGGCGCGCGCATTCTGCGCGGCGATTGATCTCCGTCAAACCGCCGGCGGGAACCGGCACGGACACTGGCTGCAATCCCATCAACCAGTTCCACGATGCAGTCAACCCACACTCCCGCGGCGACCTACAACGACACGGTGGTCCGCCAGTTCTCCCTGATGGCCGTGGTGTGGGGCGTGGTCGGCATGCTGGTCGGCGTCGTCATCGCCGCGCAGCTGACCTGGCCCGACCTGAACCTGGGCATCCCCTGGCTCAGCTACGGGCGGCTGCGGCCGCTGCACACCAACGCGGTGATCTTCGCCTTCGGCGGCTGCGCGCTGATGGCCACCAGCTTCCATGTGGTGCAGCGCACCTGCCAGGTGCGGCTGTTCGCGCCGAAGCTGGCCTCCTTCGTCTTCTGGGGCTGGCAGGCGGTCATCGTCGCGGCGGCGATCACGCTGCCGCTGGGCTACACCACCGGCAAGGAATACGCCGAGCTGGAATGGCCCATCGACATCCTGATCACGCTGGTCTGGGTGGCCTACGCGATCGTGTTCTTCGGCACCGTCGGCACGCGCAAGGTCAGGCACATCTACGTGGCCAACTGGTTCTACGGCGGCTTCATCCTGGCGGTGGCGCTGCTGCACGTGGTCAACAGCGCCGAGGTGCCGGCCGGCTGGATGAAGAGCTACTCGGCCTATGCCGGCGTGCAGGACGCGATGGTGCAGTGGTGGTACGGCCACAACGCGGTGGGCTTCTTCCTCACCGCCGGCTTCCTGGGGATGATGTACTACTACATCCCCAAGCAGGCCGAGCGCCCCGTCTACAGCTACCGGCTGTCGATCGTCCACTTCTGGGCGCTGATCTTCACCTACATGTGGGCGGGCCCGCACCACCTGCACTACACGGCTCTGCCGGACTGGACGCAGTCGCTGGGCATGCTGTTCTCGCTGATCCTGCTGGCGCCCAGCTGGGGCGGGATGATCAACGGGATCATGACCCTCTCGGGCGCCTGGCACAAGCTGCGCACCGACCCGATCCTGCGCTTCCTGATCGTGGCGCTGTCCTTCTACGGCATGGCCACCTTCGAGGGGCCGATGATGTCCATCAAGACGGTCAACGCCCTGAGCCACTACACCGACTGGACCATCGGCCACGTGCACGCCGGCGCCCTGGGCTGGGTGGGGCTGATCTCGATGGGCTCGCTGTACTACCTGATCCCGCGCATGTACGGCCGCACCACGATGTACAGCGTCAAGGCCATCGAGCTGCACTTCTGGATGGCCACCATCGGCATCGTGCTCTACATCGCCGCCATGTGGATCGCCGGCGTGATGCAGGGCCTGATGTGGCGCGCCATCAACCCCGACGGCACGCTCACCTACACCTTCGCCGAGAGCGTCAAGGCCACCTTCCCCTTCTACGTGGTGCGCCTCCTGGGCGGCGTGCTGTACCTGGGCGGGATGCTGGTGATGGCCTGGAACACCTGGATGACCGTGGTGGCCGGCCGCGCGGCGCGCGCGCCGATCCCCGTCGCCGTCCACGCCTGAGCCGAACCACGAGAAAAAGAGCATGAGCACCCAAGCCAACGAGAAGGCCGGCTTCTCCCACGAGAAGATCGAGACCAACAACTTCCTGATGATCGTGCTGATCCTGCTGGTCGTCGCCGTCGGCGGCCTGGTGGAGATCGTGCCGCTGTTCTTCCAGAAGTCCACCACCGAGCCGATCGCCGGCCTGAAGCCCTACACCGCGCTGCAGCTGGCCGGCCGCGACATCTACCTGCGCGAGGGTTGCTACAACTGCCACTCGCAGATGATCCGGCCCTTCCGCGCCGAGACGCTGCGCTACGGCCACTACTCGGTGGCCGGCGAGTTCGTCTACGACCACCCCTTCCAGTGGGGCAGCAAGCGCACCGGCCCCGACCTGCACCGCGTGGGCGGCAAGTACAGCGACGAATGGCACCGCGTACACCTGAACAACCCGCGCGACGTGGTGCCCGAATCGAACATGCCGGCCTACGCCTGGCTGGAGAAGACGCCGGCCGACGCCGCGTCCGTGCCGACCCACATGCAGGCGCTGCGCAAGGTCGGCGTGCCCTACACCGACGAGGACATCGCCGGCGCACGGGCCGAGGTCGAGGGCAAGACCGAGATGGATGCCGTCGTCGCCTACCTGCAATCGCTGGGCCGCTCGCTCAAGTAAGCCGCCCCCCACCTGGAGCCGTCCATGGACCTCACCTTCCTGCGCGAAGCCGCCACCGTCATCTGCTTCCTGCTCTTCCTCGGCATCGTGGCCTGGGCCTACTCGCGCCGCAACCGCGCGCGCTTCGAGGAGGCCGCGCGCCTGCCCTTCGAGCAGGATTGAGATGGCCCCGCACCCCACGACAACAAGAACACTCCCATGAGCGATTTCGTCAGCAACTTCTGGTCGAACTACGTGGCCGGCGCCGCGGTGCTCAGCATCCTGGGCTGCCTGCTGCTGCTGTGGCTCACCGCGCGCAAGCGCACCGTGCCCAGCGCCGACAACACCACCGGCCACGTGTGGGACGGCGACCTGCGCGAGGCCAACAACCCGATGCCGATGTGGTGGATGGGGCTGTTCGTCCTCACCATCGTCTTCTCGCTGGGCTACCTGGCCTTCTACCCGGGCCTGGGCCGGATGGCCGGGCAGTTCGGCTGGAGCTCGGCCGGGCAGTACCAGGACGAGGTGAAGAAGGCCGAGGCGGAACTGGCGCCGGTGTACCAGCGCTTCGCCTCGATGTCCGTCGAGCAGATGGCGGCCGACCCCGGCGCGCAGGCGGTGGGCGAGCGCCTGTTCATGAACAACTGCGCGCAGTGCCACGGCTCCGATGCGCGCGGCAGCCGCGGCTTTCCGAACCTGACCGACCAGGACTGGCTGTACGGCGGCGAGCCCGACACGATCATCCAGACCATCACCAAGGGCCGCCAGGGCACCATGCCGCCGATGGCCGCCGCCGTCGGCAGCGCGGAAGACGTGAAGAACGTCGCCAACTACGTGCTGAGCCTGTCGAACAGCCCGCACGACTCGGTGCGCGCCGGCCTGGGCAAGCCGAAGTTCGCCGCCTGCGCGGCCTGCCACGGCGTCGGCGGCGTGGGCAACCCGGCGCTCGGCGCGCCGCGCCTGTCCGACAACATCTGGCTGCACGGCTACGGCGAGGCGGCGATCATCTCCGCCGTCAACAACGGCCGCCACGGCGAGATGCCGGCGCAGGAGGGCCGCCTCACCGACGCGCAGATCAAGGTGCTGGCGTCCTATGTCTGGGGCCTGTCGAACCGCCCGGCCGCGGCGCGCTGAGGCGGCCGTGGACGACATCCCCTCCGCCGCCCCGCCCAAGGCGGCGCCGAAGGCGCGCAAGGTCATCCCCATCGCCGCGCAGCAGGACGACAGCGGGGCGCTCTACGCCGCCTCGAAGAAGGTCTACCCGCGCAGCATCCAGGGCCTGTTCTCGCGCTGGCGCTGGGCGATGGTGTTCGCCACGCAGCTGGTCTTCTACGGCCTGCCGTGGCTCGAGTGGGGCGGCCGGCAGTCGGTGCTGTTCGACCTGGCGGCGCGGCGCTTCTACCTGTTCGGGCTGGTGCTGTACCCGCAGGACCTGATCTACCTGGCCGGGCTGCTGGTCATCTCGGCCCTGTCGCTGTTCCTCTTCACCGCCGTGGCCGGGCGCCTGTGGTGCGGCTTCAGCTGCCCGCAGACCGTCTACACCGAGATCTTCATGTGGGTGGAGCAGAAGATCGAGGGCAACCGCAGCGCGCGCATCCGCCTCGACGGCGAGTCGCTGTCGATGGAGAAGCTGGTCAAGAAGTGGTTCAAGCACCTGGTGTGGATCGGCATCGCGATGTGGACCGGCTTCACCTTCGTCGGCTACTTCACGCCGATCCGCGAGCTGGGCATGGCCTTCCTGCAGACGCACATGGGCTCGTGGGAGGTGTTCTGGGTCTTCTTCTACGGCTTCGCCACCTACGGCAACGCCGGCTTCATGCGCGAGCAGGTGTGCAAGTACATGTGCCCCTACGCACGCTTCCAGAGCGCGATGTTCGACCGCGACACGCTGATCGTGAGCTACGACCCGCAGCGCGGCGAGCCGCGCGGCCCGCGCCGCAAGGACGCCGACCCCAAGGCGGCAGGCCTGGGCGACTGCATCGACTGCAGCCTGTGCGTGCAGGTGTGCCCGGTGGGCATCGACATCCGCGACGGCCTGCAGTACGAGTGCATCGGCTGCGGCCTGTGCGTGGACGCCTGCAACTCGGTGATGGACAAGGTCGGCTACCCGCGCGGCCTGATCCGCTACGACACGCAGAACGGCATGGCCGCGCGCTGGACGCCGCGCCAGCTGCTGCGCCGCGTGCTGCGCCCGCGCGTGCTGGTCTACACCGCGGTGCTGGCGGCGCTGGTGGTCGGCCTGCTGGCCAGCCTGGTGGTGCGCGCGCCGCTCAAGGTCGACATCGTGCGCGACCGCGCCTCGCTGGCGCGGCTGGTGGAGGGCGGCCGGCTGGAGAACGTCTACCGCCTGCAGATCATGAACGCCACCGAGAAGCCGCAGGGCTACCGCATCGAGGCCCGCGGCCTGGACGGGCTGGCGGTGGCCAGCGAGCCGCGGGTGGAGGTCGGCCCGGCCGAATCCCGCTGGGTGGCGGTGCGCCTGCAGATCATGGACGGCAGCGCCGCGCCGGGCTCGCACACCATCCATTTCGACGTGCGGCAGGAAGGCGGTGGGGCGCAGGTCTCCGAGAAGGCCGTGTTCCTGGTGCCGCGCTGAACGCGCCAAAGGAGAGATTCGCGATGAACACGCAAGAACGGCAGGACGGCGGCTCGCCCTGGTGGCGCCACCCGATCATGTGGATGGTGGTGGGCGGCCCCGCCGCGGTGGTGGTGGCCGGCTTCGCCACGGCCTGGATCGCCGTGCGCTCGCCCGACCCGGTGGTGGACACGGACTACTACCGCCACGGCATCGAGATCAACCGCACGCTGGACGCCAAGGCCATGCTGCCGGCCCAGGCGGGCCGCAACCACGCCACCACGCCTGCGCGCGACCTGCCGCCGGCGCGGCCCTGAGGCCGCCCATGCACGCGCGCCGCGTCATGGCCGTGGGCTGGTCGTCCTTCCTGGCGGCCTGCGTGCTCGAGTTCCTGGTGTTCGCCTTTCTCGACCCGGGCGAGATCCAGTGGTTCGGCCAGGCGCTGCACCCGAGCCGCCAGGCGGTGTACGCGCTGTCCTTCTTCGGCTTCTGGGCCGTGACCGCGCTGTCGAGCGCGCTGGCGGTGCTGCTGACGCTGTCGTCGGCCGAGCTCAACCTCGTGCAGCCGCCGCAGCAGGAGTGAGGCGCGGCCGCCGTCAGGCCCGGCGCAGCTGCGGCGGGCCGGGCGCGCAGCCGGGCAGCACCACCGTGCCCTCGCGCAGCGCCCGCAGCAGCACGTGCGGCGTGGCCCAGATGTGCGCTTCCAGGGCGAGCGCGGCGCGCGCCTCCAGGCCGGCCATCGCCAGCTCGTAGATCTCCCGGTGCTCGGCGTGCACGTCGCGCTCGCTGCCGGGCAGGCCCATCGCGTAGCCGCGGTAGCGCTCGCTGTGGCGCGACAGCAGGCGCAGCACGCGCAGCGTCCAGGGCGAGGCATGGCCCGACAGCAGCGTCTCGTGGAAGCGCAGGTTCAGCGCCTCCCACTGGCGCCGCCGGCCGGGCGCGATGGGCTGCTCCTCGGCCGACAGCGCCTCGTAGGCGGCGCCGAGCGCGGCGCGCCAGGCATCGCCGCCGTGCCGGATCGACAGCCGCAGCGCCTCGGTCTCGATCTGCACGCGCAGCCGCGTGATGTCCTCCAGCTCCTCCATCGCGATCGGCGCCACGCGGAAGCCGCGCTGCCCCTCGGTGCTGACCAGCGCGTCGCTCACCAGCCGCGTGAGCGCCTCGCGCAGCGTGCCGGCGCCCACCCGGTGCTCCACCCGCAGGTGCTCGATACGCAGCTTGCTGCCGGGCGCCAGCCGGCCCTCGACGATGGCGTCGCGCAGCGTGGCGTAGGTCTGTTCGATCAGGGTGCGCGAGGTGCCGGCGCCGCCGTCCGGGGCGTCGTCGGCGGGCAGGGCGCGCAGGGGCAGGAATGAACGCTTGGCCATGGGATCTTCTCAGGGGGCGTGGCGCGCGCGTTCGTGCAGGCGCGACAGGCGGTAGCTCAGCTGCGGGCGCGTGATGCCGAGCGCGCGCGCCGCCGCGGCGAGGTTGCCGCCGGCGCGCTCCACGGCCTCGCGGATGAGGGCGTCCTCCAGCGCGTCGAGCGTCAGGCCGCCGTGCTGCATGGCGTCGTACAGGCTCGCGTGCCGTGGGCCGGCGGCGTCGCTTTCGAGGCCGCCGGCGGCGTTCACCGTCAGCGCGTCGCTGGCGGTGAACTGGGGGAACAGCATCGGCGCATCGACCAGCTCGCCCTGCGCGGCCAGGATCACGCCGCGCTCGATCAGGTTCTCCAGCTCGCGCACGTTGCCGGGCCAGGGGTGGCGGCGCATGGCCGCCATCGCCAGGTCGGTGAAGCCGGCCACCCGCTTGCCGTGCACGGCGGCGTACTGCTGCAGCAGGTGCATCGCCAGCGGCTCGATGTCGTCGACGCGCTCGCGCAGCGCGGGGATGCGGATCGGGTAGACGTTCAGGCGGTAGAGCAGGTCGCGGCGGAAGCGGCCTTCCTCCACCGCCTGCTCCAGGTCGACGTTGGTGGCGGCGACCACGCGCACGTCGACCTTGCGCGGCTGGCTGCCGCCCAGGCGCTCCACCTCGCCCTGCTGCAGCACGCGCAGCAGCTTGGCCTGCGCGGGCAGTGGCAGCTCGCCCAGCTCGTCGAGCAGCAGCGTGCCGCCGTGCGCGCGCTCGAAGCGGCCCACGCGCGCGGCGGTGGCGCCGGTGTAGGCGCCTTTCTCGGCGCCGAAGAGCTCGCTCTCGATCAGCTCGGCCGGCAGCGCGGCGCAGTTCACCGCCACGAAAGGCTTGTCGGCGCGCGGGCCCATGGCGTGCAGGGCGCGTGCGAAGCGCTCCTTGCCCACGCCGGTCTCGCCGGTCAGCAGCACCGTCACCTGCGTGGGCGCCGCCTTGCGCAGCAGGGCCACCGTCTCGCGGAAGGCGCGCGAGCGGCCCAGCAGCGGACCCTGCTCGTCGGCCGGCTCGAGCTGGGTGCGCAGCGCCTCCACCTGCGACTGCAGCTCGTCCAGGCGCACCAGCATCGAGTCCGGGTCGTAGTCGCGCGCGAGCTGCTCGCCGTCGGGCCACTCGTGCACGAAGCGGCCCTCGATCAGGCAGTGCTCGGCCCCGCAGGCGGTGCACTCCACCTCCTTGAACAGCGCCGGGCGGCGGAAGAAGCCGCTGGTGTAGCCCGAGGCGTAGCCCAGCAGCATCCAGCACACGGGGCCGTCCTGCGGGCCGAAGTCGCGCTGGTGCACCTCGGCCTCCCAGCTGTGGTCCCACTGGAAGACGCCGTGGAAGTGGCCGGCCGCCTCGTCGAGGTCGAACACGCGCGGCGTCACGCGCACCATGCCCTCGAGCATGTGCAGCTGCGGGCCGACCGAGAAGGCGTCGAACAGCGGGGCGTCGGGGCGCACCTGGCGCGCCAGCAGGGCGTCGCGTTCGCCGGAGGCGTAGCCCGCGCGCATCAGCAGGCGGCGCGTGTGCGCCGGCCCCAGGCTGGACATCAGCTCGCGCCGCAGTGCCTGGATGGCCGCCGCGTGGACCAGCAGCATGCGCTGCCCCGACAGCCAGATGCGGCCGTCGACGGTGGAGAAGTGCACCAGCCGGCGCAGGTCGGCATCCGAGGGCAGGGGTGGGATCGGCGCAGGCATCGTAAAAGTATCGATAAATCGAGCGGCACCGTCCATACGGAGCAACCCCCGGAGACCCGCATTTGATCTTTTCATGCAGTCCGTCGGCCGGCGCTTCATCAAATCATCATGCTGCTTCGCAGCAATCCAGGCCCGACCGTACCGGTGATCGACGGGAACGGCGGCGGCACGCGCCCCAAGGCCTCGATTCCTAGGTGCAAACCCTCAATTTATCGACATTTTGAGTGAACTGGCACACCCCGTGCAAAACAGGCAAGCAACGCCGACCTCACGAGAACGCCATGCCCACCCCCGCCACCGAGACCCCCGCCTGCGACCTGAGCCAGCGCTTCGTGCGCGTGCTGGGCCGGCGCGACGACGGCTTCGTCGAGTTCGCGTTCTCGGTCGGCTGGCCCGAGCTGTCGGTGGACCTGCTGCTGCCCGAGCCCGACTTCGAGGCCTTCTGCCGCGCGCACCGGGCGCGTCGGCTGGACGACTGAATCCCTTCACCCCGAGGAGACAACGCCCCATGAACATCGACCTGCAGGCGCGCGAGATCCAGCCGCTGCGCCAGACCTTCGCCCGCGTGGCGGCCTACACCGGCGACAAGCCGGCGTCGCGCTACCTCGAGGCCACGCTGGGCGCGCAGCCCGCGGCGAACTTCCACTACCGGCCGACCTGGGAGCCGGGCTTCGAGCTGTTCGACACCGGCCGCACGGCGGTGCGCATGGCCGACTGGTATGCGCTGCGCGACCCGCGCCAGTTCTACTACGCCACCTGGACCATGGCCCGCGCGCGCCAGCAGGACGCGATGGAGTCCAACTACCAGTTCGTCGAGTCGCGCGGCCTGGTGGGCAAGATGACCGATGCGCTGCGCGCCAGGGCCTGCGCCGTGCTGATGCCGCTGCGCCACGTGGCCTGGGGCGGCAACATGAACAACTGCAACGTGTGCGCACGCGGCTACGGCACCGCCTTCACCGCGCCGGCCATGTTCCACGCGATGGACCACCTGGGCGTGGCCCAGTACCTGACGCGCCTGGGCCTGGTGATGGACGAGCCCGGCGTGCTGGAGGCTGGCCGCAACGACTGGCTGCAGGCGCCGCGCTGGCAGGTGCTGCGCCGCTATGTCGAGGACACGCTGGTGCTGCAGGACCCCTTCGAGCTGTTCGTCGCGCAGAACCTGGCGCTCGACGGCCTGCTGTACCCGCTCATCTACGGCCAGTTCGTCGACGAGCACCTGGCGCTGCAGGGCGGCACCGCGGTGGCGATGCTCACCGCCTTCATGCCGGAGTGGCACGACGAGAGCGCGCGCTGGATCGACGCGGTGGTCAAGGTGGCGGCCGCCGAGTCGCCGGAGAACCTGGCGCTGATCTCCGGCTGGTATGCCGCCTACGCCCAGGCCGCGCTGGCCGCGCTGGCGCCGGTGGCCGACCTGGCGCTGGGCGAGCAGGGCGCCGGGGCGCTGCAGGCCGTGCGCGAGGCGCTCGACGCCCGCGCCCGCAAGGCCGGCCTGTCCGCCTGAGGAGCACGCCATGAGCAGCAGCACCTCCAACGTCTTCATCGCCTTCCAGGACAACGAGGAAGCGCGCCCCGTGATCGAGGCCATCCTGGCCGACAACCCCGGCGCCAGCGCGGTGCACTCGCCGGGCCTGGTGAAGATCGACGCCCCCGGCCGCCTGACCATCCAGCGCAGCACCATCGAGGCGCAGACCGGCCGCACCTACGACCTGCAGCAGATCCACGTCAACCTCGTCACCCTCTCGGGCCACATCGACGAGGACGACGACCAGCTCACCCTGAGCTGGAGGCACTGAACCCACACATCACAGGAGACACATTCATGGACACCCGCGTCGCCAAGAAGAAGCTGGGCCTGAAGGAGCGCTACGCCGCCATGACGCGCGGCCTGGCCTGGGACACCAGCTACCAGCCGATGGACAAGGTCTTCCCCTACGACCGCTACGAAGGCATCAGGATCCACGACTGGGACAAGTGGGAGGACCCTTTCCGCCTGACCATGGACGCCTACTGGAAGTACCAGGGCGAGAAGGAGAAGAAGCTCTACGCCGTCATCGAGGCCTTCGCGCAGAACAACGGGCAGCTCGGCGTGGCCGACGCGCGCTACGTCAACGCGCTGAAGCTCTTCATCCAGGGCGTGACGCCGCTGGAGTACTACGCGCACCGCGGCTTCGCGCACGTCGGCCGGCACTTCACCGGCGCCGGCGCGCGGGTGGCGGCGCAGATGCAGTCGATCGACGAGCTGCGCCACTTCCAGACCGAGACGCATGCGCTGAGCCACTACAACAAGTACTTCAACGGCATGCACCAGGCGAGCCACTGGTTCGACCGCGTGTGGTACCTCTCGGTGCCCAAGTCCTTCTTCGAGGACGCGCTCACCGCCGGTCCCTTCGAGTTCCTCACCGCCGTCAGCTTCAGCTTCGAGTACGTGCTGACCAACCTGCTGTTCGTGCCCTTCATGTCGGGCGCGGCGCACAACGGCGACATGTCGACCGTGACCTTCGGCTTCTCGGCGCAGAGCGACGAGTCGCGCCACATGACGCTGGGCATCGAGTGCATCAAGTTCATGCTGGAGCAGGACCCGGCCAACGTGCCGATCGTGCAGAAGTGGATCGACAAGTGGTTCTGGCGCGGCTACCGCGTGCTGACGCTGGTGGCCATGATGCAGGACTACATGCTGCCCAAGCGCGTGATGAGCTGGAAGGAAGCCTGGGAGATGTACGCCGAGCAGAACGGCGGCGCGCTGTTCAAGGACCTGGCGCGCTACGGCATCCGCGAGCCCGCGGGCTGGAAGGCCGCCTGCGAGGGCAAGGACCACATCAGCCACCAGGCCTGGAACACCTTCTACAACTACGCCGCCGCCGCGCCTTTCCACACCTGGGTGCCGGGCGACGAGGAACTGGACTGGCTGTCGCAGAAGTACCCCGACACCTTCGACAAATACTACCGGCCGCGCCTCCTGCACTACCGCGCACAGCAGCAGGCCGGCAAGCGCTTCTACAACAAGACGCTGCCGATGCTGTGCACCACCTGCCAGATCCCGATGCTCTTCACCGAGCCGGGCGATGCCAGCCGGATCTGCTACCGCGAGTCCAGCTACCTGGGCGACAAGTACCACTTCTGCAGCGACGGCTGCCGGCACATCTTCGAGGAGGAGCCCGAGAAGTACGTGCAGTCCTGGCTGCCGGTGCACCAGATCTACCAGGGCCACTGCTTCAAGCCGGACGTGGACCCGACGCAACCCGGCTTCGACCCGCTGATGGCCGTGCTCGACTGGTACGGGCTGAACGTGGGCCGCGACAACTTCGACTTCGAGGGCTCGGAGGACCAGAAGAACTTCGCCGCCTGGCGCGGCGATGCGCAGCCGGCGGCCGGCGAAGGAGGTGCGGCATGAGCACCGTTTCCCTGCACCCCTACGCGTTCGCGCCCAGGGACGTGCGAGAGAACTTCCCCGCGCCGCTGCTGTACATCGGCTGGGAAGAGCACCTGATGTTCTGCGCGCCCTTCTGCCTGCCGCTGCCGCCGGACATGCCCTTCGGCGCGCTGCCCACGCAGGTGCTGCCCGGCATCTACGGCGAGCACCCGGACTTCGAGCGCATCGACTGGTCGCAGGTGCAGTGGTTCAGGTCCGGCCAGCCCTGGACGCCCGACCCGGCCAAGAGCCTGGCCGAGAACGGCCTGGGCCACAAGGACGCGATCCGCTTCCGCACGCCCGGCCTCACGGGCATCGAAGGCTCCTTCTCCTGAGCCGAGGCCGCGATGAGTTACCAGCTCACCATCGAGCCCCTGGGCGCGACCATCGACGTGGAGGAGGGCCAGACCGTCCTCGACGCCGCGCTGCGCCAGGGCATCTACCTGCCGCATGCCTGCTGCCACGGCCTGTGCGGCACCTGCAAGGTGCAGGTGTGCGACGGCGAGGTGGACCACGGCGCGGCCAACCCCTTCGCGCTGATGGACTTCGAGCGCGACGACGGCAAGACGCTGGCCTGCTGCGCCACGCTGCAGTGCGACGCCACCATCGAGGCCGACATCGACGAGGAGCCCGATGCGGCCGTCATCCCGGTGCGCGACTTCGCGGCCACGCTGGCGCGCATCGAGGCGATGACGCCCACCATCAAGGCGCTGCACCTGGAACTGGACAAGCCGATCCGCTTCCAGGCGGGGCAGTACGTGCAGCTGGAGATCCCGGGGCTGGGGCAGAGCCGCGCCTTCTCCATCGCCAACCCGCCCGATGCGAACGGCGAGGCGGCGCGCATCGAGCTGAACGTGCGCCACGTGCCCGGCGGCGCCGGCACCACCTGGCTGCACGAATCGGCGAAGGAGGGCGACCGCCTGCGCCTGGCCGGGCCCTACGGCCGCTTCTTCGTGCGCCGCTCGGCTGCGCTGCCGATGCTGTTCATGGCGGGCGGCTCGGGCCTGTCGAGCCCGCGCTCGATGATCCTGGAGCTGCTGACCGCCGGCTGCACCGAGCCGATCACGCTGGTCTACGGCCAGCGCACGGGCGAGGAGCTGTACTACGACGCCGAGTTCCGCGCGCTGGCCGAGGCGCATCCGAACTTCCACTACCTGCCCGCGCTGTCCGGCGAGCCCGAAGGTTCGCCATGGAAGGGCGCGCGCGGCTTCGTGCACGAGGCGGCCAAGGCGCACTTCGACGGCGGCTTCGCCGGCCACAAGGCCTACCTGTGCGGCCCGCCGGCCATGATCGAGGCCTGCATCGCCACGCTGATGCAGGGGCGCCTGTTCGAGCGCGACATCTACACCGAGAAGTTCATCTCGGCGGCCGACGCGCCGGGCGCGCGCAGCCCGTTGTTCAAGCGAGTCTGACGGTGCAGTTCAGCCCCCGCCCCACGCTGCAGGTGCACGTCGCGCAGACCGGCGAGTGCTACGCCTGCGCCGGCGACGAGAGCCTGCTGCGCGGCATGCTGCGCCTGGGCCGCCGGGGCATCCCGGCCGGCTGCGTCAGCGGCGGCTGCGGCGTGTGCAAGGTGCGCATCGTCGAGGGCAGCGTGCGCCCGCTCGGGCCGGTGAGCCGCGCCCACGTGAGCCTCGACGAGGAGGCGCGCGGCTACACGCTGGCCTGCCGCGTCGCGCCCACCGCGGCCGTGCGGCTGGAAGTCGCCGGCCGGCTGGCCAAACCCTTTTCCGGCACGTGCGCCGCCGCGGCGCCCGCGCATCCACCCACGACCCAACCCAAGGAGACATGACATGGGCGTACTACGCATAGGCCACGCGAGCCTGAAGGTGATGGACATGGCGGCCGCCGTGCAGCACTACGAGAAGGTGCTGGGCCTGAAGACCACGATGCAGGACAAGGCCGGCAACGTGTACCTCAAGTGCTGGGACGAGTGGGACAAGTACTCGCTCATCCTCACGCCCTCCGACCAGGCCGGCATGAACCACCTGGCCTTCAAGGTCGAGAAGGACGGGGAGCTGGACGCGCTGCGCGAGCGCATCGAGGCCTGGGGCGTGAAGACCCAGATGCTGCCCGAGGGCACGCTGCCGGCCACCGGCCGCATGCTGCAGTTCAAGCTGCCCAGCGGGCACGAGATGCGCCTGTACGCGATGAAGGAGTTCGCCGGCACGGAGGTGGGCTCCACCAACCCCGACCCGTGGCCCGACGGCCTGAAGGGTGCCGGCGTGCACTGGCTGGACCACGCGCTGCTGATGTGCGAGCTGAACCCCGAGACGGGCGTCAACACCGTGGCCGACAACACGCGCTTCATGGCCGAGGCGCTGGACTTCTTCCTCACCGAGCAGGTGCTGGTCGGTCCGGCCGGCGACATGCAGGCCGCCACCTGGATGGCCTGCACCACCACGCCGCACGACATCGCCTTCGTCGGCGGGCCGCGCAGCGGGCTGCACCACATCGCCTACTTCCTCGACTCCTGGCACGACGTGCTGAAGTCGGCCGACGTGATGGCCAAGAACAAGGTGCGCATCGACGTCGCGCCCACGCGCCACGGCATCACGCGCGGCGAGACCATCTACTTCTTCGACCCCAGCGGCAACCGCAACGAGACCTTCGCCGGCCTGGGCTACCTGGCGCAGCGCGACCGGCCCGTGACCACTTGGACCGAGGACATGCTCGGGAGCGGCATCTTCTATCACACGGGCGACCTGGTGCCGTCCTTCACCGAGGTCTACACCTGATGGACGCCGCCGTGCGCCACAGCGTGCCGCAGCGCTGCATCGGTTGGCAGGCCGCGCATGCCGCGGCCGGCGCGGCGGCCGGGGAGGCCGCGCGCCTGGGGGCGGCCGTGAACATCGCGCTGGTCGACCCCGCGGGCCTGCTCGCCGCCTTCGTGCGCATGCCGGGCGCGCCGCTGCACTCGGTGGAGATCGCCATCGACAAGGCCTACACCGCCGCCAGCTTCGGCCTGCCCACTTCTCAATGGCATGCGGCGCTGGACGGCCATTCGCCCGCGGTGCGCGACGGCCTGCTGCGGCGCCCGCGCTTCGTCGCCTTCGGCGGCGGGCTGCCGGTGCTGGAGGGCGGCGAGCGCATCGGCGGCATCGGCGTCTCGGGCGGCAGCGAGGCGCAGGACGAGGCCATCGCCCGCGCCGGCCTCGCGGCGCTGGGCCTTCGCGACAAGGAACCGACATGAAACAGATCCTGAACTTCATCCAGGGCGAGTACGCCGCCACCGACCGGCTGTTCGACAAGCATTCGCCGCTCACCGGCGAGGTGGTCGCGCAGGTGCACGAGGCCGGCCGCGCCGAGGTCGATGCCGCCGTGGCCGCCGCGCGCGCCGCGCTGGCCGGCCCCTGGGGCCGCATGAGCGTGGCCGAGCGCGTGGAGCGCCTGTACGCGGTGGCCGACGGCATCCACCGCCGCTTCGAGGAGTTCCTGGCCGCCGAATGCCAGGACACCGGCAAGCCGCGCAGCCTGGCCAGCCACATCGACATCCCGCGCGGCGCGGCCAACTTCAAGGTCTTCGCCGACGTGGTGAAGAACGTGCCCACCGAGTTCTTCGAGACCGCCACGCCCGACGGCCGCGGCGCCATCAACTACGGCTACCGCACGCCGGTGGGCGTGGTCGGCGTGATCTGCCCGTGGAACCTGCCGCTGCTGCTGATGACCTGGAAGGTCGGCCCGGCGCTGGCCTGCGGCAACACGGTGGTGGTCAAGCCCTCGGAGGAGACGCCGCAGACCGCCGCGCTGCTCGGCGAGGTGATGAACGAGGCCGGCATCCCGCCCGGCGTCTACAACGTGGTGCACGGCTTCGGGCCGGATTCGGCGGGCGAGTTCCTGACCACACACCCGGGCGTGGACGCCATCACCTTCACCGGCGAGACGCGCACCGGCGAGGTCATCATGAAGGCCGCCGCCCAGGGCGCGCGGCCGGTGAGCCTGGAGATGGGGGGCAAGAACGCGGCCATCGTCTTCGACGACTGCGACTTCGACGCCGCCATCGAGGGCACGATGCGCAGCGTGTTCGCCAACTGCGGGCAGGTGTGCCTGGGCACCGAGCGCGTGTACGTGCAGCGCCCGCTGTTCGAGCGCTTCGTGGCCGCGCTGAAGCAGCAGGCCGAGGCGCTGAAGCTCGGCGTGCCCGACGACGCCGCCACCGGCATGGGGCCGCTGATCAGCAAGGAGCACCAGGCCAAAGTGCTGTCGTACTACCGGCTGGCGGCGGAGGAGGGCGCCACGGTGGTCACCGGCGGCGGCGTGCCCGACATGGGCGCGCAGCTGGCCGGCGGCGCCTGGGTGCAGCCCACGATCTGGACCGGCCTGCCCGAGACGGCGCGCGTCATCAAGGAGGAGATCTTCGGGCCCTGCTGCCACATCGCCCCCTTCGACACCGAGGAGGAGGTGCTCGCCAAGGCCAACGACAACGCCTACGGCCTGGCCTGCGCGATCTGGACGCGCGACCTGGCGCGTGCGCACCGCGTCGCGCAGCGCATGCAGGTGGGGCTGTCCTGGGTCAACTCCTGGTTCCTGCGCGACCTGCGCACGCCCTTCGGCGGCGCCAAGCAGTCGGGCATCGGGCGCGAGGGCGGGGTGCACTCGCTGGAGTTCTACACGGAGCAGAAGAATGTCTGCATCAAGCTCTGAAATGAAACACCCCCCAGGCCGCTTCGCGGCTCCCCCCTCTCTGGCGCCTTCGGCTTGGAGGGGGGCGCACCCAGAGGCCTGGCAAAGCCAGTTCCTCGGGTGCCCTGAGGACTTCGCTGCGCTCGTCGGCTTGAAACGCCCGTTTCATGCCCTGCGGGTGGTGCGCCGCGCCGTGGAGAACTAACATGAACCCTGAGATCGCGCGCAGCGTCGATGCGGCGGGCCTGCGCACCAATTACCACGACCTGGGGCAGGGCGCGCCGGTGCTGCTGATCCACGGCTCGGGGCCCGGCGTGTCGGCCTGGGCCAACTGGCGGCTGGTGATGCCCGAGCTGGCGCGGCGCGCCCGCGTGATCGCGCCGGACATGGTGGGCTTCGGCTACACCGAGCGGCCGCCGGGCTTCGCCTACGGCATGGACGCCTGGGTGCGCCAGGCGGTCGGCCTGCTCGACGCGCTCGACATCGAGCAAACCGACCTGGTCGGCAACTCCTTCGGCGGCGGCCTGGCGCTGGCGCTGGCGATCCGCCACCCGGCGCGCGTGCGGCGGCTGGTGCTGATGGGCAGCGTGGGCGTGCCCTTCGCCATCACGCCGGGGCTGAACGCGGTGTGGGGCTACACGCCCTCGGTCGCCCACATGCGGGCGCTGCTCGACATCTTCGCCTTCGACCGCAGCCTGGTGAACGACGAGCTGGCGCAGTTGCGCTACCAGGCCAGCATCCGGCCGGGCTTCCAGGAGTCCTTCGCCGCCATGTTCCCGGCGCCGCGCCAGCGCTGGGTCGATGCGCTGGCCAGTCGCGAGGCCGACATCCGCCGCCTGCCGCACGAGGCGCTGGTGATCCACGGCCGCGAGGACCGGGTGATCCCGCTCGCGACCTCGCTCACCCTGGCCGACTGGATCCCGCGCGCGCAGCTGCACGTGTACGGCCGCTGCGGCCACTGGACGCAGATCGAGCACGCGGCGCGCTTCGCGCGGCTGGTCGGCGACTTCCTGGCCGAGGCCGCCGCCGACGAACCCCATCCCCTGGACTGACCGGACCATGAGCAACCCCCTCCACGATGCGCTCGGCGACGAGCTGTACGCCGCATTGCGCGACCGCCGGGTGGTCGACCCCCTGAGCGGGCGCCACCCCGAACTCACCATCGAGGACGCCTACGCCATCCAGCAGCGCATGCTCTCGCACCGCCTGGCGGCCGGCGAGCGCGTCGTCGGCAAGAAGGTCGGCGTCACCTCGCAGGCGGTGATGGACATGCTCGGCGTGTTCCAGCCCGACTTCGGCTGGCTCACCGACGGCATGGTCTACAACGAGGGCGAGGCCGTGCCCGCGGCCTCGCTGATCCAGCCCAAGGCCGAGGGCGAGATCGCCTTCGTGCTGAAGAAGACGCTCAAGGGCCCGGGCGTGACGGCGGCCGACGTGCTGGCCGCCACCGAGGGCGTGATGGCCTGCTTCGAGATCGTCGACTCGCGCATCCGCGACTGGAAGATCCGCATCCGGGACACCGTGGCCGACAACGCGAGCTGCGGCGTGTTCGTGCTGGGCGACCGGCTGGTCGATCCGCGCGAGGTCGACCTGGGCACCTGCGGCATGGTGCTGGAGAAGAACGGCGAGATCGTCGCCACCGGCGCCGGCGCCGCGGCGCTCGGCCACCCCGCCAACGCCGTGGCCTGGCTCGCCAACACGCTCGGCGCGCTCGACATCGCGCTGGAGGCCGGCGAGGTCGTGCTGTCCGGCTCGCTCGCCGCGATGGTGCCGGTGAAGGCCGGCGACAACCTGCGCGTGACCATCGGCGGCATCGGCGGCTGCTCCGTCCGCTTTACATGACCACCCCCGTTTCTCCCGGACTTCGTTCCGGTCGAATCCCCCCTCAAGGGGGCGCACCCGGTGGCCCGGCAAAGCCGGTTCCACGGGCGCACTGGCATGGCCGGCTGCGCGGCCACCGGAATGGCTGGGAGATCAAACACCATAGGAGAACTTCCCCATGAGCAAGAAGATCAAGTGCGCCCTGATCGGGCCCGGCAACATCGGCACCGACCTGCTGGCCAAGCTGCAGCGCAGCCCGGTGCTGGAGCCGGTGTGGATGGTGGGCATCGACCCCGAGTCCGACGGCCTCAAGCGCGCCCGCGAGCTGGGCATCAGGACGACCGCCGACGGCGTGGACGGCCTGCTGCCGCACCTGGAGGCCGACGGCGTGCAGATCGTGTTCGACGCCACCAGCGCCTACGTGCATGCCGAGAACAGCCGCAAGGTCAACGAGCGCGGCGCGCTGATGATCGACCTCACGCCCGCGGCCATCGGCCCCTTCTGCGTGCCGCCCGTCAACCTGGCGGAGCTGCTGGACTCTGGCGCCATGAACGTCAACATGGTCACCTGCGGCGGCCAGGCCACCATCCCGATGGTGCGCGCCGTCTCGCGCGTGCAGCCGGTGGACTACGCGGAGATCGTCGCCACCGTCTCCTCGCGCAGCGCCGGCCCCGGCACGCGCAGGAACATCGACGAGTTCACGCGCACCACCGCCGGCGCCGTGGCCCAGGTGGGCGGCGCGAAGCAGGGCAAGGCCATCATCGTCATCAACCCGGCCGAGCCGCCGCTGATCATGCGCGACACCGTGCACTGCCTGGTCGAAGGCGCGCCGCGCGAGGCCGAGATCCGCCGTTCCGTCGAGCAGATGTTGCGCGAGGTGCAGAAGTACGTGCCCGGCTACCGCATCGTCAACGGCCCGGTGTTCGACGGCCAGCGCGTCTCCATCTACCTGGAGGTCGAGGGCCTGGGCGACTACCTGCCCAAGTACTCCGGCAACCTGGACATCATGACCGCCGCCGCCGCGCGCACCGCCGAGATGTTCGCCGAGGCGCTGCTGGCCGGCCGGCTGGCGCTGCAGCCCGCCGAGGCGGCCGCCGCCTGAACCCACGAGGAGAGAACCCCATGAGCCACCTTGAAGGCAAACGCGTCACCCTGCACGACATGACGCTGCGCGACGGCATGCACCCCAAGCGCCACCAGATGAGCCTGCAGCAGATGAAGGACATCGCCAGCGGCCTGGACGCCGCCGGCATTCCGCTGATCGAGGTCACGCACGGCGACGGGCTGGGCGGCAGCTCGGTCAACTACGGCTTCCCGGCGCACACCGACGAGGAGTACCTCGGCGCCGTCATCCCGCTGATGAAGCAGGCGAAGGTGTCGGCCCTGCTGCTGCCCGGCATCGGCACCGTCGACCACCTGAAGATGGCGCACGGCCTGGGCGTCGCCACCATCCGCGTCGCCACCCACTGCACCGAGGCCGACGTGAGCGAGCAGCACATCACGGCCGCGCGCAGGCTCGGCATGGACACGGTCGGCTTCCTGATGATGGCGCACATGAACAGCCCCGAGGGGCTGGTGAAGCAGGCGAAGCTGATGGAAGGCTACGGCGCCAACTGCATCTACGTGACCGACTCGGCCGGCTACCTGCTGCCCGAGCAGGTGAAGGAGCGCATCGCCGCCGTGCGCGCCGCGCTCAACCCCGAGACCGAGCTGGGCTTCCACGGCCACCACAACCTCGCGATGGGCGTGGCCAACTCCATCGCCGCCATCGAGGCCGGCGCCAACCGCATCGACGCGGCGGCGGCCGGCCTGGGCGCTGGCGCCGGCAACACGCCGATGGAGGTGCTGGTGGCCGTGTGCGAGCGCATGGGCATCGCCACCGGCGTGGACCTGTGGAGGATCCAGGACGTGGCGGACGACCTGGTGGTGCCGATCATGGACTTCCCGATCCGCATCGACCGCGACGCGCTCACGCTGGGCTATGCCGGCGTGTACGGCTCCTTCCTGCTGTTCGCCAAGCGCGCCGAGAAGAAGTACGGCGTGCCGGCGCGCGAGCTGCTGGTGGAGCTGGGCCGGCGCGGCATGGTCGGCGGGCAGGAGGACATGATCGAGGACACCGCCTTGACCATGGCACGCGAACGCGACCAGCGCGGCCGGCTGGCTGCCTGAGGGAGAGGCGCATGGCACTCGACAGCCACACCATCGACCAGCTCGCCCTCCACCTGGAGACCTGCGAGCTGGAGGCGCGGGACACCCCCAAGATCACCGACGAGCACCCCGGCATGGACTGGGACGACGCCTATGCGATCCAGGACGCGATCCTGGCGCGCAAGCTGGCCCGCGGCGCGCGCGTGGTCGGCCTGAAGGCCGGCCTGACCTCGCACGCCAAGATGAAGCAGATGGGCGTGGAGAGCCCCGTCTTCGGCTTCCTCGTGGACGCGTTCAGCGTGCCCGAGGGCGCCGCGGTGAAGACCGCCGGACTGATCCACCCCAAGGTCGAACCCGAGATCGCCTTCGTGCTGAAGCACCCGCTCAGGGGCCCCGGCTGCCACATCGGCAGCGTGCTCGCCGCCACCGACTTCGTGCTGCCCGGCATCGAGGTGATCGACAGCCGCTACCGCGACTTCAAGTTCGACCTCAAGAGCGTGGTGGCCGACAACACCTCGGCTGCGCGCTTCGTGGTCGGCGGCCGGGCGCTGCGCCCCGACGCGGTCGACCTGCGCACCGTGGGCATCGTGCTGGAGAAGAACGGCCGGCCGGTGGCGCTGGGCGCCGGCGCGGCCGTGCTGGGGCACCCGGCGGCGGCGGTCGCCATGCTGGCCAACCACCTGGGGCGGCGCGGGCGCGAGATCCCGGCCGGCAGCCTGGTGCTGTCCGGCGGCGTGACCGAGGCGGTGGCGGTGGAGGCGGGCGATGCCGTCACGCTGCGCGTGCAGGGCATGGGCAGCGTGTCGCTGCGCTTCGCGTGAAAGGGGACGCGCCATGCCTTTCGCGCAGATCTACATGATCGAAGGCCGGACCGAGGACCAGAAGAAGGCCGTCATCGAGAAGGTGTCGCAGGCGCTGGTGGAGGCCACCGGCGCGCCGATGGCCAACGTGCGCGTGTGGATCCAGGAGGTGCCCCGGGAGAACTGGGGCATCGCCGGCGTCAGCGCGAAGGACCTGGGGCGCTGACCCCGCGCGGCCGCGGCCTCAGCTGCAGACGGTCGGGTTCACCAGCCGCCTGAGCGCCTCGGCATCGAGGATGCGCACGTGGCGCTGGTTCACCTCGACCAGGCCGTCCTCGACGAACTTGGAGAGCGTGCGGCTCACCGTCTCGAGCTTCAGGCCCAGGTAGCTGCCGATTTCTTCGCGCGTCATGCGCAGCACCAGCTCGCTGGCCGAGAAGCCGCGCGCGTGCAGGCGCTGCACCAGGTTCAGCAGGAAGGCGGCCAGGCGCTCCTCGGCGCGCATGCTGCCCAGGAGCAGCATCACGCCGTGCTCGCGCACGATCTCGCGGCTCATGATCTGGTGCACGTGCCGCTGCAGGGCGGTGACCTCGCGCGACAGCTCCTCGATGCGGTCGAAGGGCATCACGCAGACCTCCGCGTCCTCCAGCGCCACGGCGTCGCAGGTGTGGTGGTTGTTGACGATGCCGTCCAGGCCGATGATCTCGCCCGCCATCTGGAAGCCGGTGACCTGGTCGCGCCCGTCCTCGGCCGTCACCCGCGTCTTGAAGACGCCGGTGCGGATGGCGTAGAGCGCCGAGAAGCGCTCGCCGTTGCGGAACAGCGTCTCCTTGCGCTTGATCCTGCGGCGCGTGGCGACGAGATCGTCGATGCGCTGCAGCTCGGTCGGCTGCAGGCCCACCGGCATGCACAGCTCGCGCAGGTTGCAGTTGGAACAGGCGACTTTGATCTTATCGGGCGTCATGGTCTTGATGGGTGGAGCGGGCCGGTCGTGCAGGGAGTGCAGGCTGCCGGGCGCCTCATGCATGGATTGTCCGCGCGCAAACATCGGGCGGATTGATCCAGGTCAAACAAGCCGAGGCCCAACCGCCGCACAGTCCGAGGGTACCCCGTCCCGGGGACGATGCCTACCGGCTGTCACGATGAGTCCGCTGACCCTGAATCCCCTTCCCGCCGCCGCGGCGCCGCCCGGCGCGGCGGCCGAGCCGCAGCTGTCCCCGGCGCTGCTGCGCCGCTTCGACGTGCCCGGCCCGCGCTACACCTCCTACCCCACGGCCGACCGCTTCGTCGAGGCCTTCGGCGCCGACGACTACGCCCAGGCGCTGGCGCAGCGCCGCCAGGCCGGGCGCGCCGCCGGCCTGCCGCTGTCGCTGTACGTGCACATCCCGTTCTGCGATTCGCTGTGCTACTACTGCGCCTGCAACAAGATCGTCACGCGCCGCCACGAGAAGGGCCGCGAGTACCTGCAGTACCTGCGCCGCGAGATCGCGCTGCAGGTCGAGCACCTGGGCCGCGGCGCCCTGGTCAGCCAGCTGCACCTGGGCGGCGGCACGCCCACCTTCCTGAACGACGGCGAGCTGGCGCAGCTGATGGCCATGCTGCGCGAGGCCTTCGCCTTCGCGGCGGAAGGCGAATACTCGATCGAGGTCGATCCGCGCACGGTGGACGAGGCGCGCCTGGCCCGCCTGGCCGAGCTGGGCTTCAACCGCCTGAGCTTCGGCGTGCAGGACTTCGACCCCGCCGTGCAGAAGGCCGTGCACCGCGTGCAGCCCGCCGAGGAGGTGTTCGCCCTGGTCGCCGCGGCGCGGCGCCTGGGCTTCGGCTCGATCAACGTCGACCTGATCTACGGCCTGCCGCGCCAGACCGCCGAGTCCTTCGAGCGCACGCTGGCCCAGGTGGGCGAGCTGCGGCCCGACCGCATCGCGCTGTACGCCTACGCGCACCTGCCGGAGCGCTTCAAGCCGCAGCGCCGCATCGACGCCGCCGAGCTGCCGCCGCCGGGCGCCAAGGTGGAAATGCTCTCGCGCGCCATCGAGGCCTTCGCCGAGGTCGGCTACAGCTACATCGGCATGGACCATTTCGCGCTGCCCGACGACGCGCTGGCCATCGCCAAGCGCCAGGGCCGGCTGCACCGCAACTTCCAGGGCTACAGCACGCAGCCGGATTGCGACATCATCGGCCTCGGTGTGTCGGCAATCGGACGCGTGGGCGCCACCTACAGCCAGAACGCCAAGACGCTGGAGGAGTACTACGACCTGCTGGGCCAGGGGCGCCTGCCCGTGGCGCGGGGCCTGGCCCTGACGCGCGACGACGTGCTGCGGCGCGCCGTGGTCATGGCGCTGATGTGCCAGGGGCGGGTGGACTTCGAGGCCGTCGGCGCGGCGCACCTGGTCGACTTCGGCCGTCACTTCGCGGCCGAGCTGGAGGCGCTGCAGGCGCTGGCGGACGAAGGGCTGGTGCGGCTGGACGCGCAGGCCATCGAAGTGACGCCCACCGGCTGGTTCTTCGTGCGTGCCGTCGCCATGGTGTTCGACCGCTACCTGCAGGCCGACCGGGCGCGCTCGCGCTTCTCGCGGATCATCTGACGCGGGCGCCGTGAACACCTCCCTGGCAGCGACGGCCCTGCTGATGGGCCTGGCCGGCGGCCCGCACTGCGTGGCCATGTGCGGCGCGGCCTGCGCCGGGCTCGGGCACGCGGCCGGCGCGCACCGGGGCCGGGCGCTGTGGGGGTTCCAGATCGGGCGGCTGGCGGGCTATTCGGCGCTGGGTGCGTTGGCCGCCGTCACCGTGCAGGGCCTCGGCTGGCTGGGCGGACATGTGGCGGCGCTGCAGCCGGTGTGGACCCTGCTGCACGTCGCCGCCGTGGTGCTGGGCCTGGCGCTGCTGCTGCGCGCCCGGCAGCCCGTCTGGCTGGACCGTCCGGCGCGCGGTGCGTGGCGGCAGGTGCAGCGGCTGGGCGCCACGCGATCGGGGCCGGTGCTGCTGGGGGCGCTGTGGGCCCTGCTGCCCTGCGGGCTGCTCTGGTCGGCGCTGCTGGTCGCTGCGCTGGCCGGCAACGCGGCGGCGGGCGCCGGCACCATGGCGCTGTTCGCCCTGGGCAGCGGCCTGTGGCTGCTGGCCGGGCCCTGGCTCTGGCTGCGCCTGGCCGGCACGGGCTGGCGCGGCGCGCAGGCGGGCGCCGCCACGCTGCGCGGCGAATGGGGCGTGCGCATCGCCGGCGGCGCGCTGGCGGCCAGCGCCCTGTGGATGCTGCTGCACGGCACGCCCGCAGGCCGCGCCTTCATGGCGTGGTGCCTGGGCTGAATGGCGGCAGGCCACGCGGTTATCGTCGTGGCGGGGGATGTCCCCGGGGAGCGATGGCGATGATCGTGCGATGTGCGGGCGAGGCGGACAGGGAGGCGGTGCTGGCCCTGTACCGCGAGTTGAGGCCGAACGACCCGCCGCTGTCCGCCGGGCGTGCGGCCGGGCTGTGGTCGGCGGTGTGCGACAGCCCCCGGTCCACCATCGTCGTCTGCGAAGAGCAGGGCGAGGTCGCCGCCACCTGCATGCTGGCCCTGGTCGCCAACCTGGCGAGCGAAGGCCGCCCCATCGGGCTGGTGGAACACGTCATCACCGCGCCGGCGTTCCGCCGCCGGGGCCTGGCCGAGGCCTGCCTGCGCTTCGCCCTGGACGAGGCCTGGCGGCTCGGCTGCTGCAAGGTGCTGCTGCTGTCCGGCGCGCAGCGGCCGCAGGCGCACCGCGTCTACGAGAAGGTGGGCTTCGACGGCGACGCCGAGCGGGGCTTCGTCGCCAAGCGGCCGTTAGCGCGCTAGCGCTCAGCCGCTCAGCCCCTTCCACAGCATGTAGGCCGCCAGCAGGTACAGCAGGCTGGCGAACACGCGCTTGAGCTTCTTCACCGGCAGCGCGTGCGCGGCCCGGGCGCCCAGCGGCGCCATCAGCACGCTGCAGACCGCGATGACGACCAGTGCCGGCAGCCAGATGTAGCCGAAGGAACCGGCCGGCAGGCCCTGCAGCGACCAGCCGGAGACGACGTAGCCCGCCACGTTGGCCACCGCGATCGGGAAGCCGAGCGCCGCGCTGGTGGCCACCGCGTTGTGGATGGCGACGTTGCACCAGGTCATGAAGGGCACGCTGATGAAGCCGCCGCCCGCGCCGACCAGGCCCGAGACGAGGCCGATCGCGCCGCCGGCCGCCAGCTGGCCGGCCGTGCCGGGCATCTGCCGCGTGGGCTTGGGCTTTCTGTCCAGGAACATCTGGGTGGCCGAGAAGCCGACGAACAGCGCGAAGAAGATCGCCAGCGCCGTGCCCTTGAGCAGGGCGAACACGCCCACGCTGCCCAGCAGGCTGCCGATGACGATGCCCGGCGCCAGGCGCGCCACGATGTCCCAGCGCACCGCGCCGCGCTTGTGGTGGGCGCGCACGCTGGAGACCGACGTGAAGATGATGGTCGCCATCGACGTCGCGATGGCCATCTTCACCGCCAGGTCGGCCGGCGCGCCGCGCTGTCCGAGGATGAAGGTGAGGAAGGGCACCATCAGCATGCCGCCGCCGATGCCCAGCAGGCCGGCCAGGAAGCCCGTGGCCAGGCCGAGCAGGGCGAGTTCGACGACGAGCAGCGGTTCGATCGGCATGGGCGGGGCGGCCTCCACAAGAAAACGGCCCGCCGTGAAAGGCGGGCCGTGGAAGAAGGTGTCTGCTGGTGCCACCGGACCGTCATCCTGAACGCAGGGTTCAGGTGGGCGAGGGCAGCAAGGCATTGGGTTCGTCTGACGCGAGACGATCACGCCTGCCAAGCGATGTACCAAGCCCGGGCTCCGTAGAGCATTGGTTCAAGGAAATATAAAGCCCGGCATGCACCGCAGACGCTTCGGATTTTACGCCGCGGGGGCGCGGCGTACAGGCTTGACAAACGCTTTCGGGCAGGTTCGGCGCAGCGGCCTACAGCAGCAGCCCGTCGCCGGCCAGGGCCTGGTCCAGCCGCTGGATCAGCTGCAGAGCGCGGTCCCCGTCCGGCTCGCCGGAGGAGGCATCGTCGGCCGGCGCGGCAGGCGCCGGCGCCGGGGCGGCGGCCTGCTCGCGCTCGCGCTGCACCAGGTCGAAGGCGATGTTGAGCGAGGCCAGCACCGCGATGCGGTCGCGCGCCTTGACCTTGCCGGCGTCGCGGATGCCGCACATGGCGGCGTCCACGCGCTGCACGGCTTCGCGCAGCTGCGCCTCGCCGTCCTCGGGGCAGCCGAGCAGGTAGCTCTGGCCCATGATCTGCACTTCGATCTGGTTCACGGCGTGTCGTTCGGATGGGTGTCGGGGGTGGCCGCGCCGTCGTCGGCGGGCAGCTGCTCGAGCATCGCGTCGATGCGGGTGCGCGCGGCCGCCAGCCGGGCCTTCAGCGCGTCGCGCTCGCGCGAGAGCGCTTCGACCTGCTGCGTCAGCAGCGCGTTGGTGCGCTGGACCTCCTCGTGGCGCACGAGCAGCCGTTCCACGCGCTCGGCGATCTGATCGATGGGGCTGGGGGCGGGCATGAGGCGGGATTGTAGGTGCCCGGCCCGGCGGGTCGGCGCGCTCCTACAATCCGCGCCGTTGGTGCTCGTGCCGCGGTTCGCGCGGCGCAGTTCAACGGGAAGCAGGAGCCGAGGGACTTCGTCCGGACGCCAGCCTGCGCTGCCCCCGCAACGGTCAAGCAGCCGGCCGCGCGCCTCGTGCGCGGCCACCTCGTCCATCCAGCCACTGGGCGCCGTCGACACGCGGCGCCTGGGAAGGCGGCCGAGGCGCGCTGTCAGCCCGGATACCGGCCAACAAGGCGGCCGCCGCGTTCCATCCACGCAGCGGCCATGGCGCCCAGGTGCCGGCGGGGAAGCTGGCCAGGGCTCTTGAGCAGGAACCGTCGTCCCCATGACCCCCCGTGACCCGTCGTCGCACACCGAGCCGCGCGTCCCGTCCCTTGCCGCCGCGCTGGCGCTGGCCTTCACCCCCGCCGCCATGGCGCAGAGCGCGCCGCCGGCGCTGCAGGAAACCGTGGTCACCGCCACCCGCGTGGAGCAGCCGCTCGCGGAGCTCGTCGCCGACGTCTCGGTGATCGACCGCGAGACCATCGAGACCAGCGGCGCCACCGGCGTGGCCGACCTGCTGGCGCGCCTGCCGGGCGTGGAGCTGTCGCGCAACGGCGGCATCGGCAACAGCACCAGCCTGTTCCTGCGCGGCGGCGAGTCGCGCTTCACCGCCGTCTACCTGGACGGCGTGCGGCTCGATTCGCAGTCCACCGGCGGCGTGATGTGGGAGACCATCCCGCTGGCGCAGATCGACCGCATCGAGGTGCTGCGCGGCCCGGCCGCCGCGGTGTACGGCTCCGACGCGGTGGCGGGCGTGGTGCAGCTCTTCACGCGCAAGGGCGAGGGCAAGGCCACGCCCTTCGTCAGCTACGGCATCGGCAGCAACCGCACCTCCAGGACGCAGCTCGGCGTGAGCGGCGCCGTCGGCGCCTTCGACTACGCGGTGAGCGCCTCCTACGAGCAGAGCCGCAACTTCGACGTGCGCACGCCCAACGTCAAGCACAACCCGGACGACGACTACTACAAGTCCAGCGCGGCCAACGTGCGCCTGGGCTGGCAGATCGGCGAGCGCCACCGCCTGGACTTCACCACGCTGGAGAACGCGCTGGACTCGGGCTACGACGGCTTCACCTACAACCCGCGCCAGCCGGTGGACGACCGCAACCGCTACCACCTGCGCGCCAGCGGCCTGACGTGGACGGCCAAGTGGACGCCCGAGTACACGACCCGGCTGTCGGTCACCGACTCCAACACGCGCTACGAGACGGCCGTCAAGAACGTGCCGCCCGACTACATCACCCAGACGCGGCTGCGCGGCTACCTGTTCCAGAACGAATACAAGTCCGGCGCCCACCTCGTCACCGCCACGCTGGAGCGCCGCGAGGACAGGCTCTACAACCCCGCGCTGGACGAGTACGGCACCACCCTGCGCCGCAAGCGCTCGCAGGACGGCCTGGCGCTGGGCTACGGCTACAACGCCGGCGCGCACTCGCTGCAGCTGAACCTGCGCCACGACCGAGACAGCGAGTTCGGCGGCAAGACCACCGGCAGCGCCGCCTACGGCTACGAGTTCGCCAAGGGCTGGCGCGTCACCGCCTCGGCCGGCACCTCCTTCCGCGCGCCGACGCTCTACCAGCGCTTCAGCGAATACGGCGTGGCCGACCTGAAGCCGGAGACCGGGCGCAACGCCGAGGTCGGCGTGCGCTATGCCGACGCCGCCACCACGGCCAGCCTGGTGGCCTACCGCAACCGCGTGCGCAACCTGATCGTGTTCGACTCGGACGCCACCGGCTGCGACTCCTTCTTCGGCTGCTACGCGAACGTCGGCCGCGGCGAGTACAAGGGCGTCACGCTGGCCGCCAGCCACAGCTTCGGCGACGTGTCGCTGCGCGGCTCGCTCGACCTGCAGGAGCCGCGCGACAAGGACACCGGCCACCTGCTGCCGCGGCGCGCGCGCGTGCACGGCACGCTGGGCGCCGACTGGCGCGTGTCCGGCTGGACGCTGGGCGCCGAGCTGCAGGCCTCCGGCCGCCGCTGGGACGACGCCGCCAACACGCAGCGGCTGGGCGGCTACGGCCTGGTCAACCTCAGCGCCAGCACCCGCTTTGCGCGCGACTGGACCTTCACCGCCCGCGTCGACAATGCGGGCGACAAGCGCTACCAGGTGGCGCGCGACTACGCCACCCTGGGCCGCACGGTCTACGTCGGCCTGAAGTGGCAACCCCAGTGAACGAGAGGACCGGCATCCATCCATGAGCGAAGGCGGGCAATCCACGGCGCAGATCGCGGCGAGCGAGTTCATCCTCGGCGGGCAGAGGAGCGGCAAGTCGCGCCGCGGCGAGTCGCTGGCCGCGGCCTGGCTGGCGCGCTCGCCGGCGCACCGCGCCGTGCTGGTGGCGACCGCGCAGGCCTGGGACGACGAGATGCGCCAGCGCATCGCGCTGCACCAGTTCGAGCGCGCGGCGCGCGTGCCGGCGCTGGAGACCATCGAGGAGCCGCTGCGCGTGCCTGAGGCCATCATGGCCGCCAGCACGCCCGAGACGCTGGTGCTGGTGGACTGCCTCACGCTGTGGCTGACCAACCTGATGATGCCGCCCGAGCTGGACCCGGCCCGCGCCGGCGGGCCCGACTGGCAGGACGGCGTCACGCTGCTGCCCGAGGCGCTGGCCGTCGCGCAGGGCCCGGTCGTGCTGGTGAGCAACGAGATCGGCCTGGGCGTGATCCCGCTGGGTGCCGAGACGCGGGCCTTCGTCGACGTGCTGGGCCGCCTCAACCAGCGGGTGGCCGACGCCTGCGAGCGCGTGACGCTGATGGCCGCCGGCCTGCCGCTGCGGCTGAAGGGCGCGGCGGCATGAGGCGGCTTCTCGTTGCCCTCGCGCTGGCGCTGGGCGCGCTCGGGTCCGCCGCGGCGACGCCGCTGCAGACGGTCGACGACCGCGGCACGACGGTGCGCCTGGCCGCGCCGCCGCAGCGCATCGTCTCGATCCTGCCCTCGCTGACCGAGACCGTGTGCGCGCTCGGCGCCTGCGCGCGGCTGGCGGGCGTGGACCGCTATTCCAACTGGCCCGAGCCGGTGCGCGCGCTGCCGCAGGTGGGCGGCGGCATCGACCCGAACGTGGAGGCCATCGTCGCCCTGAAGCCCGACCTGGTGCTGGCCGCGCCGTCCTCGCGCGTGGCCTCGCGGCTGGAGGCGCTGGGCATCACGGTGGCCGTGCTGGAGCCGAAGAACCAGGCCGGCATGCAGCGCGTGATCGGCCAGGTGGCGCAGCTGCTGGGCGTGCCGCCGGCGGACGCCGAGGCGCTGTGGCGCCGCATCGACGCCGGCGTGGAGGCGGCGGTGCGCTCCGTGCCTGCGCCGGCGCGCGGCGCGCTGGTGTACTTCGAGGTCAACAACGGGCCCTACGCGGCGGGCGAGTCCTCCTTCATGGGCGAGACGCTGGCGCGCCTGGGCGCGCGCAACATCATCCCGGCCGCGCTCGGGCCCTTTCCCAAGATCAACCCGGAGTTCGTGGTGCGCGCCGACCCGCAGGTGATCATGGTCGGCCAGCGCAGCGGGCAGGGGCTGGAGCAGCGCCCGGGCTGGCCGGCCATCCGCGCCGTGCGCGACGGCCGCGTGTGCCGCTTCGACGCGCAGCAGAGCGACATCCTGGTGCGCCCGGGCCCGCGCATGGCCGAGGCCGCGCAGCTCATGGCCGACTGCCTGGCGCGCGGGGCCGCGCCGGGCGCCGCCCGCTGATGCAGGCCCGGCGCGCCAACGCCGTTCTGGCCGCGCTGCTGCTGGCGGCGCTGCTGGTGCTGGCGCTGGGCGCCTCGGTGGGCAGCACCGGCCTGCACCGCCTGTGGGCCGCGCAGGACGACCCCGTCGCCTGGCAGATCGTGCGCGACATCCGCCTGCCGCGCGCGCTGGGCGCCTGGCTGGCCGGCGCGCTGCTGGGGCTGGCCGGCGCGGTGGCGCAGGGCCTGTTCCGCAACCCGCTGGCCGATCCGTACCTGCTGGGCAGCGCCTCGGGCGCGGGCCTGGGCGTGGCCCTGGTGCTGACCTTCTTCGGCTTCTCGGCGCAGGCCACGCAGTGGGTGGTGCGGCTGGGCCTGACCGGCGCGGCCTTCCTCGGCGCGGTGGCCGCGGTGCTGCTCACGCTGGCGCTGGCGCGCGGCGCGCAGCAGACGCTGCGGCTGCTGCTGGCGGGCGTGATCGTCGGCGTGGTGCTGGGTGCGCTGAAGGACCTCATCAGCATCGCCTCGGCCGACATCCTGCAGGCGCTGCAGGGCTTCATGCTCGGCACCACGGGCCTGCTGGGCTGGGGCGCCTGCGCGCTGATGGCCGCGGTGCTGGCCGCGTGCCTGCTGGGCGGCTGGATGCTGGCGCCGGTGCTCGACGGCCTGGCGCTGGGCGAGGACACCGCCGCCAGCCTGGGCCTGCCGCTGCCGGCCCTGCGCGCGGCGCTGGTGGCCGTGCTGGCGCTGGCCACCGGCGCGGCGGTGGCGCAGACCGGGCTGATCGCCTTCGTCGGCCTGGCGGCGCCGCACCTGGTGCGCTCGCTGGTCAAGACGCCGCATGCGCGCCTGCTGCTGCTGTCGGCGCTGATGGGCGGCCTGCTGCTGTCGGCGGCCGACCTGCTGGCGCGCTGGCTGATCGCGCCGCAGGAGCTGCCGGTGGGCGTGCTCACCGCCGTGCTGGGCGGCGGCTACCTGCTGTGGCTGATGCATCGGCGCGCGGTACGGAGCGCGGGATGAGCCGGGTTGCCGGCCCGATGCTCGAAGCCCGCGGCCTGCATGCGCGGCTGGGCGGCGCCGAGGTGCTGCACGGCATCGACCTGGCCCTGCCCGCCGGGCGATGGACCAGCATCGTCGGCCCCAACGGCGCGGGCAAGTCCACGCTGCTGCGCTGCCTGGCCGGGCTGCTGCGTGCCCGCGGCGAGCTGCGCCTGGCCGGCCGGCCGCTGCAGGCCTGGACCGTGCGCGAGCGCGCCCGCCGGCTGGCCTGGCTGGGGCAGGGCGGCGCCGCCGACCCGGCGGCCGACGAGCTGACCACCTACGACGTCGCGATGCTCGGCCGCCTGCCGCACCAGCGCTGGCTGGCCGCGCCCTCGGCCGCCGACCGCGCCGCGGTGGAGGCGGCGCTGCGCCGCACGCAGGCCTGGGACTGGCGCGAGCGGCCGCTCGGCCAGCTCTCGGGCGGCGAGCGGCAGCGCGTGCTGCTGGCCCGCGCGCTGGCCGTGCAGGCGCCGGCGCTGCTGATGGACGAGCCGCTGGCCAACCTCGACCCGCCGCACCAGGCCGACTGGCTGGCCTCCGCGCGCGAGCTCGCCGGGAGCGGCTGCACGGTGGTCAGCGTGCTGCACGAGTTGCACGCCGCGCTGGCCGCCGACGACCTGGTCGTGATGGCCGCCGGCCGCGTCGTGCACCACGGCGCCGCCGGCGATGCCGGAACGCATCGCGCCCTGGAAGCGGTGTTCGACCGCCGCATCGCCATCCGCCAGATCGACGGCCAGTGGATCGCGCTGCCTCGATGAGGCGGGGCGTCGGGCGGACCGTCGCTGCCCATCCGGGCATGGTGTCTTGAGGGGAGTGGATTCGCCCACGTCCGGTGTACGATGAATGGCACGTGCCGCAGCAATAGCGGCCCAGGGAGGACAGCACGAAGCGGCAGAGGCGCCATCAAGCGCCCTGACCAGGCGACGGTTGCCCATGAATACTTCCATTCGCTGGACAACCAAGCATGGCCCACCACGCCCGCTTCGCCGAACTGTTCGGTGCGCCCTTCCGCCAGGAAAAGCGCCTCCTTCGCCTGAGCTTTCCCCACGCCGACGCGCCCGGCACCACGGACTCCTGGGGCCGCACCTCGCCCGTCCAGCTCGTCGTCGAACGCCTGGACGCCCTCGAGAGCCTCTCGCGCCCCTTCGAATACACCGTCCTCCTGCTGGCCGACAGCGCCCACTTGACCCTT